>Ga0207426_1000043_pt1 | contig 432827 bp, 444 predicted proteins | sample AraplaMF_Cvi_mMS_FD_184265 | JGI IMG/M metagenome (GOLD analysis project Ga0207426, IMG submission 184265) | Arabidopsis root microbial communities from the University of North Carolina, USA - plate scrape MF_Cvi_mMS (SPAdes) (version 2) | ecosystem: Host-associated > Plants > Roots >...
AGTCGCCCACAGAAGCACGAACGGGATGAGGGTCACGGCAAGCTCGTACAGGCTTCGCGCCAACACGGGCTTGCGGTAGCCGGCGATGATCTTGAGCCAAGCCGATTCGGGATCAGCGCCTGGGCTGACCGGCGGTTTAATTGAGGTCAAACTATACCTATTGCGTTCTTGGGATAAGCGCCGCATGTAGCAAGAGCCGGGAGACGGGGGATTACTTGATGCGGCGTACCAGCGGATACGCCGGCGCGTCGTAAAGTGCCCGGATCTGTCTATGGTCGAACCGCGCCTCATCAACTTCGAGGAGAGAACCCAGTTGCTGTGCGCCGGGCATGTCTTCAATCGCGAAACGCAGAGCCTCGGCGGCCGTCTCAAAACGCCGGTAGCGTGGCCCCCTGCTCCCGCGGAGAGATTTACCCGAATACAGGCCTGCCACGCCGGTGTAGTCGAACTGGGTCAAGGGGTTGTCCTCCACGTTGCAGAAGGAGACTGAGCATTGACCCGGCTGGCTTCCCTGACGGTGCGCTCTGTTTCTCGCAGCTCGCGCTGTCGTAGCTGCATTCCCTTTCGCAGAGTCGTGAGTTTTTCCGCGTTTGAGCCTGCCTCGGCAGCGCGAAAAAGCTTGTCCGCAGATTGGCGGAATTTAGAGTTCATTATGATTCCTTCGTGGTGAGCAAAAGCTATGGCAACAAATCGCCTAACCGCCGCTCGATTATTTCTGGGGGATCCCAGTTACAGCTTGCTGCGCTCTGACTTCCCCTGTTGAGAGGAGGTTGCGCATTCCGGCATGATTTATGCCGTCGTCGGCGCTCGGGCTTTCCACTGATACGTGAAAAAGGGGCTCATGCTCGCCAGAGGCAGCTTTCGCACGACGACCGTCTTTAACATGCAGTCACCAATCATTGTTTGTTCATGATAGCCGGATGCACTTGTTCGCACGAGGTTTTGCGACACACACGCAGGATACTGATTGGAAGACATCTTGTCCTCCTTCTGTTTGGGGTAAGGCCCCTAATAAGGAAAATGACGCTCACGGGAACGGCTAAACCCGTCGTGTCCCCGGCACTTGCCAGACAGATCGATCATTTGAAAGGAAATCGGGATGGAGCCATGCTCCGGCTCGATATGACAATCATTGGTCGATTATAGATATATGGGTACAATTTCCGCTTTAACAAGAGCCTCAGTTACGTCGGCTCGTTTGAAGAGGGCGACGTTAAAGCTCCGACAGGCCGTCGAAGCAATCTTCGAAGCACCGGCAACCATGGCGCCTCCCTAATTGACGCGCCGCCTGCGCGATCGCCCTTCTCTTCAACTTGTTGATGGGCCAATCACTCGCCTGGCGCTGCAGCCCTGCGCCGACGGAAGGAGCCCGCAAAAGGGGTGCTTTGCGGGCTCCAAAGAGCTCAGAGGTCGGTCCCCAGGAACGGGCCGCACCGGGCAATCACCACCTGCTCACATATCCAGAACATTAGCGAATCAATTCGGCTGACCGTCCCCGGATCAATCACGAAGCTTACCCTGTCGAAACGCTTGCAAAGGCGGGTAACCCGGGCGGCGCGACCTCGTGCGTTCGCGTACAAACCTTTCGGTCCGCTTGCGCTTTCTCGCGGGGTCTCCATAATCCGGAACAGTCACAACTTCCAAGGCAGTGGCGGCTGAGGGTTACCAAGTGCTCCCGCCTGGACGACAGAGGAGCGCCTTGAGGGCTAACGCTTCCAAAACCATTCACGCTTCTACTCGCTCGGATGGGTCGAACGTTTCCGGATTTCGTCGACACGCGCGAACCGGCTCGCAAGGCTCCTGCAACACCTTGATGAAGCAGAATGGCGCAGCACCCCTAGACACGCCGGGCTGAAGACAGCATTCGAAGCTCAGGACCAGGGCTTGATCGAATCCAGGGGCGAGATCCGCTCTCAGACCTAGCGTCTGACGGCGGCAGGGCGAATGTTTGCGGAACCCCTTCCCGCTGCCCAGCAACCACAGGGCGGAGGAGATCGGCCCGGTTTCCTCTCAAAAAGCATGATGGTCCTGCCGCTGCCGTCCCTCCACAACGGGACGCTTTGCTCGCATCCCTGGTTTGATCGGCGCGACCCAAGCGAAACCGTGATCGCTAGCGTTTTCGCGGTTGGTGATGAACTGCGCTTGCCGTTGCCGGCGCCTCTTCTCCTGAGGGAGTGAGCCTTTGTTGGCTACTGGGTCATGATTGGACTGCGGATGAGCCGTGGTGGCCAGGCCTGCTTGGGTTTATTTAGTACTAAATATGCCCGGTCTCAGCATCAGGAAAGTCGTGACGGTGAGGCCTGCTCCTGAATTTTTGAGCACAGCGTAAAAATATAAAATGCCCTCCGCGCCCTTGCGCAATGTAACATTGAGATTATGTATGGGTTATCGAATTTGCTTTTAGAGCTTTGCTTTGCGCTTGAGCGCATCTGGCGGGTCTTTTCTTTCAGACATCGATCAAATGACTGTCGGCGGCTCTCGCCGGACAGCGACTAATCGTGCGATTGAAAGGATAATCGTCATAAACACCGGCATCGTAAAGTTTTTCAACACCACCAAAGGCTTCGGCTTTATCCAGCCGACCGACGGCTCCAAGGACATCTTTGTTCATATCTCCGCAGTCGAACGCGCCGGGATGAGCTTCATCTCAGAGGGCCAGAAATTGAGCTACGACATCGTCGCCGATGGCAGCTCAGGCAAAAGCGCTGCCGAAAATCTTCAGGCAGCCTGACCGATAATCGGTCCTTGACCACGGATGTACTGGCATTGACCGCATGTCGAAAGGTCGAGGGATGCCCTCGGCCTTCTTTTTGTTGAAAAGGAATCTCACATGAAAAAGACCAGCGCCGAACAGCAGATTCAGAGGGCAGTGCGCCAGGTGAAGAACACCAGTGGCGGCGGCCATCTTGGCGGCACAAACTTTGGCCAGGCTTATGATGCCAAGACGTCGTCGGCAAAGGGCAAGGCCGATAGCAGCCGTCGGGGTTCTCGAAAAAGCTGACAGCCCGGAAATCGCAACAGCAAATGGAGGTCAACATCGGGTGGCTAAGTTCGCATGACCGAATCTGCTGCAGCACTTGCCAAGTTGCGAGCCAACTAAGCGATGTACAAGGAAGCCTCGCGCCAGCTGCGCAGGCTGCCGTTGTTCGCTGTAGAAAAAGCTGAATGAGACGGAAGACACAGCGACAACGACTTCTCCGCCTGACCTGAGACACACCCGATTATCCCGTACCTGAACGCTACCGCTCGAATCGCCTGTCCTGGTAATCCGCCAGGTAGTTGGATTGGATCGGATCAAGCCACTTCTCCGTCTTCGTGTATCCGATTGCCGTTGACGGTATCCCTCCCCCGACCGGCGCGACTGCGGCAGGACTGCGAAAGCTGGATTTGTTATCGACATCTTCCACTTCGTCGAGAACTTGAAGCCGATCTTCGTCGATGTCGAACAACCGCGAACACGCAGCCCCTCGCCCGGGCGGTCGAGCATCATCGGGCCGTAGAACGAGCCGGCAATATAAAGAGGATACGGTTCGACTGTCTCTACGTCGCCGACGTATCGAGCCCCACCAAGACCCTTGTTGAAGAGCGGAAAGCCGCGTTTGAGGGTGCCGTAGATGAATACCTTCATCATAAAGAGCCGGGCCGAGAGGATACTGCGGGTGCCTGCAATGGAACGTCGCCATCAGACTGAGCGCGCGGATCGCGACATCTTAGGCAAGGAGGGTGTCTTTGCTGGACGAGAGTTTGCTCGCGGCAGACAAGAGAGCCCGTCCCATCGAAGCGAGGACCAGTTCCAGTGCGTGGTCTCCTTCGTCAGCCGCCCACTTTGCGGTTGGCTCCAGCGTGACAGCAATGGGTTCCAGAACAGTCTGTCGTTCGCGCTCGCCGAGTTCTCGTAGTTTTCGGACTTCAGTGCAACTTCATTCTCCGCAATGGGGCGTCACGGGAAATACTTCGTTTTCACGGTTTCGATCTGAGGCTAGCGCCGACACGGTTTAGCGCCGGCAGCTCGACAGCGATGTGAAGGCCCCGGTCCCGCCACTCCCGGCTTATTTTCCCGCCAAGTTGCTTCTCCAGCACTGCACCCAGCAGAATGGTACCGAAGCCCTTCCGTGGCTCAGCGTTGCGTTTACTGACGCCCTGCTCGTCCCACTCGATGATTAGCCCGTCGTCTTCTGCCTGTCGCCAGGTGATCGTAAGGCTGCCTTCAGAGTGAGAGAGCGCGCCATGGACCGCCGCATTTGCGGCAAGCTCATGCATTGCCAGTCCAAGCGGCTGGACGGATGGCGCGGGAATCGTGACCGACGGGCCGCTAATCTCGACGGTTCTGTTGCCGTAGATGCTGACTTGCAGGGATATGATGTCGCGGAGCGAGGCCTCCTGCCAGCCGTTTTCTGCCAGCAGCATGTGCGTTCTGGCAAGCGCCTGCACTCGTTGCTGTACGGATGCGGCATACGTCGCGGCGTTGTCGGAGCGGGTCAGGCGTACAATGCTGTCAACAATCGCCAGAACGTTCTTCGTTCTGTGGTCCACCTCCAGCAGCAAACGGTGCTCCGCCTCTTCGAGCGTCTGCACCTTCCGGTATTCGGTAACGTCGATCTGCGACGCGAAATAATAGACCAGGCGTCCATCGTCGTCCCGGATTGGGCTGAGATGAAGCTGGTTCCAGAAGGCACTTCCGTCCTTGCGGTAGTTGAGGATCTCGACAGTACCCTCGCGCTCTGCGTCGATAATGGCACGGATCGCGGCGACTGCTTCCCTCGATGTATCCCCTCCCTGTAGAAGCCGGCAGTTCCGCCCAACGAGTTCTTCCGCGGAATAACCGGTCAGGTGCAGGAAAGCGTCGTTTGCGAGGACAATCGGGAAGTCGGGCTGGCGGGCATCGGCGACCACGATCGGCATTCGGGTCCGCTGAAACGAGAAGGCGGCGAGTTCCTTGTGATCGACCATCCCTTGTGTCGACGCCACGGCTGGCTTGTCCCCATGAATGTCTGACGGCTTGGCTTCAATCACGGCTCACCTTGTTTTGCTGGCTGATTTTTCAAAACGTCGATTACTGACAAATGTTTCGTCGACCCGCGACCAGGATCTCACAGACATGCTGAAGGGGCTGATCAACGAGCGTCCTCATGCCCTCGCAGTATCGGCCACTGCCGCTGCGAGTTGTCGCATGTCGGTGGGTTTGCCAAGGTTGCGGACGCCTGCCAGGACGGCGTTTTGGGCAAGAACGGCCTGGTCAGCGGCGCTTGCGAGTACGAACGGAACGCCGATGGCTTTAAGCTGTATTGCCACCGGTGTTATCCGCTCGCCGGCCAGATCACCGCATTGGTGGTAAATTCGTGAACCAGCAGTGCAAGGCTCGTGACCCTGTCAGCGCTGATCTGCGCGTCCTCGCCATGTAGTCGCCATCGCCCGCCTTCCTTATCTTCGAAGGGTGAAAGCAAGCTGGAGAGGAGAGTGAAGAGGGTCGTTGACTGCTCCACGAACGCTTCGCCGCCGTGAAGCTTGGCAAGGTCATCTCGTGCGCCTTCGACAGAGCGACGAGCCGGTCCTTCATGCTGATAGCGAGCTCGGTCGGCGTCTGCGCCGTTCGTGCCGCAAGAGCGATGATGCTGCCGGTAATGGCGAAAAGGTTCTTCACGCGATGGTGCATCTCGCGCAACAGGAGATCCTGATGTTCTGCCGCCCGTTTCCGGTCCGAAATATCACGGGCGATCTTGGATGCGCCGATGATCTTGCCCTCGCTGTTTCGGATAGGCGAGATCGTCAGGGAAATATCGATGAAGGCGCCGTCCTTGCGACAGCGGATCGTCTCGAAATGGTCGACCCTCTCGCCGGCGTTAATCCGCGCCAGGATCGCCGGCTCTTCGTCCAGTCGATCCCCCGGGATCAGCATGGTGATCGGTCGTCCTACCGCTTCGTCAGCCGTATAGCCGAAAACGCGCTCGGCACTCTTGTTCCAGGTGGTGATGATGCCCTGGAGCGACTTGCTGATGATGGCGTCATCCGAGGATTGACGATCGCCGCAAAGAAAGCCGCTGCATCATGTCCTGGCTGCGCACCCCTACCACCCGGTTCCAGTTGCTGAAGACGGTCTTCGGTTTTGTCGCCGCTACCCGCATAGTTTCTGTCTGCCATTGACGTTCACGTACCCCAGGATGTGAGTCAAAAAGAGCTTGAACGAGAGGGTTTCGCGCCCTTCGACAGACCATAGCTTCTAGACGCGGGAAATACAGCGCCGCCGGTCTCCAATGTACGGCTTCTGACGGGCCGCCGATGAAAGGCGAGGAGGTTTACGTGCCGGCTCCCTTATGCTCGCGACGGCGATAGCTTTGCAGTCGCCTCACCCAGAATCAACTTCAAAGTCGCAGCGCTGCCAGGGCTCAGCTGTGAGGTTCGACCGCAGCGAGAAGTACAGGTTATCGATAGTGAGGGATTTCGAATAGGAAAACATCGGTTCGGCAGCCCCTCCATTGCCAGATGGATCTTGAAACTAGCGCATATCGATTGAAATACTGACATCATTGCCTTATATGCAATCAATGATGACTGGAGGCGGTTCAGTATGGCCAGTATGACCATTCGCAACATCGACGATCGGTTGAAACAGAGGCTGCGCATCCGCGCTGCCACCCACGGGAGATCGATGGAAGACGAGGCACGGGACATCCTGAAAATGGCGTTAGCTCAACAGGAAACATCCGCTGAAAACCTCGCCGCGACCATCCGTGCGCGGCTGCAGCCGCTCGGCGGCGTGGAACTGGAACTTCCGACGCGTGAACCGATCCGTGAGGCTCTGGATTTTTCGGCTTCATGATCGTCCTCGACACCAACATCATATCTGAACTGCTCTTGCCGGTTCCACAGCCCGCAGTTGTCGACTGGCTCGCGGATCAGTCTCCCGCTGCCATTTTCACGACGACCGTTACCGAAGCGGAGATCCTCTACGGGCTACGCCTGCTCCCAGACGGTCGCCGCCGGCGCGAACTTGAGGCGGCTATCCTACCGATCTTCACCCAAGATCTCGCCGGTCGTGTGCTGCCGTTCGATAGGGAGGCCGCAGACGTCTACGGTTCAATTGCAACGGAAAGACGCAAGGCAGGTCGCCCGATCAGCCAATTCGATGCCCAGATTGCGTCCATCACGATTTCTCGCGGCGCCGCGCTGGCAACTCGAAACGTTGCCGACTTCGAGGGCGTCGGCCTGGTGATAGTAAACCCATGGCAGTAAGGCCTTAAATCACGTGACGCTAATTTCATCGCCGCGAAGTAGGTCGCGTCCGATCACATCGCATGAGGCCGCATCGCGGCAGTCGGGCTCAAGGCGATATTGACCGGCTGCTCGCGTGCCGCAGCCACCACATATCCTCGTTACGTGCAACGTCAAGGACTTTGAAGCGACCGACGCACCTGTGATTGGTCCCTTGGGAGGATGGCAGTTGGAAGCAGAGCTTGCAGCTCGGAAGGAGGCCAAGCAGCAGCAAGCCAGCATTATCGGTAGGCTTCTTGTTTGTTCGGGCCACCACCGTTTCGGGTTCGATCGCGCCACGGCCAACGTCCGTTCATGGCTAGGCTATCCGCCTGCGTGGTCGCTGCCACCGTGCGCTGCGATGAACATGGTGACGGCCGATCGGCAATAGGATTCGATTTCGTTATCGTCCTCTGCTCTCGCCTCATCGAAACGCGCGATAATTAGGAGATCGGATCCTTTGAAAAGGGCGGCAAACAAGCGGGCGGACCGGAGAGGATCGGGCACGTTCACAAGCGCCTTCGCATGCAACTGACGCAACAGGGCCTCGATTTGGGCGATGATATGGACGGGGCCAGCTTCGTAATGGATCTTGCTTAGCGACTTTTGGTTCGGCGTGTCGGCCGTGACCATTGCTTCCACGTTGCGGACGTCTGGGCGCAGCAGTGTGCGAAGCAGCGATGATCCCACCGCCATGAGTTGATCCTCGGCCGAACCGCCGACGCCTTCAAAAAGCGCCTGTGGTATTAACTGCTGGCAGCGGGCCGCAAACGCCGCGCCAAACAGCGCCTCCTTGTTCTCGAAGTGCCTGTAGATGCTGAGCTTGGATATCTTCGCTCGCTGGGCGACCTTGTCCAATGTCGTCGCTTGAAAACCCAATTCCGCAAACAGTTCGCCCGCGGCGTCGACTATGGTTTGGCCAAGCGCCTCATTGGCGGGCCGGCCGCGCCGTGCGCGGACGTTTTCTTCGGGCACGATAATTACAGTCCTTGACAGTATCTTTATTCTCGAATTACGATACTACACAGTTTCATAATTTCCAAGAGTGGATTTTATCATGTCCGCCAAATCAGGTTTCCTTGGCCGCCCATCGAGTGCGCATCGCTGGATGAAATTGCGCCAGACTCAGCCCAACCTCTTGCATACACAACACGGAGCTTATCACCATGGATGACGTCATCATCATCGGCGGCAGCTTTGCCGGCCTCGCCGCCGCCCTGCAACTCGGCCGCGCCCGACGCAAGGTCACCGTTCTCGATACCGGCCTGCCGCGCAATCGCTTTGCCGGCCACTCGCATGGTCTACTCGGCCACGATCATAAGCCGCCGCTGGAAATCCTGGCCGAGGCGCGGCGGCAACTGACGCGTTATCCCACGGTCAATTTGGTCAATGCCCGGGCCGACAGCATCTCCGGCCCCATCGACAACTTCTCTGTCCTCACTGGCGATGGCGAAAGCCTCGATGCGCGCCGCCTCATCCTAAGCTACGGCGTCGCTGATCAGATGCCTGATGTTCCTGGCTTTGCCGAAAGCTGGGGCACCTCGATCGTGCCCTGCCCCTACTGCGATGGCTTTGAAGTCGCCAACCAGCATTGGGGCCTCGTGTGGTCAGGACCGCCGTCGCACAATTACGTCAGGCTGTACCATGACTGGACCGACACATTGACCGTCTTTGCCGATGGTCACGACATTTCACCCGATATCCGTGCCGATCTGGCGCGCCGCAACATACCTGTCGTCGATGGCCGGATCGCCGAAATCGGCCATCACCGGGGCCATATCACCACCGTTAATCTCGAGAGTGGCCGCAATGCCGGCGTAGATATCCTGTTCGCGCATCCGCGCAACAAGCCGTCCTCAAGCCTGCATGAGCCATTGGGCCTCGCCACGGTCAATACGCCCTTCGGCATCGCCCTTAAGGTCGATGAGCGTCGCGAGACCAGCATGCCGGGCATCTACGCCGCCGGCGATCTCGCAAATCCGGCCATGAACTCGGTCACTACGGCAATATCGCAGGGCGCGACGGCAGGGATTTCCGCCCAGCAGTCGATGCTGGCTTGAGAGCGCAGATACCTTTCTTCGGGCGGTGGGCTATTGCCGGGAAACCGCAGGCTGCCGAGGCCCACGCGATAGACGCCCTCGCAGAGCTGCTAACCGACCAAGACGTGGAGACCCTGAAGCCCGTCGAACGAGGCGTGGGCGACAATACATCTAGAGCGCTCACGTCCGATCTCGCTCACCTCAAAGCATAAGGACTGGCCGCTCGCACACCATCTGTGCAACCGGAGAAACGTGCGGCCGATCCGGATCACGACCTGCCCGATTATTTCGACGGAACCTTCGGGCCACGGCGGTTCGTAAAGGTTCAAAAGTCGAAGTGCTCTCGCCTCAGGAAAATCGATTTCCGAGCCGACACCCAGGCCCGGTCTAGCGGGTTCGGAGGCTGCAACCAAAAATGTCAGCGTGCCAAGGCATCCCTCGGAAACCCGGCAGCCAGGCTGTCGATGAACTTGCGCACCGCCGGCGGAAGACCCCGGCGTGTCGTGAACACAAGGTGGACGAGTCCCTTCATGCCACGCCAGGCCGGCAGCACATGAACGAGCTTTCCCTCGTCGATGGCCTGGCGGCAGGTATGGTCGGGCAGGAGTGCGACCCCAAGCCCGGCAATCGCTGCGGCCCTGACGGCAGTGAAGTCCGCGCACCCCATGCGCGGTTCGTGGCGTAGCGTATGCGTGCGTCCATCGTCCGTTTCGAGAAACCAGTTGACCTCCCCCCGGTCATCGGTCGTTGAGAGCGTCGATTGATCGGCGAGCCCGGCGATGTCGCCGATGCGGCTTGCTATCTGTGGGCTTGCGACAAGAATGCGAACCGAATTTCCCAGCGAGCGCATCGTCAGTGATGCGTCGCCATCGAGCGACGTTCGCACACGCAGCGCAACATCTATGCGTTCTTCGATCAGATCCACCAGACGGTCGATCGCGACAAGCTGAAGGCGTACCCTCGGATGTTGCGCCAGAAACTGCGTGACCAGACCAGAGATCGGTTCGACGAGGCCGGTCGGACAACTCATCCGGATCAGGCCATGCGGCTCTGACTGAGCCTCTGCAACCAGGGCTTCGGCGCGCTCTGCCTCTGCCAGCATCGCCTTGCAGCGCTCGTAAAAGGATTGCCCGACATCGGTTACACGAAAGCGCCGGCTCGAGCGCTCGATCAATCGGACACCAAGGCGTGCCTCAAGGCCCGCGATCCGCCGGCTGAGCTTCGATTTCGGCTCGCGCAGCGCCCGCCCGCCGCGGCCAAGCCGTCCTGCCCTTCGAAGCGCAGCCTTGTAAAAACGCCCGTTGAGGCACCGGTCTCCGGGATAATCCAATTGCATCAAGGCAGTCCCTGGCCCCTGGCCCCTGGTAGAAGAGCGCAGCGCCATGATCGGCAATCGTCCACTCCCGAACTTGCGAATATGCGATCAAACGGAAGCGGCTGGCAGCAGAGTTGCGTCCCGCGATTGAACAGACATGGGAACCATCAGCTGCCAAAGAACGTTTGCAGAACAAATTGAAGGAGATCGTAATGAGTGGCAACCCGAAAACCGATATGTCGTCCAACACGCAGAAGGACCCGGACGAATGGGTCAGCGGCGACGAGCCGATGACTGGTGCGCAGCGCTCTTATCTGAAGACCCTATCGGAACAGGCGCATCAACCGGACGCTTACGGCGAGGATCTGACGAAAGCGGAAGCCTCCAAGCGCATTGACGAACTCAAGCAGTCGCTAGACCTGGCGTGACGCATCCATAGCATCGCGCATCATCAGGTGGCAATTGCATCTGCCGACCGATGCGCTGCGCCAGATAGATCCTATCCCTGCTATATTCGTATCCATGAAGCGCCGCGTCTCGGAAAAATCCACGAAGTCGTGGCGTTTCCACCTTCTTTGGCCACCGAAATCAACTAAATGGCTAGACAGGCTAGCTCGCTCGGAGAACAACCATGGAATGGCAGCTACAGGACGCGAAAAACCAGTTTTCAAAAGTGGTGCAAAAGGCGCGATTTGAAGGTCCGCAGGAAATCACAGTCCGTGGAGAAAGAACCGCTGTTGTATTGTCTACGCGGGACTATGACACCTTGCGCGCAGGCCGCCCCACACTCCTTGACGATCTACTCGGCGGTCCGGCGTGGGACGACGAGCTCGTTGATGCGGTCGAGGCGCGCGCCAAGAGCTCCAGCCGCGACGTGGCCTTCTGATGTACCTGCTGGAGACCAATATTGTCTCGGAAGCGCGACGCGGCACCCGCAGGCAGTCTCTTGGTTACGATCGGTAGATCCGCTTAGCGTCCACGTAAGCGCCTTGACTCTAGGCGAAATCATGCGCGGCATCGCGCTGAACAAAAGTCTGACCCGAGAGCCGCCTCTCAAGTGGCTGCGCAAGCTACGCCGGAACCACGGCGATCGTATCCTGCCGGTGACTGACCAGATCGCCGTGGAAAGGGGTCGGATCGCAGCGATCCGTCCGCGGGGCGATATTGATGGGCTGCTCGCCGCGACCGCGATCATCCACGACCTGATCCTCGTCACACGCAACGTCAAGGACTTCGAGGACACCGACGCAACTGTGATCAATCCCTGGGATATGTCGGCGTAGGACAAGATCGTCCTTCAAAAGCCGCTCGATTACAGCGCGGTTATTAGCGCGCTGCTCCGTCGCCGCAACGACGGCGACGTCAGCCCAGAGGAGGCGTCAAGAATGCGATCCTCCACAACAGCGCAGTGCCGTGATCGGCAATCGTCCACTCCCGAGCTTGCGAACGCGCGATTAAACGGAAGCGGCTGGCAGCAGAGTTGTGCCTCCGATTGAACAGACACGGAACCTATTCGGTCGCCATGTCTGCCCCGTTAAGGCTTGAGAACGACTTTGACGCAGCCATCCTTCTTCTCGAGGAAAGTCTTGTAGAGATCCGGCCCGTCTTCCAGACCCCCCGTATGCGTTATGATGAAGGATGGATCGATCTCGCCCTTCTGGACCCGCTCCATCAGGAGCGGCAGGTAGCGCTGGACAGGGGTCTGGGCCATTTTGAAGGTCAGGCCGCGGTTGATTGCCGATCCCATCGGGATCTTGTCGAGGAAGCCGCCATAAACACCGACGATCGATACCGTGCCGAAGTTGCGGCAACAATGGATGGCCTGGCGCAGCACATGGGGCCGATCGGTGCCCATGAAGGTCGCCACCTTGATACGGTCCAGTCGGGCATCCCAGCTTGCGGAAGGATCGGACTCGGTGCCAACCGCATCGATACAGGCATCGGCGCCGCGACCGTGTGTCAGTTCCATGATGCGGTCATAGATATCTTCCTCGAGATAATCGAGCGTCATGGCGCCAGACTTTTGGGCAAGCGCCAGCCGCTCCGGCACGCTGTCGATTGCAATGACACGCTCAGCTCCGAGGATGAACGCGGACTTGATTGCCATCTGGCCCACCGGCCCGCAACCCCAGATCGCGATCGTATCACCCGGCTGAATGTCGCAGAAATCGGCCGCCATATAGCCGGTTGGGAAAATATCCGACAGGAACAGCACCTGCTCGTCGGTCAGGCCGTCCGGCACCTTGATCGGGCCGACATCGGCATAAGGCACCCGCAGGTATTCCGCCTGCCCGCCGCTGAACCCGCCAAGCAGATGGGTATAACCGAACAGGCCGGCCGGCGAGTTGCCCCACATCTTGGTGACTTTCTCCGGGTTCGGGTTGGACCGCTCGCAGCCGGAAAAGAAGCCGCGCTTGCAAAAGAAGCATTCGCCGCAGGAAATGGTGAAGGGCACGACGACGCGGTCACCCACCTTCAGCTTGCTGTTGTCCTTGCCGACCTCGACCACCTCGCCCATGGTCTCGTGGCCCATGACGTCGCCGCTATGCATGTCGGGCATCACCCCGTTGTAAAGATGCAGATCCGATCCGCAGATCGCGCAGGCGGTTACCTTGATAATTGCGTCGCGGCCATCCTCGATGACCGGATCGGGAACGCTTTCGCAGCGAATGTCGTGCTTGCCGTGCCAGGTCAAAGCTTTCATGTCATGTCATCCTCTTCCAGGAGTAATATCTCTTGTCCCGCGTCTCTCAGGGCTGGCCACTTCCGCCGGCCGAGCCGTAGACTTGTCCCGTCGCATAGGACGCCGACGGATCTGCCAACTGCACATAGATCGACGCCAGTTCGGCCGGCTGTCCCGGACGGCCCATCGGCGTCTTGCCGCCGAACTGTTCCAGCTTCTCCATGGTCGCCCCACCAGAAACCTGCAGCGGCGTCCAGATCGGCCCCGGCGCCACGCCGTTGACGCGGATGCCCTTCGGACCGAGCTGCTTTGCCATCGATTTGGTGAAGTTCATGCCGGCAGCCTTGGTCATTGCGTAGTCGACCAGATCCTCGGAGGGATCGTAGGCCTGCTCCGACGTCGTGATGATGATGTTCGATCCCGGCTTGAGATGCTTGAGCGCGGCCTTCGTCAGCCAGAACATGGCGTAGATGTTGGTCTTCATGGTGGCATCGAACGCTTCGCTCGTTATGTCGGAGAGCGCGCCGGCCTGTTGCTGTCGTCCCGCATTGCTGACGAGGACGTCGAGACCGCCGAGCGCGGCCGCAGCATCCTCGACAAGCTTGGTGCAGAATGCCTCCTCACGAAGATCGCCGGGCAATGCAACGGCTTTGCGTCCTTCCTTCTCGATCAGGGCGATGACCTCTTTGGCATCGGGCTCCTCGTCGGGAAGGTAATTGATCGCAACATCGGCGCCCTCTCGGGCGTAAGCGATCGCGGCGGCCCGGCCCATGCCGGAATCGCCACCCGTGATCAGCGCCTTGCGACCGGCCAGACGACCCGATCCCTTGTAGGCGTTCTCGCCATGGTCGGGCTTCGGGTTCATCTTGCCCGCCAGGCCCGGGAACGGCTGCTTCTGTTTTTCGAACGGCGGCTTAGGATACTTGGACGTCGGATCCTGCAACATAATCGGCTCCTTTGATCGATTGGCGCTTGATTGGGCAAATGCTGGAAAGACGGATGACGCCAAAGCCGCGGAGGCGGCCGCGAGCACCGAGCGGCGTCTAATCTTCATGGTCATGGGACATCCTTGGCAGGAAGATGCGTTGATCGTGCGAGACGATAGTTGCTGCATTCGTCCCGTGTCGTGACGGTCGGGGAAGTCGGATTGTCATCATCGTCTCCGGTCGATGGGTCTTGCTGAACTTCGCTTCAACGCCAATGTTCCAAGCAACGAGCATTTCAAGGAACCAACCGATGCTGATCGTGTTGGTCGAGCAAAGGAGATCCCGATGCCCCACCTCGACACAGACGACCTGCGCATAACGTTCAAAGAGACGGGCGCTCGGTCCGGAAAACCGGTACTTCTGCTTCACGGCTGGCCTGATGACGCAACGACCTGGGAAGCGGTCGTGGATCTTCTGAAGGACCGCCATCTTCGTCTTGTCATTCCATATCTGCGCGGCTTTGGGCCGACGACGTTTCTAAACGACAAAGCGCCCAGAACGGCGAATGGCGGGATCCTCGCCATGGATGCGATCGCCTTGATGGATGGACTTGGCATCGAAAAATTCGCGGTCGTCGGCCACGACTGGGGATCGCATATCGCCGAATGCCTGGCGATCGGATGGCAAGACAGGGTCGATCGCATTGCCCTGCTTTCGTCCACGCCGCGCATGGGCGGACTGCCGACGCCGGCCTTCAGCCAAGCTCAGCTTTATTGGTACCAATGGTTCACGGCGACCAAGCGCGGTGCTGCGGCCATCGACAATGATCGGAAGGGATATGCCCGTCTGCAGTGGCAGAACTGGGCGCCGGACGGATGGTTCGACGACGCGACGTTCGATCGTGTGGCGAAATCCTTCGAGAACCCGGACTGGCTCGGCGTCACTCTGCACGGTTATCGTGTCCGCTGGGAGGAGGCGGAGCCTGATGCGCGCAGCCTATGGCTCGAGGAAAAGGTAAAGGCGACGAGATCATTGTCGCTTCCCGCGATTTTCATTCATGGGACTGAGGACGGCGTTACTCCACTGTCGACGTCTGAGACCGTGCACGAGAAGTTCACAGGAGCGTTCGAACGGATCCTGCTGCAAAATGTCGGCCATTTCCCTCAGCGGGAGGATCCGGAGGCAGTGGCGCGGGAACTTGCAGTGTTTCTCGCAGCCTGAGGGCAGCCGGTCCGGAACTTCGTCGGTTCCCAGAACTTTAGCTGGAGCCCCCTGGATGTCCAGGCAGCCCGATACCTGCCATACCAAAGGCCCGCCCGATGCAACAAACGCCAGCCGATCTCGAACCCCGCAAAGGAAGCCCGAGCCCGCGCATCGACGAGGACGAGTTCAAGAGGCGCTTTCGTAACCAGTTTCAAGATCCTGCCTTCGAGCCTCTGAAGGCGGAGCTCGAGAAGGTCACGGCGGCAGCCTGGGACGCATACGAGCACTCGCGCAAGAGCCCTCGCACGCAAAAGGCCGGGCCGGAGTTCGCAGATCCTTCCTACGAGCTTGCGACAGACTGGCTGGCGGCGCGCGACGCTATTTGCGAAGCGCAGCACCGCCATGACGATGCGAACGGCCCCCGCCGTTTCCTGCTGATAAACGGGTCGTCGCGCAGCGAACATACCTGTCCTGGCGAAATATCGAAAAGCTTTCGCATGGTCGAGATTGCCAGGAAGGTTTTGGAGCAGAACCCGCAAAGCAGTGTCGAGGTGCTCGATCTGAGCCGGATCACATCGGAATACGGTCGCCAGATCCATCCCTGCAAGGCCTGCTTCTCGACGTCGGCCGCACTCTGTCACTGGCCTTGTTCCTGCTATCCCAATTACTCGCTCGGGCAGATCCATGACTGGATGAACGACATCTATCCGATGTGGGTCGAAGCCCATGGCATCATGATCGTCACCCCGGTGAACTGGTGATGATCGACCAGCTGGTGTGTGCGGACGGGGGAAACCCTGATCCGACCACGACGCATGGAAAGCATGCAAAAGAAGCCAAGGAGATCGAGATGAAGGGATGGGACTATCCCAGGCATCTCGAAGGGCGTCTCTTTTCCGTGATTGTCCATGGCGACACCGAAGGCGTCGAAAATGTCCGACGCGGCGTCTCGGACTGGCTGAAATCAATGGAACTGGAACCGGCCGGGACACTGGCGGAAGTCGATCGCTATATCGGCTATTGGGAACCCTACGCGACCAGCCATCCGGCCTTCGATAAGGACCAGTCGATGAAGGAGGAAGTCCGAAATGCCGCCCGCGCGTTGCAAGAGGCCGTTCTTGCAAAGCAGGACGGCAGGCAGTTTGCGGCCGGATCGCGCCTGAAGCAGGCGAGAGAGAAGTAGGATTTGAATACCTATGTCGTCACGCTCTTCATTCTCGGCGCCGTCATCCTCCTGACCGCATGGCTGCCGATGGCGTTGCGGCGTCTGCCATTGTCGCTACCGATCTGCTGTGTCGGGATCGGCGTCCTGTTGGCATGGTCGCCTCTCACGCCCCTTCCGAGGATGAACCCGCTCGACAATGGCGCAATCACCGAGCATCTGACGGAGTTCGTCGTCATCGTGGCCTTGATGGGCGCGGGCCTGAAGATCGATCGGCCGCTCGGCCTCCATCGCTGGGCAACAACCTGGCGGCTGCTTGGACTAGCCATGCCGATCTCCATCGCTGCGATCTCTTTTCTCGGTTGGCAGTTCCTCGGCCTGAACGCGGCGTCGGCCCTGCTTCTGGGTGCCGCTGTCGCGCCGACCGATCCCGTGCTCGCCGCCGATATCCAGGTCGGGCCTCCCAAGACCGGCGAGGAAGACGACATCCGCTTTGCTTTGACATCGGAAGCCGGCCTCAACGATGGTCTCAGTTTTCCCTTCGTGCTGGCGGCGGTCGCACTTGCCTCGGCCGGCGACAGCCCATTCGGGTGGACCGCCCACTGGCTCGTGTTCGACGTCTTGTGGAAGCTTGCATCGGGCATCGCCATGGGCTGGATTGTCGGCAGGGTCCTCGGCTACTTCACGTTCAAATTGCCGAAGGCGGGCCGTATCGCCAGGACGGGTGACGGCCTGGCGGCGCTTGGATTTACCTGCATTGCTTATGGCGCAACCGAGATCGTGCATGGCTACGGCTTTGTCGCCGTCTTCGTAGCGGCGCTGACCCTACGCAACGTCGAGCGCAATAGCGACTTTCACGGCGAACTCCACGACTTCGGTGAACAAATCGAGCGGATGCTGACCATGGTCCTCCTGGTGTGCTTCGGCTCCGTCCTCGCAGAGGGCACGCTCCTTGCCCATGTCGACTGGCGCATCGTCACCGTCGCCGTCGTCGCGCTTGCCATCGTCCGGCCGGTGGCAGCCTGGACGAGCCTTATCGGCTGTGAACGCCCTCAGGCTGAAAAGCTTATCGTGTCAGTGTTCGGCATTCGCGGCATCGGGTCCATCTATTATGTCGCCTACGCGTCCGGGCATGCGTCCTTCGACAAAGCTGAGGTGGTATGGGCGACGGTGTTCGTCATCGTCTTGATTTCTATCGTGGTGCACGGAATTGCTGTCACACCGGTCATGAATTGGATCGACCGGCGCCGCGGCGTCGACAGCGATAGACCAATGGAGACGACCGAAGTGGGCGGATCCGGCTGAGGTTCTCCCGACGCCGTCAGACAGAGACGGACCTATCACGCTCGCCAGCACGACCTGATTTCCGCTCGACCGCCTCGCCTTGATGGTTGCGCCGAAACAGGTGTCTCTCAAGACAGTACCAAACCCGGGAGAAACCAGAAGACGTGTCGATCGATTCAAAATCGTGTTGGTGGTGGTAGGCTTGAGCGGGCCATCAGGAACGATCCAGCTTGCGGATGATTTCAAGAGCCCAATTAATGGATATCACTTCAGCGGTCTGATCTTAGACCCATCCTTGTTGTTCCTGACATCTCGGGCAAGGTCTTTCACTCTGATCTTTTCCCTCGGTTCGACATCCAAGCCCGGAACAATTCGGCGCGAAGGAAATTGATTGGCGGACAGAACGATTTCAGGAAATCCGTCACGCAGACCGTCGTGATTGCGTTGCTGCCTAAACGATCTGTCAAATTTTCTTTGATATAGCGCACAATCGGTTACCTCAGGGTAGGACAACATGAGCATTCATCGAAAACTGTTTGCCGCGTCCGCATTGGCGATCTTGGCCGTATTGGTTGCCATCAATCCGTTCGGCAGGAACCTTGTCGACGTCCGCCCCGTGCCGTCCATGGTCGAAAGCGTCCATTAACGGTCACGTGTGCGTGCGTTCCCCATCGCATCGTAACGGTCCGTTAAGCGGGGTGGCCTAGCCTTTCGACTTTCTTGGATCTCGGGATGCCGAAATGGCCGCCAATGATAACAGACCTGCTTGCTTGCCCCTGGATGCGAAAGATGTCGAAGACATCCTGGCGAAAGCGAAAAGCATAAAGGAAATGCTGGAGATCGCGATCGCCACCGCAAAGCAGCATATTCAGGGGCAGCGTCGCTAACGCCCATTGCTGATTGACGGCCGCTGGTCTCGCACGGGGTTGCAACCGAGCCTTTGCCGAGAGCGTTCGATAGCCGTGTGGACGAAAGGCGAGGCCTGGCCGCGACGTTGCCTTGATCCGCCGCCTTACTTCAAGCTTTTGTCAAACGACAGAAGGATGATGTCGGCGACGCAGGGGCAATCGATAGGCGGCAACGCGTCTTGCTGCTGCCGCCAACCCGTTTTCCCAGACCAACCAGCCTCACTTCGGAGGGGCGAACTTGAACAGCGTGAACGACGTGTCGTTCCAGCCCTCGTTGAACCAGGGTGAATCCTGGATGTGAGAGGCCGTGATGTAAATCCAACCGTCCGGGCCCTGCGCGAATGTATCTGGCCAGCGCAGCCGGCTGTCTTCCAGGAAGGGCGTGACCTTGCCGTCCGGGCCGAGAACCTTCACCCCATTATTCTCCATCGTACTGAGATAGATGCGATTCTGATCGTCGATCCAAAGACCGTCGGTCGGCTCGGTATCCGCGAATTTCTCCGCTTTGACTGCGGCAGGATCGGTTGCTGCCTTCTGAAGGGCATCCGTCGAAACCTTGTACATCGTCTTGCCCGTCAGCGCCTGGAAGTAGAGCGTCTTGTCGTCCTTTGAAAGGGCAATCCCGTCGGCGTTGAACTGTGGCTGGCGTCCATCCGGTCGGCGCAGCGGCTTGCCGTCGGTGTGGATGACGACCTCTTTTTCGAACTGTGTCGAGGGATCGTCGCTGAGTGCCCGCCACGCCTTGCCCGAAATGAGATCGAGAACGACCAGGCCGCCTGGCGAGCCGGAATCGGTAATGTAGGCGAATGCGCCGTCAGAGGCGATGCGGACGTCATTGAGATAGCTTGCCGGCCCGGCGACGTCCGGGGTAAAGGGGTAGACGCGCTTGACTGCGTTCGACCCGAGATCGATCTGCACGAGCTTCGGGCCGTCCTTGACGGTTTTCTCGCTGTTTGGTGCCGCCGGGTCAACGACCCAAAGCGAGCCCCTGTTGTCGGTGACGACGCTTTGGACGGTGACGAAGTGATCTTTCGGCGAGATCTCGTTCATCCTGGCGTTTCGCCAGGCATTCCATTCCTTGTTCGGGTACGGCTTGATAGAACCATCCTTCATGACCTCGGCGACGGAAACGGGCACGTCCTGCGACCAGCGCGGGAAGTTGACGAAGATGCGTCCATCTTGCGAAACGGTGACGCCGGTCACCTGATGGTCGAAGGTTGCAACTGTCTCGAGACGATCATCGGTCTTGCCCGTGATCGGCGCGACGAGCTTCCTCGCCTTGTTGGCGAGATTTTCCATCGTCTGCGTGTGGCCGATGGCGGGCTGCAGGACTGCGATAACGGCAGCGGCCGTCAGGAAGGTGGAAGTCTTGCGCGGGTGCGTGTTCATCATGGCCTCTTTGATGTTTAGGCTTTGAACAATGACGCCGTCGAAGTTCCTGCGCGAAACCGCATGGGACCAATATGATGCGCATCAGGTTGCCTTTGCTGATAGCCAGCCTCGATGAGCACGAATGGGCCATTGCAGTCGAAGATCGGACAATGGTGGTCATGCCATGCTGGACGGGTGGCCCGATGACGCATGACCCGAATGCTGCGACATCGCGTCTGAAGGGCCGGGGTCGGCGTCACTGTCGAAACAGGTTCTCTTCTTGATTGTCGCAGGTTTTCGAGGGCCATTCGATCGCACAGGTACGAGACCAGACACGAAACTCCTCGACCTCATGAACTTCAGATCGCTTGGCAGGGCCGATTGCTTTGATCGCCGCGAACGGTTCGTGCCGACATTTGGAACCAGCATCGCTTGATCAAGTTATAGTGGCATGACCGTACCCGCTGAAGCACTCGCCAAGTTGATCGCCCATTACGCCACGAACGAGGCGGCCTCGCGTCAAATGCGCAGGTTGCCAGCGTTTGCCGTTCCGCAGGAGGGCAATGATCGTCTCGGTTCCCTGCTGAAAAAGCTGGATGAAAAGCAAGCGGCTCTTACGGCTGCTGCTCAAGCCTGACGGAAAGGGTTAAGCAAAGCCCGTCCGGCAACCACTCCCGATCGATCTCACCCGCCAGGCTGCGGGCTACCGTCTGCTCCAGCCGAGTGCCGAAGCCGACATGGGTGGAAGCCGGCGACTGCCCCGGCCCATTCTTTTCCAGCCAACGGAGCTTTAATGCTTCGCCGGTAACATCGACTTCGATCTCCAGCCGGCCATCAGGGACCGACAGGGCCCCATATTTTGCGGCATTGGAGGCAAGCTCGTGAAAAAGAAGGGCGAAGTTGGTGACGTCCTTGGCGGCAATCTCGAAGTCGCTCCCTTTCAGCGCCCAACGTCCCTCCCCCACCTCGGAGAACGGCTCGAGGATGGTGGACAGCAGCTGGAGAAGCGTCATTGCGCGCTCTTGGAAAGCATCATCTCCCGTGAAGCTTGGAAGCGTCATCTCGTGAGCACGAGAAAGCGATACCAGCCTGTTCCGCATGTCTGCGGCGAGCGCCGCTGCAGACGTGGCGTTGCGAGCCGCGACCGTAATGATGCTGCTTGTGATCGCAAACAGGTTCTTGACCCTATGATGCATTTCGCGAAGAAGCAGATCCTGGTGCTGCGCCGCCCGTCGCCGTTCGGAAATGTCCCGAGCTATCTTCGAAGCGCCAATGATCTTGCCCTCACGGTTCCTGATCGGTGAGATCGTCAGCGAGATGTCGATCAGGGACCCGTCCTTGTGGCGCCGAACGGTCTCGAAATGCTCAATCCGCTCGCCGGCGCGGATGCGTCCGAGGATACTTGGTTCTTCATCAAGCCGGTCATCCGGGATCAACAGGGTCACGGGTTGTCCAACCGCCTCGGACGCAGGGTAGCCGAACAGTCTTTCCGCAGCCTTGTTCCATGTCGTGATAATGCCTGTCAGGCTCTTGCTGATAATGGCGTCCTCGGACGATTCCACAATGGCGGCCAGGAAAGCTGCCGCATCATGACCGGGGCGCGCATTCCTTACGCTTTCCTCGAGCTCCAGGAAGCGTCCTTCAAAATCTGGATGATCGGATTGGTCGTTGAGAGCTGGCATTCAGTCATTGCCTCATGGCCATGGTTTGGAATTACGAAACAGAGAAACTTTAGCGTCTTATAACAATGATGGTAGCCCTGAGGCGATAACCAGTTGCAAAATTACGTGACGATCCTACGGTGCGCCTTCCACCAAGACAGGGCAGTCGCTTTGACACATACGCTTCCACGACTAACCACCGGAATCACGGGCCTTGACACCATCCTCGGAGGAGGATTGGTGGAAGGTGCTTCCTACATCCTTCAAGGCCATCCGGGCGCCGGCAAGACGATCTTTGCCAACCAGATGGCCTTCGCCAGCGTCACGAACGGCCGTAAAGTACTTTACGTTACCCTTCTGGCCGAGACCCACGATCGCCTTTTCCAGGCGCTCGGCACGCTCGATTTTTTCGACCGCGCGTGCCTCCGGACGAGTATTTCCTATGTCAGTGTCTTCCAGACCTTGCGGGAAGAAGGCTTGCCGGCTGTGGTCAAGCTCATCAGGCAGGAGATCAACCGTCAGGGCGCGACCCTTCTCGTTTTCGACGGGCTCCTGAATGCGAAAGACCGAGCCGAGACCGACATTGACGTCAAGACATTCATTGCAGAGGTTCAAAGCCAGGCGGCGTTTGTCGGCTGTTCCGTCTTGTTTTTGACAAGCACCAGGGTCGCTGAAGACAGTCCCGAGCATACGATGGTCGACGGCGTGATCGACCTGCATAACGAGCTGGTTGGGGTCCGTTCGGTGCGACGCCTGCAGATACGCAAGTCGAGAGGCACTGCTGCGCTTGGTGGTCACCATCAGTTCGACATCACGTCGGCGGGTATTGTCGTCTATCCGCGGATTGAAGCGGTACTGGCAACGAGCAGTGTCGTCGATGAAGGGTCCTCGGATCTCATCGCATCGGGAACCGAAGGGTTGGACGCTGTGATGGGCGGGGGACTACAGGATAGTTCGGTGACCCTTGTCTTTGGCCCCTCCGGCTGCGGCAAGACTTCGCTTGGCGTCAATTTTCTGGCACGTGCCAGCCAAAGCGAGCCGGCCCTGCATTTCGGGTTCTATGAAACGCCTGCGAGGTTGATGAGCAAGGCTCGCGCGCTCGGCGTCGATCTCAATGGCCCCGTAAGCTCGGGAGCGCTCAAAGTCATCTGGAGCCCGATGACAGAAAACCTGCTCGACAAGCTCGGGCATCGGCTCCTCGACGAGGTGCGCGCGCAAGGTACAAAGCGCCTTCTCATGGATGGATTGGGTGGTTTCGAGCGAGCTGCCGTTTACCCGCCCCGGCTGGTCGAATTTTTTGCCGCGCTCACGAACGAACTGCGCGCGCTTGGCGTTACGACAATTGCGACATGGGAACTGCGCGACCTTTTCGGGCCGACGGTAACGGCTCCGGGGTCGGAAATCTCCAGCCTACTGGATAATCTCGTGATGCTGCGCCATGTAGAGATCAATTCGCGCTTCAAGCGCACCATTTCAGTTCTCAAAGTTAGGGACAGAGCCTACGAGCCGGTCATTCATGAGGTGGGGTTTGGCTCGAACGGGATGCTGATCCAGCAGCCGCTGGAACCAGTTTCCGGCGCGGCGACGGGAGTGGCAGCCCCGGTCGAACGAGAGCATTAAAAGGGAAGCATAAACCGCATGCCACTCATCGTGATCGCAGAGGACGAATACCTCATCGCCGAAGTTCTGGTCATGATGCTGGAAGACGCCGGATATGAGGTTGCGTCGGCTCCGCACGGCAAGGCCGCGCTGGCGCTTGTGCGGGAGAAGAGCCCTTCCCTGGTGGTGACGGACTTCATGATGCCGCTGATGACGGGACTCGAACTGGCGCAGACGATGAGGTCGGACAAAGATCTCGCAGGTATTCCAATCATCCTGGTAAGCGGTGCTCAGGGTAGCATTGGTCGAGCTCATCCCGATGTCTTCGACGCCGTATTGGACAAACCGTACAACGAAAAAAAGCTGATTGAGACGGTCTCTCGCCTGATCCAATAGTTGTAGGGTTTAGTGGCGGGAAGGACGGTTCCTAAAATTTCGGCCGCTGCCGAGCTCTTCAAGTTACCAAGGCGGGCTCGGTGGAACCCGGCGATTGACCTTACGGTGCCCCCGAAAGGCCCCCGACAAAACTGCCGGGGCTCCACGCAGAAGGCTTGACCATAAGGCTGCTTCTTCTACGCGTTTGCCGCAATCGTCAGCGCCTTTCCTTGCTGTTCAAGGAGCACGGCTTGGACGAACGGATCTCTAACTGAACCCTGCTTGCGCGAAACGACGGTAGATCAAGTACCGGCTCTCCGAGATTTGGACTCACGGGTTCAATGTGACAATGATCCGCGATCAAGACATCTCGAAGCCGGCCACTATCAGGCAGCCTCAAGGCCCGTTCGGGCGACTGCGGCTGCAGTGTGGGATGGCCGATATCGTCGATCCCCATTGACCGACCCCGAGGTGGCAACCGACCGGCGTCTTGATGGAACAGGCTGTTTCCCAAAAAAACTTTAGCATTCACAAAAATAAAAAAATATCTTTCGATAAACGTTGATATGGTGCATCTGTAGAATAATTTTTTAGCGGAAGAAAATCATGCAATATTATTTTCCAGGCCTTACGGGAAGGCAAATCGCGATGTTTCTCATCGAGACATCGGTCCTTACAGCTGCGCTAGCTGCCATCCTTGCCGTTACCATACCTATGATCTGAGCCAAACGTGCACGAGCGCTAAGATGTTTCGGCGTGAGCAAAAAAAGGTCAGGGCAGTTATTCGGCCGAGTTCACTTGCTCGGCTACTCATAGCGGAGCAACTTCAACTTCGATCCAGCAACCGGCGTGGACAATATGCCGGATAACGAGCTAGATCGGCTGCTCTTTGATCGAATTTGGGCTATGGGCGCAAAGGCAGTGCACGACAATCACATATGGACGCTCGCCGGTGCCACCCTCAGCACCCCTACCTTTGAAGAATATCAGAGTAGCGGCGGCGAGCGGTTGAGCGATTTGATCGAGATCGTTAAACTCGGAATCGCGCAACTCCGCTAACGCCTATTGCTGATCTTGGTATTGAGGATCAGGCCAAGATGCTCCCCAGGAACCGATGGAAGTGATCGCACGTGGGGCCTGGTCCGCGTGTTCAGAAACGCATCGCCAACTCATCCTTTCTTCCAGTCAAAGCAGGAGGTCGTTCGATGAATGAACGCAGTCAGATGGCTTTCTCAGCAATCAAGCAGGCGAAAAATCACCGTCGCCAAAAGAAAGATCTAAGGTTCGCCGAAAACAGGGTCGACAAGATAACCCGGATGCTTGTCACTCAGACGGCGATTGTCAAAGCACGCCAGGCCAACCGCGCTTCAGCCACTGATGACCGGCCTCGAGCTTGCTCAGGCGATGCGCAGGGATGCCGCTCTTTCTTCCATTCCGATCGTGCTCGTGAGTGGCGGGCAGGCGAGCATTGGCCGAGGGCGTCCACAGCTGTTCGATGCGGTCCTAGATAAGCCATCATGAGAAGATACTCATCGCTACCGCTCCAGGCAATCGGTGGCGCCTGACCACTCACTCAAAGAGCTCCCCTCAGACTTGACGCGACTGCTTGGAAACGCGTGCGAGTGCCTGCCGCAGATCCTCCACGCGGAACGGTTTCCTGAGCAAGGTAGCCGTCGACGGACCTGGAAGATCAGGCGCCTTATCCCTTCCTGTGGCAAAGACGATCGCGACCTGCGGCCATCTCTCGCGCACGCGAGCACCCAACTCTTCGCCGGACATGCCCGGAAGGCCGAGATCCGTCAGCAGGATGTCCACGTTCTCTTTCTCCAAGATCGCCAGAGCCTCCGCGCCGGAGTTCGCTTCCAGAACCTCATGCTGCAGCTCCTCCAGCATATCGACCGTGTTCATACGTATCAGAGCATCGTCCTCAACAGCGAGGACCCGCAGACGCGACGCCTCTTCGGGCGAGGCCGACACAAGCTGAGCCGGGGCGGGATTGACTGTCGAAGTTGAACGCTGCTTCTGGTTACTCAGTACGTGACGCAGCTTTCTGGCAAGCGCATCACGCGTGTAAGGCTTGGACAAAAGTTCGACGCCGGCGTCGAGCTTTCCACCATGGACGATCGAGTTCTCGGTGTATCCGCTGGTAAAGAGCACGGCGAGGTGCGGCTGGCGCACCTTCGCCTGTCTTGCCACGTCCGCGCTCTTTAAGGCGCCAGGCATCACCACGTCGGTGAAGAGAAGATCGATGTGGATGCCGCTTTCGATGATCGTCAGCGCTGCAGCGGCGTCTTTGGCCTTCAGGACGCGGTAACCGAGATCGACCAACATCTCGACAACGGTATCGCGAACCTGTTCGTCGTCTTCGGCGACGAGAATGGTTTCCGACCCACCTGTCACCGGCCCCGTGTCAGAACCTGCGAGTTGATCTTCCTGCTGATGGACCCGCGGGAAGTAGAGCTTGATCGTCGTTCCGTGACCGACCTCGCTATAGATCTTGATGTGGCCAGCGGACTGCTTGACGAAGCCGTAGACCATGGATAGTCCGAGCCCGGTTCCCCTTCCAACCGGTTTCGTGGAAAAGAACGGCTCGAAGACCTGGTCTATGATCTCTGCGGGCATGCCGGAGCCGGTATCGGTCACGGCAAGCATGACGTACTGGCCCGCCTTAACGTCGCTCTGGAGGCGCGCGTAGTTGTCGTCCAGGAATGCATTGCCGACCTCGATGGTCAACTTCCCCTGCCCTTCCATGGCATCGCGGGCATTGATCGCGAGATTGAGGATGGCGTTTTCGATCTGGGTCGGATCGACCGAAACATTCCAAAGCCCCCCGCCACGAATGGTCTCGATTTCGATCCCCTCGCCCAGCGTGCGCCTCAGCATGTCTTCGATGCCGGAGACAAAATGACCAATATTGACAACCCTCGGCTCGAGCGCCTGTTTTCGGCCGAAGGCCAGGAGCTGGCTGGCGAGCTTTGCGCCCCGCTCGACACCTGCCAGGGCGTTTGTAATCCGCCGCCTTGCGTGCTCGTGACCCACCAAATCCTTTGACAAGAGCTGGAGATTGCCCGCGATCACCTGCAGGAGGTTATTGAAATCATGGGCAACGCCGCCCGTGAGCTGGCCGATCGCCTCCATCTTCTGAGCCTGGCGAAGGGCCTGCTCGGTTTCGGCGCGCCGCGCGATCTCCTCGGCCACCTGTTCCTCAAGATGCGCATTCAGGAGACTGAGCTTTTCTTCTGCCGCCCGACGCTGATCGATCTCCGTCTGGGCCGTGCGGAACAGCCTTGCATTGTCAAAGGCAATCGCAGCTTGTCCGGCAATGCCGCCCATCAGTGTTTCGTGATGTGCGGTGAACTTGCCCGTATCCGGATGGCCGAAGAACAGTCCTCCAATCACCTCGCCGCTGCCAAGGGTAATCGGCACGGCAAGATAGCTCCTGACCGGCAAATGTCCCTTCGGCATCCCATGGTGCGGCGCGCTTTGTCCGTACCGGGGATCGGCCATGATGTCGTCCGATCGCACGATCCCCTCCCCCCCGAATGTCGGCGCGAAGACCTTCGTGTTTCGCGGCATCGGGAACTTGGAGAATGCCTCGCGGGGCACACCCGACAGAGTATAGAGCATGTAGCTCTCGCCGGCATTATCAACGACGTTGTAGAAGAAGGCGCCAAACTGGGCGCCTGTCAGCTCGACACCGGCATCCGTGACCGTCTGTACGAGGCGCTCGAGGTCTAGCTCGCCGGCAAGGGCTTCACCGGTCCGGTTGAGGGCCTCAAGCCGTCTCGTCTGCTGTCTGAGCGCCTCCTGCGCGTTGCGCCGCTCGATGATGAGCGCAGCCGATCCCGCGACGAGATCAAGCAGATCGCGGTCCGATGACGGGGCTTCCAGCGCATGGGGGTAGTAGAGCGCGAATGTGCCGAGGACCTCTCCCTCGGTCGACAGGATCGGCGCCGACCAGCAGGCGCGCAGACCATGTGACAAGGCGAGATCGCGATAGTCGGCCCATAAAGGATCGTTGGCGATATCGTTGACGTAAACGGCCTCTTTCCGGTAGGCCGCGGCGCCGCATGAACCGACGTTCGGACCGATCTCGATGCCATCGACAGCGTCGTTGAAATCTGCCGGTAAATTTGGCGCCGCGCAGTGGCAAAGCCGGCGTCGATCAGGATCCGTGAGCAAGATTGAGGCGATAACGCCATGGGAAGAAAGACCTTCCACCATGGTGACAAGGCTCTCCAGCAACCCCTGCAGCGGCACGTCCTGCATTGCCGCCTCCAGCAACCGTGCCTGCGCGGCCTGCAATCCCTCCGTCCGTTTCCGATCGGTAATGTCGATGACGGATCCGACGAACCCGAGGAAAGACCCGTCCTCGCCAAAGCGGGGGGCGCCGGCATCAAGCGCCCAGCGATATTCGCCATCGGCCCGCCGCAACCTGTATTCGAACCGAAAGGGCTCGCGTCGCCGGTTCGCCTCCAGGAAAATCCGCTCGGCTTGCGCCACGTCATCGGGATGGGTCGCTCGTAGCCAGCCGAACCCAAGCCCATCTGCCTCCGTCTGACCGGTGAACTCGTACCATATTCGGTTAAGGTAGGTACACGCCGCCTCCTCGTCGGTCACCCACATCATGACGGGCGCATGATCGGCCATGTTTCGGAAGCGCGCCTCGCTTTCGCGAAGGGCTGCAGTGGTCTCCCGACGCAGTCTGGACAGTTCGAGATTTGACTGGACGGTGGCGACAAGCTCTCTGGCTGAAAATGGTTTGACGAGGTAATCGTCAGCCCCTGCATCGAGGCCCTCCACACGGGCTTCCTCACCTGCCCTTGCGGAGAAGGCGATGACCGGAAGATCACGAAGCGCGGGGTCTTTCCTGATCTCTCTGATCAGGCCGAAGCCATCGAGCCGTGGCATCATGATGTCGGTCAGGACGAGATCGGGACGCTCCCGGCGTATGGCCGACAGCGCGGCTTGTCCGTCCTCGACGGCATCGACCTGATATTGCGCCGACAGCAGGCGCCGCACATAGGAGCGCATGTCTGCATTATCATCGGCCAGAACGATCCTGATCGACGATGTGCCGGTGGCCGTTGCCGGTTCTGGTTCAGGTTCGGGGGCGGCGACGTCAGGGCCGTTGTCCTCTTCCTCCGGAAGCCACCGCAGTGCCTCCTGCACGTAGGAGTCGGCACGAACCGCCGTCAGCGCGATCGGCCGCTCTTGTAACGCGTCGGACGCGCTCTGCCGTGGATCGTCGAGCGGAATGGTCACGATGAACTCGGTTCCCTTGCCGAGTTCGCTCTCGGCTCGAACGTCTCCGCCGTGAAAGCGTGCCAGTTCCTGGACAAGAGCAAGCCCGATCCCTGATCCCTCGATCGAACGGCCATGAGCTCCCTCAACCCGATGAAAACGCTCGAAAAGTCGCGGAAGCTCCTCCTCGGGTATTCCAGTTCCCGTATCGCGCACGCGCAGTATCGCATTGCCACCGGCTTCGGAAAGTTCAACGGCGACTTCACCTTCAAAAGTGAACTTGAACGCATTTGAAAGGAGATTGAGAACGATCTTTTCCCACATCTCGCGATCGACACATACTGCCCGGGAAAGCGGCGCGCAGTTTACGCTGAAGGTCAGACCAGCCTTCTCGATCGCAGAGCGGAAGTTGCTCGCGAGCTCCCGTGTCAGAACGGCCAGATCCGTTGGCTCGACATTTGCCTGGGTCCGGCCGGCTTCGATCCTTGAAAAGTCCAGGAGGGTGTTTACGAGCTTCAGGAGACGCAGCCCGTTCCTGTGGATCACCTCGATCCGTTCGCGCTCGCGCGGGATCAGATTGTCACGGTCGGCAAGTGCATCCTCGATCGGTCCGAGCATAAGTGTCAGCGGCGTGCGGAATTCATGACTGACGTTCGAAAAGAAGGCCGTCTTGGCTCTGTCGATCTCTGCAAGAGCCTCGGCTTTTCGCCGTTCCTCCTCGTAGGCGCGAGCGTTGGCAAGGGCGGTACTCACATGCGCGGCGGCACGCTCCAGGAATGAGACATATTCGGTATCGAGCTCGCGTCTCGGGCTGATGCCGCAGGTAAGAAAACCGAATGGGGCGTGGGCGCTGGCATTCACGCCGATCGGTATCATCAGAGCCCGCTCGACCGCTTCCGGCCAGGCGCGGCTTGCCGGCTTGTTCCGGAACAGGTCGTTGACGTTATCGACGATAACAGGGACTTCGCTCGCAACCAGCCTGTCTATCGACCAAAGTGCTGCGCTATCGCCGGCGGCAATAGCCGAGGGCGCGTAGGCTTCGACATCCAGGCCCGCCCTTGCAACCAGTTCAGCTTGCGAGCCGTCCCCCTTCAGCCGGTAAAACAGGCAGAAGGGTACGTCTTCTGGGCGTTTTCCCAGGACTTGTGCCGCGAGCGTCATAACGTCTTCCTCGGACCGAGCCGACGCGATGCGCTCGGCAAGCTCGCGCAGGGTCTTTTCCCGGCGCTCCTCGATAACCCTGTAGGTGGTTTCGACAACGGCATTGAAGATACCTTCGACCGTGCCGTTTTCGCCGCGAATGGGACTGAAGGTGAAGTTGAAGTAACATTCCTCGGTGTAACCGTGACGGTTCATCGGCAGGAGCTGGTCTTCCTGCCACACGCCCTCGCCTGTCCGCTGGACCGCCTCAAAGAGCGGCCCGATCGCGTCCCATATTTCCGGCCACACCTCGCGACCCGGGCGTCCCATCGCCCAGGGGTGTTTTTCGCCCGGAATGTCGCTCCAGGCATCGTTATAGAGAAGTGCAAGTTCTGGGCCCCAGTAGATGGCGATCGGGAAATTCGTACCGAGACAGATGCTGATGGCCGATCTGAGGCTCTGGGGCCACTCCTGCGGCAGGCCAAACGGCGTATGTTGCCAGTCAATCTGCCTCATCAGGGCGCCTGCAGTACCGCCACCGAAGAACATGTCGAAATCGAGACCCTGGTCTGAAGTGGTATCGGTGTCATTGGTGGTATTGGCGTCAGTCACGGTCACCTCTAACGGCAGAACTCAATGCTTTCCTACCAAGACGGCGGAAAGACATAGCGCCCATAACTAGATGACCGCTCAAACAGGACAAGGGGATATGCCTAACCAAGACTTACCCGTTGCAGAGCAGATACAGCGCGGCATCCGTCGAGCTGGGCTACCCAACAAAATTCCCGGGCCGAACTCGCTTACGCGCCACGATCCCCCGCCTGCGCAACGACCTCAACGAAGTTTTTTCTCCGCTTTCCGTCTTTGCCAGACTCCCAGGCGGTATTTACCTTGCCCAGTTCGAGAGGCCGGATGACGGCGGTTAACCATACGGGGGCCTGTTCCGGCCGTCATCTACCTGGAACGCGGAAGGCTGCGCGCATCCGCCCCGCCTTTTGTCGCCGGCACTGCGCCCCGCGGCGTTCGAACGATAGAGCGCCATCAGCATCGCGGCGAGCGAAAACTCACCGCGCGCCGCCTTGCCAGTCAGGTCGCGGAGGTAACCGCCGGGCGAAGTGATATGCGCTGCCCGCTCCAGGATACAGGCCATTGCAACGGCTGCATTTTCAGGCCCCATGATCTCGCAGGCACGCTGATAGGCCGACGGGCTGACCCCTAGCATGGAGCGCACGATGATGCCGGCCGCCATAATTTCGCGCCAGCTGCCGATACTTCCCCCTCCTCCTGGAGCGTAGTCGGAAATGGTCGGGCAGGCCTGCAGCACCAATTCAAGCGGGAAGACTTTCATCGGCTTGGCGGATGGCCTCATATCGGTTGGGTTTGGCCCCTCCTCCCTTTCGCAAGCGGGTTCAAGTTCATGGCTGGATTCGGTATCTGAATTCTGTAGGTGGCGGCCAAAACGGACAGCATTGCCATCCGGCTTTCCGGAATTTCCTTTCAAATCCAGCTGGTTGAGTATTTCCTCACGCAGCATTTCCATGTTCTCAAGTATCGGTTCGAGATCGGCAAGGAGCGGCGTGCGCGGAATGCGGGCAAGAAGGGCGCGAAACCGGCTCTCGATCAGCGCCCAGTCCCCGTGAACCCCCTCCTGGATCGCCATGCAGATCAGCTTGCGGATGTCGCGCCGGCAAAGCGACAGGTTCTCCTTGGCGATCTGAAACCTCCGCCGCTCGGCGGCAACCGACTGGGCAAGCTCCGCCAGTTCCTCGGCACGCGACAGAAGCGGCGCCAATGAGAAACCAAAGGCCTGTTCGAGCTTGCCTGTCCGGCTGCGTCTTGCGTAGCGCTTGCCGTTCGGGCTGTCCTTGCGCACGATCAGACCGGCCTCGACAAGCGCTGCCAGGTGACGGCGAAGTGTCGTGCCGGCGATCCCGTGGGCCCTGACGCTGAGTTGAAGGTTGGAGGGAAAAACCACGAGCCCGCCCTCTTGCGTCAGTTCGTTGCACGGCAGGAAGGTCAACAATGCATCGAGCACGGTCAGGGCACGGTCGGGAATGCCGATCGTCGACCGCGCCTGGCAGACGTCGCGAAACACCTTCCATTTGTCTATCGATTTGCCCTCTTTGATCGAGGACGTCTCAAGCTGCCCTTTCACCAGGGCAAGCGTCATCGGCCGCCGCCCGAAAGGCGTCGTGATCCTATGCGTCTGCATTTTCCTTCACCTTCTGTCAGGCAAAAGAAAACCGTCCACCAAAACGGTGCCAAACTGTCTTGACTGTGATTCGAGGAAGTGCGATTCTCGGGCTGCTAGACTTCGAGAGAGGCTTCCACGACGGCGACGTTTAGGGGGCCTTTTTCTTTTGCGGTTCAGTCTCCTTTGTTTCCCTCGTCCTCGGCCAGGAATTGCTCATAGAGCGCATCCAGTCGGCTGGAGAGGAATTCACCGAAACGGCTGGCATTCTTTGCCTTCATCGACATCGAAAATACCTTGCCGCTATTCTTGATCTCGGCCTGAACGGCCCGGTCGCGCGGTTGCCAGCTCGCCTTTCCGGCTGCCGGCTCGACTTTGCGGACCGGCCTTGCCGATCTGTTGAGAGCGCCATAAAGACGCGAGAATCGCTCATCCGAGGGCAGCTCTTCGAAACCCGCAGAGTTCACGACCTCGGAAACCCTTGCGCCATTCGACGCCTTGCCGACGAGCAGCGACAGCTCGATCCAGCGCTCGCGTCCGACGCCTGGTGCGGCACCCAGTTTCTGAATCGTCGCTGCCGGAATGCGTTCGGTCACCGTCATCATCTTTGAGATGGAAGCCGCGTTAGCGGCGAGCGCCGCCGCAATCACGTCGCGGTCGTATCCGAGGTCGTCCAGGCGCCGTGCAAACAGGGCCCGCTCGATGAAGGTGAGATTGGCGCGAGCGGAATTTTCCTGTCCCTGCGCGATCACGTGGGTGCGGTCGTCGATCTGCTTGACGACCGCCTTGATCTTCAACCCGAGATCGCGGGCAGCTCTGAGACGCCGATGGCCGAAAACGACCTGATAACGGCCGTCGACAGACGGGTGGGGACGAACGAGAATGGGGCTGTCCTGTCCGCGGGCGCGGATCGCTTCCTTGAGCTCCTCGAATTCCGCTTCGTCGCCGAGGATACGGTCCTGAACGAAGGAGGCATCGACCTGATCAGGATCCAGCTCGACGATGACCTGGCCTTCCAGATACTTGTTGGCCTGTTGCGCCAGATCGTCGAGCGAGCGGACCATGGACTTGCCGGCGCCACGCATCGGATAGGACGGGCTCGTCGCCGGATCGCTCGGAAGATCGGCCAATCCCGTCAGCAGGCCTTTTCGCGCCATCTCACGGCCTCCACTTGATGGTTAGAGAATTGAATTTCCGATGGAAAAGTCGATTTTTGTCGGCTGACAACTTCAACGCCCCCATGATTGGTGGATCAGAGCGGCGATTTCGCCATTGACGGCGTCGAGCGAGTCGAGCGCGCGGTCATAGGTTGCGCGGTTCATGGTAGCGCGGTCGACCTCGTAAAGCGTCTGCTTGGTGATGCCCGCATCGGAGACTGCCGTCGACTTCAGCATCTCGTTCTTCAGCATGAACTCGTGAAACATGGTCCGCATGAAGGCGACCATCTGCGCCTGCGGCACGTCGCCTGGTTCATAACGCGTGATCAGGTAGCGATACCAGGACAGATTGACCTCTGCGCCGGCGTTGCGGATAGGCTTCAGGATGCCGCCCAGCATCAGGAGGAACTGACCCATCGACATGACGTCGAGCATCTGCGGATGGATGGTGATCAAAACGCTTGTCGCTGCCGTCAGCGCCGTCAGCGTCAGATAACCAAGCTGCGGCGGGCAATCGATGACGACGACATCATAGCGATCGTCCACGTCTGCGAGCGCCCGCGACAGACGGGTGAAGAAAGTCTTGCCCTCGTTGGACGACTTGTCCGCCATCGCCAGCGGCGTGTCGTATTCATATTCCTGCAAATCGAGATTGGCCGGCACGATGTCGAGGCCTGGAAAATTCGTGGCACGAATAAGGTCCGACAGAGGCTTCCTGTCGCCGTCGTAGCGAATGGCCTCATAGAGCGAGGAGGCCTGATCGAACTCCGGCTGGAAGCCGTGCAGGGACGACAGCGACGCCTGCGGGTCAAGGTCGACGGCAAGGACGCGGTGGCCGGTCAGCGCAAGGTACTGGCCAAGGTGGGCTGCCGTCGTCGTCTTGCCGGAACCGCCCTTGAAATTGACCACAGCGATGACCTGCAGCTTCTCGCCCGGCCGGCGATGGGGAACATACATGCGGCTTTCCGAACGCCCATGCGCATCGAGATGCTGTCGCAGCTCAAGCATCTGCTCGGCGCTATAGGAACGGCGGCCGGAGGACGAGGTCCTGGGGGAGGGGCCTTTGCCCTCCAGGTGTAACTTTTTCAGCGTGCTCTGGGAGACGCCGACATAGGAGGCGACCTCGGCAAGCGAAAAACTGCGCAGGGTCTTCTGGGCGTTCGGCGGAAATCGCTGCACGCTCAAAAGGTGTAGCTTCTGCGAAATCAGATCTCCCTGTTCGAGAATCTGATCCTCGAAACTGACAGGCCGATTCGCGGAAGGCATCGAATTAGCGTTCATGGCGATCGATCTTCCAGATAACGATTTTAGGGCTAAATTCCCCTCATAACCGTTATTATCTCCGATTTCGTTCAGCCAGCAAGGAGTTTAAGGTTAACAGAGTTTTAACCGGGCTGCCGAAACAGCCGGAGGGGTCGATCCGTCTCTGCCTAAATCATGTGATTTCTTAGAGATTTAGCCTGGGGGCACGATCGGGCGCGTGGCAATTTTTCGCCCCCCTTATCGACCGGGTCTTCGAGGCTAAAATCAGCGTTTGTCGCCGACCGTTTCCGAAAACAGTGCGACTCAGTGCCCCCCCGCATGCGGGGGTCTGACAAGACGCGTGCTTCATGCTCACCATAGCGCATCTGAATTTGGCGCGGAGAACGACCATGTTTGTAAGGGCGATTGGACCTGCGGATAGAGCATCGCACGCTTCTCTTCTCGACAGCATGTTCCGTCTGAGGGCGCGCGTTTTCGCCGGCCGGCTCGCATGGCGCGTCTCGGTCGAGGAGGGGAGGGAGCGCGACCGTTTCGATGCGTTCGATCCCCATTACATCATCGTTGTCGGCGACGATGGCGAGGCGATCGCCTCAGCGCGGCTGCTTGCCGCCTCGGGACCGACCATGTTGGCAGATGTCTTTTCGGTACTGCTTGCTGGCAATCCCTTCATGGCCCATCCCGACATGGTGGAAAGCTCGCGCTTCTGCGTCGACACGCAGGCGGAGGCTGCAAAGCGCGGATCGTCCGGCTTGAACGAGGCGACGCTCTTCCTGTTTGCCGGTATTCTCGAATGGTGCCTTGCAAACGGCAAGACAGAGATCGCAACGGTGACCGACGTCAGGTTCGAACGCATCCTGAAACGCGTGTCCTGGCCGCTGCGGCGCTATGGCGAGCCCCGTCTGATCGGCGAGGTCAGGAGCGTGGCGGGATGCCTGCCGGTCTCGCGGGAGCTTTTCCAAGCCATACGCCCGCCCGCCTACCGCTCGAACCTTTCGCACAGGTTTTGCAGTGCCGCCTGAGGGGGACGACATGAACGCCCTTTCTTTACCCCGGCTCGTGCGCAAGCTGGAGGAGGCGCTCGGCCCGCCGCTCATGACGGCGCTCTCAGACCCGTCGGTCATCGAGATCATGCTCAATTCGGATGGTCACCTGTTCATCGAACGCCTCGGGGCCGGCATCGTTCATGCCGGCAGCATGGCCGAAGGGCCGGCCGAGATCGTAATCGGGGCCGTCGCTCACGTCCTCGACACGCAGGTCGATCGCGCTCACCCCATCATTTCCGGGGAGCTGCCGATCGGCGGCCATCGGTTCGAAGGCCTGCTGCCTCCCATCGTTTCGGCGCCTTCTTTCTCGATCCGCCGACACGCCGGACGGCTGATTGCGCTCGACGACTATGTGGCCTCCGGCATCATGAAGGAATGCCAGGCGGAGATCTTGCGCCGGGCCGTGCGCGCGCGGCTGAACGTCGTCGTCTCGGGCGGTGCCGGGTCTGGCAAGACGACGCTGTCGAACGCAATCTTGACTGAAATCGCCGCTCAATGCCCGCAGGAGCGGCTTGTCATGCTCGAAGATACACGCGAGCTGCGCTCTTCATCGGCCAATGTCTTGTCGTTGCGAACGAGCGATCACGTCGACATGGCGCAGCTGCTTAAAAGCACCCTGCGGCTGCGGCCCGACCGCATCATCGTCGGCGAAGTGCGCGACGGCGCGGCACTTACGCTTCTGAAGGCCTGGAATACCGGTCATCCGGGCGGCGTCACCACCCTTCACGCCAACAATGCGCGCTCGGCACTCCAGCGCCTCGAGCAACTGACCGGCGAGGCCAGTCGTCAACCGATGCGGGAGGTTATCGGCCAGGCGGTTGATCTCATCGTCTCGATCGAACGCACGAGCGCCGGACGACGCATTGAAGATCTCCTTCATGTGAAGGGGTTTTCGAACGGCAGCTATCATCTCCAATCCGAAACGGAGGAACCTCATGCAGCCTAGTTATCATGTCGGGCTCGCCGGCCTCGTCGTTCTGGCAGGCATCAGCCTTTGCAACCCGGCCCTTGCAAGCAGCGGCGGCGGTCTTCCATGGGAAGCGCCGCTCGAACAGATCCAGGAATCGATCACCGGCCCGGTTGCAGGGTTCATCGCGCTTGCCGCGGTTGCGGTTGCCGGCGGCATGCTGATCTTCGGCGGCGAACTCAACGATTTCGCGCGACGCCTCATGTATCTGGTTCTCGTCGCCGGCGTCCTGCTTGGCGCCACCCAGATCGTTGCCCTTTTCAACGCTACGGGCGCCTCGGTCGGACTGTCGATGTCGATCGATCAGAAAGCAGCGGAGAGGGGAGGGGAGCGCTCATGACCGCCACAGTCCCTGCACTTGACGTCAATCGCATTCATCGTGCGCTGTCGCGGCCAAACCTGCTGATGGGTGCTGACCGCGAGCTCGTCCTCATGACCGGACTTGCGGCCATTATCCTTATCTTCGTCGTTCTGACGGTCTACTCGGCCATTATCGGCGTTGCGATCTGGGTTACGATCGTCGGTATGCTGCGCCGAATGGCGAAGGCCGATCCCTTGATGCGCAAGGTCTATCTGCGCCATCTTCGCTACCGCGCCTATTACCGCGCAACCTCCACGCCGTGGCGAAGGAGCTGAGGGAAAATGGTAGCGCTTCGCTCTTTCCGCCACGCTGGACCATCCTTTGCCGATCTCGTCCCCTATGCCGGTCTTGTCGCAGACGGCGTCCTCCTGTTGAAGGATGGCTCATTGATGGCCGGCTGGTATTTCGCCGGTCCGGATTGCGAAAGTTCGACCGAGACCGAGCGCAACGAGATTGCGCGTCAGATCAACCAGGTGCTGGCACGGCTCGGCTCCGGATGGATGATCCAGGTCGAGGCCATTCGCCTGCCGACGGACGATTATGCACCCGCCGGCCGGTCGCATTTTCCCGATCGGGTGACGCGGGCGATCGATGAGGAGCGGCGACGCCATTTCGAAGCCGAACGCGGTCATTTCGAAAGCCATCACGCCATCATCCTGACCTACAGGCCGCCCGAGCCCCGCCGCTCGACGCTGAGCCGATACGTCTATTCCGACGCTGCCAGCCGCAAGCAGAACCATGCCGACATCGCCCTTGCCAGTTTCCAGACGGCGGCCCGGGAGATCGAGCAATATCTTTCGATCACATTGTCGATCCGCAGGATGAAGACGCAAAGCGCGTCGAACGACAGCCATGATGGCGCCCGATATGACGATCTCCTGCAGTTCATCAGGTTCTGCATCACCGGCGACAATCACCCGGTCCGCCTTCCGGACGTGCCCATGTACCTCGACTGCATCGTGACGGGAGAACTGCAGCACGGTCTGACGCCGAAGATCGACAATCGCTACATCGCGATCGTGGCGATCGACGGGCTGCCGGCGGAAAGTTCGCCGGGCATCCTCAACAATCTCGACCTGATGGGACTATCCTATCGCTGGTCCTCTCGCTTCATCTTCCTTGACGCCGGCGAGGCGAGGGATCGTCTGGAGCGCACCAGAAAGAAATGGCAGCAGAAGGTCAGGCCGTTCTTCGACCAGCTGTTCCAGACGCAGAGCCGGTCCATCGATCAGGACGCGCTGTCGATGGTGGCGGAGACAGAAGAGGCGATTGCCGAGGCTGCCTCAGAGCTTGTCGCCTACGGATACTACACGCCGGTCATCGTGCTCTTCGACGATCGTGTCGAGAGGCTTGAAAACAAGGCCGAGGGCGTTCGCCGCGTGATCCAGGCCGAAGGCTTCGGCGCCCGGATCGAAACGCTCAACGCCACCGACGCCTATCTCGGCAGTCTGCCCGGCAACTGGTATTGCAATGTTCGCGAGCCGCTGATCACGACGCGCAATCTTTCCGACCTCGTGCCGTTGAATTCGGTCTGGACGGGCGATCAGAACGCACCTTGTCCCTTCTACGACAAGAACGCGCCAGCCCTGATGCAGGTTGCCTCCGGCTCGACGCCGTTTCGCCTCAACCTGCATGTCGATGACGTCGGGCACACCCTGATCTTCGGACCGACCGGGTCCGGAAAATCGACATTGCTCGCTCTGATCGGCGCCCAGTTTCTGCGCTACAGGCAGGCGCAGCTCTTCGTCTTCGACAAGGGCGGCTCGATGATGCCGCTCACGCTTGCGGCAGGCGGCGATCATTACGAGATCGGCAGCGATGGGGAGGTCAGGACGCCAGGTTTTTGCCCGCTGGAGACGCTTTCGAGTGAGTCCGACCGCGCCTGGGCCTGCGGCTGGATCGAAATGCTGGTCGGCCTGCAGGGTCTTGCCGTCACCCCGGACCATCGCAACGCCATTGCCCGCCAGGTCGGGCTGATGGCCCGCGCACCCGGCCGGTCGCTGTCGGACTTCGTCAGCGGCGTGCAAATGCGCGACATCAAGGAAGCGCTTTACCACTTCACCGTTGATGGTCCGCTCGGACAGCTTCTCGATGCCGAGAGCGACGGACTGAGGCTCGGGCATTTCCAGACATTCGAGATCGAAGAGCTGATGGCAATGGGCGAACGCACCCTGCTTCCCGTCCTGACCTATCTCTTCCGGCGCATCGAAACGCGGCTGACGGGAGCCCCGAGCCTGATCATTCTCGACGAGGCCTGGCTGATGCTCGGCCACCCGACCTTTCGCGAGAAGATCCGCGAGTGGCTGAAGGTGCTGCGCAAGGCCAATTGCGCCGTCGTGCTTGCGACCCAGTCGATCTCGGACGCAGAAAGATCGGGCATTGTCGACGTCCTGAAGGAAAGCTGCCAGACGAAAATCTGCCTGCCGAACGGTTCGGCCCGCGAGCAGGGAACGCGCCAATTCTACGAGCGGATCGGCTTTAACGAGCGCCAGCTGGAGATCGTCGCAACGGCAATCCCCAAACGCGACTACTACGTCGTCTCGCCCGAGGGCCGGCGCCTCTTTGACATGGCCCTCGGCCCCTTGGCGCTCTCCTTCGTCGGCGCTTCCGGCAAGGACGATCTGAAGCGGATCCGCGCCTTGGCCGAGGAGCATGGCAGCGCCTGGCCGTCGATCTGGCTCAAGGAGAGAGGGATATCAGATGTCACGATCTAGATACCGACTGGCCATCGTCCTTTCAATCCTTCTTGCCGCCGGCAGGCCACTTCCGGTCGCGGCAGGGGCTGCGACCGGAGCTGCGACCGAATTCACGCAGCTTGCCAACAACGGAGAGCTCATCAAGCTGCTCGAAAGCTCAGGCGTTCAGGTCGACAACCAGCTGACGCAGATCACCCAGCTTGCCGAACAGATCGAAAACCAGCTGAGGATCTATCAGAACATGTTGCAGAACACGGCCCTTTTGCCTGCCCATGTCTGGGGCGAGGTCGAGAGCGACCTCAATCAGCTGCGAGGAATCGTTGCGGACGGCCAGGGCGTTGCCTTCTCCATGGCCAATGCCGACGATGTCCTGCGGCAGCGTTTCCCGAGCTTTGCAAGCCTGAAGACGAGGATTGCAGATGAAGACAGCTTCTCGACCAGCTACCAGGCCTGGTCTGACACCAATCGTGACACGATCGCCGCTTCTCTTCGTGCTGCCAGCCTCACGGCCTCGCAGTTCGATAGCGAGGAAGCGACCATGGCAACGCTTCGCGCGCTGTCTGAAAGCGCAGATGGCCAGGTGAAGGCGCTTCAGGTCGGCCACGACATTGCCGCCCAGCAGGTCGCCCAGATGCAGAAGCTGCGCGGGCTCGTCTCCCAGCAGATCACGATGATGGGAACCTGGCTTCAGACCAACCAGACCGACAGGGATCTGGCGCAGGCGCGTCGCGAGCTTTTCTTCCGCGGCACCGTTCCGCCCTTGAGTGGCGGTCGAACCATGGAGCCGCGCTGGTGAGCCGCCCATCTTCTCTCGTAACGCCTGCCATGACGCGACCTGCCGTTGCGGCAATGGTAATCTTGGTGCTTCTCGTCGTTCCGGCTCATGCCCAGGAAGGCGCCCTGATCACCACCTTGCAGGACGAGATCGCCAGGGCGGCGCAGGGTTGGGAGCAGACGGTGCTGAACGCGGCGCGATCGCTCTTCTGGATCCTCGCCTCGATCGAGATCGGCCTTGCGGCGATCTGGCTCGCGCTGCAGGCGCCGTCGCTGCAGGAATGGTTCGCAGAACTCGTGCGGCGCATCATGTTCGTCGGCTTTTTCGCGCTCCTTCTCGATCAGGGGCCGGCCTTTGCCAGAGCCGTCGTCGACAGTCTCTTCCAGATCGGCGCGTCGGGCGGCGATGCCTCGCCGGCCGACATCTTCAATGCAGGGCTCGCCGTCGCAGCCAAGATGGCGGAAAAGATTCGCTTTGGCCTCTTCGAGGACAATGTGTGGGCGATTGCGGCCGCCTTCGCGATGATCGTCGTCGTCATCGCCTTTTCGCTCGTCGCGGCGATCTTCGTATCGATCATGGCGGAGATGTATATCGGGCTACTGGCCGGCATGATCATGCTCGGGCTCGGCGGGTCATCCTTCACCAAGGATTTCGCCATCCGCTATCTGGTCTACGCCTTCAGCGTCGGCATGAAGCTGATGGCGCTGGTGATGATCGCCCGCATCGGATCGGAGGTGCTGATCGGGCTTGCCGGCAGCCCGGAGATCGGTGAGCAGTTCCAGACGCTGCTTGCCATAGCCGGCATTGCCGTCGTTGTCTTCGTCATCGCGATCTATGTGCCGAACATCATCCAGGGCGTCATCCAGGGCGTCTCGGTGGGAAGCGGAATGGAGGTGATGCGTCACGGCGGCCAGGCTGCCTCCTTTGGCCTGGGCGCCTTATTCCTGATGATCGGCGGCGCTGTAAAGGGGGCGGCGGCGGCCCGGTCCGCACGGGCCCAAGGCGCATCGATCAGCGAAGCCGCCATGCGCGGCCTGACGGAAGGCATAGGCGCCGCCGGGTCCGCCACGGCTTCGGCCATGAAGGACAAGGCGATCGGAGCCCCTGGCGCGCATGCAAGTTCCCTGCTTGGTCTGGCCAATGCCAAACTGGACCAGACAAGGCCAGGGGCGGCCGGACCGTCTTCGTCGTCGCTCCGGTCGGGCCAATCGAAATGAGGATTTCGCCATGACGCCAGGCTCTCCGGAAAATCCTTATCTCGCCGCACGTAACGAGTGGAACGAGCGGTATGGATCATATGTGCGGGCGGCAGCAGCCTGGCGCATCGTCGCAATGCTCGCGCTTCTTCTTGCAATCGTCGGGGTGGGCTATGCCTTGTTCCTCAGCACGCAGGTCAAGCTTGTTCCCTATATTGTCGAGGTCGACAGATTGGGCACGCCGGTTTCGGCGGGCTTTCCCGAACATATCGAATATGCCGACGCCCGTGTGGTGCGCGCCACGCTCGGTGGTTTCGTCACCAGCTTTCGTTCGGTCACGCCCGACGCGGTCGTTCAAAAGCAATATATCGACCGGACCTATGCGCTGCTGCGCACCGCCGATCCGTCGACCGAGAAAGTCAATGCCTGGTTTCGCAGCAACTCCCCTTTCGAGAAGGCGAAGGCCGCCACTATTGCCGTCGAGGTGAACAATATCGTCGCGCTGTCGAACCAGTCCTACCAGATCGACTGGACGGAGTTCGAACGCGACCGGCGCGGCAAGGAAACCGGCACGCGGCGTTTTCGCGCGATCGCCACGGTGACGATCACCGCCCCCCAGGATGAGGCAACGATCAGGCTCAATCCGATCGGGCTTTATATCAAGGATCTCGACTGGACCGCACAGCTATAGAACGAGGACACGCCATGAGACACGTGATATATCGAGCGGTCGCCGGTTGCTGCGCGATGCTCGCAACGCTCGCCTCCGCAAGGATCGCGCCGGCCCAGTCGATGAGCGACAACGAGGCGAAGGCGACGCGCATGTCTTCGCAGTGGCGCGACGGCGCCGGCCTCGTCACCAGGGGGGCCGACGGAAAGGTCATCTTCCTTTACGGCCAAAGCCAGCCCTTTGTCGTCTGCTCGCCTCTGCAGGTGTGCGACATCGAGCTCGAGGCCGGGGAGGTGGTGCGCGACGTGCTTGTCGGCGACACGGTCAGATGGAAGGTCGAGCCGGCAACCTCGGGGCCAGTCGGTGGCCAGGCAATCCATCTGATCGTCAAACCGGCAGAACCCGGCCTGTCGACATCTATGGTGGTGACGACGTCGCGGCGAACCTATCATATCCAGTTGAAGTCCCATTCGAGCCGCTACATGGCCCGCGTCGGCTTTTCTTATTCGCAGGACGTCACCAAAAAACTCGCCGAGGCAAACGCGCGCCTTGACTTCAGGGGAGCGCCCGGCACGGCAACGCCCTCCGACCAGCTCGACTTTTCCTATTCGGTAAGCGGCAGCGCTGCCTGGAAGCCGACACGCGTCTATTCGGACGGCCTGAAAACCTACATCCAGTTTCCTCGCTCTGTGGCCGGAGAGGATGCACCCGTCCTCTTCATCGTGTCGGGGGGCAAGAACCGTATCGTCAACTATCGCATGACAAGGAACATGATGGTGGTCGACTACAATGTCGATCGCGCCGTGCTCGTCTCGGGGGTCGGGTGGCGACGCCAGAAGATCACGATCCGCCGGAGCAGCTGAGATGGGCCGCCTTGTTCTTCTTATCCTTTATTGCGCCTACCTCTGCGGCTGCCAGACGTCGACTGCGGGAGGCAGTGCCGACGCGCCACCTGCATCGCTGCCGGCCGATGTCGCCGCCTTGGTCGCAAGCGACATGGCGAGCCGCCTGAGCGAACAGCTTCCCCAATCGTCCGGCCCGCTGAAGCTTGCAGACGAGACCTCTGATTTTGCCATTGCGCTTGCAACATCTCTCAAGACATCGGGCTATCGGATCGCAAGCGGCACGCAGCCGCAGCCACAGACAATCGCGCTCGCCTATCGTCTTGATCGATCAGGCTCAGAGCTTCTCGCAAGTCTTTCGACGCCGCGGCTGCGGCTTGCCCGGCTCTATCTCGTCTCAGGGTCTCAGGCCACGCCGGCAAGCCCGCTCTCCGTGATGATACTGCAATAGGAGGCCTCGCATGGCCCAGTCGCTGCAACTTGGAAGCCCGCAAAGCCAACAGGCGCAGACCATGCGTCGTCTCAACAGGTTGCCGATCCTGATCGCGATCGGCCTGCTGGTCCTGTTTTCTGCGGTGATCATTTTCGGTCTCTCCGGGCGCGGATTTCCCTTCAGGCAATCCGCGCCGGTCACGGGCGCCGGTCTTCCGGCATCGACCTATGGCGACCAGCTGAAGCGCGGCATTGAAGACGGCATCATCGGTGAGGCTCAGCCGGTCGGTCCGTTGGAGCCGAAGGCCGCCGCCGACCCGGCACCGGCGCGCGAAACCTTGTCCAGCCGGCCTCCCGAGCAGCCAGGCCTTGCCAACCCTGTGGGGCAGGCGCTGCCGGAGGTCGATTTCGAAACCCGGCTCGCCAGAGAAGGGCGCGAACGCTATCTGCGTGAACTGCAGCGTCGCAGGATGGCGCGCCTGCAGGCTGCCGACGCCGCATTGGATTCGCCGCTTCAGGTCGACATCAGTCACGCCGAGGCCCGTGACGCGCCGGCCGATAACTCTGCCCCATCAGGCGAAGGCGCCAAGACAGGGCCGCTCGATCTTTATCAGGCCGCGCTGCAGGCCGGGTCCCTCGCACAGAACGCCGATCCGAACGGGCAGGTCTTGAAGGAGGATTTTTTCAACAAGGACATTAAGGAGCTCGGCTATCTGCCAAACAGGGTCGTGCCGCAGATATCGCCCTTCGAACTCAAACGCGGTTCGGTCATACCGGCGACCTTGATCTCGGGCATCAATTCCGACCTTCCTGGACGCATCATCGCTCAGGTCAGCCAGAACGTCTACGACAGCACGACCGGCTACCGGCTCTTGATCCCCCAAGGGGCCAGGCTTTTCGGGCGTTATGATTCCAAGGTCGCCTTCGGCCAGGCACGCGTGCTGGTCGTCTGGACCGATCTGATCTTACCAAACGGCCAGACGCTGCAGATTGGCGGGATGGCAGGTTCGGATCCGGAGGGCTATGGCGGCTTTCGCGACCGCGTCAACAATCACACGATCCGCACGTTCACCGCGGCCGCTCTCATCGCTCTGATCGGCACCGGCATCGATGCCTCCATGCCGGAAAGCTCGACCAGGGCGACCCAGGACACGGCCTCGGACGCGGCAAGGCGTAATTTTGCCGAAAGCTTCGGTCGCGTGGCGGAGCGGACGATCGACAGGAACCTCAACGTGCAGCCAACCCTCGAAATTCGCCCCGGCTACAGGTTCAATGTCCTGGTCGACCAGGACATCATCTTCCCCGGAGCCTATGTCGAGCGCGACGGAGGGGTGAGCAGATGACTCGATGTCCAGCTCTGACCTCTAGGTTGTCTTCGAGATGAATGGCGTCCAGCCAAACCTCATACACGAAAGGCACTGAGAGGCGATCGCAAGCGGCTGGCCGTTTTCTGGTCAGACCAACGCGAGAAGGTCGTTGATACCGGCTTCTGGCGACTGGCCGAATATAAGGCGTCTGGCAGGCGTTCCCCGGCGAACGCAACATCCAGCCGAGGTTTCGGCGCGATACCCATGGCCGGCATCACGCTGCCTTCAAGACCGCGGCCAATGGCTCAGATCAATCCATGGCGCGCCGCCAGATAGACTGCGTTCACCGTGTTGTGGGCACGCAGCTTCCGCCTCGCCTTGCCGAGGTAGTAGCGAACGGTATGGTGGTTGATGCCGAGGATGTCAGCCGTCACCGGTATGGTTTTGCCGAGCGCGGCCCAGTTGAGGCATTCCTTCTCCCGTCCCGACAACTGGACCCGTGGCCTGGCCATGACGCTTCGGCCCTTCAATTTGGCATGGACGAGTGTCGTGGCCGTGATCGCCTGTATGTCGTCGATTATTCCCTCCCCTTTAAACGCGGGCAGGTGCGAGGCGAGCGTCAGGATGGCGGTTCGACCGAAGCCGATGCGTATCGGGATGGAAAGGCCGGACACGATCCCGTACCGACTGGCGTGCTTGTAAAATTCGCGCTCTTCCGACATGGGCTCGGGGCGCTGGGGCGGGGCTGACCAGTAGAAGGGCTTCAAGGCGCGCCTGGCTGCCGTGACGACCGGATCAATCCGCTGGTAGTCGTTGGAAAGATAGATCTCCTGCCATTCCTGCGGGTAGTTGGAAAACGCTTCCGTATCGCCGTAGCGCAGGTTGACATAGGCGAACTTCTCGAAGCCGCATTGCTGCGCAAACGTCAACAAGGCCAGCCGTATTGAGTGTTCATCGGACGAAAGGCTCAAGACGTCAATCAGATGATCCAGTCTCTTCTTCAAGACACATCGCTCCCTTAAACGGCCGCGACGTTCAAGCGAGGTCGGCGACCGAAGCTGAAATCTCAACGGACATATGCATGCGGCTCCAAAGTAAACACCTATGAGAAGCAAATTGGAACCCTTACTTATTCAGGGTTGATTGGCGAAACGAGAACATAGCCGCCAAGACGCACGGTCTGGATCAGCTCGCCCCCGTTGCCGGCCTCCGTAAGCTTGCGGCGAAGCCGGCAGACGTGGACATCGACGCTGCGTTCGAGCGGCCTGCCAAGACCGATATGGGTTGCCTCCAGCAGCACCCGGCGAGAGAGTACTGTTCCAGGGCTCCGGCAGAAGGCGACCAGGAGATCGAATTCGGCAGCGAGCAGCCTGACCTTCGATCCGTCGGGCGCCGTGACGGCGCGGCGATGGGTATCAACGCGCCAGCCTTCGAAGGTCAGCACGCGCAGTCTTTGCCGCTCGCCGCGCTCCAGTCCGCGCAAACAGGCGCGAACCTCGGCCATCAGATGGTGAGGATTGGCACTGCCTGGCAGGCAATGGTCTGCACCGGTATCGATCCCGGCGAGCTGGCGAACATCCGGGGCAAGGAGAATGATCGGTATCGCGCTCGATTTGCGGATGTCTCGACAGAGATCGACGCTCAGATCGCCTGAATCGCCAGTCGCAATGACGAAGATAAGAAAGCCGTGATCGGCGCTGACCTGATGCGCTGCAAGAGCGGTTTGAACCACCCTGCTTTGAAAGTTTGCAACCTCCAGCGCATCGACGATCGGCTTGGCGAGCGTGACGTCCTCGGTGACGACCAGAATGGCTGGTTCTCGTGTTTCCATCGCGGGAGAAAAACACACTAGACCACCGCTTCAAGTCACAGATCTGGGAGGATGTTCCTCGCTGTGCGGGGAAGCGGAGACCCCGCCCGTCAGGAAACGAAATTTAACATCATTGCCTTTGCGGTCCCACGCTCTCCGTGGCATCCTGCAGCCATGAGTTGTCGAACTCGAGAGCATGTCGATTTGTCGTGGTTGCGTCGTGAAACCCACCGTCGTCATAAGTTCGCTTGATGCCGACTTCTCGCTGTCTCTTCGACATATACTTGAGGCAGAAGGCTTTGCCACCGACCTTGTCATGAGCTCGGCAGAAACGGCTGCGGCGATTAGGGACAAGATGCCCGTCGGGCTCATCGTCGACGGCAGGAGCGCGTTTGCAATCGATTTGTGCAGAGCGCTGAAGGAGGATGCGGCGACAGACCATGTTCGTATTGTCACGCTTGTCCCTGTCGAGGCCGAACACCGCTTTGAAGCCTTCTTGAGAGCGGGCGTCGACGAGGCCTTTATGCGACCGATAGCGCCCGATCGCTATCTGCGTGCGCTAAACCGTCTTCTCGGCACCGAGGCGCGCCAGATGCCGCAGCAGGAGCGGCCGGAGGTGCTCCACCATGATGGATTGAGCATCGATGCCCGCGCCCATCGCATCATCTATGACGCGCGTGACGTCCATGTGGGTCCGATCGAATTTGCCCTTTTGCACCGGATGATGAGCGAGCCGGGTCGCGTCTTCCGCCGTGACGAGCTTGCTCGCCTTGCCTGGCCGAATGGGGTCTTCGTCGATCCGAAAACAGTCAATGTCCATATCGCCAGACTGCGCAAGGCGCTTGGCCTGGTCATGAAGACAGACATCGTGCGCACGGTTCGCGGCATTGGCTATGGCCTGGAAGCCGGAAAGGATTAGAGAAGGGTTGAACGCATGAGCCAGATCCGTCCGATCGCCATCATCAATGCAGCGTGTGTCATCACCGGTGACGGTGTCACCTCGCTCGAACGGGCGAGCGTGCTTCTTGCCGAGGGCCGCATCGAGGCTGTCGTCCAGACGGAGAGGCCGTCGCTGTCAGAAGACTATGCGCTGATCGATGCTGCCGGATGTACGGTTCTGCCAGGCCTCATCAATGCCCACGCCCATGGCTGCGTCTGCGGCCCGACGATGCCGAGCGGATCCGCCTCCTTCGACCGTCAGGAAATCGACTATCAGAAAAACCGCCATCTTCTATCCGGGACGACGACCCTTCTCAACGTTTGCGGGCTCGCCCTTGCCGAGGACGTCGACGACATCGCGCAACATCCCCATCCGCTCGACATCCATATCAGCACGGCCCATACGCCGGCGAGCCTTGCGGCGGCGCAGGCGGCCGATGGAAGCGGGCTTTCACCCCGTCACCTCGCCGCAAGGATCGACCATCTGCTCGAAGCTGGTGCCAAGGCGCTCGGTGAAGCGGGCGGCGGCCAGACACTCGGCGGCGGCGCCCAGGACTACCGGTTCCTGCCGGAGGCGATCGAGAAAGCCAGCGGTCTCGTCGTCCATCCCAATCTTGCGCGAAAGCTCAAGGAGGCTGCACTCGGACGCAGGCTGGAGGCAAACACCAATCCCGACGGCGCAACCCTGTCGTCGCTGTTGAAGGAGAACGGGCTTGAAGGGCATTTTGCGATCGAGAGCATAACAAGCCTCGTGCGCAAGACCGTAATGACGTCCGTTGCGCTTGCCCGTCAGGGTCTTGCCGAAATCGCCGCGGAAGCTGCGCGCACCGGCATGCCGGCGATCTTTCACAATGCCCCGCCGACGGCAGCCCAGCTCATCGAACTTGCCGGAAGGTTTCCAAGGGCAAGAATGGTCGCCGGCCACAGCAATCATCCGTCGTTCACGCGTGCCGAAGCGGTGGAAACGGCTGCCGCGCTTCGCACCCTCGGCGTGGGCATTGATGTCTCGACACTCGACTGCATCGCGACCCGCTGGCGCAACGGCCCCGACAATCTTGACTGCCTCATCGATGCAGGGCTTGTCGATACGATTTCGACCGACTTCGGCGGCGGCGATTGGGATATGATCCTGGAAGCGATCCACCGGATGATTTGCCGCAAGCTCCTGACGCCGGCCGCTGCTATCGCCAAGGCGACGGGGAACGTCGCAAGGATCTTTCCGGAGCTCGCTGGCGACCGTGGCATGATTGAAAGCGGAAAGCGTGCCGATATCGTTATCAGCCAGTCCCACAATCTTGCCCGCGTCCGTCATGTCATTTGCCGGGGCAGGATCGTTGTCAAGAACGGCAGTATCGTTGTCGCTCCCAGACCAGAAACGGATCGCTAGCGAGCCCGGACTTGCTCCAGGCCCGCGATGACGAGAGACGCTCGGCTCTTCAGGCCGGCACATGCAATTTCCAGATCGCCTCGCGCCCTGTTTTCCCGTGCAGATCTTTTTCTCGAATGAGACAAGCGACGCAGGCCGGAGGTCCAACCCCTCAGATCAAAGAAAAAAGCCCGCCGAAGCGGGCAATTTAAGGGGTGCAACGGGAACTGGATCGCGCGATTTCTGCGGGGCCGCAGGATTGAACTGTCGCGCGATCCAGGCCTCCAACCAGGATGCGGAAGAAATGTTCCAGGCTAATTATCGCCGCTTTCGGCGCCGGCGCGCTGCGGTCGAGATTGGTCCAAGGGCAGGGCCGGAGAGGATGCCGAACGACACATGCAAGAAAGATGCGCCTTGTCGCCGACCAGCAAACGAGCCGCAGTGGCGGGCCAGGCGTGGCTCTCCTACTGAGGATGGTGTCTATCGGTGATCCGTGCTGCCAAATTGGGTGGAGAGCACATCACTCGCTTGCGACTGCGCCTGGCAATGCACGTCCTTCAACCTGTCGTAATGTACCTCAGCCATGCGTGAGGCCGCTCGCGCTGTCTCCGCCCACCCCTGCTGCGGCATGACCCTCCGTCTCACAAAGGAGGCAAAACCGCCGTTCCAGCGCCATAAGCCGGTTTTGGTCGCAGTGGTCGTGTCCAACCTGACGCGGCCCACAATTTCCTTTCCGTCATAGCCGACGAAATCCGGCTTGCCCTCGCCCGGCCAGGTTTCGCGCCACTTGTATCGGGGTTGGTCGTTGGTCATGGGCCACGCGATGCGATTGGACGTAGGACAAGGCGGAACCTCACGGCCCACCTGTACGTCGTTCTCATTATGTTCTTGCAAGGATCAGAGTCAAGCGCGCAAAGATTCGTCGATTGCAACGTATCGAGCGCTGATGGCCAGGATGACGCTTGTCCTCAACAGGCCCGTCCGTTGGACGGCACCGTTTTCGCCGCTTCTCATGCAACCGCGCTTGCGGGCTCAAGTGCGGCGATCAGCGCCGCGGGAGCGCCGCAGGGCAGGGCCGAGACCGCCTCGATGATCCGGCGCTGTTCTTGCTGCCGCAAGCGATGACGCGTCACAATCTCGAACTTGTTGCAGATGGCCTTCCAGTCCATGGGCCGCGTCTTTTCGCCCCGTGGTGTATGAACGGCAGACCCAAGCTCGAGCGTCCTGGTGCGAAGGATCACCCGCGCAAGCGTCTGCGCGGGAAAGGACCGGTCGAGGTCAGGTTCGATGCTGATCCTGACCTTGCCCGCCAGCATCTGCAGCTCCCTGCGCCCCAACACGCCTTCATCGACCGGCGCAAGCGCCTGTGGGCCGTCGACCGCAATCAGTGCCATGCAATAGGGCAGGCTGTATTGCACGTCGACCAGGGTCTGCGGATCGGTACGGTTGGCCAGTCTCCCCGCCCAGGCGAAAGTCTGGACCTCGATCTCGAGGATGTCATCAGCACCGATCATATCGTCGCCCGCGATTTCACGATAGGCGTCCAATGCCGGATGGATATAGCGGCAACAGCCGTAGGGCTTGAAATAGGTGTCGGCTATTTCCCAGCGCTGGCCGAGTGAGCCGACGATCCGGCCGCCGTCGTAATAGTCGCCATGGTCGAGGAGGTCTACCGGTCCGGTGAAGCCGCTTTCGGCAAGTCGTGCGGCCGTCAAGCCAAGAACGCTCGCCCAGGCGATACCTTCCTTCACATCGTTGCCGGTCATCCGCGAATATCCCGAACTTCCGTTGGCAAGCTGGTTTGGCGCAAGCACGCCGGCGATCGCCAGGGCGTGGGCGAGGCGACCTGGCTCGAGCCGAAGTAGGCGCCCGGCCGTTGCGGCGGAAGCAAAGGATGCCCATCGCCCCGACTGACGGGTCCGGATGCCCTCGGCCGTCTGCGCAGCCGCAATCCTGACGCCGACGTCATAGCCGCAGATGATCGCGTTCATCAGGTCGCAGCCTGTGGCGCCGAGCTCGGCGGCAAGCAGGAGTGCGGTCGGAATGACCGCTGCTCCGGGATGCCCCCTGGCTGCGCGATGCCCGTCGTCGATGTCGAGCGCGGTTGCCGCCATCACGTTGCACAATAACGCGCCGCCCGGCGCACTCGTTGCGCCGAGCCATATGCGGGCATTACCGGCTCCGAAGACGGGCCCAACCATATTGCATGCGGCAACAGCGCTTGCCCTTTCGGATCCGGCAATTGCCGCGCCGACAAGATCGAGGACGCAGCGCCGAACCATATCGACGAGATCGGCGGAATGATCGCGTGGGCCGGCAAAGACGTGTTCGGCGAGCATTTGGGTCAGGGGAGACATGCGGCGATCCGATCGCGATCGGCGTTGATCCGGCAGTATTTCTCGTAGCTCGCCTCGGCGACGAAGAGATCGAGGACGCCAAGACCAACGCAGGTAATGCAGGTCGGGCCGTCGACAGGCTCGTACCACTCCTTGGGCTCGGACAATGAGCGGATGCCGATCAAGGGGCCAATGCTCTCCAAGGAGAGGCCGTTTCGCGAAAAATGAAGAGCGATGCTTTGCGAGTTGCGGCGCGAAACCGTCGCAAGGTCGTCGCAGACGACGAGGCCGGTCCGCAGACAGCGCTGCAGGTATGCGCCCGGGACTTCGTCGCCACCGAGATGAAGCGTGGTCGCATGTCTTTCCAGCTCCTCGTCGTCAAAGACCGGCTGGCGCGCGTTCGTGGCAGTGATGACGAGCGAGCAGCTGGCCATCATCCGGTTGTCTTCGACGCAGGAAAGCGGGATGCTTGTCTCTTCTGCCAAAGCGATTGCGAGCGCTCGGGCATTTTCGATCCTGCGACTGCGGATGAAGATCTGCTCGATCCTGTCGCCACAGGAGCAGGAAAGCGATCGGATGACGCTACGGGCGACCGGCCCGGATCCGATCAGGAAGACGCGGGCCATGCCGGCCTTGGCAAGGCATCGATCGGCAACGATCGAGGCATAGGTTCCGGTGCGTGCCGCAGACAGCCCGGTTTCGTCCAGAATGGCGATGGGCCGCAACGTATATTTATCGAGAAGCAGGAAGGTGGAGGTCGACCTCGGCAGACCGAGACGTCGATTGAAGGCATTCGCTCCGATGATCTTCACCCCGCCATGCGTCGAGCTGACGCTGTAGAGGGATGACAATTTCCAGCCGAGCCGTTCGTCGGCAAATTCTTCCCTGAAGGCGGCAAAGTCGGGCGTCGACCAGAACTCCTCTTCGCCAAGGGAAAGCACCGCCTTTCCGCCGCGCGCTTGGCCAGAGCGGATTTCGGTCCAGGCGCGCGATACGGCCTGATGAATTTCTCCCATCGTCAGCGCCTGCTGGGTCGCCTCCAGATCGGCTGCCTTCAAATAGGTTATGTTGGCGGTTGCATCCATCGTCGTCTCCTCCTCTGCTCGACCCTGGTGTAGGAGCGTGCAGTCTATGGATTTAAGCGACTTCTGCGGGTGAATATTCGGAGACGTTTGGGTTTGCCGCCCGCTTGTTTGGCAACAAGCGGGAAACAATTCGATGACGTTTGCGTCCGCAGCCGCAAACAGGTGACACGATATGTCTGCCGCCCGTCACGTGGACAGGAAACTGGGCCACTCGCTTCGACTGGCTTCAGGTCCGTGCGGCAAAGGCTTTGGCACCTAATCATGGCAGTGACATGTGTTGGGCGTCGGCGCCCTATGATAGGAAAGTGGTCGCCGTGAAGACCCCGGCCGCCGACATCGATCACCGTCCAGCTTTCATCAAGACACTCGCCCTTTGTCAAAGCCAGGCACTGGTGGGGGAACATGGGTGGACGTTAGCCCCTTTGGATGAATTGATATCGAGCATTCGTACGCTATCCTGACGCTCGCCCGAGCTCGCTTCAAGGCTTGAGACCCATTTCAAGAGGCTCGCGCATTGAGCCACCCTTTGCTGGCTCGCCATTCGAGAGCCGTGCAATTTGAAACCCGTCGTCATGACCCTCGATGAGATCGTGGCGTGGGCTCGAGCAGTATTGCGCTTCGGAGAGAGAGCCATGACCTGGAACAGGATGACGGAGTTTGCTCCCATCGGCCTGGTTTTCGCAGACCGTCGACGCAGCAGGATCATTCGCACCCTTGGTGATGCGGCAGCCACTCTCCTTCGAGACTGGCCGTCCGACGACGGCGAGGAATATAAGACTGCGGTCAAGGCCTGCGCGGACGCAATCAGCGGCGAGATCGAGCCGGCCGAATTCCGCAAACGTCTTATTCGCGCCGCCGGCGAGGCGGGCATTACGGCATTTTCGATCGTCCATTGATCCGCGTTCGGCGGGTTGCTCCGCAGAAGTTCCGATCCAGACGCGTCACCGGGACTGGATCGGTTCTAAGACTTGTCTTGCGTTGCGACCAACAGTTCGCGCTTCGGACCGGCCTTGGCCGTCGCAACCGGAAAGACGTCAAGATCGAGACGGTGTGCCTCCATGGGAATCCACGATCGCACCTGCCGCAAGCGGTCAGGGTCGATTCGGGCACTGAAGACGCCGGGCGTGTCCTGCGCTCGCACCAGGATCTGTCCCCAGGGATCGCAGATCATCGAATTCCCAAACATGTGCCGTTCCTCGCCCGCAGGCGTCGTGTAGGACCCGCATTGACCGCAGGCGACCATGAAAGCCTGGAACTCGATGGCGCGCGCGCGGCAAAGGACCTCCCAATGAAATTTCCCGGTCTGTGTCGTGAAGGCTGCCGGCAGGATGAAGACGTCTGCTTTCTCGGCTGCCAGACGATCGAACAATCGCGAGAAACGCAGATCATAGCAGATGCAGCAGGCAATCCTGAATCCGCGGAGCTCGTAGATCAGCAGCTGGTTGCCCGGCGCAACCGTCTCCGATTCGGCGTAGCGTTTCCCATCCGGGGCGATGATGTCGAAGAGATGGACCTTCCTGTACGTTCCGATCTGGCTTCCATTGGCATCGAAGATGACGCTCGTATTGAAGATCCGGTCATGGCCCGGCACGCTTTCCAATATGCTGCCGGCATGGATCGCAACCCCATGTTCGGCAGCGAAGCGCTGGATCATCTGGTGGGCCCGCCCGCCGGGCACGAGATCGGCAGCGGCCGTCTTCTCGGCCACCGTTCCCCCTGTCCAGTCGAAATGTTCCGGCAGCACGATCAGATCCGGTTTTTCCTTCTGGACGGCCTTCAGCATCAGGCGCCGGGCCTCGGCGAGATTATAGGCGCGGTCGGGGCGGGCATTCAGCTGGATCATCGAGATTTTCATGCAAGGTCCTCATGCTCGAAGGCAAAGATGGAGCGGCCGGCGGCAAGGTGCTTGCGCAGCACTGCCGACCGCCGCTGGCGAGCAATCGCCAGGTCCGCAAGTTCGCGCATGCGCTTGACCTCGGCGGCGAAGACGCCTTCACTATCGGCGAGAACCGCATAACCGGGCAGAATTGCCGCCGTCCCGCAGGCGATCGGAACATTGATCGAGCCGCCGACCGAGACGGCCCGGTTTGTCGTGCGCGACGATACACCGCGGCACCAGACGGGCAGGCCGAGCGCGGCGATCTCCTCGATATCGGTACAGGGCCCGTCGATGACGATACCGCTGGCGCCTTTCGCCTTTGCGGCCGTCGCCACGCCGCCGCCGACGCAGGCGATTTCGTCGCGATCGACCCGCGAAATGACCAGCATGTCTCCCGGTCTCAGCATGTCGATTGCCCGGTAGATGATGGTGCCGTCGCGGCCTGGCGCCGCGACGGTCAAGGCCGGGCCGAACGCCCGGCAGGGAAAGACGGGACGGACATTGTCACCCACGAAGCCCAGATGCTCCACATGTCCGATCGTGGCGGTTTCGACGGCCGGAAGCATGTCGAGGAGATCAGGGGGTAGGCTTAGCAGGTGTTCATGGGCCCGGTAGAAGGGTGTCATGTCACGGTCTTTCCTGAAACGATGTCAGATGGGGCGTTCGCCGGACGTGGTCGTGCGGTGCATGATGCGGATCGACGCCGGATCGAAGGAATCGCGCCGATGCATCGTGCATCGGTTGTCCCACATCATGATGTCGCCCTCCTCCCATTGCTGAACGAAGACCTCCTGCTCATTGGTGGTGTGATCCCAAAGCTCGGCCAGCAGCGCCTCGCTCTCGTCGAGCGGCATGCCGACGATCCAGGCCTTGTCGGCGGTGCCGCCGAGATAGAGTGCCTTTCTGCCGGTTTCGCCATGGGTGCGCACAAGCGGATGGACCATGCCGCTCCACTCGCGGAAATCCTTGCTCGTCGGCTCGGTCTTTCCAAGCCTGAGCTTGCCGGTCTTGTCATAGACGTTCTGGAAGAAGATCTGCCGGCCGTCGACGAGCTTTTGCAGGGCAGCCGGCAACGTCTCGTAGGCCATGTAGGTCGAGAGGAAATAGGTGTCGCCCCCCGACGGCGGAACCTTGACGGCACGAAGAATTGCCCCGGCAGGTGGCCTTTCGTAAAACCAGGTATCGGTATGCCAGGTCGCCTCGCTGTTGCCCATGGCGCCGGTCGGCTTGCCGTCCTGCGTCGCATTGCTGATGACGAGGATTTCCGGATGGGTCGGGTGGCCGCCTTCCTGGAGCTGCTTCGGGTGAATGACGAACTCGCCGAAATTACGCGAGAAGGCCACCTGGTCGGCATCGGTGATGCGTGTGTTCTTGAAGCGCAGAACACCATATGTCAGCCAGTAGTGGCGCACTTCCTCGATATCATGCGCATCGTAATCGTTGAAATCGAACCCCTCGATGTCGGCGCAGACATTACTTTGCGCCTGCTCCGCCTTCAGTCTTTTCTTCAGCATTTCCATTCTCCTTCTGTTGCCCCCTGTCGAGGTCATCATGACGCTACGTCTGCTCAGTGCCGGGCTCCAACGTCATTGCCCGGTGATTGATGGCGACGACCGATAGATGCCCTCAGACTGCCAGGAGGCGCACATCGGACGGATTGACGGCGAGCGTCACCATCTGACCAGGTGCCAGAGCGTGTCCGGCGGCGATCGGGGGATGCTGCAGGACCAGCCGGTGCCCAAGGCCGATGACGACCTCCAGTTCCTGATGGGCACCGAAGTCCGTCACCCGCCGCAACGTGGCTTCGAGCCGGTTCATGCCGGGCGGCACGTCGTCGACGCCGACCAGCCTTACATTCTGGGGTCTGACCGAGCAGAAGCCGACAGAGGCGGGACTGTCAGCGCCCGCGCCGGCGAGGATGACCGGACCACCTTCTATCGAGAGTTTGTAGCCCGCCGCTGACCGGGAATAGGCCGATACCGGCAGGATGTTCGACTGCCCGATGAATTCGGCAACGAAGCGTGAAGCGGGATGGCGGTAGATGTCGCCTGGTACGCCCTGCTGGGCGATCGTTCCACCCTCCATGACGACGATACGGTCGGACATGGCCATGGCCTCCTCCTGATCGTGCGTCACATAGACGAATGTCATGCCGAGCCTTTCGTGGATCTCCTTGAGTTCAGCGCGCATGGCCTCCCTCAGCTTGAGGTCGAGATTGGACAGGGGCTCGTCGAGCAACAGCACCGAGGGCTGGGGCGCGATCGCCCGGGCGAGCGCAACACGTTGCTGCTGGCCGCCGGAGAGCTCCCTGGGATAGCGGTCGGAAAAACCCTCGAGATGGACACTACGAAGCGCGCTCTCGACAATGGCCTTCATCTCGGGACGGGCGACGCCACGCATGCGCAGTCCGAAGCCGACATTTTCGGCGACGGTCATGTGGGGAAAGAGCGCGTAGTTCTGGAACACCAGGCCGAGATTGCGCTTTTCCGGCGGCACCTTCACCTGGCTGCGTCCGCGGATGCGGATATCGCCGCGACTGGGCATGCTGAAGCCGGCGATCATGTTCAGGGTGGTCGTCTTGCCGCAGCCGGAAGGGCCGAGAATACTGACGAATTCGCCTTTGGGGATCTGGAGGTCGATATCCCGGACCACAGAAACCTGACCGAAGGACTTTCTCACCTGCTGCAGTTCGATATCGAATTCGCTCATTTGCTTCCTCCATGAAGTTGCGCCGAAAAGCCGCCAAGTTTTTCGAAAGCCAGGATCACCACGAGGATAAAAACCATCGAAGCGACATTGACGGCCGCCATGATCGGATCGAGGCTGTATTCGAGGTGATTGATAACGGCGATCGGCAGCGTCGTGTCTCCGGGGCGCACCAGGAAGACCGACAGCGGAATGTTGTTGAACGAGATGATGAAGGCGAAGGTCACGCCCGACAGCACACCCGGCTTGATCAGGGGCAGGACGACATAAAACAGCCGCTGGGCCCTGCTTGCACCGAGGATCTGTGCCGCCCGATCGAGATTATCGTCGAAGTTTACGAGCGCGCCAACCGCCATTCGCATCACGAAGGGCAGCGCGAGCACGACATGGGCTGCAATCAGGGCCGGCGTGCCGAGCAGGTTCTGCAGGCCGATGATCGACAGGAACAGGACGATTGCCACCCCCTTGACGATCTGTGGAACCGAAAGGGGCGATAGCAGCGCCGCCATGATGACGCTCGAGCCCGCAACCCGCTCATAGACGAGGGCGAGGGCTGCGAGGGTTCCAAGCACCCCGCTGATGGCTGCGACGAGCACGGCGATCCTGACGCTCAACAGGAAGGGCTGAACCCAGCGCTCGTCGAAAAGGCCGCCATACCAGATCGGCGTCCAATCCCATGGCCGAAAGCTCACGGCCGCGGTCGGGCTCAGCGACGCCGCGACGACGACAACGAGCGGGAGCGTGATGAAGGCCAGCACCAGTGCCAGCGTGAGCCAGAAGCCGAATGCGATTGTCCTGGTCATTTCCCGTCTCCCTCTCGTTGTGACCGGCGCTTTTTGAGACGCGCCTCAAGGCCGAGTCCGGCAAGCGAAACGGTGAGCATCATCGCCAGCAATGCGATCGCCATGACGCTTGCAAACGGCCAGTCGATGTAGAACAGGACCTGTTCCGAGATCATCGTCGCCAGGACCTTGAAACGCGCGCCGCCAAGCAGAGCCGGCGTCGCATAGGCGCTGGCCGCCATGGTGAAGCTGATCAGCAGCGAGCTGACGATGCCGGGCACCGACAGCGGCAGGACGATATGGCGCATAACGGAGGCCCTGGAGGCGCCCAGCATCTGCGCTGCCCGTTCCAGGTTGACGTCGATGCCCTGGATGCTTGTCATCAGCGACAGGATGCCAAAAGGCAGCACGACATGGGTAAGCCCGACGACGACGGCAAACAGGCTTTTCGACAGGGGAAGAGGCGCCGTTATCAGGCCGACATGGATCAGGACATCATTGATGAAGCCGCGATCTTCCAGAATGATCAGCCAGCCATAGGTGCGCAGGACGACGCCTGCGAGTTCGGGCGTCAGCGCCAGGGCAAAAACGAGCGTGCGCCAGCGTGATCGCGAGCGGGCGAGGAAATAGGCCACGGGATAGCCGAGAAGCGTAACGGCGACGGCAACCAGGGCGGACATGACGGCTGTGCGGGCAAATCCGGCGAGAGACAGGCCATCAACGAAGAAGCGCTCGTAGTTTGCAAATGTTGGCGTCAGCGAACGGCTGTCGAGAAAGCTCATGCCGATCATCACGCCCATTGGAAGGGCAAAGAAGACCGTCAGCAGCAGACAGGAGGGGGCCAGCAGCATCGGTGCCGTGGCTCGGACGGAAAGACGCCCGGGTGAGGGCGGGGCGGTTGCGACAAACACTGTCATGACACGTCCTCACCGGGCCTGCGAGACGACGTCCCGCTCCCATCGTTGGCCCCATTCGGCAAGCCTGTCGCCCAGCACCGTCAGATCCGGCAGCCGGAGCGATCTCATGGCCTCGGGGGTTGTGACCTGGCGGCTGCGAAGTGCCTCGGGCACCTCGATATCCATGCGCGCGCTGCCGACCTTGTAGCCTGCTACCCAGGCCTCCTGGCTGGTCTTTTCGAGAAAGAAATCGATGAAGGACCTCGCTGCCGCCTTGTGTTCGGAGCCGGCAGGTATGTTCAATGTCGCCAGAAGCGGGATCGTCCCTTCCTTCGGCCGGACATAGTCGACCGGCAGGCCCTCGTCCACCAGCAGCTGGGCGCGACCATTCCAGAACGGCATTGCCCAGACGGTTGCGTCCTTGATATAGCTTTCGAGAATGGCGGAAGACTGCTCGAAGCCGATCGACTGCCCGGAAAGCTTGGCCATTGCCGCAAAACCGGGATCGATATTGTCGATGAGTCCACCGCCCTCGGTGACGGACATCATCTCCAGGAGGTAGACGGCCATGATGTTCTGGAAGGTCGGCAGAACCACCTTTTTCTTGAGATCGGGCGAAAGCAGATCGGCCCAGGACGTCGGCGCAGCGGCCAATTTGTCGGTCCTGTAGAGCAGCGCCATGTACTGGACTTCATGCACGGCGCCGCAGGGGCCGGCGGCGTTCTGAAGGCTTCGCGTCAGCGACCCGAGATTGGGGATCTCGGAGACGTCCAGCTTGTCCAGCAAACCGTCGCGGCAGCCCTGCAGCGACTGGGAGGCCGTCATGACGACGACATCGAAACCCGGATGTCCATCGCTCGCCTTGATCTTGGCGTAGTCCTGGGAAGCAGAGCCGACAGCATCGTAGACGACATCGATGCCAGTCTTGCGTTCGAAGGGCTCGATAATGGCCTGCCGGATGATCGCTTCATAGGGGCCGCCATAACTGTTGACGACAAGTGTCTCGGCATTGGCAAGCTCAGGCAGGCAGATCGCCAGGGCTGCATAGAATATGGCTGAGGGCTGGATGGTCGGCACGTCTGTTCTCCCGGTTGGATAAGTTCCCGGAAAAAGAGTGACGGTACGGACTCCACTGGTCTAATCGGAACCGCCAGGAATTAACGGCTGATCTCCATTGATAACAGAGGCTCGAAGCAGCAGGACTGCGGCCGAGCGCCCCATGCGGCGAAGAAGAACGCAGCCCGTGACATCACATGAGCATCCCCGCGTGCTCCTGCCTCGAAACGACAATGGCCGTCGGCGTCGCGCGACGCAGGCGCTGGTGACGGGCCCGTCGAGCTTTCCACGCCGGACTGAGGTCTTCCCCTCTGCATCAGAGGTTGCAATTTTCACGAAAAACATCCTATGCTGTCGCAAGGGGCCCGGGTGCAGCGTCAGCGAGGGACGCGACGATGGAGATCTGGTTCGACAGGTTGACGGAAGGGCTTTCTCTTGCCCGTGACGAAGTCAGTGCCACATCGGTCCTTGCGCGGCTGACCGCCGAGGCGGGCTATATTCCTATCTCGTCCTTCGTGCCGATCACGCGGCGGCGCTTTCCAACTATCCTTCCGAATGGCAAAGGCGATATCTCGAGCGATGTTACGCCCATGTCGATCCGGCGATCCGGGGCGCCAGAGCAGGGATGAAAGCCTTCCGGTGGTCGAGCACGACCTTCGACGGTGCGAAAGAGCAGCGCCGGTTCATGGCCGAAGCGGTCGAGTTCGGGATCCGGTCCGGCCTCACCATCCCGGTGCATACCGGCTATGGCGGTCTTGCATTGTTTACACTGGCCTCGGGCGAAGGCGACGCCGGTCAGCTACCCGGCCTCGATCCCGTTATCGCCGCCGCAACGATCGCGCAGCTCCACGTCCGCCTCAGCATGCTCAAGCTTCACACTACGACCAGGCCCGATATCAGGCTGAAGCTCGAAGAGCTTTGCTGTCTGCGCTGGTCGGCGGAGGGCAAGTCGATGGAAGCAATAGCCGTCATCGAGAACATGGCCTACGCCAATGTGGTCTTCCATCTTCGAAACGCCAAGGCAGCACTCGGGGCGACCACGTTGCCGCAGGCAACAGCGCTCGCCAAGGAATTCGGATTGATCTGAGGCACGAGCCCGAGCCCCAAGACAGGCCCTAGCGTTTTTCGTCAAGCCTGGAGAGGTCCACACGCATGACCGCGCCACCAATGTCGCCCTCACGCATAGGATCATCTGTCGGCGACAGGGCAGGGGCCGGTTGGCGGCTGGCGTCTTCGTCGCGAACAAGTGTTCTTGCCGGCGCCTGCTCGGCTGTTTTGACGCCCTCGAAAACCTTCGAACCCTCGAAATATCCGGATTTCCACGAAAGCACCGCGTCCTCGAAGATCAACCGGGACGCTTCCCTTCCTTGGGGATTTCCATACCAATCCGCAACGACGCGCATCACATGGCTGAAAAGGCCCGAGCCGCGCTTCAGGTTCTGGCACGGGTCGAAAAGATCCGCATCGATCTCTTCGACCTGCCTCGCGCCAAGTCCGGCCGGCATCTGCGTTACGCCGACCCTGACGACGGCGTGACCGGCATACTGGCGCACCAGGGATATCGCCTGGCCGGTATCGGCCGGCTTTGGCAGCACCAGCAGCCGGTCTCCGGACATCACCGTGACCGCGAGCGGATCCGCAGATCCTGCTGCCGCCAGAAAACGCTCGACGACGGCAGGTGTCAAAGTGGGGTCGGCGCATTGCGCAATCAGGCTGGCGTCCATGATGACAGTCCTTGAATCATGTGTTGAAGGAAAAGAGGGCCGGCTTGCCGAAGAGCCTCGCCCAGGCAAGGATGGTGGCGCGCTGGACTGCAGCGATCGACGTGCCCGACGTCCACCAGCCGTTGCCGATCGCCACCACCAGATCGGGGTCGGACCACATGGACTGCAGGATCGGCCAGATCAGCAGCTGTTCGTAGCAGATCAGGATGGTCACGCGTTGACCAGCGACCGTCTGCTCGGCCTTCCCAAGCATATGTGCATTGGCGCCGCCGCTTTCTCCCATCCAGCCTCGCCAGGGTGCCCACATGGCAATCGGCACCGGCATGCGCTGGCGGTAGACGACGCGGCTTTCGGCCTTGCCGATGCTGACGACGACATTGTCGTAGCCGGATGCGTCGGCGAGGGAGGCGCCGGCAAGGACGGTGACGTTCCAATCAGCAAGCGCGTTGCGCCACAGGTGATCGACGGCCGGCGTCCAGAAGCCCAGCGCGCCTTCCGGCAGGACGACAATGCTGCTGCCGCCAGCCTGCGCCTTGCCAACCGTCGCGATGAGATCCCGCTGCAACGGCAGAGATAGGTCGCGGCCGAGGGCAGATCCCAATTGCAGGTCGACGCCCTGCCAGCCCACCGGTACCGGCCTGTCCTTCCAGGTCGAGGCCGACCAGAGCCAGGCACCGGCAAGCACGATCGCGCCGAGCGGGCGAAAACCCGTGGCAAGAACCGCAAGACCGGCAGCGCCGGCCAACAGCCCCGTAAGGCCCCAGCCTGCAAAGAGAACTCCGGCCGCGGTCAACGGGCTCGCCCAGCCGCTGATCCCGAAGGGCGGGACCATCATGAGGGTGGTGGCGAAAAGGTAGCGGCAGGCTCTCCTCCATCCTGACGCCTGCGTCCAGGAGAGCATGTGGACGCCGACGAAGACGATCGAGGCTGCAAGCCACAGGACAAGTCCCGGCCAGAGGTCGGTTGCGTAATAGGTTGCCACGCCTTGCGGCAGGGCGCGCGACGCCGACAGGAAATATAAGCAGGATATGGCCCCGGCCTGCCGGCGGTCGCGGCAGAGCGACCAGATCGCCGGAAACGCCATGGCCGCAGGAAGCATGTCGACGGCACCGCACCAGCCGATCCAGCCCGCCGCGATAGAGGTGACGACGAGTAGGGGAAAGCGCAGCGGTTCCATGCGCGGGCGCAAGCGGCGCTTTCGGTCAGGGCGCATAGGTTGCGACCTCTCTTGCCAGCCCCAGAATGCCTGAGGCCGGGACCGGCCCGAAATAGCGCGAATCAAAGGAGGCTTCGAAAGGCGAGTGGAGGAAGACCTGACCGGCCGGCACCGGCCCTCCCGGCCAGGCCGTCAGGGGCCTGCCGCGTCCATCGGCCGCCATCGGCCGGGATTGTTCGAGCAGGGCGCCGTCGATGACGACGCCGCCGCTGAGCTTGATTGTCTGGCCGGCGGTTGCGACGACAGACTTGATGAGCGGCGCGTAGCCTCCAGGGCACGGGCCTGGCCGCAGGTAACCGCGCCTTCTGGCCTCGCGCATGTCCGCGCGCTGCGGCGGGCAGATGAAGACGCGCGCGCCGGCGAGCGCCTGCCTGTCGAGCGGTGCGATACGCCAAAGGCCGATCGGCTCGCTCGGGGTCAGATTGAGCCGCAGCCCGAACTGATGGAGAAGGGCGAGACCCGCGGCCAATCCGACGAACACCGAAATTGCGTGGGTGCCACGAGCCCATGCGACAGGAAAAATGTGACCGTCAATCGACCTTGCCTCCTGGATCATCGTGAACCTGCCTCGGCACCTCGCAGCACCTCCTGCCCTAAAACGCTGAGGCGGCGATCGGTGCGCGGACTGTCGTCACCGGACACCGCGTCAGGTCGGGCAGATTTCATGATTCCGGCTACCATCGGTTAAGCCTCCTTCTCCGACATGAGTTCGTTCGGGTTGACGGGCTTTCTCGGCGCGATCCCGGCTGCGACAGCCGCAACGGGACGACATTTTCGGTCAGTCTGGCGCGCCCTTCGATCTGTCCCTTCGCTACGGTCCGGATCATGGCCAAAGCGGTCGACTGGGCCAACTCGCATTTCTGTCAGTAGATGGGCGGGCCGATCTGAAGGATCGTCGCAGGGTCGAAGCTGCCCGACAGGAGCATCTCGAATGAGGAGGCCATCCTGCACGATCCGCGCCGCGGTTGCCGGCCTGTGGAACGATGTGAAACAAGCCGCGACCGGTAAAGATGAGGGCATCGGCCGTCTTGCGGCGGTAATCGGCGGCAAGGTCGTCTGCGATGGCACATAGGATCATCCTGCCGGTTCTTGCCCTTGGGCTGATGCTGAGCGCAACGCTCCTGACGATGGGCATGGATGTGACGCTTGCCGATTTGGGCAAGACCGGCGCCAGCCGGCGCGCTCTGGCAGGCATCGGCCTGGCTCTGCCCTTTGTCTCTGCCGCGGCGACAGGTCTTGCCCTGCTCTTTGCCTGTGCCGGGTCGGCGGCAATCCGGCACGCCGGCGCGGGTGTCGTTACAGGCGCCATGTCGAGCCTCGCTATCGCAGCGTTCGAGCAGGCCGCGCGACACGCCACAGTCATGCCATCAGCCCGGTCAGTCCCACCCTATCTCGATCCCGCGACGATGATCGGCGCTTGTGCGCTTTTGCTCTCGGCTGCTTTCGGCTTGCGGGTCGTGGTTTCAGGCAACGCAGCTTTTGTCCGCCCGACCCCGAGGCGGACCCGTGGCAAAGGTGCAGTTCACGGCGAGGCCGAATGGATGTCATTGTCCCAAGCGCAAGCGCTCTTTACCCCGACCGGTGGCATCGTCATCGGCGAGTGTTACCGCGTGGATCGGACCGACGTTGCCGGCCGGCCATTTCGGGCAATCGACAAGGAGAGCTGGGGTCCCGGCGGCAGGCAGCCACTTCTCTGTTTTGATTGCTCGTTCGGTTCGACCCATGGAATCGTCTTTGCCGGATCCGGCGGTTTCAAGACGACGTCGGTGACAATCCCTACCGCCCTCAAATGGGGCGGCACGCTCGTTCTGCTCGATCCTTCCAACGAGGTAGCCCCGATGGTAGCAACGCACCGGCAGGCGGCAGGTCGCCGGATCAAGATCCTCGATCCGCATCAGCCCGCTGTCGGCTTCAACGCGCTCGACTGGATAGGCCGCTTCGGCGCGTCGAAGGAGGAGGATATAGCAGCGATCGCCTCCTGGATCATGAGCGACAGCGGACGGAGCGGCGGCCTTCGCGACGATTTCTTCCGCGCATCGGGGCAGCAGCTGCTGACCGCAATGATTGCCGATGCCTGCCTGTCGGGGCAGACCGACGGGGACCGGCAGACGCTGCGGCAGGTGCGCGCCAACCTTGCCGAACCCGAACCGCAACTGCGCCGGCGCCTGGAGGGGATCTACGAGAGGTCGGGTTCCGAATTCGTGCGAAGCAACGTCGCCGTCTTCGTCAACATGACGCCGGAAACCTTTTCCGGCGTCTATGCCAATGCCGTCAAGGAAACGCATTGGCTTTCCTATGAAAATTACGCAGCCCTGGTGTCGGGCTCGAGTTTTTCGACCGATGATCTCGCCTCCGGGACAACCGACGTCTTCATCAATATCGACCTTAAGACGCTCGAGACGCATGCCGGACTCGCGCGCCTGATCATCGGCTCCTTCCTGAACGCGATCTACAATCGCGACGGCGTCGTGAGCGAACCTTCGCTTTTCCTCCTCGATGAGGCGGCCCGTCTCGGCTACATGCGCGTCCTGGAAACGGCAAGGGACGCCGGCCGCAAATATGGCATCACGCTGGCGATGATCTACCAGTCGATCGGCCAGATGCGGGAAACCTATGGCGGTCGGGATGCTGCGAGCAAATGGTTCGAGAGCGCGAGCTGGATTTCGTTTGCGGCGATCAACGATCCGGAGACCGCCGACTATATTTCGCGCCGCTGCGGCATGACGACCGTGGAGGTCGACCAGGAAAGCCGCAGCGTGCAGGCGAGGGGATCATCGCGCACGCGCTCGAAACAGCTGGCGCCACGCCCGCTGATCCTGCCTCACGAAGTGCTGCAGATGCGCGCCGACGAGCAGATCATCTTCACAGCGGGCAACCGCCCGCTTCGCTGCGGGCGAGCGATCTGGTTCCGAAGAGCCGACATGCGCGTCTGCGTGCACGAAAACCGCTTCCACAGAAACACGCCGCGATAGTTCGGGGGCCGTTACCTCCGAGGAACTGCCGACGCGATCGCCGCTTCGACATCCTGATGGTGCAGGCAAGGCCCCGCCTTTCGGCGGGGCGCTCGGTCTCAGTCCTGGCTGACGCGGCGCGACCAGATCAGCTGGTATCCCTCTTCCCCTTCCATCTCCGAGAGCGTTGCGTAAATCGGAGCTGAGAAGCTCGGATCGTCGAGCTTGACCGAGAGATAGTCGCGGCCCTGCTCGGAGGTTTTCTTCCAGGCGGCGCCGAGTTCGACGGGACCAGCCAAGACGCGGTAGTGCGGGCCCTTATCCGTGGGATTGTCGATCCGGGCGATGCGGGCCTTGACGTTGAGGGCGAGGGTGCGGATCGAGCCGGAGAAGCCATTTTCGATGCTGGTGAAGGTACCGATGCTTGCCATTTTCCTGTTCCTTTCGCTGTTTCGGGCCGCGCCCATCGCGGCCTCGATGGCTGTCGAAAAGACCGGGAACGAGCGGACCGCACCCATAGGGCCGAAATGCAATGGAGGACGGCAAGTCGCAATTTTGTGAGTGGGCGCGGAATGACGGCGATAGCCGGCAGGGGTCAGAAAATTGCGACTGCCGTTGCGGCTGGACGATCGAGGCGTAGCCGCTTTCCGGTCAGACAGGGGCATCGAGCCCGCGCATGGGGGCGACAAAAAACAATCCGGGAACGGGCATTGGCAAAGCCTGCGCCTGCGCCTGCGCCGAAGCGGCGCGGCGGCCGCACCAGATACGTTCGACACCAGAGAGGCGGCCTCGGCGGACCCTTCCCGTCACAGGCCTACGTTGCCCGCTCCTGGCTGATCGGTGCAGCGGGGCTGCGTCTGACGTTATAGCAAACGACACCCCGGCCAGTTTCGAGGCGCTACGGCTGCCTGTGGATCTCATGCGGCGGACACGGGAACGAAAACTCGGAAAGGCAATGGATGACGCGATCGGGTTCAGATGGCGATTGGCGATCGAATTGCCTAGTCGCAATGCGGTGGATGCTTGACGCAGGGCGGCAGCAGCGGCTGCTGTCGTCTGGAGTGTCTGGGAGGAAACGGTGCCTCTGCCCCGGCATTGCCGCGGGCAGAGGTGGGGCGTTTGCCCCTCAGGCTCGCATCACTTGTTCATCGCATCCTTGAGGGCCTTGGCCGGCTGGAAGCTCAGCTTCTTTGCGGCCGCAACCTTGATCGTGGCGCCGGTCGCGGGATTGCGCGCCTCGCGTTCCGGCGTCGCCTTCACCTTGAACTTGCCAAAGCCAGGCAGCGATGTCTCGTTTCCGGCAAGGGCCGCCTCGGTGATCGATGCCAGGACGGCTTCGACGATCGCTTTGCCCTGGACCTTTGTCAGGCCGTGCGCGCCGGCGATCTTGTCTGCAATTTCATTCGTCGTCGTCATGTCGGTCTCCGCGTTATCTTTGGGACAAAACCCCTGCCATCGGCAAATCGCTTTGTCATGAGGCCGGGGCTGATCCTTAGGCCGGCGGCAGGATTATCCACAGCTTCCGGCCCATGCGTCGTCGCCAGCTGTTCGTGTCGCATGGCCGGAAAATATGGGCGATGCTGTCCGCCCGGCCAAAGCCAAGGAGCGAGCGCCCCCCAAGAGGAGGTTTTTCCCTCGCGAAGGATGCGATCAGGATAATCCGCGTGGTCTCAGTTACGCTCATGCGCCATGGACAGCATGTGGCGCCAGCGTATGACGTATCCAGCCACGATAAGATGATGCAGCCCCGCCAAGATAAGCCGCCTAGACAGGAAATCGGGGTCGAAAGTGAGCATGGGCGTCTCCCGGGTGTAGTGCCGTAGCGTGAAGGTGAACATTTCCTCCCAGCTGCGGCGGACAGCAGAGGTCTCGCAGGCAAGGCCCGGCCGGTATCGATCCATCAATTCTCCAAGCGTCACTTCGCGTCCTCCCGATCCTCGCGGCATCAAAGACACGATACCAATCCAGGTTCGTTGTCCGACGGCGCTCTCTGGCGGGCAACCTTACTCGGTTGGCTTTTCCCAGCCTTGACGATGCGATCGTCATCGCTACCGCCATGCGTGACGACCATTGGATCCGTCACGTGACGCCACGGCCTTTCCATCGCTGCCGCCGCCATCCGTGGCATCTTTGACAAATCCCGGACAGCCAGCGATGCTGGCCTGGCCACATCGGACTGAAGTCCGGGGCGGGGAACGAACCGGCAGCTCTGATGTTGATCACTTGTCACTCAAGGAACCAAAATGCCCGCGTCCGACAAAAACGACCTGGATCTAAGGACGACACCGCACCGGCTGTATGGCAAGCGCGCGGTCTGGTGGTCATTGCTTGCAGTCCTGATATCCGTGCTGATCGTGGCCTGCGCCTATTATGAGCTGCGGCCGATGATCAATGGACAGCCCGTGACGGAACATGTCGATAAGCCGGCGGCAACTCAGTAAGCTGCATGCTCATGGCCTCATTGGTGCTGCAAGGCTTGCATGCGGCAATTCTGCTCCCCTGGCGATAGAATGCAATTTTGAAACAGAAGCATATCGCGTACCCGCGTCCGAGCCGAGGTCCCCAAATTCTGGTTCATTTGTCCTTTTCGTAATTACGAGATTCCTTATTCAACCGTGTTGAAGGCGGCTCAGCGCAAACTGGCGGTCACGCAATCCGTTTTCGTACGCTGGCGTACCCTGGCTCGACAGTGTCGCAGGCGACATTAGCTCTCAACTGCTGATACTGCGTTATCAGTCGGAGAAGGGGCTTATTCCATCCTGTTGCGGCCCCTTCTCCATTCGACCTCCGCCTGTTGCCCGCCTGCGGCGGCTCCGTTACTGCAATCCTGGTCTTAAACGGCGCGGCTAGCACTCGCCGATGGATCCGACGCATTTCCTTCTGGAAACAAGTGCCGGGTTTGCAACAGGTATTTCCGCACACGGAAGTTATCTTACGGTTTACTTCTCTCACGCAGTGGAAGCCGTTGTCCCGGCGTCCTCGGATGGTATGTCTGCAAAGTGCTTCGTTCGTAGATTAGCAGGATAACGCGCGTCTGCCAAAAGGGGCTTGATGAGGCCTCCTCGGACCGTTCTCGGCAATTAGTACCCTCATACTGCCATTGTTCGGCGATTTCCGCCACAGAAGCCCGCGGACAGGCATGGAGTAACTCGAGGCTCAGTTGCTCGCGGCTAGCCGAACTTCGCCTCCGGCGGCCTCGCAGTGTGATAATAAAACACGCTTGCAAATGATTATTTTCTCCTGCAGTTCTTGTTTGTACAAGCGACTGCGAACGGACCGTCCAACATGGTAAAAACATTCGACGACGTACGGCCGCCCCCAAGCCGGCTCATCGGCTACGCCCGCGTCTCGAGCGAGGATCAGGTCCACGACGCACAGATGGAGGAACTGCGCGCCGCAGGCTGTCATCGGATCTACGAGGAACATGGCTCCGGCGCATCGCAGGCGCGACCGGTGCTGACAAGGCTGCTTGGCGAACTCACCGCCGGGGACGTGCTCGTAATTGTTCGTCTTGATCGCCTGGCGCGCTCGATAGGCCATCTGATGACAGTGCTCGAGGATCTAGAGAGCCGCGGCGTCTATTTCCGGTCGATCGGCGATCCGATCGATACCGCAGCGCCTCAGGGCAGGTTTTCCCTCCAGGTGCTCGCCGCGGTGGCGCAGCTCGAACGCGCGCTGGTCTCCGAACGGACCAAAGCCGGCATAAAGGCGGCAAAGTCGCGGGGCAAGCGTCCTGGGAACCCCGGCCTGCGAGAGCGGCGCCCGGAAGCGATCAGGGCCGTCTCGCAGGCGAGACAAAAACTTTACCTCGACGAACTGACGGCATCCGCGCAAACATGGCTGCCAGTCGTGCGGCAACTTCGGCCCCAGCACAGCTGGGACAATGTCGTACAGGTACTCAGTCGCCGCGGCCAGGACTGGAGTGTGGAACGCCTGCGTCGCGCCGTGCATCGCATGGTTGGCGAAAAACTGGCAGAACAGGAACTCCTGGCGCGCGCTCCTCGCCGGTCCGCAGAGGACCGTCTGATGAAGTTGGTCGCGGCGATTGCGATCGCTGACCCGGATCTCTCGCTTCGAAAGATCGCAGCGCAGCTCGATCAGATGGGGGAGCGCCCAGCTCGCGGTGGCCAGAAATGGCAGCCGTCCTCGGTTCGCCATTTGCTAGACGAAGCCCATCGGTTCGGCCTCATGCCGCGCTGAAGGCAGCATCATCGATCGACCTGTTGCACTCGCTTCTCAGGGAACGAGCGCAAGGGCGGGCTCGTGTTGTTTCTCATGTCCCGCAGGCTTGGAACCTGAAGCACGCCTGGCAGTTAGAAACCCTCATCTCGCAGGAGGATCGTCGATGCATGTTCGCGAAATGATCGAAAACCACCCTAATGTCCATGGCCGATCGGCAGACGCTCTGCTCAGGTGCATCCAAGAATGTTACGCCTGCGCTCAGGCTTGCACGAGCTGCGCGGATGCCTGTCTTGCAGAACCATCCCCGGCCGGACTTGCCCAATGCATACGCCTCAACCTCGATTGCGGCGATATCTGCGCGACGACCGGCATGATCGCATCTCGGATGACCGGCTCCAATATGGAGGTCGTCCACATGCTCATCGATACCTGCGCCTTGGCATGTCACGCCTGCGAGAGCGAATGCAATGAACATGGCGAAATGCATCGACACTGCCGGATCTGCGCACAGGCATGCAGGCGCTGCTACGAAGCCTGCTTATCCGCCCTGCCGCTTGCGCATTGAGTTTCGGTCCAGCTGCAATTGAAAACGGAAAATTATAAGCGTTCAGCTGCGCGTCCGATCTTGGGCGCAGGCAGGCCGGATCGAGCTTTTAGGATTTGCATGCCGTTCGAGCCGATCATTGAGAAGCCCCGCGCGTCGCCTGCCTTCAGAGAGCGCCGCCGTCCTCAAGCCTGCAGGATCTTTGCCCTGTCAGCCCGGCGCTCGGTCTCAGTTCGACGCCAATGTGCTTGCCTCATTCCCGTTTGAACCTGCCGTCGAGGCCACGACCTGCCGCGTCGGCGGCACGCAGGCTCTGCGCGGCCCGTCATAGGGCTGGTAGCTGTTGTCCTCGGCGCGATAGGACTGGTAGCGGGCGGCACACCATGCCGCCGCGGCGCTATCTGCACCATTCGATACCGCCCCGGTCGTGGCAACCGTGCCTGAAGAGGCGGCAAAGGGCGACATACAGGTCTTCATCTGTCCGCTATAGGCCCGGTAACTGTTGGTGGCGGCATCAAACGAGCGGTAATGGCCGGCGCACCAGTTGAGATGCTCCGCCGATAGCGTCGGCGCCGTTGCCTCGGGTTCCTGGGGGAGCGTCGCCTTCGCGCGAGACGCCACCGCGACCTTCGGCGCGTCGGTGACATAGCTGGAATAGACGGCGGGGATGCGCTCGTAATTCTGGTGGGCAATGTCGACACGAACCGGTTTGGTCGTCCAGAGATCGGGTTGCGAGAGGCTTTCGAACGTGTGAGCCTCGGATTTGGCCAGCACAACGGAGGCGAGCGAGCCGGCTGCAACGCTTATGCCGATAGAGCTCGCAATGCCGAACGCGGCGGAAGCGATGGCCTTCATGATCCAATATCCTGCTTGTTTGGAAGGAGATGGACGCGGCGCAAGCCGCGTCCTGGCGTCAGATCAGTTGATGACCTGAATGACCTTGCGGGAAGACGGTTCGACGATGACGCGTTCGTCATTCACGATCGCATAGGCGTATTTCGGGTTTTCGGGCACTGGCGTCACGACCACCGTTTCGGGCAGCGCCTGGCCGACAACAACCTTCTCCTTGACGACGACACGCGTGGACGGGGCCGGCGCTTCCTGGACATAGGTGACGACCTTCTGCGGCGGCGGGTCGATCGCGGTACCGACGATTGCACCGGCCACACCGCCGACAGCTGCGCCGACCGGACCGCCGACAATCGCGCCGGTGACGGCGCCGCCTGCTGCCCCATTGACGGTAGACGACTGGGCGAAGGCTGCGCCCGACATGAGGGCAGCCGACACGGCCGCACCGATCATGATCTTATGAAACATCTTATCCTCCTTTGACTGATACCGGTCTGGCGACCGTGGTCAAAGAACGGGTCAATCTTCACCCTGTTCCACGTATCGGACTTTGGTCCGGGGTGAAAATCGCTGCTTTGCCTATCAACCCAAATATCTGCCTTGCCTGCTCTTGCAGTCCCTTGCACTGACGGCCCGCTTCTTCGCCGGCTTTGCGGCCGCACGCAAAGCGGCATACCGAGAAAAGACTGACAAGCCAGAGGCTTGGTCAGGGAAAGGTCTATTTCCGACGACCAGACAAGACGGCGCTGCAAGCGGGCACCTAAGTCAACGCTGCGCACCCCTCTGCGTCCCATGAAGGGTTGAGCCATGGCAACGAACCGCCTGCCCATCCCGCCCCTCCGCTGGTTATGGCTTGCAGACCGGCCCAACCTGCGACAGGTCCGGTTGAACAGGGAGTGTTTGGTTGCTAGGCTGCCTCAAGCAACGAGCAGCCAAGGGTACCGTCATGCCGACTGGCACAGTAAAGTTTTTCAATGCCGACAAGGGGTTTGGCTTCATTACCCCGGAAACGGGCGGACCGGATATCTTCGTCCATGTGACCGCCTTGCTATCGGGAAACCTCCTCAAGGAAGGCCAGAATGTCTCCTATGAGGTTGGGCAGGATCGCAGGACCGGCAAGTCCAAGGCCGAAAACGTCAGATTGCTGTAACGCATCCCTCAAGGACGTTTTCGGAGCGCCCTGTCGTTGGCGCGCTCCGCCCACACAATCGCCGCCAATCGGCCAACCGCTCAAGAGCGGCTTGTCAATGCTTGGTCGCGCCGGTCGTCGTTCGCGTTGTTTTTTCCGGCGGCTTTGTCGTCGTTGCGCTCTGGGCGCCTGCTTTTGACGTTCCCGCCTGTTTGGCCTTGCCGGATACGTTCGGAACCGCTGCCTTCTTCGTCGCTTTCTTCCTGACCGCCTGGCCGCTCGTCGCAGCGCCTGCGGCAATTTCCTCAAACGCCTGCAGCCAATGTTTCATGTCCTCCCCGTGCGGCCGCCCCTCCTGCTCCCAGATTTCATAGGCCCGTTGTCTGATACGATCTTCATTCGCTGCCATGCGTCTTCTCCTCGGCAAACTCTTTTCGAACGACGTAAATGGCGCGATCAGACATGACGACAACGGTATGGTCGTGTTTTTGATGATGGCGCGACTGCCTCCGCAGCCCCGATGCAGCTTCGCACTGGCAGATCCGCCTTTATCTCTCGGGCCCGCCGCCAGCGGCCTGTTTCCTTCACCTCAGGAGGAGCGCAAACGTCATTTGTGTCGGAAGGAATGCGTCTTCTCGAGAGGAAGGCGCAGCTTGGAACCCTAAGCCCCCGGTCCGCATTATCAGCCAACTTCACGGGGATATTTTATGGATCACGAGACACTTCTGGCAACGACCTTCGCCTTCGCCTCCTTTGCTCTCGTCTGGTGGCAGATGAAATTCTGAAACGACTTTCCCAAGAATCGGCCAAAGACGGCGCCCGCGCCAACCCAGGCCCTGACGGGCATGTCGTCTGTTGTCCTCGACCCAGTTGCCGCTTGCCGGCCGTTTGTGCGTAAAAGCGTCGTCCGCCTCGCCTGCGGCTTCATGATCTGGCAGTCATTGAGTTGAAGCGCTGCATCCGGCCTTACGCGGGGCAACAACCGCGCTCATCAGGCGCTGGCGTGAGATGCAAGTGCATTCGTAGAATACGATTGCCGATCTTATCGCGCAAAAAGCTCGCACGCCTGAAAGGTAGGAGAGCCTGCCTCTGGCCTAACCCGCGTCCCGTTCCTGCCGGTATTGTGCGTAGAGGCGCTCCAGTCTCTCCTGCACGAATTCGTCGAAACCGGGCGCCGCCTTGTTGTCGAAGACAAAGGTGGCGGTTGTCGGCGTGCGTTTGAACTTCACTGGAAGATCAGCGATCTGTGCGGCCGAAGTCGCCTTCAGGGCAACTTGCTTTGCCGTTGCGAAGGCAAATGCTCGCTGAAACCGGTCATCGCTCGACAATTGGCCAATGTTGTCCGCGGACAACATCTCGATAAGCGCATCGATGTCGACCTTTTCCAGATGCTCACCAAACTCCATCCATCGGCGGCGACCGATCGCCGGCGCAGAGCCGATCGCGGTGATCAGAGCAATCGGGACCTGGCGTGTGACAGCGCGCATTTTGGCCAGCGCCGCCCTGTCTATATTGAGAGCTGCGGTGATCACGGCCCCGCCGAAGTTCTTTTCTTCCAGCCGATGGGCGAAAAGAGCGCGCTCGATATAGGACAGATCGGCGCGCGCATTGTTCTCCTGGCCCTGGCTGACGACGAGCTGCTCGTCGGTCAAGGCGCGCACGACTGCCTTGATCTTGATCTTGAGCGCCTTGGCCGCTGCCAGGCGCCGGTGACCGAAGGCGACCTGATAGCGACCCTTGGCCTGCGGGTGCGGCCGCACCAGGATCGGAACCTGCTGTCCGTGTTCCCGGATCTGCTCCGTCAGCTGCGCAAGCTCCGCCGCGTCGATATCGAGACGGTCGGCGACAAAGGAGGCATCAATCAAGGCCGTATCGATTTCGACGATTGTGCGACCCTCGGCGAGCTGGCGCTCCAGATCGTTGGCCCGCTCGACCTTTTCGGTGATGCTGCCAAGCGTCTTGGTAATCCCCCCGACGAGGCCCGCACTCCTTGTCTGCGGGATGAAGCCGGCGATCGGCCGGCTGTCGCGCGCTGGCGACACTGACGGATCGGGCCGGGCTTCGTTCGCGTTCGAGATTTCGATGAGATTTTTGCGCGCCATTGAGCTATCTCCTGCCCCAGGTAGAACGGATATGCGCCTCGACCTCGCCGTTGACGAGGTTCATCGATTCCAGGGCGCGGTCGTAGGTTCCTCGAATAAACTGTGCCCGATCGACCTCATAAAGCGTTTGCTTGGTGACGCCGGCGTCCGAGATTGCGGTGGATTTCAACATCGCGTTCTGCAGCATGCGGTTGCCGAAGATCGCCCGCATGAAACCGGTCATCTGGCTCTGCGGTCCGTCATTGGGTTCAAAGCGCGTCACGAGGTAACGCATCCAGTCATAGCTCGTGCGCCCGCCCGCCCGCTCGACGACCGACATCAGTTCGCTTGTCATCGTCAGGAACTGCGACATCGACATGACGTCAAGCATCTGCGGGTGCACGGTGATCAGCACGGAGGTCGCAGCACAGAGCGCCGACATCGTGAGAAAGCCGAGCTGCGGCGGGCAATCGATGACGACGATATCGTAAAGACTTTCGATATCGGTCAGCGCCTGACCGATCCGGGCAAAGAACAGGGATTCGGCAGTACCACCCGCCATGGCCTTCGGTGTCTCATGTTCGAACTCCATGAGTTCGAGATTGCCGGGAATGATGTGAAGGTTCGGCGTATAGGTCGAGCGCACCACTTCCGAGATCGATACCGGGCTCTCGTAGCGGATGGCACCGTAAATCGTTTCTCCCTCGCCGACGTCGAGTTCCGGCTGGTGGCCGAAGAGCGCCGATAGCGACGCCTGCGGGTCGAGATCGATGGCAAGCACGCGGTAGCCGCGCAGTGCCAGATATTGGGCGAGATGCGCTGAGGTCGTCGTCTTGCCGGATCCGCCCTTGAAATTCATGACGGAGACGACCTGCAGTTTTTCAGCGCCACGTCGCACCGGTACATATTTCGGCGTACCGTTGCGTTCGTCGAGTGCCTGACGGATGCGGTTCATGTCTTCGGCACCATACTGACGCCGGCCGTTGGCAAGGGGGTCCGGTCCGTGGCCCTCCTTGGCGATCTGGCGGAGATAACCCTCGCCGATGCCGATGAAGCCGGCGGCTTCCGTCGGGGAAAACAGCCGCATCGTCTTTCGAGACAGCGGCGGGAAAATTTTTGCCTGGTGCTGCTGGAGCTGATAGGCGAGCTCCTGAGCATCCGCTGCCAAAAGCGACGGAAGGTGCTCTTGATCGTCTTTCAGAACTGGATTCGCTAGCATCGTGGTTTCCAATCGAACTGCGCAATTTTCGATAATAAGAGGCCAACTGCGCAGTTATATTATCGCCCGATTCGTTACAGTTTCACAAACCCTTAACCACGCGCCTATCCACAGGGACCTGTGACAGGCACCTCGCCTAACCGCTGCAGCTGCGTTTAGCGCAGCTGCAGCGGTTAGCGGCGGGCGTCGTCCAGCCCATGCCAGGATTCGAACAGTGTCGGACGCGTTGTCCGCGCTGGATCGACGGCATGTGGATGCGCATGGGCGATCATCCTCACCAACAAGGGGCGGCGGAAATCTTCGATCAGCGGTACAATGTTGTCCGCGGACAACGTTGCGAGCGTCATTTTCCAGCCAGGGTCAGAGCAGCGGAGAGGATCGACTAAGACTTCCGATCCGATCCGGCGGAGGTGAAGCCGGGAAAATGGGTTCCGCAACGGTCGACGCCGTCCGGTTCGTGCATCTTTGCACATCCCATCGCCACCCGCCGGCGCAATGCGTGAAAGGTCAGGCCCGCACCATGCCGCCTGATCAGCGCCTGTCGGTCGAAAGCGCCGTGACGATTGCAGATGAGACAGGCGACCGTGATGGAAGGCTGCCGGACGAGGCGCAGCGTCAGCTCATCGGTGGCATATGTCGATATTTTTTTTCGGTCCATCCATTGTCCGTATTTGGCTGCGTTCGTTGATTTTTTATCCTTCCGGCAATGTGGACAGCGCATCCTGTCGAAATCCCGTTCGAGACCATGCGCGTTGACTCACATTCCAATCAGGAACAAATAAAGAACATATCTGCTTTTCTGCACTCTGCAAACCTTCATGAAGACCGGACATGGCTCGCCCAAATGCAAACCCTGTGATTTCTGAGCTTCGGGCGCGCATTCAGCACCTTGATGGAATGGCTGCCCGTCCCAAGAACGTCCTTCCCTTCGGCGTCAGCGAGATCGACGAAACGCTACCAGGTGGCGGACTTGCCTATGGTGCAATCCATGAATTTGCCGGCGGTGGGGCCGGCGCCGTCAATGGGGCGGCAGCCGCGCTTTTTGCCGCCGGCATCGCTGCCCGCACGCGCGGCAGCGTCGTCTGGTGTCTGGCGCGAGCGGACCTTTTTGCTCCTGCGCTGGCGCAGACCGGTCTGCATCCGGACCGGGTCATCTATGTCGAGGCAATCCGCGAAGACTATGTGCTTGAAGCCTGCGAGGAGGCCCTGCGCTTCGGCGGGCTTGGCGCCGTCGTCGCCGAGACGGCGCGCCTGCCTATGGTCGCGTCGCGGCGCCTTCAGCTGGCGGCCGAAGCCTCCGGTGCGCTCGGCCTCATCATCCGGCGCTGGCGTCGTCCGGCCGAGGCCGGCGAGTTCGGGCGCCCGACGGCTGCCGTCTCGCGCTGGCGCATATGCGTCCTGCCGTCGGAGCCGCTTCCGGTTCCCGGCATCGGCAGGACGCGCTGGCATGTCGAGCTGATCCGGATCAAGGCCGGCGAAAGTGCAGAATTCATCCTCGAGGCATGTGATGGTCAGGGTCGTCTCCGTATTTCTTCCGACGCTGCCGACGGATCGCATCAGACGCGCCGATCCGTCCATTCCAGCTGAGGCGCCGCTCGTCGTCGTCGCCCGCAGCGGTTCGAAGCGGTGGCTGTCGGCCGTCGATGCCAACGCCGCAAGGCTCGGCCTGCGAAGCGGCATGCCGGCGGCCAGGGCCCAGGCGCTGGTGCAGGGTCTCGTCATGGTCGATGCCGATCCTTGCGCTGATCGAGCTGCTCTGGAGCGCATCACCCGTTGGGCGCTCTCTCAATATTCGCCAATCGTTGCGGTCGACCCGCCTGACGGCATCGTCATGGATACCGAAGGGGCCGACCACCTGCAGGGCGGGGAAGGGCCGATGCTGTCACGCCTCGTCAACAGCTTCCGCGCCAAGGGCCTGCCCGCGCGCGCCGTCGTTGCCGACAGCTGGGGAGCGGCCCACGCATTGGCGCGCACGATCGCGCAAGAGACACGGGTGGTCGCCAAAGGCCAGACGGCTGACGCCGTCATCGATCTGCCGATCTCATCGCTTCGTCTCGACAGGGAGATCATCACCGGCCTGCGCGTCCTTGGGTTTGGCACCGTCGGCGAGCTTGCCGCAACGCCAAGGGCACCGCTGACGCAGCGCTTCGGGCCGGAAATCGTCCGCAGGCTCGACCAGATGTTTGGCCGGTTGGCAGAACCTATCGACCCGCTTCGCGCGCCCGAATGGGTCGAAGTCTCCAGGTCCTTCGCAGAACCGATCGGTGCGCCGGAGACGATCGCCAAATATATCGCCGTTCTGGTGCGCAGGCTCTGTCATGGTCTTCAGGAAAAGGGTCTTGGCGTACGCCGCGCCGATCTCATCGTCCATCGGGTCGACAATAGCGTCCAGGCGCTGCGAGCCGGTACAGCCAAGCCAGTGCGCGACGTTGCCTGGCTGACGAAGCTTCTTCACGACCGGATTGAGCGCATCGAGCCGGGCTTCGGCATCGAAAAGCTCTCGCTTGCCGCGACGCTCGTCGAGCCGCTGGAAGACCGGCAGATCGCCTCCAACCTGATCGATGATGACAAGGTCGACATCGCCGCCTTCGTCGATATTCTCGCCAATCGCGGAAAATTTCGGATCTACCGGGTGGCACCGGTAGCAAGCGATGTTGCCGAACGATCGCTGAAAGCCATCTCGGCGGTCGCAGAAGAGCAGGGGCAGAACTGGCCGCTGATCTGGCCGCGTCCGGTCCGGTTGCTCGATCGCCCGGAAATGATCGAGGTCATGGCCCTCATGCCGGATCATCCTCCCGTCTGGTTTACCTGGCGTGGCAAGCGCTACCGTGTCAAACAGGCCGACGGGCCTGAGCGCATCTTCGGAGAATGGTGGCAGCGATCGTCCGAATGGCTCGCCGTGCGCGACTATTTCACGGTCGCCGACGAAAATGGCGAACGCTACTGGATCTATCGCGCCGGCGACGGTGTCGACCCCGAGACCGGATCGCATCGCTGGTTCCTGCATGGAACCTTCTCATGACCTATTCCGAGCTGCAGGTCACCACGCATTTTTCCTTCCTGCGAGGCGCCTCCTCGCCCGACGAACTGTTTGCGCGGGCCAAGGCGATGGGCATGGCGGCGCTTGGCATAACCGACCGAAATTCGCTGGCAGGGATCGTTCGGGCGCTGGAGGCATCGCGCGCCACAGGACTTCGCCTCGTCGTCGGCTGCCGTCTCGATCTGAGCGAGGGCATGTCGATCCTGGCCTATCCGACAGACCGCGCTGCCTATCAGCGGCTGACGCGATTGCTGACGCTGGGAAAGAGCAGGGGCGGGAAAGCCAAGTGCATCCTGAGCCTCGACGACGTGTCCCTCTACGCAGAAGGGCTGATCGGCATTCTGGTGCCGGATCTTGCCGACGAGACCTGCGCCGTCCGGCTGAGAAAAATGGCCGAGATATTCCAGGACCGGGCCTATGTGTCTCTCAGTCTCCGCCGCCGGCCGAACGACCAGTTGCGCCTGCACGAGATTTCCGCCATGGCGGCCCGCTACAAGGTCCGCACCGTCGTCACCAATGACGTGCTGTTCCATGAACCGTCCCGCCGTCAGCTGCAGGACGTGGTAACCTGCATCCGCAATCGCACGACGATCGACGATGTCGGCTTCGAGCGCGAGCGCCATGCCGACCGTTACCTGAAGCCGCCGGAGGAAATGCAGCGACTATTCGGGCGTTACCCTCACGCACTTGCCCGCACCGCGGAGATCGTCGCGCGCTGCACCTTCTCGATGGAGGAACTGACCTATCAATACCCGCAGGAGGCAATCGTTGCCGGTATGGATGCCCAGCAATCGCTGGAGCATTATGTCCGGCAATATATTCCGACACGCTATCCCGAAGGATTGCCGCAAAAGGTGCTGCGGTCGATCCGCCACGAGCTCGATCTCATCAGGGAGATGCGCTACGCGCCGTATTTCCTGACGGTCTTTTCGATCGTGCGCTACGCCCGCAGCCAGAATATCCTCTGCCAGGGGAGGGGGTCGGCCGCCAACAGCGCCATCTGCTACATCCTCGGCATCACCAGCATCGATCCCGATACAAACGATCTGTTGTTCGAGCGCTTTGTCAGCAAGGAGCGTGACGAGCCGCCCGACATAGACGTCGACTTCGAGCACGAGCGGCGCGAGGAGGTCATCCAGTGGATCTTCAAGACCTATGGGCATCACAAGGCGGCACTCTGCGCTACGGTCACGCGCTACCGCACGAAGGGCGCCATCCGCGACGTCGGCAAGGCGCTCGGTCTGCCTGAAGACCTGATCAAGGCGCTGTCGTCGGGCGTCTGGGCCTGGAGCGAGATGGTCGGCGAAAAGCAGGTCAGGGAGCTCAACCTCAATCCGGAGGATCGCCGCCTTGCCTTGACCCTCCAGCTTGCACAGCAGCTGATGGGCGCGCCACGCCATCTCGGCCAGCATCCCGGTGGCTTCGTGCTCACCCATGACCGGCTCGACGATCTCGTCCCGATCGAACCGGCCTCGATGGTCGACCGGCAGGTAATCGAATGGGACAAGGACGATGTCGAGGCGTTGAAATTCATGAAGGTCGATGTTCTGGCACTCGGCATGCTGACCTGCATGGCCAAGAGCTTCGCCTTCCTGCGCGAGGCAAAGAACATCGACCTTGACCTTGCCGATATCCCTCAGGAAGATCCGGCGACCTATGCCATGATCCAGAAGGCGGACACGCTTGGAACCTTCCAGATCGAGAGCCGGGCGCAGATGTCGATGCTGCCGCGCCTCAAGCCGGAAACCTTCTACGATCTCGTCATCCAGGTGGCGATCGTCCGCCCCGGCCCGATCCAGGGCGACATGGTCCATCCCTATCTGAGACGGCGGGAGGGCAAGGAAAAACCGGACTACCCGACACCGGAACTCGAAACGGTCCTGCGCAAGACGCTTGGCGTGCCGCTCTTCCAGGAAAGCGCCATGAAGGTCGCCATGGTCTGCGCCGGCTTTACCGGCGGTGAGGCCGACCAGCTCAGAAAAAGCATGGCGACCTTCAAGTTCACCGGCGGCGTCAGCCGCTTCAAGGACAAGCTGATATCCGGCATGATCGGCAACGGCTATACGCCCGAATTTGCCGAAAAGACCTTTGGCCAGCTCGAAGGCTTCGGTTCCTATGGCTTTCCGGAAAGCCATGCCGCCAGTTTTGCATTGATCGCATATGCCTCGAACTGGATGAAATGCCATCATCCCGATATCTTCTGCGCCGCACTGCTGAACAGCCAGCCGATGGGCTTTTACGCGCCGGCGCAGATCGTGCGCGATGCGCGCCAGCACGGCGTTAGCGTGATGCCCGTCTGCGTCAACCGCTCGCGATGGGATTGCACGCTGGAACCGATCGATGGGCGAAACGATCGGTTTGCGGTTCGGCTCGGCATGCGCATGGTCCGCGGCCTGGCGACGGCGGATGCGGCCCGGATCGTGGCCGCGCGTGCCGATCAGCCCTTCGAGAGCGTCGACGACATGTGGCTGCGCGCCGGCATCCCGGCTGCCTCGCTGGTCGAGCTCGCCGAGGCGGACGCCTTCGGGCCGTCGCTCGGACTGGAGCGCCGTGACGCGCTCTGGGCGATCAAGGCGCTGAGAGACCAACCGCTGCCGCTGTTTGCCGCTGCAGGAATTCGCGAGACGAGGACCGTTGCCGAGCAACAGGAGCCGGATGTCGAACTGCGGCAGATGACGCAGGGCCATAATGTGGTCCTGGACTACGGGCATACCGGACTGACGCTTCGCGCTCATCCCGTCACATTCCTTCGCCAGGACCTTGCGAAGCGTCGCATCGTCACCTGCGCAGAGGCAATGTCGGCACGGGACGGTCGCTGGCTGATGGCGGCGGGACTGGTGCTGGTGCGCCAGCGGCCCGGATCGGCAAAGGGCGTCATCTTCCTGACGATCGAGGATGAGACGGGCGTTGCCAATGTCGTCATCTGGCCGACGCTCTTCGAGCGGACGCGGCCGATTGCGCTCAGCGCCTCGATGATGGCGATCAACGGACGTATCCAGCGGGAGGGCGACGTCGTCCATCTCGTCGCCCAGCAGCTTTTTGACCTCTCTGCCGGTTTGAACGGCCTTGCCGATCGGGATATCGAATTCCGAGCGGCAACGGGCAGGGGAGACGAATTTGCGCATGGTTCGCCCGGACGACCCGATACGCGCGAACCGCCGGCAACTGCAATCAAGGCACGCGACATCTTCATCCCGGATCTGCATATCGACAGCCTGAAGGTCAAAAGCCGAAACTTCCACTGAGGTCGGGATTTGTCGCCCGGTTGCGCGCAAGGGCAGGAACATGCGCCGGCCCCACGCTATTGACGCCGTCACGATCCGGGACATGTCCACAATCTCGTCCCAACGGAGCTACAACCATGACCGATCCGCATAGCGAACTGATCGACCACCTTCATCTGCGCGTGGCCGACCTTGAGGCCAGTCGTCGTTTCTATCGTGCGGCGCTTGCTGCCCTTGGCCGGACGTTCACCTCGCACAGCGACAGGCATTTTGCCTGCGATCCATTGTGGGTTGACACGGCCGACGGACAGGTCTCCAGGGTCCATTTTGCGTTTCGGGCCGCCGACCAGCAGGAGGTGGACCGGTTTTACGCAGCAGCCCTCGATGCGGGTGGAACAGACCATGGCGCGCCCGGCTATCGCGACTACCATCCCGGCTATTATGCAGCCTTCGTGCTCGACCCGGACGGCAACAATATCGAAGCCGTCTTCCATCGGCGCTAGATCCTTTCCGGCACCGGGCCTCTCGTTCTCTGAAGCCAAATCTCCTCGGCTGCCCTTTGCGGGAACAAAGAGACCGGCTTGATGTTTTCGGGCAAGGAGGTGCAAATGCCGAAATTCTTCTTTCAGGTCATCGACCGTACGAGCCCGGAACCGACCGAACTTGCCCATGAGTTTCCAAGCCTCGAAGAAGCCAAGAAGGAGGCACGGCTGGCGCTTGCCGAAATGGCGTGCGAGGGCCTGCCGGAAGCTCCGCTCAACATGATCTCGGTCGAGCTTTTCGACGAAGACAGGGTTCCGATCGCGGAATTCCGGCTGCTGCTCGAGGAAATTCCCAAGATGGCGCAGGCGAGATCGGCTGACGGGCCTTGATCTGGCAGTGCCGGTCGCCCCCCATTGCGACGGACAAGCCGCCCCGCCAGGACCCGTTGTCGGACAGGAGTTCCCGTGAATACAGCAAATCTTCAATTGGAAGGCATGGTGATGGCTCTTGCAGCGCTCAGGCTGACGTGATGTTTGACGGCTTCACGCTGGATTTCGTACAAACGCAATACGGGTCGATCCGCGTCAGGCACGGGGGATCGGGTGATACGGTGCTGTTGCTGCTGCATGGTCATCCGCGCACCCACATGACATGGGGCGGAGTGGCGGACCTGCTTGCTCCCTCCGTCAGGCTCGTCTGCCCGGACCTGCCGGGTTTTGGGCGCTCCTACCTGCCTGCCGATGCACCTGACAGCCGTTTCTCCTCAAAGAAAGCCAAGGCCGAAGCGCTTGTCGACATGATGAACAGGCTTGGCCACGAACGCTTCGTGGTCGCCGGCCATGACCGCGGCAGCCTGACGGCCTTCCGGATGGCACTCGATCATCCAGACGCCGTCAGCAAGCTCATCATCATCGACGGGCTGCCGGTGCTCGAACATCTGGAGCGTGCCGACTGGTGCTTTGCCAGGGATTGGTATCACTGGTTCTTCTTTGCGCAGCCCGACAAGCCGGAACGCGCCATCAACGCTGATCCACTTGCATGGTACGATCAGGTCGTTCCCGATCGCATGGGACCCGCCGCATACCAAGATCTGGTCGCCGCCCTGTGCGACCCGGCGGTCGTCCATGGCATGATTGAGGATTATCGAGCCGGTCTTCGCATCGACCACGTGCATGAGCGCCAGGACCGCGACAGTAGCCGTCTCGTGGAAGCACCGACCTTATGTCTGTGGTCGCTCAGGGACGACCTTGAACAGATCTACGGAAATCCGGTTGCCATCTGGCGCCGTTGGGCACGCCACGTGCATGGATTTGGAATCGACAGCGGCCATCATGTCGCCGAGGAAAATCCGGCAGCTTTGGCACGCGCGATTGCCGATTTCATCGCCTGAGATCGCCGCGACGCGACCCAGGTCGCCGGTCTCAACCGGATCCCGGCATGACGGATTTGTCGTCATTTTCGGGCAGTGCTCCACTTCCCGGCGTCTTCGCCTCGTCTGTCAGAGCCTTCTTCGCATGCGGCCCGGCAGCGGGCAGCGCGCCTTCAGATGGCTTGTCGAGGTCCGACCGAGCCTGTTCCACCGCCTCGCGCGCTTGCCTGTCTTGACCCATCGCCTGTCTCCGTTTGCGTCGATCTTTGGACCTGCATAACCTTCCTCCAGCCCGAATGGTTCCGGCAATCGGCACGTCCGGGTGACGGATCGACAGCCGCGCATCAAGGTCAGGGCAGCCATGCAGACAAGCGCCATGGAAAGTGGTGACTTCGGCGCCATGTCCTGTTCAACTGCAGGGAGGCGATATGCACGAGCAACGCGTTGTCGTCCTGATCGTCGATGACGAGATCATGGTGCGCATGGCATTGTCGACAGAGCTTCAGGACGCAGGTTTTACAACGATCGAGGCGATGAATGGCGCAGATGCACTCAAGCACCTGAACGAAGACAAAGATATCGATGTCGTGGTCTCCGACATCAGAATGCCGGGAGCGATCGACGGTTTTGCTCTTTCCAGAGCAGTTGTCCGGACGTGGCCAGACAAGAAAGTCGTGCTGATGTCGGGAGACCGCCCCTTACGGCCCGGCGATTTGCCCGGGGCCGTTCGTTACATCGCAAAGCCTTATGAGATCCGCCAGCTTGTCGCTCTGATCCGGACGCTCGTCTATGGCTACTCTGATTGACGAAGGCTCTATGCTCCTCATAGCGAAGAGGAGGGGACCAGGCCGATCGGCCTTGGCTGCTGACCAAGCTCTGGCGCAAAACCCAAAGACGACCCCTGCAGGAGATCCCTGACTTCGTTTTCCTCCCACCCGGCAGAAACGGCGGAGGCGACAAGCGCGGCGTTCTTTTCGGTCTCGCTCGCCCCGCAGGTCTCGTCGAGACGCCGGCGGGCAACATCAAGACATTGCTTCAAGTTTGTTTTGCGCGAAGCTGCGTCGGGGCAAAAGGTCGGCGATGCAACATAGGTCGTGAATGTCATGGTCAATCCTCCTGATCAGTTGATCGATGAACGCGGCTTGGCGCGCACCGTTCCACACATTCTCCTCAAGGCGTCGGCAAAGCAGGCATCGCCGTGCCAGTGGCCTTGTCGCCTGTATCCACCGAGCCGCCGGCCGACGAAGGCTCTCCATGACGTCCGGAACTTCGACGGATTGCCGGCGTTAAGCGGCCAACAGATGGAGAAAGACATGAGCCAATCCAAATCACCCGCCGTTCAAGCTTATGAACTCGACAAGGCCAAAAGGCAGGAGCGCGAAGCCGAGGGCGAGCTCGACCAGGCGCTGGAGGATACGTTTCCAGCCTCCGATCCGGTATCGCACTCGATTACGTCGGTGGCCGGCGCGCCGCAAACAAGCGACGCGGCCGAGCGTGAAACCTTTGTCGAGGGCGCGCGCGGCTTCATCAAGAAGAACCCAATCGCAGCTGTCGCCATGACTGCCGCGGTGGCATGGATCCTCGGCGCCACGCGCTGAAGACCAAGCGCTGCCTCCGGCTGTTAACCCTCTCTTCACCATAAAAGGAGAGGAACAGCCGGCGGCTGTATCGATTTGGGACAACAGGCGTTCCCTTCCTGACTGAACAGAAAGGTGCGGGAATGGCAAAGGTCCTGATCGTCGAAGATGAAACACTGATCCGTTTTTCACTTGCCGACGCGTTGATCGACGCGGGTCACGTGGTGGTCGACTGTGGGAATGTGCTCGAGGCCGTGGCGGCACTCGCCAGGCATGACGATATCGCCGCGGTCGTGACCGATGTCGACATGCCGGGGGGCCTGAGCGGCCTCGATCTTGCCGCCCTCGTCAGAAAAACCAGGCCTTCTGTCCCGCTCATCGTGACCTCTGGACGCGTGATCGACGTCTCCGCCCTCGAAGGCGCCGCCTTTCTTGCAAAGCCTTATGATTTTGCAGCGCTTGCTCGAAGGCTAAGCGAACGTCTTGAACAAGGCGGGCAAAAGACAGGCTTGCGGCCTGCTCTTTCGTCGGCGCGCTGCCGCGCCCTTTGACGCGCCAGCGCGTGGCGCCGCCTTTCATTCCGGCCCGGGTGCTTGGTCCCCACGCGCATCATCTGAGGCGGCGCCAGGGAACAAGTAAAGCGCTTGAAGGTTCATCTCCGCAACCTTCAAACATCGTTCATGGACCGGACGCGCGGAGACAGACCGAGTGATGACGACAGCATCCCCTTCGACCGCTTCCCTTCACGTTTCGCGGATCTACTATGTCAACCCGCTTTTATTGTCTGGCCGGGATCGCTGGCTGGAGGTCTTCGATCACGCGGCCTTCCTCGGCTTCGACACCGTCCTGACGGCCCCTCCTTTTCGAAGGATGGCAGAGAGCCTGTTCTCAACCGTTGATTATGACGCTCTCGACCCGGCGCTCGGCCTTGAGGGGGGAGCTGAAGAGGCGCTTGCCGGGTTGGCCACAGAGGCTGAAAGCCGTGGGATCAGCTTCATGCTCGACCTTGCGATCGGCGCAGGCGTCGCAAACGACGATGCCCGCCTGCTATCTCTTGATCCGAGACGGTCGCCTCTTATGCCGCTCGTTGGGTCGCCCCCATCCGGCGATGTCGAGGCATCGCAGGCGCGGCTTTTACGTCTGGCTGCTGCTGGAATCAGCGGCTACCGGGTTATCGGCCTCGACAGGCTCGCGGCCGGTCAATGGCAGCAGCTGATCGCAGGAGCAAGGGCCGCAAATGCGGCAACGCGTTTTCTTGCCTATACGCCCGGGACCGACTTTGGGCTGCGAAATGGCTTGCGGGCGTGCGGGTTCGACGCCACCTTCACCTCGCTTGCCTGGTGGGACTTGCGCGAAAGCTGGTTTATCGAGGAGTACCGGCTGCAGCATGGGCTCGCACCGCAGATCGCCTTTCCCGAGGCCCCCTTTGCCAGACGGCTTGCGCATGGCACCGAGAGCAGGGAGATCCGCGAGCGTCGCTCGCGCCGGGCGCTGCGACTGGCGGCGGAAATCGGCGATGGTCTCCTCGTGCCGATGGGATTCGAATTCGGTGCCGGGCTGCCGCTCGATCCAACGCATGGGCACGGCGAGGGGCTGCGCAGGCTAAGAGCCGAAGGCGCCTTCGATCTGACGAGCGCACTGCGTGAACTGATGGCGGTCCGTAGCAGCCAGGCGATGCAGCTCGTCAATTGCGATACCACGAGCCAGGTGAGCATCCTGTCGCAGGCCGATGCGGCTGATCTTCGCACCGCCGCCACGGTGAGACTGATCGCCGTCAACAGGGACCTTCGTCGGTCGGCATTGCTTCCCGAAACGATCCTCAATCGCGCCGTTTCTCCATTCGTGCCGGTTGACCCTGGCGCCTCCGGCCAGCGCCTGGAGCCGGGCGAGGTACGCCTGATACCAACGCGGGCGCGCGCCTCCGTCACGGCAGAGCAGGGAGATCTGCCGCTTGCGGAGGCGACGAGGTCAGCGCGCATCGCCATCGAAAAGATTGCCCCGCAGGTCGACGAGGGTCGCTTCCCTGTCAAGCGCATCGTCGGCGATACGATGGTCGTCGAAGCCGACATCTTTGCAGATGGGCATGACCTTCTGGCGGCAGCCCTTCTCCACCGTCCGCGTGGCGAGGTCGAATGGCGCCAGGAACGCATGACGCTTGCCGAAAACGATCGATGGCAGGCAAGCTTCGTGCTCGATCGGGTCGGCCGCTTCGAGTTCTGCGTCGAGGCGTGGAAAAATCCTTTCGCGATATTTCGCTACGAACTGGTCAAGAAACATGAAGCCAGGCTCGACCTGCGTCTGGAATTGATCGAAGGCGAGGCACTGATCCGCGCTGGCGCAGCCGATCCGGCCGCCGCGATGGTTGCTGAGGAGCGCGCGGAGCTCGACGCGCTTGTTGCCGAACTGGAGCGCCGGGAAGGCATGTCCAAGCTCGACATCCTGCTGGCGCCGCGCACCGCCGAACTCATGGCCCGCGCCGACCGGCGCCCGTTTGCCACGCGCAGCGGCACCTATGGCGTCGAATCGGAGCGGCGCGAGGCAGGATTTGCGAGCTGGTACCAGATCTTCCCGCGTTCACAGAGCGGAGACCCCAATCGTCACGGCACGTTCGAGGATGTGATCGCACGTCTGCCGGCCATTCGCGACATGGGGTTCGACGTCCTCTATTTCCCGCCCATCCATCCGATCGGCCGCACCAACCGCAAGGGCCGCAACAATTCGCTGAGCGCGGCACCGGGCGATCCGGGCAGTCCCTACGCCATCGGTTCGGAAGCCGGCGGCCATGACGCCATTCATCCCGAGCTCGGTGAGTTCGACGATTTCGAGCATCTGGTCGAGGAGGCGCGAAAGGCAGGTCTGGAGATCGCGCTCGATCTGGCAATCCAGGCCTCTCCCGATCATCCCTGGCTGAAAGAACATCCCGGCTGGTTCGACTGGCGGCCGGACGGCACCATCCGCTATGCCGAAAACCCGCCGAAGAAATACGAAGACATCGTCAATGTCGACTTCTACGCCAAGGATGCGATACCGGACCTATGGGTCGAACTGCGCGATATCGTCGAGATGTGGGTCGAAGAGGGCGTGCGGCTGTTTCGTGTCGACAATCCTCACACCAAACCTTTTCCATTCTGGGAGTGGCTGATCGGCGACATTCGCGCGCGCCATCCCGACGTCGTTTTCCTGTCGGAGGCCTTCACGCGGCCCAAGGTCATGTACCGGCTTGCCAAGATCGGCTTTTCGCAATCCTACACGTATTTTACCTGGCGCAACGAGCGCTGGGAGCTCGAACAGTATATGAGCGAACTCACCACGAGCGAGGCGCGCGAATTCTTCCGGCCGCATTTCTTCGTCAACACCCATGACATAAACCCGGATTTCCTGCAGAACGCGCCGCGCCCGGCCTATCTCATCCGCGCCGCGCTCGCAGCCACCCTGTCGGGCCTCTGGGGCGTCTATAACGGTTTCGAGCTTTGCGAGGGACGGCCTGACGCCAAGCGCAAGGAATATGCCGACAGCGAAAAATACGAGATCCGCGCCTGGGACTACGATCGCCCGGGCAATATCAAAGCGGAAATCGCCATGCTCAACCGCATCCGCAGGGACAACGCCGCCTTGCATTCGCATCTCGGGCTGACGCTTCTGCCCTCGTCGAACAGGAACGTCATGTTCTTCGAAAAAGCCGACAGCGGGCGTCACAACGTCTTGCTGATCGCCGTCAATCTCAATCCGCACGGGATCGAGGAAAGCAACGTCGAGTTTCCGCTCTGGCGGTTCGGCCTCGGCGACGGCGCGACGCTCGCCTTCGAAGACCTCGTCAGCGGCCAGAATTTCAAGCGCAGCGGAAAGTGGCAGACGATCAGGCTGGACCCGGCCTCTTTGCCATTCGCCATATGGCGGGTCAGGGCAGGAGAGACCTGAAATGGACATAGCCTTCATCGAAGACAAGAAGACGATCGCCGAGGACCTGCTCTGGTACAAGGACGCGATCATCTATCAACTGCACATCAAGTCCTTCTATGACGCCAATGGCGACGGCATCGGCGATTTCGAAGGCCTCTACCAGAAGCTCGACCATATTGCCGCGCTCGGCGTCACCGCAATCTGGCTTCTGCCCTTCTTTCCATCGCCGCGCCGCGACGACGGCTACGACATTGCCGACTATCGCAGCGTCAGCCCGGATTACGGCACCATCGAGGATTTCCGCAGGTTCGTCGCAGCCGCCCACGAGCGCAATATCAAGGTGATCATCGAGCTCGTCATCAACCACACGTCCGACCAGCATCCCTGGTTCCAGCGCGCCCGCCAGGCCCCTGCCGGTAGCCCCGAGCGCGATTTCTACGTCTGGTCCGACAATGACCAGAAGTTCCCGGAGACCCGTATCATCTTCCTCGACACCGAAAAGTCGAACTGGACCTTCGATGCCGTCGCCGGCGCCTATTACTGGCACCGCTTCTATTCCCACCAGCCCGATCTCAACTTCGACAATCCGAAGGTGATGGAGGAGCTCATCGACATCATGCGCTTCTGGCTGGAAACCGGCATTGACGGCTTCAGGCTCGATGCGATTCCCTATCTCGTCGAACGTGAGGGCACCAACAACGAGAACCTGCCGGAGACCCACGCGATCCTCAAGCAGATCCGTGCTGCCCTCGATGCCACCCATCCGGGCGTCATGCTGCTTGCCGAGGCCAATCAATGGCCGGAGGATACGCGCGAATATTTCGGTGACGGCGACGAATGCCACATGGCCTTCCACTTCCCGCTGATGCCGCGCATGTACATGGCCATCGCCAAGGAGGACCGTTTCCCGATCACCGACATCATGCGTCAGACGCCAGACATTCCCGACACCTGCCAATGGGCGATCTTCCTGAGAAACCATGACGAGCTGACGCTCGAAATGGTGACTGACGCCGAGCGCGACTATCTCTGGGAAACCTACGCCTCCGACAAGCGGGCGCGGATCAATCTCGGCATCCGCCGGCGCCTGGCGCCACTGATGGAGCGCGACCGGCGGCGCATCGAACTGATGAACGGCCTGCTCCTGTCGATGCCCGGCACGCCTGTCGTCTATTACGGCGACGAGATCGGCATGGGCGACAACATCTATCTTGGCGACCGGGACGGGGTGCGCACGCCCATGCAATGGTCGCCCGACCGCAATGGCGGCTTTTCGCGGGCAGACCCGGCCCGCCTCGTCCTGCCGCCGGTCGCCGATCCGCTCTACGGTTTCGAAGCGCTCAACGTCGAGGCCCAGGTCGCCGATGCCCATTCGCTGTTGAACTGGACACGGCGCATGCTGGCGCTTCGCGGCCGGCACAGCGCCTTCGGGCGCGGTTCGCTGCGCTTCCTGGCGCCAAGCAACCGCCGCATCCTTGCTTACCTGCGCGAGCACGGCGACGAGGTCCTATTGTGCGTTGCCAACCTGTCGCGCCTTCCCCAGGCCGTCGAACTCGATCTGTCGGCCTTCGAAGGCCGCATTCCGATCGAACTCACCGGCATGTCGCCCTTTCCGCCGATCGGCCAGCTCACTTATCTCCTGACCCTGCCGCCCTATGGCTTCTTCTGGTTCCAGCTCAACAAGGAAGCCGACGGTCCGGCGTGGCGCACGGCGCCGCCCGAGCAGCTGGCCGACTTCGTGACGGTCGTCGTGCGGCGCAGCCTGAGCGAACTCGTCGAACAGCCCCAGCATGCTTCCATGCTCAGCCGCGACATCCTGCCGGCCTACCTGTCGAAGCGGCGCTGGTTCGGCGCCAAGGATCAGCCGCTTCAGGAAGCCCGCCTGATATCTGCGACACCCATACCCTTTGCCGAAGGGGTCGTTCTTGGCGAGCTCGAGGCGGTCCTTCCCGACCATGTCGAAAGCTACCAGCTGCCGCTTGCCGCCGAATGGGACGACACGCCGCCGAACGTGCTCGGCCAGCAGCTGTCGCTTGCGCGCATCAGGCAGGGGCGCCGCGTCGGCTTCCTCACCGATGGTTTTGCCGTCGAGACAATGGCGCGCGGCATCCTGCGCGGCCTGCGCGACCGCTCGGTCGTCAGCGGCCGCACGGGCCAGATCGAGTTCATCGGCACCGACCAGCTCGACGGCCTGGCTCTATCCGACGACATGCCGATCCACTGGCTCTCGGCAGAGCAATCCAACAGCTCGCTGATCGTCGGCGACGCGGCGATGATCAAGCTTATCCGGCACATATTCATCGGCATTCATCCCGAAGTCGAAATGACCCGCTATCTGACGCAGCACGGCTATCAGCATACCGCGCCATTGCTGGGCGAGGTGGTACGCACCGATGGCGAGGGCCGGCGTTCGACCCTGATCATCGTCCAGGGCGCCATCCGCAACCAGGGGGACGCCTGGAACTGGATGCTTTCCAATCTCAGGCGTGTCGCCGATGAGATCGTCATGACGGAAGCCCCCGTCGAGGCCGCTGACGAGGAGCTGCAACCGCTGCTCAATTTCGTTTCCATGGTCGGGGAGCGTCTGGGCGAACTCCATGTCCTGCTTGCCCAGCCATCAGAAGACGAGGCCTTTTCACCGCGCCGGGCAGGTGCGGCAGATGTCGAAACCATTCGCAAATCCGTTACCGGCGAAATCGCCTATGCCTTCTCCAAGCTTGCCGATCTTGGCGCGGAGGTGGACGAGGGCATGGCGGCAAGGGTCGCATCGCTTCTTGAACAACAGGAGGCAATCGTCGCGCAGGCAGGCACGCTTGCCGAGGGAGCGAGGGGAACCTTGCTCACCCGCGCGCACGGCGATTTCCATCTCGGCCAGATCCTGGTGACGGAAGGCGACGCCGTCATCATCGATTTCGAAGGAGAACCTGCCCGCAATCTTGCCGAACGGCGGGCCAAGACCAGTCCGCTGCGCGATGCGGCCGGGCTCTTGCGTTCGCTCGATTACCTGACGGCGACCGCCATGCTCGAAAATGACGCGATCTCCGATCATCACGACACCCGCCGGCGCGAAGTCATCACCCGCTTCGGCGCGACAGCCGAAGAGGTCTTTCTCAAGGCCTATAGCGAGGCACTGTCGCTGTCTGCGGACCTGCCCAGCTCGGCCGGCGACATCAGGAAGGTCCTCGACATTTTCCTGCTTGAGAAGGCTGCCTACGAGATCGCCTACGAAGCGCGCAATCGTCCCAAATGGCTGCCGATCCCGCTGAACGGTTTTGCCAATATCCTGACCCGCCTCTCGGAGAGCCGCTCATGACGACAGACTTCGCCGACATCTTCTTCGGTGTGGAGCCGGATGCGGTCCAGGCCCTCATCGAGGGACGCCATGGCGATCCGTTTTCAATCCTTGGCCCGCATCGGTGCGCGGACGGCCGCTATAGTGTCCGGCTGTTCCTGCCCGGCGCGTCCTCCGTCGAGCTCGTTGCGCGCGAGACCGGTCTGCATCTGGCGTCTGCCGAGCTCGTCCATCCGGCCGGCCTGTTTGGCGCAATCGTCCCGGAGCCTTCTTCCTACGGTCTGCGGGTGCGCTGGCCCGACGCGGTCCAGCTGACCGACGACCCCTACAGGTTCGGCCCCTTGCTCGGCGACCTCGATCTCCACCTCGTCGGCGAAGGCACGCATTACAACCTGACACGCGCGCTCGGCGCCAATCCGATGACGATCGACGATATTGCAGGCGTGCGTTTTGCCGTATGGGCGCCGAATGCCAAGCGCGTCTCCGTGGTCGGCGACTTCAACAGCTGGGATGGTCGGCGCAATCCGATGCGATTGCGGCCCCAGGCCGGGGTCTGGGAAATCTTCATCCCGCATTTGACCGTCGGCGAGCGCTACAAGTTCGAAATCCTCGATCAGCACGGCAATCTTCTGCCTCAGAAGGCCGATCCGGTGGCAAGGGCGGCCGAGCCGGCACCATCGACGGCCTCCGTGGTCGCCTCCACCGATCCCTTCGACTGGTCCGACGCGGCCTGGATGGAGGGACGGCGCGCCGTCGACAAACAAGCCGAGGCGATCAGCGTCTACGAGGTGCATGCCGGCTCTTGGCTGCGTGACATGGGCGATGGCGCGCGCATGCTGAACTGGGTCGAGCTGTCGCAGCGGCTCGTTCCCTATGTGCGCGACATGGGCTTCACCCATATTGAGCTCCTGCCGATCATGGAGCACCCCTTCGGCGGGTCCTGGGGCTATCAACCACTTGGCCTGTTTGCGCCGACCGGCCGCCACGGCACCCCGGAAGATTTTGCCTATTTTGTCGACCGCTGCCATGGCGCCGGGATCGGCGTCATTCTCGACTGGGTCCCGGCGCATTTTCCGACCGACGCTTGGGGACTGGCACGGTTCGACGGAACCGCCCTTTACGAGCATGAAGATCCGCGCGAAGGTTTCCACCAGGACTGGAACACGCTGATCTACAATCTCGGCCGCAACGAGGTCAAAGGCTTCCTGATCGCGAGCGCCCTGGAGTGGCTCGAGCACTATCACATCGACGGACTGCGCGTGGATGCGGTCGCCTCCATGCTCTACCGCGACTATAGCCGGGCCGAGGGTCAATGGATTCCCAATCGTTACGGCGGGCGCGAAAACCTCGAGGCGATCGAGTTCTTCAAGCATCTCAACAGCATCGTGCACGAACGATTTCCGCATGCGCTGATGATAGCGGAGGAATCGACGGCCTTTCCAAACATTACCCGCTCGCCGGAGGAAGGCGGGCTCGGCTTCGACATGAAATGGAACATGGGCTGGATGCATGACACGCTTCATTACATGTCTGACGATCCCGTCTATCGCCAATATCACCATGGCTCGATGACATTCGGGATGATCTATGCCTATAGCGAGCATTTCATCCTTCCATTTTCCCACGACGAGGTCGTTCACGGCAAAGGATCGCTGCTCGCCAAGATGCCGGGCGACGCCTGGCAGAAAATGGCCAATCTGCGCGCGCTCTTCGGTTTCATGTGGGGCCATCCCGGCAAGAAGCTCATCTTCATGGGATGTGAGCTCGGCCAGATATCGGAATGGAGCCACGACGCGTCGGTAGAATGGGATCTGATCGATGACCCGATCCATGCCGGCCTGCAACGGCTGGTGCGCGACCTCAACCGCATCTACGGCCATTTCGCCTGCCTGCACTATGGCGACAGCGAGCCCTCCGGTTTCGAATGGGCCGTCGCCGACGACGCCCATAATTCGGTTCTTGCCATGCTGCGCTATGACCGCGAGCGCCGCCAGACAGCCCTCGTCGTGTCGAACTTCACGCCGGTTGCCCGCATGGATTACCGGCTCGGCGTCCCCTTTGCCGGCCATTGGCGAAAGATCCTCGATACGGATGCATCGATCTATGCGGGCACCGGCACGGGCAGCGGCGACCGCCACAGCGAAGAGATCGGCGCACACGGGCGCAACCAGTCGGTCCGCCTTGATCTACCGGGACTGTCGACGATGATCTTTCTGCATGAGGAGACCCCCGGGGGCCAGGCGCCTGGTTGAACAGGCCCGGGAACACCGTCGTTGCGGCTGCGGGCCGCCTGAGGCATCGGGTTTTCCAGCGTTGACGCTTCAGCCTTGATGGGAAAGCCGATGCTGGATCTCTTCGGCATGCGGAACCAGAAGCTGCAACGATAGTTCAATGGGTACAATTGCCGAAGCTCGTCAGGCAGTGTGGGAGAGGCATATGGCGCCAAGTCAGACACAGATTTCGAACCGCATGTTGACCGCGCTCGAGCCGCAGGACTTCGCGCTCCTGGCCCCGCACCTGGAGCGGGTCGATCTGCCGGCGCAATTCTGCATCGCCGAGCCGCGCAAGAAGCTCGATCACGTCTATTTTCTCGAAACGGGTATCGGTGCGGTGATGACGGTCTCCGCCAACGGCCAGACCGCCGAAGCAGGAATGTTCGGCTGGGAGGGCTTCGTACCGACGGCCACCATCGTCGGTGACGACGAAGTTCCCTACAGGGTCGAGATCAACGTCGCCGGCTCCGGGTACCGGGTGCCGATCGAGGCGATGCGTCAGGCGACCATGCAGAGTACCTCTTTCCAGGTTCCGCTCATCAAATACATGCATGTCTTTGCCACGCAGGTTGCCTATACCGCACTCGCCAATATCCGCTATCTGCTCGATCAGCGCCTCGCGCGCTGGATCCTGATGTGTCACGATCGCCTTCGCAGCGACGAGATGGCGATCACCCATGACTATATTGCCTTGATGCTCGGAGCCCGCAGACCCGGCGTCACCACCTCGCTTCACGTCCTGGAAGGACATCGTCTGATCCGTTCGGTGCGCGGATCGATCGTCGTCCTCAACCGCGCCGGCCTCGAAAAATTCGCAGCCGGCTCCTACGGGGTTCCGGAGGAGGAATTCGAACGGCTCATCGGAGGCCGCTGAAGCAAGCAGACGACGGCATGAGCGCGCAGGAAGCAACAGACAGTATTTGATGGTGACGCATGCGATATTATTTCAACATTCGTGACGGCAAGGACCTGATCCTGGATCCCGACGGGAGTGATTGCGCCAGTCTGGCGATCGCCATCGAGGAGGCCAAGGCCCATGCGCGAGAACTCATGGCGGAACGCCTGAGGTCCGGCCAGGAGCTCGACGGGCAGGCTTTCGAGATCGTCGATGTCGCCGGCGCGCTGGCTGCCGTCGTTCGTTTCAAGGATGCCCTGCCGTCATGAGCTGCTATGCTGCCGCACGCGCAGCCGGCCCGAGCCAAATTGGATCATCCTGGCCTGCTTGCAATCCTTCGCGCACTGGCAAAGCAACAGCGACCTCCTAATTTCAGGCCGATGATGGACCAGCGCGCGCAGCAGACCAGGAATTTTGACTTCGACGGTTGGCGATTTGCCGCCGGCCTTGGCCGCGGCTTTGCCGGGGCATTGATCTTTGCCTTGCCGATGTTCATGACGATGGAAATGTGGGAGCTTGGCTTTTCCATGGATCGCGGCCGGCTGCTGCTCTTGCTGATCGTCAACATCCCGCTTCTGGTCCTCCTGTCGAACGAGGTAGGCTTCGAAGCCACCTACACATGGGGCGACGCTTTGCGCGATGCGGCAATCGCCTACGCGATCGGCATCGTCTCTTCTGCAACCATCCTTGCTGCAGTCGGCGTCCTGCAATTTGATCAACCCTTCATCGAGATCGTCGGAAAGATCGCCGTGCAGGCCGTCCCGGCCAGCATCGGCGCGCTGCTTGCCCGCAGCCAGCTGAACGGCGACAGCGACGAGGACGACGAGGACGACGAGGATCCGGTGCAAAATGGTCCGCGCGACTACGCGCGCGAGATGTTCCTGATGGCGATCGGGGCGCTGTTTCTCGGGCTGAATGTCGCCCCGACGGAGGAGATGATCCTGCTCTCCTACAAGATGACGCCATCGCATGTCCTTGCAGTCCTGGTCATGTCTCTGATCGTGATGCATGGCTTCGTCTATGCCGTCTCGTTCAAGGGCGGGCACGAGATCGGCGAGGATGTCGCCGCCTGGCATATGGTCATCCGTTTCACGTTGCCCGGATATGTCATCGCCCTTCTCGTCAGCGCCTACGCGCTGTGGACCTTCCAGCAGTTCGGCGATTCTTCCCCCTGGCCGGTGCTTGCGACCGTCATCGTCCTCGGCCTGCCCTGTTCCATTGGCGCGGCTGCCGCGCGGCTGATATTGTGAGGGTGCGTGTGAGCGATAAACCGAACAAGGCCAGAAACAGATCCCATCCCGTCGAATGGGTTGTCGGGTTGATGAGCACGGTGCTCGTCGCTGCCCTGATTGCGTCTGTGGCCTATCAGGCAGCCAGCTATTCAAGCCTGCCGCCCCGCCTGACCGTCAAAAGGATCGATGCTCCCACGGCAGACCACCAGGTGCGCTTCGAGATCAGGAACCATGCCGACAGGACAGCCGCCTCGGTCCTCGTCCATGGCGAGGCGAGGAAGCCCGACGGTAGCGTCGAAGTTGCCGAGACCACCTTCGACTATGTGCCAGGCCGCTCGCGCACCACAGGCGCCCTGATCTTTTCGACCGACGTCACCGATGCCGACGTGACGATCCGGCCGGCCGGCTACATGGATCCCTAAGAAGACGCCACAATGGCAGCAGAAAGGGTCCCACGTCCAAGATCCGCAATCGGGAGGAACCGGCGGGTTCACCGGTCGCGCTTCTTCAGGCCAGCGCTCGCGCCAGCGCCAGCTGCGCCGTGAACACCGTACCGTCGACACGCGCAATGGTAAAAGATCCACCCATTTCAGCAACCAAGGCCTTGATCAGCCGGCTGCCCATGCCCGATCTTGCAGCCGCCGGATCGTAGCCGATCCCGTCATCGGAAAGTTCGAAAAGCACCTTGTCGTCTGGCTGCCGCAGGAGGCGAATCCGGATCAGTGCCTGCTTCCTGCCGGCGAAAGCGTATTTCATGCTGTTTGTCAGCAACTCGTTCAGCAGAAGCGTAAAGGGCGTCGCCTTTTCGGCATCGATCTTGATATCGTCAAGTTCGAAGACGAGATCGACAGCTTGCTCGTGCAGCCCGACCAGCGTGCGCGAAAGGGTCGGGACGAGCTGGCGGGCGTTGACGCTGTCGAACTGATCGAAGCCGTACATCTGCTCGTGCACAGCCGCCATGGCGAGGATCCTGTCGTTCAACCTCTGGACGGTTTCAGGCTTCAGCCCCTGCAGTCGTACGAGCCCCATCACGGTCTGCAGGTTGTTCTTCACGCGGTGGTGGATCTCGCGCATCAGGACCTGGTTCGTTCGCAGCGCTTCGGCAAGCTCGGCCGTATGGCGGGCATCCGTGCGCGCGAGCGTAAGGATTTTCAGTCCCGCAGCAACAGTCGCGGCCGATACGAGCGCCGTAACGAGGAGCGCGATCGCGACATCGTTCCAGAACGGTTTCAGGATCAGGCCGATATCGGCCGAAGCGATCGCGACGAAGGGCGTACGCTCGACGATGCGATAGGCCACCAGGCGCTTGACCTGGTCGACCGGCGAAGTCGATAAATAGGAGCCCGACGTCGCCTTTCGCATGTAGTTTGTAAACAGCACATAGTTGCCGAGATCGACCATGTCCGGCGGCTCGGGGTGACGCGCGATCAGCTTGCCGTCACGCCGGAAGAAACTGACGGTCGAGCCGGGGCCAAGCGGCGAGGCGTCCCAGATGGAACGCAGCATGCCGATGTCGAAGGCAAGCACCGCCACGCCCAGAAACCTGTGATCACGCTCGATGCGGGCGGCCGAAAGAAATATGCGTCGTCCGGTATTGCCCATCTGCGTCATTGCCGACGTATAGGCGTCCGCCCCGTTGGCGAGCCGGCGGAAATAGGTCTGATCGAGGATATCGGCAGGCGACCCCTCTCGGTCGGTCGAATAGATGAGCGTGCCGTCGGCGGCAATCACATAGGCGGTGGCGTTCGTCGGAAGTGCTGCAGTCGCCTGGTTCAGCCGCCTCGACAGGTCGCGATCGTCGGGGTCGATCGCCGAGCCGAAGGCATTGTCCATGCGATCGAGGGTCTGACGCGCCAAAGAGTTAATCCAGACTGCGTTTGCCGCGACGATCTTTGCAGTCGCAACGACCTGTTCCTCGCCGCGCCGGACCGCGGAGGAATAGCTCGAATGCAGCCAAACAGCCAAAACGACGCAAAAGGCGGCAAACAGGCACACGATTGCGGCGATGGCAGCCCTGCCGACAATCGTAAAGCCTCTGGTCAGGTCCATGCGACCCTCATGATCCGACACAATCGGACTGTCGGATAGCAGGCTATCGGTGTCAAGGATCAGTACGGTAGGAGTCCTTCGGGCACGCTCGGCGCTCAGGGCGCTGCAAGGCAGGGCAAGCTCCCCACCGCGTCCCGACAGTCGGCGCTTGCGGGCAGGGCGCTGTGGCTTGCGGAACAAATCGACCGCACGAACCATTTGCGTCTCCAGCACAAGGGAGAAACGGATGATCAACGATCTCTGGTACAAGAACGCGGTCGTCTATTGCCTGTCAGTCGAGACATTCATGGATGGAAACGGCGACGGCGTCGGTGACTTCCAGGGACTTGCCAGGCGACTCGACTATCTCGCCGGCCTCGGTATCACCGCGATCTGGCTGATGCCGTTCCAGACGTCTCCCGGCAGGGACGACGGTTATGACGTTTCGGATTATTACAATGTCGATCCCCGCTACGGCACGCTCGGCGACTTCGTCGAATTCACCCATGGGGCCAAGCAGCGCGGCATCCGCGTTCTGATCGATCTTGTCGTCAACCACACCTCCGACCAACACCCCTGGTTTCAGGAGGCGCGAAAGGACGAGCAGTCGATCTACCGCGACTGGTATGTCTGGTCGAAAGAAAAGCCCGACAACGCCGATCAGGGAATGGTCTTTCCAGGCGTTCAGAAAACCACCTGGACCCGCGACACGGTCGCCGGTCAATATTACTTCCACCGCTTCTACGATTTCCAGCCGGACCTCAATACCTCAAATCCCCATGTGCAGGCCGAGATCCTGAAGATCATGGGCTTCTGGATCCAGCTCGGTGTCTCCGGCTTCCGGATGGACGCCGTTCCTTTCGTGATCGCCGAAAAGGGCGCCGGCCTGAAGAAGCCGCGCGAACAGTTCAACATGCTGCGCACCTTCCGCGAATTCCTGCAATGGCGCCAGGGCGACGCCATCATCCTTGCAGAGGCCAACGTGCTGCCGAAGACGGATCTCGACTATTTCGGCGAGGACGGCGACCGGATGCACATGATGTTCAACTTCCAAGTCAATCAGACATTGTTTTACGCGCTTGCAAGCAGCGACTGTGCGCCACTTGCAAAGGCGCTCGAGGCGACCCGCATGCGCCCGCAATCGGCACAATGGGGCCAGTTCTTGAGGAACCATGACGAGCTCGATCTCGGCCGCTTGAGCGAGACCCAGCGCAAGCTCGTCTTTGCCGCCTTCGGACCCGAAAAGACCATGCAACTTTACGATCGCGGCATCAGACGGCGGTTCGCGCCGATGCTCGACGGCAACCGAGACCGTCTGCGCATGGCCTACTCGCTGATGTTTTCGCTGCCGGGCACGCCGGTGCTGCGCTACGGCGACGAGATCGGCATGGGCGACGATCTGTCCCTGCCCGAACGCAATTGCGCCCGCACACCGATGCAATGGTCGACGGAACCGCAGGCCGGCTTCACCAAGAGCGAAAAGCCGATCCTGCCGGTCATCTCGGGCGGCCCCTACGGGTATGAGCATATCAATGTCGCCGACCAGCGCAGGAGCCCGCAATCCATGCTGAACTGGATGGAGCGCCTGATCAGGATGCGCAAGGAAGCTCCAGAAGTCGGGTGGGGAGACTATAGCGTCCTTGACGTTGAAGAGAGCGGCATCCTTGCCATCCGCTACGACTGGCGCAACAACGCAGTCCTCATCGTCCATAACCTCAACGAAAACCCGGTCGAGGTCACGATCGATCCCGGCCTTAAGGACGGTGGTGACCTCTTGATCGACATTGCCGATGGCACCGACAGCCGGGCAGACGCGGCCGGTCGCCACTGCCTCTATCTTGATGGATACGCCTACAAATGGTTTCGCGTCGGCGGCCTCGATTACCTGCTCAAGCGCACGGAGGTCTAGAGGAATGGCAGGGCCGGTCCTCACAGGTTCACGCCCGTGGACACTTTGCCGGCGCCGCTATTATCCGACGCTTGACTTTCATTCGCAGACAAACAGTTAAAGGCCGCACGGCATTATTGAGGTACGTATGACGTTAAGAGCAAATTCCGAAACACGCGTGCTGCTCGTCGAGGATGATCTTCTTCTGGCAATGGACATGGAAGATTTCCTTGTCGATCAGGGCTATCAGGTCGTCGGTCCGTTTGGCCGACTGGCGCAGGCCCTCCAGGCGCTCTCAGGACAGCCTGTCGATCTTGCGATCGTCGATCTCAACCTTGCGGGCGAGCTATCCTTTCCGCTCATCGACACCCTCAGGCGCCGGGAAACACCTATCATCGTCTGCAGCGGTTATGCCGAACTGCCGGAGATCCGCTCCAAACTCGCCGACCTGCCCCTCATCGCAAAACCATGGTCGCCACAGGCGCTGACCAGACGCATCGACGAGGCGCTGAACACGCGCATGACCGAAAGAGGCTAGAGCGGAAAGCTGATGGAGCAGGTGAGCCCGTCGGCCAGATAGTGCAGATCGACTGCCCCTTCCAGCTCATATTGTACGGAGCGTTCGATCAGCGCCGTTCCAAAACCGGCTGCCTCAGGCGGGACCACGATCGGACCGTTGCTTTCCCGCCACTCGATGTCGACCACATCGACCCCGGCGTGATCGGTATGCTGGCGCCATTTCAGGCGCACTTGACCGGCATCGTTCGATAGCGCCCCATGCTTGCTGGCATTCGTCACGAGCTCGTTCAGCACCATGCTGACGGCAAGGGCGCTCTTCGGGCCTAGCGTGACGTCCTGGCTGCCGCCGAGGTCGAAACGAGCGTTGCGGTCATGAGCAGCAACGATGCGCTCGACAATATCGGCAAGGCGTGCCTCTTCCCAATTCGACTGGAAAAGAAGTGCGTGCGCCTGGGCCATGGCATCAAGCCGTTGCAACAAGCTGTCGGCATAATCGTCGACGGAGAGGCGCCCGCGGGCCGTTCGCCGCACGATCGACATGACCATCGCCATCGTGTTCTTCACCCGATGGCTAAGTTCGCGTACAAGGATCTCGCGCTGCTCCTCGGCATGGCGCCGGTCGCGCCGCTCGCGCGCTTCTGCAAGGGCCCTGGAGACGGCGGCGGGCAGGCGGATCAGGCGCTGCTTGAGGACATAATCGGTCGCTCCCCGCCGGAAGGATTCGATTGCGGCCTCCTCGCCCAAAACCCCCGACACGAAGATGAATGGCACGTCGGGACAGGCCTTGCTGGCGATATCGAGGGCCGACATGCCGTCAAAATCGGGCAAGGAAAAGTCTGCCAGAATAATATCGAAACCACCTTGCGACACCGCTGCAATGAAATCTGCCCGGCGTGCGGCGCGTATGATCTGCGGCTCGGGCTGCATGGTGCGCAGCTGCTCAGCGACAAGCTCGGCGTCAAGCGGGCTGTCTTCCAGAAGAAGAACTGTGGGCGTAAGGGATATCAATTCAGCTGTAGCCATTTCCACGATGTCCAGGAGGTGGTTCGTTCAGCAACGCCCAGAAGACGCCGAGGTCCTGAATTGCCTTGAAGAACTCGTTGAATTCCACGGGCTTGACGACAAAGGCATTGACCCCGAGCTCATAGCTCCTCACGAGATCCTGTTCCTCGCGAGAAGATGTCAGCATGACGATCGGGACGTGGCGCAGGCCTTCGGCCCGCTTGACTTTGGCAAGCACTTCCAGGCCGTCTATCTTCGGCAGCTTGAGGTCGAGCAGGACGACGGCCGGATCGCCGCTTTCGCGTCCGGCATGCGGCCCGGTGGCAAACAGGTAGTCGACGGCTTCAGCGCCATCTCTTGCCACGATGATCTCGTTGGCGAGCTGGCATTTTTCAAGGGCGGCCAGGGTCAGTTCGAGATCGCGGGGGCTGTCTTCGACCAGGAGGATCGGACGCAATTCAGGCAAGGATGTCATCCTTTTGTTTTTCGAGCGGCAGAGCAAATGAGAAGCTGGCACCTTTGTCAACCTCGCCGGATGCCGACACCGTGCCGTCATGACGTTCGATGATCCGTCTGACAAGCGCCAGTCCTATCCCGGTGCCCTCGAAATCTTCTGCGCGCTGCAGTCGCTGAAAAACACCGAACACCTTGGAGACATATTGCATGTCAAAGCCAACCCCATTGTCAGAGACGCTATAGACCGTCTGGTCGGAGAAAGATTGGCCGCCCACGACAATTTCAGCGCGTCTGCGCGGGCGCGTGTATTTGACGGCATTTTCGAGCAGGTTATACCAGACCTGGCGCAGAAGCGTCGCATCGCCGAAGCCTGGCGGCAGGTCGGCCACCTGGATGTCGATGTCGCGTCCTTCCTGTTCGGCCTTCAGGCTGCGAAGAACTTCAAGGACCAGCTTGTTCATGTCGACGGGTTTCTTGGAGAGGGCGGTTCGCCCAAGCTGGGAAAAATTCAGGAGATCGTCGACGAGCTTGCCCGCCGCAACGGCCGCGTCCGAGATGGTCTGGAGGTAATGCAGCGATTTTTCGTCAAGCGTCGTTTCGCGGCTGCGCAAGAGTTCGGCAAAACCGACGATATGGCGAAACGGCGCCCTCAGATCATGTGAGACCGAATAGGAAAAGGCCTCGAGCTCCTTGTTGGAGCGCTGCAATTCGCCCGTCAACTGCGCAAGTTCCTCAGCCTTGCGAAGCACGATGCCGACGATGGCGCCGCGCAGGTTGCGGGCAGCGCCGATCTGACTTTGCGTCCATGGCGCTGACTGGTCGCGGACCTGCTCGCGCCATGTATCGAAGGACTTGCGGGGATGGATGCGCCCTGCCTCACGCACCAGCTTGTGAGGATCACCGCCCCATTTTACGGTCCTGACGATTTCCGGGCGGAACCAGACCAGCCAATTCGAATGAAGACCCGACAGACTGATTGCCAGCATGCCGGCGGCCGCGATCGGAGAGGACAGATCTTGCGGAAGATCGGCGGCAAGGCAGCTCGAATGAAAAAACTCCTCGCCGCGCGACTTCAGCCAGTCGGTGATTTCGGCAATGTGAGCACGCTCCGGCACGCGGCCTGCCGTGACGATCTGATCGTCCGTGCGGATGGCAGCGCCCTCGGCGCCCACCAGCTGCAGGAGATCGTCCTGCGCAGCCAGCAAGTCGACGTGCCAGCTTTGTGCCTGGCTCATTCGGGTCAGCAGGCGTGAGTGGACCTCTGCGAGCTCGACACTTTCGGCTGCTGCTTCGGCCCGTTCCAGGGCGCTTATGCGCATCGCAAGTGACTGTACGACGAAATCGCAGGCATCGCGGACGGAAATTGAAACGCCATGAGGCGCAGCGCTGTGACAGGAGACGAGGCCCCAAAGCGCGCCGTCGACGATCACCGAGACCGACATCGAGGCGGCCGTTCCCATATTGCGCATATATTCGAGGTGGACGGGCGAGACGCTGCGCAATTGCGACAGCGACAGGTCGAGGTGGGCACGTGGCTGCTGTCCGTCGGCGCGAACAATCGGAACCGGCTGATAGGATGCATCCGGGATCATGCGCACTCGGTTGATCGTGTAGAGGTGGCGCGCCTGTGCGGGGATGTCGCCACTGGGAAAGCGCAGATCGAGATAGGAGGGAAGCCCGCCATTGTTGGCCTCGGCCACGACATGTCCGTTCCACTCGGCGTCGAAGCGGTAGACAAGGACACGATCGAAGCCGGTCAGCTCGGCCACGAAGGTCGCGCAGGCTTGCAAGCTGCCGACAATGTCGGTCTCGCCCGAAAGCAATTGCGCAAAGGAGCCGAGACGGGAAACGAGACTGTCGGCTCCGCTCCTCTCGATCCTTTCGAACTCGACGATGAAAACGGCGTCGGATCGGTGGGCAATGGCGACGAGTGCCTGCTCTTCCAGCCTGACCTGCAGTGACGGGCTGCGCTCCGGGCTCCAGGCGGCGAGCGCGCTGTCGAGATCTGGCAGGCTAGCGGCAAGGACCCCGTCTGCCGCCAGGTCCAGGCCGGTAAAGGACAGCAAATTCTGGCTCGCCTGAAGGACGGCACGATTGTGCATGTCGAGGACGAGCAGGGCGCCGTGCGGCTGAATTGCCCCCGGAATATGGATCGGCTCGCTCGCGCAGCTATCGAGGTCCGCAGCCGAAGCCGTCAAGACATGCATCTGTTCAAGTCCTTTCGCGTAGCGCTATCTGCCGCTGCGTAAAGATAGGCGCGGGCGCGGGCCTGTAAACTGCAAAAACCGACGTTCTTTCGACATGAGGCGATTGGAACAAATCGCGCTTTCGCACGATTGCGCCTCAACAGTGCAATGCACGTTGCGCGCACGCCCGAAACCGCAGCCTCCGACCATTGCCGGAGCCTGCCGATTGCCGGCAGGCCGATCGCGGAAGATGGAGAAACGATCATGGAAATCCAGCGGCCCACCTCTTCCAGAGCCGTGATCAGTTTGATGGCGATTGCCGGCCTTGCGCTGGCACTTGCAGGATCGAAAGGAAAGTCGCCACCGAACGCGACGCCGCCATCCGATGACGAACGGGGCCGGAGCGCGCAGGTCCCGGAAGAGATCCCGGTGCGCGGCCTGCGCGACGTATTCTGGCGCCTTGTCGAGGAGGTCAGTGATGACAGGGTGATGTTGATTGCGGCGGGCGTGACCTTCTATCTGTTGCTCGCCCTGTTCCCGGCTCTCGCCGCGCTCGTCTCCCTTTATGGGCTCATCGCCGATCCGATGACGATTGCCGACCACCTGGCAAAGCTCTCCATCCTGCTGCCGCCAGGCGCCTTCGATATCGTTGCCGAGCAGATCCGCGCGCTCGCCGGGCGTCGGGAGGAGAGCCTTGGCATCACCTTCTTCGTCGGTCTGGCCTTCGCACTCTGGAGCACCCATAGCGGCACACTTGCCCTTTTTGATGCAATGAATGTCGCCTATGAGGAAAAGGAACGCCGCGGTTTCATCCGCCTCAACCTGATCGGCCTCGTCTTTACTCTTTGCGCTGTCGTCGGCGCGATCGCGGTTTTAGGTCTCGTCGCAGCCATACCGGTTATCCTGTCGTCCGTCTGGCTCGACGCCTATAAGGAAAACCTGGCTTTGATCGGCCGCTGGCCACTGCTGCTCATCATCGTCGCCGGCGCAGTGATGACGATCTATCGCTTTGCCCCGAGCCGGGAGCCGGCAAAGCTGCGCTGGCTCACCTGGGGGGCGGCGCTGACGACGATCGCCTGCTCGGCCATGTCGCTCGGTTTTGGCTTCTATCTCGAGCATTTCGCCAATTATAATGCCACATACGGCGCGCTTGGCGCGTTGATCGGCCTGTTGGTCTGGATCTGGCTGTCCGTGACGATCCTGATCGTCGGCGCCGAGCTCAATGCCGAGCTCGAGCATCAAACAAGGAAGGATACGACGACCGGTGCGCCCGAGCCGATGGGTGCACGCGGTGCCTATGTCGCCGACACACTCGGGCGCGCGGTCGACTGAAACGACCGACATTCCAACGCTTTGGTACGCTGGAGTACAAAGCCGGTCATTTGCCATTCGTGCCTCATTGCGATATTCGATCCCTTTAAGGCCTACGATGGCCAGGAACGGGATCAACTACGCCATGTCCGAGCCGAAAGGCATCTCCAAATCATTGACCGGGATCGTTGGTTTCGACGATTTGACGCTTGGCGGGCTGCCAAGCGGGCGCCCCACGCTCGTCTGCGGCACCGCCGGTTGCGGCAAGACGCTCTTTGCCTCCACGTTCCTTTTGAACGGCGCACGCGATCACGACGAGCCCGGGGTCTTCGTCACCTTCGAGGAGCGCCCCATCGATATCGTCAACAATGTCGCCTCACTCGGTTTCGACGTGCAGGGGCTGATCGACGAGGGAAAGCTTTATATCGAGCACATCGCCATCGATCCCTCCGAACTGGAGGAAATCGGCGACTACGACCTTGAGGGCCTCTTCCTGCGGCTGGAACTTGCCATTGACCAGGTCGGAGCCAAGCGGATTGTGCTCGACACGATCGAAAGCCTGTTTTCGGCCTTCACCAATCCTGCCATTCTTCGCGCCGAAATCCGCCGCCTGTTCGACTGGCTGAAGGACAAGGGACTGACGACGATCATCACCGGCGAGCGCGGCGATGGGTCCCTGACGCGTCAGGGCCTGGAGGAATATGTTTCCGACTGCGTCATCCTGCTCGACCATCGCGTCCACAACCAGATCTCGACGCGCCGGCTGCGGATCGTCAAATATCGCGGCACGGCCCACGGCACGAACGAGGTTCCCTTCCTGATCGACCAGGATGGATTTTCCGTCCTGCCGGTCAGCACGCTCGGCCTTTCCCATAAGGTCTCCGAGGAGCGCATTTCCTCCGGGATCGCGACCCTCGACGAAATGTTGTCCGGCGGCGGATTTCATCGCGGCACGAGCATCCTGATCAGCGGTGTGGCCGGGTCCGGCAAGAGCTCGGTTTCCGCAAGCTTCTGCGCTGCGGCCTGCGCCGCCGGCGAACGCGCGCTCTATTTCTCCTTCGAGGAATCGCTCGACCAGACCGTGCGCAACATGCGTTCGATCGGCACTGATCTCAGGAAATGGGTCGATGCGAAATCGTTGCATTATGTCGCGGTCCGCCCGACCTTCTACAGTCTGGAAATGCATCTGGCGGTGATGCTTCGCGAGATAGCCCGCTTCAATCCTTCCCTCGTCGTTCTCGATCCGATCTCGGCCTTCATGGGCAGCGGTGACGTTCTCGAGGTCCAGTCCATGCTGTTGCGCATGGTGGATTTTCTGAAATCGCGCGGAACGACTGCCGTCTTTACCCATCTGATGCATTCGCAGGATGGGACGACGGAGACCGACGCAGGCCTTTCTTCGCTGATGGATGCCTGGATCCTGCTTCTCAATCGGGAGATTGGCGGTGAGTTCAATCGGGAACTCTACCTCCTGAAGGCCCGCGGCACCGCCCATTCCAACCAGGTGCGCGAATTCGTCATGTCCAAAGATGGAATTCGATTGCTCGCGCCATATATCGGCGATGGGCGGGCCTTGACCGGCACTCTCAGACAGTCGGAGGAAGCCAAAGCCCGACGCTCGGAGGTCGAGCGGAAGGCCGAGGTGGCACGGCGGGCCGAACTGCTCAAGCAGAAGCGCAGGAAGGTCATGGCGCAGATCGAAGCGCTGCAGGCCGAACTGGAGTCGGACGAGGCCGAGCTGACCACTGTCCAGGACGCGGAAGCGGCCTATTTGAATCAGGCGGCCTCTGATCGGGCGGCCATGGAGAAAAGCCGCCGTTCGGCGCAATGACGATGGGTGAAATGGAAAACGAAACAGCGGGCGCACCCAAGAAGCTGGTCCTTTATATCGCCGGTCAGACACCGAAATCACTGGCTGCCATCCAGAACCTCGAGCGCATCTGCGCCGAAAGCCTGCCGGGCAAATATGTCATCGAGGTGATCGACCTTCGAAAATCGCCGCAGCTGGCGCGCGAACACGGGATCGTCGCCATTCCGACGCTGGTTCGGGAATTGCCGACGCCCATCCGCAAGATCATAGGCGACCTGTCGAATACCGAGAAAGTTCTCGTCAATCTGCAGGTTGGAGAGGGTGAATGAGCCTCGAGGCAGTTTCGCGAGCAGAGGCCCTGAACGCGGATCTGCGCCGGCGGCTCGAGGAGGCCGAAGAGGTCATCCGGGCGATCCGCGAGGGCGAGATCGATGCGCTGGTCGTTCGCAACCAGAAGCGGGAGGAGGAGATCTTCACGCTCGAAGGAGGCGTCGAATCCTATCGCTCCTTCATGGAGGCGATGGATCTCGGCGCTGCTGCCTTCGATGGCCACGCCAACCTGCTTTATGCCAATCAGGCGCTTTGCGATCTCTTTGCCGTTTCCCGTGACGCGCTGGACGCAAAGCTGCTCTTTGAGGCAATCGGTACGGAGGCTTCCGCCGTCATTGCCGCTTTGATCGAAAAGCCGACGTCAGGAGCGGCCGGGGTGCAGATCAAGCTCGGACAGGGCGAGGCGGCGCGTTATTTACAGATTTCGGCAGGCCGGATGATGCTCGGGACGAATCCGGGCATCGCCATGAGCTTTACCGACATCACCGCCCGCATCCGGGCCGAAGAGCGCAAGGAAGCCGAGCGGACCGTACTCGCCATCCTGTCGTCTGCGGCAGAAGCGGTCGTCGTTTGCGATCTCGCCGGAATCGTCACGCATGCCAATACGGCGGCCTTCGGCCTTGCCAACGGCGACCCGATCGGATCGCCCTTCGACAAGGCCTTCGCACTTGACGTGCGCGGTGCGACCGGGCTCATGCAGGGCGAAGATTTCCTGGCCGTAGTCGTCGAAGGGCAGTCCATCCAGGGAATAGAGGCAATCGCGCCGAAGAGCCGCGGCGGCAAGGACGTCCTCGTCAGCGCCTCGCCGCTCATCGTCGGCGACGGTAAAGTGACGGGCACGGTTGTGACCCTCGTCGACCTTTCGCGCCGCAAGGCAGCGGAAAAGCAGCAGCTTCTGCTGATGGGCGAACTCGATCATCGCGTCAAGAACACCTTGGCCCTGGTCGTGTCGATCTCCAATCGCACCGCCTCCACCGAGGATACGATCGAGGGTTTTCGCAAGGCCTTCTCGGGTCGCATTCATGCGCTGGCGGCCACCCACAACGTGCTTGCCGACCGATCCTGGTCCTCCATTCTGCTGACGGAGATCCTCGCTGCAGAGCTTGCACCCTATGTCAGCGACCTCGGCGCCAAGCTGAAGATCAGCGGCGAGGATGTCGAGATCCTGCCCCGCGCAGCCATCGCCTTCGGTCTTGTCATTCATGAACTGGCGACCAATGCCGTCAAATACGGCGCGCTTTCCAACGATCACGGCCGGATAGAGATCGCCGTCAGGCGCGAGGCAGCCTCCATCGAGGTCTGCTGGACCGAGATCGGTGGTCCGCCGGTCACGCCGCCGACACGGAAAGGGTTCGGGGACACGGTCATCAACCGCAGCCTGCAATATTCTCCGAATGGCGGGGCCAAGCTCGATTTTCATCCTGAGGGCCTTCGTTGCGCCATCCGCGTGCCGGTAGAGGATGTTGCGACTGTCTGACCCGGTCCGGTAGGACCCATTAACCGGGCCGCGGTCGCCCCGGCGCAGGATGCGCCAGCGCTGTCCAGATTAGAGCATTTACCGGGCTCGATGCTCGCGCCATCCGCACGGGCAAACCGTGTGGATCGACCCGAGCAACTGACGGCCCGGCCATGCCCGGCGATGCCCCTGAGCGCATCACGGACCACCCCATGCCGCCGACAATTCGGCGATTCCGTTTGATCGCTCCGGCCCCGCCGCGCCCTTTACCGGCGCCTGTGCGCTATTGGCAAAGACGTTGGGAACAACGGGGCAATAACGAGGTTTGCCAGCGTTAGCCCTCTTCATTTCAAGCCAGGAGAAGCACATGTCTGACAACGCACCCGCAAAGGGCCTCGCCGTTATCACCGGAGCATCAACGGGCATTGGCTATGAACTCGCCAGATGCGCCGCACAGGATGGCTACGATCTTGTCATCGCCGCAGATGAGAGCCGCATTGCGCAAGCAGCCGACGATCTGCGCCAAGTCGGCGGAGCCGTCGAGGCGGTCGAGGCTGATCTGTCGACCGTCGAAGGCGTCGACAGGCTGATGGAACGCATCGAGGCCGACGGCCGTTCGGTCGACCTTTTGATGGCGAATGCGGGTCGCGGCCTCGGCAAGGGATTTCTTGATCAGGATTTCGCCGAAGCGCGCAAGGTGGTCGACACCAACGTCACCGGCACCATTTATCTTGTTCACCAGATCGGCAATCACATGCGGGCGCGGGGAAAAGGTCGCATTCTTCTGACCGGCTCGATTGCCGGCTTCATGCCGGGCTCCTATCAGGCTGTCTATAATGGCACGAAAGCCTTCATCAATAGTTTCTCCTTCGCGCTGCGGGAGGAGCTGAAGGACAGCGGCATTTCCGTCAGCTGCCTAATGCCCGGTCCGACCGAAACCGAGTTCTTCAAGCGCGCGGACCTCATGGACACATCGGTCGGTCAGGCCAAGAAGGACGATCCGGCCGAGGTGGCCCGCATCGGCTACGACGCGATGCTCGACGGCGAGGGCGATGTCGTCAGCGGCTGGAAAAACAAGTTGCAGGCAGCCGTCGCCAATGTCACCCCCGCCAGCATGCTCGCTCACCAGCATGCCAAGATGGCTGAGCCTGGCTCGGGCGCGAAATAGGCGCTTGCCGCCTGGCGGGCCGACTGCAGCTCGCTCATCCGGGCAAGGAAAGGACCGAGACCAAGGGAAGATGGTCAGAGGCCACTCTGGCAAGAGGATCGTCGAGAACAAAAGTTTTCGACACCTCGACGTCCGGGGTGACGAAAATATGGTCGAGCCGCAGGATCGGAAACCGCGATGGAAAGGTCGGGCGATAGCCGGCGGGATTTGCGCGCTGCGCATCGCCAAGCGTTCGCGTCGCCGCTCGGTAGGCTGCCGAGCTCGGAACTGCGTTGAAGTCACCGCAAAGAACCGCGCTGCTTTTCCGCTCGCCAAGCCAGCCCGCTCCCAGCAGTGTATTCACCTGCTGGATGCGCTCGCGCCCCCGCAGCCCGAGATGGGTATTGATCACCAGCAATTCGTGATCGCCGACTTGGATCTCGAGCGCGATTGCGCCTCTCGGCTCGCCAATCGAGGGAAGGGCGTCGGCCTTTATCGTGCCGGTCGGAAGCGCCGTGATGATCGCATCGCCGTATCGCTCCTCGGCGACGGTCATGCTCGGATGGAAATGCGCCTGCATCTTGAGAAGTGAAGCAATGGCTTTTGCTTGGTCGACGCCGCCAGTTCGGGATCGAAAAACGTCGACTTCCTGAAGCGCCACAATATCGGGCCTCGCCATCGCGATAACCGCGGCGATGCGCGCCGGATCAAGTTTTCGATCCGTACCAATACAGCTGTGGACATTGTAGGTGAGGAGGGTGATCGTTTGACGTGACGGCATTTCATGGCCTCTGACCAGCAAGGAACACAACAAGCCTTCATTCGTTCCACCTCAATGTTCTCATTCGCATTCAGGTGAAATCAAATGAGCATGAAATCATTGCTTTGGAAGGCGATGTTCGTGGCTGCGCTCGGCCTCGCCGGCTTCCTTCTCTACCGGATTTTCCATCAATATAGCGCGAACCAGATCCTCGAATCCTTTGCACGTATCCCTGCTTACAACCTCCTTCTGGCCGCACTCGCTGCAGCGGGCTCCTACCTCTGCCTCACAGGCTTCGATTTCCTGGCGATCCGCTCCATCGGCAAGAAGATCGCCTATAGGCGCATTGCCCTTGCATCCTTCGTGAGCCTGTCCCTTGGACACAATATCGGCTTTGCCGGCCTGAGTAGTGGCGCCTTTCGATATCGCTTTTATTCGCGATGGGGATTGTCGACCGAGGACGTCGCGAAGATCATCCTCTTTTGTGGCGTGACGGTCGGCATGGGACTGGTTGGCCTCGGCGGTCTGGCGCTGATCGTCAACCCCGCCGACGCTGCGGCGCTGTTGGGCCTGTCAGAGGCAAGTGCCAGGGTTGCAGGCCTGGGCCTGCTGTTGGTGCCGATGGCTTATGTGGCGCTCGCCGCGCTGGTCAGGGCGCGCCTCCATCTCTGGCGCTGGTCGCTTCAGCTGCCGTCGCCTGGCATTGCCATCCTGCAGGTTGCCGTCGGAACGTTAAATTTTGCCTTCGTATCGGCCTGTCTGCACGCGCTTCTCGCAGCCTTCGGCAATGTCGCCTTCCTTCAGTCTGTAACGGCCTTCGTACTGGCCAATTCTGCCGTTTTGGCAACTCATGTCCCTGGCGGACTCGGGGTGCTGGAGACGACCGTCCAGCATGTTGTTCCCGATGCCGCCTCGATCGGCGCGTTGATCGCCTTCCGGGCGATCTATTTCGTCCTTCCTCTTATCCTGGGAACGGGCCTTCTTTTTATCTGCGAATTTATCCCGGGCCGTTCCCGCCCCGGGAAAGAACCGCAAGCAGGAAAGCCTGCGCAGGCGAGCTCAGCCTGATCAGGCCGTCTTCGGATCGAACAGCGCGGTTCCGATAACAGGGCAAAGCGGCCCGGGACCAACATCGGCATCGAGAGCCTTCAACCGTCCGAGCCCTTCATTCAGCGCATCGATTGCCCGAATGAGCGAGCCCGCTTCATCCACCTTTGCGGCGACGATTTCCGTCGAGGTACCCAGGTGCTCGGCAAGGAGCTGGCAGCGCAGCTTCGCGATCGCCGCGAAATGGTCCGGCGTCGTCGCATCCAGACGCATGTCGCATTCCGTATCCAGACCCTCGGACCGGTGGTTGAGGTTGGACGAGCCGATCCGCAGACTTTGGTCATCGGCGATCAAGAGTTTGGAATGAACGAGGACCTCGATCTCGCTGGTGTCATCGGGGACCACCGGATAAAAGACCCGCAATCGATCATGGCGATCAGCCTGTTTCAGCCGGCGGATCACCCTGCGGCGATTGCGCCCCATGACGAGCTGCTCGATGAAGCCATGCGAGCTGCGCGTACAGATGATCACGATCTCCGGCCCTTCATCTTCGAGGAGGCGGGCGGCCAGGGCCTTTGCGATGGTCTGCGAGGCCAGATATTGCGTCTCGATATAAAGATGCCGGCTGGCCGATCTGATGATGTCGAGCGTCATTTGAAGGCCCTCGCTGACACCGCCACGGGCCAAGTCTTCCCGCTGGGTCAGCGCGAAAGCTGCCGGCATGCGACGTGCCGCAACCGGACTGTGAAGCAAACGCTGGCCCGGCGCTCGGCCGGGGGCGGGCGCGGGGACAAGATTGCTATCGCCGCCCCATTCGATCCATCGCCGCCGAATGATTTGTCCGATCTGTCGGGCAGCCTCGCCGGTGACCATCGTCTGGACATCGTGGAGAGGATCATAGGAGCGACCGCTCGTATCGCGCCGACGGCTGTCTGAAGGTGCATGACGTCGATCGTCAAACCGTCGCGACGTCAGGTCAATACCGCCAATGAAGCCGACAGCGTCATCGATGCAGACCAGCTTTTGATGATGCGAGGCATGCCATGCATCATGGCGGGCAAACAGCATGCGGATACGCGGATGGGCCGGAAAATCGCGCCGAAAAAATAGCCTCAGCGACTTTTGCGAATAGATCGGTCCCATCGCCCAGACCAGGATCCTGACCTCCAGGTCGGGATTGGATCTGACCGCGGCCTGCAGCAGGTCACCGAGGCTTTCACTGGACAGACCGGGCTGCAGCAGGATGTCGGGATTGAAGTCCCACCCGACGACGAGGATCGAATTGCGCGCCTGACGCAGGGTTTTAGCAAGAGCGGCGAAATAATCCTGACCGTTGACGAGAAACGCGACGGCGTCCGCCTGGCCCTGAAAGGCGAAGGATGTTTGAGGATGGCCATGTGACAGATCTTTGGGCGAAGTCTCATGCGAGGCCAATGCGGTCGGAAAGCTGGTATCCATGGTCAACAAGCGTCCTGATCAATTTGATCCACAAACGCGAGCGTGGCCGCGCAGGTTCCACAGACCTGCTGTTCGGTCGAATTGGAATGAAGCGTCAAGGCTCCGCTTCCGCAACGGCCGATCTTTGCCCTGGGCAAATCCGCAATGCAACCGAAGGAGCCCGCGCCAGGACTTCGAGCCGGCGTCGTTCAAGCGATGTGACCGCCAGCGTGCTCCAGGCGCAAGGCGACGACGTGCGAGAGCTGGCCCCGAGACCGAAATGATCGAGCAGAGTGATCGGACCGCGTCCGTGCCGCACCGCCAAGGCAGGTCGCACCGATTGGCAAGAGCTGGAAGAGGCTGAACCCTAAGACCGAGATCCTGGGCGCCGGCCGATCCGGATCGCGCGTGATCACCGTGGGACCAAAACCGGGTGAGCCCTGTTCAGGCTGCCGTTCGCAGGGAGGCAGAACGGATGACGGAAAACCTTGCACATGTCGGCAAGACGCGGCTTATGTTGAGGCTTCCCGATCTGCGTCAGGATCTACGGCGTCTCTTCGACAGGCACGGCTTGTTGCAAGAGCTTTGCGAGGCCCATGAAGAGGCTTGTCTGATGCGACTGCGGCCAAGCATGTGATGTGCCTGATACTTCTCTATTGATAGAATATCGCATGTGCTGCCAGGACATTGAGGAACAGCCGAGACATATGCAGCCGCCGTCTCGCCGCGGGCTGGGCCCCGCCAGCAGGGTGTCTATCGTCAGGGCGTCAGATCCTCGAGAGCCAAGAAAGGCATCGGCACGAAGAGCTTGGCAGAGGCGGACCTGCAGCATTTGCCAAAATCATCGGTTCGTCGCTCAAGGGCGCCTAAACCGGCAAATCTGGCGCAGGCTACCTCCTCACGAGAAGGCAAGTAAGTCCTAAGCAGGCACCCGCCAATGTCCCCGGCGAGGCCCGATCGCTAAGGGCGCGACAGAATGCCCGAGAAGAGCTGGCGGAGCATGCCGGCCATCATGCCGGTCTCGTGGGGATCGCCTGTCATGAGAGCAGACGTGACGTTGCGCATCTGCTCGAAGGTGATGTGGGGCGGAAGCGGCGGCACCTCCGGATCGGTCTTTACCTCGAGGATCACGGGGCAACCGGCCTCGAGTGCCGACTTCCAGGCAGTGCCGAGGTCGTCAGGGCGATTGACGAAGATGCCGCGAAGGCCGATCAGCTCGGCGAATTTATGATAGGGCATGTCGGGGATCGTCTGGGATGCGGCGAACTTCGGATCACCTTCCATCACCCGCTGTTCCCAAGTTACCTGGTTCAGGTCCTCATTGTTGAAGACACAGATGACGAAGGTCGGGTTGGCCCAGGTCTTCCAGTATTTGGCAACGGTAATCATCTCCGCCATGTTATTCATCTGCATTGCGCCGTCGCCGACGAGCCCGACCACCGGCCGATCAGGCTCTGCGAACTTCGCCGCAATAGCATAGGGAACTGCAGCTCCCATCGAGGCGAGGCCGCCCGACAAGGACGCCTTCATGCCGCGGCGGATCTTCAGATCGCGCGCATACCAGTTGGCGCAGGATCCGGAGTCACTGGTAATGATCGCGTTGTCCGGCAGTCGCGGCGACAACTCGGTGACGACACGCTGCGGATTGACAGGATTTGCGTCCACCCTTGCGCGCTCGTCCAGTGTCTTCCACCAGTCCGCGACGCTGTTCGCAACCGTCTTGCGCCAACTGTTGTCAGCCTTCTGTGTCAGGAGCGGCAGCAGCGCAAGCAACGTCTCGCCCGCATCGCCGGTGAGGTTGAGCTCCATCGGGTAGCGCAGTGACAGCATGTCCGGATCGATGTCGACCTGCACGCCGCGCGCCTGGCCTTCCGCGGGCGTCCGAATAGGGAAATCCGGATCCGACCATGAGCAGTGTGTCGCAATCCTGCATCAGATCCCAGGATGGCTTGGTTCCGAGAAGGCCGATCGAGCCGGTGACCCAAGGCAGGTCGTCTGGAAGGGCAGCCTTTCCAAGAAGGGCTTTTGCCGCACCTGCCTGCAGGCGGTCGGCAACGGCGATCACCGCGTCGGTTGCGTTCAGTGCGCCGGCGCCGACCAGAATCGCCACCTTTTTACCGGCGTTCAGGATGTCAGCGGCGGCCTGAAGATCGTCACCATGCGGGAAGATGCGTGGACGGCTGTAGCCCGGTCCTGAATGCACTGTCCCATGTTTGCGCGGCGGCTCCTCATAGGGCATCTCCTGAAGGTCGTTCGGCAGGATGACGGTCGTCACCGTCCGGTTGGCGAGCGCGATGCGACAAGCCCGGTCGATCAGATGGCGGACCTGCGCCGGGGTCGAGGCTTGCTGGACGAAATCACCGGCGACGTCCTTGAAAAGGGAGGCAAGATCAAGTTCCTGCTGATAGTGGCCGCCTAGCGCATGTCGCGCCTGCTGGCCGACGATTGCGAGCACTGGCTGATGATCCATCTTGGCATCGTAAAGACCGGTGATCAGATGCGTGGCGCCTGGTCCCGATGTTGCGATGCAGACACCGAGCTCGCCGGAAAACTTCGCGTGGGCGCTCGCCATGAACGCTGCCATCTCCTCGTGGCGTGCCTGGATGAATTCTATTTTTCCGGAGGCGCGTTGGAGGGCGCCGAAGACGCCGTTGATGCCATCGCCGGGGTAGCCGAACAGGCGCCGTACGCCCCAGTCCTTCAGGCGCGAGACGACGAAATCGCCGACAGTCTTTGGCATCGAATCTCTCCATTCCGGACGGCGCCTGATCGCGCCGCTGTTGCCAACCGCCGTCGATAAGTCGATTGCGGCTGGAGCTTAGGCTGTCAGACAACCAGGTCGCCCCAAGCGCGATCCCATTCGACCCCCTCGGCAAGTTCAATGAGAATAAGGTGATCGTCCCGCACGTGGCTGCGTGCGATTTCGAACGCGGCGGCCGGGCTCATCTCCTCGCCCGGGAAGACAGCATCGTCGTCTTTCGAAGCGACAACCTTGCGGACATAGCCGCGGATCTCTTCACCGGATCGGTAAAACTTGATGACCAGGTCACCCTCGTTTCCTGTCCCTGGCTATAACGATGATAGAGTGTCACGGCGATCTCCTGTCACATCTCAGATGGCGTGTGTCGACCTGTCAGCCCGCAGGTATGAAGGGCAGCGCTTCGCAACCGATATCGCTGTAGAGCTGTCCCGAGACGATCAAAGACTGCCGCATGGCCTGGACGCGTCTTTCGGCGTCATCCAGGGAATAGGCCCAAATTTCAGCAGCCCAGGTCTTATCGTTCCAGTGGTACTGCAACGCGAACTTGTAGATTTCCTGCCCGTTCTGGTCGATCGACACGAAATCGTGGTCCGGCCGATCTGCAGCGGCAGGCTGCGATCGGAAGTTGATGATCTGCATGTTCCTGCGCCTTTCCGAAGATGGCTGGCCTTAATCCAGCTGCACCGGCTTGATCGTGGCAACGGAGATCTCGCCCTCGACCACGCCGCGTATGAGGTCGCTACGATTGCGCTCGACCTCGACGACCGTATAGAGTTTGTCGTCGCGAAAAGCGCTTGCATTGATCGTGGTGACGTCTTCGGCGGGCGCCGAATCCACTTCCATGAAATCCAGTTCGCGGCCCGAGGCTACGATACGGGCATCACCGGGCGTGCGCGCTGCCACCAGGACAATCCCGTGATTGAGGCTATTGTCCCATCGCGGATCATCCGGAGCGGCGATCGGCTCGAGCCTATAGAGGTTCAAGGCTTCGTTCTGATCGCCGGCAGCCGCCTCCGCTTGCGCGTCAAGCATCTGTGCAAGGCTTTCCACGGAGCGACCGAAATGGGTGGTACTCGTGGCATTGTTGACGGCATCATCACCGCCACGCAAGACATTCGACATGCTTATTCTCCTCGGGAACACAACCAGCATCGGCGGAGTTGGTTCCCGGTAATCGAGCCAGCGTGAACATCCGCCGCGTGATGCCTGTTTTGGATGCGCAGGGCAGCGCACTATCCCGGCGCTTTCCGCGTCGACCAGGTTTCCACGCGGTCAGCCCACATTGCCAAATTGGAGGTAAAATGCCCGATCAAGTTGACGAACAACAAAAGCTCTGGGATCTCATCGAAAAAATCGGCTTTTGCATGCTGACGACCCATAATGGCCTGGACCTTAAAGCGCGTCCAATGTCGGCCTATGTCGAAAGGCTGGAAAACGCCATCTACTTCCTTACCGATGTTGCAAGCCACAAGGATGAGGAAATTGCTCGATACCCGCACGTCAATCTGGCCTTTGCCGATCCTGGCCACCAGAAATATGTCTCCATCTCTGGCACAGCCGTCATCCAGAACGACCGCGATAAGATCCGCGAGTTCTGGGCAACGCCCGCCAAGGCCTGGTGGGACGACGCGGATGATCCGTCCATCCGCATTCTCAAGGTGACACCATCTTTCGCCGAATATTGGGACAGTCCCGGCACGCTGGTCAGTTATATCAAGATGGCCGCCGCGGCGGTCAGCAAAGCGCGACCGGATATGGGGGATCACGTCGAGGTTGATCTCTGATCGCATGGCCGGGGAAGCGATCAGTCGGGAACATCGCGCCTTGCTGCATGTTCCTGACACAGACGAAATCGGACAGCCCACCCATGTTACAGATCGCTCTGTTGTTGATCCTTGCCGTTGCTGGCAGACCACTCCTCTACGCCTGTCTCGGCTACGCCGATTACTTCCTGGAACAGGCCCGGAAAAAACGGCAATTGCGCGAAGCGTTCAGACGCCGGCGGGACTAAACATAAGGCGTCGCCGGCACCTGTCGGGAACAATCCGCATCATCTGGCAGAGGTGCTGTTTGTCGCCCAGAGCGGCGGGCACAACGAAAAAGGCCGCCCGCCGGGCGACCTTTTGGTGTGCTTGCCTTAGGCGACCTTTTGGCCCTTGGGGTTGGCCTGCGCCTGCGCAAGCTGCGTCAGCTTCTTGTCGGTCGCTTCCTCTTCGGAAAGATTAGCCTTGAGAAGAGGAACGGCATCTTTCAGTCCAAGCTGGTTGGCCCAAGCGATCAAGGTGCCGTAGCGCGCGATCTCGTAGTGTTCAACGGCCTGCGCCGAGGAGATCAGCCCTGCATCGAGCGCAGGTGAGCCCTTGAACTCCTCCATGATTTCCTCACCTTCCGCGATGATGCCCTGGATCGCCTCGCAGGTCTTTCCCCGCGCCGGTTTTCCGAGAAGCTCGAACACCTGCTCCAGGCGCTCGATCTGTCCTTGGGTCTCGTCTCGATGCTGGATGAAGCCGGCCCTGCCTTCTTCGGACTGGGCTGCGCGCGCCATCTTCGGCAGAGCCTTCAGGATCTGCTTTTCGGCAAAGTAAATGTCCTTCAGAGTGTCTAGAAACAGGTCATCCAATGTCTTAGCGGTTGCCATAGTGGCTCCTCCTGTGAAATGGGTTATCGCTCCTTGCCGACATTCGCCGCCGTACGAGGGCCTTGATCAATGCGCGCCCTGCCTTGATGTTCCCGTACGCCGCCGTACCGGAACACAAACCCGTGACACACGTTTTAGTTGGTTGGTATGGCCGAGCACTAAGCCCTGTTCGATCGCAGAAAGCTTTTATCGCAGTGATCAAAGTTTGCCATCAGGACGCAGTTGTGAAGCGCCAGTGAATGGCAGCCGGATCTACCGAGCTGACCCGATCCGGGCGGGCTTCGAGGAGCCGCCTCACAGGCACCAGCCTGCGAGGATCGCCGATCTCAGGCGGCACTGTCAGTCCCGCATTTAGATAATAGAGTTCCATTTCCTGCCGCAGGGCCCGGATTTCAAAGCCAGTTCGTCCTTGCCCCATCCATTCCGTCAGGATGACGTCGCAAAGGATTGCTGGGCTTATCATTTCGCTGTCGAGATTATCCATGCGTTCGGCACCGGCTTTTGCGAGGCATGCTTGCTGATCTACGGCGACCAGCCGCCAAAATACATAGCATGCAACACCCGTTCATACCCAACCGATTTCGCAGCTCGGCATTTGCCGACGGTATGTGCATGATCTGGCTTCGGAGGACGCGCGCTCAGATCTCGGGGCATCCCCTGACATTGGCAAAGCTCATGCGGTCTGGCCTGCCGCTTCGGGTAAATCCCTGAACCGTAATGCTGCGCGGGGTCTCGCGGATGATCTGCGCCCGGCGAAGTCCCGCATCGCGGGCGTTGTCCAGCGCATCGCGCGGATCGCAGCGGCGGCGCGGGCCGCGCTCATAATAGCGATCATCGTAACGGTCCCGATCGTGGTTCTGGACCTCGACACCGCCAGGACCGAGACGCAGCTCGACCTGCGCATCGGCGATCGATGGTGCGGCGAAACTGGCAATCACCGACGATAAAAGCACTACTTTGAAAGCGATATTCATATTTACCTCCATGGCGCTGATATCCGAACTTGCAACATTAATTTTGGTTCCATCGCATCCGGGTGGCGCTCCCTTGCCGATGGTCGCTGCGGCAATCCTGCGGTGCGGGCCCATTTCCCGGTTGCCTTTCGACCCAAGCTTGCAGGGCGCATTTTTTCTTCAGCGAATTTCAACGCTGCCAAGCCGCGCGTGCCGCGATCGCCTTTTGTTGAGTGGGCCCCATACCGATAACCGATCATGGCGATCGCACGGAAGGTGCGTCCTCACTCAGCTGCCGTCCTGCGGCAATCCGGGCCAGGTGCTCGCTTCCTCGGATCATCCCTTCCAAAGCGGAGGTCCTGTGCCCGATCGGGCGCGGGCCCTGCCATCCCAGCCTGGCCGATTTGCGGCGATACAATCCGTTTTCTGATCAGCCAGATCGGGAGGATCCCTGGCGTCAACGCGCCAGCAAGTGTCAGTCCAGCGTCATCCGGATGTCTTACCAGGGCAGTTCTCTTGAATTTGTTCATGCCGGCAACTCCTCTTCCCATTTCGAACGTCGAGGTATCGTTGCGGTTCCGGCGCGCGTTCGAAAAGCGAGTGACTGCCAGCCGAGCGATCATGGCGATCTCGATGAAACCTACTGAGGCTTCTTTAATCGGCGATTGCCGGGCCGCGGCTAGGCGTAAGGAGATGGCGATGGCAGGTTCGGTAAGCGCTTGTAGCTCCAACGAATGCCGACCCGTTGGCGCTAGTGGCTCTCGTCGTCGGAAATATCTTCCAATGTGACGCCGGCAAGTTCCTCGTTCAGTTTTGCTATGTCGCCGAGCGACAAGATGCCGGTGATTTTTCCACCATCATCAAAAACCAAGAGGCGGCGCATCTGAAGCTCGGACATACGGTGGGCCGCCTCGCGAAGCTCGGTACTTTCCAGGCAGCTTTCGATCCCGCTCGTCATTATTTTCGAGATTGGCCCGGCGATATCGACGTTTTCGGCGACGGCGCGCACGACGATGTCCCTGTCGGTGACAATCCCGAAGACCTCATTCCCAACGACAGGGATGACACCGGAATCAATTTCCGACATAAGCCGCGCGACATCGCGGATGCTGATATGAGGCGCCACAGTCACCACCTGTCTCGTCATTACGTCTCTTACTTGCATGCTGATCTCCTGGCTTGGCCCTCGAACCAAAACACCCGGGCCAGCTTCGTGGTTCCACTCAAGCGCCTGTTCGCTTCATGGAGACCGGTCGGCTGTGCACGGATATGACCGGCACTTCTGGATGCCACGGCACGTCTCCAGCGCAGCGGGAACCTGGGCCCCGGAGCGAAGTTCAGTTCTTCAAAGGGCCAAAGCGAAAGACGACGATTTTGAACCCAAACTGGATCCATTTGTGCATCGACATGCAGCGGATGTTTGCCGAAGAGACGCCCTGGCATGTTGCCTGGATGGCAAAAGTCGCTCCTGCCGTCGCAGAACTTGTCGCACGTCACCCCGAAAGAACTCTCTTCACGCGTTTCATCCCGCCTGCGCGCGCCGATCAGATGCCAGGTGCGTGGCAGGCTTATTACCGCAAGTGGGAGGATATGACGCGTGAGCGCATTGGCGAGGATATGCTCGATCTCGTCCCGGAGCTTCGCCGTTTCGTACCGCCTGCCCGAATCTTTGACAAAATGACCTACTCGCCATGGATAAGCGGCAAGCTGCATGCAGCGCTGCAGGCAGAATCCGTCGATACACTCGTGGTCACGGGCGGTGAAACGGATGTGTGCGTGCTAGCGGCGGTACTGGGCGCGATCGATCTTGGATATCGCGTGCGCCTGCTGACTGATGCGGTCTGCAGTGGCGCTGACGACACGCACGATGCCTCGCTTGCCTTGCTCGGAGACCGTTTCTCGGTGCAACTCGAGCTCCTGGAAACCGAGAGTTTTCTGAGGGACGCATCAAGGGTCCAGTTGCGATGAGGCGCGCGCCTTGGATGCAGCGGGGCGACCCCGCGGAGATCGTCTCCACAGGGTCAATCGAGATTACTTGTTCAGATCCTTTGCCATCTGAAGATGGTGTTCCAACGCAGGACGGGTTTTTGCGGCCCAGGCCTTGAGCTCGGGATTGTCCCCCTCCTCGCCATAGCGCTTGAACAGATCGACGGCCTCCTCGTGCACGTCTTCCTGGTCGGAATGATAGAGTTTGGTGAAGTCGTCGCCCTGGAGCTTGCTGAGATCATCGAGCATGCTTTTGTGTGACGATGTCATGGAGGCCGGGACAGCTGCCTTGACCTTACTGCCGGCAATCATCGCCTTCAGTTCCTCGGAGGTCTTTTGGTGATCCGCCACCATCTGCTGGGCGAATGTCTTCGTCTTGTCATCGGCGCGTTCGAGCGCAAGCTTGCTGGATTCGATTTCGAACATGTCACTGCTGGCTGCTTCGAGTACGAAGTCTTCTGTTTTCGGCGCCATTCCCATGACCGAGTTCACGCCGGTTTTCTCGGCTGCCGATTGTGCAAAGACCGAGGTAGTGGCGGCGGCGAAAATGATCGAAGCGGTTAGAATGTTCTTCATGAGGACCTCCTTTTGGACCGGGATGCAAAACAAGGATCGGTGCTAGTTGTTCCCGGGCGCGAGGAACAATGCGACGCAAGCGAAGTTGCTTGCCAATCAGAAAGGAGCCGCGAATGCCCGCCATCGACATTTCCACACGACCGGTTGAAGAGATTGCATCGCAGCTTTCGGCCATGAGCATCGAAGAGGTTTTCCTGGCGATGCGGCAGCTGGAGACCGCCAGCGAGGCCGTCGACGTCGCCGGGCGCGAGCAGATACTCTCGCGCATCGCGCTGGTGGAGGAGGAAATCGAAGCCCGGTTTCCAGGACAGCTACTTGCCCCTTATCGAAACTGGAAGAAAACCCATCCACTCTTGTAGATGCACTCGCGCATCTTCTGCAGCCAGAGGAGGCTAACATGAGCAGTTCTGACAGGACCACCGATCACCAGACGATCCGTGACTGGGTCGAGGAGAGAAAAGGCCGTCCCTCTGTCATCCGCACCAAAGGTAAAGGAGGCCTGCTTCGCATCGATTTCGGCGAAAAGGAAGAGGCGTTTGAGGAGATCGGCTGGGACGAATTCTTTCAGATCTTCGACGAAAACAAGCTGGAATTTCTTTATCAGGAGGAGACGAAGGATGGCAAAACGAGCCGGTTTGCCAAATTCGTTGAGCGAAACTAGACTTGGCGTCTGGCCTTGATCGGAACGGTGACGATGAATTTCGATCAGCAGAGAGAGATTGCCGAGCGGCTTGGGGTAGCAAATCGGTTCGATCAAGCCACAGAGGCGCAACGTCGCATACGGTTTCTCGCCGACTATGCCCGCACCGCATCCTGCCGCTCCCTTGTGCTCGGCATCAGTGGGGGCGTCGATTCCCTCGCCGCAGGTCTGCTTGCGCAACACGCCGCCGCCTCTCTTCGCGACGTTGGATACAGCCTCCAGTTCATCGCAGTGCGCCTTCCCTACGGCAAACAGGCAGACGAGGATGATGCGCAAAAGGCACTGGAGGTCATTTCACCGGATCGGGTCGTGACCATCGATATCAAACCTGCCGCCGACGCCACGCTCGATGGCGTCAGGCGCGAGGCGAGTGATCTCCTCGAACAGAAGCGACTTGATTTTCACCTTGGAAATATCAAGGCCCGCCAGCGCATGGTGGCTCAATATGCGCTCGCCGGAACGACGCGCGGCCTTGTCATCGGCACGGATCACGCGGCCGAGGCGGTCATGGGCTTCTATACCAAATTCGGCGACGGCGCCGCCGATATCCTGCCGCTCGCGGGCCTCACGAAACGGCGCGTGCGAGCGCTCGCAGCACATCTCGGTGCACCGGATGATCTGGTCTTCAAGATCCCGACCGCCGACCTTGAATCCGATGCGCCTTTGCGGCCGGACGAGGATGTCTATGGCGTGACCTATGATGAGATTGACGACTTCCTGGAGGGCAGGGACGTAACGCAGGCGGCTGCGCAAAAGATCCTCGCTGCCTATCAGGCAAGCGAGCACAAGCGCCAGCCGCCATTGTCGCCGGGCTAAGGCTGGTCCATTTGATGCGACCTGGTGTTCCACTGATCGTACGCTGGATGACGGAGAGCCTAAGATCGGACCATGGTCCGTATTGCAAGGAGGGGGGCGATGATATGTCTCGATCTCATGGTGGGAGATCGAATGAGAACACCGCTGCTCGCCGATATAAGGCATGCAATAAGCTTTCTGTCCTCTCTGAATGAGATAGAACGCCGGTCCCTCGTCCTGCGGATCGTCGGTGAACTGGTGCGCCATCGCGAAGGCGTGCTCGGGCATTCGCCCGCAGCCGACTGCGTTTCGATCGACCGGCTTATCGCCGCCATGTCAACCGCAACCAGCGAAATCGCTGGCATGGACGATGACCACCTTCGGCTACTCCTGGAAGAATGCGAAAACCTGGTGGCAGCGCTTCAGAGCATTGCAAAACAGCGCGCGGTGACGACCCTGCACTAACGCCGCGGTGGGCGTCGACGGGTTCGCTCAGACAGGCGCCTTCATTGATGGTGTCGGATCGCGCGCGCTCATCAAGATCTGCCGGCTCGATCCTCGTCGCCTCCCGGCGACCCCAACATCGCCAGTATCTCCCATTTTTCTCCTGCTCTGGGTTCAAAAGGTATCCAGCCGCGCGCCCGTCTTGGTCGACAAGCGCCGAGAATGCGAACAACCAGGAGAGGTTGGCGTTTGGTCCGCTAGCGTACAGGCATGCATCAATCGCGCGTTTGGAGCGTTTGCAGGTCATCATGACTTCTTGGGAGAGCTCAGATGGCTGACGATACTGCCGCGCCGCGACCACGCCTGTCCACATCGGCCAAACAAAGACGGGAAGCCTTCGAGGAAACAGATCGTGTGGCGCGCAGCGCAGTGGAGGAGGAAAGCCGGCGCCGCAGCGAGAAGAGCGCCAAATTGAAAGCGGCAAGGCAGCAGGCCCAACAGCAGGGTTCGGACCCATGATGGCAGCCAGCCGGAAGGCTCGGCGGACACGAAAGGATGCCACCTTCAGGACAAGCCGTGCCATCGCCATTCTACCGTCGCCGTTTTTAAGGCGCCTGGCTGAACCACACCTACCAGGAAGCGATACAATGCCCACCGACGCGGGCGGGGCATGCGCTGTCGGAGGTAAACGGTGGCCTCAATCTTAGAGCGGCGATCCGAGTATCGCCTTGCAAAGGATGATTTTTGTTGCGAACGACCGATCAGACCGGGGGTGCCCCGCTTACACGTGACCCGGCCTTGGAAAAGACCTCACGTCCGCCAGCTGCATTTATCGCCGCTCGCCTTTTGGTCGCGGCAGAGCAATCCGAAAAAGGACTGATCTATGTTGCATCGGGCGAGGGCAGCGCACGCGCGATCTTTGATGCGGTAGCCTGCCTTGCGCCAGACCTGAAGCCTATCTTCTTTCCTCCCTGGGACTGTCTGCCATTCGACCGGGTACCGCCCTCGCGGCAGTCGATGGGACTGAGAATGGAGGCGCTATGGCAATGGGCGCACGGTGACGGATCAAGATTGCTGGTAACGTCGCTCGATGCGCTCCTCCAACGCGTGCCGCCTCAAGCGGTGATCGAGGCAAGCCGATACGAACTCAGCGTGGGTGAGCCATTTGACCGTCTCGCCTTTGAGCGTTTCCTGCAGCGAACGGGCTATATAGAAGACAGTGTCGTTGACGATAACGGCGAATACGGCATTCGTGGCGAATTGATCGACATCTTCCCCGCCGGAGGGGAGCATCCTGTGCGGGCCCTGCTCACGCACGGGGATAGGATCCGGGAGTTGCGCAGCTATGATGCGCTGACGCAACGGACGCAAGGGAGCCTCAACAAGATCTCGTTGGGACCAGCCTCCGAAGCGATACATCGCGACGGGCAGCCCGAAGGTACCGAGAGTGCGCCGTCTCCATCGCAGTCCGACATCGCACGGCACCTGTTTGGTCTTTATGGCAACCTTCAAACTGCGTTCGATGCGCTCGGCGAGGTGCCAATGATCTTTGCAGCTGGTTCCGAGGCGCGCGCCAAACGTTACCTCGCCATCATTGACGACGCCAGGCAGGCCGAGCGTGTCTTGCGCGCAGGGACGCTGGCAGAAGCACAATCCCTCTATCTCGACGAAAAAGAATGGCAGGCGGCGAGGAGGAAGGTCGCGTTACAGGAATTGGATCTTCGGGGCGGCGAGCCTGTCCCGAAATTCTTCGAGACGCCACGTCCACGTCGGGCAGTTGCCGAGTTCATCGAAACTGCGCTCGCCCATGAGCAAAAGCTGGTGCTGGCAGGGCGCGGGGATGTCTTCGACACCCTGCGCAGGCGCGCCGAACGGATTGGAAATCTCCGCGCCAGGCCCGTTCTGCGATGGTCCGATGTTGAAAACGCCCCGCCTGGATCTCTGCTCACAGTTGCCGGCGACCTGGAGCAGGGCTTCGCCTCCGCCGCCGATAACCTCGTCGTTATCGGACTTGGCGATGTCCTTGGATTGCGATCGCCCGCAGGCGCACAGGCGCTTTCCGAGCCCGAACTGCAACTGGGCGATGCGGTGGTTCACGAGGATCACGGGATCGGTATCCTGGCTGACCTGGAGAGCTTGCAGATTGATGGGGAGGTCCAGGACACAGCCCGGCTCGAGTATCGCGACGGCGCATCGATCCTCGTTCCGATGAAGGATTTCGGCAAGATCTGGCGATATGGCGGCCAGCCGGAGGCCGTGCCGCTGGACCGCCTTCACACGGAAGCATGGGCCAAGCGCCGGCAGACGATCGCTCGCGATATCGCCCTTACGGCTCGCCATCTGCGCCGTCTCCAAAAGCAGAGACAGGAGGCAAAAGCGCGTTCCTTCGTGGCTCCTCTTCGCGACTACGAGCAGTTCGTCTCTCATTTTCCCTACATTTTGACGCGCGATCAGTCTGAAGCCATCGATGCCGTTCTGACGGATCTCGCCTCGGGGAGGCAGATGAGCAGGCTCGTGTGTGGCGATGTCGGTTTCGGCAAGACAGAGATTGCGCTGCGGGCTGCAGCCGTTGTGGCGCTTTGCGGCGCACAGGTCGCCATCGTGGCGCCGACAACCGTTCTGGCGCGCCAGCACTTCGAGACATTTGAACGTCGTTTCGCGCGGACCGGGCTCAGGATCGCCATGTTGTCCAGGCTTGTGTCCAGGAAAGAAGCGGCAAGGATCAAGGCCGGACTGGCAGACGGTGAAATCGACATCTTGGTGGCGACCCATGCGATTCTGGCGCGAGATATCAAATTTGCCGATCTCGCACTGCTGGTCATCGACGAGGAGCAACGCCTGGGAACACGCGCCAAGCAGAAAATGAATACTCTTTCGCCCGGGCTTCACCGGCTCACCATGTCGGCAACGCCCATCCCACGCACCCTCCAGGCTGCGATGGTTGGCATACAGGATGTCAGCCTGCTGAACATACCCCCGGCGCGCCGCAGGCCCGTGAGGAGCCATCTCGTCGAGGCCGACCCAGTCGCCATGCGCACGGCGCTCCTGCGTGAGCACCGGCGAGGCGGGCAAAGTTTCGTCATCGTTCCACGCATTGAGGATATCGATCATCTTGCCGGGATGCTCAAGGAGATCGTTCCCGAATTAACGGTCAGGATCGCGCACGGAAAGTTGCGTGCAACAGCCCTTGACCGGGTCGTGGTCGATTTCGCAAATGGCGACGGCAACGTTCTTCTGTCGACCAACATCATCGAGAACGGCCTTGACGTACCGCGGGCCAACACGATCCTCATCTGGAATGCCGATCGCTTCGGTCTGTCTCAATTGCATCAGTTGCGGGGTCGGGTCGGTCGCGGCCAGGCGCAAGCCGTGGCCTATTTCCTGACAGAAGCGCAGCATCAGATTGCGGAGGAATCGCGCCTTCGGTTGTCGGCCCTCGTCGAACACGATCGGCTGGGAGCGGGGCTGTCGATCAGCCTGCAGGATCTTGATATCAGGGGCGGAGGCGATCTAACCGGTGAGGACCAGGCCGGCCATATAAAGGCGATCGGCATCAGCCTCTATCAGAAGCTTCTCGAAGACGCGATCGCCGCAGCATCGAAGAGGTCGTCTTCGTCAAATGGGCCGGTTTCGACGGCGATCGGCGAGAGCGCGTCGATACCCGCCGATTATATTCCCGATCCAACATTGCGCCTGAACCTTTACGCTCGTCTCGAAAAAGCGTCGTCTGTCGGCCAGATCGATGAACTTGCAGAGGAGTTCGAGGATCGATTCGGCGAGCTGCCCCCGCAGATCGTGACCCTCTTGCGGCTCGCCAAACTCAAGACCGTTGCCCGAAAATGCGGTATCGAAAGGCTGGAGGCCGGCCCGACAGGACTGGCGGTCGGCTTTCGCACCAAGCCCAAACCCAGCCTTCTGAAAGTCCTGTCGCGCGGAAGGGACGCTGCGTTGCATGCGGATCGCATCGTGTTTGCGACCCCGACGCACTCGGGCAATGAGCGAATTGGCTTTTTTGAGGATCTGTTTGCGCCTTTGATGATGTCGCCACCGTTCGACAAGGCAGATTCTCATCGTCGGAGGTAATGACATGGAGATGGTAACAATGATCGGCTATGCGGCCTCTTTATGTTCGGTAGCAAGCTTCGTGCCGCAAGCGCTCAAGATCGCGCGCAGCCAGGAGACGGCGGCGATTTCGACAAGAATGTACCTTCTGACCGTCACAGGCTTTGCCTTGTGGACACTGTTTGGTCTGCTCCGCAACGAGCTGCCGATCATCCTGGCAAACGCAGCCTGCTTCTGTCTCTCGACCTTTATACTTGGCGTCAAATTGCACGCGCGCGCAAAGCGCCGGCAGTGAAAGCCGCATCGTGAGGATGGAACACTACGAGATCTATCGCCGAAAGGGCCGATTTGCAGCCTGGCCGGCCAACTACGGAGCTTGGGCCTGGGACGCGGAAGTGCTTGCAGTGTTTGCCGCAGGATGGAAAGGAACCCAGGGAAGATTGCATGCTCGAGACAAGAACAGCCCCTTTCCACCGCTGCAGGCCCGCAGCCTCGATGGCGGTCGTACATGGGCGATCGAGCCCTTCAACGCCATCATTCCCGGCGGCGAAAGCTTGTCGGCTGACGAGCATCTTTCTTCGCGGCTAAAGGCGGGAGTGCATTTCGATGGCGCCGTGTTGGGGCCTCTTCGGACCCCGGTAAATTTTCTCGATCGGGAAACGATCGTCATGGCCGCCCGCACGGGGCTTGGCGGGAGTGCACTCAGCTGGTTTTACGTCAGCCGTGATCGCGGCAAACGCTGGGATGGCCCCTATGCCTTCAACGGATTGATGAAGGACGGTCTTGCTGCACGCACCGACATCGTCGCTCTTTCGGAAAAAAAAGCCCTGTTCATGTTGACGCGCGCCAAGGCTGACGGAACGGAGGGGGAGACCTTTTGTGCGGAGACGTGCGACGGTGCAAGACGCTTCCGCCTGGTCGGAACGCATGTCCAAAACCCCGAAGGCTACGCGATCATGCCGGCAAGCGCCAGCCTTCCCGACGGAAGCATCCTGTCAATCCTGCGATGTGGGCACGGCGTCGACAGTCGCGGCTGGCTTGATGCCTATCGATCTTGGGATGGCGGCTGTACATGGCATCGCCTGGGTACGGTCGTCGACAGCACGGGCAAGGGCGGAAACCCTCCCAGTCTGGCTATGTCGGCGGAGGGGCGCCTGTTCTTGGTCTATGGTGTCAGAGATCGGCCTTTCGGCCTGCGCCTGAAAACAAGCTCGGATGGCGGCAGGACCTGGTCTTTGGAACACATCATCCGCAACGACGGGCGCCTGCCCGATCTTGGCTATGTACGTTCGATCCTGCGCACCGACGGAAGCCTCGTCTGCGTCTACTACTTCAACGAGGGCGACGATCGTTATATCGCCGCCTCCATTATCGATACGAGCGAGCTTATATGAGATGCCGGCGCCGCAACAGGCTCAGTCAGAACGCGGATCGGGACCTGCCCAGACGATGCCGGATCGAGTTCCTGTCGTGGCTTCCACGTGCCACTCGATCTGAAAGCCTATCCGTTCCAACGCAGCCAGAATGTCCGCCCGATGGTCCGCTCCCATGGCACCAAGGGTCGCATTCAAAGCGGTAAGCCCGCCCTGCCTGTAGATTTCGATATATTGGTCAATGATGATCGGTGCTTCCATCGCCGTCGCCACTCCCTTCGCTGCAAGAACACCCAAACGACACGCAAGTTCCAGGCCTCGCGTCGTTCTGATGGTCGTGATGCTTCGCACCGAGCATCGAGGCTTACATCGACGGACGGACGAGCCAAAGGTCGCGTCCCCAGCGGGTCCGTAACCTCGCTATTTTCCGGAGACAGCGCTGCAATGTCTGCCATCGTACAGACGCTCATTCCAAGCCATAGCCTGGGAACTCGAGCGGTCAGAAAACGTTTGATAGCCGGGTCAAAACAGGGATGGTACCGATGAGCAACAATCGCAACGAATGGATCGCCGAGCGTGCCTATTCTCTTTGGGAGGAGGCTGGCAAACCCTTTGGCCAGGATGAGATCCATTGGCGCCAAGCCGTACTTGAGCGCGACCTCCTGGAAAAAACGCAGGCGTCCGCCGACGGCAGGGAGGTGATAGAGCGTCCGAGGCTGGCGCTATCGCAAAACGAGCCGCGCAGCGTCCTCGTTGTCGAGGACGAGCATCAGCTTCGCTACAATATTGTCGACTTTCTCGATCAAGCCGGCTTCCGGACCCTGGAGGCTGCCAATGCCGATGAGGCGCTTGTCCTTCTGAAGAACAACGTCATAGACACGCTCTATACGGATATCGACATGCCTGGAAGCATGGATGGCCTTGGGCTCGTTGCCAAGGTGCGCATATCCTGGCCGTCGACGCGGGTAATCGTGACGTCAGGGCTGGTAAAGCTCTCGCATAAGGATGTCGCCGCCGGCGTCACCTTTGTCGCGAAGCCGACGGCAGGGTTGGAACTTCTAAAGCTGATGGCCTAGCAAAACGGCGTCAGCCATGACTGCTGCTTGCGAGCATCGAGATCTGTGGTTTCGGTGCTCTCAAGATCAACCGGCTCAGCGACAGATGCCGAGCATCCCGTCTTTTCTTCCGGCAGGTCTCGCTGGTCGGATGATAGGAGGGATATCGGGAAGCACACCGGCAAAAAACCTTCTTCACGCCCCGAGAACCGGGACGCAGGAGCCGCTGTCGTCAGATCAGGCTGTGGCGCAGTCCCGGTGCTGAACGCCCGAGCCTGATGCATGGGCCAAGCATTGTCATCAGCGCGGTTGCAAGGAGCAACCGATTGATCCTGGATAACATCAGAACCCGTCCTCGTTCGAACGCAGCGACAGAGCTGAACTTGGTTCCGAGGCGCCGCCTGCGTCTGACTAAACCGTGAGATTGGCTGCCCCGCATTCGTTTTGGTCTTAAGGCGGAACAATGAGCCCAAATCGAGGTTGACACCTTGCAACCAACGCAAAACCCCTGGAGAATCACATGCGTACGAAAATCATTATCGCGTCTCTCTTCGCTCTCGGCCTTGCTGGTCCGGCCCTGGCCCAGTCCAATCCGGCGCCGACAGGAGCCACCATCGACCGCAACACGAACGATGCCGGCGGCGGCGCGTCCAGCGACGTCAAGAAGCCCATGTCTACCGATAACACCACAACCGGCAGCACGAGCTCCAATGGTTCAGCCAACGCAAACTGCAACGGCAACGAAGCTGCCAGCAGCACTGGCACCGGCAACCTGCAGACGCAGGGCGGCAGCAGCAACGCAACGCCGATGGACGAGGCCTGCTCGGCGCACAACAATTAACCTGATCCAGCTGGAGGAGCAGCCTGCTCCTCCAGCTGATTTGCCTTCTCTCAAGGCCATCGGCCACGCCCAGGTCTTCAGATCCTCGTTTCGATGTCATGAAGGCTGCCGGTTCGATCAGGGGCACCTCCAGCCGTCACCCCACGTCCTTCATCGCTTATAATAAAGCCGAACGGGTCTCCGACGCTCGAGTGCAAGGAGTATCCACACCAACGCACGTTCCTGCCCGAGCCCGAGCGACAAGCTATACCATTGCTGGCGAGGCACCGTTCAAAAGGAGCCTCGGCCGGGGCGCATATACCCTGAAAGACGATCAAGGGCAGTCGGGAGAGCCACAAACCGCCATTGACAGTCAAACGCGTGAACGATGAAGGGATCACAAGACGACTCCGGTCGGCGCGCGTTACACCACCAGCGCTTATCTGTAGCTGCACTTCATTGATCTGCGACTTGCGATGCCCCCTGGCCGGGAGGAATGCCAGAGGGCATCTAGGTGGAGGCGACGCCGGTATCGGACCGGAGGTCGGGAAGGGGGGACCATCGTCTCACGCGAACGCAACCTCGACCAGGATGACTTGTTCCCACTAATCGGGATGGTAGCCAGGACAATTTCGCCGGATTTGCCCCGACAGCAGTGCGAGCCTTACACGACTGTTGCCGAGCGATCAGTTCCCCGCCGCACGCATTCAGGGTTCTCGCGGCCAATCTCAGACCCGCTCGTCAATCCGCCTCACGGCATGCACGCATATCGACAGCAGGATGATGAGGGACCTTGTCGGAAGACGTCATCAAGATTGGACCTATTTGGCGTATCCGGGCAGAGAAGCTGAAACCTCGCCCCAAGCCTATCACAGCGAAGAGGCGACGGCGATCGAATACACGGCGATCGAATACCTGGATGTCGTGCGGCCTCGGCAGTAGTGTTGCTCAATGATCGGCAGAGCGAGGTTTAAACAGCGCAATCGCAATCTGATCCAGTGCGCCCGGTTTGGCAGAGAGGTAATAACCCCCGTATCGCTCCGGGATATTGATTCCAAGATGGGCAGTTGCGAAGACGAACGGTATCCCAGTCTCCTGGAGCCGCTCGGCGATTGGGAACACCAGTTCTCCGTCCAGTCTGATGTCGAGAATGGCGCCATCAGGCGTAGTGCTGTCGATCAGGGCGAGTGCGCTTTCGACTGACGAGGCCGGGCCGATGACGATTGCCCCGGCGCTTTCCAAAGCGCGTCGCGTCTCGTCGGCAATGAAATAATCATCCTCGACGATCAGGACGCGCTTGCCGTTCAGAAGGCGATCGATTTCGGCGCCCATTGGCTTTTGACCTCGTCTCGCTTCAGTGCTCGAATTCTAAAACTCGTACCGAATCTCACCTTCTGTCCTTTATATCGCAGCCACAAGGCCGATAAGCGCCTAATCCGGAAAAGGGTAAGAAGTTCCTCGCGGGCCTGTGAGTGCGATGAGCGCGCGAGCCGCGACAGTCGGCAAAATCCGATCAAGCTCCTGACATACAGCAAGCGCGGCGCTCCGACAGCTCTGGCGCCCAATAAAACAGCTTTCATCAAGCCGCCATCCAACATTTTGCGACATGCCGATCCACGTTCGCCCCTCAAAATTATCTCTTTGAACGCTCGAGGAATGGGAACAGTCAATGGCTGTGCAGGTTATGGATCCGTCGCTCGCCGACTGCCGTGAGAGGGTGCGCCGCTATAAGCTCGAGCCCCGCTTGGGGAGGTCCATCGTTACGGATGCCGTGACGGGAAATGACGGGACGGGCGGCGTGAAGTCAGGGAGGAAATATTGCGCGTTCTTATCGTCGAAGACGAGCCGATCATTGCCGCGGACCTTGAACGGATCGTGTTGGAGGAGGGGCACCAGGTCGTTGGGCTCGTTACGACGCTGGAGCAGGCTCTTGCCCATGCTCCGCGTACGGATGCCGCACTTGTCGACCTTAGTCTTTCGGACGGACCAAGCGGTGCTGCATTGGCGCGCCGACTGATCGACCGTTTCCAGATCAAGGTAATCTTCGTCACTGGCGCGCCAGGGGCCGTCGGCTCTGGCCGCGAAGGGTCGCTCGACGTCATCGTAAAGCCCTTCTCCGACAGCGCTGTCCGCCGAAGCCTGGCGAGAGCGTTTGCGCAGCGCTCCGCGATCGAATAGGCATAGACAAGACCGGTCCCCGCCGAAGAAGCTGAATGTCGAGAAAGGCAGGATGCGGATCATGTTTGTCCAAGACCGGGCAATGATCTGGACATGCCGGCTAGCCTCGGACATGTCATCTTCGGCCCTGCCAAAAACACGCGGACGGGCCGCTCTCCCGTCCAAGGCACTCATTGACGTTCAGCCGGCTGATGGTCCTGCGATTCTTGAAAAGAGGCGCGCCTATCGAGACATGGGACGCCGTCATATGGAACCGGCATGCCTGAGATCGTGCTCGAGACGAAAGCCGGCATCGGCGACGTCATACCCGCGGCAAAAGATCGAGGCACTCGGTTATGCCATAGAGGCGGAAGGGGCGGGAGGAGTTGTAGCTGAAACGTATTTCGCGGCGCCTGAAAAGAAGCGTCGGCTCAAACAGAGGCGAAGGCGTTTCCCGTGATCTGGATTCCAGGCACGTTCGGCACCGTGATCTTACCCGAAATGATCTGGCGGCCGCAACAGCCGCCAGATCTGGAAAATGCGTTATCGCTTATACGCGGTTCGAGCCGTAACGCTGACGCTCCGCATCGATCTGCTCGCGCGTGTAGGGCTGCGCGGTCTCGTCAAAGCGGCTCCAGCCCTGCGCCTGATAGCTGGCTCGGCGTGCGTTATAGTCGACCGGCCGAGACTGATGAAGGATCGTCCTGGCTTCAGCAAGCCGAGTTTCGTCCACTCTTGCGGTAACGACCGAGCCGCCGCGGCGGACGCCTTCGGCGTAGAAGTTCGCTTCTTCTTCGGGAACACCCTCTTTGATCATTGCCCCGACCATCCCGCCGACCGCGCCGCCGGCAATTGCGCCTGCAGCTGCACCAGCGGCGGTGGCCACAAGCCAGCCCGCAGCCACCACTGGTCCAACCCCCGGTATCGCCATCAGGCCCAGGCCTGTAAGTAGACCACCCGCGCCACCGGCCACGGCACCGACGCCTGCGCCTGTGCCCGCGCCTTCGGCAGCATAGCTTCCCTGTCCCTCCACCTCGGCACCATTGGCCTTATTCGTCACAATGCTGATATCATCCGAAGATATGCCAGCATCCTCCAGCGCCCGAACGGCCGCCCTGGCATCGTCGTAGCTGTCATAGAGTCCTGTAATCGTCTGCATGTTTGTATCCTCGATCTGGTTCTTCAGTGTCACTTGGCCATTGTCACGTTGCCCTGGAAGTCCAGAGAGACGCCGGACTCCTTGCCGTCCTTTTTGGCACTTGCCCGCCATACGCCCTGGTCATCGAGCTTGAGGCCTGAAACATCGGTATAGCCAGCCGCTTCGATCCTGGACTTGGCCTGGTCTTCGGTGAAACTATTCTTACCAGCGACGGGCGCGCCAGGATTGTGTTCAGTGTTGACGGCCGGCGTGGTCTGCGACGTCGCCGGGGTTTCGCTCTGGGCGAAGGCGGCGATTGGCGAAAGCAGCAGGCCAAGCGAAACTAGCGCGATCTTATGCATGATGGTCTCCTCGTTTGCTCAACACAAACTTCAAGAAAAGCAAAAGGTTCCAGATCTTAGGCGATTGATTGCACAGCGCTTTGCAGGGTAGCGCGGCAAAGGCGGAAGCATTGAGCGGGCGGCAGCGACGGTAAGGGAACGAAGGCCTTCGGAATGATCTGGGCTACGCTCGTGGCATCGAAAAAGTGGCGGTTTCCGGTGCCACGGCCACGGGTCGACCAGACAATCGCTGCTGCGTGCAATGGACTTGCCGAGATATCGGGTTCGGCAGTAAGGCATGCGGGAAAGTCATTCGGTTTGAGGCCGCCGATCCTGTCCTCGCACGAGCTGGACAGCCTTTGGCAGGGCACTCAGGCATTCCGGTGCCGCTCGTTCCTGAGGATCAGCGGGCAACTTCATTCACGCTCTGCGCGACAGGGGTCGGTTCCCCGGGCGTGAAAAACAGGAGATAGGTGAGTGCGACTAGGATCGCGATGATGAAGATGGTGAGCACGAACTTGATCATGCTCCGGCTGGTCTTTACCTCGGTATTGCTCATGCCAGCGTAACTATTGATCAAACGAAAGGTTGCGCCGGCAAGGAAAAACGCCGAGTCCACCCGGCAAAGGCCGAGCTCGCCTCAGTGGTCATCTCGCCCTGCGGCTTGTCGATCCTTGCGTACGCTTTCGTACATTAGTATTTTCCCATATTTTTAACCGATCGCGGTTACTGCTCTCGTCACTGGGATGCGAGCGACAGCAATGCAATTCATGAAGACCCGTCTGCCGATGCGGATCGTCCTGCCGAGCTTGCTTGCGGGCGCGATCCTGGGCTCAATCTATGCCACGATGCTGTGGGCCACCAGACAATCTGACCAGATGTCGATTGCCCGCCAGGAGCGGCTTGTCGATGTGACTGTCGGAAAACAGCAAGCGGCGATCGCTCACGACCAGGAAAGCGCCACGGTCTGGGACGACGCCGTGCGCAAGGTTGCCGCGCGCGACCAGGAATGGATCAATGCCAACCTTGGTCGGTGGATGCAGACCTATTTCGGCCATGATGGTGCCTTCGTCCTCGATGCGAGCGGATCACCGATCTTTTCCTATCTTTCCGACGCACCTGGCGCGGCCGAGGCGTTCTCGAAGGTCGATACCTATGTCGTCCCCTTGGCCGAAAAGCTCCGGCAGAGATTGGCTCGGGGAGATGAGCAGGGCAAGACAGAACAGACGTTGAGTATCGGAGAGTCTGAAATCGTCGCCATCTCCGGAAGGCCGGCCATCCTGAGCGCAAAACCTGTCATATCCGACACCGGAGATCTGGCGCAGGTCCAAGGCACCGAAGCAATCCATATAGCGCTGCGCTATCTCGATGGTGATTTCGCTCAGACGATGGGCGCAGAATATCTCTTTGCGGATATGCGTTATGAGCGAGCCAAGGGTAGTCACGCCGAGCGGCTCTATTATCCCATCAAATCGGCCGCCGGCGATCCCCTCGGCTTTTTCAGCTGGACGCCGTTCCGGCCGGGAACGCGTGCGCTCAGGCAAACGGAACCCGTCTTTGTCGCAGGTGCGCTGCTCCTGCTTGCCGTGGTGTCAGGCTTTGCGCTGGTGCTGCACAAACGTTCCGAGCGTCTCATGGACAGCCAGAGCAGGCTATTTCACCTTGCCCATTTTGACAGCCTGACGGGTTTGCCAAACCGCGCCTCGTTTACCGCGGAAGTATCACGGCGCCTGGCGGCGGGGCAGGCTGCAGTGCTGTTCCTCGATCTCGACCGTTTCAAACAGGTCAACGACACGCTTGGACATCCGACCGGCGACAAGCTCATTGCAGAGGTGGCGAAGCGCCTGAGCGCGGTTGCAGGGGTTGATGTCTTCTTGGCGCGCATCGGGGGCGACGAATTCACGGCCGTGGCGCCGGCCGAACAACGAGACGCCGTCGAGGCGCTTGCGGAGAAGCTGATCGGCGCGATTCGCCAGCCCTTCGAAATAGACGGGCAGCCGATCCTGATCGGGCTTACGATCGGTATTGCCTTCGCAGAGGCCGCGGCCAGCGACGCAGAGGCGATCGTTCGCCAAGCCGACATCGCACTCTATCACGCCAAGGCGGCAGGACGAAACCGCTACGCGATCTTTGGGCAGCACATGGAGGGCCTTATCGGCGCTAGACGCGCATTGGAGCAAGACCTGCGCACGGCCCTTTCAGAGGGCCGCCAGATCGAGGTCCATTACCAACCCGTCTACCTGGCCGGCGACAACAGGATGATCTCGGTGGAAGCCCTTGCCCGCTGGCGACATCCCGCCAAGGGGATGATTTGCCCAGACGTCTTCATTCCGATTGCTGAAGAGGCGGGGCTTATCGACCGGCTGGGCGACCTCGTGCTTCAAGCGGCGCTCCATGCGGCCAAGCGCTGGCCGGACCTCGGTCTAGCCGTCAATGCATCCCCAATCGAGCTTCGCCATGACAATTATGCGCTGCGTGTCACCGCTGCGCTGAACAGGCACGCCTTCGATCCCCGCAGGCTTGAAATTGAAATTACCGAGAGCGCCGTGATCGACGATGACGGAACATGCCGACGCAATATCGAGGCCTTAAGGCGGCTCGGCGTGCGCTTCGCGCTCGATGACTTCGGCACCGGCTTCTCCTCGTTCGGTCGGCTTCAGGCGCTCGACGTCGACCGAATCAAAATTGACAAATGCTTTATCGATCAGATGGGTGATGCCGGCAGCAACGAAGCAATCGTCCATGCGATCGTCGACCTGGCCCATGCCCGAGGCCTGAAGACCACGGCCGAGGGAATAGAGACGGCGTGCCAGAGCAGACGACTGGCCGAGCTTGGCTGCGACGAGATCCAGGGATACTTCCTGTCGAGGCCCGTTGAATCCGCCGGGATCGACGCGATGGTGAAGACGCCGGCACTCGAGGGATCCGATATGGCGCGTTTAACGGGCCTTGCCTGATCCCCCCGGTGGATCTTGTGACTGTCGTCCAAGCAAAGACAGGCCGCGGCGAGGCATGCGCTATCCAGGCTGCCTTCGCTCATTCCTGCATATTCGGGACCTGGGGCGACGAGACAAAGGACCAGACGACCGACCATGGAGCCAGCCGACCCGATACGAACGAGCCGAACTGGAAGAAGATCTGCTCGTCGTCTGCCGCTTCATCGGTCTTGTCAGCCTTTTCGCTGAGGTTGGCACGAAGCTGCAGCTTTCGCCCATCAAAGAGTTGCCACTCGACTTTCAGGCCGCCCCCGTTCGACGCGCGATATCGCCCGCTGACGGTTGCCCCTGTCGCCATCGGCGCGATATGCTTCCGGCGCAACGCAATCAAGCCACGATAAAACTCCAGCCACTCTCTGCCTCTGTCCGTTTCGCGTTTCGTCCAGTCGAGTTTCGCCGAGGCGAAGGTCGCTTGCGCTGTCGGATCCGGCAAGTCGTCGGCGTCGAAACCGGGCAGGCGGGAGAGTTCCTGGCGGCGGCCGGACCTGACCTTCTCGTTGAGATCATCGTTGAAGTCACAGAAATAGGGAAAGGGTTCTTCAGCACCCCATTCTTCTCCCATGAAGATCATCGGCACTTGCGGACACAAAAGGTAGACGCAAGCAATTGCCTGAAGCACGGCGACGGGCCGGCTGGCGACCATGCGGTCGCCGAGAGCCCGGTTGCCGATCTGGTCATGGTTCTGAATGAACGAGATGAATGCGGAGGGCGGCAGATGTTTGCTGATCGTTCCCCGTTCGTCTCCGCGATAGGGCATATGCTCCCCCTGGAACACGAAACCTTCCGCCAAACCTCGCCCGATCTTTTCCGGTTCATCCGCATAATCGGCATAGTAGCCGAAGGTCTCTCCGGTCGCGGCAACGTGCAGGACATGATGGACATCGTCGTTCCACTGCGCCGAATAGAACCGTGGCCGACCCTCGTCGTCGCGCTCGAGAAGCGAAGCATCATTGTCTTCATTCTCGACGACGAGATGGATCTTTCGTTCACCGGCTGCCGAGCGCACGCGCCGCGCCAACTCGTGGAGCAGGTGCTCCTTGGAGCCATCCTTGATCGCGTGAACCGCATCGAGGCGCAGACCGTCGAACCTGAACTCGCTGATCCAGTAGATGGCGTTTTGAACGACGAACTCCCGGATCAGCCGGGAGCCTTCCCCATCATAATTGACGGCGTTGCCCCAGGGCGTCTTATGATGGTCCGTAAAAAGCGGCGCCATGAGCGGCAGGTAATTTCCATCCGGGCCGAAATGGTTATAGACCACGTCCAGGAAAACACAGATGTCGCGCGCATGGGCTTCGTCGACGAGCCGTTTCAACTCTTCAGGACGGCCGTAGCTGCTGTCGGGCGCGTAAGGCAACACCCCATCGTAGCCCCATCCGCGACGACCGGGAAAATCGGCAATCGGCATGATCTGTATGCCCGTCACGCCGAGCGATTTTAGATGGTCGAGGCGATCGATGGCAGCGGCGAAGGTTCCTTCGAGGGTAAATGCTCCGACGTGCAGCTCATAGAGGACGAGATCCTCCAAGCTGCGACCACTCCAGTTCCCGGTTTTCCATTGGAAGCCGTTAGGATCGACGACCTCGCTCGGACCATGTACATCGCGCGGCTGGTATCGCGAAGCCGGATCGGGAACGGACACACCGTCCTGCAGGATGAAAGAATAGGCGGTCCCGGGCGTCGCGCCTTCGATCTCGCAGCGGTGCCAGCCATCGTCAAAGCGCATCATCGGAACTGTTTCGCCGCCCTCGATCGCCAGAAAGACCTCGGCCTGGAGTGGCGCCCAAAGGCGAAAATGCACGGCCTCCCCGGCGATACGGGGGCCAAAGTCGTATTCAGTCATGATCGCCACCGATGCCTGCCTTCAGGACCACGAGGCTGCGTGAGGTCAGAACGTAGTTCGAGCCGTCGACCGCTCGGGCGTGGCCGTCCGGATCGTCCGTCTCAAGCACGACCGTCCAACCGATGTCGACTTGCGGAAGCAAGAAGGAAACATCGCCATCATGTGGGTTGAACAGGATCAACACGTCCTCCCACAGTCCGCTATCTCGTTCTGTCTGGCGTCGCTCCAGCCTGAGGCCGATCGTCGTGCTGCCCGCATCAGCCCACTGTTCATCGGTCTGCTCCCCGCCACCGGGATTGAGCCACGAGACGACCATGCCATCGCGCCAGTTCTCGCGTCGCAGGATCGGCTGTGCATGGCGCAATGCAATCAGTTTTTTTGTGAATTCGCGCAGCGCTTCGGCGCTTGCAGGCAGGCCGTCCCAGTGCACCCAGCTGAGATCGCTGTCCTGGCAGTAACCATTGTTGTTCCCCATCTGACTGCGGCCGAATTCGTCGCCGGCCAGCAGCATGGGCGTTCCGTGCGACAGGAAGAGCGTGGCGAGCAGGTTGCGTTTCTGTCGCTCTCGGGCGAGGTTGATACCCTCGTCCTCGGTCGGTCCTTCCACGCCGTAATTGAAGCTGCGATTGTCGCTGTGACCGTCCTGATTGTCCTCCTGATTGGCCTCATTATGCTTGTCGTTATAGGAAACGAGATCGTTCAGCGTGAAGCCGTCATGGGCGGTGATGAAATTGACGCCGGCCCATGGTCGTCGTCCGCGCAGGTCGTAGACATCACCGGAGCCGAGAACGCGCGCGGCAAAGTCCTGCGTGGTTCCATCCTGGTCCTTCCAATAGTCACGGACGGTGTCGCGATATTTGTCGTTCCACTCGGCCCATCCCGGCGGGAATCCCCCAACCTGGTAGCCGCCAGGGCCAATGTCCCAAGGCTCGCCGATCAATTTAACCTTCGCCAGGACCGGGTCCTGGCCGACGGCGTCGAAGAACCCTCCACGCTGGTCGAAACCTTCGGGCTCGCGACCAAGGATGGTGCCGAGATCAAAGCGAAAACCGTCGACATGCATGTCCTGCGCCCAATAGCGCAATGAATCGGTGACCATCTGCAGCACGCGGGGATGTGAGGTGTTGACTGTGTTGCCGGTTCCCGTGTCGTTGATGTAGTAGCGCGGCTCGTCCGGCATGGTGCGATAATAGGAAAAGTTGTCGATGCCCTTGAAGCACAGGGTAGGACCCAACTCATTGCCTTCGGCAGTGTGGTTGTAGACGACGTCGAGGATGACTTCGATGCCGGCGTCATGAAAGGCGCGGATCATGTCACGAAAACCGGCAATGCCTTGCGGGCCGAAATAGCGAGAGGCCGGCGCGAAGAAACCGAGGCTATTATAGCCCCAGTAGTTTCTCAAACCCTTGTCAAGAAGATGGGCATCATCGGCAAACCAGTGGACCGGCAGCAGTTCGATCGATGTGACGCCGAGGCTCTTTACGTAGTCAACGATTGCCCGCTGCCCGAGCCCTTCGAACGTGCCGCGAAGCTTTTCCGGCACCGCCGGGTGCAGTTGCGTAAATCCCTTGACATGTGTCTCGTAAAAGATCGTCCTGGCCCAGGGGATCGCTGGCCCGGTGTCATTTCCCCAGTCATAAGCGGAGGGATCCACTACCTTACATTTCGGCATGAATGCGGCGCTGTCGCTTTCGTCGAAGGAAAGATCCTTGTCGTCGCTGTCCATCTGGTAACCGAACTGGGCTTGCCCCCAGCGGATGTCCCCGACCAATTCCTTTGCATAGGGATCGATCAACAGCTTGTTGGCGTTGAAGCGATGACCGTTCTGAGGCTCGTAAGGCCCATGCACGCGCAAACCGTAAAGGGTACCTGGTTTCAGTCCGGGGACGTAACCGTGCCAGATCTCATTGGTAAATTCCGGCAGAACAAGGCGCTCGACCTCCGACTTTCCGTCGTCCGAAAAGATGCATAGTTCAACGCGCTGCGCATGAGCGCTGAACACAGCGAAATTCACGCCCTCGTCGTCGCAATTGGCGCCAAGACGCGTATGCTCGCCCGGCAAGATTTCCAGCTTTGATTGTGTCATGTTTCCGCCTCGTGGTGTTGCGAGCCTCTAAATCCGCATGGGGCTGGATAGTTCCCGGCCTGTCCTGTTTCGTACCAGGGACTGGTGGAGGCCGGTTCAGCGATTTTTGCCGCAAAGCCCGGAACTTTCGCGGTGGGGCGCGGTTGGAGCGCCATGAAAAAACCACTCGTCAAAACACCGATCGCCGCGCTTCACACGGCATGCTGTCATTCATTGTGGTTCTGTTTATCGCCGCCCTGGCGATCGCGGGCCTCTACTTCTTCGTGTTCACGCCGGAAAAGCAGCAAGGACAACTGGCTCCTCACGCGATCAACCAGTCACAATGATGCTGCGATCGGCGCAGATACTGCCGAAGGAGAAACCGTGGGCCTTCCCAAGCAGTCCCTGATGCGAAACAAGCTTCTGGCCTTGTTGCCGGAGCCGGATTATGCGCAGCTTACGGCCGAATTCGAGCACGTCGATCTGCCTCGCGGGCTGACACTGACGAGCGCTGGCGGCTTTATCGATCACGTCTATTTCCCGGCCTCTGGTATCGCTTCGGTCGTCGTCACAACGCCGGAAGGACATCGGACAGAGGCTGGCCTCTTTGGCTTTGACGGCTTCGTGCCGACGAGCGCTGCTGCTGGCGTGGCGTTAAGCGCGCATGACGTTTCTGTCCAAGTTCAAGGTGAGGGCTATCGGATCGATTCCGCCCGATTTTGCCAATGGATAGATCAGAACCGAAACTTCGCCAGGCTGCTCGCTCGATCAACCGAGGCTTTTTCCGTCCAGGTGGCCTATACAGCCATTTCCAATGCGATCCACGATGTCAACCAAAGGCTCGCCCGCTGGCTGCTCATGTGCCACGACAGGGTTTCCGGACACGAGCTGGCCCTTACCCATGAGTTTATCGCTCTCATGCTGGCGGTTCGCCGCCCGAGCGTGACGACATCCCTTCACATGCTGGAGGGTAACGGTCTTATTCGAGCCGATCGCGCCATGATCACCATTCGAAACAGGTCCGGGCTGGAAGAATTCGCCAAGGATGCCTACGGCAGACCCGAAGAAGCCTACCGTCGCCTGATGACGGGTGTCTTCTAACAAGCGTGCCTTCTTGCCGTCTGGAGCAAAGGGGACGACCGACGCGGTGGGTGCTGAGGCCTAGATTTCGCCGATAAGCCGTCGGTATTCCTGCTCCGGCTTTCCATAGGCGCCGCCGGCAAATTCTTCGAGCCCCTTTCGATCCCGGATCGTGATGCGACCGCGCTCTGCAAGGATAAGCTTCCTGCCCTCCAGGACATGGATCGCGTTCGTTACGCTCGGCCTTCGAACCGACAGAACGAGCGAGATGAAATCATGCGTGAGCGTGATTTCATCTCCATCCATGCGATCGTGACACATTAGCAACCAGCGGGCCAAACGTTCCCCGACCTGGTAATTGGCATTGCAAAAAGCTGTAAAGGAGATCTGCGAGACGAGACTTTGAATGAATCGCGCCAGGAGATTGGCAAAGACCGGGTTTTGATTAATCAAGGAATGCATAGCTGCAAGCGACATTCGAAAACCGGATCCGGAGACCTGGATCAGGACCTCGTGAATGCTGATCGTGCCGCCCACGCCGGCTGATGTCGGCGAGAAGCCTTCGCGACCGAACATGCCCGCTTCTCCTCTCAGCCCGTCCGCTGAAACCGCGACGACCGATCCGATGCCGCGACAGAGGAAGTAAACGTGATCGATGACGCGCTCGACGCCGACAATGACGGTGCCGCGTGGCAGATCAACCGGGTGAAGCGCTGGCGCTATATTTTGAATTTCATGGTCGGGCAAGCGCGCGAGAAGGCGATTGCCATTGTAAGCGTTCTCAGAAATGTGCATGGCCTCGACTACGGGCGCAAGCGAATGCTGCGACCGCCCAGCCCTATGCTTTCCCCGACGGCTGCCGATTCTATAGCATTATGATTTTGCAGATGTTTTTCTGTACGCTGGCATACGCTTCGGCGCATTCCTGCAGATCGTTGAGGAGAGCAGGTTTACCTATGTCCCTGCGGATTTGGCGGATATGGCAGGTAAAGAGCCCCTCACGTCACCAGAATCAGCTCTACAATGCGACCTGGAAAGAAATCGCATATCCTCGGAAAGCCATTTATGGACGCTCATGGCGGCCCGCAAGGCGGGGAGCGTTCTGTGACCCTGACGAAACAGGGTCATGATAGCGGCGGCGGCGATCTCGTATTCAGGAGCTTGACGACTGACCCCTGTTTTAACCCGCCACTCCTCCAGTGCCTCGGCGATCACCGCAAGTTCCAACGATCCGAATGTGGCATTGACAAAGTCGCGCATGGTTGTCCTCTGGGTCGGCGGCGGTGAAATGGCTATTCGACGCCTCGGCGTCAAGGTCGCCACATCAGTCCTCGCCTGGCCGCCTTGATCATTCGGCCAGATCCGGCACCGCGGATTCACCGTACCGTTCCCTGCTGCGCCATGGAACATTTGTGCGCAGGCGCCGTTCCCATGGCCGATACCACGGCTGTCGTTGCCGAAGGTTTGCCCCGCGGAGGATAGATGCGCCAGACCAGACCGTTCATCGTCGAGATCAGGCAGAGCAGGAAATCAAAGTCGCTGACGCACAAAGCATCGATCTGGGGCGATCTGGATCTCAGCCAGGATCGGGATCATGCCCAAGCGACGGCAGCAAAGGGGGCTGCGAGCCCTGCGGAACGCTGGCGTCTGCCGCCAGCGCCGAGAGTATCGTCCAGCATCGTGCCTGCAGCGTCTCAGGCTGCGGCAATGATCTCACCTGCGAAGTCGCGGTAGGAATGTAACGGGCGACCTAGCATGCGCGTCAGTCGCTCGACATCACCCTCTTTTGGTATCATGCCGTCGCTGACGTAGCGCTCGGCCATGAGGCGCATCTCGTAGGCTGTCCAGCTCGGCATGCCGGCAGAAAGTCTCTGCTCGAATGGACCCGGGTCATCGCCTGCATAGACGATATGGCGCCCAAGCAGGTCGGACCAGATCGACGCCACGTTCGCGCCAGTAAGCGTGTGAGGCCCCACCAGGTTGATCGTTTCAACCGGCAATGTCTCGGGGCCTTGCTCCCGTCGGATCAGTTCCATCGCCGCTACCTCGCCGATATCTCGGGTATCCACCATGGCAATACCCTTGCTGCCGATCGGCATCGGGTAGATACCGTGCTCGAGGATAACATCCCTGATCATGACCTCGTTATCGATAAAATAGGTCGGGCGCAGGATCGTGGCGCTGAAGTTCATATCGTGGAGCATGCGCTCGGCACCCCACTTGACCGCAAAATGCGGCACGTTGACCGCGCGATCGGCGTCGAACACCGACAGATAGACGACCCGACGCACACCCGCTTGGCGGGCGATGTTGAGCGAGATGATCGCCTGGGCGAATTCATCGCCGGTGACGGCATTCAGCAGGAAGAGCGTGTCAATGCCATTCAAGGACCTGCGCATGGCGTCAATATCAAGCAGGTCTCCGTGGGCGATCTCCACGCTGGCCGGCAAGCGGGCGTTCAAGGGGTCGCGGGTGAGGACGCGGACGGTTGCGTTGCGGACGAGGAGTTGGTCGACGACGCGGCGGCCCACCCGACCCGTAGCACCGGTAACAAGTATGGTCATAGTTTGACTCCAGTTTGGTTTCCGTTGACAGAGATCAGCGTAACGATCCACATTCGCACCGATAGACGCCAATTCTGGACAAACCGTCTCGCAGGTGGAACGCACATGGACCTTGTCGCACTCTCCGATTTCAACCTGGTTGCCCGGCACGGAGGGGTCGGACGCGCTGCCCGCGCCACCGGCCGACCGAAGGCCACGCTGTCACGACGCATCACTGATCTCGAGGCGCAGCTTGGTGTGCGCTTGTTCGAGCGTGGCGCGCGCCTACTGACGCTGACGGAGGAGGGACGGGCACTGTTTGCGCGCACCAGCGCTCTGCTGACTGAGCTCGACGAAACGGCGAAGGAGATCGCATCAGGCGCGCAGACACCGCGCGGGCAATTGCGCATCAGTGCGCCGCTTTTGTTTTCGCAGAGCGCAATGGGAAAGCTCGCAGCCGGGTTCGTCGCGAAATATCCCGCCGTTCACCTTCAGGTCACGACGGAAGACAGGGCGGTGGACATGGTCGAAGAGGCTTACGACCTGGTCATCCGCGTCAATCCGAAGCCGGACGAAAGCCTCGTCGGACGCATCTTCCTGCACGATCGCCTCGTCGTCGTCGCCAATCCGGCCCTTGCTCGGCCGCGCACAGGCGATGCTGTTCCCGCTATCGTTCGTGGACCGATGGCTGGCGCCGAAACGTGGGACGTCATAACCCCGGATGGACTGTCGCAAATCGCAGCAAGGCCGATCCTCAGCCTTTCCTCATTCTTCATGGTGCGCGACGCTGTTCGCGCAGGGGTCGGCGCCGCGCCTCTGCCGCTCTCGTTCGTCAGTTCCGAGATCGCGGCCGGTACCCTTGTCGCGTGGGGCGAGGTGCAGGGACATCGAACCAGTCTCTGGGCACTCTATCCGACGCGGCGGCTCCTCAATCCACGCGTGTCGGCATTTCTGGAGCACCTGAAGGCCGCCTTTCCCGAAGGATCGCCCGAAGAGCTTGCCGGTTATATGGAAAGATGACGCAGGTTGGCAGGCCCGACAGGACAAGGCCGGCCAGCCCCACCACGGCCCGAACAAAGCTCCACCCACAGATCTTGGAAGTTGACCGTCGCGACATAGATAGGCACACGGATCCTGCGGCCGGAATGCGTCCACTTGCTGCACGGGGAGACATGCTTGCTTTAATGGGAATGGTGAGAGACGTGATCAAAACTGAGGCAGCAGCGGCCGATCGGGCAGTTGAGGCGGAAATGGACTGGCAGTCGGAAGGCGTCAGCGTCCCGCATGGGTCGGAAGCCCGGATGTCTTATATGGCGGGGAGGCAGAGGTTCGTGGGCTGCTTCCTCAACGGAAAACTCGTGGTCAATGGTCGACACTTTACGACGCTTTCGCAGGCGGCAAGTGCATTGGCAGTCAACCGGATGGGACGATCACCGAACCTGAACGGATGGGCTTACTGGCAGGTTCGTTTGCCCGGGACAGACCAATGGATCCCGATGGCCACTCTGAAAAAGTCCGGCCGTCGAACCGGTCCGGACGCCTCCCGTGAGTGCGGGACTGGCTTATGAAGTCGATCGGTCTTCATCAGCTCGCCGAACTGATCGGGCAACATCGTGTCGTGGCGGCCGGTCGAACTGAAAGAATGCCGGCTGCGCTGACGCTGACGTCTTGCCGCACGTTCTATTGCTGACGCCTTGCCGCTTCGAGGCGCGGTTAGAGACAAGACACGGATTTTTGCCAATGCCGCAACGACTTCCCGTCGGGCGCAGACTTCCTTTCGCATTTTCGTGGTGCGAAGACTATCGCGCTATCGGCGTCAAGCACCCATCGTCGTTGGAGGTCTGCCGGTCGTATGCCGCTTCCACCATATGCAAAGTCTTCGCTCGACCATTCCACGAACCACTGGCAATCGAGGGGCGGCGCAAAAAGCGGGTCTGCAACGCTTTGGACCGGTAGGCTTTTGCCGAGATTGAATAGGAGCAGGCGCTCCTCCTCCGGGTCTTGCGTGAAATAGCGCAGAAGGAAGGCCGAAGCCCCAAGCACACTTCCATCGACTTGTGTGCGGGGGCAGGATCGCGATGCTGCGGCGATGGCAGGTGTGCGTCGCCGTAGAGCAAGCAGATCGCTGTGAAGCGCAAGCTGAGCATGGTTACGTTCGCGTTCGCTCCAGTCAAGCTTGCAAGCTTGAAACGTGGACGGCTCGGCTGGGTCTGGCATGGTGGTGCCGAAGGCCTCGTCCTGGAGGTTCGGAAACTGCCGCAGGAAGTCAAGCCGCCCCTTGCGTACAAGCGATCCCAACTCGTCATGGTGGTCCGCAAAGAAAAAGAACGGCGTTGATGCGCCAAATTCCTGACCCTGGAACAGCATCGGAATTTGGGGGCTGAGGAGCAGGAGCGCCGTCATCGTCCGCATGCGCGCGGCCGACGCGAGCCGACCGGCGCGTTGGCCCGTTCCCGAATTCGCGATCTGGTCGTGATTTTGCAGGAAATGAATAAAATGGCGGGCCGGCAAATCCAGGCCTGGGCGGCCCCGGCTAGCGTCCTGCCAATCGTAGCGTTGACCCTGGAACAAATATCCATATTTGGCCGCCGACACGAACTCCTGCGCGCTTCCGCTATGGTCATGATAATAGGCATCGCTTCGGCCCGTGAGGGCGACAGTTGCGGAATGATGAAAGTCGTCGTTCCACACCCCATCCAGCCCGCACCCGCCGCTGGCATGTGCCATGACCAACCGGGTGTCCTGAGGCTCGTTTTCCGCAATGAGATAGATCGGTCTCAACTCGGCCGCTGCCCGCGCCTTTCGCGCAATATGCGCCACGATATGCTCGTCGCTGCTGTCAAAGAGGGCCTGGGTGGCGTCGATCCTCAAGCCGTCAAAATGATATTCATCGATCCAGAAGGCCGCATTTTCTGCAATGAAGTCGCGAACGCCTGCACATTCCTCGCCGTCGAAGTTGAGCGATTTGCCCCATTCGTTCGTATAGCGGTCGGTAAAATAATGGGGTGTGAACCGCTCGAAGCGCTCGCCGGCGCCAAAGTGGTTGTAGACGACGTCGAGAATGACGGCGATACCTTGTCGGTGGGCCTCGTCCACGAAAGCCTTGAGCTCGTCTGGCGTGCCGTAGGTCCTCGTCGGCGCATATGGCAGAACGCCATCATAGCCCCATCCGAATTCGCCGAAGAACTCGTTGACCGGCATCAACTCCACACACGTAATGCCGAGCTCCGTCAAAAGCGGCAGTTTGCTGGCAGCAGCCCTGTAAGTGCCTTCGGGCGTGAAGGTGCCGATATGCATCTCGTATAGGACCTGTCCGCCCGGTTCGACTCCCGCCCAGGCGCCGTCCTGCCAGGAATAGCCCGCGGCGTCGACAACCATGGACCAGCTATCCGGGCCATGAGGCTGGAACCGGGAGGCAGGATCGGCCAGCAGATCCTCGGCCTTGCCGAGCCGGAAGCCATAGAGCTGCCCGGGGCGCACCCCGTCAAGATCGAGCCGAAAATAGCCGCCGTCCTCGGGCTGCATCGCATAGTCGCCTGCCTGATCAAGTACAAGCCGGACCTGCGAGTGTGCAGGTGCCCATACCCGAAAGGAAACGGCATCGGCCAGGCATTCGCTACCAGCGCCATAACGCCGTTCCCGTCGCTTGTGAAAATCGCCTGTCTCGCGTGATGATCCTGACATGGCTGTCCTTCCGGACCGGTGGCGTGAGAACCTCGGTCTCAGGCTTTTGTTCCGTCAGGACCTGCTCTGCGCCAGAATCGCAAAGGCTTCGTATGGACGAAACTCCATTGTCGCATCCACCTTATCGACCGGATCGTAATTGCTGATGAGGCAGCGGCCCGAACCCTCCAGTTCGTTCGGCAGATCAAGGGTGATGGTACGAGCGGAAAAGTTTGCCAGTACGGTCAGCCGCTGCTCGTCCAGCGTACGGGTGTAGGCAAAAATGTCTGGATGCTGATCGAGATAGGATTGGAAACGACCGTAGACGATGATCGGATGGGATTTTCTGAGCAGGATCAACCTTCGGTAGTGGTTCCAGATCGAGTGTTCGTCGGACATCGCGACCTCGGCATTGATCGCTATGTGATTTTCATTGACGTCAATCCAGGGAATGCCGGTGGTGAAGCCGGCATTGGCCCCGGCGCTCCATTGCATCGGCGTCCTTGCATTATCGCGACCGTTTTCATTTGCGCCCCTGATGAAATCTTCAGGCGAGAGGCCGGCCTCAAGATGAAGCCGGTGCATGTTAAGCGTTTCGATATCGCGATATTGTTCGATCTTGGTGAAGGGAGCATTGGTCATGCCGATCTCCTCGCCCTGATAAACGAAAGGCGTGCCTTTTAGAAGATGCAGGACCGTGGCCAGCATCTTGGCAGACTCCACCGGATAACCCTTTACGTCACCGTATTTGGAAACGGCGCGGGGAAGATCGTGGTTGCCCCAGAACAAGGAGTTCCAGCCATCCTCAGCCAGCGCATACTGCCACTTGCCGAGGATCGATTTGAGCTTGACGAGGTCGAAGGGTCGGGAGCGCCATTTCCCGTAGATCTCGTCCCATTGCTGCGTCACGTGCTCGAACTGAAAGACCATGGAAAGTTCTTGGCGAGCGCGCCCGGAATAAAGCAGCGCGGAGCCAGGCGTGGCGCTCCAGGTCTCTCCGACAGTTATGACGTCCCGGCTACCGAAGGTCGCCCGGTTCATCTCCTGGAGATAGTCATGCAGATGCGGCCCGTCCGTCACGATGTTCTGATCCACCTGCTTGCCGATATAATCGATGACATCCATCCGGAAGCCGGCGATTCCTCGTTCGAGCCACCAGTTCATCATCTGGTAGATCTCGTGGCGGACGTTTGGATTGGCCCAGTTGAGGTCCGGTTGCCGGCGCGAGAAAAGATGCAGGTAATATTCGCCGGTCCGCTCGTCCAGCGTCCAGGCCGGTCCCCCAAAGGACGACGTCAGTTGGTTTGGTGGACCACCGCCCGCGGCGGGCTTGCGCCATATGTAATAGTCGCGATAGGCGCTCCGTCTTGATGCGCGCGATTGGACGAACCAGGGATGGTCATCGGAGGTGTGGTTGACCACGAGGTCGAGGACAACGCCGATGCCTCGCGAACGGGCCTGTGCGACGAGGTCGTCAAAATCGGCCAACGTTCCGAACTCCGGCGCGATAGCCTGGTAATCGGAAATGTCATAGCCGTTGTCGTCCATCGGCGACGCGTAGACGGGCGATAGCCAGATCAGCTCTATGCCGAGGGCCTTGAGATATTCAAGCTTGGACGTGATACCGGGCAGGTCGCCTACGCCGTCTCCGTTGCTGTCGGCGAAGCTGCGGGGATAGACCTGATAGACGGTCGCCGTGTGCCACCACGCGTTGCGGCTCGTTGAAGGTACCATGCGAACGTCCTTGTTCAAACAACCTTAGGGCGCCACGCGCGTTGTCGCGCTGTTGGTGTGAACGCGCGTTTGCCACTCCCCGTTCCCAAGCACGCTGTCGCGGCTGGCGAATGCAATGGCCGCTTCTGTCGCCCCCAACTTCCATTTCCGGCTTCATTGGCCGAGCAGGACAACGCGCCAGGCGTTTGAAACAATACGCGCTTCAAGACGTTTCCCGCGCGAGGCGCAAGGAGAATGAAAATGAACCGTCATGATCGAACGATGAGCACCCGCTTTCCTTGGGTGCGGAGCCTCGTTGCCTGGGCACTTCTCGCAACGCTGATGGTTTTTGTGTATATGACGTCGACGATCGTGATCTGGTGGCCGCGATAGGACTTTGGAACTAGGTTCGAATGCAAGGTTCGGTCAACACCAGCGCAGATGAACAGATCCGAGCCGCCCGCCGCCTGCGGGCCGAGGGCAGGGCGTGAGCGGACGCAAGTCAGCGAGGGAACTGACCGACACATACGAAATCGAGCACGCGATCGGCCACAGGCAGAAGAGGACGCGAGCGCGATGATTAGACGACGGCAACCTGGCCAATCTCACATTGCTATGAGGCGGGACGCCGTGGACCGACAGCTTCATCGTCAAAAGGGACGTTTGACATGCCGGTCAGTGCGAGGCTGCGCCAGGTCTTTCGGAGCAGCCTGGGCGCAACCATCGACTTGGAACCATTCTTATTGAATGTCGCGGAACGACGTTTCCCCAAAGATAACAAGGGTGCGGACGATTTCTGCGTTGGTGATTTTCCTCCTTCCCCACCCTGGTCGAACCGCTCGCAAGAAGGACGCCGGATATACTGCACGCAGTGCGAGGTACCGATCGGATAACTCGGTACGCTATAGGACAGGGGCGGAACTCCCTTTGATCATGGTCATTGTCGATGGGTCGGTCGGAGGAGATCCCGCAATGAACACAGCAGTCAATGAATCCCTGCAGGCGGAAGTCCTGACATTGGTTCCTGCAATACGGCGATTTGCGTATCGCTTCGAGAGGGATCCCGCAGATGCCGAAGATCTAGCCCAGGAAACATTGTCGAAAGCATTGGGCCATCTCGATCAATATACGGTCGGGACAAGTCTCAAAAGCTGGTGTTTTACCATTATGAGAAATACGTTCCTCAATAACGTCAACCGCCGCAAACGTCATGTGCTCGTTGCCGAGGTCGACGACAGTTCCACAACAACCGGATGGTGTAACCAGGAGGCCGGACTATACGCAACGCAAGTCTGGTCGGCGCTCTCCACCCTGCCGCTTCACCAGAAGAACGCGCTGCTGATGGTCCTCGACGGCCTCACCTACGAACAGATCGCGGCTGCGTTCGAGTGTGAAATGGGCACGGCAAAGAGCCGAATCGCGCGCGCAAGATCCGCGCTGGCAGCGATACTGGGTGAGATAAATCCTACGGCTGCGGCAACAATTCCAATGGCATAGCAGATCCTCGCGAGGCGTGACCGGCGAAATTCGCCTCATCCGCAACCTTCCCGGAACCAGCAAGCTGGCAGCTGCCTAGAGAGCTAAAACGGGGCTCCACCAGGCAATTAAAGCGCCGGCACGGGCAATCTACCCGCTTCATCGCTAAAAATATGCGAAACCTGTTGGCGTCACTTCGCCCGCGGATACCGGACTTTGCAACCTGCAGCAGCAGTTTAAGACCCTGGCCGGGCGCCGTAAATCGCAGCCTGCCCGTGTGCAGCAGGCAGAGTTGCTGCCGACTGCGACCTGCACCTGGGGAGCCCATCTTCGTGTTCGCACCTATGCCGACTTGTCGTGATATCCACCGTTGGCCTTTGTTAAGGTCTTTGGTGACTAATGGCTTTTGGCCGTTACACATAGGTGTTCCCGATGACTGCTATTGCTGACAAGAGATGCTGGCACGACGCCGACGTCTCTGGAACCTTCGAAGCGCCCGGATTGAGGCTCCGATCGGATGGCAGCATCGTGGCCTTCAGCGGTCCGGCTGTCCCGTTCTTCGCCGGGCGACTTCAAGTCGGCGCAATGCTGGATGACGTCCTGGCAGGCTGTGAGAAAAGCGGTCTGACCAAGGCCGGCTCCACAGGATCGATCATGGCTGCGGTCGCGGGCGGCGACGATCGCCACCTCTTCGAAATGGGGGACGGCAGGACCATCCTGATAGAATTCGGCGAAAGTCATGCGGGCCGTAGCCTGCGGTTCGTGGATGTCTCCTATGTGGTGGAAATGACCGTCAGCCAGCAGCGAGACCACCTGACAGGTCTCGCCAGCCGCGCGGCCCTGCTGCGCAGGCTTTCTGAACTCGGTGACGGCGCCAGCTCCCGTCAAGGATCGGCCGTGCTCTATGTCGATCTCGACAGGTTCAAGGCGGTCAATGACACGCTCGGTCATGCGGTTGGTGACCTGCTTTTGAAGCGTGTCGGCGACCGCATCGCCAAGATTATCGGGCCAGGCGATCTTCTGGCTCGCGTCGGCGGCGATGAGTTTGCGCTTGTGCAGGGCTCGGGCACCCAACCAGAGGCGGCCCAGTCGCTTGCGGCTAGAATTATCGAAATCGTCAGCCGCACCTACCTCATCGGGGGCCATTCGGTCCAAATCGGAGCCAGCGTCGGTATCTCTTTGAACGACGATGCCCCAGATGAGGTGATCCGCAAGGCCGATCTTGCATTGTGCAAGGCCAAGTCGGACGGCAAGGGAACCTATCATTTGTTTTCCGCCGCACTCGACCATGAGGCGCAGAGACGCCGGGAGCTCGAGGTGGCGCTCCGGCGGGCTCTCGTGCTGAAAGAGTTTTCGGTCGTCTACCAGCCCCAATACAGGATTGAAGGCAAGGTCCTGGTCGGTTTTGAAAGCCTGGTCCGCTGGACCACGTCAGATCGCGGTCCCATATCGCCAGTCGAGTTCATACCCGTGGCCGAACAGGTCGGGATGATCGATCAGCTCGGAGAATGGGTATTGCGCACCGCCTGTACCGAAGCGGCCGGCTGGCCGGACGAGCTCACCGTCGCCGTCAACCTCTCGCCCGTTCAGTTTAGAAACAGCGGCCTGATTTCCGCCGTCGCTTCCGCATTGGCTTTTTCAGGCCTTCCTCCTTCGCGACTGGATCTGGAAATCACGGAGGGCGCGCTCATAGAGGACGCGGATCTAACCCTCTCGATTCTGCGCGAGCTAAAAGCGATGGGCGTCAGGATTTCGATCGACGACTTCGGTACAGGTTACTCGTCGCTGAGCTACTTGCAAAAGTTTCCGTTCGACAAGATCAAGATCGACCGGTCGTTCATCACCACGCTGGAAACGAACATCGACAGTGCGGCAATTGTGCGGGCCGTGACTGCGCTCGGCGCAAGCCTTGGCATGGTGACCATCGCCGAAGGGGTCGAGACTGAAGATCAGCTTCGGTTGGTCGCGCGCGATGGGTGCACCCAGGCGCAAGGCTACCTGACCGGACGACCGTTGTCGGCAAGCGACGCCATGTCTCTGGCCAAAGCAACGAAAGGCTAGGAAATGTCTCTCTACAGGTTGGCTTATCTCAGCTCCAATCGGCTTGAACGCGAACCGGCATTGTTTCGCAACGAGATTGATCGAATACTTGCGGCTAGCCGACGAAACAATCCAGCCGTCGACGTCACCGGTGCCCTCCTTTTCAGCTCAGGCTTTTTCGGACAGGTTCTGGAGGGGCCGCAAACTGCGGTAGAGGCGACTTTCGAGAGGATTCAGCAAGATCAGCGCCATGGCAACGTGGCGCTGCTGGATTGTGTGCCGATCATTGGCCGCACGTTCGGCGACTGGTCCATGGCCTATGTCGGCAGTCCTTCGATCAGCTTCCAGTCGGATCTCGTTCTGGATCCCGAGCTACTAACCGGCGATGCTCTGGTCTCGACGCTACGTTCACTAGTCCTGGATGGTGTCGGAGCGTAATCGGCCGGCCTCTCGGGTCTGCTTGTGCCTGGCTGATAACGCCGGCAAATGAGGCGCATCCCAGCTCCGGCCTCGCCGTCGACTGCCTCTAATCGTGACAAAACACACGCGTCGTCCGCTAGCGGTTCGCAAAACTGCCGAGAAGTCTTATTCCTCACCAGGAGGAGAGACTCCGTTGCGGCTTCGGGGTACAATCGTGGTCCTTGCAGTGCTGACTCTATCGCGACGCAGGGCATGAACGAAAATGCAGCGCCCTTGGCTCGCCCGGCAGCAGACGCGATCGCTGTCGATCTGGTTGCTGACAAGGCACGGGAACATCCCGATGACAGCGAAGTTTTGTTTTTAGACGCGACGCCAAGCCTCTTGAAGTGTCACGAGAGATGTCGCGTCTCCCTGCACGACGCTCTCGGTCCATAAGGACCGGGGGCGTTGGTTGAGTGAAGTGAGCCCGGGTAGTCGGGAGTTTCGGCCTGCCGTCACTAAGACTAGATGAAAGCTTTTCGGCTCGCTGGCGCAGATGCCTAGCGGAAGATCATAGTTGCACAACGCATTGGCGACGCGCCGACCACCGCCGCCCTATGAGCTGTTTGCAGCTGCAAACAGCCTCAGCTTGCCCGCAGATCCCAATTTCCCTGAGATCGCAATAACGCGGTTGACATCGGCCCTAAGAAGAATTCGTCGCGCCTTCATTGACGCGGCAAATCCGGCTCGGTCCACCAATAAAATGTCCGGATCAAGGTTCAGATCTCGTCACGGCGGCCATGTCGGAGCTATGTCCGCAAGACAAGTGCATGTCATCGCGAGTTCGGAATTTGGCCTGCGTGAGCCAACCCCTAGGATTTATTGAGCAACTCAGCCGCATCCACTTCCAGAACGCTTGCCAACCGGTCCACCACTTCAATCGTCGGACTGTAAATGCTGCGCTCCAATGAGCTGATATAGCCTCGATCAAGGTCTGCTCGATGCGCAAGCTCTTCCTGGGACAGACCTTTGGCCTGTCGGAGCAGCCTGAGATTTCGAGCAAACGCCTCGCGTATATCCATAAGCTGAGCCAAGCAGCTTGTAGAGTATCCAACTACGGAGTATACTCTACAAACGCCAAGGAAATTCGCGCGCTTCCGATCGACTCGATGAAGAAGGCTTGGATCGAATGGAATTACGCCAGCTATCCTACTTCGTTGCGGTCGCCGAGGAGCTGCATTTCGGTCGTGCCGCAGCCAAGGTGAACATCACCCAGTCAGGCCTGTCGGATGCGATCCTGGCGCTCGAGAAGGAACTCGGCGTGCAACTGTTGCTTCGAACGACCAGGCGGGTGGAACTGACGAGGGCAGGGGCTTCCTTCTACGAGCGCTCGGTCAGGATGATTAGTGAGCTGGAACTGTCGAAGGAGATCGTCCGCTCGATCGCCGGAAAGACGACGCGGAAGATTGCGATCGGCACGGTCTATCCGGCAACGATCGGCGTGCTGCCATCCTTTCTGTCTCGCATCGGCAGGAAGTATCCCGATATCCGCATGCATATCGAAAGCGGCACCACCGATGACATCATCCGCCATATCGAGGCAGGCCGCATCAATCTCGGCTTCATCCGGCCGGTAGAGAATATCGGCTCGCTTCGCTTCTTCTCGATTGCCCATGAGCGCTATCTCTTGGCGGTGGCCAAGGAGAGCGCGCTGTCCTTAAAGAGCGAGATCGATCTTGAGGATCTGCGGGACGAGAAGATCATCTCATTTTCCCGCCAGAACGGCTCCTACAGCGAGCGGTACTTTACCGAGAAGTTCGAGGAGCACGATCTGACCGACAACGTCACCTATACCTGCGACGACACCTTCTCGCTGGTGTCGCTGGTTTCAGCCGGTCTTGGCATCGGCTTCGTGCCGGAATGGACGCAGGATCTGCCGAACCGCGGGTTCGAACTGAAGAAGGTGAGGGGGGTCGATTTCAAGATCGGACTTGGCGTCGCCTGGAACCGGGAGGATCCGACGGCGGCACGAGACGACATCATCGATATCGCCCGGTCCTTGGTGCGGTCGGGGAGATGATAACAGGCTGACAATCAGACTATCCGACCGCTACCAAAACCCGCCGTCCAAGATTGAAACGGTAGCGCGTCGGAGACTGGGCCTCGCTTGTAGCGAACGCCAAATCCGGGCGTACGTCAGACGCGGACCTTCGAAGGCGCCGGCCTCCGAAATGTTTCCTCTGGGCAATGTGATTGGCCCCAGGCAACGAGGACTGCGTGACCATCTGGGACACGATCAAGATGACTTCAAGCAGCCCGCGCGGCGCACAGGTCACGATCGAATGTCAGCCCGGCCTCTGGACTTCCCACGCCATTCTCAACGAGGTCGCCAATGACGACGGAACGTAAGACTATAAGGTCCAGGAGGTTTTTGCGACGAATGTCCAGGACAATGCCACGCTCTATGGCCGAGCGATGAACCTCGATTCCGGCAGTGGCACAACGACCCGCGTCCACCCTTTGCTTCACACGGCCCTCAGGACCGTGAGCCATATCCCGCAGTCGGAGAAGGCGAAGTTCTATTCTTGAAATGAGGCATCGAGAAGCGGAAACCCGCCGAGTGGAAGAGGCGGGTTTCCAGAAGAGCAGCTGCTGGTGCTGTGAACAAGCCGCTCTTCACCTGGAACTTAGTGCGTTCAGCGGGCTGAAGTTTAGCGTAACAGCCTTCTTTTTCCAATCCGGTAGGAAAACGCCACCCGCCAATCCTTGGTTCATGCCTTGCATGCGCTGTGCTAGGATTTTCGGGATTGGATAGAACGTCTCGAGGATAGCAAATTGGTTCGGCGCGTTGAAAAGTATGTCCCTCATGCGGGGACCGGATTGCTGCAGCGTTACGGGTCGGCAATAATCGTTGTCTGCGTGGCGATCAATGTCTTGGCGGTGCTAAGCATCTACCTGATCTAGCCGCACAACCTTCCCATCATCATTTCAGCGAGAATGAAAAATTACACGGTTCTGCGGCCTGCCAAGCGGCACGGGTCTGGGAGAAGGAAAGAATATAGGCTTCCCCAATAGTCGATGTGTCTATCATTGCGATTGGCTCAACACCTGCCCGGGACTGAAAATCCCTACGCTGCCCTTTTTGCAGCGTATAGTGGCATGATGGATCGATCGTGACGGAGAACGTGACCGTCCTCGCTGCACTCGGGATTATCTTGTAGAGGCGCCCGGCCCCGAGGGCCTGTCCGGTTATATCGATCTTGTCTTTGAGTTGATAGGTTTCAAGTGGCTCCGCTCGAGCAACGATCGGCTGCGCAGCTAAGAGAACGAATAAAAGCGTTCGGGTAGATTTGGACACGGTTTCTCCTGACAAAGACACCCTGCTCACACAATCAATAAAATAGCGAGGAATTCGCGGTGTCGGCCCCGCATCATCCAGGCGACCGTTGGGCGTGAGGTTGGCGGGTCGCAGGGCGGAGCCGACGCGAGAATATGATCTGGACCCGCCCTCCCGGACAAGTCGCCAATACGGCTTAACTCCACCGTATAGTCCAGCGGCCGGGCATTATTTTTAACGTTGTACTATCCGGGACATGGCTTTAGGGGATTGATCGCTCTCGCCCCGAGGGCAAACGGGGAGTGCGGTTATCTGCGCACACTTATAACGGCGCTCCCCACCTCCGCGCCCTTCAAGCTTTCGGGCCGGCGCTATTTCCAAGTTACACCGGCCCGGGGCCAAAGCCCACCTCGTGGTGACGAGCCATGCTCGACGCAGCCACGAAGTGCCTCGCCTGCGTTTGAAAAGATATCCGCTAATGTACGTGATTTTGGTCATCGCACCCGCAGCCCCATCATCGATGGATAAGCTAGGTTGTCGGGACTGCGCCTCTTTACACAACAGAAAGGCCTGCCGGGGTGGTGGCAGGCCTTTCTCTTCTCTGATTGTGGGAAACGGATCCCGCATTTGTTTGATCATGATTCGTGGCTGCTTTGGAAAGTCCGTCCGATTTCGTACAGACGCGGATCAGGCGATATGCAGATCGACCCTGGCATATGGATGAGGGGTGGAGCCTACCCATCCGTGGCTCGGTGCACTGGTCTGCACCGAACCTCTCCAATTTTGCGGTTTGATCCAACGAGCCCACCTGCAGCTTTTCGTTCCGCCTGAACTTTTCCAGGCAATCCGCCCGATCCGGTATCTCGGCGACGGAATAAACGCTGGTTGTTTGCTTGGACTTATCCAGCGCAAATTGCGTAACCTTCAATTCGGGCGGGTGGCGGAGAAGAATGCCGAACCCTTTGCTGCACGCTCTTTCGAATTCAAGATGCTTCTCGAAAACGCGTTTGAAAATGTCGTGCGTACTAGAGGGGTGTTTGTAGGTTTCCTCAGCGACGCTGTCCATTAAACTTCGCGCTCTTTTGCTCAATTTAATGCTATCGAGTTTGTCTTGTATATTGCGCGCGAATGACTGCGCGTTCACATCGTCTTTGAGTATATCTCCTGGGCCAGTCTGGAGAGCGGGCATCTGGTCTTGACCTCGATCGGTTTCCACGTTTGCCACTCCAGTATAAAGCCTTACTGTCAGGGTAGGGTTCTTCGGTTGCGAGCGTATGTCGTCTTGATCCGCGTTTGCTTCAGCTCTCGGTGGCTAGGATACGGCGGCGAACTCACGCGCCGCGTCGAATTCCAGTGCTGCCACAAAGCTGTTTTCAGCCATGCAAAAGCGCACGGCGCTAACACCATCAAAATGGATGTGAATCTATCGGCCAAACGCAGTCTTTAGCAGGGAACTTCCGTGCAATGCGCGGACTAGCTACCACTGCCGTGACAAGATATCGAGAACCGTCGTTAATAAGGGCGGGCCGGGAAAACGTTATCACTGGCTCCGCAGGATAAAGATCCTGCAAAGCAGATTTTCGGCTCCCCGAGCCTCGGAGCGCCTAGACTAGAAAATGGAAGTCGTCATATTGCGCGCCGTAAACGAAAGGCCCGGCGTTTTCGGGATCGACAGGTTCGGTATCGAGGATCAGATAGTCGATGGGACCATACGCACTTAAATCGATGATCTGTGCATGGTCGAGCTTATCTGCCGTGACAACCACCGTTTGGGAGAATACGACGTTGCCATCGCGCTCGCCTGTGATGGTTAAGATGTTGTCATAGTCTGCCGTACCGTTAGCGACTCTAAACTGCTTGATCGAAAACTCATGCCCATCGGCGTGGTTGATCGGGGTCCAGAACGAGCCCCCTTGCATATAATGGTTACTACTGGACCCATTGAGAAATGCATCGTCCCCATCACGCCAGGCACCCCAATCGAACCCTTTGTAACCAGTCGGAAAGTCGTGGTTGCCAACGTCCTCGAAGCTAGCGAAGACGTCTCCGCGCTCGGGCAGGTCCAGAGCGATGCTAAAGTGACCAGTGTCGGTCGCGCCCTTGCCGTCAGATATCTTGAAACTGAACTTTTCGACAAGCTTATCACCGGGCTGCACGTCTGCGACCACCGGATTCGAGTGATCTAATGCGTAGCTGTAGGAGCCGTCTGAAAAAACGGTGAGCGTGCCGTACTGACCCTGTATTACCGTCTTCATGGGCTCCGCGTCGGCGGAGGAGGGCTGAGCAATCCTGTGGCCATTGATGAAATTCAGGACAACACGATCCCCGTCGACATCGGTTGAGGGGGTATTTTCAAGCATATTGCCTTCGAACGAAGCATCCGGATCGAAAAACGCCGCGTAAAGATCCCCGGCAACAGGCTTCCGATTGACCATTTCATCCTCCCAAATGATTCACTGTGTCGGCAGCCGAATTTTCTTGGCGTTACCACAGTATGATGCCTAGATTTCCAAATTGATATCCGCAGATGGCACCAAGGAAACTTCTAACCGCAAGTTATTCCTATTTTGGCTTTGACCCGATAGGCTTAAAACCGGAAATCCGGTTGATTTTCTAAACATTATGATTGCATTTTCGACAACAGTAAAACGATTAATGGCAACGGATGGAACTAAATACCTTTTACTGTAACGCTTGACGCCGATATCAGTAACCCAGGGTGATGTTAGCTCCTGCGCTTTTCTTGATCCGGATTGAACTCGATTGCGCAGCAAATGCGACGGAGGTGCGAATTTCTTCAATCCCCTTGTACATTGCGAAAGTTTAAGGTGCCACCGGTCTAGTGGCGCGCTATCGTCTTGACATGCGGATACAGTGGCTGATCATAGCGACCTTGACGAGCCTGTTGATGTGGGGCGGCCTTTATGAGGTCGCTGAGGTTTTCCTACGCGATGCCGCCCATCCTGATCTCAGTGTCGCCCACATAGAGCGAAGGCTGGAGCGCCACTTGCTCTGACTTAATTACCGCGGCGTCATTCGGATTTCGGCGCGATGGCTATGGCGCGATCGGGTGACGACCAACAGACTCTCCCTTGTCGCTGCGGCTGGTCGAGGTCTCACTGTCCACAACCGAGAGAACAATGATAAGGCGGGGACGCAGCCGGGGAATCTTGCACAGTTTGTCGCCGTGCACATCATCCTTAAGCAATGCCAGGACTTGGACCTACGTTCCTACTGCCAATGAAAAATCACTCCGATGCGGCTCAGGCAGTCACTCGACGCTGTTGAGACAGCCGTCTTCCAATAAGATTTCCAGGTTTTTCGATCGCTACATATCCGATGAAGGCCAAAGCGTAGACGAGGGGAACAGTGATGGCCAAGGTCACCAACCAACGCTCGAAGTTACTCAGCGCCGCGTGGTTGATAAACCAAGCAATGACCGGCTGCATCACCAGCAAATGTATGAGATAGGCTCCGAAGGACAATTCTCCCAGCTGGTGAAAAAAGCCATTGCCCAGAACCGAACTGATTCGCCGGCAATAGGCGCCTATCACACCGGGGAACCTATCGGCGTGCACGAGGACGAAGAACAGGGCGACCAATCCAACGCGCACGCTTTCATGTAGCAGATCGACATCGCCCCCAATCGGAATGAGCACGAAGGCAGCCGAGATGGCTAGAGCCAGGTAGGCTCGTTGATGCGGCATCCATAAGGCGCCGGCCAATAACATTCCCGCCGCGAAAACGTGCATCTTCAAAGGGAGAAAAGACGGCATCGGGAAACGGTACCCAATACGATGGACGACGAGCGCTGACATCACCGCTAGGCCCACGGTGAGCATCATACCCCTAAGCCAGCCGAAGCGTCCCAGGACGATCATTATGATTGGTAAGGCCACGTAGAACTGCATCTCCAGACCGAGGCTCCAATCGGGCAGCGCCGTTCGGAAGGAGTGGCTGGGGGACAAGCCGAACAAGAACGAAAGGTGCATCAAGAAGTTGGAATAGCTGCTGTCGAGGTAGCGAGAGGCGGCTTGCGGGGGATTGCCGTTGAATGCATCGATCACCATTCTGGCATCATAGATCTGGGGACCCAGCGTCAAAGCGATGGCCAACATGATGTAGTATAGCGGGGCGATACGAAAAAACCGGCGTATCCAAAAACTTGCCCAGGTCTGCGGACTCTCCCACGGCTCTCTTTGCTTTCGCCTTTGATAATGAAATACCATGAGAAACCCAGAGAGCATGATGAATAGGTCAACCCCAAGCTCCGGATCGCCGATGATAGGTGCTTTGAACCCGGTTAAGATGTGGGCGTGACCAACGAGCACCCAGAGTGCTGCAAGTCCGCGCAGACCATCGAGACATTCTATCCTTGCACCGCTATTCGTCGAATTCATTCGATCCACCTACCGTTCCGACCTTTGGTGAGACCTAGCATCTTTGAAAGCGACCGAACAGAAGTGCCTACCGAGAAAATCCTCGCTGTTGCGGCCGCTCAAGGCCGGATCGAAGTCTTCTTGGATCTAGGCGTTTGTCGCGATGGCCAAATCCCACGAAGGCGACTTCTATAGTTTGCGCTGAACCGCCTCGAGCACCGTTAAGTCGAATGTCGCCGCAAGGATGTGTCCTGCGCTGTTCGATCCGCAGCGGCAAGCCTGGTGCATTCCTCGTCGGCGCCGAGCGAGCTCACTCGCTAAGGCCGCCTTCACCGCACGCTAAAACCGTGTCTACAACTATAAGAGCCCGTCTTGGGACCAGGATACGGACCGAAGGTCAACGCCAAAACGCCCGGCGAGCGGAGTCGAGACTATGTGTCTAGTCGACCCATCATTCATTCCAGGCAACGTCAACCGGGAGCCGATCGTGGAGGGCTGTTACGCCCAAAGCATCCGACATACCGGCCTTGGTAGATGCGTTGCCGCCATGACTATCGACAGGCCCTACCGCTTTTGGCTGCCGCACAGCGTTTTCGTCGACAGGCCTAAGGCTATCAAGCTTGGCGCCGTTCCTGCGTGCGCCATGAAGAAGTTCGTCGATTGTTATCGAAAGCTGCATTGTCGACCCGTGAAATGCCTGCGTGCGAGCTCCAGTTATCAAGTCGCAAGCAACACGTAAATCGAACATTTCAAACATGACTTAAGAAACGCGAAGACGGTTATCCGGTAAGGTTAAGCAATTGATTTATCTTGCACGCGGTGTAAGCGGGCTTCGCCCACACCGGCAACGATGAGTGACTGGCAGATGCCCATACGATCGTACGTTGAAAACCTGAATCAACAGATCGAATATCAGCGTGCGCATGAAATCTATGCGAAAAGGATCTCTAGACGGATACAGTAAATCAGAAAGCACGAGCGCCCGTTACCTCTATATCATTTAGTTAGAAATAGTACTATTCAGATTGATGTGTGACCCTAATGTTTGCATTCATATTTATATACTAAGAAATGTTTGCAGTTTTTTTAAAAACTGCTTAATTGTTGCGCCATGCGTATATGGTGGCTGATCTTCGCGATCATTATTAGCTTGGTGATGTGGGCCGGTCTCTATATTACGTTTTGAGGCCTACAGGAACGTTCGTGTACACCGCTAAAGCGCCGACATCCATGAATTCGTTGTTGATCGTCGTCTTAAGCCACGCGCACCATCACCAATGAGGATCATCAATAGGTAACGCTGGTCGCCATCTGCTTGATTTCTGCCTCGCATTGCGTTGATGAGCGAAGACGATTCCGGGTCTGCTGCACGTCGACGGAACGTTCGTCTCCAACCGAAGCGCCGTTTATGAAAACACGTGTTTGGCTCCCAAAATGGAGCCCACGGCTACAGATAGCTAGGAATCTCCGGCCTCTCGTGTGAGCGGTCGCCCATAAGCACCACCTACTTTGCGTGGAGCCATGCTTGTCGTTAACTAGAAGAGCAGGGAAAGGTTGAGCGGAATTCTCGCACATGCTTCATTGCTAATATTGATCGGCAATCTGTCGCAGGGCAGGTTGCCTTCAAGAACAAGTGCAATAGGCGTCATACCATAACCGATCTGACTTCCGCTGGTGGCATTCAAGCGGCCCATCGACGTGGCCGCAATTCAACGAAAAATAGGGAGAAGCGTCATGACCATTCAAAAACTTCAAATCTCTCCTACTATCGCCGAGAGATTGCCGCCGGTGCTGAGTGAGGTTTGGACAAGCGTTGTGGCGATCGCACTATCGCCTGTCGTCCTATTGCTGGTGATATTCAGGCCGGACCAATTTGAGTCCGACGAATTCTAGCAGGCGCACTTGGTGCGCTCGTCCACGGAAGGGTCAGGTGCCCGCGATCCCTCGCACGCCTTTGCTCGGGATTGCCTCTATTCTCCCGTAAGTTCCCGCCCGTCGAATGGAACGACGGTCGATGCGGCAGTCAATTATTTGCCAGTTGCCGCGTACCGACGGCAACTGGCAAACAAATAATTCGGGCCAGGCTTCTAGGCCAGACCCGAAAGAACAGTCAGTTTTTCAGAAGGCTCAGCTCAAAAGGCCATCGCCATCGATGTGAAGCGTAAGCTTGGCGGGATCGGTATGGCCGAGGCCGTCTGAGATCTTATAGTAGCGTAGTTCTTCGGTGACGCTTTGGCCGGCACCCAATGAGTCCTTTACACTCTGATCGAGATCGTAGGTGAACGAGCCGTCCGACTTAAAGTGAAACGTGCCATATTCACCATCAATATTGGTTACGCCGTTTTTGGCAATGTTCGTTCCCTCTACCGAACGGAAGAACACGTTGCCCGTATATTCGCCGGGCTTGTCGTTGTCGAGAACATTGCCGCTAATGGAGTCGTTCTCGCCGAAGGTGTACTCGTCGTTGACGGCGACCGGTCCGCTGGTTACGCCGTGGATATCAAGATGCAGGACGGCAACATCGGTATTACCCAGGCCGTCGGAAATCTTGTAAGTGATCTTTTCGCTCAGCGTTTCGCCGTTGGTGAAGTTTACCTTTGCATCTTCATGCAGCGTGTAGGTGTAAGAGCCGTCCGCCTTGACATGGAACGTGCCGAATTCACCTTCGATATCGGTAACCTGGCCGGCCTTCTTCGCCAGAACGCTTTCGCCGTCAAAAAACCGCAGGAACTTGTTGCCGTTGGTGCCTCCGACATCATTGGACAGCAGATTGCCCGAGATCGTGTCGTTCTCGGAGAAGCTTGCGAAGTCATCATTCGCTACAGGGTTTGCCATTGTAATCTCCTCATGTGAATACCATCGACCCTAAAAGGTCGCGAGGATGGATTATCCTTGATGATAGTACGCCGTCAAAGACTTTAACTGGGGGTTTACTCTAATAATGACCATTGTTGCTGATAAGCCTCACCCGTTTGGGTAGTATTTCGTTCTGGGCCACTTTTAGACTTATTGTTGGATCAAGAAAGGACACCGGTCAGATCGAGAGCGCGGTCGCTGGCTTTTACTTGGCCCAAATGCACACGAATCATAAATAACATACAACAAACTGTCATTTACGATCGTGCGCGACTCGATTACGTTGTGTCTTGTAAGACATAGCTCTAACTCGGAAGGCTTACCTTTCTTGGGTAAGCCTTTTTCTTTGTCGGGGATGTTCATCCGGCAGAAGCGATGTTCATCGATCCCCCTTCCAAACGCTTTTAATCATCGACCTCTTATCCGTGCGTCGCAATTTTGATAATGCGCTCGTATGGTCGCTAATTTTGAGCCTTCGATCCCGCAAGGAGGTGCAGGTCGAGCCTGCTGTTAGGACTGCCTTTGGATCAGCCGGCAATCCATGAGAAGCCTTAGCCTAATCACTGTCGAACCTGGCGACGTCGCGACTTTTTCGCCGGGGCCAAAGTGCGCTCCTTTGGAGGACACCGACGTGCTCCCATGCTGGCAGGATGTGATTGGCTCACTACCGATACCTTTGAGGCTTCGACCGGTCACTACGGGATCGTCGTCATTAGGCGGTCGCGTCAGGACCTTTCGCTCAACGACCGCCGGCGCCACATGGCTTTCCCACACAACCGTCAAGATCGCACCCATCGGCTGCTTGATATGCGTGGCCGCTGGAATCTTGCTGAAGGTGTCAACTGGCCATGATACCGCGATCCGATAGAAAGCAGACCACATCAGGAGACTGGTCAAGGTTGCAATAAGAAACCATTGGATGCGCATGACTGACGATAGCGCGCTTTCTCCCGCTCTGCACCTTAATAATTCCGCGATAGGTCTTTCGGCAGGCGGATGGTTTATAGGCTATACCCGATACAAAGATTTAAATAGAGACGCCGGACAGGAGGCTCGTCTCAAACAACGCTGGCAGCGCGCGGCTCGTAGTACTCACTTGATTTATGTGATTTAGCAACCTTTGCTGACAAACCCGGATTTTTGTGTATCTCCTAGTGTATCTGAAATAGGATTTCGTTGCGGATACTAGGGAGAGTCGCGATGAAAGACGTTCGCCAGCATTGCGACACTGCCTCGGATTATATTCATGCGCAGCCAAACCGCTCGATGAACTATCTTCTCACCCCGCTGCTGAGGATTCTGCGTGCCGACCCGTCGATCAGACGAGTCTTTGAAATCGGCTGTGGGACCGGAGATGTAGCAGCCGCGTTGACCGGCGAAGGCTTCGAGGTGGTCGCAACGGACCCGTCCGAGGATGCTCTGCGGCGGGCGCGGCTGAAATACCCAAACCTGCCACTGGAGGACGCGTCAGTATATGATGATCAATTGGCTAAACGCTTCGGAACCTGGGATGCCGTTGTCGCTTTGGAAGTCGTTGAGCACCTCTATCGTCCAAAGCTACTTGGTGCCGCGGCCTATAGTCTGCTTGCGCCTGGTGGGCTATTTGTTCTATCGACGCCTTACCACGGATACTGGAAAAATCTGGCGCTTGCTTTGGCAGGGCGCTACGACGAGCACTTTATGCCGTTGCGAGATCACGGTCACATTAAGTTCTGGTCCAAGGCTACCATCAGCCAATTATTAGACGATAGCGGGTTTCGGTCGATCGCTGTCACCGGGGCGGGACGATTTCGTCCTTTTTTCAAATCAATGATTGTTGTCGCAAGAAAACCGGTGTGACTGACAGCCCACTCGGCTCGAATACATCTGCGTGGGTGCTTTCTATAGGCCCTCAAAGGATCAAAACCGCGGAGGATCTGGTGGTGGCGGCGAACCGTCCATTGGGGTCCGCCGCCGATTTCAATATATCTTCGACTTATTTCCTACCAGAACTGCGTCCGACGGCGAAATATTCGAAACCGTATTTAATCACATCTCCAAGCGAGTAAATGTTCCTGAGGTCGACCATGACAGGTGTCTTCATCAGCGACTTCAATCGCTTCATGTCAAGGGCGCGGAATTCTTCCCATTCCGTTACGATGACCACCGCGTCGGCGTCGGCGGCGATCTCGTAAGGGTCCTTCCCGTACGTAATCGGACCAAGCACAGCTTTCGCCGCCTCCATTCCCTCAGGGTCGTAGGCGTGTACGGACGCGCCGCCGTCAAGGAGGGCTTGAACAATCGTGATCGAAGGCGCGTCACGCATGTCGTCCGTATTGGGCTTGAAGGTCAGCCCGAGAAGGGCGATTTTCTTGCCGCGCACATCCCCATTACATGCTGCAATCACCTTGCGGCCCATCGCGCGCTTACGATTGTCGTTGATGGCAACGGTCGTCTCGATCAGGCGAACCGGGCTGTCAAAATCCTGTGCAGTCTTGACAAGTGCCAGCGTATCCTTCGGGAAGCAGGAGCCGCCATATCCCGGGCCGGCGTGGAGGAACTTGTCGCCGATACGCTTGTCCATGCCGATGCCTTTGGCGACCTTCTGGACATCCGCGCCGATTTTTTCAGACAGGTCCGCAATTTCATTGATGAAGGTGATCTTCATCGCCAGGAAGGCGTTGGCGGCGTATTTGATGAGCTCGGAAGTACGGCGTTCGCAGAAATAGAGAGGCGCTTCATTGAGATAGAGCGGGCGATAGACCTCGCGCATGACCTCGATGGCGCGTGCATCTTCAGTGCCTATCACGATACGGTCGGGACGCTTGAAGTCGGTAATGGCAGCGCCTTCGCGCAGAAATTCAGGGTTCGAGACGACTGCGATATCCTTGTCGGGAAACTCGTCGCGGAAGATCCGTTCGATTTCATCCCCCGTACCGACGGGTACTGTCGACTTGGTGACGACAACCGTAAAGCCCTTGACGGCAGCAGCAATTTCACGAGCGGCCGCGTAGACATAGCTCAAGTCTGCATGCCCGTCGCCACGGCGCGACGGCGTGCCAACAGCGATGAAGACCACGTCCGCGTCTCCAACAGAGGGGTGGAGGTTCTTGGAGAAATCAAGGCGACCGGCACTGCGATTTTGCTGGATAATGGCTTCGAGGCCAGGCTCAAAGATCGGCACCTCGCCGGCTTCGAGAGCAACGATCTTGGCCTCTGACTTGTCGACGCAGGTCACATGGTGACCAAAGTCAGCAAAGCAGGCGCCGGATACCAATCCAACATAACCAGAACCAATCATAACGATACGCATGAAGTTATCTCCAGTTCAATATAGCCCCACTTTCGCTATATGTTGCAACGCAACAAATCAAGCTCAAATGGCTCTCGCAGGTGGGATTTACGAACGGCCGAACTCGTCTACGATACGGATGATATCGTCTTCGCCGAGGTAGGAGCCAGTCTGAACTTCGATGAGTTCCAGCAGGATCTTGCCAGGATTAGCAAGGCGATGAACCTCACCAAGGGGGATATAGACCGACTCGTTTTCGCGCAGCATCTGCACATTGTCGCCGATCGTGACTTCGGCCGTTCCCTTCACCACGATCCAGTGCTCGGAACGGTGATGGTGCTTCTGCAGCGACAGCTTTTTACCGGGTGTCACGAAGATCCGCTTCACCTGAAAACGATCGCCGTTGAAGATCGAGGTATAGCCGCCCCACGGCCGGTAGGAGGTTGGATGCGTCTCGGTCAGCTTCGACGTCTTCTTCTGGCCTGCAAGCAGCTTGACGAGGGCGCCGACTTGCTGGCTTTCCTTTAGCGGTCCGACATACACAGCGTCTTCGCTGGCGATGACGGCGACATCGTCCATGCCCTGCACGGCCAGATGAACGCCATGGGTCATGACGAGCGAGTTGCGGGTGTTGACAACGGTCGTGTTGGCTGCGGCGATATTTCCGTTTTCATCCTGAATGCCCGTTTTCCAAACGGCATCCCAGCTACCCATGTCCGACCACTTGAATGCCGAGGGGACGACTGCGGCCTTGGAGGTTTTTTCCATGATTGCGTAATCAATGGAGATGTCGGGGCTCTTGGCGAAATGTTCGGTATCGAGACGCGTGAAATCGAGATCACGCGTTGCCTTGGAGAGTGCCTTGTCCGCCGCTTTTAGCACATCGGGTGCATATTCCTGCATTTCGGAAAGCAGTTCGGCGACCGGAAACATGAAGATGCCGGAATTCCAGTAAAAGCCACCGGCGGCCAGCATCTGCTCGGCCTTCTCGCGTGCCGGTTTTTCGACAAAGCGCTTGACCTCGTGCGCCCCGCCCGGAAGTTGCTTTCCGGCCTCGATATACCCATAGCCGGTCGCCGGCTCCGTCGGCGTAATGCCGAAAGTGACCAGCTTGCCCTTGAGGGCTGCATCGCGCGCCATGCGGATGGCCTCAAAATAAGCCTCGCCGGCAAGAATCTCATGATCGGAAGCCAACATCTGAATGATAGTGTCTTTGCCGAAGTGTTCGGAAGCCAGGCTCGCGGCGGCGGCCACTGCAGCTGCTGTGTTGCGAGCGACGGGCTCCAGCAAGACTGACGCGAGCCGAATATCGAGTTCGCGGGCCTGTTCCGCGACGAGAAAACGAAATTCCTCATTCGTTACGACGATGGGAGCTTCGTAAAGCGCTCGATCGGAAACGCGGACCAGGGTTTCCTGAAACAGCGTCTTGTCCCCGACGAACTGGATGAACTGTTTGGGGGCGGTTGCGCGAGAGAGTGGCCAAAGGCGCGTGCCCTTGCCGCCAGCCATGATCACGGGGACGATTTTCTGTGTCATAGGGTGCTCTTCCTCGAAATGAATGGCCAAGTTTGTCGCATGCTTACAGGGCTTCTGCCCACCCCTTAATTCGGGTCAATCCCGCATTCAAGAGTTGTAAGGCGGCTGTCTCGCTTTTGGCTTCAACGTAGCAGCGCATTTCCGGCGCATTGCCGGACGGCCGAAAATGAATGATGCGGCCATCGCGCAACGTCACGCGCAAGCCGTCAATATCGCTTTTCAACCTGACCTCGCCAATAGGCTGCAGGAATTCTGCGAGGTTGGCGTCGGATCCGCGCAGGTAAGCCATCAAGGCTACGCTGGTTTCGACCGGGAAGTTCTCGAGACGATCGGCCGCCGCAAAGGGCATCTTGTATGAAGCCGCAACGATCGAAAGCGGCTCCTTGCGGATTGCGGCAAGCGAAAGCGTTGCCAGCATAGGCAGGAAGCAGTCGCGCGTGGGCAATACTCGCACGCTGCGGCCGTTGATATCGAAGGTTGTGGCCGTCAGGAGCCCGCCGTTCGCTTCGAAGCCCATCACCAGATTCTTGCCTGCGGCAACGGCCTCTTCCATGCCGGCAATCACGAAGGGAGAGCCGACACGGGTACGAATGACTCTGAAGGATCCTGCGGCTTCAATTCCCGAATTGGAGGTGACCGGCGTGACGACGGTACCGGCACCGAGGAAATTGGCTGAAATCAGCCCCAGAAGATCTCCGCGTAACGGCGCTCCGGTTTCATCGGCAACCAGCGGACGGTCGCCATCGCCATCCGTGGAAACAATCGCATCAAGGCCATGTATCGAGGCCCAGCTCTTCAGAAGGGCGATCGTCTCTTCGGAAACGGCTTCGGTGTCGACCGGGATAAAGGTTTCGGACCGGCCAAGAGCGACCACCTCCGCGCCACAATGGGCGAGAATATCAACCATCAAGTCGCGGGCGACTGTGCTATGCTGATAGATGCCGATCTTCATGCCCAGAAGCGCATGTGCAGGCAAGAGACCCGCATTGCGCTCAAAGAAGAGCTGCAGGCACGGTGCAGAGTGATCCTCAAGGGCTACAGGTTCGCTGACGACTGATTCGCAGGAGGCTTCGATTTCGGCGGCAAATCGGGTAATCGCCGCTTCGTCCGCTTTGTCGATCTCGCCGTCCGGGCGGTAGAATTTAATGCCGTTGCGATCCGCCGGGATATGCGAACCCGTTATCATCAGGCAAGCGGCCTTCCTTTCCAGACCGTATAGCGCAAGGGCCGGTGTCGGGACCGTGCCGCAGTCTAGAACTTTAAAGCCGAGGCTTGCGAGCGCGCCGGCGCAGTTGCCGGCAATCTCCGGGCTGGACTCTCGGAAATCACGGCCGATCAGAATGACATCGCCCCGGGCCGCTTTGTTGCTCTGCAGCAAATATTTACCGAATGCCATGGCATAAAGCGCCGATGCACGTCCTGTGAGATCCACCGAGAGACCACGAAGGCCGCTTGTCCCAAACTTCATGCGAAATACCCTCGCGCTGTGAATAACCGATTTCTACTGTCCTGATTTGCTTGGGTAAACAGCAAAATCCGGACATAGTTAAGCTGGCGGACGGCATCACCAAGTATTGCCATCATTTCCGCATCTTTGCCAGAGATTCCGCTAATATTGCTGGATTTCCGATTTATGACAGTTTTTCGCGTTTGCGAGGTAGACGATTTGCACGGATGCTGCCGCTCGTTGCGCGCGTAGATATTTTTGTTAGAACAGCTCCAATATCAAATGCATCGATCCGGGAGGTGCGTCGTGAACGACACGTCAGTCACTCTTGAAGAGAGTTGGAAAGAGGCGCTCGCGGGCGAGTTTGCAAGTCCTTACATGCAGCAGCTCAAGATCTTCCTCGTCGAGCAGAAGCAGCTTGGCAGGCGGATTTTTCCTAAAGGCGGGGAGTATTTCCGAGCGCTGGATCTGACACCGCTTGCGAAAGTCAAAGTCGTCATCCTCGGGCAAGATCCTTATCACGGCATCGGGCAGGCTCACGGACTCTGCTTCAGCGTTCTGCCTGGCGTGCGTATTCCGCCATCACTCGTCAATATCTACAAGGAAATGGCGACCGATCTGGGAATCTCTCCGGCGCGGCACGGCTTCCTGGAACATTGGGCCCAACAGGGCGTGCTTCTCCTCAACAGTGTGCTGACCGTGGAGGAATCTCAGGCGGCTTCGCATCAGGGCAAGGGCTGGGAGCGTTTCACCGATGCGGTCATCCGCAAAGTGAACGACGAATGTGAAGCCGTCGTTTTCATGCTCTGGGGCTCCCATGCCCAAAAGAAGGCGGCTTTTGTCGACGCAAGGCGGCATCTGGTGCTGAAGGCACCACATCCGTCGCCGCTTTCCGCCCATAACGGCTTTTTCGGATCGCGGCATTTTTCCAAGGCGAATGCGTTTCTGCAGTCGCATGGCCGTGAACCTATCGATTGGCAGCTTCCAGTCAATCCTTGAACGCTGCCGCATTGTCGTTCACAAAATGGAGACAATGCGTGTCAGCTTGCCGGACTATGAGAACCGGCTCGAAAAGCTCATCTATGACCCATCGAAAGCCCGCCTGTTGCGGGCAGAAAGAGGTCTCAAATGCTCGATCAAATCAAGGGTCTGCACCACGTTACATCGATGGCCGAGGACGCCCGGACCAACAACCAGTTCTTCACCAATGCGCTGGGCCTGCGCCGCGTCAAGAAGACCGTCAATTTTGACGCTCCCGATGTCTATCACCTCTACTACGGCGACGAAACCGGTTCCCCGGGCACGATCATGACCTATTTCCCGTTCCCGAAGATGGCGCAGGGGCGTCCGGGCACAGGTGAAGTCGGCACCACGGTCTACTCGGTTCCGCAGGGCTCTCTGGGCTTCTGGAGCGATCGCCTGACCAAGCTCAATGTCGCCGGCCTGAAGACGGAAGAATCCTTTGGTGAAAAACGCCTGAGTTTTGCTGGTCCCGATGGCGACGGCTTCGCACTTGTCGAGGTCAAGGATGACGCCCGTGCTCCATGGACGCACGGTGGCGTCAGCGAAGATCATGCCATCAGGGGCTTCCACTCCGTTGCCATGCGGCTGAGAGATGATGGTGCTACGGCCGAACTTCTGAAGTTCATGGGTTATGAAGTTCAGGAAGAACGCGACGGCGTCAAGCGCCTCACCATTCCCGGCGGGAACGGTGCGCATCTCGTCGATCTCGAAACCATGCCCAATATTGCCCGTGCGCTTCCGGGCGCCGGTTCCGTCCACCATGTCGCTTTCGCCGTCGAAAACCGCGAGAAGCAACTCGAAGTGCGCAAGGCGTTGATGGACACTGGCTATCAGGTCACCCCGGTCATCGACCGCGATTACTTCTGGGCAATCTATTTCCGCACGCCTGGCGGCGTACTGTTCGAGATCGCCACCAACGAACCCGGCTTCGACCGCGACGAGGATACGGCTCACCTCGGCGAAGCATTGAAGCTGCCACAGCAGCATGCGCATCTGCGTGCCCTTATCGAGCAACATCTCCAGCCGCTCGAAGCCTAACCGGAGACAGAACGATGACGAACAATGGATATGTGCACCGGCTGCATGCCGGTGCACCCGGAAAGCCCATTCTTTTCGTGCTCCACGGGACGGGCGGGGACGAGAACCAGTTCTTCGATTTCGGCAGGCGATTGCTGCCGGAGGCGACGATCGTTTCGCCGCGCGGCGATGTATCCGAGTACGGGGCGGCGCGCTTCTTCAGGCGAACCGGCGAGGGTGTCTACGACATGGCTGACCTCGCTCGGGCGACGGACAAGATGAGCGGTTACGTCCAGGATCTGGCCTCGACGCATGGTGCATCCAGGATTCTCGGGTTAGGATTTTCGAATGGCGCCAACATTCTGGCGAACGTGCTTATCGAGAAGGGACTGTTCGACTCAGCGGCGCTGCTTCATCCGCTTATCCCTTTTCGGCCTCGCGCCAATCCCGACCTTAGCGGCCGCAGAATATTGATAACGGCAGGTCAGCGCGATCCGATTTCGCCTGTCGCGTTGACCGAAGCGCTTTCCGCCTATTTCGAGGGCCAGAATGCCCAGGTGCGGACGGAATGGCATTCGGGCGGCCACGATATTCAACCAAACGAGTTGGAAGCGATCAGGACCTTCTTCGTCGACGGAAGCGAACGGAGCTGATGGCTTGGGTGCAGTATCACCACTTTCGAGATCGGGGTCTGGGCGGTACGTGTTGAGGTCGTGGGAGTTCGACGTGACGGCGGCTATGCGCCGTCGCGTCATCGCCCGGTGAAAGTGCGCCAATTTCAACTTCATGAAGCGAACAAATGAGCGGAGAGACAATAGGTTCGAGGGACTAAAGGGTTGAAAACCGACCGGCGCTCATCTTCAGTATCGTGAGCCTTCCGGTCACTGAAACCGCTGTGTCTATTCCAATTCGTTGCGTGCCTATGTCGGGCCTGCCGCTGGGGGTGTGACCGTGTACGACCACAAACGGTAGACCCGGACCATCCGCCAGAAACGGCTGACGTATCCACATAAGGTCACTGTCTTTCTGTCTATCAATTTGGATCCCTGGCCGGACCCCCGCGTGGACAAAAAGAACACGTCCGACCTGGAGCAGGACAGGCAGGGACTCCAGAAGGTCTATATGATGCTTCGGAACTGCCTCATGAAGGACGCGATCGAATTGACCTGTCTCCGACGGTTTTTGCAAGATAAGCTTTGGATCAATACCGTACGACTTCAACGTTTCTGGTCCAGCAAAACCAAACCATTGGCGCAAGGTCGATGGTCTGCGGTAAAGATTTATAAACTCGGCGTCGTGGTTGCCGCAGAGCGCTAGCCTTTGAAGCCCAGGAGGTGGCGGCTCGCACAAGAACTCCAGGACCTTGTCTGAATCCGGACCTCGGTCGACATAGTCGCCCAGGAGAGCAATGAGTTTAGGGCCCTCAATCCTCGCTGCATCCTCCTCTATCTTGTGGTGCGCTTCGACCAACTGCTCGTAGCAGCCATGGATATCGCTCATTGCGTAGACAGCGGCAAAATCTTCCTCGCGGTGAAAAATCCGGAGGCGCCCGTCTTTATTGCCGGCTTTAGACAAGCCGAATTTTGGACGCCACGATATCAAGTTGTGAAGCATCTATTCCGTCTTCAAGTTCTGCCTGCTTGAGGCTTTGCCCCTTGTCTCGTCATCATATTATCAAACATTCAACAGAAGCTTGCTCAATTCGGTGACACTCAGAAGAAGCAGGACAAGGCAAATCTTGGCCGCCAAGACGCAGCCTCGCTTCCGCTGTCACGTCGCAGCGGTAGGGGTAAAAAGATGCGGCCAAAAGGTCCGCGTCATTTCAAGCCGACCGGCGGGTCGCAAAGTTTGCCCAAGGTTTATAAAAACAGCGTGGAGGAGCGGACGGCATTTTTGGAGCTCTGACTGGCCAGCCGCCTCGCCAATCCCCAGCCTCGCCAACGATGTTACGTCAGTATTTGGCTCAAAGGGAATACCAGATGTAGGGGTCCGTGTCCGATTGAATCTTGTCCCATCTGAGGTCGGTATTGCGCCAGTTTTTGATAGCGTTCGTACGATTGTCGAGCACAAGATCGCCGGTCGTCGTCCTGACCACGAGTACTGCGTGACCTTCACCGGAACGCGTAAAGGCGGTTGCGATCCGCATGGCCCGCGATGACCAGCCAAGCGCAAGCAGACGGCTACGTTTTGTCAGCGCAAAATCTTCACAATCACCGGACCGAACGTTGACCTGCCAGATATCTCCTCCCAGCTCACCGACATTGTCGTTCTTGCCAATCATCGTCTTGTTAACAGAAAGGTTGACGGCCTTGAGCTGCTGTTGAGCTTTCTCTTCAAGAGCAACGACAGGTTCGCCCTCGTTGTCAGAACATTCTTTCGGGTTGCGCGTACAAAAAAGGACCTGAGCGAAAGGGGCACCGACCGTGCGCTTCTGTCCCATATATGCGAATGCCGAGCCGTCCGACAGGTTTCGCGTCATCCCGCCGGGACCCGCAGCATAGACCGGATCGAAAGAGGCAGCCAACATACCGGTAGCAACAAAGAGCGCAACCTTGATTTTTCGCATCGCAAGTCTCCGTCGGCGCGGCGCGCTCGTATCGTGCGCCAGATGACAACTCAGGAGACGGCGCTTCACCTGAGCCCGACATTCCAGCTCTCGCGTCCCCTGTTCGATCCAACCTTAGAGGAAGCTTGTCTCACTCCGATTAAGTCGATAGCTTAAATTTTATCTATTTCGAGTTTTGTGATGACTGGAGCATCGAAGCCGTGTATGCGAGCGGAATGCTTGCGAATGACTTCAACCGTCAACCTTATTCGAGAATTACAATATACTAATGATCTATATTTTAGACAAAATGCCCGCATTGCGCGATATGTTGCTTTTGCTTTTTGTCTTTTTGATCGTCATCACAATCATTCCATTTGGAAGCGTTACCCTAATTCCTTTTTCCTTCGCTGCGATCGGAATGTTTGTTCTTGCTGTTATTGGGGGCCTAGTCTACGGTGAGCCACAACACGTAAAACCTGCTTTCCGTGTCGGTCTGGCCCTGCTTGTAATACTCGCCGCGTGGACGTTCACGCAGACGATTTCACTTCCCAACAATTGGTTGGAGAACTCCGCCTGGCAATCCGTCAGGCAGGTCATTGGCAGCCAGCCTGGCGCGATCTCGGTAGAACCGGCAGACACGCGCAGCGCGATCCTTTTCATCGCGTTGCCCTTCATGACCTTTTTAACCGGGCTATGCCTTTGCGACAACGATGAACGCGCACAATGGCTTATCAAGGCAATGGGCGTGACATCCGGTCTCATCGCCATTTTCGGCCTGCTGCAATTCGCGGCTTCGCCAAGCACGTTGATTGCGGTGAGGAAGGTTGCCTACCTCGACAGCCTGACGGCCGTTTTTGTCAATCGAAATACGGCGGCGACCTTTTTTGGCGTTGGACTTCTCACACTTGCGATTCTCGTACACACGAGCGTCAAGTCGGCGGCAGCCTATCCGATTGGCAGCTCGGGCCGAACAACCAAGCTGGTTTTCGTGGGATTTTATGCAGTGCTGCTCTGCAGCTGCTTTACAGCTCTGATGCTCAGCCGCTCCCGCGCCGGGATCACATCGACCTTTGCCGCAACATTCATCCTCGTCATGTGGATAGCGGCTTCAAACAGGGCTGGCGGACTTGCGGCCTCGATGCTGGGTCGCGTTCCCTCTGCTGTGAGGATTGTTGTCGCTGGCGCCCTGCTTATTCTTGTTTTTATCGCGTTCTCAGGGCAAGCGATCCTGCGTGCGAGGGAGCGTGAGCTCCTTGATGATGACCGATTGTGCATTTTGCCTGGCATATGGCGCGCCGTCTCAGACTATTGGTTGACGGGAACCGGTCTCGGGACGTTCAGAACCGTCTTTTCTTCTTATCGCGACCCTGCTTGCGGGATATTCGGTGTCTTCGACCGGGCTCACAACTTCTATCTTGAAGCCTTTCTTGGCCTGGGCATTGTGTTCCTTGTCACACTAATTGTCGCTTTGGTCGTTCTTCTCGCAATTTTTCTGCGCGGTTTAAAGCACCGCAGGCGTGGGCGCGCATTTGTCGTCCTCGGCATCTGTGCCACGATCCTAGTGCTGTTGCACGGAACTGTCGATTTTTCTTTACAAATCCCGGGCTTCGCGATTTTCTTCGCCGCGCTCCTGAGCGCGACCGTCTCTATCAGCTTGGGGCGGCGATCGCCACGCCCGGACAACCCGCAACGACAATATCCAACCGGAACGATGTTGACTCCGGAATGGTGAAGATTTTATAGCCGGAATTAGAAACGCAGAGTCTTTGCTGGAGATTTTTGGAGCATCTGCACAGCGTTGCCCGCTTACCACAGTATTCAGCAGTTGTTTGTCATCCCTTTTCAAAGATCGGAAATTCTCTTGTCTTTTTTTCCATGGCAGGGCATTACGGCCAACGGCGTCAACGCGAGTTGTTCAATGCGTTTTAAAACATGCGGTATGCGTCCTCTTGCAGCTGTCCTGGTTGCATCAACCCTGTTAACTAGTTGTACCTCCCTTCCGCGATCCGGCCCAGACGCCGGCGATATAGACAAGGGAGCGGCGGTCAAGGTTACAACCAAGGACCGGCGCGTCGGCATTGATTACGCTCTGGTCGACATAAACAAAGGTATTCTGTCCTATTTCGCACAGCCGACCTCGACCAGCCTCAAGGGTTTTGGTGGTGGCCGCGGCGGCCCGCCGGAAATTCCGCTTGGCTACGGTGACGTAGTCCAGGTTGCCATCTTCGAAGCCCAGGCCGGGGGTCTTTTCATTCCTTCGGACGCCGGCAGTCGGCCGGGGAACTACATTTCCTTGCCAACGCAAACGATCGACCGCAACGGCACGATCACGATCCCTTACGCCGGGCGTGTACCGGCCGCCGGACGGCTAAAGACGGCAGTGGAACAGGATATAGAGGATCGACTGGCAAGCCGCGCTATCGAACCACAGGTGGTGGTCACCACTACGAGCCAGAGATCAAGCCAGGTTTCGGTCCTGGGCGATGTCAACAACCCGCAACGCATTGAAGTCAGTCCGGCCGGGGACCGGGTCCTGGACGTCATCTCGGCGGCAGGCGGATTGACGACACATAACGTTGAGACGAGTGTTACATTGCAGCGCAAGGGCAGGACGGCTACCGTGGCCTATGACACGCTGCTGAACAATCCGGCTGAAAACATTTATGTCGCCCCGGACGACGTCGTCTCCATCGATCACGAGCGACGGACTTACGTGATGCTCGGTGCGGCGGGCGTGAGCGGCCGCTTCGATTTCGAGGAGTCTGACCTCAACCTCGGAGAAGCTCTCGCTAAGGCCGGTGGTCTGCGTGATGATCGCGCCGATCCCGCCCAAGTTCTGCTTTATCGCATGGTTGATAGAAGAGCACTGCAGGCCATGCACGTCGATACGTCACACTTCGCCGCCAATCCTGTGCCGGTCGTGTTCCGAGCCAACCTGCGAGATCCGGCAACGCTCTTTGCGGCCCGAGAATTCCAGATGCAGGACAAGGATATTATCTATATTTCCAATTCGGCATCCACTGAACTGGTCAAGTTCCTTGACATCGTAAACTCGGTATCATCCACTGTTTCCGGCGTCACCGGCGACGCAAATGATACGCGTCGCGCAGTTGAAGATCTCAGTAACTGAACCCCTGTTCAGATTGTATTGTTAGGAGCTATGTGGATGTCGGAAAGCCGCGCCATGAAATCAATTAGTGCAGTGACGGTATTTTTGGCTGCCCTCGGTCTTTGGCAGACGGGGGCGATGGCGGCGGGCGGATGCCTCGGCCAGGCCAACCTGCCAGCGACGGACCTCATCGCATTTTCCGGCAAGCCGGCGATCCTCCTGGATCTGACAGATAGTCTTGCCCTTTCCACGCGGGTGCGCTCGCTTGTTGGCAGCAGTGACGCTGCGTTGCCCCTCGTCATCGAGCAGGCCAAGCAGGCGACGAGCGCGCAAATGGCCGCCGTCGGTGCCGGACTGGCTCGGGCCGCCAATAGCTGCGAGACTCCGGATCCGGCCTACAAGCTCACGATCGAAAAGACCGTGGCGGAAGCAGTAGTGGCGGACGCTCGCCTGCAGCCATTGGTTGACGCTTTCGCCAAGGCGCTTGGCGAAACCGCCACGGCCGCTCTTGGTCCAGGAGGCGCCGGCGCGGGCGCTGGCGCTGGAGCCTCCGCGATCGGCAATGGCGGACAGATCGGCACGACAGGCCCTGGGAGCGACGGCGGTTCGCCCTTTGAGGGAAGTGAAACGAGCCCCGGCAAACTCGCGGCGTCGAACACCGGTTTTAGCGGTTCGTTTGACGAGTCCAGAACAATATTCTTAAGCGGCAATGGCGGTGGTCAATCGTCGACTGACCCGGGACAATCGACCAGTCAGAGCATTCCAGCCATACAATAGCTTAAATTGCATTTAGACCGTGGCTGGAATTAAAATGTTGGAGATCGAATTTGCTGTCACCAGACAAGAATCCTGCTCGCGTCGATCTATCCCGGGATGGGGCATCCGACGGTGATTTCATCGATTTTGACAAGGTTCTGGCGATTGTGCGTCGGCAGTGGCGCTGCGTTGCGATCGCCGGCGGAGTCTTTGCGCTTCTCGGTGCCATATACGTTCTGACATCGGTTGCACAGTATACTGCTGATACAAGTGTTTTGATTGACCGCAGCGATAACCAGGTCATCAAACAGCTTGGTGATTTCGGCCAGCTGGATGACGATGAAGGCACCGTCCTCAGCCAGCTAGAGCTGTTGAAGTCAGACTCCATCGCCTATGCCGTTGTTGACAAGCTTAAGCTGACGGAAAACAGCGATTTCATGGCGCCGAACAAGTCGCTGTTTTCGCTATCGAACATCAAGTCTTTATTAAGTTTCAAATCGTGGTTCGCCCAGAGCACAGTGACTGCGGACGACGGGGACGCAAAACGACGCAGTGCGGCTGCCACAATTGTCGGCAACATTGACGTCGAGCGTATCGGGCGGTCATATGTTCTCGATCTGAGCTACACTTCGCCTTCGCCTCAACTCGCGCGTGACATCGCTGCGGGCATTGCCGATGTGTACCTAGTCGATAAGCTAAATTCGAAATACGAAGCGACAAAGCGCGCTGGGAACTGGCTGCAACAGCGCATAGAAGAGCTACGGCAGCAAGCTCTGGATACTGACCTTGCGGTTCAGAAATTCAGGACCGAGCACGGGCTCGTGGAATCTGGTACCGGGACGTTGCTGAGTGAACAGCAACTTTCCGAATTGACCAAGCAATTGATCACATCCCAAGGCGACACGGCAAAGGCCCAGGCAAAATACGACCGTATCAAGTCGATCATCGATGCGCATCAAACTGATGCAATCGTCACTGACGTCCTGGACAGTTCGATATCGAATGATCTGCGCAAGAAATATCTGGAAGCCTCAAAGCTCGAAGCTGAAATCACCGCGCGACTCGGACCTGATCACGTACAGGCCGTTCGTTTGCGAGCGGAAATGGCGGAATATTCCCGTCTTATGTTCGAGGAGCTCAATCGTATTGCAGAAAGCTATCAAAGCGAGCTGCAGGTCGCCCAATCGCGTGAGACTTCGCTGCGTAACAGCGTTGACCAAGCAACGGGAGTCGCAGCGGCCAACGGGGAAACCCAGGTCCAGTTGCGGGAACTAGAACGTACGCGCGATACTTACAAAAACCTCTATCAGAGTTTCCTCCAGCGCTATCAAGAAGCCATTCAGCAGCAGAGCTTCCCGATCACAGCCGCACGCATCATCAGCGCGGCACAAACGCCGACCGCGCCTAGTGCACCCAAGAGGAGCCTGATTATCGCTTTCGCGGCATTCCTAGGCTGTTCGGTCGGTGCAGGTATCGGCGCATTTCGCGAGTTTCGCGACCGTTATTTCCGAAATGGTGATGATGTCAGAGAGATGCTGGACATAGAATATCTCGGCATCATGCCCATCATCGAGAACAATGTGGAAGATGCGACCCTTTCCGATCCTGCGAATTCGAGAAGCATTGCGAAAGGAAGCGCGGCAGCGACCTATGCAGAGATGCATCCGTTATCCGCCTTTGCCGAGACGCTGCGAAACGCGAAGCTTTCGATCGATGTCAGTGCTACCTCGCAGCGATGCAAAGTCGTGGGCATCGTTTCAAGCCTTCCGGGCGAAGGCAAGTCGACGACGTCTATCAATTTTGCCAAACTTCTTTCCCTTCAGGGGGCGCGCTGCCTTCTGATCGATGCGGACATGCGCAATCCTGGAGCAACGAGGGTCATTGGCCGTCATGCAGAGGCGGGACTTCTCGAAGCGTTGGTTGAAAAGAGGCCGCTGAAGGACCTCGTGATGTTTGACTCGGCCACCAAGCTGATGTTCCTCCCCATGGTTGCACGTCGTCGTGTTCCCCATTCGGCAGAACTTCTTGCGTCGCCGGCAATGGAGCAGCTTCTCGATACTGCCCGGCAGAACTTTGACTACGTTATCGTCGACCTCCCACCGCTGACACCTGTCGTCGATGCGCGGGCGATAAATTCAAAGCTGGATGCGTTCGTTTTCGTCATCGAATGGGGTAAGACGTCGCGCAAGGTCGCGCAATCCTCGCTCTTGCTCGATCCGGATCTCTACACGAAGTGTGTCGGTGCGATTCTGACGAAGGTGGATCCGGTCAAAATGAAGCTTTATCGCTCATTTGGCTCTTCCGAATATTATTATAAGAGATATTCTCGCTATTACACCGAGGCACCGTGAGGAACGTCGCAGACCGGCTCGTCCAATCTGCCTTTGTCCTCTTGACTACCGCCCTTCTGGGCTTGGCGATTTCGGAGTTGCGGACGAGTATACGTTCCGTCGATGTCTCAATTGTTGCGGAGCGCATCGAAGCCGGCCGTGGCGTAAGCCCACCGCTTGCCGAGGAGATGTCGAAGGACGCACTGCAGCTAGCGAAGAGCGGGTACTGCCGATCCGACGTAGTGGCGGCCGGACTTACGATGGTCCTGTTCGACCTTGACCAACATAGTCCGCAGCACGACTATGATGCTTGGCTCTCGTCTGCCGCCCAGGCGCGAGACTACCTCGTTCATGCACTGCGCTGCATGCCGGCAAATAGCAATATTTGGCTGCGCATGGCTGCGGTGCAATCGACTATTGCCGAGGATCCACAGGAGATCGCAAGTTTAATGGCGCAGTCGGCTCGGTTTTCCCCGGCCGAAGAGACAGGTCTGCTGGCCCGGTTCAATTTCTGGAACAGCTACACGCTCGCGACCTTAAAAGCAGCTACGCCAGCTTTGTCGGGGGACATCGCGACGCTGCTGGAGTTCGGGGACAGATGCAGAGTTAATGCCGCATTAGCGCATGTCGGCCCTCAGCTGAAACCCTATGTTGACGATATCTGGTCAACGCTCGGTACTGAGAGCACTGCCAAATTCTCCAAGCGTTGCTGATTGCTAGCCAAGTTCGCTGCGCGCGCTACACACCGCACCATCTCGTGCGACCCGCCGTTCTTTGGTGGTTCGCTTAGGGTCACCTGAACGAATGGCTATCCTTGAAAGGATAGCGGCTGACCATCGCCTGTTGTTGTAGCCCTTCCATCGTCTAGGTGTTTTGTAGTTCACCGCTCGCATCCAGCCGAGCTCGCTTGAGACCCTAGAGAATCGCGAAAGGGCGTGGTGCAACGCATTGCCCCACTAAAAGACCCTCGCCGATCTCTCGACGAGGGTCTTATCAGTCAGCTCATCGGCCCTTAAGCAAGCGCCGGGTGGTAGTCGGTGCCGGTGATGTTGAGCGTCAGGACACCCACATCCGTATGGCCCGAGCCGTCCGAGATCTTATAGTACTCGATCTTCTCGGTTACACTAGCGCCAGCAGCCACATCCGTGTTTAACGTGTACGTGAATTCGCCATTCGGCTTGACGTGGAATGTGCCGTACTGCCCGGCAACGTCGGTAACGTTGTTGCCACCATTCTTGGCGTCAACGCTCGTGCCGTCGAACTGGCGAAGGAAAAGCTTGCCGTTGTCGCCCGGAATATCATTGGAAAGAACATTCCCGCCAATCGCACTGCCTTCCGTGAACGAGAAACTGTCATCGACAGCAACTGGCTTGGTTTGGGTGACGCCCTGAATATTGAGGGTGAAAAGGCCGACGTCGGTATGACCGGCACCGTCGGAAATCTTGTAAGAGAGATGTTCCGTCAGCGTCTGGCCATCAACGAAACCGATCTTTGCATCGGCGTGCAGCACATACGAGTAGCTCCCGTCTGGCTTTACATAGAACGTTCCGTGTTCCCCTTCGATCGTCGTAACCTGAGTTACGCCTTTCTTGGCGCCAACGCTCACGCCGTCAAAGAAACGCAGAAAGATGCTGCCGCCGTTATTAGCGGTATCGTTTTCGAGCAGGTTGCCGGAAATAGTGTCAGTTTCTTTGAAAGTAGCGGAATCGTCGGTGGCAGTAACATACTGAGACATGAGCTCTCCTTGGTTATTATGGGTCAATTTATGACCTCAACAAGCAGCGCGATTAAAGATGCCTTAATATAACGAGTCAACTCGGGAGGTTAATATAAGGTAAATATTTTAGGGGTCCTTCCAAAATGGAACTCGCGCCCTAGGCTATGAAAAGGCTCGAAAACTGCCAAAACCATACTATATCCGCAAAATATACCCCGAAGGGTTGTATTTATTTACTACCAAAACCTCTCACTATTGTTTGATCGGTAAGAGAGGCGCTTTGTTGTCGCGCGTCGGCTGCAAACTGGGGTGCACTGTTGGGTTAAATTGACCTGCACCCAATACCGCCTGTCTTATGGCCGTGTTGGACTTAAGAAGCGACAATTGAAAATCCCGTGGGCGCTCCTCATGCTGGAGCACGTTTGCCGCGACTGTCACCCATCATGAAAAGTCAGGATTATTGGCATTTTAGAGATTTCTTTTAGGCGAATGAGAGAGGCCAGCAGGTAAATGATCTTCATCAGTCGGAGATCGTTGCATGACCGTTTACTATGTTAATTCTTCCACCGGATCGGATAACAACGTCGGCACGAGCGAGGGCAGCGCATTTGCAAGCCTTTCGGCTGTCGAGGGCATTAAATTGCAGCCCGGCGATAGTGTGCTCCTGGCAGCGGGGAGCGTCTTTAACGAACAGTTTGACCTGAAGTATTCCGGCACAACAGTCGCGCCCATTACGGTGGGAATGTACGGCCTCGGAGAAGCTCCCGTCATTCAAAGCAGCGGCGACGGGATCCACGGTTCCAAGGCATCCAATATCATCGTCGAAAACATCAAAATTGCCTTCACCGGCGGAAACGCCATCTACGCGGGCAACGTGTCCAACTGGGTCGTACGCAATGTCGAGGTTTCCGACACTGGGCTTGCCGGCCGCGCTGGCTCGATCAGCTTCCAAAGCAGCCAGAACATCGCGATCGTGAACACCAGGGTTGAAGGAACAAATGGCGACGGGATCTGGATGGAGAAGGTCAGTGGCATCACGCTCCTCAACAATACCGTCCTCAATAGCCACGGCGCGGCAGCTGACGCAATCCAATTGAATGACAGCAGCGGTATTCTAATTGCAGGAAACCATTTGCAGCAGACCGAAACAAACAGCGCCAAGGGTGTCCTGGTGCTAGTACGAGCCGACAACGCGGTCGTCGTGGATAACACATTGATCGGCGGTGGGTTTGGTCTCAGCGCTCAGGCGGGCAACAATATCGCTATCCATGGTAACGACATTTCGGGATTCGGAGGATATAGCTGGTCCTACGGCATCGGCTTGGGCGATCAGGGTGACGCGCGCAATTATGACATCAGCGGCAATCACATCCACGATGGCGCGTGGGGCGTATCGATCAGCGCGGCAGGATACCCAGATTACCTGCGCGAGAACATCAATGTCCACGCCAATGTCTTTGATGGGCTGAGCGGTGCTGCGATCAAGGTTGACCGGTCCGCCTCGGGTTCTTTCCACGACAACGTTGTCGAAGCCGGCGTGACGCTCACCAAGGTTTCGACCGCTGTCGCGGTCGAGGATACTTTTGCGTTCGGCGACAATCGGACGGTCCCCGGGCCACAGGATGGCGGTAACACACCTGATCATGCCGGCAACGGGCCAGACGCTGTACCCACGCCGCAGACACCACAACCCGTCCCTGACAACGGACCGGCACCCGTCGCAACGCATCCTGTCCCCAAAATTGTCGCCGTTCACGATACTCTGACAATTGCCACCGACACCGGCGCCGCTTATCACGGTAACCTATTGGACAATGACGTGTCCGCTAATGGTAACGTCTTTCTCAGGCGCTTTGGGGAAGCTGCGGTCGACAAGAACGGACTGACGATCATGGGAAAGTACGGCGTAATTCACATCGAGCTCGATGGCGGCTACACCTATTCTGTTGATACGCATAAGCTTGCGGGCCTATCCGGCAGGGTTAGCGAGTCATTCCAGTATAAGATTTCGGACGGGGCCTCACATATTGATACCGACACACTCGCGATCAGCATCAATGTCGACGCCTTTCATGGATCACATCTGCTGGGCTGAACTTTCACTCTGAGGCCTGATAGGCGAAGGACCTGCGTCGCCGTACGCATGCCAGTTTCTCCGGTGCCTCGCGATTCCCGTCGTCAAGGTGTTGCTCCCGAATACCAGTCGGTAAAACTCTGGAGAAGCGGCGAGGTTTTTTCTTGCTTCCTAAGTCGCGTTTAGCTTAGCCTTAATTTCCAAAGTCTACATTCAAATAGTCTGGACGGTTTTGTCAGCTTTCGGCTGTGGCGATATTGTCAGTTGTGAGGCGAGCCTTGCAACTTGGGGATATGCGATTTGAGAACGTTGGGCTTTTGTCTGTTTAAGAAGGGTTTCTCTGTGTTCAAGCGTACAGCATCAAACGAAAACGAACCGCTCCGGGCCTTGATGAAATGCAAGAGCGATATCGTGTTCATTGGGATAGCAAGCGCCCTCATCAATGCACTTTATCTTACCAGCTCGTTTTTCATGCTGGAAGTTTATGACAGAGTGATTCCGAGCAAGAGTATTCCATCGCTTTTCGCCTTGGCAATCCTCGTCCTGACGCTTTACGCCTTTCATGGGGCGTTTGAAACGCTGCGCAGCCGCATGCTCGTGCGCGTTGCGGGTGCTCTCGACGAAGCAGTCAACGGCCGCATGTTCCGAGCACTTATCAAAGCACCCCTCAAAGTCCGGATCGGCGGCGACGGCATGCAGCCGCTGCGGGACTACGACCAGATCAGAACCTTCATCTCTGGCATGGGGCCTCCAGCGATGCTCGATCTGCCATGGCTTCCTTTCTATGTCTTCATCTGCTTCCTGTTCCATCCCATCATAGGCTATATCGCAATCTTTGGATCGCTTGTCCTTGCGTTTCTCACGTTCCTAACCAACCGCGGCACGAAGGTACTCTCGGCGCGCCAGTCCGAGGCTGGAAATCTTCGAAATGCGTTCGCACAGGCATCAATCCGCAACTCGGAAGTGATCCATGCTATGGGTATGGTCGGTCCAATTTCTCAGATGTGGGAGCAAAGGAACGGCGAATTCAGAGACATCAACCGGCGTGCGTCCGATATCGGCAATGGTTATGCGACTCTTTCAAAAATCGTGCGCATTGCGTTGCAGTCAGGAACCCTTGCTACGGGCGCAATTCTTGTTATCCAGGGGCAGGCGACGTCCGGGATCATCATTGCGGCATCGATCCTGACATCGCGTGCGATGGCTCCGGTTGAGGCCGTGATTGCAAACTGGCGTGGGCTGGTGGGTGCCCAGCAGAGCTGGTCGAGACTGACCAATCTCCTGAAGACAATCCCGGAAATGCCAGCACCTCTGGCGCTGGCAGCTCCAAGCAAGCAGATAACTGTCGAAGGTCTGGCAAGCGGCCCGCCCGCAGGCCAGAAGGTCGTGGTTTCCGACGTTAGTTTCGGGCTGCGCGCAGGAAGTGCCCTTGGCGTGATCGGTTTCAGCGCTTCGGGCAAGTCATCGCTGGCGCGCGCCATGATCGGTGTCTGGCCATCCGTCAGGGGGTCCGTCCGACTGGATGGTGCCGCGCTCGACCAATGGGATGTCGACGCGCTCGGCCGCCACATCGGATATCTCCCGCAGGATGTTGAGCTGTTCTCGGGGACCGTTGCTCAGAATATTTGCCGTTTCTCCAACGTCCTGTCGCCGGAGGCAATCGTCTCGGCGGCGAAGGCGGCCCGCGTCCACGATCTCATTCTCAGACTGCCAAACGGCTACGAAACCGAAATTGGCGACGGCGGAGTGTTGCTGTCGGCCGGGCAGAGGCAGCGCATCGCGCTTGCGAGAGCGCTTTACATGGAACCGTTCCTGGTTGTGCTAGACGAGCCAAATTCAAACCTTGATGAAGAGGGCGAGCGCGCGCTCAGCGCTGCTATCATGAGTGTCAGGGCTCGAGGAGGCATCGTCGTCGTGATCGCTCATCGACCTGGCGTCCTGGCAGTGGTCGACTTCGTCTTGATGATGCAGGACGGCAGGATGGTCGCGTTCGGTCCAAAGGAAGAGGTTTTTGCGCGGATGAACCGTGCCGAACCCGCAAGGGCCACGACGTCTGAGCGCGTCGCGCAACTCAAGGTCGTGATCGACGCAAATAGCCCGCAGTCGGGCGCCGAGCATAACGGTTGATTGTCATGAGCAACACAATCAATGAATCAAGACGCTCGCTGAGGCGCCACACTGCTGTGGTTGCGATTTTGGCAGCGGCGTTGGTCTGTGGAATTGGCGGCTGGGCAGCCACGACGGAGCTTTCGAGCGCCGTTATCGGCGATGGTACGGTGGTCGTCAGCGGTGATGTGAAGAAAATTCAACACCTGAACGGGGGGCTCGTGTCAGAGCTTCTGGTTGCCGAAAACGATCACGTCGATGCAGGTCAGGTGTTGATCAGACTTGACGGAACGGCGACAAGGGCGAATTTGTCAATCGTTGAAAGCAATCTGGCGCAGCTCTATGCCAGGCGCGCGCGCTTGATGGCGGAACGGATCGGATCGGACAGTTTTGACGTTCGGGAAAACCTCCAGGACCTGACGTCGAGCGCGGCGGCACAGGCGCTTCTTGATGGTGAGCACAAGCTGTTCGACAGCCGGCGGTCAGCATTGCTTGGCATGAAGAGCCAACTGTCGGCGCGCAAGGACCAGCTTGGTGATCAAGTCAAGGGCCTAGTCATCCAGATCAACGCCACGACAAAATCGCTGACGCTCATTCAGGAAGAGCTGGATAGCATCGCCGAACTGTTCAAGAAAGGTCTGGTCACGCTTCAGCGCGTGAACGCTCTCAAGCGCCAGCAAGCAGATCTCGAGGGTGCAAATGGCCAGGAGATTGCCGCGAAAGCTGAAGCGGAAGGAAAGATCATCGAAATCGATCGACAGTCGCTCCAACTCGACGAGGATCGCGGTTCCGAAATCGCAAAGGAGCTAACCGACGTCGAGGCGAAAATTGCCGAGAACGAGGAGCGTCGCGCAACGGCCCTTGATCAATTGCGCCGGCTGGACATTACTGCTCCCTTGAGCGGGCGCGTCCATCAGCTGGCAGTGCACACGATCAATGGCGTCATCGACCCCGGTCAGACGCTGATGCTGGTGGTTCCGGAGAATGAGGATTTGATGGTCGAGGCACGGGTCTCGGCTCAAAGCATTGACCAGATTCATGTCGGACAGCCGGTCGACATACGGTTTACTGCCTTCGACCAGCGCACCACACCTGATGTCGGCGGAGAGGTCACATCAATCGCACCCGATATCGTGAAAGACGAGCGGTCCGGCATCAGCTACTACCCTCTTCGCGTCAAACCCAACCCCGAAAGCCTCGCGAGGTTGGAGAAGATTAAGCTCTACCCAGGCATGCCCGCCGAGGTTTTCATCAAGAGAGCGGACCGGACTGTCATTTCCTATTTGACAAAGCCGCTTTCTGACCAGATGCAACACGTCTTTCGAGACGACTGATCACGTGGCAACGGAAGTTCGTATTGCTCAATGGTCTTGAGTTTCCATGAGGGCGAGATTGTGACCACGCGTCTGCCACGCCCTCGTCGATAAACGCTCCGTCTTTCGCATTTGACATCGAAATTGCAGCGGCGTTTCTGTAGCATTGCGCTGTTGCAAACTTGAAAGCAGGGCCGGGTGTTTTTATCGAGTACAGAGCATGTCGGCGACCGTTTGCATAAGCGACGTGAGGTGTCATCTGCCCCGGTGACGCGAATTCTCTTAACGCTTCTGGTGTTTCACCTTATGTCGACATCGGCCTTCGGGCAGTCAGAGCCGTCAAAACCGCTCCGAATCGTCGCGTTCGGCACATCTTTGACGGCGCGCGGCGGATGGCAGCCGGCAGTGAGGGACGGGCTAGAGAAATGTCTCAAGAGATCGATCACACTCGACAGTGTTGCCAAGAGTGGTGAGACCACACGCTGGGCTCTCAGCCAGATCGATAGTGTTGCAGATCTTAATCCGGATATCATTTTGATCGAATTTTATGCGAATGATGCAGCCCTAGACCGCCTGATCTCACTCTCTACAAGCAGAAAAAGCTTCGGCGAAATTCTAGATCGTCTTCGAACGAGGCGACCAGGCGCGCGCATTATCGATATGGCAATGAACCCTATATCCGGACTACGTGGTGCAATTCGCCCGTTTGTCAACAATTACATTGAGGCCCACAAGCAGGAAGCAGTCAATAGGGGCCTCGAATTTGTCGACTACCGTCCCGCCTGGAAGAGCCTCGGAGACGCGGCCCTGGCGGAGGCTATTCCAGACGGCCTTCACCCGCTGCCAGGGGTCGCCGCGGCAATAATCACACCTGTGCTTGTCCGACAAATTGCCGGTGCAGCCGCCGCGAATTGCAACGTCGCCAGGGCGGAAGACAACACCGTCATCCAGCCCTGAGATAGTTCCTCAAATAGCCAACCAGCGATGCACGGTCACTTTCCGTTGGCTCTTCAATGGGAGGTGCTTGTAGGTCGTGAAGGAGATGAGACTTCAATTCATGCTCAGTGTGCGCGATGTAGATGCCATGTCGTCCGGACAACTGGCTGACTGTTGCCAATTGATGATCGTTGCGATGCTCGCCAAGTGCGGCTTGGCGGGGAACCAATACGATTGGCTTACCAAACCTTTTGGCAGTCAGAACCGTTCCGATGCCAGCATGCGAGACAATCACACTTGCGTCCATAAAGAGCCGGTCGAAATCGGCCGGCGCGATATCCTTGATCCATTTCATATTCTCAGGGACATATTTTCCTTTGCCAATTTGGGCCAGCACCGGCTTCGGAAGATCCTTTGCAATGGAGTCTATCCACTTGATCAGGCGATCGAACGGCAGCTGTGTTCCGACAGTGACAAGGATCAAAGGACTGCTCCTGCGTAATGGGGACCATTTGCCTTCGATAAATGCTCCCATTGCGTCAACCACAGCGTCGCGACGCGGCCGGCAAGCTTTCCAGACAAGGAAAGTTTCTCAACGTTCGCGATGCTGTCGATCCAGACAGTGCGCTTGCCGAACACGCGGCCGGCTAACAGACAAAACAGTCCCGGTGCGGCACCGGTTGAAAGGACGACATCGGGACGATGCTTGATCACGGCGTAGAACGCGGCGAAAAAGCATTTGATCGACTGCACGATCGAATCGCGGCTGCAGTCGGGCAGGATGATCCCGTCCTTTATATCGTATTTCGTCAGCAATCCTGGAATTGTCGTGGCAAAGACGATGTCGCAATCTTCAAACGCGCCACGCATCGTCATCAGCTGCTCCCAATGACCTCCTCCGGAGGAGGCAGCAAGTACTTTCACCTTCTTAGTGCTCATTCGAATGGACCCCCAGATTTTTACAGGCCGGCTTTGGTTTGATCGTGCGTCGAGGATACTCGACATCGACCTTGTGCTCGCTTCATCGTCGTAGACGTACTGTGCCCTTTCGGGGAGGAATGTAAAACCCTGGTCGAGGATCACTCGGAAGCGATACCACCAATAGCGGCCAGAGAACAACTGGCGCCAACATGAGTCCTGCTTCCATCATGGAACCGATCATGACCATAAGAATGAGTGCGACTTCCCTTGATTGGACGCTTCTGATCGCAGTGTTTCGGGAGGCCATCGTAATCCTCTGGCCGAGACGGGCAAACAGGAAGACAACCCACAAAATCGTGCCAGGAAGACCGATGTTTAGGGCGAGTTCAAGATAGGTGTTGTGGGTCGAGCGGGCATCAAACGTGACACGCACATATTGTTCCATAATATCGGGCTGGCGGAACAGCGCAAATCCGTAGCCAAATATCGGTTTGTCGTAAATCAGGGGGATTAGCTGCTCCCATATATTGGTCCTTCCGGAAAAGGTCAGATCTTTTCCGAATGCATCCGCGACAAGTTGTGCTGCGCCGATATAGGCGGAAGCGCCGATAATCCCGATGATCAGGCAGAAGAAGAACAGGAAGATCGAGCGTGCACCGACATTGCCGATCTTCTGCATCACCATGACGCCTGCGCCCGCCGCAATGCCCACGGCTGTCATGACCACGGCTGTCGACGACTTTGAAACGACGATCAAGCCCAGGATCATGAGCAATGTGGTCCAGCGAAGCAGGGTTCGATATCGCAGCCTCCATGTCGGCATTCCGGTCGGCAGCACGATTACGAACGCCAGGGCAAAAAACTGGCCCATCGTATTCTTGTGGTAGAAAAGGCCCTTGACCATACCTGCGTAAGATCCGGCCATGATGCCGAAGCGCGGAAAGGCCAGCGTATAGAGAACGTTTGCGAATGCCGCAAAAATGCAAAAATTTTGAAGTTGCCGGTACGTGTCGACGCTTCCATAGCGCAGCCTGTACAGAAGCGGCGCCACGGTCAGGATCAATACCGCCGCAATGCCGCGCGCCGATGCCCCGAAACTAACGGAGAATGCCAACGAAATAAGGCAAAACGCCGCGACCATGATCGCAACCTTGGGGATGGATTTGAAGTAGGAGAGCGTTCGGTTCGGCTCGAGCAGAAAATAAATCCCGATTAAGGGGATCAAGCTGTAAAGCATCAACTTCTGCGGAAGCGGATCGACAGATATTCCATCGTCAAAATTCGATGGGTAGCCGTACCACATTGCTGTTGCGCGCAGCAGGGAAAGGTGCAGCAGCGTCAGCAGCAGCAACCTGACCACCTTTTCTTTGGGTATAGCGTAAGGGCGGTGACGATAGATCGCCCCCGCCTGGTCAGAATAGGTATCAAACTCAACGCCGGGATTGAGGCTCATTGTTCAAGCCCTTTTCAGATGCTTCGTTCAGAGGCGGCACTGGGCCGGTATTCCTGGTAGGCGTGGCCGAGAATTCCGTTGACCATGCCTGCGCCGCGCAAGACGTGGGTGAGAGCTCGCATGCCCCAATAAGGCGACACAATTATTGCCGGCAGCATGGTCAGTCCCAGCAGCACTCGTATAGCGCCATAAGTTGCTCGGTAAATCCGGCGCTTGAGGTTGCCATGCAGGACCTCGCTGACCGCGAACGTATTGCCGAGCCTATATTGCCTCTGCAATACCCATTTCCACGTCATCCGGCTTGCTGGAACGATATCGTAAACAAGCGCCTTGTCTGACCAGAAAACCTTCATGCCTTGGCGGACGGCCTGATTGAAGAACAGGTAGTCCGTTCCTCCAGTATAGCGCATCTTCTCTTCGAAACGCAGCTGCCATGAGCGGATTAGCGGATAGTCGAACATGACATTGTTCGAAGCGGCGTAGCCGATGCGTTGGCCGTCCTGGTTCTGCTTTCGTTCAAAGACCCGTGCCTTAATGAAATATTCCGGCGGGTTCTCAGGATATACGGGCTGGACCGGGCCATAGACGCAATCGGCCCGATAGGTTTCCCGGGTTTCCAGCATCGCGTCGAGCCATCCGTCAACAGGCCATTCGTCATCATCGAGAAAGCAAAATAGATCGGTATCGGGAGGAGCGGCGTCCATTGCGCGATTGCGTGCAAAAGGTATGCCCTGATTGGGTTCAATTGCGTAAATTAGCTCATAGGTCCCGGTCCTGGCGAATGTCTCCACGGTCGCCTTTGCGCTGCCGGTCGCATCGTTGTCAACGACGACCATGGTAAGATGATAGGGACGGGCGGGGTGTATGACTTGACGGGTCATGACCTCGAGCAGCTTGGCGATGCCATCAAGTCGGCGATAGGTCAGTACACCGACGGCAATCCTCAACGGCACCGTGCTCGTTGCTTCGGCTGCGATCTTGTGAAAAATGTCCTGCTGGTTCATGACCGGCCTCTCCGCAATATGTTTGCCAGGCGCTTGCGCGCGGCCATCAAGGCCACCTGCGAAGCTGCGTCACCGAACGGGCCACCGGTCACGACGCGGCGTACTTCGCTGGGGAGTTTCAGGAGGGGCGTCGTTTCGGCGATGCCGCCAGCCACCAAGCTTTTGCCAAGCGCCTGCAGCCCCGCGTAGCGACGTGCCAATTCCATGCCGGTCGCAATCATGATCCGCGGACGCAGCGTCTTTGCTCTGCTTGTGCCAGTATAGCGGTTGGAGGCGTGAATCCGCTGAAAGGTCAACGGGGTTTCGACAATTGCGCCCCGACCGAGATAGGCGGCGGCGAACTTGATATAGTTGTCGCTTAGCACGACGTCCGCTGCCACAGTCATGGGCAGTATCTGCGATAGTAGGTCGCGACGGAAGCTCAAGCCTGATGTCGGCACGGGGATCGTGGGAAAGTCGCCATTGCGGAGTGTATCTCGTTTGTCGAACAACGTTACCTGCACCCCCGGAAGAGGGTGGTCGTTCTCCTTGGTCGTCACACGGTCAAAGCACCAATCTATCTCGTTGCGATCATAGATTTCGGCCACCTTGGCCAGTTTACCAGGCAGAAACGTATCGTCGGCATCGAGGAGAAAGAGGATATCGCCGCTTGCTGCCGCAAAGCCAGCATTGAAGCTTGAGGCCTGCCCCCCGTTCTCCTTCAACACTGCATGGATCAGATTTCCATAGGATGCCAGAATGTGCCTGGAATCATCCGTCGACCCGTCATCAACAACGATCACTTCGACGTCGGGATGGGCCTGCGACAAAACGCTGTCGATGCATGGGCGCAAGAATTGCCCATAGTTGAAGTTGTTGATCAGCACCGAAAGTTTCAAATTGCTGCCTCCTGGGCCAATCGATCAGCGCGCCAGCGGCGAGTATCGGCGAATACCCGCCCGGTACCCGCGCATGTAGTAATGTTTCCAGATGGCCCAGAAACGTCTCTTCGACTGAGGTAGGAGATAAAGGAGGGCTGCGCGCAAGGCCCAGTCCGCGCTTTCGATCCAAGTCGCCAACGGAACCCCAGCGATCCTTGTCCCGCGCGGCACCTCGTCGGGAAAAAGAGCGGGCATGCCGTAGCCAAGCCGTTCGCCACGTTTTTGCACCCACTCCTCAGTGACGCTCGATGCGGGAATCCAGTGATGGACCACGGCTTCGGCGCATCGGTAGGATTTAGCGCCGTTGGCAGCCAGTCGAATGATGATTTCCGCATCTTCGCCCATCGCAAACATTTTTCCCGGAAGGGGACCAATATCTTCTCGGTAGCGCACTTTGGCTCCAAGAAGCTCGCGCCGAACAATCGTGTTCGGTCCCCATACTTTTGTGGGATCGCATGGGCCGCTTTTTGTTTCATCGACGATCGCAAAGGTTGATCCCATCGGGATCCAATCAATGAAGCGGTCCTTCGGCTGCTTTTCCCATTCGGGCACGATCCTGCCGCCAAAGACTCCATAACCCGGATGAGCGTCGGCGCATTCGACGATCGCCTTCAACCAGTTCGGCTCTGCACGAATATCATCGTCGGTGAAGACGATAATATCGCCCTTGACGCGATCCAGAGCCATGTTCAGCGCTCCGGACTTTCCCGGCTTGTGCTGCTGAAGGACAGTGATCGGGAGCGTCTTGCTGTAGGACATCAAAAGACTGAAAGTATCGTCAGTGCTGTTGTTGTCGACAGCAATCAATTCCCATCGGTCATGGGGTAACTCCTGGCTCACCAAAGAATCCAGAGTATGGCGCAGCCGCCGGCTTGCGCCATTATAGGACGAAAAGAGCACGCTGACGAAGGTACCCGACATCAGTTATCAATCCTCCTGGTGAAGTCGAATGTTAAAAGCCTCATATTTTGCCTGCCTATTGATGTTTCAGCGGTGCGATCTCAAATGGGAATTGGACTGCGCCTTGCCGAAGAATTCCCGTCGATGACCGTCGCCGACCACCCTCAGTTTGCGAAGGTTGCGCAGCCAGCGCTTCGGCTTGGACAGCGCGCCGCGATTGAGGAAGTACTGCCTGATCAGACTTGGCGCGCGACTGTGCGATCCACTATGCGCGACGCGATAAACCGCTCCACGGAAAGGCAGTTTCGTTAAAGGAGCCCCCCGCTGGGCGAGAATGCTGGCTATGCGCACGTGGCTGCCCAGCATAGATTTGATCCAGTCGAGCGAAGCGTCCTCGAATCGCTGCGGCAATTGATAGAGGTCGGCGCGAATGATGAGTGAAGTGCCGCAGAGGTGGCTGAAGTCGTCGTGGCCCAGCAAGAAATTTCCGCCATCGTCCCAGATGTAGCCGTGGTCGATGGTCCAGCCGTTGGCGGTTTGATGTTCGGAAACGTACTTTACGATCCGCGAGCTGACAAAATCGTCGTCGTCCACAATCATGAAGAACCGGCTATCGGCAGCGGCCAGCATCCCACTGAGGACGCGCCGGCCCTTGTCGGCCCGGAAGGCATCGAGAAAGTCCTCCTTGCTGCCCTTGCCGAGCTCGTGCATGTCGTTTGGTGGAAACGTCACGCGCACCGCCGAAAACTTTTCCGGCAGATCCGGCAAATCAGCCCCTTCGTTGGCAACGATGATGCCGCGCCAATCGCCCATCGTCTGATTGGAAATCGAAGCCACGGTCTGGGCAAGATTTGCCTTCAGTTTGCTCCAATCTCGGGCATTGTCCTGATGTCGAACCGGGATGATGAAGGTGACGAGCGGCATCGAATTCCCCCCTTAAGCCCGCAGGCCCACGGTTTGTTTCTCTTCCACACGCCCCTTGGAGGCCTGCACTCGCGCCCACTCGATCCCATCTTCGAGCGAGGTCGCCTTGTAAGAAAGGTCCGTGCCGCCCGAGAATGCGTTCATGAAACGGCGGATCTTTCCGTAACTGTTATCCAGTACGGCATGTGGCCGGCCGAGCAACAGCGAGCATATGTGCACATGCAGGCGATCTGTCACGATCGCACGAGCACGCGAGATCTGACTGATGCCGCGCTCAAAGCGGTTGTGCGCCGCGGCGTCTAGCCGGCGCAGAGCAACTTCACTAGGCTTCAATGCTAAGTAGGCCGAAGCCACCCCTAACTTTTTGGCAATGTCCACCTTCCGCTTCGATTCCGTAATCCAGTCTTCCACCGGAATATCAGATGGAATCTTGCGGTCAGTCGCACCAGCCCTTTCCGCATCCTCCCGCAACATGGCAAGGACGGGAATCCGCGTCACCCTTTCGCCAAGCGCTCCGATGGCAAAAGCCATGTCAGGGCACAGACGCACCGCGCAGTCGAAGTGTTTCTCAGAAAACTCCCTAGATTCTTCGTCGCGTACAAGCAGGATGAAATTCTTGTGACGTCCAATGGCGCGCTTAGACTGCTCGATGCGCTCGGCGGAACTGTAGTGGATCGATTGCGGAAACTGGATAATCTGTCGATCCGGAAAACGCTCCATGATTGTTTCGCGAAAATCCTGGTGCGCGACCCAGATATCACCGAAATTACCGCCACCATGGATGAAGATCGGGCCGGTCGGGACCCTGCGCTTCAGTTCCTCGGCCGAAAAGTCATATAGCCTCGAAACGTAGTCTGGTCGCTTGCCGAACCGATCCTTGAGATAGGCCATCTCGCCGAGCCAAATTGCCGAGTCGCCGCAATTGCGGATGTCGGGAAAGTCGAGAATCGCCAGGGGTTCATCGCGGGAGACGTAGTCCTTCAGGCAATCATGGATCATGCCATTGAGTTTTGAGATCAGCTCCGATCTGGATTGGCTGGTCATTCTGCCTCTCTTGTTGATTTTCGTTTAACTTTAAGCCGACTTGGGTACGGCAATACGTCTTGCTTTTGACAGGAACTTGACAGCAATGCGATGGACTTCAGTTTCCGGGCCGTTGGGCTTCTTCATCGCAACCCAAAGAACAAAGCTCGATCCGACATAGATCAGACCACCCGCCATGACGAGGAAGGCGAGATAGCCGGCCAAATGCGGCTTGTCGGCAGGCATGCTGATGCTATGCGACAATGTCCAGACGCCGGCCGCCATTAACACCACACTGGCAAGCGCACGAAAGTTCGCTGCAAGTTGTTGTAAGAAGGGCAGGTTGATCAGGCGCTTGACGAGAAGCATGTTGACGACGGTGGAAATCAGGCCTGTAAGCACACGTGCGTAAACCACGCCTGGAAGTCCGGCCATCATGAGACCGGCGATGATGATTGGGACGCGTACCACCAGCATCTGCGTATCGCGGATGAACAGCATCTTGGTATGGCCTTTCGCCATGCCGAGCGGCTGAACGAGGGAGCCTAGCGTCTGCAGGGCGAACACCGATGCCAGGGCCTGGACGATGAAGATGGCAGGGATCCATTTCTCTCCCAGAGCAAGCCTCATCATCGGATCCGCCACCACGGCCATGCCGATACCCGCCGGAAGCGCAACGGCGGCCAAGAGCGCCTGTGCACGTTGATAGGCTGCTATAAGGCGGACCGGATCGTTTCGGACCTTGGAGAAACCAGGGTAGATCGTCTGGTTCAACGGCGCCGTTGCTTCGCGTGTCGGCAGCGTCGAAAGAGTGTTTCCGACTGTATAGTGGCCAAGCTGTGTGGCGCCAAGCATCTTGCCAATCAGCAGATATTCGATGCGCCAGTTGAGCGTGTTGACGATCTGTCCGGCCGTCAGCCAGACTGAGAACGAAAACAGTTCGCGCGCGTGCCGGAAGGTAATGCGCGGCCAGAATGGCAGGACGGTATAGGAGACGATAATATTGGTCACTTGATAGGCGAGGGTGCCGATAACCAGCGCCCAATAGCTGTGATATATTGCAGCTATCGCAACCGTAACGATGAATCCGACCAACTTCTGCGAGACATTGAGAACAAACTCCTGCCAGAAGATCAGATCGCGCTGGAGCATGACACGGCGAGGATTAGCGAGCCCGCTCAAAAGGAGGCTGAAACTCAACGCAAGCATTACGCTCGTCAACCGAGGCTCGTTATAGAATCCGGCGATGGGATACGACGCGGCGGCAAACAGCAGTGCCAATATCGCGCTTCTCGTCACGCTCAACGTCCAAACCGCACTGAAATGAGTCTCGCTGGGCGACTCGTGGCGGATAAGCGCCTGATTGAGCGAGAGTTCGGTGACCGAGCTCAGGATCACCTGGATCGTCGTCGCGATGGCGACAAGGCCGAAGTCCGCCGGCACGAGATACCAGGCAAGCACGAAGGTGCTGAGTGCGGAAAGCGCATTGACGATGGCGCGGGATAGGCTCAGCCACATGCTGCCCTGAATCAGTCGGTCAGTAACACTGCTCATGGATGGTAAGCTCCTGACGTTAGAAACGGTAACCCTCCATGGGGGCCGCACATCCGTTTCACGTTCCTCTCGCTCACGCAGGGGCACGGGGTATCTTCGGAATTAAAAAGCATCATGCCTGACAGCCTCGTCACACGCTCTTGCGACATCAAAGTGCGCTAGCCGTTGTCTTTGAAAAGTCCTGCTTCAGTCGGTTCAGCTCGACCAACATTCTTTCATGTGCTTTTACTATCGACGCATCAGTGCTGAGCTGGCCGGGCTTTTGCGCCACCCGTTGCAAGGTCTTTACCGTCGAGCCGAACACATAATTTCCGCTCAGCTGCCGGATGCGGCGGTGACGGAACGTTACGTTCTTCAGCAAATAGGTATTTTTGCGCACCAGCGAAGCACCGAACTCGACCAGATTGGATGGACCGATCGGGTCAAAATCAATCTCCAGATCGAGGGCACTTGCCCAATCGTACCATTTGGCGCGGTTGCCCGGCGCGATCGGTCGAATTGCCCTCCATGGGACGCGCAGGGCGTCGGAGATGATGCAACCATGCATCGCTTCGGAAACGACCTTATGCGAGGCGCTAATCTCAGTCAGGACCTTTTCCACCGACCAGCGCGGATCGATATAGTGAATGCCGGCAAGATCGCAGACTTTCTCCCAACTACCATACATGGCACTCTCATAGTGAGGCATGAACGAGACCGGATAGCGTTTTTCCACGCTCTTTGCATCCCAGCAACTGCGCGTGAGGATGCCGGAGTCGCCAATGGCATAGCTCGGATCAATACCGAGAATTTCCGCGGTCTTCTTTCCGCGAACGAAATAGAATGTCCAATTGCGGTCGACTTTCGGCGGATTGGTGTAGCCGCCGTAACCTGACCCAAAGACAACTTTCTGCATGGCTGGGTCGAAATTGTCGTAGAGGATCGAGCCAATTCCGAGAAAAAGGTGGCTTTCGTCCTCGTCGAAGAAGTCCGGCAGCAACCGATCCCAGAGCCAATGGTTAAGCTCGTCGCCGAAATTCTCGTGTTTCCCACGATAGGCAAACATCTTCATCGTGCTTCTCCAGTCGGCAAGTGCGTTACGTTATGCGACAGCGCATCGTCCTCGCGCGCCATGCGTCCATAACGTGAGATGATTTTGATGTCGCTGCGAATTATCTTTGCCGGATTTCCGGCGACCAGCGAACGCGGCGGCACACTTTTTGTCACCACCGAGCCGGAGCCGATGATGCATTCGTCACCAATTTCAACGCCGGGCAGAATAATGCTGCGCGCGCCGATGAAACAGCGCTTGCCGATTCTTGTATCGAGGTAAAGCCCCCGTGTGAGATCATGTGTCAGAATTGCAGCTTCAAATGCAACATAGGTTTCTGCACCGATATGAAGCCCCTTTGGATTTGTTTTATCGAAACGCACGCTCAAGGAAAAACTTGCGGTGCGATCGATGTCCATACCCCAGAATTTCGTATAGTACAGCCATTTCGCTGTCACAATCCCATTCCGAAGCGGGCGAAATACATTCAGTCCCCATTTCGGCTTCGTTCCTGTCTTCACCATCAAGTCCGACCCCGGCTGGCAAATTCGTCTAGCACGGAACTGTAATAGTCCTCGAGCATTCCCGTCTGACGACGCAAATCAAACCGCTCGGCCACCAGATGAGGTGCCCGCGCGCTAAAGGCTGTCCACAGGGCTTGGTCGTTTAGCAGCCTTCCGACCGCATCCGCCATCCCCGCGACATCCCGCTCCTCCACGAGATAACCGGTTTTCCCCTCTTCGATTGCCTCGCCCACGCCTCCCGAGCGAAATGCGACAACAGGGGTCCCAACAGCTTCGGCTTCCAGATTGGCGAGGCCAAAAGCTTCTGCGTGACCATTTTCCAAGGTCACACTTCCATGAAGATAAAGCTCCGCACTCGCAAGCAAGTCCCTTATCTCTGGCTGGGACAGATTTTCATGGATCGTAACGCTTGGCAAGGCAGTGCGTGCGAGCGCTTCAATTTCTACTCGTAGTGGTCCTTGGCCTACCATGACGAGTTCGACCGGGGTTCCGCCTGCTGCCACCTTCGAAAGGGCGTCGATCATATGGCGGTGTCCCTTATACTCGACGAAGCGTGCTATCGATACCACACGACCCTTCACGCGTTGGCGCGGCTCTATTTTGAACAGGCTCAGGTCGATGCCGATGTGATGGCGGTAGACGCGTTCGGGGGGAAAACCAAGCTCCAGCAATTGCTCGCGCACAAAATCGGAGACCGCAATGTTCCAGCTATTCCATCCGGCCATTTCCCGACGCCCCTTGGCAAAGAAGCGCACCTGATTAAATCCTCCGGGCTTTTTTGGGTCGCCGCGGTAAGTGGCATCGAAACCGTGGAAAGTCGTAATGAGCGGTTTGCGGGAGGCGCGCGCGAGAGGACCTATTACATACCCGTTCTTGCCGAAATGCGCATGGATGATGTCTGCGTTTCTGATTGCAGGGAAAAGTGGCGGTGCCGGGATCTGAGGAATCTTTAAAAGGAGTTCGCCGGCGCGCATGATCGCGGAACCGCGAATCTCGTGGACCGGAAAATCCACCGACTTGGTGTGAGCCGAACTGACGCGTTGACCTGCGAGGAACTGGGCGCGATGCTTTTGGAAGGCCGAGCATTGATTGATAATAAAGGCCTGGCTGGCTGGAAGAAATTTCTCAACGTAAATCGCAATATTACTCACTGGCTCTCCTGCATGGGCAATCACAATCGCTCGATAGCACGGCGAATACCGTCTACTGTACTTCTTTGATCATCATTTTCGTCAAAAAGATTAATACGTTTGGAACAGACACCTGAAGCATTTTTCGTCTCCGGTGCCGCATATTTCTCTGACAATCCCCAGACCGTCACTCCCTTCAGGGTTCCGTTCTCCGCGGCGACATCAACCACCTTCTGGAAGACATCGCCGTAGTCACTATCGGAAAAGCCTTTGGCGCGCTTCAGGAAACGGCATGATGCATCCAATTCGGTGATGAAGACGCCGACACCCATGTCCTTCAGCGTCCTGCAGAATTGACCCATGCCCGCCTCGTCAACCTCGTCAAGCCCGGGACGAAAATGCGCCTGTAGTCCGATTGCATGAATTGGCGTGCCTGACGCGAGCACTTTTTCGACGACCTTTAATATCAGCGCGCGCTTCTTTTCGAACTTATCCGCTTTTTTTTCCAGATGTGTTTCATTGAGAACGAGTGTGGCATCCGGGTCGACCTGATGCGCGAGGGCGAAGCTCTGACGGATGTAATCGTCCCCTAGGCGCTTTTGGAACACCGATTGCCTCATCACTGCCGAGTCATACTCCAAGGGTTCGTTCACGACGTCCCAGGCGTCCACCTTGCCCTTATAGCGCGCCATCACCGCCCTAATATGACGTTCCATGGCAAAACGTAGACCAGCCTCGTCGTCGATCTTATCGACCCATCCCGGCACGCGATACCAGATCAGGGTGTGTCCATAGATCTTCATCTGATTTTCGATCGCAAAGGATACGATCGCATCCGCTGCACCAAATTCAAAAACGCCCGGCCGCTTTTCGACCGCGGTCCACTTCAGATCGTTGCGCGGGGTTAGAGAGTTGACATTCGCAATAAAGAGGGCAGCGCGATGTTCGTCGCGAACGTCATCGAAATCGATTGCCGAGCCGAAGCGAAATCCCTTCTTAGCTGCGATATTGCGCAAACCCGCATTATTGCTTTGGGCGAATGCATCGCCAGATAAATAAGGGGCCAAAACCGATAGCGAAGCACCAGCCAGAAATTGTCTTCTCTTCATGTCACGCCTCATCTTTGATAAAAACAGCAAGTCCGGGATCATGGGGTTTTTCGCACTAGGACAATTGATTTCAGGATGGCGATATTAAGGCTCGACCGCGAGATATCGCCACGCCGAGTCCCGTGCGTTGACAGGATCAGACCGTGGCTAGCTATGTCTTGCCCAGTGCGACAAGACTTAGAAAAGGTCAAGTGCACCGGGGTCCATCCGCTCGAACAAAGCAGGTTTGTGGTCCAAAAGTGGAGAAAATAGCCGCGCCGGAAAGTGGTCTATCTCAAAATGCATAAAGACAATCCCGTTCATCCCAATACAAGTTTTTCCCTGCTTTAGGTTTTCCGGGGCGAGGGCGACTAGCTCGGCTGCCGAAGACGCGATCATGTCTCCTGTGGCCCTTCGTCAACGGCAAAGTGCGGTCACTAGCCTTGCTTGTGCAACGCTTTCACCCGCTGGCTATCGACAACTGCCGGAGCCAAGACGGTCGCAAGAGGTTCTGATCACATTAACAACATAGTGTCATCAAACTCCGGTCAAACTGGTCGCTAGGATGGCGCGCTCAGATGGTGAACTGGAGAGGGAATATGTCTGTCGATCTCGACGCCAGCACTTATGTTCATTCAAACCCCGCTATCGCGCATGACTATATTTTGCCTGCGGTGGTTGACGTCCTCAACGACAATTTCGAGGCGGCTGACCAGACGACGGTTTTCGACCTTGGCTGTGGTACCGGCGGGGCTGCGGCTCTACTCTCTAATGATGGCTATGCCGTTGCTGGCGTCGATCCATCGGAAGACGGGATTGCAAAGGCGAAAAACGCCTACCCCAACCTCCCGCTTAAACTCGGGTCGGCTTATGAGGATCTTGCCGGACAGTACGGGACATTCGACGCTGTGATCAGCCTCGAGGTGGTGGAACACGTCTACGATCCCAAGACATTTTCGTCAACGATGTTCGATCTGGTCAAACCAGGTGGAATAGCGGTCGTTTCGACGCCCTTCCACGGCTATTGGAAGAATCTGGCTTTGGCGCTTACTGGCCGAATGGACAGTCATTTCATGCCGCTCAAGGATCATGGACACATCAAGTTCTGGTCGCCTCATACGCTTGAGACCCTTCTGTTGGGCACGGGATTTCAAACTGTTGAATTTCAGTATGTGGGGCGTATATCGTTTCTTGCAAAATCGATGATTGCCGTTGCGCAAAAACCGCAGTGATGGAAGTGGTTGTTCCGGGCGCAGAGCCGCGGATAGGGCGAGCCTCCCGACAAATATCACAAGCCCTGTTGCGGTGAGGCAGTCCCTGCGTGATGATATGTTGCTCGGGGGTCTAAAACGACCACATGCCCTCGCATAGTGTAGCTGGCGACATCGCGTTGCGGCCACGGCGTTGTCAGGTGTAGAATTTCTCTTTTTCAGACTGAGGCAATCTTCCGACCGTCCAAAGGACCCCGTGAAGGAGCGGGTGGATCACCGAGTTGTTGTCGTTGTTCATGGCATTTCCCCAGATTCTGGCCCCGTCCTGAACCTTGTCCGGAAAGGCTTGCGCAACCCCGTAATCTGCCGTGCCATCGCCTCGATCATCACGGGCTATTAAGGTGCGGTTGAAATAAGTGCCAGGCTGGTATTCGATCTTGACATCTGAACCAAGAGGGACTGCCGAAGGAAGCCTTATGGTGCGCAGTAACGTGACCTCGTCCTGATTATCCGGATGCGTGACGACGTTGCCGAGGGGAAACATTTCCGCTGCCGGCGGCTTCAGCGGATCGACATCTGACGCAAAAGCAATGCACAGGTCGATTGTGGCGGCATAGTCTGGATGGGCCTTGATGCCATCATTGACTGCCTTCAAAGTGCCGCGGACTGAGTCCCACAGAGTCGTGACTGAGTAACCGGCAACGGTTGTGCGATCATCCGAGGTGGTGGCCGTCGGCGGAATCGTCATCGCGACGATTCGGGTTTCTGCGCCGTACCGCGTCTTTAGCCGTCTAGCATTTGAAGTCTTGAAGCCGAGCCATACCGAGGCATCAGGATGGTTGTCATTTCGGCCGATCTGATCGAGAACGAAGGTCCAGGGGTTCTTGCCGCCATTATAGGTGTTTTTGACGACATCTAGGAAGCTGTCCCATCGGAGTAGCGCGTTCGGTTGTAACTCGTTTTGCGCCTTAGCGCCTGGCAGACCCATAAAAATATGGGGGATGCTGCCCCACACCGGATCAGGCTTATCAAGCCAGCGAGCAATAATGCCCATGTTGCGGCGGGGGTCAGCGGACGCGGCTATCTCTTGGCGCTCCACGAGACTGTCCGAAAGCACGCAGGCGACAGGGCGACCGTCATAGCCACCCTTAGCGAAGATCTGGGCAGGGCCAAAGGCCGGAGGCTGGGTCGCGGTCGCGTTGGCGACAATGTTATAATTCTCCTCGGGGTCGCGATCTGGCGTCGACACATCGTTGAGCGCCGCAAGCGCCCGGACAGAGGCAAGGTCCCCTGCTGCCCAGTACTTCTCACCCCGATGCCGCTGGACCTTGTATCCGCCGATATAGGTGTGGCCGACTTCACCATGCCAGACAGTGCGAATACCGTAAATTGACCAGGAGGGTAGATCGGCCGGTAGGGTCACAAGACCGAAGGCCACGCCGGTTGCTGCCTCAACTGCGGCGGAGGGTATGCCCGAGAACAGGATAGGGTATTCTGTGCCATCGGGATGAATGAAAAACGCCTCATCAATCAGGATATCGGTGTCGGGGATTATGGTCTCCCTCGGTGCGTTTCGGCCATCCGTCAGACCGAAGCCGATGTATGGCACGAGAAACGTACGTGTCGGATAGTCGGGCGAACCAAAGAAAAGCTTCGAGCACTGACAGTTAAGACCAGCCCCATAAGTTTGAACAAACGCCTGGCTCCAATGGATACCCGTTGCCGCCGGCATGAAAAGGTGAGGGTCAGGGACCCAAGGAAGATGTCCGGCCGGGTTTGCCTTGAAACGCCGAGGTAGCGAATGCGTAAGCCGTGTCTTCAGCGGCAAAGACGGTGATCGAGGAAGACGAGGTTTCATTATGCTCCAGGCGTTGATCGTGACGGTGCCGTCGGTATCCAAACGACTTCGAGCGGGGGTCGCTTGCGCATATCGAAAGCCATCGCGCGCAGCCGCCCTGGTCCTGAGGCCGATGTCAGTCCTCGACCAGGATTTTGGCCGCCGGTCAAAAACCGACTGTGGCGTTTTGAGCTGGACCGGTCAACTTTAACGCGGCGCTTTGAAGGCATTCCGCCATATTTTCTCTGGATCGGAGACAACTAACCTGTCAAATCCGTCAACACCTCACGGCATGAACGAGTGCCGCAGAAGGTTTCGGCAGGCCCGGCAATACCGGGTTTGCCGCTCCTAGCGGCATACAGGACTTTACCGCTTAACGGGCGCATCTGTTGTCCGAACTCAAGACCGCCCGGCGGTCCGGCATGCGTCTCGATGACGCCGTAACATCGGTCGTCACGTTCTTCGAGAGCAGAGGACGATCCAACCTTTCAAAGAGGCCCAATCCCGCTTGATCGGCTTTCACGAGGCGCTTTCTGCCGACCGAGAGCAAACGACGATGCGTGACATCGGCAACACTTATAAAGTCGATTTTACAAAAATACAATTTATACAAGAAATCGCCATATTATCGTGAGATCCTCAAATTTGATTGTGGGGTCTGAACCGAGCGAAAGGCAGGAACCTAATGGCGGTCTACTACGTGAATTCAGTGACAGGATCCGACAGCAATTCGGGAACGACTGAAGGCGCAGCCTTCGCAAGCCTATCTGCCGTGGAGACGCTGAAATTGAAGCCCGGCGACAGTGTACTTCTTGCTGCTGGAAGCACTTTCAATGAGCAATTTGACCTCAAATATTCGGGGAGCGTCGCAGCGCCTATTATGATCGGCAAGTACGGGGAGGGTCCGGCACCCGTCATCCACAGCACGGGCGACGGCATACACACGTCCAGCGCATCGAATATCGTCGTCGAAGACATCAAGATATCCGATATCGGGGGCGCCGCGATATATGCCGGTAATGTCTCAAATTGGACCGTGCGAAATGTAGAGATCGAGAATACCGGTCTGTCGGGCAGACCCGGTTCCGTTTTCTTTCAGAACGGCGCCAACGTCACGATCCAAGACAGTCAGATTTCCGGTGTTCACGGTGACGGCATCTTTATGAACAAGATCGATGGCGTCACAGTGATTGGCAACAGCGTAACCGGTAGTCTCGGCGCGACAGCCGACGCAGTCCAGATCAATGAGAGCAGCCACGTGGTTGTTCAAGGCAATATGCTCGACCAGACTGGCTCAGATTCAACCAAGGGTGTAATTGCCGTTGTGCATGGCCAAGACGTCCTGATCGAAAGTAACATTGTCCTCGGTGGGAATTTCGGCGTGAGCGCCCAAGCGAGCCAAACCATCGCCATCCGCAACAACGATATTTCCGGATATGGTGGTTACAGCTGGTCCTACGCCATCGGTCTTGGCGATCAGGGCGATGCCAGAGACTACGATATCAGCGGCAACCACGTTCACAACGGTGTTTGGGGCGTGTCAATCAGCGCGGCGGGAAACCCGCCTTACGTTCGCGACAATATAGACATACATGAGAATGTCTTTAATGATCTTGCCTCGGCAGCTCTAAAGATCGACAGGCCAGCATCGGGCGAATTTCGCGACAACGTCATTGGAGCTCTCGTGGTGCCGACGAGCATTTCTCCAGCAATTGCCGCAGCCGGTACGTTTCCGGTCTTAAACAATATCACACTCGATGAAGCGCTGATGCGTTTTGCTTCCTCTGAAGCTACGCATGTTAGCGACGGAATGCTGAGAGATTTTCATGTCGCTGACTTCGCGGGCCACAGCGAAGCAATGAGTGCTCTCAAGGGCGAGGACCACCATGATGGTCTAGCCGAAGCCGATCTTAGTCATGGTACGCTGTTCCTGCGAGAGTTTGTGGATAATGGCTCCGCCTTGGGCGTGTCTGCAAGCAACGATCATGTGACGGGACAAGCGGCCCCCCCGAACACGAGCGCTGCTGTAACGGCAAGCGCAGAATTCAACCAAGGCCCAGGTTCGCCTTCACACTCGTTTGATTCAGTCCATGTCTTGGACAATGGAGACGGGCTGCTTTTATGACGGGGGAGAGGTTTGCGGGTCGAGTTTGGCTGGCGACGGTGTGAGCGCCTTGGTGTAAAGCGATGGCGCGCCTCTTCCGATGTGCATGGTTAGAGGAGAAAGCCGGAGAACTCCGGAGGCTGTCGGATACCCCCTCAAAATCGCCTGCCTTTCTTCGTTTATGGTGGTGTCGACTGAGACGTCTGCAGCGGCCTTTTGCGCCGACAAAGGCAGCTAAGTTCTCCTTCGTAACCTCACCGCCGCGGGACGAGCTCCAGCCATAGGTAGCTTCGGTCACCGTGGCATACTCGGTGGCAGGTCAGGTTCCCCGCATGGACATATCCGAAATAGACACGAAATTAGATCGCTCATAGGCCCGGAGGGTCGCGAGAAATCACGGCCAACTTGACGCATTGCCGCCAATCCTGACTGGACGGCCGACACCGTCCTTTCGAAATAAGGGGCTGCACTTCCACGACGATGGCTGCGCCTCACGGCAATTGGCGTGATAAGCACCCTGTCAGAGAAAGAGGAAATCATCGTGGTGAAGCGCCGCCAAATTTGAGAGCGTCGCGATCTGCACTGCCGCTCCACGCCCGCTTCCGTCCGTGTCGTAGAACAGGTCTCCCGTCGTCTGGTCGTAGATCAAACGGTCGTTCGAATCCAAAGCCTTGGTGCCGAGCACGAAGTTTTCGGCCGAAAAGCTCGCTGGATCGATGGCCGTGAAGATATTGTGGTCGAGCGCGATCTTGTCGCCAGCGCTGTCAGAAAAATCTTCGATCGTGTCGAGATTTCCTGTGGCACTGGGTTTGAAGTTGAAGACGAAAGTGTCGGCTCCAGATCCACCTTTCAGGAGATCGTTGCCGTTGCCGCCAACAATGCGATCATTGCCGCCTTCGCCTGAGAGCTCGTTGACCGCCGAATTGCCGATGAGCACGTTGTTTGTGCTATTGCCAGTCCCGTCGATCGCCTTAGTGCCGGTTAAAGTCAGGTGTTCCATCGTCCCGAGTGCATCGTTCAGACTAAAGGAGACGGAGGCAATAACGGTATCGGTGCCACCGCGCCCTGTCTCGTCGATAGTGTCGCCGGCCGAATCCACCTTGTACGTGTCGTTGCCAAGGCCGCCGAACATATGGTCGTCGCCGGTGCCGCCATCCAGGATATTATTACCAGAATTACCGCTGATGAAATTGCTTTTGCTGTTGCCGGTCGCATTGATGTCGTCGGCACCCAACAGGGTCAGGTTTTCGACAGTTCCGGTCACGTGGTCCTTGTCCATCAGGCTGAGGGAGACATAGGACTTGATGGTGTCCTTGCCGGAGCCGCCAGCCTCGATGACCACATCATTGATGTTGTCGACGATATAGGTATCGTCACCACCACCGCCCTTCATGGTGTCTGCGCCCGCGCCGCCATCCAGCACGTTGGCTCCGTAGTTGCCGACGAGAATATTGGCAAGGTTGTTGCCGGTCGCGTTGATATTGGCGTTGCCGGTCAGGGTCAGGTTTTCGATGGCGCCGATCGCATGTGCGGCATCGGCCAGACTGAAGCTGATCGATGACATGACGGTATCGGTTCCGCCGCCGCGGCTTTCATCGACAATGTCGGTCGGGGAGGTGACCGTAAACGTGTCGTCTCCGGTGCCGCCGTAGATGTGGCCGGGTTCCGGACGGGCGCCGCTACCTGCGGCTATATTGATAATGATGGGATGGTCGACAACGTCCAGGTTGAGCGAGGATATGTTGCTGAAGCTTTTGACCGGCGTATCGCCCGCCAGCGGGTCGTAGACCTGCACGGTCCCGAAAGCTCCGCCCAGGTTGACGCTGACGTTGGTCGCAGCCGCCTGGATCGCCTTGTCGGTCGCCTGGTTCCATATATCCGGCTCGTTCCAGATGATGATCTGATAACTTCCGTCGGATTTCTCCGTCAGGTAGCTGCGCGCCGTGGAAGGCAGTCCGTTGATGGAATAATTGAGCGTGCCCGGATTGAAGCTCGCCTGGGTCGCGCCGTCGTCTTCGAGAATTTCGGTCAGATTGTGGATCGCCAGTGCTGCCGGTTTCGGCGTGTAATCCAGGCGAAACAGCCCGAAATGCTTTTCCTGATCGGAACCCTGCGGATCCGAATAGGCATCGAGAAGCTGGTAGATGAAGGTTCCCTTGGATCCCAGAAAGGCGCCGTCCATCAGAGTGTTGAGAAGCAGTTTTGCCTGCGTCGTCTCGTCGACGCCTTCCCATCCGCCGTTGGTATCGGCGGTCAGCGATGTGTGATAGCCGATCTCGGTGATGGTAAGCGGCTTGCCGGGATCGGCCTGCATCTGGTTGCCGGATTCACGCGAGAGCCAGGAGAAGGGCTGGTCGCCCTCCTTCGCGTAGGTGTGGATCGTCGTGTAATCGTTGGAAGAGGCAACCGTGTAACCGGTAAAGCCGAGAACCGGAATATCCTTCAACAGCGGATCGGCATTGACTGCATTGAACAGGTCCTTCTGGTAGGCAACTGCCGCAGCCTCTCCCGACAGACCTTTATAAGCCACCGGCCAGTTGTTGACCTCGTTCGGGCCTTCGATGCCGACGATCGAACCCGGATGCGCTTCGACGAAGGCATGCAGTCGCTGGACGACGGTGGCGGGAGTGTCATCTCGCCCGGAAACAAAAACGAATTTGACACCCGCATCGGCCGCATCCCCAAGATGGCCTTGACCGTAGGGGTCGGAGGCAGGGGTGGGGGCATGATCTCGAACTGTGTCGAGACCAAGGTAGCCCAGGGCTTTAACAACTTCCGCGATATTGGAATATTTCCCGTCGGTGTAGTCGATATGTGTGTCGATCCCGAATGAATCGATTACGTCAGTAATTCTAGTAGCTTGGGCCATTTCATCCTCCTCGCCTGGAAGTAGAAAACATTACTTCGATGGTATAGTGATTCCCTTCAAAAGTAGGGCCTGATTTACAGTAGAATCCGCCAAAGTTATGATTGCGTTAACCATATTGTATTGTTCGCAATATGATTGACGACGGAAGAGACCTTTCGCAGAGAAGACTGCTCCCCATCCCGCTCGCCCGGCAGGTGAGCCTCCGCTGATCTTCATCGCCACGCAGGATCTCAATCGAACCGTTTTGCTGAGCTATTTCTCGTCCGTAATCTTCTGCCTAGATCAGTCTTGGCAACCGTCAGGACGCTAGGTTCGATGACCTACCCGCTCTACCTGTTGCATCTCACGATCGGCATATAACTCAGGGACTGGCTGATGGCTGTCGACGTGCCCGATAGCCGCGCTGACCTTGGTGATTGGTATCGTCTGCGCGATGGCTTTGTCCGTATGCAAATGGAATGAGCCGCCGATTCGCTGATCGCTACGGGCATTCTTCGAAAGCTACGCGCGTCGACCCGAGCATTCGGTGAAGCTACGCGGCTCTTCAAAGCACTATGCCTCCACCAACATCGGGCGTCTCTGCCGACGAATTTTGAGATCATCGAGCATAGCTGTGTCGGCTCGATGGTAGTGCTCGTTCACGAAAGATGGGGCGTCAAAACTGCGATCGGGTCGGCAAGGATGTCATCGTGAGGGTTGCCGCGGGCCAGCCGACCCGAGTGCGCGCAGTGTTCATCCGATAACCGAGTCTACCCAACATCATCATCCGCCCACGAGGCCGCGTGCGGAATATCTCCTAAAGAGATGCCGGGGATATGATCGATGCACGCCATACTTGGCGGCAAGAAAATCGATACGCGCGCCCGCCAAATATTCGGCCAGCAGTGCAATTCGGCGGTCATGCGAAAGCGAAATGCGTGGCATAGAGGATCCTAGGATGTCGTTGCGCGCCACACTGGCCGAAGACACGTTCCAGATCAACCGGGATTTGCACTTTTAAGTATTTTAATAGACGAGATACACGTCTATCCACGTCTGTCCTCGGTTCGGGTTCTACCTCCCCGACAAGCCTACTCAGCGGGGGTTGCAGGCACCTCACGGTTGCCGACGGATCGCCGATCGCCGCCCCTGCCATCTTACGTTGAGGCGTCGATATTGTCGTTGAACTGGCCGAGACATATCGCTATGCGTATTCTGCCTCCCTAGCGCAACCAGCTGCGATCGTGGGCTATGACGTTTGCGCTATCGCTCTCCCTACGAGAGTAAAGGGGAGTGCGGTTGTCTGCGCACACTTTTAACTGCACTCCCCACAATTCTTGCCGCCGTTTGGCCTAACTAAATTTTTTCACAAGCTTGATCAGATGGGTGCCTTACGCAGGCGAGCATCTCACGGTGACCGTCGTTTGATTGATTTCACTTAGCGCTCAAAACGATGTTGACGGATGCTCCGCGTCGACTACGATTTGCCGATGGCTGGAGACGAATTCTGACAACGATATTGTTGAGCGTGTCTTAGAATTACGGCGGAGGCCGCCAGGTTTTGGGAAGGAACCCACGCGATTGGGCTGAGACGGTGAGCCCGAATTAGCGGCGCGCGCTGGGTGCCCGGGCTTGGTCGGGGTTTCGAACGCCTCATCTTTCGTGAAATTCCGCAAATATGGTCTCGTCCAACGCTGGAGCGACAGCGACTTGCTGGTGTCGGTGAGCCTGACCGGTATCGGGATAAAGCGCACGACTGACGAGTTGAAGAGGGCGAGGGGCGTCGACTTCGAGTTCGACCGACAGCGTCGCCTAGAAAAGGAAGATCCGAACGCTCGCGGAACAAGGTAACCAATATCGACATCGTGTGCGGCATGCAGCTCGCACCACACACGTGTGACAGTCCGCTATTCGAGCCACAATCCCGGCACTTCCCCAATTAGCGATTTCAACTACGCTTCGAGCACCTCGATGGTGTCAAATGCACATAAAAGCATCGTGGACTACAAATTGCTTCCGATCGCGGATCTGTCAGGTGGAGAAAAGAAACTCGAGGAAGCCTGAAAGAGCTACACGGACTGCAATAATGCATGCGACAGGCCCGACGGGCCGAAGCCAGCTTCAAAAATGGCGGCCGATGCCGCCGAGCCCGCTTTGCGGCGTAGTCGACGCCGCGATGATTGACCGGATCGCCTGCAAGGTTCAGCATGATAACGGTGCCCCTCCCGTTAGCCAGGCCGTTTGGGAGGCGTATGACCAAGTGTACGGACAGGCGGAAGCGGCACAAGCACGACATCCTGATGCTGTTTGCAGCTCCAAACAACCTTAGCTAGCCCGCAGATCCCCATGTCCCTGAGATCTCAACAACGCCATCAACATCGGCCCCAAGGAGAATTCGCCGCGCTCGGTTCGCTTGGTCAAGTCTCGAAGATAGGCCCCGGCGGAGTTGATCATGTTCGCGCGTTCCAGAATGCAGGCCACAGCCACGGCCGCGTTTTCGGGACCCATAATCTCGCAGGCATCCTGATAAGCAGACGGGCTCACCCCGAGCATCGATCGCACCACGACCGCCGCCGACATCAGATCACGCCAAGTTGCTATTCCCGCGCCACCTTGTCCGTACTGACCGATTTGCGGGCAGGCCCTTAGTACGACACCGAGAGGGAATGCCTTTAGCGGCTCCCTCCGAGGCCCCCGATCTTTCTCTGCCTTTTCGCCCTGCTCTTTTTCAGAGCTAGGTTCAAGTTCAGTGGATGGTTCGGTGTTTGAATTCTGTACGTGCCGCTCGTTCTGAGCATCATTGCCGCTCATATTATCTGCGAGAGCCTGTGTTTCCAGGCGATTGAGAACCTCGTCCTTCAACATCCTCATCTCATCGAGGATGTCCGCCACAACGGCAAGTGTCGGGACGCGCGGAATTCGGCTGACTAGCGCAACGTACATGCTTTCCACCGACTGCCAGTCGCCTTTTGCCCCTTCTTCCACCGCAGCCGAGATCAGCTTGCGGATATCACGCCGGCAAATCGTCAGGTTCTCCTTGACCTTCCTGAGCGCAATGCGTTCAGCTATGACCTGCTGTGCCAGCATCGCAAGCTCTTCGGCGCGGGCGAGGAGAGGGGACAGGTCGAATCCAAAGGCATTTTCGATGTCACCGGCGGCGTCCTTGCGGGCATAGCGCTTGCCGTTCGCGCTGTCTTTGCGAACGATAAGGCCAACGTCGACCAGCGCTGCAAGGTGACGGCGAAGCGTGGAGCTTGGCATGGCGTGCGCCCGCAAAGACAGCTGAATGTTCGAGGGAAAGACGATCAGTTGCCCATCCTGACGCAGCTCATTGTCAGGGTAAAAACTTAAGAGTGCGTCGAGGACGGCAAGGCTGTTCGACTGAATGCCGAGCATGTCCTTGGCCGCAGAAGCGTCTCGGAACACTTTCCACTTTTCAACGGTTTTATCTGCCTTGATCTCGGCAAGGGCTTGTTGCCGCCTCACGAGCGCGAGCGACATCGGCCGCCGCCCGAAAGGCGTCGTCACATTTCCGGTTTCCATCGTTTTCTCACCTGTCAGCAGGCAAAAGGAAAGCGCTCATCAAAAACGATGCCAAAGACTCTTGACGATGATTCTCGGAAATGCGAATCTGGATGTGCTAGAAACAGATCAGGGCTTCCGAGACGGCGACGTTTTGGGGCTCTTTTCTTTTGCGGGTTACACGTCCTTCTTGTTGCGCTTGGTCGTCTGATGCGCCTCAAAGAGCGCAGGCAGTTGCTCTATCAAGAAGGCAGCGAAATCCGGCGCCGACTTCTTGTCGATTGTGATTTCGAGTTTCGACCGGCTGTTCTTGATCTGCGCAAGCCGGCTCCCGTCGGGTGTCGACAGCATATTGTAACTGCCCACTTCCACATTGATTGGTTTCAGATGTGCCAGGGTCTGCCTGAAACGTTCCTCCGAAGCCAGGTGGCCCAAACCCTCCGCATAGGTGCAGACCTCAGAAGGCTCCTCAACCTTGTCCATGAGGGCTGCGAGTTGCTGCCAATTTGGCCGCCCAACGCCGGGAGCAGGGCCAATGGCTTCGACCAGCTCGGCTGGCAGCAGATCGACTATTTGAAGCATGATCGAGAGCGTACTCTTGTCCAGCGACATAGCAGACATGATGACTTCCCGCGAAAAGTCTTCCTTAAGACGGGCGGCAAACCGCGCCTTCTCGATGAAGGAAAGATCTTGGCGTTCGTTGTTTTCCTGGCCCTGGGCGATGACCAGTTGTTCATCCGTCAGATCGCGGACAACTGCCTTGACTGGAAGGCCAGCTTCGAAAGCTGCGCGAAGACGCCGATGACCAAATGCAACCTGATATCGGCCAGGCTTTTCCGGATGAGGACGTACCAGGATCGGGACGTGCTGGCCCTGCTCCTTGATCGATGAGGCAAGCCCGGAAATATCTCCTCCCATGCGGTCCTGCACGAAGGAGGGCTCGATCAGTTGCGGCTCGAGCTCGATGACGCTTTGACCTTCCGCCAGCCGCCGTTCGATCTCATTGGCGCGTCGGCTGCGGTCATTGAGGTCGCCAAGCGATTTGCTAACGGCCGTCATGGGCTTCGACTTGCCGGCATCCATGAACGGTCTGGAATGCGGCGGCGGCGTCGTGGTGATGTCCTTGGTGTCCCCATGCAGGGATGAGAGGAGGTTCTTCCGGCTCATGATCTCCCCCAAGTCGCCTTGATAAGGGACTCGATCTCGCCGTTGACGTTGTTCATCGATTCCATGGCGCGATCATAGGTCGAGCGCGTGAACTGCGCTCGCTCGACTTCAAACAGGGTCTGCTTGGTTATTCCGGCATCCGAGACCGCCGTGCTTTTCAGCATCGGGTTGACGAGCACATCCTCGCCGAACATCGAGCGAAGAAACGCGACCATCTGGTTCTGTGGGCCGTCGGTAGGCTCAAAGCGCGTAATGAGGTAGCGCATCCAATTGTTACGGTCTTCGGCTCCAGCTTCGGCAATTTCCTCAAGCAGCGCGCTCATCATCGAAAGGAACTGGTTCATCGACATGACATCCAGCATCTGTGGATGAATCGTGATCAGAGCCGATGTCGCCGCTGTGAGGGCCGATAGCGTAAGAAATCCCAGCTGCGGAGGGCAATCGATCAGGACGACGTCGTAGGCGTCCTCGACTTCCCGGATGGAGGCCTGTAACCGGGCAAAGAAGAGAATGTCGTCCGGCTTGCGTTGAAGAAGCGCCTTTGGCGTATCGTGTTCGAACTCCATCAGCTCGAGGTTTCCCGGGATGATATGGAGATCAGGGATGTACGTCCCGCGGACAATTTCCTGAATCGGACGGCGCTCTTCGTCGTACCGGATGGCACCATAGATCGTCTCGTTCGGACCAACGTCGACTTCCGGCTGGTTTCCGAACAAGGCCGACAGGCTAGCTTGAGGATCGAGGTCGATCGCCAGAACCCGATATCCCCTCAGCGCGAGATATTGTGCAAGGTGCGCCGAGGTCGTTGTCTTGCCCGAACCTCCCTTGAAGTTCATGACAGAAATGATCTGCAGTTCCTCTCCGTCACGTCGATGAGGCAGATAACGACCGCTTGTTCGACCTGGGCGGTCGAGATAGGCGCGAATTGCTGAGATTTCCTGGACGCTGTACATGCGCCGACCGCCGGCAACGGCGGGCCTGAATTCGATGCCCCCTCCTTCGGAAGCCTTCTTTTCGAGGTCGACGGCCACGGTTCGCAAATATCCTTCAGCGACACCCAGCAGCTTGGCAGCCTCAGACGGCGTGAAGGCCCGGATCCCTTTACGAGCATGGGGCGGAAAGATATTTGTTTGATGTTCCTGCAGCTTGGTCGAAAGCGACGAAGCGTGCTCCGCAATCGTGAAGCGGAGAGAAGAGTTTCGGCTTTCCTTTGCCTTTGCGGTGTTCATCATATTATCGCCTGCGGGCCTCACATGCGGAAAAAAGCCAACCAACGAGCTGACACCGCAGATAAGGAATAAGACCCGATTCCCCTCACAGGGCAAGACCATTGGGTTAACAATGGGTTACAGGAACGGTAAGCGAGCAGCCTGTCAAACGGAAAAATGGCCAAAACCTAAGCAAAATTAATGGCTTCAGGGGCGCATGAGCGCTCGACCGAGGCCTTGAAAAATGAGTCGATAACAGCCCGAAATCGAGGCATCCAGCCCGTCGTACCGTCCCGCCGATCGTTTTGCCCCCTTGCGTGAGACAATGAGGTGCGACTCAGTGAGCGATATGGGCGGCAGGCACGCGGCCGCTTCAGGTCACTAGCTCGACGCCCTCTGCAGGAGCTTAGCCCCCTAAAACAGGCAGTAGAGGAGCAGCGTCGACTACATTAAATGTGCTTTTTCCGCCAGCATTTCGCGCCTGCGGGCGAGTGGACCGGGCAAGGGATTTGGCTTAGACTTTTTTCAACGGAATCAGTGTTTTCAAAGGGAGAGCGGTAAAATGTTCGGCTTCTTCAAACGAAAGAAACACAGTCCTTTCTCTCCCGAGGTCCAGTTACTTTGGTCTGAGGTAGAAAAGCTTCGGGTTCGGTTTCGAAGCAGGGGGACCTCGATCGAAAAAGCCATGGATTCCGTTTCTCAAGAGCTTTCCAGGCAGCTGTCTACTGAGGGCTCCTTTGCCACGGACTTGATCCTCAAGCGAGGATGGTCTGTCAGCGACGCGGCGCATATGATGATTGCCGAGCATGTTTCGGCTGCGCTCCTCAGCGAGCAGACGCACTCCGATCAACGGACTCCTGGCGACAAAGCCAAGGCGTACCTACAGCTATTCAGATGGTGCTCGGAAAGAATGATCAGTTCCGGACGATTGCCAGCCGAGCGAGCTCAGGCCGAAATTCAGGCATTTGAGGAGGAAATCGGATATCGCGGCGCGGCCCACGCAGGCTGATCAAAAGTGAAGCCGCGCGGGCCGACCACGGACCCTAGCAGAAGCCGTTGATCTTGAGAATCTTATGGGCCTCGATAATCGCCCTCAGACGATCCTCCGACGCCCGATCTCCCTGATTGGCATCGGGATGATGTATTTTGACCTGTTCCTTGTATTTTTTTCTAATTTCTGCAGGTTCCGCGTGGTCGGCAAGGCCGAGCGTTTCGAATGCCTTGGCTTCAAGTACCTTGAGTTTTCGCAGGCGAAGATCCGCTTTCTTCTCCTGTGATGTCGCGGCCTTTTTGCGCAAATTGATCGCTTTGGCCGTTCCGGAACGGACGGACGAGGGGAGAGGAACCTCCAATGCAGCGGTGGCACGGGTTCCCCAGGTGGGCAGCGCGCCGCGCGCAGCTTCGCGCTGATAGCGAGCAGTCACCGGGTCGGAAAGTTTCGCAATGTAGTTGTATCCCTTGGTATAGGCGCTCAAATGGGTGGAGCAGAACAGCAGATAGAGACCCTCTGCATCGGCTCCCACTGGCGCGCGATGCGGCCCATCCTTGTCGCAGCCGTCCCATTGGCATTTCGGACCAACGCTCTCACGCTGCTGGCCCACTTTCTTGCGCGTCGGTTTCAAACTGACGAAAATCTTCGGTACATGGCTCATCTCGGCATTTATGGCCCAACGAGCGTCTATGGCAAGACAGGTAAATCGCTGGCAAGATCTGCTCGGGCCCGGCGTGATGCGACCATTGGAACGGGCGAGGGAATGTCGAACGCATCGGCCTCGAAACAAATTCGAAGTGGTCGTCAACAACGCTTTCGTTGCGGGCAATACAACGCATTGTACGGCGGAAAGACTTCATCCGGACGCGCACGCTCTTTCAGCGATCGCCTGAAGCCCCGCTTCAATGCGATGCCCGCCGCTCGCGTCATCAATCAAGGACAACCCGCTGGTCCACGACCGCTTCCTCACTGAAGCCGACATCGGCACCGGCGCGAACCAGGACCGATCGTTACAGACAGGAAAGCCAGAACTATGCGATGAGCGCGCGCGCCTCGAGCATCGTCGATCACTGAGCAGGGAATTCGAGCTTGCGAACATCATAGCCGAGGTCGGCGGCTTTGCGCACCATGCGACGAAGGTTCGCCTTTAAGGGAATAGTGCGCGAGTAGATCCAGAGATCGGTCATTGACGGGTTGGCGCTGATGAACCAGGCCTTGTCAGGCGACTTGTAGAGAACCCAATATTTGAATGTGATGAAGAACGGGTAGCGGACACGCATCTTCGCATTCGTTGTTCCAAAATCCTCGATCTTGCCGGTTCCGTGAATGGTCTTCAGGCGCCCCTGTGGCGTATGAACGTGACATCCGTCCTCAACGAGAACCTCGTCCGGCACCTGGCCCTTCCGGTAGGTCGAATAACCGGCAACGCAGCCATCGGTCAGCGACATCGGTGTCCGTCCGATCTCGAGCCAAGTTCCGGAATAGTGGTCCGGTCCAACCTTAACGACGGCCGGCGCGGTAGCAGCCTGCGTTGCAAAGCCGACTTTCAAGGCGAGCGTGGCGGCAAAAACGGCCGAAAAACTACAAGGTGATGACATGATGGCGTCCTTCCGATGCAACATATGCGTTAATGGTGATTGGGCTGGGTCATGATCCCTGCGTAGCGAACTGCGATCAACGCCATGAGGCTTGCGACCGCAAAGCTGTTGAGATTCAGAAGAATGGTCAGATCCGGATCGCTCCACACATGCAGCGGCTGACCGAGGCCATAGCGAGATAAAACGAAGGCCAGGAACACGAAGACGGCCATGCTGCGTTGCCACCATATTTCCTCGGCGCGAAATGAGAGAGCTGCCAGCATGATGCAAGGGGCCAGAAAAAGCTGCGTGCCGGAGCCGGTACCAAAAAGCTTTGTCTCAAAGAGCGTATCAAGCGTGGCGACCAGCGGCAGGGCGATGCGGGCGGCCAGAGGTGCAAGGTGGGCCATGAAGGCAATGATGACGAACAGCGGGGCGGCAAGCAGGGTGGCCAGCGCTGCCGTCGTGCCATTGCCGACCAGATACCAGACGTAGAGCGGATAGAAGGGTTTGTTTATCAAGATAACCCACACGATCGCCACGGTCGCCTGTGTCTGGGGGTCGAGATGGCGCCGCTCGTTTTCGGCCGTCATGCAAAATACTCGGTCGAAGCCGGGGACAGGAGATAGTGGCCGACCCCCCAGACATTTCCGTTCTCGTGACCGAATAGGCCCGCGGTCGCGAGGAAAAACAGTCGCCAGCGGCGCTGCCAGAGCGAAGCGTCCTTGCCATAGACCTCGCGCAAGATCGGCTGGATGCGATCGATTCTTTCATCAAAGGCGTTGAGCCAGTCGAGCGCCGTGCGGCGGTAATGCAAACCCGACCAGCGCCACTCCTTCTCCACCTTGAAGAGACTGGCGAACTTGTGGGGCAGGTCATGCGCCGGCATAATGCCGCCAGTAAAAAAATGAAGTGCAATCCAGTCGGCCGGATCGCCATGGTCGAAGCGATATGAGCGGTCCTTGTGCGTAAAGACGTGCAGAAAAAGCTTCCCGTCCGACTTTAGCCAGGCTCGTACGCGCTCCAAAAGCACGCTCCAGTTGGACATGTGCTCGAACATTTCTACCGAGATGACGCGATCGAAACGCTCATCCGTGGCGAAATCGTTCATATCGGCGGTGATGACTGTGAGATTGGTGAAACCGTATTTAGCCGCCAAATTCAGGATATAGGCGCGCTGTGACGCGGAGTTGGACACCGACGTGATCCGGGAGTTGGGGAATTGCCGGGCAAGGTAAAGCGAAAGCGAACCCCAGCCACAACCAAGTTCAAGAATGTTCATGCCGTCCTCGATCGCGGCGTGCTCCACCGTTTCGGAGAGGGCATAAGTCTCTGCTTCCTCGAGCGTCGCGGTCGACGTCGGATAGAGACAGCAGGAATATTTGCGCTGCGGACCGAGCACCAAGGCGAAGAACTCCGGCGGCACTTCATAATGCTGGCGATTGGCTTCGTGGGGATGAGCCGCGACGGGAAAATGCATCATCGTGTCGACGAAAGCCTGTTCATCCAAAGCCGGGCTGGCAGCGAGCTTTCGCTTGGTGCGGCCGCAGAGGAAATCGATGCCGGCAAGCGTCATGCCATCGCTCAAGGGCGTTCGCTCAGCGGTATTTATGGCAAAAGCCAACATGTTCATGGCAGTTCTCCGTTTCGACGGGGTCCGGGAAAGAACGCGTTGACGCGCCTCTGAAGGATGCGGAACTTGTCTCCGCGCGATCGCAGCATGTGGTCTTCGAGCGGCGGGATTCCCGAAACATGCACCAGGAGCCAGTACATCAGCGCCGGCGCCAGCAGCGAGATAAAGGTCGATACGGACGAGCTCAAGGATAGAAGTGGCCAGGCGCACCAGAAGAGCCATTCGAAGAAATAGTTGGGATGGCGCGAGTAGCGCCACAACCCGATTTCGCAAGTCTCGGTCTTGGCCGCAGGGGTCCGACGAAATTGGGCGAGCTGGCGATCGGCGATTGTCTCTCCGACCAACGCAACGACGGCGATAAGGATTGCCACGACATCCACCGCGCGCGCGAAGGGCGCGTCATTGATTGCAGCCATATAGACGGCCAAGACAAGAATGAAGGCGGCGAGCGCCTGGATTTGTAGAAACAAAAACAGCCTCCAGGCGGCGGTCTCACCCCATTCCTGGATTAACCTTGCGTAGCGCGGATCTTCTTGGCCGCCACGGGTCCGCGCGCCGATATGACAGGCAAGCCTTGCCGCCCAGGCGCCTATCAGCGCCAGCACCGTCATGCGCCGCCAAAAATCTCCGTCGGCTATGAGCACGGCAGCAATGCCGCCAGACCCGACCGCAAGTGACCAGACCGTGTCGATCCAGCCGCTCAGGCCCGTGACGCGCTGCACGCCCCAGGCGGCGGCCATGGCAAGCGATAGGCAGACTGCGATGGTGAGGAAAACCTCCATGTCCGTCCTTCCACTATCGTTTAACTTCGCAGTCGTCATCTACGGTCTGCGCGGGTCAGCGGTTTTTGCCATTCCTCAAAAAAAAATTGCGCCGATCACGAACCGAGCCGAGCGAGCTTTCGTACCTGCCTTGCGGAGCAGAAGGCGTCGACGAGAGGAATTGATGACATTTTATCAGCGGGTCCCGGGCGAACGGCGCCTGAACATCGCAATCGTGGGCAGCGGGATTTCCGGGCTTTCCGCCGCATGGCTACTATCGCACCGCCACGAGGTCACTGTGTATGAGGCGGCCGATCGGATCGGCGGGCACAGCAATACGGTGGAATTCGAAAGCGCGAGCGGGCCTGTCGTGGTTGATACCGGCTTCATTGTCTACAACGAACTGACATATCCCAACCTGACGGCACTCTTCCATATGCTGCAGGTGCCCACGGCCGCGTCCAACATGTCTTTTGCGGTCTCGATGGACAACGGCGCGTTCGAATATTCCGGGGGGACCGGGTTGGGGCTGCTTGCGCAACCGATCAACGCGGTTAGCCTGCGCTTCTGGTCAATGATGCGCGATCTTCTACGCTTTTACCGCAACGCGCCGCGCGATCTGGCGACGATGGACGGTATCTCGCTCGAACAGTATCTCGACTTAAACGGCTATGGCCGCGCATTCCGCTATGATCACCTTTACCCGATGGCGTCCGCCATCTGGTCGACGCCGACCATGGATGTCGCGGCCTATCCCGCCGCCGGTTTCGTGAAATTCAGCTGTAACCACGGCCTGCTCAAATTGTGGAACCGCCCGACCTGGCGCACGGTGGAAGGGGGAAGCCGTGAATATGTCAGTCGCATGAGCCAACGCTTCTCCGACAAGATCCGGGTCTCGACACCGGTTACGGTCATTCGTCGCGAGGAGGGGCGGGTTATAGTTCATGATGGTTCCGGTCAGCAGCAGGCATTTGATGATGTGGTCGTGGCTACGCATGCCGATCAGGCGCTTCGCATGCTTGCCGATGCCAGCAATGAAGAGCGGCGCGTCCTCGGCGCTTTCCGTTATTCGCGCAACGAGGCTGTGCTTCATAGTGATACTGGGCTGATGCCGAAACGGCGCGCCGCCTGGTCGAGCTGGAACTATGTCGTCGACCGTCGAACGGACGGGTGCGACGAGGCGCAAAAGCCCTCGATTACCTATTGGATGAACAAGCTGCAGCCCCTCGGCACCGCGCCACCGACATTCGTCACCTTGAACCCGCAACGCGAGCCACGTCCGGATAGCATCCTTCGTCGCGAAGTCTGCGACCATCCCGTCTTCAACCTTGAAACCGAGAAGGCGCAACAGGAATTATGGTCGCTGCAGGGAAAGCGCAACACGTGGTTCTGCGGAGCCCATTTCGGCGCGGGCTTCCACGAGGACGGCCTTCAAGCGGGGCTGGCCGTGGCGGAAGAGCTCGGCGGATTGCGGCGACCCTGGCAGGTGGCGCAGGAAAGCGCGCGCATCGTGCGCAAGCCCCTGACCCGACCGGCAGAGCGCCCGGTGGAGCTGGAGGTGCTGGCATGAGGACAAAAGCTTGGTCGGCCGTCCTCGGCCAGATGTTGATATTGCAGCGGACGTCAAAGACGCGGCGGCCCGTGAACATATCATGCGCGCTAACTCGCGACATCAGTGTGGGGACGTCGGCGATCCGGGCGGCGCGCGTCCGCAGCCTGTCAGGCCGCCGCCTGCCGATCACGCGTCGCTCGTTCCTGCGCCCAACGCCCAACAAATCATGCTTGAGCGGGAGGACGGCAAGCCATGAGCCAGCCTGACGATTCCCTTGGCGTTCCAGTCGCTCCGTCCGGCAACACAAAGAAGCTTGGCCCTGGCGGCCGTCTCGTAGCGCGGCTTATTTCGGAGATGAGTTTTGGCCGGCTGCGGATCGTGCTTCCGAATGGCACTGTCATCGAAAAAGTCGGACCTGAACAGGGGCCGGATGCGATGCTCGTCATGCGGCGATGGCGGATGTTATATCATCTGCTCACGGCCGGCGATATCGGCTTTGCGGCGGGTTACCTTAACGAGGACTGGACGACGCCGGACCTGACCGCGTTGATCCGCCTGGCGGCGAGGAATAGCGACGCGCTTTCGCGCGCGATCGACGGCAACATCCTGATGCGGCTATTCAATCGGATCGGCCATCGGTTCAATGCCAACACGCGCAGGGGAAGTCGGCGCAATATCGAAGCGCATTACGATCTCGGCAACGACTTCTATCGGGAGTGGCTCGACAGCATGATGCTTTATTCCTCGGCGATTTTCGACGACACGACGCCCACACTGGAAGCCGCCCAGCAGATGCGGCTTTCGCGCATCCGCGAGAAACTTGCTCTTCGAGGTGGCGAACGCGTTCTCGAGATCGGCTGCGGGTGGGGCGCCCTTGCCGCTGATCTCGCCACGCATTCTAACGCGCAGGTGGTCGGTTTGACGCTGTCGCCCGCGCAACTTCGGTGGGCACAAGAGGTAGCCGAGGCGAGCGGCAGGGGCCAGCAAATCGATCTGCGGCTGCAGGACTACCGCGACACAGACGGACAGTTCGATCGCATCGTGTCGATTGAAATGTTCGAGGCAGTCGGGGAAGCATATTGGCCGAGCTACTTCGAGACCCTTCGTCGATGCCTAGCGCCGCAGGGCCGTGCGGTTCTGCAGATCATTTCCATCGAGGACAAGCGTTTCAGAAGCTATCGCAGCAGCATCGACTTTATCCAGAAATACATATTTCCTGGGGGATTCCTGCCGTCCGAGGCAGCGCTCGTCGCTGCTATCACCTCGTCCGGGCTCAAGCTACAAGAGGTAGACCACTTCGGGAAATCGTATGCGAGAACGCTGCGGGAGTGGCGCAAGCGGTTTCATGCCAGATGGCCCGCCATCGCAACCCTTGGCTTCGACGAGCGCTTCAAGCGGTTGTGGCACTATTACCTCTGTTACTGCGAGGCAGGTTTTGAAGAGGGCAGTATCAATGTTGGGCTCTATACCATCAAGCATTCATAGGTCGCGCAACCAAGGAGAGCAAACATGACACCAATGATCCCGGCGGCCATGGCTATCAACCTTTGTTTGTGCGGCATGGCAAATGCCGCTGATATCGAAGGTCGGTGGGCGCGAGGCGACGGGAATGCCAGCGTAAGGATCGCGCCGTGTGGCCCCGATATCTGCGCAATCAACACGTGGATAAAGCCAGGGACTCCCAAGGAAAAACAGGGCGACAAGCTGGTCATGACCATCAAGAGGGGCACGAGCGGGGTCTATTCCGGCACAGCTTTTGATCCACAGCGTGATCTAACCTACAGCCTGACGGTAACGGTAGATGGAGACAAGATGGTCACGAAAGGATGCATCATTGCCGGCCTCCTGTGCAAGGGCGTGGAATGGGCGCGGATTAAGTGAGGATTGAAAGCTCATGCCCGCTTCGAAGTCGGTCGGGCAGGGGGGGATCGCACGGTTTGAGGTTAGGGTGTCGAAGGTTGGCAAACACCCGCCGCGCGATCCCGCCCCGACAACTCGAGAAACGCATAATTGTTCCTACCTACTGCCTAAGGCAGGCCAGACGTCTCTTTGCGGACGTTAACCACGTAGAAACGTTGATTCATCGAGGCGCATTTGATGCGGGAACTTTACCTCGCCGCCGGGCTTCATACGCGGGCCGTGCAGCCGGGGGACTGAAGCCCTGACCCCACTAAAGTCGGCTGTACGGTCCACCCTCGTATGATGATCCGGGCTAGTACGGGAACCCGCCAGGATATGCAATGCATAGCCTGATGCTCCCAAAGTTTCTCGCCCAATTTCAAGCGCGAAGCGGTCCCTGGCGCATCTCGCAAATGCTATCGGCCACGCAGCCTCTCTAAGAGCTCAAGTTCCCCGATGAAGGTGCCATCCCGCCGGCTGCCAGCTAGGTCGCGAACGAGTTGAAGCAGAAGCGAGCCGCCTTGACTGACAGGCTGCAGCAGCTTGAAAGGGAGCGTGTCGACATTCAGGAACTGATGAGAGCGCTGGACCGCGTCATCCTGAGCTACGAGTCGGAATACCAGGCATCTGCGCTGACGGAGCCTAAACAGGGGAACCGTTCTCAAAAGGCCAGACGTTCGTCGTCCGAGGTGAAAGCGGCCATGAACGGCGTGAACAAGCGCCAGGCCGTCCTGGAGGTCCTGCGCGAAGCAGGGGAACCTATTTCTGTGACTGACTGCGCCGCGAAGTTCGCCGTCAAGCTCGGCATTCAGAGCGAGCCAGCCGATCTTTCTGACATCGCGCACCGAATGTCGGCAGTCCTGACCCAATTAACGACTGCAGGGCGCGTGCGACAATCAGGTCAGTTTGATGGGCGAAAGGTTCTGTGGGAGATCGCCGTTTAGCCTTCCCAGATCAGGTCCGGCGGCTTGTTGCCCTGCCAGTATCCGCACAGATACCGAGATGTCGGGCAAGACAGTGCCTTGCCCAGCACCTGGAACGTATGGCCGCGGTTGCTCACCTGGCGAATGCCGCCCAAAAGCGTGCGGGAGAAGCCAAATACCATGACGCAGTTTCCTGCGGCTGCCCTGATGCAAACTGCGGCGCATTTCACATCTTGAGATCAGAACGTCAACTTCCGTCGCGCGACGAAGCTCAAGAAGCACTGGTCGCCCAGCGGCGGCAGAGAAAGTTGGCTCGGAATTAGTCGGCCTCAGCAGCCAGAGTATTCGGTCCGCTTATTTAACCAATATACGTCTTGCAGGTTTTTCCGCATATACTGGTCGAAAAGACTGAATGGCACATTGGCCGGACTTAGAGTGGGATCATCCGCCCCTGCCCCTTTAATGGCGTGCACCCAAAATGATTGATGGAACGCCCATGCTATAAGGCTGAGCCATTCGTCCTCACAGCCCAACTTTTCTTCGAGAGGCCAATACACCCTGTTGAGGGCTTCGCGCTTGTCACCGGTGTGAGGTATTATTTCAGGCCAAAGCGCTCTGGCCCGCTCAAATAGTTCATGCGGGCTCATCAAGCCTCCAAAGTGTAACGGTTTCCATATCAGGTACACTCGCCCTAAATATCGGTGTTTCTACACTCCCCGCGTAATGTTTGGAAAGTCCATTTTTGGCGCTTTGCGGAGGAAGCGCAATGATGGCTACCTCGCAACATTGTCACTAACCCGATCAATGTCAGCGGCATTGTGGAACGCTTTTTCTGTTTCAACTCAGAGGCTTAAATCGCTCTTGGTGGTCTTTGCTACCTAATGCCGCACATGTTCGGCACCGAACCGCTTCAGCATCGATCTCAGCTCAGCATTTTCCTGACGAAACTTGACGATCATCAGCCTCTTCAACCGGCGGTTCTCCTCCTCGAGCGCGTTAAGATCGTCCTCGCCGTTATCGTGGACAAAGCCTTCGAGGCGTCCCCCGACTTCGCGCTCCGGGAAAAAGGCGCGATTGTCAGGCTTAGAAGAACGAACAGGCTTAATTGCTATTGGCGGATTGTCATGCCCCGCGGTCGTATCGATGGCCGGAAGCTCATGGTCCAGTCCTTGCGGGGCTAAATTATGCTCGGTCAGGATCGTTCCGGTCGGAACACAAGGCTCCATCGACGACGTGCTCGCTAAGCCGGGAACCACAGCATTGGCAATAGGTTCCGCGTCCGTCCCGTCGACATCAGGCAAAACGCCATCAGTTTCGATCTGCAGCGCAACGGCCCGCAGATCGAGGTTGCCCCAAATGGATGGAGATCGAACTTGGGCCTGCCGCCGATTCTTGTATTCGACGACGAAGTTGCGCTGTGTTGTTCTCATCGTTCCCCAGCTTCACATCAATTGATCGAGCGCAGTGCCCACTGCCTCGTTAGTGAAGTCATCTCAAACATGAAGCCTTGGCTAGTTCATACCTAGCCGCTTGCGCAGCGAGGTATTTTCGTCGCGAAGTTTCTCGGCGAGCAACTTCCGCAGCCTGCGATTTTCTTCCTCGAGCTGGGCAAATTCAGCGAGTTCGTCGTCCAACGTGGCAGTGTTCGCGGACGCTCCGGGAGGCGCTACAGCAAGGGCTTTCTTCCACGTGTAGTAGGTCTGGTCGGATATCGCCACGGCCTTTACGGCATCCTTCAATGTTTCGCCACCGGCAATGGCAGCTTCAACTTGATTGATTTTCCCGCGCTTCTCGTCATCACTCAATCCGCGCGCCTTGGGCTTTGCCGTCTTTTGAATGGTCGAGTCAGCCTTTGCCGCCGTTGGTTTCTTAGACCTCAACCGCTTGCCGCGAGCGGACTCCGCTTCAGTCTTTGTTGTGATGTTATCAGACGGTGCAAGGAGTTCTTCGTCGGCCATCGATGATCCTCATGTTGTTCCACGCGTTTTCGACCAGGTCGGCGCTGGAGTCAACGTCGCGGCATCGAAAACCCCGATGAGCCCGCCCCCACCGAAGGAGTGCGGCAGCAGATTGCCAGCGGCCTGAACTTCTTGTGGTCGATCGGAGCTTCGAAATTGGACGTCAATTGCACTGTTGGGAAGACCGGCCAGGTTGAGGTCGCTCCAGTTCATGATGCACGACCGTTAGAGCGGTAATTCCGGCCTCATTGGCAGCAAGCAAGAAGATTTCACGAAATTGATCTGGGGAAATTTCTCCGGTAATTGCGTCGACGCAGGCTTTCACGGCAGCGACATACTCCTCGCCGTCATCAGACGGCCAATCTTTCATGAGGAGATGGGCTGCATCCCCCAGCGTCCGCACAACCCTTCGCGTTGCTGTAGCGTGCCGCACAATGCCGATCGGCGTAAATGTCGATGACGTATCCCAGGACATGGCCCTCAACCCCAAGGCATTAAATTCCGTGCAACATACGCGCGAAATATTTAATTTAAAATTGAATATTTCTGCAGAACCAACCTTCGTTGAAGCTGTGCGTTACAAAAGCAAAGGGCGCTCAACGACCATGCGTCGGAGCGCCCTAAGCTGCGATCAACCGTTGTTGCGACGTGGACGAAGGCAGCGATAACGAGATGCGTGGATTCGTAGTTGAATGCAACCGGAGGCGTTCAATCTGGTATCGCGCGACTGTGCATATCACCGCTATCCGAAAAGGTATTGTGGCGGATCAAATTGAGCGCGCTCGACGCGCTCGGGTATTTCTACCCTTTTACCTCGCCTGGCTTGTTAATTGTTTGTGAAGCATAATCCATGCGGGAAGAACGCCCTGAGAGGCATCATGACGATCCCGTTGGTTTCAGGAATCTATCGCAGTACGTCATGACAAGTATTTTGACTAAAGCTGTTATGGCATTACGCGAGGTGACGAGATAACGGTCGTCCTTCAGGAAGGTCTCGATCAGGTTGATAGCGTCGTCAGGTAATCTTCAGCCAGCGGCTGCTGTAAATGCGGATCGACGGACGACGACCATTGGGCGAGATCCTTCCGACGGTAGATCTTACCGGACCGCAGGTGCGTTTTTAGTTCCTGTAAGTTCGTCCTGTGATAGCTCCGGAACTCACAAGTGGCTGGTTCCATAATATCTACTACGCCCCGAACATGGCCGTGGCGGAACTTCTCACACGAAGTGGGATTGGGAGGCCGATTTCTCCGCTTGCCCTGACAAGGGGTGAGCGCCCCTTCCTTTTGATGGCCCGTGAACCAAATCGCGGTCGTCGCGCTCGAGCGGTGCGAAAGGTGTCGTCCAAGCGTCGGCCTTAATGTGGAGGGAGGGGTGTGCGAAGGCCGAACAGCATTCTCCCAACACTTCGTAAGGCAGACCTTGCCTTAGACGCGATTTTACCAAGCAGCCGGCCCTCCTTCAGGTCGTAGCCCGTGCAATCGAAGCCACGCATGGCATTGCGAGGCGCTGAAGAGTGCTTGAGATAACCATCATGGCCCTTGTGGATATCAGGGCTTTGCCGCAAATCGTCAATTCGCAGCTTGCCATCTATCGTATAAATTTCTCGTGCTTATTTAGATGATTCCCCGGCTGCAACCCTCGGTCATTTATGAATTTCGATCAGCTTCTCGATTTAGGTGATTGGTGGGTCGCGGTCGTTACGCAGCTTCTTCCCCTCAAGATGGCACCTGATCGTCGCCCGGTCGTCGAGCTGTCCAGATCGAATATATTCGTCCGTTCATCGGAAGGCCGACTGGTTTCGGTAGACACACCCGGAGCCCTAACTGAAGCGGTCGGGTTGGGGCGCACCTGCACCCTATTGCTTCACGATGATCTTTTTATCCGCCGTCGACTGGCGTCGACATCGCTACCCTATAGTCGGGCGAGGGACATGGCGGCCGCCGACCTTGCCGGTCAGACGCCGTTCCGACCAGACACAGTCTATACGCTGCCGCTCGCTGACAGAGACGGCTCCTGGACCTACCTTGTCGTCAAGAAAAACTTTCTCGAGCCGCACATCAACACACTGTTGTCGGCAAGGATTAAGGTTGGTTCCGCGGGTATCAAACCCGCAGGAAGCGACAGGCTTTGCCTTCCGCATCGGAGCCTGAGGGAGGTTTTTCGCGGCAGGGAGGGGCCGACCGGCCGATTGAGGTTATATCCGATTGTGCTCGGCACGCTGATCGCGGGCAGCGTCCTGACCTTTGCACACGCAACCCTGCGCTACGACAACGCCCTATCCGCGCTTGAAGCAGACATCGCCGGAAAACGCGAGGACGCCGCCAAAGCCCGCGCGATACTCAATAAGAAAGCGGAGACAGAGACGGCGATGTCAGTGGCTGCTCGCCGCAAACATGAGGCGGTTTCCGTCGCCCGCCTGTGGGAGGAACTGACGGCGCGCCTTCCGGACGATGCCTGGCTCACGGATGTTTCTGTCGATGACGAGAGGCTCACGATTTCCGGGGTTGCCAAGTCTGCTGCGGGCTTGATCGAACCGCTCGACGCGTCGGCACTGTTCAGCGAACCAACATTTTCGGCCCCGGTGGTGCGCATGCCCGGTCAGGATGGCGAACATTTCGAAATGCGCCTGAAGGTTGGTCAAGAATGACGGAGCTTCTCATCCGGTTGATGAACTTGCCGAGGCGAACGCAACAGGCGGTCGCGATCGGTATGCTGGCGTTCGCAGCAATTCTTGCCGTCTGGCTGATAACGCTCGCGGGCGATCACTTGAGCGCTCAGGCAGAGGAAATCACTGACAAGCGCATCGAACTCGGCAGGCTGGACGCATTGCTGGCAAAGGTTTCTGCCGACAACGCGGCCCCGCAAACCGCCGGTGCGAACAAGGAGGCCCTGTATCTTCCAGGCGACACATTGGCGGTTGCGCGTGCCCGATTCCAGGAGCGCATCAATGCCATGGCAGCCCAGAGTGGGGCTGTTGTCATTTCAATCAACACCGTCCCGGATGCTGCGCCTGACGGCGTCCCCCTCATCGGCGCCGTTACGGATATTCAGGGAAGTCTCTCGGCCGTGCACGCCTTGCTGCTGCAAATCGAGACGTCTACACCGCCCTTGGTCGTCCGAAAGGCATCGATCCGAAACACGACAATGCTGCAGCAAGGCACGCTTCAGGGACCGCTTGAACTGGCAGCGAGACTGGAAATCTATGGTTCCGGCGATCCGGTTTTGACTCCGTCGAAGTCAGTGGCGACAAAATGAGCTTGCGCCCCACTCGTTTCGCCATTCCAGCTTTGCTGATAGCCTCTATCCTTGCGCTGGGCGCCGGCAATCTCCTCCTGAGCGAGACGGCCGTCGACATCGGCCCAATTGCCGCTGTGCCGCTCTCCCAGACGAAAGCGCAAACACAAGCGGCGGTGAAAGGCGACGACGCGATCCAGCTCGGCCAAGGCCCCGAAACCCTGTCCCGCCCGCTCTTCAGCCCGACGCGCCGGGAATACCAACGGTCGCCGGAATCCGTCGTCCAACCGTCCGAGATCATCCCGCCTGTCCCGCCGGCCGCTGTACCGATCCCTTCGTTTCGGTTGGTGGGCATCCGGCGCACCGGACCTGAGGCGGCCGCCCTCCTGTCGGTCTCTCCCGATCAAAAAGCTGAATGGTCACCGGTCGGCGCGATCGTCGAAGGGTGGACAATCGAACGCGTCGATAACCACAGCGTCGCCCTTCGCCTGGCGGATCAGTTGGCCGTCGTCGACCTCTTCAGCCCGGAGAATGCGCATGCCCCGGGCAATTAAAATCGTCTCTGCGGTACAAACTGAGGAGGGCTTCGCCTTGGTGGCGGTTCTAGCCTTCATCCTCCTGTTTGCGGCCTTGCTGCTGCCCTTTGCCTCATCCGCGCGCCTCGCCGCCCTGACATCGAGCCACACATTCGAGCAGACCCGCCTTACCCGTGCAGCGGAGGCCGTCAATCTATACATTGCGGGCAAGTACGGCTCCGACGCTCTCATCACCGAAGCGTTCGACCAAGCCTCCGAGCAGCAGGGCGTCTCGTGCCGGATCAAGGATCTCGCGATTACATTCCGGGCGCTCGACCACGCCGGTCTCATCGATCTCAATGTTGCCGGCCAGGACACGATCGCCGCGGGCCTCGCCGCGATGGGCCTGAATGAAGGGCAGGCAAGCGGAATCGCGCAATCGATCGTCCTCTATCGTTCTCGCCAGGCAGGTGCCGGCGATGCCGATGCCCTTCAGCCGGAATTCGGTTTCAAGCGCGGTCCGATTGAAGACACGGTGGAATTGCTCGATTATCCCGCATTGCGGCAGGTTCCCCCGGAAAAACTCGCTGAATTCTTTACCGTCGACAGCCGTAGCGCGCTGGTGGAGAGCACGTTTTCGCCGCCGGCGTTGCAGCCCTACCTGCCGGAAGCCGCCAAGCGCTCCGGATCGCGGCCTGTCCGGTCCGGGACCTATACGTTGATGAGCAGGATTGAACATCATGGCGAAACTGGAAGCGATGCCAGGATCATCGCCACGGGGCACTCCAGAGGCCGCAAGTCCACAGACTTGCCTCTCGGCCCGGCCCCAGGCGCAGCTAACGACTGCAGCGCCTTCCTCGGGCCGGAACTTGTTTCTTGGCTCAACCGGATCACGTAAGAGATGAACACGATAGAGCGCTGCGAGCAGTTTCTTGATGATCTTGTCGGCCGCGGCAGCGTAACGCACGAAGCGATGCAAAGGGTGAGGGCTGCACAGCGCCAGACCGGCCAGCCGGTGGATACCGTCATGCGCGAGCTTGGAATCTTGCCGGAGATGGCGATCGCGCGGGAGCTCGCCCGGTTTTTCGACCTCTCCGTCATTTCCGAATGGAGCGGCGATGGGAGCGCCGATCGGCTCGAACAGCTCGGCTGGGAATTTGCCGCCACCAGGGCGATCCTGCCGTTCGGACCGAACGATTCTCATCTTGAGCTCGTCATCGCCGATCCCTTCGACCGCGCTGCCACCGAAGCTGTCGAATATCTGTTCGAACAGCCGGCCCGCGTGACGATCGCACCGCGAAGCTTGATTGAGGAACAGATCAGCCGGCTGAAGCAGCAGAGCACCAGGGACCTAGGCGGGATGATAGATGACGGCGTCACCTCGGATGTCGATCTCGAGCGCCTTCTCGATATTGCCCGCGACGCGCCGGTAATCCGTTTCGTCTCCAGGATTGCGCAAAAGGCGATCGACGAAAAGGCGACCGATATTCATTTGGAGCCGCAGGCCGATACGATGCGCGTTCGCCTTCGCAGAGACGGAATTCTCCTGGAATCCGAATCCGCGCCAAAGGTTCTGCATGCCGGCATCATCAGCCGTTTGAAGATCCTTGCCCATCTCAACATCGCCGAACGCCGGCTGCCCCAAGATGGGCGGCTGCGCCTGGCTATCCGCGGCCAGGAGGTCGACTTCCGGCTTTCGGTCGTTCCCTCGGTCCATGGCGAAACCGCGGCATTGCGCATCCTCGACCGCGAGAATATCAAGCTCGAATTGCCTTCACTCGGATACGATGCCGCCTCGATCGGACAGATAGACAATCTGACACGGCGCTCGAACGGCCTCGTGCTTGTGACGGGCCCCACCGGCTCGGGCAAGACGACGACGCTTTATTCGATCCTTTCCGTTCTCAATCGGCCGAGCGTCAAAATCTTCACGGTCGAGGATCCAGTCGAATACCGTATCGACGGCATTACGCAGTTGCAGATCGATCCCTCGATCGGGCTCACCTTTGCAGCCGCCCTTCGTTCGGTTCTTCGCCAGGATCCCGATATCGTCCTTGTCGGGGAGATTCGTGACCGCGAGACGGCCGAGATTGCAATCCAGGCCGCTTTGGCCGGACGCCTCGTTCTTTCGACACTCCATACCAACAGCGCGATCGGCGCGTTCAACCGGTTACGGGACATGGGTGTCGAGCCGTTCTTGCTGGCTGCAACAATGCGCGGTGTCATCGGCCAGCGCCTGGTTCGACAATCCTGCCGGGACTGCCGGGATCAGGCGGAATCAAGCAGTTGCCTCACATGCCAAGGGACCGGCTTCAAGGGGCGACGCGCGACATACGAAATCCTCGAAGTGTCGGAAAGGTTCAGGCAGGCCCTGCGCGACAGCGATGTCGAGGAAGAGCTTGAGGCGGCGGCGATGGCGCAGGGAATGGTGCCGCTGCGCCAACACGGACAGACCCTCATCGCTCAAAAGCTCACGACCATCGAAGAGGTCCTGCGCGTAATCGATATGGATTAACTCGATGGCGAGATTTCAGTATTCAGCCTTTGCCGCCAACGGCAGGAAGATATCAGGGACAGTGGAGGCAGCCGATATCGTCGACGCGCGTCGACGAGCACAGGCTCCGGGCGTGATGATCACCGATGTCCGACCTCTCGTCGGCAACAGGCGTAGTAGTTTTTTTCGGTTCCCGAAATTCGCGGACCGCTTCGATCAGGTGGGCTTCTTCTCGAACCTTGCGGTTCTGTCTACGGCCGGTCTTACTCTTGATCAGTCACTTCGCGCGCTCAGGGCCGCCGCCTCGCGCCGGAGTGAGCGCGACAGGCTCGAGGCGATGACCGAGCGGCTGTCGGGCGGCAACAGCGCCGCCTCGACCCTGGCGCTGATTGACGGCATCGGCGCGGATGTCCTTGCGCTCATTGCAAGCGGTGAGAAAACCGCCCGGCTTGCGGCAGTACTACCTGCAATAGCGTCCGATCTCGAGCGGCGGAGGGACCAGCGAAAACAGCTCCTGGACACGCTGCTCTATCCTGCTTTTCTGCTTGTCATGATGGTTATTGCCCTCGGTGTCGTGACTTTCGTCCTGGTTCCGGCACTCGAACCCGTTTTCGACGGCTCCGGCAGGCCCCTGCCATTCCTCATCGCCGTTCTGTCATTTGCCGGGAAAATGCTCTCAGATCCAAGCGTGGTTGCGACCGGCATCGGCGCGATCCTGATCCTGGCGATCCTCTCCATTGCCCAGGCAAAGGCCATTGCCGGGCTGGCATCGGCAGCGCTGCTCAAAATGCCCGTTCTCGGTTCGCTGATGATCAAGGTGGCGCTCGCGCGCTATCTCCAGACGCTGTCTCTGCTCCTCGACAATGCTGTCGCGATGCCCGAGGCGCTTTCCCTGGCGGCGGACGCTTGCACGATTGCGAGCTACCGCCAGAAGCTCACGGCCATGCGCGAAAAGGTGATTTCCGGCAGGCGGCTTGGCGAGGCATTTGCAGATAGCCGGCTCTTCCCCGCAAGCATCGTCTCGCTTGCGGTTGTCGGGGACGAGGTCAACCGGCTTGCACCGGTTCTTGCCAATGGCTCCAACATTTTGCGCCACGAGGCCGAACGGACGCTCGACCGGCTTCTCGCACTGCTGACGCCGGGCATCACCATTCTTCTCGGCACGCTTGTCGGCGGGTTGGTCATATCGGTGATGACAGCGCTTCTCAGCGTCAACGAACTGGGGGTCCAGTGATCGACAGCCGCTCCGTCCCTGCAGCGTCCGAGGCGGGATTCAGCCTTCTCGAAATGCTGATCGTTCTCGCCATCCTCGGGACCATGATGGCGCTTGTTCTCCCCCGATTTTCTCGTCCGAACACGATGTCGACACGAACTATTGCGCTGCGAATTGTGCAAGAAGCGGGCCTCGCACGCCTAGCTGCCGTCAAGAGCGGGTCGGAGACGAGATTACAGATCGATACAGACGTGCGCAGCATTGGCGCCAGCGTGGGCAACGAGACTATTCTCATCCCGCCTTCGATCAGTCTGGAAGCAACCGTTGGCAAGACGTCCGGCACCACGGTCACCAGAGGTGACATCCGTTTTCTGCCTGACGGAAGTTCGTCCGGTGGCGAGCTCCGGCTTTCCGGCCAGGGCGAGCGCACGATCAAGGTCAGGATCAACTGGTTGACCGGATTGGCCACGATGGTGTCACAATGACGGATGGCGAAAACGCGCAGGCAGGCTTTACCCTGCTTGAAATGATCGTCGCGTTTCTCATCCTGTCGATTTCGATGGCGGTCGCCTCCCAGACCTTGTCGATCGCGGTCAGCAGCTACACACGCTCAGAAGAGCGCCAGGTCATGCTTGAGCTTGTCGAGACGCTGGAGGCCGGGACCGTTCCGGCAATGGCGCTCTCGCGCTCGGGCCGTCGACAGGGGGAGGTTGGTAACCTGCAGTGGACGATCGACCTCGTTTCGCCGCTCCGGAATGAAGGCCAGGCTGCCGGGGAGGCTTTTGCCATCATCACGATCGCCGGCATCAGGGGCAAAGCCAAGCAAAGCTTTCTCGTTGCGGCTTCGCTCGGTGGAAAAGCACCATGAAGCCGAATGCCCCATCGGCTCATCGGGAAGACGGTTTTTCGCTGGTCGAAATGCTGGTGACGCTTGCCCTGCTTGCGGCACTTTCCGCCATTCTGCTTGGCGCAGTCGCGCAGTTTCGTCCGCTCGGATCCCTTGCCGAGAGCGCTAACGGAAGGATGGAAGTCGCGGCTGCTGCGGCATTCCTGCAGAAGACGGTCGAGGATGCGAGAAGTCTCTACCTCTTGAACTCGCCGCCGGGACAACGTCGTGCCTTCGAAGGCGCGGCCAGATCGCTGCGGTTTCCAACAGTCTTGCGCGTCGGCTCCGATCAACTCGCATTGCGCGACATCGCGATCGTCAAAGGTGAGAGCGACGGATCACCTTCTGTCATTCTTGAAAACAGACCGCGGCGATTTTCGAGCGACGCGTCGGCAAGCGAGCGGTTCTCCGTGATCGACAATATCGAAGATTTCAGCTTTCAGTTCCTGGATTCGCCGCAGGTGGACGCTGGCAATGTGTCGACATGGCTTCTCGACTGGCCCTATCCGGAACGGCTGCCCTATGCGGTCAAGATTACCTTGAAAGCCAAACGTGGGCGATCGGAGATCTCGATTACCAGGATTGCCTTTCCTGGAAGCAGCTCCTGACCTACTCGCTCGAAAGATCAGCGTTCAGCCCGTCGCCGCCGGCCTTTTTGTCCCGTCCGAGAGAGGTGATCTGGTAGGGCTTTTCATCAGCTGGGCTCTTGTACTGATAGGCCGTGCCCCAGGCATCGAGGAATGTCCCCGATTTCTTGATATAGGGTCCGTTCCAGCTGCTAGCATTGGCAGGTGCCTTGGCAAGGGCATCCAGTCCTTCATCCGTTGTCGGATAATGCCCCGCATCGATGTAATAGAGCTCAAGCGCGTTCTCGATGTTCTTCATCTGCGCCTTCGTCGTATCGACCTTGGCCGTATCGAGATATTTGAGGACCTGTGGCGCGACCAGCGCGGCAATCAATCCGATAATTGCCAGCACCACCAGCAGTTCGACGAGGCTGAACCCGGCAGAGGCTTCTTCGGGCGCGCGGTCTTTCGGTTCGGATGCAAATCTTTCAGTCGTCATTAGCGCACCGTCTGCTCAAAGAAGAGATTGAAATTCCATACAGCGAAGAGAGAGAGCGCCAGGAACGGCCCGAAGGGGACCCGCAGCGACATGAGATTGCCTGACCGGTTCGCTTTGACGAAAAAATAGAGGAGGGCGGTTGCCGCAGCGATCAGCAGGAAGATCGGAAAACTCCAGGGATCGAGCCAGACCGCGGCGGCGCCGGCGAATTTTACGTCGCCCAGTCCCAGGCCGACAACGCCTCTCAGCCGGTAGTGCAGATATCGCACCGTCCAAAAGAAGACAATGACCGCCAGGGCGAACAGTAGTCCCGAGACCAGCGCATTGTAACCGCTGCAAAGCCGGAAAGCCGCACCACTCAAGAAAACAGTCGCGTTGAGCCAGTCGGGGATGACGAGCCTGCGGAAGTCGACATAGGCAATCGCAAGGAGGCTTGCAGCGAGAATGATTGCAAACGTGAGCACCATCGTCAGTAGGCCAGCCGTTTGAGATCTTGTTGCAGGCTATTCTTTCCGCCCCGGCGCTTCTGGATATCAGAGCTGAAATCGAGCTGCTTGCGGAATTCTGCCGTCACATCGCGCGCCTGGCTGACGTCGCGCACAATGCGTGGCTTGATGAAGATCAGAAGCTCCGTCTTCTTGATCTGGTCCGTCTTGTTCTTGAAGGCATTCCCGAGGACGGGGATGTCGCCAAGCAGCGGCACCTGGCTGCGAGCCACGCTGTTGCGTTGCTGGATCAGGCCGCCGAGCGCCAGGCTCTCATTGTCGTTGACGACGACGCGGGTCGAGATCTTCCGCTGCTGGATCGTCGGCGAATCGATGCCTGACGAGGTCGTCTTGACGACGTCGCTGACCTCTTGCTGGATGTCGAGCATGATACGGCCCGAGCTGTTGACCCGCGGCACGACCGACAGGATGATGCCGGTATCCTTGAGTTCGACAGAGTTGATCACCGGCGAGTCACCGTTGACGCTGGTCGCCTGCTGGGTGACGATCGGCACCTGATCGCCGACCTGCAAGGTGGCTTTTTGGTTGTTCAGCGCCATCAACGTGGGAGCCGACACGACATTGACGTCTGTGATACTCGACAGCGCATTCAGCGTCACCCTGATATCGCTGGTGGCATAGCTCCAGCCGAAACCGGGGAAAGACATTCCTGTGCCACCATTGGCAAGGTCGGAGAAGCCGAAGCTGAAATTGCCGTTCTCGAAGAACCAGCGAAGGCCGAACTTCAGTTCGTTGTTCAATGTTACTTCGGCAATGACCGCTTCCAGGAGCACCTGGGTCGGGGCAACGTCGAGCTGGCGCAACAGCTGCTGGACGTGTTCATACTCGCGGGCGGTGGTGGAGATCAGCAAGGCGTTATTCTCGACGTCGGCAACGACAGAGGTTTTGGTCTTTGTCGGCTCAGCACTATAGCCGGCAAGCTGGCTTGGTGCGCTGTCTGCGGGCGCGCTTGCCGGCTGGGCCTGGACCTCGGCAACAATATCCGTCTGTTGGAGGTTGGGCGCCACGGCATCGAGAGCCTTGCCGCCGCCATTCGTCGAGGATTGGCCGTTCAGTACCGCCTGCAGCACCTGGGCGAGTTCTTTTGCCGGGCGGTTCTGGATGTCGTAGACGAAGAGCTGCTCTTCGTTTGTGGTCGCCAGACGGTCGAGCTTCTGAATCCATCCTGACGCGCGTTCCAGATATTGTGGCCGCGAGGTAATCACCAGGACGGAGTTCAGACGTTCGTTGGGGATGAAACGGATGATCTTGCCGCCGCCGCTGTCATTGGCGAAGATCGTATCGAGTTCCTTGGCAACCGCCGACGGCTGGGAGGCTTTCAGCGGATGGAGGGCGACTGACATGCCCTCCATCCAGTCGACGTCGAAGACGCCGATCGCTTCGCGCATCGAGGCGAGGTCACTGTTTGATCCGGCGAGCATGATCAGGTTGCGTTTGGGATCGGTCTGGAGGATCGAGCCCTGGCGGCTGATCGGCTCGAGAATGCCCTTCATCTCGTCGGCCGAGACATACTTAAGTTCGACGACCTGGACCTTGATGCCAGGCCCCTTAGGCGAGGCTGAGGGAACGCTGACGTCGGGTGTCGACGACAATGCCTCGGAGGCTGGCACGACCTGGTAGCTGTCACTTCTCTTTACGACGACAGCGCCGTTTACCGACAAAGCCGCTTCGAAGATATCGAGCAGCGCTTCCTTCGAGACTGGGCTCGTCGTCTGCAGCGTCACCGTGCCGGACAGTCGTGGGTCGACCACGTAGTTCAAATGGAGGGTGTCGCCGAGCACACTTCGGGCGGCGGCCTCGATCGTGGCGCCGACGAGGTTCAGGCTGTAGCCTTCGCCACCTCTCGCAAGCTGGCCAACCGAGACGGGTGGCCCGCCAAAAGACACGAATGTGCCACTTCCCTGATGAATTGCGCCATTGAAGCTGTCGGCGGGCGCGCCGCCAATCATGCGGGAGGATTGCCTGGAAGTGGGAAGCGGCTTGCCGGTGGAATCGAGTTCGTTGAGCTTGACGGACAGGACGTCTTCAACAGAATCCGTGGCGCTGCAGGCGGCCAGCAACAACAGGCCGAGCAAGAAAACTGGCACCAAGGATTTCATAAATCGGATCCACACGCATCTCTTGCACCGGACACTAGACAGCGCGGATGACGGCCGCATCAACAGAATCTATCGCTTTGATAGTTTCCACACTTTTCTAAAAATTAACTACCTTTTCTGACCACGTCACATGCACAACGGGATCACGCGCACACCAGAGTTCTTACGGGTTACAGCCGGAAGTTGGTTTCGGGTGCTGGTTGCGCGCACCAATCCACCACCTTTTGCGCCCCTTTGCTCGACATGAGTGGCGGCCCTTCCTGCTGGCCGCGAGGATGCCCGAAGCATTAGGCCAAAGAATCGTATGAGAATAGTGCCCGGAGCGCAGCCTATCTCATGGTTGCCCACGATACCAGGGCGCGGATATTCAAGGATTGGTTGGCGATCTTTGAGATTGTCAAAAACGGCAGAGAAATTCCGGGGCCTTATGCTTGATCGACCTTGACCAGCTTGACGACAAGTGTCTGTGTCCGCGACAAATGAAAATATACCGTAGTGGCGCCAACGTTGCCTCTAAAAGACCTAGGGCACGACGTCAGCGCGCATCAGCGTTACCATTTTGATACGATCTTCATGAGGATAGTATTCCACATGCATGGAATAGCTTGGACCGTCGAACCGATCCCAGGCGCCATATTCGCCTAAAATTGGATCACTATGTGCGGCGCCGCTTTTTGTTGGGACTCCCTGACTTACTAGGACGTCAGCTCGATTAGACGAGATTGGAATGTTCAGCAAATCCTGATCAATATGGTCTAAACTTACAAAAATCGAGTGAATATGTTCAGCGCTATCACATCCCAGAGACAAGCCGTGGGGCTCGGATGCGTAATTCACCCCACGCTCCGGCAAATCCTCATCAACGGTTCGCACAAATGACCACAAGTTAAACGGCGTAGATGACAAAAGGATTGAGGCTGGCTTTCCTAAATAATCAGATAACTGCTCAGTCATTTCGAGTTTCGATCCTTCAGCGCTTTATCAAAGTCCGCTCGGTCGCGAGCACCGGCTGCGTTCAAATCTTTGGCATCTCGTGCAATTTTGGTTTCGGTATTTCGCCCTCCCCATGTCGATGACTCCCGATGTATTTCCACGGGGGAAGCCACTGCTGGCGTGCTCGATCTAAGACGAGATTTTTCATCGGGCGTCAGCTTTCTGCCGAGTTGTTCCTCTTTATTCCTAACTTGCGCGGCAAAAGACGGCTGATGGTCCATATGCACGGGTTCGGTCTCGCCATACGCTCTTTTCTGCGCCTTGAGTTCTCCAAACGCTCCCGTGTCGCCTGGTTTCACAGCTTTTTCTGCCGCTCTCGCCACTTTATTGGCATCGCTGACACCTTCGGCCACATTATCGGCATTTTTGAGCGCGCGACCGACCTTGCTAGCTCCCGCAGGGAGCCCGGGGACAATCGCCGCTACCGTATCTATACCTAGATCGACCCAGCCGTGATTCCAAGTCTCGTCATTATCGGTGATGTAGCCGTAAGTGATCGTCCCTGCGTCGTAGACAATGTTGCCGATGTCCCAGACGGTGTCGAATATGTGTCCGGTTGGATCTGACTTATTGACGGGATCATTTTCGGCGTAGCTGTATCGGTTGGTGCCGACACCATCCTTGATCGGATCCCAGTCGTCGGGCGAGATGAACCTGCCGAAGGCCGGATCGTAGTACCGGGCATTGAGATACATGAGGCCAGTTTCGGGATCGAAGCGCTCGCCGATATAGCCCTTCTGGGTCTGCATTGTCGTGTTGGTGCGCTCGCCGAAGGCGGCATAGCCGGTCTGCTCGACGACATCACCGTTGGGTGCCGCCGTCACCAGCCTGACCGAGGCCAGATGGTCGCGATGCAGCAAGGAGGTAACTTTGGTGCCTGCCGAGAGATTAGCGGCAACCTTGACATCCGGATGCGGATAGACCGTGTAGAGGTCGGTCCCCGGTGTCGAACGGTCGATCTCGGTGTTGGAATTGGGATAGAGGGTGGTGCCGAAGGCCCAGCTCTTTTTCGCCCGCGCTCCGTCAGGACCGTAGAGGTAGGTGACCGTGCTGCCGCCCTGCGTGACGGTCGACAGCCGGTTTTCGACATCCCACGTCAGTGTGCGGGTGCCGTCCGAGACCATGTTGCCGTTGGCATCGTAGGTGATGGTCTTCGACCCAATCTGCATTGCCGCATGCGGACGCTTGGCCGTCGGTGCCGGGTAGGTATAAGCGCCGATCCTCGTGCGTGAGAGCAGATTGTGGTTGTCGGCATAGGTGAAGGTTTCGTCGAGACTGTTGTCGCCACCATTGTCGGCGTTCACCAGCCGGCCAAGCTGGTCATAGTCGTAGCTCCAGTTGTCGTTCGCAGTCAGACCGGTGATCGTCTTGATGCGGCCGACATTGTCGCGGGTGTAGATGTTGTTGATAAGCACTGCTGAGCTCGAGGCCGTGGCTATCCGCATCAGCCAGCGCCGTGACGGCGAATAGGTGAAGCCAGTGGTTACCCCGTTGACATACGTGATGTAGCTTGTCTGACCATCGGCTTCGTAGGCGGTGTTGGTGATATAGCCGGGGATCGACTTCAAGAGGTCCGCACTGTTGTAGACCCAGGGTTGGGTTGACCTGCCAAACCAGAGGTTCGGGCCATACTCAATGCCGATCGGCTTATCGGTTGGCCCACGTGTTTCCGTCGTTGTCTGAGTCAAGCCGTCGATCACCGCCTTTGTCTTCATGACACTGCCGGTGCCGGTATAGACCCGACCATAGGTGAAGGTGGCATTGTCGTTGGCCGCCGTTGTCAACAGGCCGACATTGTGGGAGGGCGCAATGCCTGCCTCGTCATAGGTGTTGCTGGCGACGACGACTGGGGTTGATGAACCCGGAGCCTGCACTGACTTTTGCGTCACGCGGCCCATTTGGTCGTATTTAAGCGTGGTGACGGCACCGCGGGCATCGACCTGCGAGACCAGCCGGTTGGCCACGTCATAGGCATAGAGCCAGCGGCCCAGATCCGGATCTACAGCCTCGATACGGTTGCCGAGCAAGTCGTAACTGTAGGTCCAAATGGCGCCGCTGGTATCTTGCACCTTCACCAGATGACCGAGCGCGTCGTAGGTGGCGGTGTATCGCAATATGGTCTTTGATACCTCGGCGACCTTGTCTGAATGGTCGGAGACGGCAATTTTGTCGCCCCAGGTGCTGATCGTATAGGGATGGCGCAGGCCCAATTCATCGAACCAATTCACGTAATAATTGACGATGTTTGCCGTTCCGGGGATAAGGTCGAGGTAGGTGTAATAGTCGTAAGTTTTGAATGTACCGTCTGGGTTGACGCTTTTCGTGATCCGGTCGAGCGCATCGTAGCTGTTGACCGTCCATTGTGCTGTCTCGTCCGCAAAACGAATGAGCGAAGTCTGTCGCACATTGCCGCGGGCATCGTAATTTGTGTCAGTGAGGCGGGCAGGGCCAGTCGCACTATCCCCCGAAGTCTCCACGCGCCACGGGCGGCCGAGCCCATCATAATAGGTGCGGGCATAGCTCTCGCCGGTGCCCGACGTCAGCGGCTTTGAGACGACGACCGCCTGCAGCGCCGGATTGCCCTCGTTCTCGAAGCGGGTGTTGGTGTAATTACCGGAACCCGAATGCGTATAGCCGTAGGGGCGGCAATAGGGGTCATAGGTATAGGTTTCGACAATGCCGTTCGGATCGGTCTTGGTCGACGGCAGGCCGCAGACGGGATCATAGGCCGTCGTCGATAGGAAGCGCGTGTCAGCCGGCTGGTCGCCATTGGCAAAGTATTTGGGGCTACGCTCCGTGACCGGGTAGATGTGGTAAGTCGGATCGTAATCCCATTCGGTACGGTTTTTGGCGCCATCCGTCTCTGAGATCCGGTTGCCATAGGCATCGTATGTGTAGTTGCTGGTCACCCATCTCTGCGGCGCGACGATCGCCGCATAGGCGAGCTTCGAGGTCAGATTGCCCTGGCTCGGCGCCACCGTGTAGTCGCTGGCACCATCATAGACATAACGCTCATACTTCAGCGTCGTGGCCGTAGCGGCATCGAAGCCGCCCGAGCGCACGCCCATGGCTGTCGGTAGCGAGGTGATGAACTTCGCCGTGTTCGGGGCATAGCTGTAGGTCGTCCAGCGCTCGTCGCCAGCGACGTCCTTGCGGCCGTATTCCTTCAGCTCTGTGACATTATTGTAGGCATCGAACACCCGCTCGGTGCGCTGGGTCAGCGCATAGGGATTGTAGAGCGTGATCTCTGTCGCCGTGTTCTTTGCCCAATAAGGCTCGGAGCTGACATTGACCGCATAGGTCTCCGAGATCATCTTCTTGGCGTTACCCGCACCATCCCTCCAGACGATCGTCTCGGGCAGCCCGTAGCTTGCCCGGTCCAGCCGATAGGCAGTCGCCACCGTAGGTCGTGCCGTCTCGCCAGCCGCAAGCGGCTTGATTGCGGTGACAACACGGAAGCCGAGGAACTTGCGGTCCGTGGTGTCATAATATCCGCGATCATAGGTATAGTCGGTGGTCGCCACCGCACCACGGCCGTCATTGACGGTCACCCGCGTCGCCGGATGCATGACGAAGGGCAGGTAGGCGCTAGGGAACCGCGTCGATGGCGTGTAGTCGACAGAAACTGTTCCGCCCGTCTCAAGCGTCACAGACCGCAATAGGTTCGGATTGCCAGTGCCGGCATTCGAGATGATCGTCGCCGTCTCCGACGCTACGAAGTCCGGCAAACCATCGCCGTTGAAGTCACCGGAAAGGGCCGACCCGCGGAAGACGGCGCCGTAGGGCTGGATCGTCACGCCACCAGAATTCGATAAGACGGCATAGGTCTGCAGATCACGGAAGGGAGTCGTCGTGTTTTTGACGGCGGAGCTCACGAGCTCCATCTTGCCGTCATTGTCCATGTCGCGCAGCATCGGAGCGCCTGGGATCGGCAGGTCAGTGGCGACCTGGATGTAACCGATGCCGGCCGAGATAAAGATACTGCAGTAATATTTTACGCCATCGGCTCTGACGCGAACGAGGTCGGTGGCGCCGTCGCCGTTGATGTCGCCATAAACGCTCGATGAAGGATCGGCCACGCTCTGCCTGCCGTTGCCGCGGAGATCTGCCGGGAAGCCCTTCGCGCCAGCCACGCTGTCGATACCGTCGCCTTCCGGATCGAGAGCCATCAGCGATGTCGTCTTGCCGCTCGTTTTGTCGATGACGCTGCAGAAGTAAGCATAGGTACTTGTGCAGGCGGACTTGCTGATGCTCACGCCACTGGTGACGATAACACCAATGGAGCGCGACTTGGTGGTAACGGGACTGCCGCTGTGATCTGTCGTCGTGGTGTAATCGAGCGCGTAGGCAGCATCCTTGGAGAACTTGTTCGCGTCGAAACGGCCCGTGTAGGTCACCGCCAATGTCGGCAAGGAATCAGTGGTCTGGTTGAATACCTGGACGCTCGACGTTCCCGAAACGCCCCCGGAGGAACCGAAACTGGTGGCATCCCAGTAGAAGTAGGGCTTATACTTCCTGATCGTGCTGTCGTAGGTGTGGGTCAGCCGCATGCCGAAGATCTCGTCGTATCCATCGGCATTCAGGTCAACGACTTGCTTGGCATAGAAGTAGGAGTCCTCTGCGTAGTTGGTCTTCAGGAACTGATTGTCGAGCCAGGCATAGCTCAGGTTGGAATTATCATAGGCCATCTGACGGATGGTCTTGTGGGTGCCGCCGTCCGGAATGCCTGCCGAGAGCACGACGTCGCTGCCATAGCGCTCTACCTTGGTCAGGCGCGAGGTGTTGGACAGCGGTGCCTGGTTGTAGGTCATCACGTAGGCTGAGAGGTTCTGGCCGGCCGACTGCACGGCGACCGTCTTCAGCCGCCGCCGTGTGTAGGAGAGATTGTAGCCATTGCCGGTGATGATGTAGTCGGGGCGGACCTCGTAGGTGAAGCTGACGAGCGTGCTGCCGTAAGCGATCGAGGCGACATAGCAGACCGGCAGGTCGGGGCAGGTGTAAGTGTAGCTAACCGTGTTACCGTTGGTATCGGCGACCGAGGTCAGCAGAAACCGTCCGAGTAGCTGCAGATTGCCGTCGACGCTTCCAGGCGTCGGGCTGGTGCCGGCAACGGTTGCCACCGGGCGGAAGGTCGAGACCGTGCCATCGCGATCGGTAATCGTCCAGATATTGGCGGCCGAGTCATATTTGATGCGCCTGTAGCTCTCCACCTCGGTAACATGCGTGCCGCCGGTTGCACAGGAGACTGAGGTGGTCGGCGAGCAGGGGATCAGCGATTCGCCGTTCAGAAGATAAAAATCACTGCCGGTAAACGTCGGGATGCCGCGCCCGACACTGCCGCGCTCGATGACCTCGAGGCCGTCGAGCGCCCAGCCATAGCCGAGCCAGCCCTGGTAGCTGCCGCCGATGCGGCTCTTGCGGGCGGAATCGTAACCGAGCGAAAGCTTGGGTTCGATGCCGTGGAAGTCGGGGAGATCGATCGCGATCGACTGCGTGAACGATCCGGATCCACCGATCGTCGGGACCGACGCCTTCTCCGGCGCACTAACGGCCGCCTCGGCGGGGATCGAGGCAACCGCTGCTACGGCTGCAGCGCTCACGCCCTTGGCCGTAACTTTGTTACCCGTCTTGTCGTCGGCGCTGATCGGCTCGTCTGTCGCCTCGGTCCCGACTTTGTCTGCTGTCGCATCGGTCGCCGTCGCATCGCTGTCCTTGTCAGCTGATGTGGCCGACTTCGGCTCCGCGCCATTGCCAAGGCCGGTGGTGCGGTCGACGGCCATGTCAAGTGTGGTAGAGGCAGGACCGCCGTCAACGGACGTCTGGCTGGCACCCCTCGGCTGACCGGCCGCGACCGTTCCGATTGTCGAACCGTTGCCGAGACCGGACTTGGCCGGTTCCTGGGCATTCAATGTACCTGTCAGAAGGCAAAGACCAAGCGTGGCGGCAAAAGCCGCAGCACCAAACCGAATTTGAAACATGAAGTCCCCACAACCCCGAATCGAAATATACTTTCAGGTTATGCGGGTAATTTTGTCATATGCAATCCCGGTGCACGACTGCGATGCATGAAATTTCGGTGACATTGCTGAACTTCACTTTTGATCAACGAAAGTTTCCGACCAAACATTAGTTCCATAATACATATTATGCGATCCACCACTGTAGCGGCTATTTAGTAATGCGACAGTTGGGCCAGTTAGAGATGCGACAGTCTCGCCTCTCGACGTTCTGGTCAATGCCAAAGTTGGGAGCAAGGATGACGACCTTCAGCCTGGTCGAGACCATGAGCGGTCGGAGTCGTCATGTCCTTTATGATCACTATGTCGCAGAAAGAGTTGCATCGCCTCGAAGTCATCCAGAAGATCCGTGACGAACGCCTGAGCGTTGTCCAGGCTGCCGAACTGCTCGACCTCAGTCGAAGTCAGGTGCATCGGCTGCTGCAGGCTTATGACCTGGATGGTCCAGCCGGGCTCGTTTCGAAGAAGCGATCTCAACCGAGCAACCGGCGTCACAGCGAGGAATTTCGCAATGCGGCGCTGAATCTGATCCGCGAACGCTATCTGGATTTCGGCCCGACGCTGGCGCGTGAGAAGCTGATCGAGCTGCACCGGATCTCTGTGGCCAAGGAGACGCTGCGGCAATGGATGACGGAGACAGGCATCTGGATTTCGCGCCGGGAGCGCAAGAAGCGGGTTTTCCAGCCACGCGGGCGGCGCGACTGCTTTGGTGAACTGGTGCAGATCGACGGGTCGCATCACTGGTGGTTCGAGAACCGCGGCCCCAGATGCGCCCTGCTCGTCTATATCGACGACGCCACCGGAAAGCTCTTACATCTTCGCTTTGCTGGCTCGGAGAATACGTTCGACTATCTGCATGCGACCAAGGCCTATCTGCAGCAATGGGGCAAGCCGCTGGCCTTCTACAGCGACAAGCACGGCGTTTTCCGCTCCACGCATGCGTCCGAGAAAGACCGCACGAGCGGCCTGACGCAGTTCGGTCGGGCGCTCTATGAGCTGAACATTGACATCATCTGCGCCAATACCCCGCAGGCCAAGGGTCGGGTGGAACGTGCCAACCAGACATTACAGGATCGGCTGGTGAAGGAGATGCGGCTTCGCGGCATTGACACGATCGAGGACGCCAATGCCTATGCGCCTGAGTTCATTGGGGATTTCAACGCGCGTTTTGGCAAACAGCCGCGTAATCCGAAGGACATGCACCGGCCGCTGGCCGACCACGAGAGCCTCGATGGCGCCATGTGCCGCAAGGAAGTTCGCACGCTGTCGCAGGCTTTATCGCTGCGCTATGACAAGGTGCTTTTCATCCTTGATCCGACAGATCTTTCCAAGTCCCTGGCGGGTAAGAAGGTCGTCGTTTGCGACTATCCGGACGGGCGTCTCGAGATCATGCACGAGAGCTTTGCCCTGCCCTACAGAACCTTTGACACGTTACGCTCCGTGCATCGCGCCGAGGTCGTCGATAACAAGCGGTTGGACGACATGCTGTCTGTTGTCGCCGAGCTGCAGGCTGGGCGGGAGCAGCAGCGCAGCAAGGGCGGACCACGGCGAACTGGGCAAACGGACCATATGTTCGGCATTCGCGATGGCAGCACGGGGAATGGCTACCAGAAGCGTGGACGCAAGCCGAGAACGGATTACATGAACGATCCGGCGGTGATCGCACGGCGGGAGAAAGCGTTATTGAGGCAGCCGGCTGCGGAATAAAGGGCGTCAATGCACGCCGATATCGCTTTGCGTATCTGACTCCAATTGCAGGCAGGCGGACCAAAGCGGCGTCTTGTGGAAGGCTCCGTCTTGAAGAAGCGTGAGCCCTTCTCGTGCCTCATAAAGCAGGCCCAGCCAGCACAGGCGCCGCAGGACGCCATATTGGAGATCGGATTTGAGCTCCCAGGCTTCCAGGGTCATTTCGGTGGCGGACAGAGGTGCCATGTCTGGATAGAGTATCTTCACGACGTCCAAAGGCGTACAGCCTTCTCTCGCCTTGATATTGAGAAGATTGAGGAACATGCGCCACCAGCGTAGGCGCGCTTGCACCTCAGCTTCCCGCTCCGTGGCATGGACATACGAATATAGGTAATCCGTGGCGACCAGATCGAAGAAGGCTTGCGGGTTCACCAGAAACTCCCGGCCGCGTCTGGTTGGCAGCAGCACATTCTTTTTCCGGCGAAGCAGCTTCAGATGGCGGGTCATGTCGCGCACGACCCAGAGCGGCGGCATGTCGCTTTCGTTCAGCACTTTGTTCATGCTGTAGAGATCTTCGACCGTGAAGTCGGGCCAGAGGAAGTTCACAGCCGCCCAATGCACGAACTTGCGGTTCATGGCGCCGGTCGCGGTCAATCCTATGCCACCCTCACCGTCAGCATAGGCAACGGACAGAAGCATGCCGCGAAGAAGAGGTGACAGCGCGGCTACATCGACGTCACCCTGCAGCTTGATTTCCGGAAGCATCGCGCGACTTTAATCCCTACCCCGCCCCATGCAGGTGCGCGGGAGTATCGGCCGGCGACGGAACAATTTCCACTGAGAAAGCTCACATGAGGATTTTGCCGTCAAGATCAATCATAGTTTCATAGCTTGTTCCCTTCAATTTCGTTTCGAACCCATGGTCTGAGCCACTTTGCTTGACGCGGCACGTTTCCGTCACCGGTTCAAACTCACATACGGTCGCCGTTTTGTCCGGCAGCACCATTATCCCGCTTGCGTAGCGGCAAGGCTCAGGAGAACGGGACCAATCTAAAGCGCGGCATTTAAAGCCCGACTTTGAGGCGGTTCGCTCACCTGGATCCGCCAGGAATGATCAGTCCTGGAAGATTTGTGTATTCGGCAATCTTTTGGGGTCGTCAGGCGGTCTTCATGACAGCCCCCTCGATGACAACACCCGCAGTGACAAACTTCCACAGTGCGATAAGGAGTTTGCGCGCCAGGGCCACTATCGCGGCTTTCTTTAAGCGTCCACCATTCGACTGAACCCGATCCACAAACCAACGGCTAAGCGCTGATGCTGGCTGATTGCGTAGCCACAACCAAGACAGTTGGATCATCGTGGTGCGCAGCCGAGGGTTTCCTGCCTTTGAGACACCCTGTTCGTGGTCGATGGTCCCGCTCATCCATGGGGTTGGTGTCAAACCTGCATAGGCGGCAATCTGCCGCCGATTATCAAAATGCCGGGACAGGGCTTCGGTCCAAAGAACGGCGGCAAATTCAGCGCCAACACCCTTCAAGGACAGCAGCATCGCTGCGGGCGATGTTGCCTCAACCGCTGGCTGCTCGTCCATCGATAGGAGAGAATTACGCTCGCTCTCCACTGCAGCGATCTGTTCTAGCAGCAACTCGAGACGGTCGAGTTCGCGATTGATTTGAGCCTTCAGGTGTTTCGGTAACTCGCGCCCATCTCCGGTCTGGAGTTCCTCCACCCGCTGACGGCGATCCTTACGGAGCGGTTGATAGCCGCTGACGCCTTGAGCGAAGAGTAGCCCCTTCACGCGATTGACATGCCTGACCCGCTCAGCAATCAAAACTTTGCGTTCCCGGCAAATCCGACGCCGATCTTCGTCCTTCGGATCTGGCGCTCTGACCATCGCACATACGCGAGGCTCGCCGCGCTTGAATGCAAGCAATGTGCGCGTCAGAGCCTCTCCATCGATCTTGTCGGTCTTGGCACGCCGACGTCGACGGGAAGTCGCGATCGAAGCTGCGTCGACGACGTAACTTTCAATGCCGTGAGTCTCCAGCACGCGGTGTATCCAGAAGCCGTCCAATCCTGCCTCTTGGATCGTCACGATGGGAAATAACTTCCCTGTTCTCAACCGCGCCTTCTGTTGTAGCTGCTCAAATCGATCCAGCAGCTCGGCTACATTGCCACCGGCCACTACGTGCTTCGACATCTTCTCGCCACTGCCAGGCGACAGCGAAGTGATCAACCAGGTCGATCGGCTCAGTTCCAATGATACAAAAATTGCGCCAAGATCAATGCGGACAGCGGTCGGATGAATGGATGCAGGTTCCATAAACTGCTCCTCCTGAGCGAGTGTTTTGATGCAACCTCACTCTGCCAGAGCGGCGGCCGCTGTTCACTCCTCATGGGATCTAAAGCCGAAGGGGTGGCCCTCACCCGCCCCCGCTCCGCCCTTTCAACCCGGCCCAGCCGGTCGGATCGGGGGCTGATCATCGCCAGTGTCGCGTTTCTAACTGGCCGACAGCGTCGCAGCCCTATTCAGCTTTGACAACCACTTATAGTTGCGTTTTCCAAGACTTCTCGTCCGCGCGGCGAATTTTATTTAGCTCAGCAGAAGCGTTTGCCGACCCTGAAGCTTAAGCAGATCAGTCGCTTTTCGGTCGAATGACACGAAGGTCTCCCCGCCAAGCCACGCTCCTTCATGAGCGATGACGCCATCGGCGAAATCGCCGCCGGCTTCAAGGACAGCCAGACCCGCTTCGACGGCAGGCCTGTCCATCGACACCTTCGCCGTGACCAGAAGATCGCGAATTGTCTGAGCGATATCGTCTTCGGACAGCTTCGCGCCGCGCCGCAAAATCCAGACCAGCTCGCAAAGACTTGGCAATGAAACAGCGATTAGTGTGGCTTCCTCAAGAAGCTTTGCAGCTGCCTTGCCTTGCTGCGGATCGTCCTGCAGAACCGCCCGCGCCAGGACATTTGTATCGGCCGCGATTTTCACGCGTCGTCGCTCCAGCCCTCAGCAGCTATCTCGTTCATTTCCTCGATGGTCAGCGCCTTTGTCGACTTGCCGGCGTGCCGTCCGATAAAACTGCCGATCGTGCCGGTCGCCCGGACAGCGCGGATTCGTAACTCGCCGCCAGGCAGCTTTTCGAATTCGATCCGTTCTCCGGGTTTCACACCAAGATGGGCAAGGAGGTCGCGCTTAAGGGTAACCTGGCCTTTCATGGAGAGAGCAACTGAAGGCATGAAAGTTCTCCGCACTGCATTTGCGACAAAGTAATGTAAATTTTTCTTACTTTCAAGCGATGAATGGAAATGTCCGCTCCGGTAAAGCTGAGGATGGCGACACATGCCGGCTTCAACCAAGGAATGGCCACCTTCGTCGCTCCGGATGGGTTCCGCTCGAGCGGTGAGTCAAGCTTGGTGCCTGCCGAGCGAATTTATCTGCAGCGAGATACTGAAAGGCGGAAGGCGGCGGAGCCGCGTTTTTGCGCGTTGTTGGTGCAAAAGTATCTTCGCCGATCCGAGTTCAGCACAGATCGTTTGAGCTAGCGTGCCGGTCAGAAATCCGCAGAGCTTCACGAACCTATCCCATTACTTCGGGAAGTGTTCGACATGTGTCTCTGCGGTGCGCCCGAAATAGACGACGCGGCGGCCCAGGAACGAGACGAGGTACCCCGCGCAGCCGGCGTCCTTCACTTTTTCGCTGAAGGCGACGTAGCTGTAGTCTGCGGGATTCGCCTGCGCCCACCGCACCAGGCGCTCGATCTCGGTAGGGTCGAAGGCTTCGGTGACGCTCCCTGCGGAGGGCTCCATATCCATCGTCACGTTGTCGCCGTCCGGCAGGTAGTAGGTCTGACTGTTCCGACGATAGTCGACCATGTAGCCTTCAAAGCCTGCGTTGGTCAGCTTGCCAACGATCTCCGGAAAGCTCAGTCTGCCACTATGGGCAGCATGCAGGCAGGTTTCGGCAATAGAAATGCGCTCCGCGTCCATGGCGGGTTCCTTTCATAGCGATGTTCAACTGTGCCCCGCGGTCAGTCCACCGGGGTCGTTTTAAGCCCGCGCCGCTCGGCGAGAACCCTCAGGATACGGTCGAGCTTTTTGTGCTCTTCCTTCGTCAACGCACCGAAGAACTCGATGTCATTTGCGTCGGCAAACGAGGCTAGAACCGGAACCTTGGCTTTTCCCTCTTTCGTCAGACAGAGGCTGTGAACACGCTTGTCACTGGCGCTTTCCGTCCGATCGATCAGGCCTTTTGCCAGCAGCCTCTCCGCAAGCTTGCTGATGGCGCCCTTGGTCATGCCCAACCTGTTTGCCAGGACCGATGGAGGCGTAGGATCCTTGTCGTATAGCGCCCGCATGAACGACCATTCAGCCACGGTGACGCCTTCAGTCTCGATCTTGCGGGCAAATGCCTGCGATACGGCGTTGGACACCATGCGCATCCAGAACCCGGTATGATCGGTCAATTCGGAAACCGCCTTCATCAGTCACCTCCCCGCTGACTTGGAAACAATCACAATATAGTTTCCTAGTCAACTATGCCATGGGCGGGGTCTGGCCGGCCTCCCATCCATCATCTTAATGAATCGGTTCGGCCGGATCGATTCAAACTTGTCGTTGGACGCGCAAAGTAAAGCTGGCGATCCTGCAGGTATGACAACCCAATTCTACCAGCTCTACTGCCAGCGTATCGACGAGACGCAAAACATGGCGCGCTACTACACCTTGTCGATCCAGCCAACGCTGTTCGGAGAGATCGCGGTCATGCGCAGTTGGGGCCGGATCGGCAAGGCCGGCGGTGAGAAGAGTGAACTCTTTTCCAGCGAAGAACAGGCGATATCACATTTCCTCGATATTGCCCGCAGGAAGCGCAGGAGGGGATATGTCCCCGTCGGGGCGCTTCGGGAGCGTAACTGAGACCGTGAGGGTATTAGGGATAAGCCAGCTCTGGCCGAAAGTCAGCCCGTAGAACCTTTGTCAGCCGCGTGTGCTTCTGAAACGGAAACGGGCGCATTATCCTGACCCTGCTAGAGAACTGGATCGCACCAGATCGACTGTTCGCGAGCGGCGCCCTCCAATCTCCTGCACTGCTTTGTTTGACAATGAACGGCTTGGCATGGCGCCTAAATCCTCCGCGCGAATCTCTAGCCGGTCGATTCCGTTGCGCGGGACCTCGCAACCGGCCTTCGGCGAGCAGCCTCCGATCGGGCGAGCGGTTTCGTCAGCGTGTTGGATGGCCCTCGCACCACCTCCTGGCGCTCGCAGGAACGTTCGGCCGAACCGTTTGCGGGTCATGGTGCGGTGAGTTTCAGGAGCCAATGCCATTGCCGTTTTACACTTGCTCTTCGCTGCCTATCGTTATTGCGCGCAAGCAGGGGTCGCTCCATGAAGCTTCGCCATCCTGCTTGATTCACCATCCTGAACACGCGCCACGATCGCCGACCGTTTGGGTCGACAGCATCAGACCTTGGTCCCTGTTTTCCTCGATATCCGCTGTCCTATGTCACATCGGCCGAGTTTGAAAATGGGTGAAACATGTTCTGGTGGATCTTCTGCGCCTACTTGTCCCTACAGGGCTTCATTGCATCCGGGATATTGCTATTGTTGCTGAGAGCAAGACTGAAAGCATCCAGGACACCCGCACCGGATACAAGTCAGCTCAGGCCGCAAAATAGCATGCAGCCCCAGGATCAGCGGCACGCTTAGGAATGATCGCGCGCAAAGCTGCTCGTCTCCGATGCCTCGTTATCATGAGGAGACCGGTGGCACTTCGATTGTCGAGCGGATATAGGCATCGTCACATGTGCTGACCAAAATAGGCGAGACGCCGAATGACGCGAGGCAGCGACCGGTCATAGCGTCAGCCATCCATATTCCGGGCGAATCCTTTGTCGAGGTCTTTAACACTCGCCAGGATGTCAACAATAATGAAATTGATCTCGACCCGGTGCTTGTCCACCAGATCCCTCGAAAAATATCGGCCCATATATTCTTCAATACTTTGGCGCGTTAACGGAATACCTGCAGCCGTCAAAGCCGAGGCAGCTCGCAGAACCAAGAGATTCGCCTCGATGCCATACATGGTGTCTTCGAAATTTGTCGTCGCAACAACCATGCCGTCCCTCTTTTTTTGCTCATATCGTGCCAAACGCAACCTTGGACCGCTGCACCCGCACGGTAGATGAGGGTTCGTTCAGGGCTCTTAAGTGGCGTCCCCGTTCGCGCATCTTGACAGGATGCCAGTTATTTGGAGCTGTTCCTGAGCAAGCTCGTGAACCAGCGCAACCATTGCCCTGTTAACGTCGCGCCCATCGAGGAGCGAAGGATTATCGGAGAGGACCTGGAGCGCGCGTTCGGCAATCCGCTCCGTCCCCTGGTCTGCTGTCACATAACGTCGGGCCAATTCTTGGAGTTTTGCTCGAGCAGAACGATTTCGGAAGTGAAGCACGATATACCCGTTCATTTTCGGGTAGAGGGGTGCACCCACAAACACTTAGCCTTCAGCGCCAACGATCTCCGTATGCTGATGATGACGACATTTCTACGCGATAGGGCAGCTTTTAGGAAGGTCGCACGCATTTGAGTACGCTGGCGCACCGAGCCCTTGATTGCTCAATCAGGAGCGATGACCAGCTGCGATGAAGAACACGGCTCATCTCAGCGTAGGTACGCACTCGGGAGAATCAGCTAGTCGTCTCGGAACCGAGCCATGAGATCCATGGGGGCTACGTCGGAGCAGAAACATTCTGAACAGATGCCGAAACCATCCTCGTCGAAGTCGCACGTGCTCTTTCTTTGACGGCAGCAATCGCAGAGGACGGTTCCGCGGTTCGAGAGTCTCGCCGGGGGCAGGATCTCGGCAAGAGGACTTTCTTCCAGACGATCGATGGGTTCTGGCATGATGACGTCCCTTAGTTCCTATGGAGCATGAGATAGGAGCGACCGTCGACGCTTTCCAGATCGCGGGCGTGGGCGCCGTTTTCTTGGTCGGCGAGGTCGACGGCTCAACTGAGGAAGGGCCGGTTATAAGTCTCGATCAGATGTAATTTATACTTGGTCAGGTATTCGCGATTTATGCCGAGACATTTCAACCTAGTGGTTTTGTATCAGCAGGAGCGACGAGCGTCTCTCCTGGTCAGAAGTCAGATCCCCAGCAATGGCTGTATGAGCCGCAACAATCTGCTCTTGAATCGGAGCGGGGCATCGGTGACGGCGAGACAAATGCAGTCTCTCCCAGGGTTGGCTCTCGGCTGATGCGTTAGATTGCCGTCAGCGATCTCTATGTCCCCTCTTCCAAAAGTCGAGATTTCGTCGCTAAAGCTACCATCGAGGACAAGCGTGAGTTCCAGCCCGCCGTGCGAATGCTCCGGGACCGGCTGACCGGCGGGGATCTTAAGCAATCTAACTGACGTCGTTTTGTCCCCGATCGGAATTATCATTTGCGCGGCACCCCGGCCGAGTGAGCGCCACCTTAAGCCACCTGCAGCGTCGATATAGGTTCTGAGCGGTTCCGGGTAGGTAAGATCGGACGAGGATCGCTTTTTCATTCGAACGGCTTTTTCCATGTGTCCTGCCTCGATCTTGTCCTTAACACGACGCCAGCTTTCAGTGACATCGTCTCTTTCCGCATTTTCGCGTTCAAGAAAGTACCCCCCCACGCTTTCAAGCGTCCGCATTTCTGATCGGCATGCGGGGCATAAGGCGAGATGAGTAGCGACGGCCACACTCCATCCCTCAGCAAGGGTGCCCGCGCAGTATTGCATCAGCATGTCACCATCCAGATGATGTGCGATCATTTGGCTTGTTCCTGAAGCGCTAGGCGTAGTTTCTCGCATGCAAGTCGGATCCTCGATTTCACTGTTCCAATAGGGAGGTTTAGTCTGTCAGCTATCATCGAATGGGTGAGACCGTCGAAGAACGACATCCGCAAAACCTCCATGTGCTTACCGCTCAGGGCAATCATTGCGCGGTTCAATGCTGCCGCGTCCTGCTCTCGCTCGATCTTCGCGTCTGCCGTTTCAAGCTCATCCGGCACGAGAGCTGGATCGTTCTCGTCGAACGCCGGTCGCGTGCCTCTACGAACAGAGTCGATCATCTGGTTTCTTGCAATCGTGTAGATCCACGTCGACGCCTGCGCCTTGGCGGCATCGAAGAGCGCAGCCTTGTGCCAAACGCGCATCATAGTCTCCTGAGCCAATTCCTCGGCCAGAACGCGATCACCCTTCGTCATCCGCATCATGTAAGAACGCACTCGCGGATAGAAATGCCCGTATAGGATTTCGAATGCGCCAACATCACGCGAGTTCGCTATCGCCGACATCAAACCAATCATCTGGTCCGCGCCGAGAGCAAGCCTCTCATCCTCCAAAGCTCTGGCCTTTCGCTCCCTGCCCAGCTTTGGCCGCACGATTGCCTTGGCGCAGTCAGCTCGACGGGATCCAATCCGCAGATATGTGTTCATGCGAATGTTACGCAGCCCAGGAAAACCAGATCACAAAAAAGAGGGGCACTTTGTCATGGTCGCCGACACGTTTGGCTGCCGGCGGTGATTTAGTGCCCCTGATTTCCGCCACAGGGCTGATCTGCTCCGCCCATTCGGTCAAGCATGACGAGATCGCCTGTCACGGCACGCTGAATGCCTGGGCAAACAGGTCGGTCTGAAGGGCGCCGTTCCGCTGCGCAAAGCCAACTTGACGAAAAGGAAGCAACAGACAAGAAACTCACGCGCTCGTCGAGACGGCCGCCGACGCCAGCGGCAACGCTAAAAGCGCCTGATACCAAGGGGCTTTTCAGGCGATGGCAGACCTGTTGACGCACGACGGCCAATAGTGGTCGGTCCTATAATCGGGCCGGTAGTGGCGACAACTGCGACAGAGAAATGGATTGCAAAACCGATCTGAAGTTTGAAGAACCCCACGGATGAGGGGATAGCAATGCCCGTCACACGTTCGCGAGCCTCGAAGCCTTCGAGATCGGCTTGTTGCAAACGCCTTTGCCCTTCCACACGAAGCTTTGAAACTTGGTCGGCCCCGGCATAAAGTGCCGCCGCGCCATAAAGTCCGCCCTCAATCACCTTGAACAAACTTACGGCCTCTTTTTCTAACCCAAGCAACCCATAGGCTTTCGTTCAAGACCGCTGCGGAAGGCGATTTGAAAGCCGGACGTGGGACAAAGCGGCGACAGTGACAAAGACCCGCGCGGGCACCAGGTATGTCTATCAGGTCCAATATGTGCAGCAGCAGAGCACGCGCCTGGAACAAGCACGGCCGACGGCAATTTCTCTAGTCGAGCAAGCAAAAAAGGAAGACCGTTATGCGCAGGTTCATCGCAGCAATCTCGATCATTGTCACCGCCTCCGGGGCCGTTCCCGCACTCGCCCAGACGTTCGGCGACATGGACTCCAGTGGCCGCTTCGGTGGCATGCCGCCAGGCACCGACCGGTACCGGCAGGATTATGATCAGGGTGGGATCTCAATCCCGATCGACCCAGTCGAAACAGGTAGCGTCACTGTCGTGCGCCCCCCAAAGGCAGAATGCCCGCAGCAGGGAACGCGAGAGTGGCGTGAACGGAAGGCCGATGGCACGTTGGAGGAGGAATGCCGATAAGCAAGTTCCAGCGTTCTCTGGTCAGCGGAGCGCACGGCTAGACTTCGATCAAACCGCGGGGGTACGGTCCCGCGCGGCCGGCCGGCTTAGGGTTGGTTTAAGAACACCGAAGGCTCGTTATTCTGCCGACTTGGAAGACGCGCCGTCGATCATCGTGGCCTTCTCTTGCAGCTTCCTCCCTGACCGCGCAAACCTGGGATTCTCCGTGCGACCGATCACGTCGCGGGGGCGGAACAATCAAGAAGCTGTTCCATTACGCCCCCAAATAAACTGTGGAGTTGAATGACCGTGGCGACGACATCCGAGCGCAAGCGCCCTGTGCGCGGCCAGCCCTATTCCCTCGAAGAATTTGAACAAAAATATGCTCTCGACCGAGAGAGCGCCAAGGCCATTTTTGAGCGTTTCGGCCCGTCGTCGATCGAACTCGACCTATTGATGGCGGCGAAGAAACGCACGCCTTCCATCCATGCGATAACGGAAGACCTCCGCTTCTGAGTTGCGGCGTTGAAAAGCGCTGGACGATGTTGCGGCATGCTGTTGCCGCATAGTGCAACATCATTTGGAGGGAGTTCGGCGCCAGGGCAGCGCTTTTTTCGGTGCAGGAGCGAAGGCCACTTGTCATGGCCTTGATTGCGCTTGCCTACGCAGAACGGTGACGCTGCCAACCGGAACAGGAGCCGTGAGGGGCGAAAGGAGCTATCTTGCCAATGTCGACTTCGGCGAACGAGAACCGGCGGTGGCTGATGGTAGGTCTTATTCACAGCCTGCGGGCGTAGGTCCTGACCCCCCCAAAAGGGTAGGGATTAGGGTGATTCAACCTGACCGAAAGTCGGCTAACCTCCCCTCCGTGACACAGTAGGGGCGAGGCGCTATGCTGATCGAGATTTTCAGGCAAGGGGCAGATGCGCCCGAAATCTTCGACGTGCTGGTCAGTGAAGAAGGGCAGATGTCCTATGTAACGGACCGGCCGAGGAAAGCACATCTTCGCATCGTCGTGCACACGCCGCAAAAGCACATCAATACCAATGCGGCGAGCGGCCTCTTTCGCATCATTCATTCCTATGGAGAATGCACGGTGCGCTTCATCGGTTTTGAATAACCTTCGTCCGGCTGCCGACAAGATGGCGGCGCCGTGGCCGAGCGTACTAATGGAGGAGCCGCCCGTTGGCGACCGATCAAGGCGCACCGCCATGGCCGATGGATCAGTTCGTCATTCCACCGAAGTGGAGGATCGATCTGCATCCTTTCGCTTGTTCCTCAAGATTCGATCCGTCTTGGCAGCCGTCTATTTCGAGGGCGAAGAACGGCGCTTAAGAAGGGCGGCCCTGATGAGCTCGTTCTTGGTTGGTTGTTGGGGCTCAGGGTCTGGCGTTTTCTCGACCGCAAGCCCGCCCTGTTTCATTTCGAGAAAGCGGCGTTGCGCTTCTAGGCGATCAGCCTCGGACACTGCTTCAACGACGGCGCCTTCCAGATCATGTCGCATCGCGTCGGGCTGGGCGCTCGCAAAATAGTAGCGCTTCAGCCGGACATAGACTGCGGTCGCCCGTCTCAGCTTCGTCACGCCGACCTCTGGCTTCAGTAGAGGCCGGATGTCCTCGAAGATACCCCGCGCAAAGGGTCGGGGATCACCAGCCTTCTGCGGCAAGACGTTGATCGGTCGAACGAGAAGCGCGTTAATCGCCCCCGCTTTATCGACATCACGCTGCGTGGCGGCAATCGGGCTACAGCTTTCGGTCCAGCGCCTTTTCATTGGTTCCCCCGTCATTTAGGTCCTCGCTCGCTTGTCACAGGAATTTAACGAACCGATGAAAATTGGCACGCTCGTATTCTGGAGGCAGCTTTTTTCAATCGGAGCGCCCACCGTACGCCAGCGGACAAATGCTGGCGCGCGACCCGAATCGTGGTCTCCTCTCGACAGAGGTCGGACCATCATCTTGGCCTCTCTCACACAATAGATCGCTTTTGGCCGATCAATAAATGAGGACCGATAAAATGATTGGGTTGGAACCCGGCGCCTATTACTGGGCTGTCGCCAGACAACCGGAGGCGCAACCAGTTGTGGTTCAGGTTTCGACCGTCTTTGGCGAGGATCGCGAATATTGGACGCTTGCATTGGTCGGATCAGACCAACACAAGATGCCCGAGGAATTTTCGATCCTTGCGCGCATAGAGGAATGTCAGGCCACAATGTCCCGGTCCCCTGCGAAAGCGGCCAGGGCCTTGAAAGGATCGAACGCGGTAAGCCTGCTCGACAGCGGATCGGCCTCGCCCCAGCAATAGATCTCGGAGCAAAGATGTGCAGCTGCTCTTCGAGCCTGGCTTCTTCAAGATCGATCCACCAGGCCTTCGGCTTCTGTCATTGCCACCGGCTCAACGGTAGCCGCGTGCCTCGAGCTGATCCTTCGAGCTCGCAGCCGAGACTTCGCGAAAAGCGTGCTCTTAGGCGGCTAGATCAGTTGACGAAATTGGCCTTATGATCAGCGTTTGTGACGGCTGGCGTGAGAGATTGTGACAGGCGGTGCTGCCCTGGTCACGCCCAGCCAAAGTTCACGTGCACGTTCATCAGTTTGCGGTTTTCGAAGCGTGGTTGGCACCACCTGAGAAGCTTCAGGCTGAAACCTGTGACGCACGAGATAGACCGTATTGCCTCAGCATTTGATCTGAAAATTGCGGTTTTGCGAAGAAATAGCCTTGCCCTGTTCTACATCCGAGTTGACGAAGCACATCCAGCTCGTTCTTCCCTTCAATTCCTTCGGCGATGATATCCAGACCCAAGCCATGCGCCATCGACATGATCGCCTTGACGATTTCCAGGACCCCAGCCTCCGCGGTCATTCTTCGGACAAAGGACTGATCGATCTTCAGCTTGTCGAGCGGTAGGTCGGCGAGATAGCGCATGGAGGAATAGCCGGTTCCGAAATCGTCAAGCGCGATCCGCACACCGGTCTGCCGGATGGCGGCCATCTTCGTCCTGGAGCGCCCGCCATCGCCAATAAAGGCTGACTCCGTCAGTTCCACACAGAGGCGCGGTGCCGGCAGACCGCTCGACGTCAGTGCCGCCTCGATCTCCGCGGCCATGTCTGAACGCTCGAATTGGATCGATGAGGCGTTGACCGAAATAATTCCGGCCGACCATCTCGCCGCCTCTGCACAAGCTTCCATCAGAACCCAGCGGCCGATCTCGCAGATCAGACCAGAGGATTCGGCAATGGGAATGAATTCCGCAGGCGAGATCGCTCCAAGTTCTGGATGCTGCCACCGAAGCAGCGCTTCTGCGCCGACGAAGTCTCCGCTTGCCAGGTCGACCTGCGACTGGAAGAGCAGGAAAAATTCTCGTTTCCTCAGCGCATCGCGCATCTCGATCTCCAGCCGACGTGAACGCAGCTGTCGCAAGGCGGTTGCCGGGTCAAATTCGGACCAACGACCGGCTGCTTGCTTTGTTGCGTGCAACGCGGATTCTGCTGCATGCAATGCCGCCACCGGATCGTCGGCGATCGATCGGGCCAGCCCGAGCCTGACCGCAACCGTCAGGGACAGGGCGTCAAGTACGATCGCTTCTTCGAACAGGCCGAGAACGCATTCGACCTGCGCGGCCGGTGTCTCCGGTCCTGCAAGAAAAACGGCAAAGAGATCGCCATCGATCCGCGCCAGCGGAGCCTCCCCGAAAGTTGACGCAAGCCTGGAGGCAACGGCGTTCAAAAGGGCATCACCGACATTGCGCCCAAGGGTTGCGCAGATCGTCGAGAAGCGTTCGACGTCGATGACCGCAATAGTTCCGTCAGCACCTGTCAGGCGCGCCAGAAATTCGCGACGGTTCAGGAGCCCCGTCAGCTCGTCGCGCTCAGCGAGCCTCTTCAGATTATCTTCGTAGCGCTTCCTGGCGGTGATGTCGCGAATGATTGCGCATCCGGCAAACGACGATGCTGGCTTCGTAGGAGACACGTCGATGGGAGAAACGGTTATCGAAGCCTCGAAAAACGCATCTCCATCGCCCGTGTGTCGGCGAAATTCGACGCCCGCGGATTGGACCTTGTCTGGCTCCTTGTCGCGCCGCAGAAGCAAATCTCCAAGCGCGGCGGCCGTGACCGGATCGAGGCTGTCGGGAAGAAACGCGTGTTTTTCTATGCCGAGGCTTGACTTCGCAGATTGGTTGATTTCCACAACCCTAAGCGCGCTGTCGAAGGCGATAACGCCGTCGGAACTGCCGGCAATGATGGACCGCATCAGCCATCGGGCATTCCTGGTTTCGCTGCTTGCCAGCAGGGCAAGCATCTGGCTGAGGTCGACCCGCTCGTTGAGGGCCAGCACCCAAGCCAGCCCGACAAGTACCCAGCACTCTGCCGTCCCCACGAGCAGGCCGGCATCGGCCTGGAGGCGGAATGCGACGACTTCTGTTGAAATGAGCACGATACCGGCGAGGCCTGTGATGACGATCATGGACACAAAGCGCGTCGCCAAGATAACGGCGATCAAAACCGCAGCGAGCAGAAGCTCCAAAGGCATTGCGTCAGGACGGGCCAGGATCCGGTTCTGCAGCAGCGTTTCGGCAGCGAGAACATGAATGAGCGGACCGGGAAGCGTCCCGTAAACCGGTACGGAGAAAAAATCCTTGAGTTCGGCGGCAGAAGCGCCAACGATGACGGCTCGCCCTTTGAGCTGCGCTTCCGCGACCCTGCCATCGAGCACGTCCGAAAGAGAGTAGCTCGGTATGGTATCAGGTGCGATCGAATAATCGATCGGCAGGGTTCCGGACGTTTCCGAGCGACCCGCCAAAGCGACAGCGCCTGATGAAGTTGGACTGCCGTCCAGCTGCCCACCAAGGTCGAACCCACGGACCGAGCCGTCGGCATCAAGGTAAACGTTGGCGAGTACGGGCCACGCGGCCTGAAGGAAATCGGGGATCGGCTTGGAGAATGTCGTCTGTGCTGAGCCCGCTGCGAGCTGCTGGCGGAAAACCGGCAATAGGACCCCGCCCGCATTGGAGAGTGCCAATGCGAGGGCCCGATCCTCCTCCCCGACCGAGGGGCTCGAGAAGTCGATGTCCAAGAAGATGTCTTTGGCCTGAGCAGCGGCCAAGTTGTCGAGCAGCTTTGCGTAGGTGCTTCGCGGCCAAGGCCAGACGCCGACTGCGTCCAGGCTGCGCTTATCGATAGCAATGAAGACGATCCTTCCGCTCGCGTGACGCGGTGCCCAGCGAAAACGCTCGGCAATGAGATTGTCATCGATCTGTTTAAGCGGCGTGATGCTGGGAGCGGCCAGCGGCAGGGCCAGCATCATGAGCACGACGGCGGCCCGCAAGACAGACGTACTGGAGATAGGCGAGACGTTTAGCCACCGCAAGCACGCGATCGCTCTCACTTGTTCTTGCCCTGCCCATTTCCGTTGCCGTTGTTTCCCTTTCCACTGTTGCCGCCGCCCTGGCCATGTCCATTGTTGCCGCTGCCGTTGTTGCCGCTCGCTCCCTTGCCGCCGTTGGCTTGGCCGCCGCCATTGCCATTGCCGGAATTGCCGCCGCTGCCGCCGCTATTTCCGTTGCCGCTGCTGGAACTGCCGCTGCCGCCGCTATGTCCGTTGCCATTGCCGGAATTGCCGCTGCCACCGCCATGACCGCTGCCATTGCCGCCGCTATTGCTGTTGCCGCCTCCATTGCCGCTGCTGGAACTGCGGCCGTCATTTCCGCTGGCACGACTATCACCTTTGCCTTTGCCATTGCCGGCGGGTGCCTCGGACGTCGCATCCGCGCTGGACACGCTGTTTTTTGCTTCCTTTGCCGCCTTACCGGAGAGCTTTGCAGCTCCGACAGCCGGGACCAGGGCGACAGACGGTGCAACCGAAGTCACCGACGGAGCGGAAGCCTGACCTGCTACCGTCATACCGCGTGCTCTGTCGACTGTGGCACTCTGGCGAGGCCCGACGTTCGATCGCTGGCCGCTGGCAAAAGACGTGACCTGCACAAGCCCTCGATCCACGGATACCGAAGCCTTCGTCTTGCCAACGCTAACATGAAATATTGTTCCCTTCACCACGGCCGCAAGAAAGGGGGTTTGCACCATGGTATGAGGCTGGCTGCGCTTTTCAATTTCCAGATCGAGCGCGCCAACCTGCTGGACGACCTGTGTCTTCCTGGAGAAGAAGCCCGAGGTCGTGGTGATCGAAGCCATCGTGCCCGGTTGGAAACCTATGCTTTCAACGCCACGGACGAGCTGCGCGCGGCCCCGAGGCCCCGTCAATATCCAAGCCGCGTTGGGAACGGCGTCGCCAGCATGCAGATCGACCCAGGTCGCGTGGTCGAGCGTGTACCTGACTTGGCCCGAGGTTTTGGCGACACGCCAATCCTCGTCCGCCGCGATCGCTGCAACAGGCACAAAAAAAACGAGGATCAAGAAACGAAGGATTGCCGGCATGTAGCTCCCCATGAATTTAGGGGAAATAGACCATGGCAGTATTGACGAAAGATTATGAAGTGTTCCGGGATTTCGCCGTTTCCGTGTTATGTACGGTAGCGGACAAGATGTTCAAGTAATCTTTATTTAAGATTTGGATTTGATCGCGGCTGCCGCGACGCTGCGGCATCGCTCAAGGCTTTCGCGATAGCGCCTGGATCCGGCGATTTCGTCACGACGGATATGCGAAGGTCGGTTGGAACCAGTTCCGGATTTCCAGTCAGGAAGACCACACCAATACCGTAGCGGCTGATTAGCTCCTGCGCAATTTTTGGACCCGACAAGCCGTCGGCGAGGCGGACGTCAACGACTGCGATATCCGCATCGCCCGCCAACTGAATGGCCTCGGCTGCATTTTTTGCAAGTCCAATCACGTCGAACCCGAGCTTGAGGGCAACGTCCTCGATCACAACGGCAATTTCCAGCTCATCCTCGACGATCAGCACGCGCATCCTTGACACCTCGCTTTGATCTTGAAAACGCAGAACGGATCCGAGAGTTCTGCGGAAGACTGATCTTATCGTCATGATTGTCGGTCAATCGACCAAATTGAGTGCGCCGTTCCATGGAACGGGCGTTCCCCCAAGCTACAGACAGCCACAACGGGTGATACTGGTCATGCCGATGACGGCGTTTCCCGGTTCGTTTCCTGTAAATAATGCTCAGGCGTGTTGCCTGACACCTGACGCTTCTTGTTCGAACCAGGGGGATCGAACCACGCCAGTCGATCCCGTTGGTGCACTCGGGTTGTGAGGCAGCGCGTTGACGCGCCTCGCCCGGCGTCCAATAAAGTCCCCGATCAGCATCGTGACCAGCACCCCCATCGTTGTCGCCAGCTCGGCTGCGCAACAGAAAACAGATGCAGGGTGTTTGCGACACGCGGTGAGTTCCTGCGGAGCGGGGGGGGAACCAGTTGAGGTGTCTGCCGTTTTGCAGGCAAGGAGCCGAAATGCTGTTTTACTTCAATATTCGATCAAAAAACATCGAGGATGTTGACCAAGATGGCATGGACCTGCCCTCGCTCGAGGCTGCGCAATCGGAAGCGCGTCGCTCGGCCAGAGAAATGGTAGCCGAAATGATACTGCAGGAAGAACATATTGACGGAATGCGCTTCGAGATCACGGACGAAGCCGGTAGGCTCGTCGCTACGATCCGGTTCCGGGACGTCATCCGGCTAACGTGACGGTTTCTACCGACGCGCCTGCGCCCGCCGGGCTAAGGCTCCGCCTCCGCCGGCTGGGCCTATCGGCGTGTCGGAGCCGTTTCCATCGTTGCCCCTCCGCTGACTTGCCGCCGGTTCAAGATGGGGCCGGGCGCAACGCCATCGACACGGATGAGGGGCCGATCCTCTTTCGCTTTGTCTTCATCAGACCGCGGGCCTCGGGGGTTTCAGAAGTTCATTTGAGGCGCGTAAAAGCAACGTACGACATCTTCATTGAGAAAGAGGCAGAGGTGATAGAAGCCATCCACAGACATCATCGCCTTCGCTTGGGGAACGGAAAATAGGTGCAGGCGGGTCGCCATTCGATGGTCTCCTGGTTTGAGTGCGATCTCATAGTTGGCACCGTTGATCTTGACATCCTCCGACGGGATCGGCTGGCAATCCCCGCTCTCGCCGTCGCCATTGCAGCAGTAGGGGGCGTATTGGAAGCCGGACGGTGCTTGATGGGCATATGTCGCACAGGAAAGGCCGGTCAGAATGCCTACAATGAAAACTCGTCGCATTAATCACCTCCAGTGGGCTCACTCACGCAATCATGCCCCCCGGATAGACCGCCCCCCAAACAGCACCATGCCCGCAAGGTTCCCCTCACAGCGATCGATTTTCCAACAAGGCTTGAAGCGGCCCCCCCGGCAACAGCATCTCCGATCAACACTCGCCCCTTGATGTCTGCCAGTGCGCAATGCCAACGCGCCTCTAGAGCCGTTCCGGCTATCGGTCGAAGGCACCTCCCCTGGCCGTCACGGGTGCCCCTAAGTTCGGCGCCCCCGCACATCGCTGCCACCATCCTCCGTAAGCGTCCGGATTGCGACCGGCCTGGCCGACTGGAGAAGCACGGTAGCTTTATGATCTTTGTGGACGATAATTCTATCGGGAAGCGCTTCGGTGTGATCCACTCGGAGGAGAGCGGATCGTTTTTGCAACCGGCAATCGGGGCCTCGCAGTGACGAAAGGGGCCCCAAGAGCCCCAATCAATACGTGCAGAATTACGGAACTTCCTCGCCTTTGCGACCGTTTATTTCGGGAGCAGCTGCGCCGGCTGGCGGTCGGCAAGCGTTGTAGGCGCCACCATCAACTTGGACCGAGTGCGAGATGGAACAGCCACAGACCCTTTCCGGCAAACGTGTTCTGATTGTCGAGGACGATTATTATATCGCCTCCGATCTCGCTTCGCGTCTTGGCACGATGGGCATCGATGTGATCGGGCCGGTCGCCGACGTAAGGAGCGCCTTGAGGGAAATCCAGGACGCCGAGCTTCTTGCCGGGGCAATACTCGATATCAATCTTGGCGGAGAGATGGTTTTTCCGGTAGCGGACGAGCTGGAGAGGCTCGCGCTGCCGTTTATTTTCGCAACCGGCTACGACCCTCAAGTCGTTCCGGCCAGGCACGGAGACAAGATTCTTCTTCGAAAACCGCTTGAAGATGATGCCCTGGCATCCGCATTGCTGAATGCAACTTATCGAGAGTCGGTCAGTCAAAAGGAGGCGCGCGAAAATCGCCTTCTTAGCGCCTTGTCCGCTGACCAACTGAACACGCTGGCACCGCTGATGCAAAAGGTGTTTGTCCCGCGCGGATCACTGATGGAGCTCCAGAACCAGGCGGTTTCACGTGTCTATTTTCCTTTGGATTGCATCGCTTCGGTCATTGTTATTGCGCCGGACGGAACGCGGATCGAGAGCGGCCTTATCGGTCATGAAGGCATGACCGGTTACGGACTTGCCGTGGGTGATCCCCAGACGCCCTACGAATTGCTCATGCAGATTGAGGGCTATGCGGTGGTGATGGCGGCGGAGGATTTTCGTCAGGCCGCGGCACAGATGCCAGACCTCCGCCTTCTGGCCTCACGCTTCGCGCGAGCGTTGGCTGTCCAGGTCAGTTATACTGCTCTTGCGAACGGCAAGTTTGAACTTCGCCAGCGTCTGGCGCGCTGGCTGCTCATGGTGCACGATCGCGTTCGCGGCTTCAGTTTCAACCTGACCCACGAGTACCTCGCAACGATGCTCGGCGTCAGAAGATCGTCTGTGACGGACGCCCTTCACATCCTGGAGGGTGACGGCATGATAAGATCAACTCGAAATCAGATCGTCATCCGCGATCGCAACAAGCTCGCCGTTCTTGCGGGTCCAGCCTATGGTGTCCCGGAAGCTGAATATTGGCGACTGATGGCACTGCCTCTTCATGGAGAGACGGCGGAGACGTCTTCCATTCCTTCCATCTCGGCGAAGTTATTGGGTGGGGTTCATACAAACTGACTGGGGTCCGCAACCATCATCGCTTTACCAGCGACGATGTCTCGGTCGCGCAGACCTGTTGAAAGCTGGAGCGAATCCGGCCGCAGACGCTTGTCGGCGCCCACAGCTGGCGACCCTGTCGCACCCGATTCGTCAATTGGCTGCGTGGACTGCCCGGTGCCAGTGCGGCAATTGCACAGGTCCGCGCGGAAAAAGAGCGTGCCAGGGATGAGCGTGCTGACGCGCGAGCCGGAACATCGCGCTTCAGCACACTGTCGCAGCCTATCGAGCGGCATCCTTGTTTTTCAGAGCATTGATCTCCTCGCCAAGGCGGTCCTTTGCGACATCGTGAACGTCGGCCGTCAGCGATACAGCTTTGTCGACCATATCCGAAGCAACCTCTTTGCCTCGGTCTACGGCTTGATCAATCTGGGTCGCAGCTTTCGCCTTAATCGCGTCTGCCGCGTCGCCGAGAACCTCGTCCTCCTGCTGTGAGTGTGGCAGCGCCGCTCCGATTGCGGCACCGACCGCAAATGCCAGAGCGCCACCGACAAGAGGCTGATCGCGGAAGTGGGAGAGGATGGCATCGTTCAGTCGGCCCGATTGCTCTCGCAGTGCCGTTCCCGTGGATGTTGCGGTACTCGATATCGATCCCGCGGCGTCGCCGATCGACTGCGCGGCGCCGCCCACGGCGTCCTTGACGGTGCTCCACGTATCGGACGCCCAGCCGAGAGAGGCATCGAGTATGGAGCCGGCTTCGTCGCGGATGGCTGACACTCGTTCGCCAGCGGCATCTGAGAAGCCGCGATAAGCCTTTCCGGTCGAATCGAGAAAATCGCCGGCGCGCCGGCCCGTTTCATCCGTCAATGCCTTGAACCGCTCTCCGGCCTCGTCGGTAAAATGGCTGTAGCGTACCCCGCCAATCTCCTCCGGCGGCCCCACCCGCCTGATCGTTCCGCGGGCGGGATAGAGAGGCAGGTTCTGTCTGTCGACGGCCGCTGGGGTCTGTTGCGATGCCGTTCCCTGCTTGGCTACGAGCCAGGCCAGGCTGACGCCCATCAAGGCGACAGGCAAGGGATTGGCCTTAACCGCTTTTCCGAGATTGGTGATATAGTCGGCGCCGCCACTGCCCTTTGCATAGGCGATCACCTCGTCAACGAGCTGTCCGGGCGACATGCGTTCCTGGATGGCGTCGATACGGGCTTCGATCCGTTGGCGATCGGTGTCGATCTCGCGTTGCAGATCGGCCGAAGATTTGTCGGAAGATTGCGCCATTACACTTTCTCCTTAACGATTTCGGCATCGCGACGAAGAGATGCCGTGGTGCGGTCGAGCGTGAGATCCGTGCCTCGCAGAGCGGCGATGCCCCTGGAGATGAGAAGCCAGGCGATTGCACCGATGACCAAGCCGACGATGACGGCTGCTAGCGCGTTGGCGCTCACTTCACTGATACCGTATCGCGAGAGCACGACCGCCAGCCCGCTTACCAGCGCGCTGAGAAGCACGCCGACGGCACCAATAGCCAGAACGAGCCCGATCATCAGGAACTCGACGCCACTGAGGGCCTTCTTGACCTTTTCAGAAACCTCGGTCTTTGCCAGATCGATTTCCTTTCGCAGCAGTCCCGTGACATCGGAGAGAAGACCGCCAATCAATTCCGATAGCGGCGTGTTCTCATTTGCCTTAGCCATTGTTGCTTCCTCCTGATTGAGCGGATGCAGTCGGCGTCCTCGACCGTTTTGCCGAGGCGGTTAGAAACCGGCTTGCGACGAGACCGACCAAGGCTGCAGCGCCTAGAAAGGCGACCGGTTCTCTTCGACCGAAATCTTCCGCCATGCCGGCGATCTCACCGAGATCCCTTCCTTCCATGTCGGTGGCGATTGCCTGAATGTCGCGACCGATACGCTTGGCAAAGCGCCCGACATCGCGTTGATCGCCGCTCTCCAGCTCGTTGCCAACTTTCTCGAGCGCACTTGCGATGCCACCGACCTGCCGTGCTGCAAAGTTTTTCTGATCGACGACCGTCTCCTCGACTTTGCCCATGACGGTCGCCTTGCTTTCCGAGACGGCGTCCCTTGCCTGGTTCAGATCTTCAGATACCTTCTGTTTCAGATCGTTGAGCGTCGGCGCCGGCTGTGTGGAGCCTGGCGCATCAGGGCCTCCCGTGGTGCTACGGGTTGTTGGATGATCCTGCGGAGATTTGACATCTTCCGGCATGGTCTTGCTCCCTTTTGTCTGCTGTTTGGATGTCTACCAACCTCGATCGGACAGGATTGTTCCGGCTTTTCCCGTTTGCGCGGGGCCGGTGACGAATGTTGTGCCACCGTACAGGGAATGCTGAAGAGACCGTCTAGCGGCTCCAGAACCTCAAAGATCTCGACTGGGTGGCAGGGGTCCCTTGTCTGCGGGACCCGCCATGCTGTGCGATTTTGCAAAAACCGATCTCAAGAGGCATTCAGCTCCCGCCACAGTTCGCCACACCACATTGTGTGGAAACCTTTTGCGCGCGCCCGCGCTTAACCCTCCACCGGTGCCTCGGCCGCGATGGAGCGGCCACAAAGCAGCAGATCAATGAGGAACCCCTTATGAGTAAGACTGACTGGCCGAAAGAGCCGCTGACGAACGAGATACTGCAGCAACTGGACCGCATCCTCGAAGATTGGTGTACTGAACATGATTGCGATACGTCGAGTGATCGTGGACAGGCAGCAGCGAGGGCACTCTTTAATTGGGTTGAGTTCGGCGTTCGCGATGACGACGAACTGTCCAAGCTTTTGCGGGAGGAGCGGCTCTAGGCAACGATAAATCCAACTCAGAGGCTCGCTCTGCTTCAGCTACCCGCCTTGGCCATTCGCTGCACTTCGATCCACCATCACGGCGAAAGCCATCCCGCAGAGAACCGCTCTCGCGTCTAGACCAGGCTGAATATTTCCCGCTCCGCTGCACGCGGAGAACGGCTTTCGCGATCTGCGCAGTCCGAACGCCGTCTCCCGAAGCGCGCGGCCGGAGGTGGCCAATCCCTATGACCCGGCCACCATGCAAACGCCCGCGCGGAACCTCGTTCTCCGGGGCCACTGGAAATAGCGGTCAGCTGCGGCGGCCGGCGACCTTCAAACATCGGAGCGCAAGCTGCCACGTTCCGAATTCGCCACTTTGGAGCACCTGCTGTCCCGCGATAAGTTTATCAAGGAAGCCCGCGTCAACGGACCTTCTCGGTTCCGCTCGGCGTTGTCACCATTGTCGGGCCGCCGCCATTTCCCGTGGGGGTGGGATCGCGGTCGCTGGCCTGCGGTGGCCTGCCTGCGCCGACTGCTGGGTTGTCGTCAAAGGCGCTGGGGCCACTCGGCTGGGAAGTGATAGGATTAGGTTTTGTCGAGGCGGTCGCCTGTGGATCCTTATCGATGCTTTCGCCCCAGAATTCCGAGACGCTCCAAGCTACAGCCGCAAGGGCAAGCGCGCTCACGAGCACGACGAGAACCGGACGGCCTCGATGACCCTGTCTTGCCTGCGTTGCACTTTCGGTAATCTGCTCTGCGTCTTTCTGTCGTTCGCCCAAATCCATCACGTGTCTCCTTGCTTGATGACCTCTTTCAACCCCCGTCGCTCCCGCATGTTCCCCACTCAACCGCATCGACCTTCATGCGACAGGTCGGGAACTTCTGGCCCGCGCCCATGTTAGCGACAGGTCCCATTGATTGAGAGCTCCATGAAGATCTTATTCGCTTCGACACTAATCATCATCTCGGCTATCCCGGTAATGGCTGCCGACGACGCAGCGACCAAGCGGGCCGCCGATTTCGCCACGAAGGCTGCGCTTTCGAACCAGTTCGAGATCGAAGCTGCCAAGATCGAGATCGCCAAAGGCAAGGCCACCGACGCCAGACAGTTCGCTCAGGACATGCTGGTGGATCATGGCAAAGCCGGGCCATTGTTAGCCGAGGCAGCTAGAAAAGACGGCATTGCGCTACCTTCGGAACTCGATAGCGAACATCGCCAGAAAATCGAGGCTCTGCAAAGTGCCGATCCGGAGAACCTGGATCAGGCCTATCTGTCGACACAGGTCACGGCCCACCAGCAGGCGGTTGAACTCTTCGATCGCTTCTCAAAAGACGGTCCGGATGGCGAGCTCAAGAAAACAGCGAGCAAGATCTTGCCAGACCTTCACATGCATCTGACGCGCGTTGAGGCTATTGCCTCGAAATAGGTCAACGCGTCCCGGAACATATAGGAAGCAGCGACCGATAAGTTATCCACAATTTCCATTCCCGATGACATGCCGCGCGTGCGCTGCGTGTTTGCGGCGCGCAGCGCCTCTGGCAGCGCGTTTCTGGGGAACAGGAGATCATGGATGGACGATGATGATTTCGTTGAGCGCGCTGCGCAGCATGCGATTGCTAGGCGACCGTGATGTCACGGGGGATACCATGACGGCACTTAGGGTCTACGATATCAAAGATGACGTTCTTAGTTCAACGATCTAACCCTCTGCCCAACTAGGCGGCCAGCGTTATTCGAGCTGCTATCGAAGGCGTGACGCGCCTCAAAAGGCTCTTAGTTCAAGCAAAAAAGCGCACAGTTGAGCCGCCGCCGCTCCGTTCGGCGCCGAATAAACGGCCCACAGATGAATTTGGGGTGCCAAGGCGACTGTGAAATCAGGCGCGACGTAATCTCATGGCCGTCAATCCTTCAACCAGACGGGCAACGACATATGAAAAGCCCACGACGAAAACTAGAACGCACAGGAACGCCGCCAATCCCTTGAGGCCATTCGTTCCTAAAAGAGGCTTGACAACACCAAGAATTCCTCTGTGCAAAATGTAAACTGGATAAGAGATATATCCCGCCCACATGGCCAACTTCTCGAGTCGCCTAGGCATCTCCAAGAATAATCCCAACGCGATGAGGATGGGGGCAACACTTATAGCGAACGTCAGATCGTAGTATGGTCTCAGAACTGTCGGAACCGGCATTACCATTAGAATCATGAGAAGCAAGCAGGGCATGAAGGCAACCCAGCTTTTGCTCCATGCAGGTGAGCCTCCAAATAGTCGGCTGATCATTATTCCAGCAGAAAATGAGAACATCACACGCGGGAGGCCGCCTATAGCCGAGGGCCATTCCCATCCGATGTTAAGATTGCCATATTTGAAACTTAAGATGACCATACAGGCCGCCGACAGTGCGGCTAACAAGCTGAGCCAACGCACAGGGAGACGAAAGAGCCACAACGCGAAGATAATGTTGACAAGCAACTCCCAAAACATCGACCAGGCAGGGCCGTTGATTGGAAACATCCCTTGCATCGAATCTGGTGCGAGAAAATGCATTGGGGTAGGTAAAACCACACCGTTGAAAACGGTAGATGCCAACAAGTCGCTTAATCCTTGCTGCCTAAGCCCCCAAACCGTTAACAACACGATCTGTACCAGTCCCACGAATATCCCGACCAAGTATAGGGGATACAGGCGCCTGACGCGTGCCGCCATAAACGTCGAGAAGCCCGCACCGCGCGACAGACGCTTTCCATAGATTTCCGCGATAATGAAGCCGCTTAAGACGAAGAAAAAATCGACGGCAAGGTAAGCTGAGGGCGCGTATCTTTCTTGGAAGTGCGTTGCCACGACACAAATCGCAGCCAGCCCCCGCATCGCATCAAGAGTGTGGTAACGGCTGCGTCTTTCTGCACCAACCGGCGACTTTGAGGCACCTCTATCGAGATTGATCATCTAAAATTTCACCGCCTCTGAATATTCACGACCGACGCGACCGATTTGGATAGCTTTCAAGCTGCCGGCTCGAAGTTAATGTTTTTCGCTCGCTTACGATTACGCGCTTGCTTGAGGCTGCCTATCAAAACACGTAGCTGCTCCCTGCAGAGAACGGCTATAATTCCGCAGTAAACGATCCCTCCCGCGAAGATCTCCACGGACAATCGAACGAAGGGCGGATCATTAATCAGCGCTCGGTGCAAAATGGCGACGGCTGCAACCATTCCCAAGCATGCTATCGTCGGACGAAGGAATTGGCGCAGATATTCCCCGACACTAAGTTCTATATGCTTTGAGACCTTCCAACTGGTCACCGGCCAAAATAGTACGACTTCCACCATAATTGCGAAGACGATGGTCTGCACACCATACGGGTAAAGGACAGCGATCGTTAGAAGGGTAAGGATGTTTCGAATCAACTGGTAATAGAACCACCAACCCATCTCACCCTGGCTTTTAATCAGGGATGCCTGAACATAACCGATCCCCGCCATCAATCCGATTATGCAGTAAAATCGCACTGGCCAAACGGCACTCATCCAGTGTGAACCGAACACAGCCACAATCGCGTCATCTGCAACTGCTGCCAAGCCCATGAAAACCGGGTAAGACACAAGAGAGCATCCAAATGTTGCCATCAAAAACGCTTCGCGAACCTTTTTAGGGTCGGTCCTCAGCGACGACAAGAGAACGTGCGTGACCGAGGTTAGCCCTCCGGCGATCACATTGTTGATCATGTCGAAAAGGCGCTTAGAGAAATTGTAAATACCCAACGCAGCTGGACTTAGAAGCACGCCGATAAGCAAATTGTCCAAGCTCATCGTCTGGAGAAACTTTGTCCCCGAGGCAAAGAAACCGTAATGCAGCAGATCGTTCAAGCTTTGCTTTTTCAACCGTAAGCCAGGAATCCATCTCGCGCCCCAAAAAGCTGCGGCGCATGATGCCGCCGTGGATGCGATCTGACCGATAGCCAATGCCCACAGGCCAAACCCGGCGAGCACCAATGCGAGGCATATCAGGGCCGACGTTATTGTCGCGATAACCGTACGGACAGCCACCAAATGGAATGACATTTTCCTGTTCACTATCGCGTTGGGCACTACGGCAGTGAAGTCGAAAAAAACCTTCAACCCCATGATGTAAAGCAGATATGCGACCTCCTGATGCTTCAGGTAGTTTGCGATCGGCACTGCGGCTGCACACAGGACAGCGTAAATCAGGAATGAGCAACCAAGCGAAAGTATGAAAATGGTGTCGAGATGGCTTTTCCTAATTTCGGCTCTCTGAATTATTGCTTCGCCAAAGGCAGTCGGGCCGAAGCTCGCTGCAAACGAAACAATGCTAAAAGAAAGCGCGACAAGACCAAAGTCTTGAGGCTGAAGAATTCTCGAAGTCACGACGAAGACGGCAAATGTCAGAATCGTTGGAATCAAAGTGCTTAGCGCCGACCAAAATGCTCCAGTCACCGCTGCTGCGGAGCGATTTTGAGTGACGTGACGGAAAACAATGTCGTCGTCTTGTATAATCGACAAATCTCGCTCCTATAATGCTAGACCTGCGCAGGGTCCATTGCCAAATCCGGCAAGCTATTTTCAATACTTGAAAAGAGCGGCTGGCTTTCTTTGTACCAAGCTCCATTGATCTCATATGGCAGGCGGCTCAGCGCTGCCAAAAGCTCGGTCGAATCGGATGCCGTTTGCACCAGGGGACTACCCCCTGACCAATTTTCTACGTGATCGAACAATTGGCTGCCACGCTCCCCAACAGCGACGTGCGGTTTATTGATCAAAAGGGACAAGATATGGCCATGTACGCGATTTGTAATGATGCGCTCTGCCCCAGAGAGCAGCTTGACCCCATAGTTTACGTATCTGCGCGCGAGATCGTCTTGATGTTGGGCCGCTAGCTCCCGAACAGTGAAACCTCGATTCAGAGCGGTACTGATTAAGCTCGAAAACCGCACACGTCCAATGTTGGTTGCGCCATTCACCCAGTCGGTGATTGGCCCGTCAACACACGCACGTGCGTGTGTCAAGTCCATGCGACTACGATCCCACGGCTGCATAACATACAAGTCTCGGAGAGGGTCCGCTTCAAACGGCGGGAGAACCCCCAGCCCGAAAGCAGTATCTGGGCCTGCCGCAACTGGACAGTCAAACTCGGTTTCAACCAATCGGTAACTCCGAGCATCTCCAGCGACACAATAAAAGTTTCGGTGTCGCCCAATCGCTCGCTTTGCATATTCCAACAGACCATCGTCCGAAAAATGGATCGTCTGCGACATTTGGACGATTGTTCGTTCTGGAAATCTCCGCATCAACCGATAACGAATATCATCTCGGCCCTGTTGAGACTCCCCGAAAGAATCATGCCCACAAATGAATACTGGAGCGTCGACGGACGTAAGCTTGATTCCGTCAAGACTATCGTTTTGACTGCCGACGAGCGACGGTAATCTTCCGGTCAGTTTCCTTAATACTTGTGAAAGCCCCAGCCAGTTTGCATGGTGCGCAGGATCGGTGCTCAGGGGAGCATTCATTACTACATACGGCTGTCCTCTGGCCACAAACCTCTGTAGACATTCAATCAGGCTTGCCTGATGCCTTCGAATTACAACTTCAGCGAGATGACGCATGTCTTTTTGCTTGTAGCTCTTTACCTTCGTCTGCACCTATACATGATGCAGATAGCAGTCAATTACCTTCATATGAGTTCAATCGTCGCGCCAATATCTTAATAACACCTTGTTTACCTTCGAAGAGAAGGTGCTGGCTGCTTTAACCTAACATTATTGTGCTTGCATCGAGCGGTGATTGACGACCACTACCCCTTCGGGCTTAGAACATTCCGCCGCGCGATTTGTGGGCCGGGGAGTGCTAGTTAGTCCATCTGGCGGCCATCGCTCTCAGCGACGCCGATAACGCCGTCAGGGGCTGCAATTCCGGTAGGAAGCATGACTTCACCTAATGCCCCGCCAAAGGCTACTGCTGCAGTGTAGGCATTTGGCTGGTCGTCGTATCTGCCGCCGAAAGAAAACCGATTGACGGTAATTGGAGCCGAATTTAGCGAAGCCGCACAGCGGTGCTGTTTAACCGTGTGGTGAGTGTCGTCCCTTCGAAGCACCACGTCACGATGTACTACTGGTCGGCAGTCGCAAGAGAGTCCGCTGACTGAGCCTGCGTCAGCGTCCCGGATCCCTGCCGACCGAAGCCGATATTGTTCGTTGCTGCCGATTGATGTTCCGATGTAGTTTTTCACAGTACCGGCATCCGGCGAAAGGGTCAGCGGCATAAACGCCAGGTGTTCCGCGCTTTATGGCGGCGATCAGCGTGAAAGCATTGTCGTCGCCGGTTGCCTCGCCTACAACTGTCGCATCCTGCGTGAATAGATAGTCGTTGTTGGCAGTTACAAATTTGACGACCTTCTTGCCGTTGGCGTCCGCAAGATATTCTGGCGTCTGAGCGCCAACGCTATTGGCGGAGTTCGCGCTGAGTTTTTTGCCAACCCATGCCTTTACCGATGAAGAACCGGCAACCGCCTGTGTCATTGCCGCAGCATCACTGAACTCGGTCGTGTTGTCGTTGGCATCCCACCATTCGATAACCTTTGCCTCTGTGGCCGGGTTGAAGCTGGAGGCGATGGTGTTGCCTGCTGACGTGCTTTTGCTTTGGCCGCGAGTTCGTGACAGTGATCGTCAGGTTGTAGGTCCCGTCATTGGTGAGGCCGGACCCCGAGATACCGGATAGGAAAATCCTCTTTGTCTTGCTCGTGCCGTTGGTGGTGAGACACCGCAATCCTGAAGCGCGTACACATCGATGTTTGTGATCTGTCCCGCGCTGAGAACGCTGATATCGGGCACGGCCGGTTAGGTCCGACATTCACCGCGAAGCGAAGTGGCTCGAAAGTAGCGGCCGTTCTACGCGCCCATCGCGAATTTCAGACGGCCTGTTTTTCCACCGGTTATGTTCGGTGACGGTCGAGGTGCTGTAGCTCACGTCTGCGGGGAATTGCAGATAGACGGACGGGTGCGTAACGCCGGGCTCATTCTCTTCATTATACAGGCATTGGAGGTATTCCTTTACGGAGGCATCACCCATAGCGTTTTGCATCGGGGAGCGTGAAGGTCAGGCTTGATCGGCAATCCACGTTGCGGTTTGCCACGGAGGCGAGCGGCTTGAGTGCGACTTGCCTGACCTTCTCCAGACGCGACACCAGTCCATCTCCAGTGCTGCGCCGGCGGGTGCGGCGTCCCATGCCGCCTGGCTATATGTATCCCCCGTGCTGCGGTTACCGGTCACTACCCCAGGCCGAAGGGTGTCGCACCAGCACCACTACAGCGTACCGAACGTCTCGGAAAGAGGCCGTGGTTTTCCCCACCGGATTTGGGTGCAGAACGCGGGTCGGAAACATCGACGGTCGACGGAGCCTACGCTTTTTTAAACCGCCTCGGGAACAACAGCTGAGATGATTTAGTATAGCCATCGGGATCGTGCAGCAGGTGGTTTCTCTCCACCTTTGTCACCTGCCTTCGTTCTGTGCGGTCCCACCGATACTCCTCGAAAACTTGCCCGCCGAAAGCGGGCATTTTTTCAAGTGACCGGAACAAATGCCCGCGTGCTGAGTAAGGGCACTGGGATCGTGCTGCGGGTGTTCGCGCCCCTCTCGGCACCCGTTACTATCGGCTTGCGCGATCCCACCACATGCGGCCTAAACTAGCCCGCGCCGGCAGGCTTTTTGTTCTGTAAGCGGCGGGGAAGCGAAGCTTCTTAAGTATATGCTCTGGGGCCGCGCGGGACTGGCTCGCCTCCCTTCCCTTTAAAGAAACCCTGTGGTTTCACCATGCACGCCTCGAAGGCTCAAGCCTGAATGCATCGAAGGTGATCCGGCCTCCAACATCCGACAGGAGATACCGAGCTGACAAATCGTCCCCTGCGCCGTCTCCTTTTCGCCCTTTGGTGCGCCACCGTACGCAACGGACTTTGCTGGCGGCCTGGTATAGACGCAACTACCAATGGAGCCTAGTTTCATAGTACCGACAGCGATCTAGCTGCAGGCGCTGACGGCTGAGAGTTCCTACCCGCTCTCGCCTGCTAAAAAAGGAGGGCGACCATGCTTCAGGAACGCCCGTTCCCAATCAACGACGAACTGATGAAAATCGGACGACGCTATTTCAAAAGCAACGCCGACGCGAAGCGGGTAGCCGAACAGGCCCTGCAATTAATTTCCTCAGATCCCTGGTGCATCGACGGCGGCGACATAAGAAAATCATTGGCCGTGATCGTTCACAGAATTGCCCAAGATAGATTGAGCAGTCGCTAGCAAGGCTGGTTCAGCCTCCATCATTCGAGCGCAGACGCTCAAGCCGTTCCAGTCGCTCGCCATAGTTCAATATCACGTCCGCGGGCTGCGCTTAGTTAGGCGCGTTTCAGCTCGTCCATATGGCGCTGGTGATCGGTGAACCGTTGATCGTACGTGTCAAACACGCGATCGAGCTCCTTCCGCGGTACCTCTGCATCGCAAAGGTTTCACATTTGGATCGGCTCGGGCCCGATCCTCCGCCGATCGAGCGGTTCGCCGTTCCAACTCCTGCTGGGTAACCATCTTGTCGCCAGGATATTGAGGAAGCCTCAGGTCGGCGGTTTCCTCGCGGATCGGCAGGTGCGCCAGGCCGCCGAGCATAGGAGTGAACATTTTGACGCCCATAGGGTCTATCACCGCCCAGCTTGGTGAGCGGGTCACGAATCTTGGCCGCCGGCAAAACCGATCTCAAGACAGAGGGGCGATCCGGCTTCATGCTAGCGAAACGCAAGCCTCGATCGCGGCGACGAACCTTGCCGAGCGCAACAAGCCGCAATGGCGGGCGCTGCGGTGGCATTTTTTTTGTTGCTCATGTCGTCTGACATCCTCTGCTTTGCCCAGCCCTTCCAATGCCGTTTCGACCGGCCAGCGCTTACAAAAGGTGCACAAAGAGAGCGGATGGGAACAATCTTTGCCTAGCTTGGTTCGAAGATCGGATCGTGGGGCGCGGATTCCTCGCGGATCAATCTTGCACAACATGACGCGCCCCGCGGCCCACCATCCCTCTATTGAGCGAATAGGTCTATGACGGACAAGAATAGAGACGCTTCAAGTGATTCCGAGCGAAGTGACCCAAAGGTCGCCGATGCGAACCGCGAGAAACTCAAGAAAGATGCTGACCAAGAAATGCAAAAGATCCGAAAGGATCTGCGGGAAGAGGACCCGGACAAGAAACAGGGATGAAATAGTTTTCAGCGGATGAATTGTTGTTGAAGAGGAGAATGCTCCTGAGCATTCTCCTCTTAATGTATGGCTATCACATAGAAACGACCATCTTGCAGAGCTTAGTCAAGCTTGCATCGTAGCCGCCCGAACGCAGGACATCCTTGCAACGAAGTTTCGCCTTGGCTCGTTCACCCGGTGACATGTCGTTGAGGGCGCGTGCCGCGCTCGGATTTACCGAGCCGATGGATCGACCGACGGCATTCGGGGCTTGACCGACACGGCCTGCACCGTCCGCGTCAGTGTCCGAACCGCCTCCTAAGAGGATGTCGGCCAGTGTGGTCCCGCCGGCGCCGATGCTGGCCCGTGCAGTTCCAAGTCTGGATCCTCCTGCCTTGACATCCACGTCAGCGGCAACCCCATCAATACTGCCCACCGTGGCATTAGCGTTTGCGGTAGCAAGGTTCGAACCGCCGACCCTGGCACCGACATTCGCATTGACCCCGCTGGCGCCACCGACGCTGGCTCTGGTCCCCACGCCGAGCCCGCTACCCCCGCCGACCGTTGTGTTGCTGTTGACTCCCCTTGCCCCGCCAACCGAAGCGTCGACACCGAGTCCGCCTGTGGAACGGCCTCCCGCGCTAGCGTTTACGCCGCTACTTCCGCCGAGCGAAACGCCCAGACCACCACTTCCATTGCGTCCGACACTGACGCCATTCCGTCCGCCGATATCTAAAGCCATCGCTGGCGCTGACGCAATTACGCCTACGCAACCCAGCGCCATGGCAACCATGGCCCTTCTGTAACTCTGCATGGAATTCTCCTACCTTTGACCGAAAAACCTCGATGACAAAAATGAGGAGGGCGCGCACTCCAGGACTGGCGTTTTTTCATTACCCTAGGGTGGGTACTGCCAAAACCAATCGGGAATTCAACTTATTAGCAATATCAAATGTTCCGGCACTGCACGCGTATAAAGTTAATTTTTCTGTAATTCGCGTAGAGAGTTCGGTGCTGAGAATCATAGGCCAGTCAGTTCAGGAGCTGAGACCTAACGAGCAACTTCAGCAAGTGTAAAAGATCAGAAAGGATCTGCGGGAATACAGTTCGGACGAGGAACAAGAACAAAGTTAGCACAGCCAGTGCCCTTCCTTGACGACAGGATTCTGTACGATATCGCACGATTTATTGACGGAATTCGTGTGTATAGTAACTTATCCATCATGAGCGAAGAGGAATTTTGCGAGCGGTTCATTGAACGCTTGAAGCTGCATTGCCGCGCCGGTCGCAACCCGTTCGGGAAGGAGCCCGAAACGTACGGGGAGATGGTTGCTCCTGTTTATTGGCGCGAGATGGGACAAGAGTTAGATCCCGAGAAATGCGCTGATCAAGATGCTGACTACTGGCCGTGAACCGTACGCCAGCATACCAAACCTCCAGCGACCTTTCCATAAGCCGCGCTCGGTCATAAGATGTGGTTATCACCAGCAAACTTATCGTTGGCGCTGATGACTGAGTGTTCATACGTGCACCCGCTGACCGGACAGGAAGGGTGTCTCGTGGCTACTGAACATCTACCCTCTGCATTCCAGACATTGCATCGGCATGCGAGGCGCTACGCGACGACAGAGGCTGATGCTGCTCGTCTTGCAGAGCGTGCGCTACAAACAGTTGCAAGCGATCCGACCCTTCTGGATGATCCGGATTTCGAGAAAGTTTTGTTTGCTCTTGTTCAACGAATCGCTCAGCATCGTGAATGATTTCGCCTGTCACAGGGCGCACGCACGTCGTTGATGATAGGGCGGATGGAGACTTCGAGTATCAGCCGCATCGACGCGCTAGCGCACGCGCCGATGGTCTGTTGCCAGACAGTGACAGCTTCACCATCCCTTCACCGCAGTTCGCGTATTTCTCATTTCTCAAACATCGCAACTTTGCAGAAGTCGATGAAAAAGGTCCGTGCCGACAGCCCAGCCGCTTACTTAAATGTGGAAACCCTTTCTGCTTTATTGTGTCTGAAGCGGGGTTGCGGCGCAGGCTCCACCGCAGCGCGCTCGCGGACTATTGGGCGGATAACAATTTAGGTTCCGGTGAATAAATGCTTGAACTTGACGAAAAGATCGAATGGCTTGTCGATCACGGATTTGCAATCGATCTGTTGCATATGCTGATCGGGGAAAACGATTATGCCGGTCTGGATGCGTTCGAGCGACTTGATATTCATTCAAGCATTTTACGCGGAATGGCAATCCAACACCTGCAGTTTATAATCGAACACGGGGACAGGACAGACGCTGTGACCGTGAACAATCGCATTATGTCACCCCATCCAGAATACTTTGCCGCATGGAAACTCGCGTTGTGTCCTGGGATTTCTCTGATTCAGCTCGACCGCCTGATTGCCGGAAAACCGGCGCTCGTTCGAAGTTCTTGATGCTGCAGCGGACCTGCCATGAAGCGTGGCTTGGCGGCGCGATGTCGCGGGGTCATCCGCAATCAGCACGCCAGTCGGTTTGCTGTCGTCCGTCAATTAGGCGGACACATGTGGATCACCGGCATAGCACACAATCGAAGATCGCATTTGGTCTCCGAAGAAATCTCCGGCATAGGCAATACCCCCGATAACCTGCGTTATAAGGGGTATTGCTGGATGGCCCTAACGATTCCACATTTAAGTGAGTGGCTGGGCCGACAGCGCGATCCTTTTTCCTGTTCGAATAACTCATCCATGAATCTCTCTCCGCCTCCCGCTTCCGCAGATCTGGCCGGCATCGCAAGGTCTACTGCCAAGACGAGGAGAATGCAGCTCAGCTTGCCCGTGTTGCTTCTGAGCTTATTTCAGAAAACCCCGCGTTGATCATAGGCGTTGACATCATGCTTTCCATCGAGGAATTCATCAGTTAGCTCGCACAAGAGAAGAAGCGTTCGGAGCTTGCGACCTGGCGCGCCTCGCGCCCGGCAAAAAATCCCTCGTGATTCATTGCTTTTCCAGTACCTGGGGCAGAAAGGTTACGCCCGGTGGCGACTTGTCCGACGCGGTTCGGGCTAACGATAATCTGGAGCCGGCTCCAACTTAGGACCAGTCGACGCCACACCCAACCGTCGCTGGTGCGCGAGGCCGGAGCCTCGATCATCAGGCGGTGCGCATGGCGTTAACCTAGCCAAAACTTTTCATCCGAGGGCGCTGGAAAAGCTCTGCTCGTTCCATAAATCTCATTCTGCTGAAGAGCCATCAGCTGGAGAGCAGCCGTTCGCCTGACCCTGATACGCTGCTCTTCTGAAAACCCGCCGCAAACCCCGGCGGGTTTTCTTTTCTCGCTATGCCGCCAGCTGCCAGGCTGTCGGTGGACTTGCGATCCTCCGAATATATGGCGCCCCGATCTTCGCAACTCCGGCCCGTACAGGCTGCCTGAGATGCAGCTCAACTTGCTCGATTTGCTTAACCGATAGCGCGGGATCCCGTAATGATCATCGGCAAATGACATCATGTTTTTGCTTGAGGAATTCGTTGATGAATTTCGCGAGAGATGCAGCCACTGCCTGAAAGACGTCTGGAACATTTTTGTTGCTCCCCGGTTAAAGGCTTGGATCGTGCGGCAAGTCACCCAGGCTCTGCGTCCCAGCAGCGTTGCGCGATCCGCTCCCTGTTGTTCCCCCAAAAAACTAGCCCGCTTCGGCGGGCACCTTTTCGCCCACTGTTCGCAGTTGGACGATATGGCAGCGGTGCTTTGCTCTCAAAAGAACAGAGTGATGGAATTGTTCTATCGGAAGCGCAACGAGGTGGGCTTCTTACTTTGGTCGCGAGAAGGAGTTACCCCGGCGGCTGAAACTAGACGGTTCTACAGAGCTAGTGATAGGTCGAGGGGGACCGACAATCGAGCAAGTCTTAAGGAACTTTTACCGATGGGTTGCGTTAGCGACGCGGGAAACAATGCGCTGTTTCTCGCTTTTCCATATGCACTCGACTTGCCCCGCCTCGCGGGGCTTTTCTCGTAGAGGGCGCAAATCAATGGATCAATATGTCAATTAATGATTATGACAGAACGTTATTCAACCGTGTTTGGGCTGTCGGCGCCAAAGCAATCAAAGAGAACCGGATTTCTGCACTCATTCACGTTGCACAGGAGACACCAACGTTAGACGAATATCAGGACGCTTTCGGCCAACGTATGACCGATATGATCAAGGTCGTGCAACTCGGGATCTCGCAGCTCCAGGCCAACAGTCAGATTGTAGAGAACGCCGTTGCCCTCCCGCGATCGACGGTTCGTAGCGCCAGCTCGCGATGATGAGGCGATGGCGATAGACATCGTCACTGAGGAAACAAGATAACGGTTCCTCGTCAGCTTGGGAGGAAACCTCGTAATTTGTTCGAAAAGCCGATCACCCTGATATTGCGATCGCATAGGCCATTTGCCGGTTCACGTTGCGGATGCACGGGGTGGCAGTGAACCGTTGGGATTAGCACGAAGTCCCGAGGGTTTAGCTGTTTTGTCACCGCCAGGTCCGCCGGATAGTGATCGGGACGAAGGTGGCGGTCGAAGGCAGGGCGTCATCTGGCTGCTCAGGGAAGACGCCTGAGACTGCCGGCGATCCTTTCCAAGGACGGGAGTTCAATCGTCAGGCGCAGACCGTCTGGACACCACTGCCGTCGAATCTTGCCCCCGAGCTGGTTTTCGACGACGGCGGCAAGTAAAATATTGCCAAAGCCTCGACCCGATCTCTTTGACGGGACGGGTGGTCCTTCTTCCCTCCACTCCAGCGAAATGCCCTCGCCCACGCAGTTCCAACTGACCCGGAGCGCGCCCCTTTCGCGGGCCAGCGATCCATGAACGGCTGCATTGACCGCCAATTCGTGAATGGCAAGCCCAAGCGGCTGGACGGATGCTGCTGCCACCATCACATCGGGGCCAAGGACTTCGATCTTTTCCGCGCCGAAGGCCTCGGTCTGTGTGTGCACGATATCGGCGAGCGATACCCTTTTCCAACCATTGTCGGCGAGAAGCATGTGGATGCGCGAAAGGGCTTGTATCCGTCGCTGCACGGCCGTGGAATAGACCTTTACATCGTCGGCCTTCGATAGTCGGACGATGCTGTCGACGATGGCCAGAACGTTTTTCGTGCGGTGATCGATCTCCAGCAGTAGGCGGCGTTCGGCTTCTTCAAAAGCCTGCACGCGCCGATAATTTGTGACGTCAACCTGAGAGGCGAAGACATAGGTCAGTTGCCCTTGCTCGTCGTGAAGCGGGCTCAGGTGGAGCTCATTCCAGAAAGGCGTCCCATCCTTCTTGTAGTTGAGGATTTCGACGATGACTTCCCTCTCGGTCTCGATCGCATCGCGAATTTCGGCAACTGCCGCACGCGCAGTTCCTTCCCCCTGGAGGAACCGACAGTTTCGTCCCAGAACCTCGTCCGAACCATAGCCCGTAAGTTCCAGGAATGCATCATTGACGAGAACGAGCGGTAAATCGTTCTGTCTGGCGTCTGCCACCACCATCGGCACGCGGGTACGCTGGAAGGCGAATGCCGACAGCTCCAACCTATCCGTGAAGCCCTCTCGGGATGGGGCGGCGGAATGGTCGCCGCTGATGTGGGACGAATGCGTATCGGACACGCTCACCTCTGGATTTTCTCCAACAGCAAACGTGCCGTCTCGAAAATGGTTTCGGTAGGCGGGGAGGTTGGCATCGAACATCGGGCGACGCCGTCAAAATCCGAGAAACCGGCGCGGGCTTGCCTCTCATCGGGGCGAGAGTGGAACCGAGGCGGGCCAGCCGAGTTGTTAATTGCAAAGGAGAACCGACGATGTCGAACAACCCCATCCCCGCTTCAGCCAAGTTGCCGCCCAAGTCCCTGAACGAGGACAGTCAAGACGATGAGCTGCCCGAGACCAATGTCGATGATCAGCGCGCGCCGCCGGTGAACATGGGCAACAGCCGGCAGAGCAATGGGGGCGTCACGCAAGCCGATCCGCAAACGGGCCGCACCAACGCCAATGGTCGCATGCCTGCGCCGCAGTTCTCGAACCGAAAGTGACGCCATGGACGACAAGGATCGTTTTGCCGCGCCCGCAGAATTGCAAGCGGACGATACTATCTCACCGCGTCCCGCCGACGGCAAGCGCGTTGGCCAAGCCGAAGCTCATCGTTCCAGCCGCAGCAGCCCCGGGTTTCGCGCTCCGCCGCGGCCGGCCGTATCGGACTAGGGATCGTGATAGTCGCCTGATTAATCGTCTGTGAAAGCAGATTGCGGACATAAGCCTGCCATGCCTGAAACATTAAGATCAATCAGTATCTTCGCCTTCGTTTTGAATGAGCATGGTCAACCCGTTCAGGCCTGGGAAACAGTCAGCGACGGCTCGGAGATTGATGCCATCAAAGAGGCCAAGTCAATTGCCCGCGCTTATGCCGGGGTCCTCGTCGCGCGCCGCGACGGTATTCCAGCCCTCGGTCAGGAAGGAGATCCTGTCATCATCTACCGCACTGGCAAGACGGACGGTTTCGACTGAGGGATGAATAAGGGGCGCGGCCTTTTGCGCGGGGCCGTAGCTGACAAAACCGGGGAAGATTCTCGCCGCCTTCAACGACATCAGCCTGGGGCAGCGCCAAATTGCGCGCCATGCCGATGACCATGGGCTCCGTTATGGCAATGTCGACAATCGAATATGCCCTCCCCCAGATCCTATCCCTCCGTTGCAAGAGAACGTGAAACCCGCCTTCCACTATGTGTAGGTTGATGGGGCGCGAGCCTCGCGTCGCTTGGCACAGGCCGCTTGGCGCAACCACTCCTTCAAGCACTCGTTTCAACTCTTCCCTAAGACGGCCCCGGCTCGCCACTTTCGTCATTGAGTGAAGGAAGGAACGAGATCACATCTCGTCTGTCACGTTCGGGCAGCGACGCAATACGCTCGCGCCAGAAAGTCGCGGCTTGTGAAGGGTCGCCATCCCAGTCTCGTGTCGAGGCGAGATTGTCGTCCATGACCGCGATGCGGCGGCCGCCAAGACGCCGATACTGATCGGCAAGCGCTTTCGATTCATTTTCCATTACATCCTCATGTCGGCATGAGATCGGTGGATTTCAAAAACGATAAACCCGCCGATGCACGGCGGGTTCTTTTGGTCGACGAGCTCGGCCAGATCAGGCCCGGTCAACGACGTTTTTGACAGCGTCCTTGGCTTTGCCCTTGGCCTGCTGGGCATCGCCTTTTGCTTCCTGCGCCAGGCCTTTGGCCTGCATATCCCTGTCGTTTATGGCGTCGCCCACGCCCTGGCGGACCTTGCCGGCCAGTTCGTTTGCCTTGCCGCCTACCTTGTCAGCTGTGCTGCCCATGTCGAAATCTCCATTGATAACCTGCAACACGATCGAAACGGCCAATCCAGCAAATCGTTCCTGAGCGATCGCGCCACGATAAACCGATGCGCTGGACTGAAGCCCAAGCATGCCAGGAGCAGGTATGGTTGAACCATCGGCCCATTGTTTGCCCTTTTGCCAGACCTCGGTTGCGATCAAGCAAGCGTGATGCGCCTCGACATCCGGCTCGCGCCTTCTATCTCATCGGGTTCACTTGGAGGAGTTGCATGCGGGTTCTGATAGTTGAAGACGAGTCCATCATTGCGCTGGAGCTCGAACGCATCGTGGCCGATGCCGGATACCGTCCGGTCGGCCCGGTCGCCACGGTTGAACAGGCGCTTGCACATGCGCCGAGAGCGGATGTGGCGCTGGTCGATCTTGGACTTGCGGACGGATCGAGCGGCGCCGCGCTTGCTCGCCGTTTGATCGATCGATTTCATATGAAGGTCGTTTTCGTAACCGCAAATCCAACCGAAGTCGGCAACGGATTGGCCGGATCGGTTGCGGTCATTGCCAAGCCCTTCACGGACGAAAGCATCCTTGCGGGCCTTGCGATGGCTGCGCGTCAAGCCGATCCCGCTCATTGAACCTGCACCGTCCGGAACAATCCTTCCTTCAACGTGTTTTCTTGCTGGCGCGGCAGCCATGCTCTCCAGCAAGGGTTTGACCGCTCTCCAGCGGTCGCCGCGTCCACACTACATATCGGCAATCCCCGGGCTGCACCCAAGACCGGGGATGTTCTACTCGTTTGTCTCAATAGCCTGTCATTTCCAGGTACCCTCTGCCCGATCGTGAGCCCTTCACCGTGATCGGACCTTCCCAATAGGGAGTGGACGTCGCCATCCACGCCTGGTCGTTAAGTGGCTCAGTCAGGACATCGAGGCCTTTGTCGGCAACACGAACGCGCCAGGCAACCGGTACCTGCCGCCCTTGGACAAAGGCCTGGCGTATCGGATCCAATCTGATCGCGCTTGGCGGGAGTGGTTCAGGTCGGCCGTCGGGCGAAATCCACGTCGCGGACATGAAGCCTGCTTTCCCGTCGCGCAAACGGAAGGCCATGACCTTCTCGCCGCTGTCGAGATGCAGTGAAAACCAGTCCCAGCCTGTCTGGCTGGCGGAAAGCGGCTGCGATGACCATTCCCTGTCCAGCCAGGCTTTGCCCGTCACGTTGATCTTGGAGCCCGCAATCATAATGGCGCCATCGACATCAAAGAAAGGCTGTGAGTAATAGTAGCTTGCCTGACCTTCGCCAGATTCGACAGAATATCCGTGGTCGCCCTGGAGGATCGGCGCCTTGTCCGTCTTAAGGCCTAAGCTGAAGCTGAAGCCGTCTCCGGCCGCGCTCAGCGAAAGTGTCCTCAGCAAATCGGCGTCGGGCGCTGACTTGGTGCCTTTCATCTGCCAATCGTCGATCCATGCTCGAAATGGTGCGAGCGTCACACCCGCCTGTCCGACACCACCACGGGCAATTTTTTCGGCAACGAATTGGCCCGTGTTCGAGGTCACCGCGGCATGGCCAATCCAGACTTGCGGGTCAGCAAAACCTTCCCGCTCGACGGGGGCGAGCGCCGAGCGAAACAGGGTCCATTGCGCGCCGTACTGTTTCCCATCCTCGCCCTGCAGATTGGCTGTCACGTACCACCACTCTATGCGGTAGTCCGGATGCGGGCCATGGTCGGCTGGAAAGCTTAGCTCATGACCACGCTGAGGGACCGAAAAGCCGCGAGCGTCGGATCCAAGACCTGCAAATCCCTGCGGCCACGCGGCCGGCGCTGGCCATCCCGCCCCCAATACGAAAAGAAGGATGGCATAGCTTCTACCGCTCATTGGTAAATATCCTCAACAGGTCGGCCGGATCGGTCACGGCCAGCCGACGCACCGGCGCCAGGACGGAGACCAGCGCAGCAAGCAGCGCAGTGGCGCCGAGCCAGGCCCAGTCGAGCGGAAAGACCGACATGGGAAGCCGCCAGCCAAAGGCTTGGACGTTGACGATTGCAAGCAAAACCCATGCCAGCGCGAGACCGACCGGGATGGCAGCGACGAAGGTCGCCAGCCAAAGCGCCAGCGTTCTGAGAATTTCATATCGGGCGAGATCGCGCCGGCGCAAGCCGAGCGCCCATACCGGCGCCAGCTGTGGCAGCCGGATGGCGGAGAGCGTCAATAGGCTTGAGAACATCGCAAAGCCCGCCACGGCAAGCGTCAGGACGTTCAGCGCGCCAGTCACCTTGAACGTTTGTTCGAAAATTGCTCTAGACTGCTGCTTGAGGCTTGCCTGGTCAACGATCGCGTCTGGTGGCAGGCCGAATTCATCGACGAGATGGCGCTTCAGATTGACCGCCCCGTCAGGTGGAACGCGGATCCCGTAGCGAAGTTTCGCCACCTGCGGATAATGATCGACCAGAGCATCCAGACCGACGATTACCTGCCCTTTCGGATTGCCGTAGTCGGAATAGATCCCGACGACGGGGATGTGCCACCCGCCGGGCAAGGCAAGGGTCTGTCCGATCGCCGCCATGCCGCGGCGCCACATCTGTTCATTGACGATCGCGCCTTGTCCGCCTGCAACCTTATCCCAAGTGTCACTGGCCGCGGCGATGAGCGGCCAGTGGTCACGGTAAGTTGGATCGTCCGCGACGCCGAAAATCTGCATCTCCTCGCCTGCAACCATTCCGTCGACGTTCCAGATGGGCAACACGGCGGTGGATCGGGAAGCCAGCCACTCCCGCAGCCGCCTGGCTTCATCCTCGTTGCCGGCTGTCACGTAGAGTTCGGCGGCAAGCCTTTGGTCCAGCCAGCCGATGAAGGTGAGCCGAAAGCTAGCGACCATCGTGCCGACGCCGATATTGGCGGAGAGAGCCAGAAGCAGCGCCATCAAGGCAAGCGACAATCCGGGTAGTTGCTGGCGCGTATCTGCCCAAAACCACTCACTGAGCGCACCGCGCGCTTGTGCCTGCGCGAAAGCAAGCGCAAGGGCCAGAAGCGGGGGAAAGATGAGAGCCGCAGCGAGTAGCAGGCAGCCGAGAACGGCAAATCCGCTTAGCAATCCCGAGCCCGTCCATGCAAGAAAGAACGCCGAGGTCAGAAGAATAGCCGCGGCCCCAGCCTGGTACATCTGTCCGGTCGAGGAAGCGCGCGCCCAGGCTCGCGGCCGGGCGGCAGCCAGGACGGGAAGTCTCCAGACACGCCACAGGCTCTGGGCCGACGAGATGGCGGTGCCTCCCAGCGCGATCGCCATGCCGGCAAGCCACCATTCCGGGCGCAGCGTAAGCGAGCCAGGGACCGAGGCGCCGTAAAGACCTCGCAGTGTCGCGGCCACGCCCGGCATCAAGGCAGAGGCGATGAAGTAGCCGAAGACGACACCGATCAGTCCAGACACCAACGCGAAAGCTGCAAGCTCGAGCACGAGCATGACGGTCAGCGCGCGGAGCGAAATGCCGAGCGAGCGCAGCGTGCGAAATGTTCCCCGCCGCTGTTCGAAAGCCAGGCCCGTTGCCGAATAGACGATGAATAGCCCGACGGTGAAGGACAGGAAACCGAAGGCCGTCAGGTTCAGATGAAAGCTGTCGGTCAGCCGCGCCACATCTGTCTGTTCGCTCTGGCGAATGCTGAGATCGGGAGCGAGTGCGCCAAGCGGCGCCAGATCGGGTTTTTGATCGGGCGCGATCACCAGGCGGCTGATGGCGCCTCGCGCACCAAGCAATGTGTCGGCTGCCGAGATATCCAGAAAAGCCGCTCCCTCCGGAACCTGATCTGCGATCCTGACCATCATTTCGGTCTCGCCCCGCAGCTTCTCGGCGGTGGCTGGCGAGACGACCAGCCGCTCGCCTGACAAAAATGCGGACAGATCGGGTTTGCCGACGATCGAGGACGCCAGACCGGTCTGCGGCATCGTCAGGGGATCGATGCCGATAAGCCGCAGGCGCACCTTGCCGAACGTCGCCATTCCTTCGATGACCGGCGAGACGTTCCACCCTGCCTGTCGCAGTCGGCCATATGTGGCAATGGAAATCCCCTCGCCTCTCGTCGAAACGAGCTGCGACAGCCCATCCTGCTCCAGCATCGCGGCAGCGTGGGCATAGCTTGCGCGGGCCTCGGCGTTGATTGCCTGAACGCCCGACCAGAGCGCGGTCGCCAGTGCTATTCCCAAGATGAGGGTTAGAAACTGGATCGGTCTGCGTCGCCAATGCGACAGAAGCGCCAGGATGCCCCAGAGCATCACGATACGATCCTTCCGCCGCGCAGAACGACCTTTCGGTCAAGGCGATCGGCCAGCCTCGTCGAGTGCGTGACGAAGAGCAGCGCCGAGCCGGCGGATCGAGCCAGCGCCAGCATCAGCTCGAGAACACGATCGCCGGTTTCTTCATCGAGATTGCCGGTCGGTTCGTCGGCCAGGATCAGCGGCGGCCTAGCGGCAAGCGTCCGGCCGATGGCGACGCGCTGCTGCTGGCCTCCAGACAGTTGCTCGGGGTAACGCCCCAGGAAGTCTTGGAGCCCCAGTGCGGAAATGAGTTGCTCCTCCCAGGCACGATCATGTCGGCCGGCAAGTCTGGCGTGAAAGGAGATATTGGCCGATACGCTGAGCGACGGAATGAGGTTGAACTGCTGAAACACGAGGCCGACCCCGGTTCGACGGTAGTTCGCCCTATCAGCATCGCCGAAGACGCCGATATCTTCGCCGTTCATGGTGATAAGACCGGCATCGGGCCGGTCGAGTCCGCCGGCAAGGTGCAGAAGCGTGCTCTTGCCGCTGCCAGACTCGCCGGTCAGCGCGACCGCCTCTCCGGCTGCAACGTCAAGGTCAACCCCCTTGAGGATATCGACCCGCCCCTCGGCGGTCGGGTAGGACTTTGTGACGCCCTTCAGCGTTAGGATCATTCTGGTCTCTGCATTGGAGGACAGACAGCAAGCGTCCTACCGCCTCTGAGTGCGAACGCAAGCACCTACGGTTCGGACAGTGCTTGCGCATTTGTCATTTCGGCAGCCCGGTGGAGGTCGGGCCGTTCGCATATCGGCGAGGCGAGCCAGTTCAGCTGATCGGCGCCATAGCCTGCTGTCGCTCGCCATGCGACCGCCAGTTGGCCCGTTGTCCGCTTCGGGACATTATTGCCCTCGTCTGTCCGCTCGAACCGCGCGAAGGCCTCTTTGTTCCACTGCGCATCTTTCGCCTCTGCCAAGTCCGCATGGCTGGATCCCATCCGCCTCATCGACATCACCCAGTGAGGTGACCGCCTCCTCGTCGCTGCAAGCACGAAAACAGCAATGCCATATCGCCGTTACCGTGCTCGTACGACAAGGAGAGGGAGCGGACGTGTATAGTGTTTTGGCGAATGCCTCAACGTTCACAGTGACGCTCAAAGCCGTCAACCCTCACCGGCACACGTCAATTTCCTTCCGATCAACCCTAGCCCGCCAGTGTTGCCTGGTTGGAAGTCGCCTCCGCCTCATCGGCGTGGTTCGCATCGCCACATCGAAATCGTGATCCGCCGGGAACATGTGCTGCCATCGCTTGTTGGACGGCAACCGGAGGCTCCAATGCAAGAAACAATGCAAGTGCAGTTTACATCCCTGCTTGATCACCTTTCTGCCAATCGGGCTGAAGCGGTCCTCGCAACACAGTTTCGATTGAACGAGTTGACCCTGATCACAGATGCCGATCATGTCGTCGAGTTGCTTGGATCATTGCGGGACGATCCGCAGTGCCGCTTCATCTGCCTCCTCGACATTTGCGGCGTCGACTGGCCGGCCAGGGCCGCCCGCTTCGACGTCGTCTACCATCTTCTATCACCCAGTCTCAATCTCAGGCTTCGCGTCAAGCTTGCAACCGACGAGGACACGCCGGTCCCATCGGCTTGCGCAGTCTTTGCGTGCGCGGACTGGTACGAACGCGAGGCCTGGGACCTGTACGGCATCATGTTTAAAGATCATCCCGACCTGCGCCGGATCCTTACCGACTACGGTTTCGAAGGCCACCCGCTTCGCAAGGATTTCCCGCTTACCGGTTTCGTCGAGGTCCGTTACGACGACGCAGCGAAACGCGTGATCTATGAACCGGTCGAGCTGAAGCAGGAATACCGGGATTTCGACTTCCTCTCGCCCTGGGAGGGAACAGATTACGTGTTGCCGGGCGACGAAAAGACCAGCGCATGAAGGCGAACAGACGGAGATCGTCGTGAGGGAACACAGCATTCGCAACTTCAACATCAACTTCGGGCCGCAACATCCTGCTGCCCATGGCGTGCTGCGGCTCGTGCTCGAGCTTGACGGCGAAATCGTCGAGCGGGTCGATCCGCATATCGGCCTGCTGCATCGCGGCACGGAAAAATTGATCGAGAAGAAGACATATCTTCAGGCCCTGCCCTATTTCGATCGGCTCGATTATGTCGCGCCCATGATCCAGGAACATGCCTATTGCCTGGCGGTCGAGAGGCTCCTCGAACTGGATGTGCCGATCAGAGGGCAGCTGATCCGGGTACTTTATGCCGAGATCAGCCGAATTCTGTCTCATCTCTTGAATGTTACCACTCAGGCTATGGATGTCGGAGCGCTCACGCCGCCGCTCTGGGGATTTGAAGAACGTGAAAAGCTGATGGTCTTTTACGAGCGCGCCTCGGGCTCACGCATGCACGCGGCCTATTTCAGGCCGGGGGGCGTTCATCAGGATCTGCCAGTCGACCTTATTGAAGATATCGGCCGCTGGTGCGAGACCTTCCCGGCTACGCTTGACGATATTGACGATTTGCTGACCGGCAACCGCATCTTCAAGCAGCGCAACGTCGATATCGGCGTCATCAGTCTCCAGGACGCTTGGGCCTGGGGCTTCACGGGCGTCCTGATAAGAGGCTCGGGCGCGGCCTGGGACCTACGTCGCGCTCAGCCCTACGAATGTTATTCGGACCTCGAGTTCGATATTCCGATCGGCAAGAATGGTGACTGTTACGACCGGTACCTGATCCGCATGCAGGAGATGCGGGAATCTGTGCGCATCATGGCGCAATGCGTGGAGCAATTGTTGTCGCAACAGGCGACCGGTCCCGTCTCATCAAGGGACGGAAAGATCGTGCCGCCAAAGCGCGGGGAAATGAAGCGCTCGATGGAGGCGCTCATTCATCATTTCAAGCTCTATACAGAGGGTTTCAGGGTGCCTGCCGGCGAGGTGTACGCGGCCGTCGAGGCGCCGAAGGGGGAGTTCGGCGTCTACCTGATCGCCGATGGAACCAACGCGCCCTATCGATGCAAGATCCGCGCGCCCGGTTTCACCCATCTCCAGGCGATGGACTTCCTGTGCAGAGGCCATCAGCTCGCAGACATATCGGCGGTTTTAGGTTCGCTCGACATCGTATTCGGGGAAGTCGACCGCTAGCAACACGCGCTTGAACCGACAAGGGACACGGGCGCCACAGCAACGAGGAATTGATCTTGACCGTCCAGCTTCCGCTCGAAGACAGCGATCTTGCCCCGACCACTGAGACCGGATCGGGCATATCCGCAATCCTGCCAGACCTTGCCTTTCGTCGCATGTCGATCGTCAACGTCATATTTTATGGGGACCCCGCAACCGACGCGGACTGGGTGTTGATCGATACCGGGCTTCCGACCTCCCGACAGGCTATCATCGAGGCCGCCGAACACAGGTTCGGAGTCATGAGGCCACCATCGGCGATCCTCCTGACCCACGGCCATTTCGATCACGTCGGCTCGCTGGAAGCGCTTGCGCGACACTGGAATGTGCCGGTCTACGCTCATTGGCTGGAATTCCCGTACCTGAACGGCCAGGCATCCTATCCACCCGCCGATCCCTTGGTGGGAGGCGGCGCAATGGCGCTTTTGTCACCGCTCTATCCGCGCTCGCCGGTCAATGTCGAGCAACGGCTGCAGCCCCTGCCCCAGGACCGGAGCGTCCCCTTCATGCCGGGTTGGACCTGGCTGCATACGCCCGGTCACGCGCCGGGTCATGTATCCTTATGGCGCGCGGCGGATAGGTGCTTGATCGCCGGCGATGCAATCGTCACCACCGGGCAGGAATCTGTCTATGAGGTGATGACGCAGCGCCCCGAAATGCACGGGCCACCGCGCTACCTGACGCCCGACTGGGACGAGGCGCAGCGCTCCGTCGTCCAACTCGCCGAGCTCAAACCAGAGCTCATCATAACGGGCCACGGCCAGCCCGTGCGCGGTGCCAACATGCGCGCGCGCCTGCAGCAGCTGGCGGATAATTTGAAAGAGATCGCAGTCCCCGAGGGCCGACCCTATGCACTAGACCCGGCGAAACCGGGCAAGCGCGGCAATGACACCTATCGCTGATGCTGAGGGCCCCCAAGGCTGCGTCGGGCAACGATGCTGAACGGCGATCTGCCATGGCTCGGAACGTCGACCAGGTCAGGCGTCAAAGTGGACATAGAAGCGGCACTGCGTGGTCTCAAGATCGCATGCTGCCCGAGCCTGGGAACGAGCGCGAATGTTTACGTGCCTCGTTGTTTCGAACAACTCGTGACAACTCGATCGTGCGGGTGCAGCCGGGCGCGCGGCGTGACGGCAAAGTCGCCGGCACGCGAGACAACACTATCCTGCCTTGGTCAGTCCATAGATTGCAATAAAGGCATAAACGCAAAAGGCAATCACGGCGACGGTGATGATAATCGTCAGCCCGACACGCCCGGCATTGAGACGACGGCGCTTGCCCGACGCGGAGGTCGCCGGTGCCTGCACAGGATCCTTGTCTGAGGGGTCGGGCATGGTTAAGCCTCCTTGGGGGGTTTAACCGCGGATTGGCGGATGTCATCCGAGCGCCAGGCACCGGCTTCGCTTTCGTTGCTTTTCATTGCCTCGTCGCTGCCTCTGCTGGCCGCGACGCTGGATGTCGCTTCAGCCCATATGGGAGGCTCGACTGCGTAATGACGTTCGCCTCGGCGGCAGAGGTAGACCTCTCGTTCGGGGTTTTCTTCGATGACGAAACCGGCGCTGCGCAACATCGCCTCGACCGCCGCCTTGTTGGGAATGAACCAGTTGGTCGGATCCGATGCATAGCGCTCCTCCACGAAGAAGAGCTTGGGATAGTCGGGACGGTCAAAGATTGCCCATTCCTCAAACGGATAGTCCTCCTGTAGCATCGGCAGGCGTTCATCGCCGCGCTGCAGGCATTGAAAGAGCAAGCTGTCCCCGACTGCGTGTTCGTAGAGCAGGTCAAGAGCCAGGAGCGGATGGCGCAGGTGGTAGAGCACGCCCATGAAGATGACGAGGTCGAAGCGCTCGGCGAGCTTGCCAACCTCATAGACCGACATCTGCCGGAAGTCGACGTCCAGGCCTGCCTGCTCTGCGGCGAAGCGCGCCTGTCTCAGATAGCGCGCATCCGCATCGATGCCGAGCACCCGGCCGGCGTTTCGCCGTTTCATTTCGAGACTGTAAAAGCCGGCATTGCAGCCAACATCGAGGACGCTTCGACCCTGAAGATCCTCAGGAATGACATCGCAAAATCGCCGCCACTTGAAGGTCGGGTAATCGCCGAGGAAATGCTCGGGCGCGGTCCTGACGCCGTTGATGTCAAGATTGTGGAACCAAGGACCCAACTCGGCGATCTTCGCCTTCAAGTCCGTCTGATCAGTCAGCCGGCGATCATCCATGTCCTAGACCCCGATCGAGACGTTCGAGCGCCGTGTTCGTGCCGACGGCGGCGCTCGCCTCTTGCCGGAGACGGGTTGCGTGCCAAGCGTTGCGATGAACCAGGCGGCGGTCTGGCGCAGGCCCTCGGCGAGAGGGACCCGCGGCTCCCAGCCAAGGAGATCCTTCGCCTTGGAAATGTCCGGCCGACGGCGCTGCGGATCGTCCTGCGGCAAGGGGTGATAGGCGATCCTGGCCGCGGTGGGGACCATTGCGTGAACCATTTCGGCGAGCTGGTTGATGGTGAATTCTCCCGGATTGCCTAGATTGACGGGGCCTTGCGGGTTGGGAGTGACATTCATCAAGGCCATGAGACCTGCCACGAGATCGCTGACGAAGCAAAAGGAGCGGGTTTGCTGACCACTGCCGTAGATCGTCAGAGGTTTGCCGGTGATCGCCTGCACCAGCAGATTGGAAATGATGCGGCCGTCATGAGGCTGCATGCGCGGTCCATAGGTATTGAAGATGCGCGCGACGCGTGCATCGACGCGTCCGGCGCGGACAAGATCGAAGCATAGTGCCTCGGCGGCGCGCTTTCCTTCGTCGTAGCATGCGCGTGGCCCGGTGCAGCTGACATTGCCACGGTAATCCTCGCGCTGCGGATGTTCGGCGGGATCACCATAGACCTCGCTCGTGGATGCCTGAAGAAACGATGCATTATGATATTCGGCAAGTGCCAGAAGGTTTCCCGTTCCGGCCACGCAGGTCATCATGGTGTGGACCGGGTCGGCTTGATATTGCGGAGGCGAGGCCGCGCAAGCCAGGTTGTAGATCTGGTCGACCGGCTCGTCGATGCTGCGTAGATCGCAGATATCCGCCTCGATGAGACGGAACTGAGGGTGATTGGCGAGCGGTTGAACGTTGGTGATGGATCCGGTGATGAAACTGTCGACGCAGAGCACACGTTCCCCACGCGAAAGCAAGGCATCGCAAAGATGCGAGCCGACAAAGCCGGCACCGCCGGCAACAAGAACGCTTCTTCCTTTGCCGTTTCGGCTCTTCTGCAGCATTACGATCTCCTTACGCTGTCAATCTGCGGATCAAGGGTCATTGTTGCGGATGGCGTCTGCTCGAGTGCGGCAAGTGCCTCTGCCATTTGTCGGGCGCGCGCGAGGCCGGTGTGGCTGGCGAGCACTTCGCTTCGCGCCGCCTCTGCGATCATCCGGCGCGTCGCGTCGTCCATGCGGGTCAGCACGGCAACGACATCCTCGCTGGTGCGGGCAATGACCAGCGCCTGCCCGTCCGGCAGGAGTTCGTCAAGACCGCGCCACTCGTCGCTGATGATCGGCGCAGAGCAGGCGGCTGCCTCGAAGAGGCGCACGCTTGGCGACCAGCCTGCCGCGATCATGTCGGCACGCGTCACATTCAGCGTGAAACGCTGGCGGCTATAAAAGCTGGCGTGTTCGCGCGGCGGCAAATGGTCGATCCGCTGGACGTTTTCGGGCCATTCGATTTCGCCGGGATATTGAGGCCCGGCGACGACGAAGCGCAGGTCGGGCAGGCGTCGTGCCGGTTCGAGCAACAGTCTTTCAAGCGTCGGCTGGCGATCGGCACTATAGGTTCCAAGATAACCAAGATCCCACCGCAAGGGCTCGCGCGTATTGACGTATCGCTCGGCATCGACGGAGCAGTAGAGCGCCGCCGCCTTCCTGGCTTGGAAGCGATGCTCCAAGATGTCGAGAACCGCACCGCCCGAAAACGAGAAATAAATGTCGAAGAGCGGGATCTGCCGCCTGGCGAGATAGGGTTCCTCGCCGCGTTCGAGAGCGGCAAGCGTCACCGGCGTGTCGATGTCGTAGAAACATAGATGCCTGGGTGCAAGATGCGCCAGCCGATCGATCAGCTCGCACCCATCCGGGACGTAGGAACCGACGATTACCGCATCGGCCTCCTTCAAGCGGGCGCCGTGGGTCGCAAGGACGGCATCGATCGTGTCATAGTAGGCAAGCGTGCAGAAGTCCGGTGAGGGCAGATCGCGATGGCCCGCGTACCATGGCACGTCTCTTTCCAGAAAAAGGACATTATGGCCCGATGCTGCCAGCCCCCGCAAAAGTGCCCGGAAGGTCGTGGCGTGGCCATTGCCCCAGGACGAGGACAGTGACAGGCCGAAGACCACGAGATTGAGAGGGTCCCTCATGCTGCTGCCTCCCCGTGGCGCCGCAGCTTTTGACGGAAGAGCGCATCGACGATTTCAGCGCGCTGCGCGTAGGTGTGATCGGCAAGGACGCGCGCCATGGCTCTTTTACCGATCGCTGCCGCCCGTTGCGGCGTCAGATCCGCCATGAGATCGGTGACGTCCTTTGCATCCCGCGCGACAAGAACCTCCTCGTTCGGCTTTAGAAAGAGTTCGATACCTTCCCAGTGGTCGGTGACGAGACAGGCCCCCGCGCCGGCCGCCTCAAAGACGCGGGTGGCCGGTGAAAAGCCGTTCCGGGTCATGCTTTCCCGAGAGACATTAAGAACGGCCTTGGGCGTGACGTTGAAGGCGTTGTGGTCGCGGGTGGCAACGTGTCCCACCCGCCTGACATTGCCGGTCATGGCTTTGTCCTGCCATCCGGAGCCACCGAGGAGGAAGCGGGCCTGCGGAAGGCGCGCGGCGGGCTCGAGGAAGAAATGCTCGACGCGCGCCTCACGGTCGGGAAGCCGGTTGCCGAGGAAGCCGAGATCGGCGCTGAAACGCTCATCCGGCGCCACCGGATGATGGGTGTCGGGATCGAGAGCGTTATAGATCGGGATGCACGCGCGTGCGCCGAACTCACGATAGGCCTGAACCACAGGGTCGCCACCACCATAGGTCAGGACAAGGTCGAGCTTTTGGAGCGCAAGGCGCACGCCATGGCCGGGAATGTCGCGCAACTCCGACAGCGTTGCCGGTGCATCGACATCCCAGAAGATTTTCAGTGCCTCGGGCCGCGCATGACGGAGCACCTCTTCCATCAGGCGATCGTCCTCGAAACCGACGCCGCTTGCCTTGACAACGATCTCGGCTTCGCCCGCCTTGACCGCGACCGCCCGCAGGTCATCGGCCGTTGCCTCGTAGACGACCACCTTGCACCAGCGTGGGGGATCGATATCCCTGTTCTTCTGGCGCTCGTAGACGTCGGGCTCATAAAAGGTGATATCGTAGCCGCGCTCGGCAAGCGCCCGCAGCAGGCCGCGGTAATAGGTAGCCGCGCCATTCCAATAGGCCGATAGGAGGCTTGACCCGTAAAAAGCGATCTTCATTGTGCGGCCTCCTTCGATGCAAGCTGGTCGAGGACGGAGCGGCTGCCGACGGTGGTCAGGATGGTCAAGAGTTCATCGATGCGGTGACGGCATGTGTGACGCGCCTGGATCGTCTGAAGCCCGCTCTCGGCGAGCTCGGCCGAAAGATCAGGATCGGACAGCACCTCCCCCAGATGACGGCGCATGGCCGATCCATCCTCGGCCAGGAGGTAGTCCCGGCCGGGCCTGAACAAGCCTTCGGCATCATCCCACGGTGCCGAGATCAAGGGGATGCCGCAGGCAAGCGCCTCGAAGACGCGGATGGTCGGGATGCCCGGCAGGTGGCTGACATAGGGCCTGCGTGGAATATGAACGGTCACCCGGTTGTGGGCGAAAGCAAGCGGCGCGTCAGCATTGGCGATCCAGCCGCCATAGGCAATGCCCGCATCTTTGAGCGCAGACAGCGCCTCGGCGGGATAGCGAACTCCACGCACGCTCGTGCGAAGGCCAAGGCTTTTGGCAGGGCGCACGAGATACTCGAGGATTTCCTCGGAGCGCTCATCGTCGCCCCAATTGCCGATCCAGATGAGATCGCCGGTTTTTTCGACCTTCGGCATCGGCCGGAACAAGGCATCGTCAGCCGCCTCGTGGAAAGTGAACACTGACTTGGCCCAGCCGGCTTTGAGGTAACGCTGCCGCAGCGTCTCGCCGAAGGCGAGAACGCCGTCATAGCCATCGAGCGAGAGGCCCGAAATATCGGTTTGCGCCGATACGGCGCGATGATGGGTGTCGTGAAAGAGCAGCGTGAAACGGGCACCATTGGCGCGTGCCCGGCCGAGCCGTGCTACGAGCGCGGGATCCGTCCACTCGTGGACGACAACCACATCGGCGTCTCCAAGTGCTGCCTCATGGTCGAAACTGTCCATGTAGATCTGCGCGCGCAGGCCCGGAAAGGTCTCGGCAAAACCCGCGATCGCAGCTTTGCCCTGGTCGGCGACGAGATTTCGCCGGCTCCATGAGTCTTCCGGCTCGAGCGCCAGCGCGTCGTGGCCGCGGCGAACGAGGTCGCGCATGAGGCCACGCAGGAAATGCGCGTTGCCGTGGTTCCAATCGGACAGGAGCGACTGCGTATAAAAGACGAATTTCATGATCTACTCCGCTAACTTGATCTTGCGCCCATGTTCGAGAAGGCTGGTATAAACGCGTGCCATGGAGGCTGCCTGCGCCTGTAGCGAGAAGCGTTTGGAGCGAAGCCGCGCCTTGTCCGCAAGCGCCTGGCGCGAGACGACATCGCTTGCCAGATGATTGACCGCGTCGGCGAAGGCCACTGGACGATGCGGATTGGCAAAAACCGCCGCGCCGTCCCATAGTTCCCGATAGGTCGCGATGTCGGCGAGGACGAGGCCAGCGCCGGAGCGCGCCGCCTCCAGCGCGGCAAGCCCGAAAGGCTCGTAGAGCGACGGCGAGACGAAGATGGCCGCGCGACGCATCAGCGTCATCGCTTCGGCGTGCGGAAGGATGCCGAGGTGGCGTGTCTTCGACATGGTCATGCCCTGCCCGTCCGGTCCATGATCGGCTCCGACGGTCAGGAGCGGCCAGGTCATGTGCGCGGCGGCGGCGTCAAGGACGGCAGCATTCTTGCCCTCGTCCCACCAGCGTCCGGCCGCAAAAGCAAAGTCTTCCTTGGGTTCGGCGGCGGCTCTGACACCACTTGCATTGTAGGTCACCGTCAGATGCGGGATCGGACCATAGGCCGCGCGCAGCATCGCGGCGTGGCTATGGCTTGGCGCCACCACGGCCGCGGCCCGTTCGAAACCGCGGGCGTTCAGCGACTGCTGCCAGCGCCAGCCGTCGGGGACCGCAGCTTGGCGCACAGCCGCAAACCAGGTGACGACACAGGAATGGGAGACGGCGACAACCGGCATGTCGATGTCAAGCTCTGCCGCCTGCGAGGGCAGGTTAAGATGCAGGAGGTCAACCTGCCTTCGTCTGGCGAGCGCTGCGATCGCATGTGGTACATTCTTAAGGGCTCCCTCGTCCTGAACCATCCAGTCGAGCGGTTCGTCGAGCCAGTCTATTTCGCCGATTGCCATTGCCTCGGCTTTTTCCTGTCCGGAGGGAGGCGGGCCAAGTCCAACGAAACAGGTAGCGATTCCTTCGCTGCGCAATCCCGCGGCGAGATCCATGGCGTAGCGCCAGACGCCTCCGACCGCATCGACGGTCATCATGATGCGAGGCGGGGCAGCCATGTCTAGGGCCTGCCTCATGCCGACACCTTGCGCCGTTCACCCATCATAGCCTGACCTTCGAAACGGTTGTCGACAAGCCAATTGCCGAGGGCTCGCAATCCGTCTTTCCAGCCCATGCGGGCTCGCCAGCCGACATTGGTTTCGAGCTTCCTGGTGTCGGCAACGAAATAAAGCTGGTCACCGGCACGCCAATCGCCGAAGGAGGTTTCGAGCCGCTGCCCGGTCAGCGTTTCAATTGCCTGCAGCACGTCCAGGAGACTGACGGCATTGCCGGGGCCGCCTCCCAGGTTGAAGGCCTGCCCGCTGACGCGGTCGATATTGTCGAGAACGGCACGATAGGCCGCGACAGCGTCGTCGACGAAGAGGATGTCACGGACTTGTCTGCCGTCCCCATAGATCGAGATTGGCGCGCCGCTGAGCGCGCGGATGAGGAAATGGGCGACCCAGCCCTGGTCTTCCGTGCCGAACTGGCGCGGTCCATAGATGCAGCTCATCCGCAGCACGGCCGTCGGGATGGCAAAGGATTTGAGATAATCGAGCATATATTGATCGGCGACGCCTTTGGAGCAGCCGTACGGGGTGCAGAAGTCGAGAGGCCGATCCTCGCCAATGCCGCGCAGCCTTATCGCGTCGACGGCGGGGGCGTAGCAACGGTCTCGCTCCAGCATTTTCAGATCATCGAGCGCTCCATAGACCTTGTTGGTGCTGGCGAAGATGACGGGCGCTTGGCGGCCGGCCTTGCGGACCGCCTCCAGCACGTTGATCGTGCCACGCGCATTGGTTTCGAAATCGTCGAGCGGTCGCTCGAGGCTGGTGGTGACGGCGGTCTGGGCGGCGAAGTGGAAGACCGCTTCGGCATCGGTAAAACCCGCCTCGATGCTGCGCAGATCGCGAATGTCGGCGAGCAGCGGATGGACACGCCGCCCATGGCGCGCCGTCAGCCAGGCAAGGTTCTGGTCGACGCCCGGCCTCGAAAGATTGTCGAGGATGACGACGTCCTTGCCGTCCTTGAGGAAACTATCTGCGAGGTTCGATCCGATGAAGCCGCTGCCTCCGGTAATGACGATCGGCGCCGCGCCCGTTGCAAGGTTCGGGCTGGCAAGGCGGCTAACTTCGTCGAGGCGGGCCACGCCCCCTTCCATCAGAAGGCGGGCCAGGAGCTTTGGCTGGTTGTCGTCGGTCACGGCGCCGAGGTGGTAGTGACGAGGATCGAACCATAACCCTTCCTGAACCGGCACGTCCGCCGGCACGTCACGCCAGGAATACCAGTACATCCGGTCGGCGGGTACGCTCAACGCCTTGATGAAGCGGCGCGCCTGTTCCATCTCGTCGTTGCGCCAGGTCGAATAGCCGGTTTCGGTGATCCAGATCTCGGCGGCCGGATTGAAGCGGCCGACGATCTTTCGCATCTCGCCGAGATGCATGTCCCAGCCGCCCCAGGCGCCCTCCTCGCTGTCCCATGTGCCTGGGAAGCCGTGGAAGCCGACCGCGTCGACGACGTTGAGCACGCCACGCTCGCCCATCAGGTTCAGCCAGTAGGGATCGAAGGGACAGGGGCCGCCCAACACCGGCTTGAAGCCACGTTTCCTGGCCCAGTAGGCTGCCCCACCGACCATCTGGCAAAACAGCAGGAAATCGCCGTCTTCGCGCCAGTCCCAGTCAAGGAGATTGTTGGGCTCGTTCCACAATTCCACATGGCTGAAGTGCTGCCCATACCGATCGAGAACATGATCGACGAAGTCGGCGTATGACTTCAGGTCGATCGGTGCGCCGGAGGATCGTCCGGTGCGCGACAGGGATGGCGGCGTGTAATGGAGGCAAGGCAGCAGATCGATGCTCCTGCCAAGCTTCGGGATCAGCCAGTCAAACCAGTCCTGGCCCCCGGGCGCCAGGTATTCGGCCCAGGACAGATGCGTGCGCAGGAAGCTCGCGCCACTCGACAGGATGTCGGGCAGGATTTCCTCCGTGCGTGCAAATTCGCCGGGCCGGAACCATTCTACGAAGCCGAACCGCCTCGGCTGGATCCCCGCAAGGGTTGATTGCGCGGTCATGACACGAGCCCCCTTGCTTCCAGCTGCCGCTTCATCTCCGCGCCACGGTCGATGGCGCCGGTGAGTTTGACCCATTCGACGAATGGGCCGAGCGCCTGTTCAAGGCGAAATTCCGGCTCGAATCCGAGGAGATCGCGCGCCTTGGAGATGTCGGCAAAACAGTTGCGGATGTCCCCCGAGCGCGCCTTGTTCATGATATCGGGGGCAATTTCGGGCACACCCATGGCCTCCGCGAGAAGCGTCGCCACCTCGGTGATCGTATAGGCGTTGCCACTGCCGATATTGATGACATGGCCGGCAGCGGCCTTCTGCTCGAAGGCGAGCCGAAAGGCACGAGCCACGTCACGGACATGGACGAAATCGCGTCGCTGCTCGCCATCTTCGAAAATCATCGGCGACTGGTGATTGGCGAGCCTGGAGGCAAAGTTGGCCAGCACTCCCGTATAGGGATTGGACAGCGCTTGGCCAGCTCCGAAAACGTTGAAGAGGCGCAGCGCCACGGCGTCGACGCCATAGGCTTCCCCGAAAATCAGGACCTGCCGCTCCTGGCCATATTTCGTCAATGCATAGATCGAGGCGAGATCGACGGGCTTTTCCTCGTCGGTTGCCACGGGGACGAGATCCTCGCCGTCTGGACCGCGCAGGTTCCACGAGCCGGCCTTGATACGCTCGCTCCTGCGACGGGCCAGGCCGACCTGCTCGCCCGTTGACGTCAGGTACCGGCCTTCGCCATAAACGCTCATGGAGGAGGCGACAACGATCCGTCTGATCGGCTTGCCGATCATGGCCTCAAGAAGAACTGCCGTGCCAAGGTCGTTTCCGCCCACATATCGGGCGATCTCGTACATGGACTGACCAACGCCGACTTCCGCGGCCAGGTGGATGACGCCGTCGACATCGTCAAGAGCTTCGACGACCGCGACGCGGTCGCAGACATTGCCGCGCAGGATTTCGGCGGCCTGCGGCATGTCAGTTTCAACATCCCCATGCACCTGATCGATCAGGGCATCCAGGATACGAACCTCGTAGTTTGCCTTCAAAAGCTCTTCGGTGACATGCCGGCCGATAAAGCCGCAGCCGCCGGTAACGAGTATTCTTGTCATGGCTTCCTCTGCACATTTCTCATCTGTGACAGGGCGCCCAACAACGCTTGGCTGCGAATGTTCCTCATCAATGACATCTTTGTCATCTATAACTTCATCAATCCTTCCTGCGTGCCGGAAACGCTCCGCGAACCACCGCGGCACCGGCCCGGCTGAGCAAAATCGACGATTTTTTGCCTCCGCACAGTTCGCCCGCCCATGAGGCGTGGCGGCAATAAGAAACTCGTGCGCGGACCGCCCCTTGGGCTCGAGCATCTTCTATTTCATGAACTTCAACTTCTTCCGGAACAGTTTGACCACTTCTCGGTTCGGGGCGTGAGCATCGGGGACGAGCACGCCGCAGCCCTTCAAAGGTCTACGCCAGTGCGAGCTGCCTCGGCATGACGATGACCTCGGCTCGTGCGGCCGGCTCGTGCGGCCGGCACGGCCGGACTGAAACCAGGAGAGACGAATGGACGTGAGCGCAGCAAAACCATCCGTATTAACGGCAGCGATCGTGACGGCCCCCGGCCGCATCGAGCTGGTCGAAGGCGACTTGCCGCGGCCGACGGCGCGCCAGGTCCGCATTCGGCTGGAGGGCTGTGGCGTGTGCGCTTCCAACTTGACGCCCTGGTCTGGACCCGACTGGATGCAGTTTCCGACGGAGCCAGGCGGGCTCGGACACGAGGGCTGGGGCCTTGTCGACGCGATCGGGCCGGAGGTCTGCGACATCCGTGTCGGAGACCGGGTAGCTGCGCTCAGCTACCACGCCTATGCCAGCCACGACCTTGCCGACGAAGACATGGTCGTCCGGCTCCCTGCCTCGCTTGATGGCCAACCGTTTCCCGGAGAACCGCTTGGCTGCGCGATGAATATTTTCAATCGCGCCGACATCAGAGCCGGCCAGACAGTTGCCATCGTCGGCATCGGCTTCCTGGGTGCGCTCTTGACCCAGCTTGCAGTCAATGCCGGAGCGCGGGTGATTGCCGTTTCGCGACGTCAGGCATCGCTCGACGTCGCCGAGCGCATGGGGGCGACCCACGGGATTGTCATGGACGATCATTGGCGCATCATCGAGGAGGTTCGTTCGCTGACAAGCGGGCGCTTCTGCGACCGGGTCATCGAAGCGGTCGGCAAGCAATGGCCTCTCGACCTTGCGGGGGAACTGACAATGGAGCGCGGGCGCCTCGTCGTTGCCGGCTATCACCAGGACGGCCCGCGCCAAGTCAACATGCAGATGTGGAACTGGCGCGGCCTCGACGTCATCAATGCTCATGAGCGCGATCCCCAAATCTATGTGGAGGGCATGCGCCGAGCCATCGAGGCGATTGCGGCAGGCCAGCTCGATCCGCGCCCGCTCTATACCCATTCTTATCAGCTCGCAAATCTCGACAAGGCGCTCGACGATACGAGAGACCGGCCAGGTGAATTCCTCAAAGCGCTGGTGATCTACCGATGAACAGGATGCTCTCGCACCAAGCTGACACGCGTGTCAGGCCGCTGCGGCTCGGTTTTGTCGGAGTGGGCTGGATCGGCCGCAATCGCATGCAGGCTCTGATCCAGAGCGGACTTGCCGAGGCCACCACGATTGTCGATCCATCGCCGCGCATGATCGAGGAGGCGATGGCGCTCAGTCCCAAGGCACGCCATGCCGAAGGGCTCGACGATCTTCTTGCCGACGAACTGGACGGCGTTGTCATCGCCACGCCAAGTGCCGACCACGCCGCCCAATCCATCCGTGCCCTTAAAGCGGGGAAGGCGGTCTTCTGCCAGAAACCGCTTGGCCGCACCGCCGTCGAGGCGCAAGCCGTCGTGACGGCCGCAAGAGCGGCCGACCGGCTGCTCGGCGTCGACTTGTCCTATCGCCACACAAGCGCCATGCAGGCCATCCGTGCGCTCATCGAGAGCGGCGAACTCGGGAAGATCTTCTCCGTCGATCTGACATTCCACAACGCCTACGGGCCGGACAAATCCTGGTTCTACGACAGACGCCTGTCCGGAGGCGGATGCCTTATCGATCTCGGCGTCCATTTGATCGATCTTGTCATGTGGTGCCTTGGTGACCCGGCCGTTTCCAATGTTTCGAGCCGGCTGCTGCGTGACGGCAAGATGCTGACGCCGGCGGCGGAGGAGGTCGAGGATTTCGGCTCGGCGACGTTCGATCTCGATGACGGCACAACGGTGCGGCTTGCCTGTTCATGGCGACTGCAGGCCGGCCGTGACGCGGTGATCGAAGCAAAATTCTTCGGAACGAACGGCGGGTGCGGGCTTAGAAACATCGACGGGTCCTTCTACGACCTGACGGCGGAGCGTTATTGCGGCACGCACATGCACACGCTCGTTTCGCCGCCGGACGACTGGGGCGGCAGGGCAGCGCTTGCCTGGGCAAGAAAGCTGACGGCGGACAAGGGCTTCGACGAGGATTGCGAGACCATCGTCAGCGTCGCCGAAACCATTGATCGCATCTATGGGGCGGGATCTTGAGGATGAGATCGGCGCAGCGTCCAACAGGCCTGCTTGCGCCGCCCTTCGTTAAACATTGAAGAACGCCAGGTCCCCATGCCCGAACAGTTTCATTCGAAAGGAACAAAAAAAGCCGTCCCAAGCGATCGCGTCGCAAGAAGCAGCCTGCCCCGCTGGGTCGTCAGCGCGTTGCGGACAAGCGGGATCAGGCGCTTCAGCACGCTCGCCAGACTAGATGACAGGGAGGTCCTGGCGATACCCGGCATTGGCAAGCGAGCGCTATCTCTGATCCGAATGGAAATGAATGCGCTTGCCAGCCCGGCGCCGCAGGAGCGGCCCGACCAGCAGGAAGCGAAAACATGAGACGCTTTTATATCGTGCGCCGATATTTTTTTGGCTGCGCGGAACAGTTCGATGGCTGGCCGGTTAGGACAGGTCGAGATGCGACATGTGCGGCATCGCGCCATCGGTCACGCGGCATGAGACCGCCCCCGTTGAAAACGGGCGGAAGGTGGCGATGACGGCGGCGATCTGCCACGGGCAAACCCCGTTTGCCCGTGAACGAGAAAGCAGCCCGCGGTGGCGCAAACGCCACCTGCGGGCATGAGACAGGAATGCGCCGGAACGGCAACAGAGGGAGAGAAAGTCATGTCGGTACGCCAGGACGATGAACCGCTTTTGGGGCCGCACGACCGAACGGCCGGAGGATGGGGCTCGGCACGCGCGCTGACTGAAATTCTTGTGCGCGAACATGTCGTAACCTCCGGCATGTCGCTGCTGTCGCACCACAACAAGCCTGACGGCTACATGTGCGCAAGCTGTGCCTGGGCAAAGCCCGCCAAGCCGCGCGCATTGGAATTTTGCGAAAGCGGCGCCAAGGCCACCGCCTGGGAGGCGACGAGCAGGCGCGCCGATCAAAAATTCTTCGCCTCCACCACTCTTCGGGAGCTCGAGGCCTGGAGCGACTATGATCTGGAAGAGCGCGGCCGGCTGACGCAGCCGATGCGCTGGAACGCCGAGACCGATCGCTATGAGCCGGTTGCCTGGGAGGCGGCCTTCGCCGAAATCGGTACCGAGCTTCAGGCGCTTTCCCCTGACGAAGTGGACTTCTATACGTCCGGGCGAGCCTCGCTGGAAACGGCCTACATGTACCAGCTGCTGGCAAGGCTATACGGCACCAACAACCTGCCCGATTCCTCCAACATGTGCCACGAAAGCACGTCCGTCGGCCTGCCGACGAGCATCGGAGCAACCGTCGGGACCGCGGATCTCACCGATTTCCAGAATTGCGACTGTATCTTCTATATTGCCCAGAACGTCGCCACATCGTCGCCGAGAATGCTGCATGACCTGCAGGAGGCGGTCGAAAGGGGCGTGAAGATCGTCACCTTCAACCCGCTGCCAGAACCGGGGCTGGAAAATTTCATCAACCCGCAGGACCCGGCGCAGATGTTGACCGGGCACAAGACTCCGATTTCCTCTCACTACTATCAGCTGCGCAATGGCGGGGACGTCGCCGCGCTTTTCGGCGTCTGCAAGGCTCTCGTCGAGGCCGATGACGCATTGAAGCAATCGAAGACAAGCCGGATCAGCGGCACAGACGCTATTCCCAAGGATCCGGACAATGCCGCCGACGTCGCCTTCGCCGCCTCGATGGCCGCCGCTGACAAGAAACATGTTCTCGATCACGTTTTCATCGACGATCACACGGCGGGCTTTGAGGAATTCGCCCAAGCCTGTCGACGTCACGACTGGAGCGCGCTCGAACATGTGTCCGGCCTCAGCCAGGCCCAGATGCGGCAGGCTGCAGAGATCTATGCCAATGCCAAGGCCGTCCTCATCATCTACGGCATGGGTCTGACCCAGCAGGTCATGGGGGTCGAGAATGTGCAGATGGTCGCCAATCTTGCGCTTCTTCGCGGCAATATCGGCAAGCCCGGCGCCAATATCTGTGCTGTGCGCGGCCATTCGAACGTTCAGGGCCAACGTACTGTGGGGATCACCGAAAAGCCAGGGCTCGTGCCGCTCGACAAGCTGTCACAGCTCTATCAGTTCGAGCCGCCACGTTCGGAGGGGCGATCGACGATCGACACCTGCAAGGCGATCATCGAGGGCAAGGCACGTGCCTTTATCGGCCTCGGCGGCAACTTCCTGCGCGCCGTCCCCGATACTGAAGCCGTCGAAACGGGCTGGAGAAAGCTTCGCCTGACCGTCCAGATCGCCACCAAGCTCAATCGCAGCCACGTGATCCACGGCGAGGTCGCCTATCTCCTGCCCTGTCTTGGGCGAACCGAGGTGGATGAACAGGAGTCCGGGCCGCAAGCCGTATCGATGGAAAGCTCCACGGCCCACTTTCACGGCTCACGCGGTCGTGCCAGGCCGGCAAGCCCCGACCTCCTGTCCGAGCCGGCAATCATTGCGGGCATCGCCAAGGCAAGCCTGCGCAGGGGCAGCGTCGACTGGGATGGCTGGGTCGGCGACTACGCGCGCATTCGCGATGCAATCGAGCAGACCTATCCGGAAACCTTCAAGGACTTCAATCTGAAGATGTTCCAGCCGGGCGGCATCACACGATCGGTTCCGGCGCGCGAACGCAAATGGACGACGCCGAACGGCAAGGCAAACTTCATCACACCGCAGCGGCTTTTTCCGGAGCTTGAGGTGACGCCAGGTAGCGAGGAGACGTTCAATCTACTGACATTGCGATCGAACGACCAGTTCAACACGACGATTTACGGCTTTACCGACCGCTACAGGGGCATCAAGGGCACGCGGCGTGTGGTCTTCGTCAACGAAGCCGACATGCTGCGTCTCGGCTTTGCCGCCGGCGACCTCGTCGACCTGACGACTGCCGTCGATGGAAAGCGGCTACGCCGCGTCGAGGGCTTTTCCCTGGTTCCCTATCAGATCCCGTCCGGTTCCTGCGCTGCCTATTATCCGGAAGCCAATCCGCTGTTTCCGCTGGACCATCACGATCCCAAGGCCAAGACCCCGTCCTATAAGCTGTTGCCAGTTCGGATGACCGCTTCGGCGGGACAACGCCAGACGAGATGAGCCATGCCAATGGTTGCTCGGCGCTGGCTGCTGGTGACAATCTGCCTTCTCGGCGCGGCTTGTGCCGGCGCGATGCTCGGCTGGACGCGGCAAGCACGTCAATATCGGGCGCCACCCCCTGTCTCTACTTTCTTGAATGACGTCCGGCTGATGGTCGCTCGGCGCTGGCTGCTGGTGGCATCCTGCCTTCTCGGCGCGGCTTGTGTCGGCGCGATGCTCGGCTGGATGCGGCAACCACGTCAGTATCGGGCGCCGCCCCCTGTCTCTGCATCCTTGAATGACGTCCGGCTGATGGCAAATGGTATTGGCGGCACGCCCCCCGAGGTCTATTTTGCAATCGGAACGCCCTATGAGAACACTGCCTATGATCTCAGCCAGGGCAAGCGGCTTTATACCTGGTTTGGCTGCCCGGCCTGCCACGGCGACGGCCGGGGGCTGAGCGGACCGTCCTTTCTCGACGGATGGTGGTCCTACGGACCAGAGATGGAAACATTGGTGGCGTCCATACGCGACGGCCGCCCGCATGGCATGCCGGCGTTCGCAGATCGCATGACCATCGACGAGATCTGGCAGCTTGCCGGTTATCTCAGAACGGTCGGAGCCTATCAGGCAAAATATACCGCGCCGGCCCGCAACGACGAGAAGAACAGCAGGCCGGCCGAAAACAGGGCCCCTGCGGCGGGTTTGTTCCAGGAGGGGCCGGTCGGCATGCGGCGACTGGATCGTCAACAATGAAACAGGTGGCGATCGTATCGTGTCTCCTTCTTGCGGGCTTCATGGCAGGATGCACGGGGGTGCAGTCGGCGCTCGATCCGAGGGGGCCGGCGGCCGCCGACCTTCTCCACATCATCCTCTTCTTCGTCTTTGTCTGCACGAGCGTCTTTCTCCTCGTCATGGGGGCACTGGTCTGGTCGCTTCTGCGCAAGCCAAGCCGGAAAGACAGCGAGGGCGCGCAAGAGCGGCAGATCTCGGTGGTCGTGACGGTGGCCATTGTTTCGACCGCGGCAATCATCGTCCTGCTGACCGTCGTAAGCTTCACGTCCGACCGGTTCCCGGAATATAAAGAGGCATCCTCCGCTGCCATCCTCGTGCGTGGCGAGCAATGGTGGTGGCGTTTCGACTATGACGGCGACGACAGGTCGACGGGATTTCAGACGGCAAACGAACTGCACATTCCCGTCGGCCAGGATGTGCGCCTGCGCTTGCAGGCCACCGACGTCATCCACTCCTTCTGGGTTCCGTCGCTTGCCGGCAAGCAGGACCTTGTGCCCGGCCGCGACAATACGATCACGCTTCATGCTGAAAGGCCCGGCATCTACCGGGGCCAATGCGCCGAATTCTGCGGCCTCCAGCACGCCCACATGGCACTCGAAGTTGTCGCGCAGGAACCGGAGGCTTATCGTCAATGGCTGGAGAGCCAGCGCCGGAGCGCTGTCGTGTCGCAGGACGCCGCCGTCATTGCCGGGCGCGACGTCTTCATGCGCAAGCCGTGCGCCGCCTGCCATACGATCCGTGGCACCGAGGCAAAGGGCACATCGGGTCCAGATCTGACCCATGTCGCCTCCAGGCGCCTGCTTGCGGCTGGCGTATTGCAAAATAGCGCCGGCTCGCTTGCCGCCTGGATTGCCGACCCGCAGACGATCAAGCCCGGCAACAACATGCCGCTGGTCCCCATGACGAGCGAGGAACTTCGACAGGTGACGGCTTTCCTGGAGACATTGCGATGAACAGCTCATCCACCGCGCAGGTTCTGGATGTCGAGGTCGAGCGGGAAGATCTGGAACCGCGCCTTCGCCGGACATGGCAGTCAGGAAAAGGCATCTGGGGCGCACTGACAACCGTCGATCACAAGATCATCGCGCGGCGTTACATCGTCACCGCGTTCGTTTTTCTGGCGCTTGGCGGCGTCCTGGCCCTGGTCATGCGCGTGCAGCTCGCCTTTCCGGAAGCACGCTTTCTCAGCGCCGACCGCTATAATCAGATCTTCACGACGCACGGCTCGAACATGATGTTCCTGTTTGCGGTGCCGGTCATGGAAGCGATGGGTGTCTATCTGGTGCCACTCATGGTGGGCACGCGCAACATCGCCTTTCCACGCCTCAACGCCTTCTCCTACTGGATCTTCCTCGCCGGCGGTCTCGTTCTCTGGATCGCCGTGGCGCTCGACGCGGCCCCCGATGTCGGCTGGTTCGCTTATGTGCCCCTATCGGGTCCTGAATATGGTGCCGGAAAACGCGCCGACATCTGGGCTCAGATGATCACCTTCACCGAACTGTCGGCCCTTGCAGTTGCCGTCGAGATCGTCGTGACCGTGTTCAAGCAGCGGGCGCCAGGCATGTCCCTCGATCGCATTCCGGTCTTTGTCTGGTCGATGCTGGTAACATCCTTCCTGGTGATCATCGCGATGCCGGCGATCATGTTCGCCAGTTCCTCGCTTATCCTCGACCGGCTGGTCGGCACGCATTTCTACAATCCGGCCGAGGGGGGGGACGTGCTTTTGTGGCAGCACCTCTTCTGGTTTTTCGGCCACCCGGAAGTCTACATCATCTTCCTGCCGGCCGTCGGCATGGTCTCGGCGATGATCTCGCCGTTTTCGCAGCGGCCTGTCTTTGGATATCTGGCACTTGTCATGGCACTGATCGCTACAGGCCTTCTGTCTTTCGGCCTTTGGGTGCATCACATGTTCGTGGCCGGGCTGCCGCCCTCGGGAAGCAGCTTCTTTACCGCTTCGAGCATGGCGATCGCCATCCCGGCCGGCACCCAGATCTTCTGCTTCCTCGCGACCTTGTGGAGCGGCAGACCGATTTTCAAGACGCCGATGCTGTTCGTCATCGGCTTTCTCATCACCTTCGTGATGGGCGGGATGACCGGGGTGATGGTCGCATCCGTGCCGCTCGACACGCAGGTTCACGACACCTACTTCGTCGTAGCGCATTTTCATTACGTCCTCGTTGGGGGCGCTGTGTTTCCGCTGGTGGGTGCCATATATTACTGGTTTCCCAAGATGACAGGCCGGATGATGAGCGAAAAGCTTGGGCGCATCGTCTTTGGCCTGATTTTCGCGGGCTTTCACCTGACTTTCTTTCCGATGCATATTCTTGGCCTCGCGGGCATGCCACGCAGGGTCTATACCTATCCGCCGGAACTTCCCTGGTCCGGCATGAACCTCTTTGTCAGCGTCAGCGCATTCGTTCTGGCTGCTGGTTTCGGCCTGTTTTTCATCGATGCCATCCGCAGTCTGCGCAGCGGAAAGGTCGCCGGCCCCAATCCCTGGAATTGCGCTTCGCTCGAATGGGCAACTGCCTCACCGCCGCCGCCCTATAACTTCGCACGCATTCCGGTCGTGCAGTCGCGCGACCCCCTCTGGCAGGCATCATCGGAGCTGCCGGTCGCCACCGGTCTACGGGTCGACCGGCGCGAACTCGTCGTCAGCAGCGTCGTTGCAGCCGAACCTGAAGCGCGCGAATCCTCGCCGGCAGATTCGATCTGGCCGCTCGTGGCGGCGCTCGCAACGACCGTCATGCTGGTCGGTTCGATGTTCAGCGCCTGGGCGGTGGTCTGGGGCGCTGTTCCGATCGCAATCGCCCTGACCTGCTGGTTTTGGCCGAAGCGAACGCCGGAGGATGAATCATGAAGGAGAAAGTCGTTCTCGATCTGTCGCATCTTCCCCTGCATGCGACCGGCACGGCCAGCTTGACCTTTTGGGGTACGAGCGCCTTCATGCTGATCGAGGGCAGCGGTTTTGCCCTGGCGATCGCCGTCTATCTCTACCTCATGACCAACTCGCCGTCCTGGCCGTTGAACGCGCCGCCGCCGGACCTGTTGCCTGGGACCATTCTCACGGTTCTGCTTCTGGCAAGCCTTGTTCCGAACCTGCTTGTCACGCGCTGGGCCGGGCAGCGCGACCTCCGCAAGGTCAGGATCGGGCTCGTGATCATGTCGATCTCCGGCATCGTGCCCCTCGTGCCGCGCATCTTCGAGTTCCCAGCCCTTAATATACGCTGGGACGACAATGCCTACGGGTCCATCCTGTGGGTCATGCTCGGCCTGCATACGACCCATATCCTGACCGATCTCGCCGATACGCTGGTTTTGACCTGCCTGATGTTTTCGCGCCACGGCGACAACCTGCGCCGCTACGGGGACGTGGAGGACAACGCCCTCTACTGGAACTTCGTGGTTGCGACCTGGCTGCCGCTCTACGGCTGCATCTACTGGATCCCAAGGCTATGAAACGGTGTCCGGTCATCTTGGCCTTGACGGTCCCATCCATCATGCTGATCCCGGCAACGGCGTTTGCCCATGACGGTCATCCCCATCCGGCCCTGTCCTTGACGCTCGATTCGTGGATCGTCACTCCGCTCGTGATCATCGCACTGCTCTATGGTCAGGGGCAGCGCAAACTCGGCCACCGCAGCCGCCGCGGCCAGCGCAGGCTCGCTCGCAGCTCGTTAAGCTTCTGGTCGGGCTGGAGCGTGCTGACATTCGCACTCGTGTCGCCGCTGCACGAGCTTGGCGAGAGGCTTTTCAGCATGCACATGATCGAACACGAGCTCATCATGGCTCTCGCCGCTCCCTTGATGGTGCTATCGCGTCCACTCGCCCTCATCCTCTGGGGACTGCCGCGGACCGCCCGAGCATTATGCGCAAAGGTTGTCGGATCGACGCCGTTGCGTTCAACCTGGTCACGGCTGACAGGCGGTACGCTCGCCACCTTTCTGCACGGCATGGCAATATGGGCCTGGCACGCGCCACCGCTTTTCGACGCCGCGGTCACAAACATTGGTCTTCACCGGCTGCAGCATCTGAGCTTCTTTCTGAGCGCCTTGATATTCTGGTGGGCGGTTCTCTGGAGCGCCAACAGGGGGATGGCCGTGTGGCATCTCTTTGTCACCATGATGCACATGAGCCTGCTTGGAGCGCTGATCACGCTGGCGCCGGATGTGCGCTATCAGTTTGCGACGCGCGACGCGTCGGCATGGGGCATGACCCCGCTCGAGGACCAGCAGATCGCCGGCCTGATCATGTGGGTGCCAGCTGGCATCGTCTATGCTGGCGCAGCCCTGGCGCTGATGGCCCTCTGGATCCACAATTCCGCCAAAGGAGGCCCCGATGGAACCCAAGCAGCCCACCATTGACCTGCGGCTGGGCGTATTCGTGCCGGCCGCCCTCATCCTTGTTTTCCTTGGCACCATGGTCGGCGTCAACAGCTTCCAGAAACGCTCGCAACAGGTGGCGTCGGCGATCGCAATGACAGGTGGAGATCCGCGGCGGGCCCCGGCCCTCTTGCGTCAATATGGCTGCAGCGGATGCCATACGATCACGGGCGTTGCCGGCGCGGATGGCAAGGTCGGCGGGTCATTGGGCGGACTATCCGAACGGGTCTATATAGCCGGCGTTCTCAACAACACACCGGACAACCTCGTTGGCTGGATTGTCACGCCGCCGGCTTACTCCCCGAGAACAGCCATGCCTGTCACGGGAATTACGCCGGCCGAGGCCCGTGATATTGCCGCCTATCTCTACGCCCACTGAAGGCTGCCTTTCACGGCTTCGGCGTATCCTTGGGCGGGAGCGACTTCAGGTAGCTCGCAATGGCGAGACGATCGTCCTGCGACAACTCGGCGGTATTTTCGACCACGTCCGCCATCGACCATCCGATTTGGCCATGATCGGGCGTCTTTCCGCTCTTGAGCATTTCGGCAATGTCTTCGACAGACCAGGATGCCAGCCGCTGCGGCGTGATGTTGGGGACGAAACCGACACCGTCGACATTCGCTCCGCCGGCAAAGCGCGTCGACGGCTTGACGGCTCCGAAGGCGTTATGGGTGGAATGGCATTCGGCGCAATGGCCAAGGACCTCCACCAGATATCTGCCACGATCGCTGACCGGTTGGCCAGCGTGAGCGTCTTCGACATGGCGCGGCCTGAAAAACAACAGTTTCCAGAAACCGACGAGGCGCCTGATGCGAAAAGGCAGCGCCAGCTCATGCGGTTTCGAGCGCTCCGACACCGGCTCCAGACTTTGCAGGAAGGCATAAAGATCCCTGACGTCCTCGAGCGTCATGCCGGTATAACTTGAATAGGGGAAGGCAGGATAATAATGGGCATTGTCTGGCGAGACGCCCGACAGAAGCGCATTGGCGAGGTCCGTCACCGACCAGGCGCCGATCCCGGCTTGCCGGTCAGGGGAAATATTGGGCACCCGAAAGGTGCCGTAGGGCGAGGCCAAAGCGAAGCCGCCACCCAGGCGCAACCGGTCCGGTTGACCGGGGGAAGCGTGGCAGGAGGCGCAGCCGCCGGCAAAAAAAACAGTCCTGCCACGCTCGACATTGCCTGGGACGAGATCTGGCGGTGGACGCTCAAAGGCCGGACGTGGCGCCGTCAGCTGCCAGGTTGCGGCGCCTGCGGCGACTGCGACAAGCGTGCAGATCAAAAGAAGCCGGAACCGCAGCCTTACCAAGCGCCTTGGCCGGTCTCGACGGCTACCTTCCTGCGATCCGACATAGGCCACAGCCGCGCGCCCTCCTCCTGCTGCTTCTCAAACCGGCGCAGATGGAAAATGTTCCGGACCGATCCCTTTGAAAAACCGCAGGCGCGACAGAACGCCAATGCGGACAGGAGCCGCGATCATCATCAGGAGAAGTGCAAGCCACACAAAAAGCCGCGTCGATGCTGCTGTCCTGAGCGACTGCGCATTTGCGCCGCTCCGCGACAGCCGCTCCGGCTCCAGCGGCTCTTGCGCGCCGTAAGCGCACCGGCAGCGAAAATCGCGGGTCGCTGGAACTTTTCTGCGTTCGGCCGGTTCGGGCGGCCTCAACCGAGGGAGAGCGCATGAGCGGTTTCACTTTACCCGGGCCTTGGCGCAGCGGTGCGGCGCGCCGCTGCGCCCCTTGCGTGATTTCATCATTGCTGTCTTCCTGCTCACCGAATATCCTAAATCCAGCAGGCCCGGTCGGTCGCGGGAACGCCGCGATCCTCATCGACGCGACTGTCGTCATGCTGGCGATCGTGGTGCCGACCCTTATCCTGGCTTTCTGGATGGCGTGGCGCTATCGGGCCTCCAACACAAGCGCGGAGTATCTGCCCTACTGGTCCTATTCAGGTCGTATCGAAGCGGTCGTCTGGTCGATCCCGATCCTCACGATCATGTTCATCGGCGGGCTTATTTGGATCGGTTCGCATCGGCTGGACCCGTTCCGGCCTCTTCCCTCGAATGCCCCCCCGCTCGAAGTCCAGGTTGTCTCCCTGGACTGGAAGTGGCTGTTCATCTACCCGGAGCAAGGCGTTGCAAGCGTCAACCGGCTTGTCGTGCCGTCGGGCCGGCCTGTTCACTTCTCCATCACCTCTGCCAGCGTCTTCAACGCGTTTTTCGTCCCGCGGCTCGGATCGATGATCTATGCGATGCCAGGCATGGTGTCCCAGCTACATCTGCAGGCCGACCAGCCCGAAACCATGTGGGGCATATCCGCGCAATTTTCCGGAGACGGCTTTTCCGACATGCAGTTCGACGTCTCCAGTCTTGCAACGGCCGATTTCGGCGCCTGGATCGATCGCATCAGGTCGGGCGGACAAAATCTCGACCGCGACAGCTACACCGCATTGACGCACCAGAGCCAGCGTGTCGAGCAAGCGACCTACCGGATTGAGGATCCAGGACTGTTTGACGACATTGTCCGTCAGATGATCCCGCCCGGCCCCGGTCCGCAACCCGAAGCGCCGGATCATGCCGGGCGCGAAGTTTCGACAGGCGGAAAGGATTGACATGTTCGGAAAGCTCGACCTGTCTGCAATTCCTCTGTCCCAGCCTATCCCGCTGATCACATCGGCGATCGTCATTCTGATTGCGATTGGCATCCTTGCCCTGGTGACGGTCAGGGGATGGTGGCCTTATCTCTGGAGCGAATGGATCACCAGCGTCGATCACAAGCGCATCGGCATCATGTACTGTCTGCTTGGCGTCTTGATGCTGATCCGCGGATTTGCGGACGCGATCATGATGCGCACGCAACAGGCGATCGCCGTCAACGCGCCCGGCTACCTGCCACCCGAACACTATAATCAGATCTTTTCGGCGCATGGCACGATCATGATCCTGTTCGGCGCCATGCCGCTCGTGCTCGGCTTCATGAATTTCCTCGTGCCCCTGCAACTCGGCGTGCGCGACGTTGCATTCCCGACCTTCAACCAGGTCGGCTTCTGGCTCACAGCAAGCGGCGCCCTGCTCGTCAACCTGTCTCTGTTCATCGGCGAATTTGCCCGCACCGGCTGGCTGCCCTACCCGCCGCTCAGCCAGACCACCTATAGTCCCGGCGTTGGAGTGGATTATTATCTCTGGGCCGTTCAAATATCAGGCATCGGCACGCTGATTACCGGCATCAACATCGTCACGACCGTCCTGAAAATGCGCTGCCGCGGGATGGATTACCTGCGCATGCCGGTCTTCTGCTGGACCGCACTTGCCTCCTGCCTGCTCATCGTCGCCGCCTTCCCGATCCTGACCGCGACGCTCGCCATGCTCACCCTCGACCGCTATGTCGGCTGGCACTATTTCACCAGCACCGCCGGCGGCAATCCGATGATGTTCGTCAATCTGATCTGGGCATGGGGCCATCCGGAGGTCTACATCCTGGTGCTCCCTGCCTTCGGAATCTTCTCCGAAATCTTCTCGACCTTTTCGGGAAAACCGCTGTTCGGCTACCGCTCGATGGTCGCCGCGACGCTGTTCATCTGCGTCGTCTCGATGCTTGTCTGGCTGCATCACTTCTTCACGATGGGCGCGGGTGCCGCCGTCAATACTTTTTTCGGCATCTCGTCGAGCATCATTGCCGTCGGCACCGGCGTGAAGATCTACAACTGGATCTTCACGATGTATGGCGGACGCGTCCGCTTCGAAGTACCGATGTTATGGTCGATGGGCTTCATCTTCACCTTCATCATCGGCGGGCTGACGGGCGTTCTGCTTGCAGTGCCACCCGCCGATTTCATGACGCATAATTCCATGTTCTTGGTCGCCCATTTTCACAATGTGATCATCGGCGGCGTCGTCTTCGGCATCTTTGCCGGGATGGAATACTGGTTTCCAAAGGCCTTCGGCTTCCGTCTTCATGCCGGCTGGGGCAAGGCTGCGTTCTGGTGCGCGTTCATTGGCTTCTGGGTCACCTTCACACCACTTTACGTCCTTGGCCTCGACGGCATGACGCGCCGCTTGCAGCACATCAATTTCGAGGAATGGCGACCGTGGCTCTACGTGTCGGTGGCTGGCATCGTCATTCTCGTCATCGGAGTGATATGCCAGGTCGTGCAGCTGGTGGTCAGTATCCGCAACCGCGACAGGCTCCGCGACACGACGGGCGATCCATGGGATGGCCGTTCCCTTGAATGGGCGACGCCCTCGCCCCCGCCCTTCTTCAATTTCGCCGTGATGCCCAATGTCGAGGGAGAGGAGGCCTACTGGGGCATCAAGCAGAAAGCTATCGAGACACAGCAGCTGTCGCCCGAGCCGCAATACCACCCGATCGAGATGCCCATCAACAGTCCGGTCGGCATCTATACGGCGTTCTTCTCGACCGTCTTCGGCTTTGCAATGATCTGGTACATCTGGTGGCTGGCGATTGCAGCGCTTGTCGCCGCCTTTGCGGGCTTCGTCGTCTTTGCCTGGCGTGACGTGCACGAATTCGAGGTTCCGGCCGAGGAGGTGGCCCGCGTCGAGAGGGCGCGGCGCGCATCCCGGGAAGCCCTTCTTGAGCGGTTAAGCAGCCAGGAGGTCGGGTCATGAGTGATGCAGGATTGCCGGCCAGCGTGGAGGCGCTACGCCGGGTCCAGCAGGACCCGCATCGGCTTGGCCACAGGGCTCATGGCGCCAGAGACCCGCGCCCCGGAACGGGTCAGGGTGCCACCGGCCCGGCTGCAAAGAGGATCCTGGTCGGCTATGGCTTCTGGATCTACCTTCTGAGCGATATCGTGATCTTTTCCTGTTTTTTCGCAGCCTTTGCGGTGCAACGCCATGCGACGGCCGGGGGACCAACTGTCGGCGATATCGTCGATATTCCCCGTGTCGGATGGGAGACAGCAGTGCTCCTCCTGTCGAGCTACACCTGCATGCTGTCTTTTGCGGCCAGCAATGCTCGCAATCTTTTGTGGACCCAAATCCTTCTTCTCCTGACCGGCCTGCTCGGGCTCGTCTTCGTGCTGCTCGAACTGCAGGAGTTCGTCGATCTCGCCAGCCGCGGCATCACCCCGCAACGCAGCGCGATGCTGACGTCCTTCTTCGGCCTAGTCGGCCTGCACGGAGTGCATGTGACGGCGGGCGGGATGTGGCTTGCCACCATGATGGCGCAGATCCAGGTCAAGGGCTTCCGGCCCGAAATCAATCATCGGCTGATCTGCTTCAATCTTTTTTGGCACGCACTCGACATTGTCTGGATCGGCATCTTCACGATCGTCTATCTGATGGGAGCGGTAGCATGAGCGACCTGGAGCGCGATCAGCCCCTGGAGGGTTCGTGGTCACACGGTGAGCATGATCATTCGCCGGGCGATGAACCGGCCGAGGATGCCGGCCATTGGATCCGCAACGCCAACCTCGGGCTTGGGTTTTCTGTACTGCTGACGGTGGCAGCCTTTGCCCTGGCAGGATCCGACATCATCTACCCGCCCGCCGTGCCGGTTGCTCTCATTGTACTTGCGATCGCCCAGATGGGCGTCCATCTGGTGTTCTTCCTCCACATCACGACGGGGCCGGACAATACCAATAATGTCCTGGCCCTGGTTTTCGGGGTCATGGTGGTCTTTCTGATTGTCCTCGGCTCGATCTGGATCATGGATCATCTGACGCAGAACATGATGCCGATGGAAAAGATGATAGATATGCAACCATAGAAGGCTGGCCCGAAAGATTTGCATTCCCTGATCACGACACGGCCGCGCAACAGAGATCGGCGAACAGGATGGAAGAGTATCCGCGCCTTTTTGCAATGCTCCTTGCCGCGGCGCTGGCCATCAACGCCCTGCTGCTGATCACGCAGGTCCCGTTTTAGCAAGGAACAAAACGACTGGCGCCAACACGGTTTGGGCGGCACTTGATGTCGGTCCCAAGACGATCGATAGGGCCGCTCCCCAGAACGTTTGGGGGACGCATCGAAAAGCACACGGCTACTGGCACGAGCCGCCGGTCAATGTCGAGCGAGCTCTTGCGCGAAAGGAACATTGGAAGAGCCCGTTTGTTTGACCTGTGCAACCTATGAGGAGATCGACATGTCAGAGGAAATCCGGCGCCCGAAGCCCCGTTATCCGGAACAACAGCAACAGCCGCCGGGCAGCACGGCAAAGATGCAGCCTGTGCCCGATCACGGTGAACAGTCCTACAAAGGCAACGGCAAGCTTGAGGGCAAGGTCGCGCTGATCACCGGCGCCGATTCCGGTATCGGAAAAGCCGTGGCGATCGCGTTCGCGCGCGAGGGAGCAGATATTGTCATTTCCTACCTCGACGAGGAGGAGGACGCCCGTGACACGGCCAGGTGGGTCGAGCAAGCGGGACGCAGGCCGGTTCTCGCGCCCGGAGACATCAAGTCGGAAGACCATTGCAAGGCGTTGATCGAACAGGCGGTCGCCGGATTGGGAAGGATTGACATCCTTGTCAACAACGCTGCTTTCCAGCGCACCTACGCGGACATCGGCGATATTTCTGCCGCCGAATGGGACGAAACCTTCCGCACCAACATCTATGCCCCTTTCTTCCTGTCGAAGGCAGCGGTTCCGCACATGCAGCCGGGAAGCGCCATCATCAACACGACCTCGATCCAGTCGCGCCAGCCCTCGCCGCAACTCCTCGCTTATGCATCCACGAAAGGCGCGGTGCTTAATTTCACCGCTGGCCTGGCTGAAATGGTCGCCGACAAGGGGATCCGGGTTAATGCCGTGGCGCCCGGTCCAATCTGGACGCCACTCATCCCCTCGACAATGCCGGCGGAAAAGGCGGCCAAGTTCGGTGAGCAAACGCTGATCGGCCGCGCCGGCCAGCCCGCCGAACTGGCAGGTGCCTACGTGCTTCTGGCAAGCGACCTCGGCAGCTACATGACGGGCGCCGTCATCCCGGTTACGGGTGGCGAAGTGATGATCTAGCAACAAAGGCCGCAGGTAGGATAATCTGCGGCCCTTCCTGCATCTGAAGGTCCGCGGCCTAGAGGCTTTGTTTCCCCTCAGGCCGGGGCGCCTGTCGTCAAAGAGGTCGAGGCCCGAAAAAGGCCGTGTCTGGGGTAAAACATCGGTCCTAACGCCAACTGCGAACCGAAACTGGGTGGTTGCCCTTTCCGCGATGCACGCGTGCCCTTACGTCTCGCCAGCCAGTCATAGTCACACCGGAAGTCATCATGAAAATCATCGCGACCACCATCCTGTGCATTGGTTGGCTGACGGGCTGCACCTCGAACCTAAACGGCGAGGGGCTCTCTCCTATTGTCGGCAGCATCACCTACAGGGGTCAGCCGAACGGCAGATTGACCCGTTCGCCGGTCGGGTCCACTTTTCCCCACGACTTTACGGACGAATGGGGACGGCGGGTCGAGGAGACCTATGTCATTCGCCCCGACAGGACCCTCGCCATCATCGACCGTCATTACCTGCCCGACGTTTTCAGAAACGACTAGGGACCTGTAGTGGTGTGCATATCGTCAGAGCGACGAAAAAGGCCGGAGAGATGTGGCGCATCTTACGTGCGCTCGTGGCTTGGGCGTCACGGGTCCTATCTGTCCGGCGATCTCGAGCCGACCGACAGGAGTTCCGTACGTTGGCGCACATACAGGCGGATGGCGCCTGTACCGAAGGAACCCTGCCCCCGACTTGTGGTTAGCGCCATGCAACGATCATCCATCAATCGCTGCATTGATGAACAACCAGAGGTGATACTCATGATCTTGAAAATACTTGCAACATCCGCGCTCTCACTCAGTCTTGCCGCCTCGGCAATGGCCCAGTCCTCTGGAAGCTCGGGAGGAGCCGGCGGCGCCACGTCCGGGAGCAACTCCTCCTCGGGTAGCAATGCATCCGGCACCAACAGCGGCGGCTCCAGTAATAACGGCGGCGACTCGGGCAATGCCACGACGGGCGGCGCAAACATGAACGGCAACTCCACCGGCGCCAACTCAACGGGCTCCGGCGCGGATGCGGGCAACCCCTCCGACAATACCAGCACGTCCGGTGCTTCGGGTGGCGATCCAAACGACTGCCAGCGCACGACAGACAGCGGCACCGGCAACCCTGCTCCCACCAGCTCCACTCAATCTGGAGCCGCCAACGCCTGCTGATTGCGCGGCGGCAGTGGCATCTCGTTCTCCTCTGGCCCGTCACCGGTGTGGCGGGCCGACATCTCGTCAAGTTCTGCGAACGGTTTTCCAGCGGTCGCGAAACCAAGGTGGAGAGTGCATCTTTCTCGATGTCGATGAGGCGTTCCTGGCCCTCCTCCTCCAAGCCTTCCAGCGCGGGGTTCGGCGTGATCATCATCCCGCGCTCCGGTCCGCTCGACCCCAGACCGCCGCGCCCGCGACGCCATTGGTACGGTACCGGACGCACGCGGTCGTCTGTTCCAGGCATGGGAACTCGGGCGCCATGATCAAGTTCGAGCTGGAAACCCGCCTTGACGGCTGAAACTTATGAGGACATTCAATGGCAGACAACGAGACCCGCAGCGTTTTTATCGTCGGCCTGCGCAACGCCCATGCAATGGAAAACCAGGCGCTCAGCATCATGAAGCCGCAGCTTGGCCGCATTGAGAACTATCCGGAAGTGGCCAGAAAGCTCGACCAGCACATCACTGAGACGCAAGGACAGATCCGCCGCATCGAGGAAATCCTGGCGGGGCTTGATGAGGACCATTCGACACTGAAGGACATGGCTCTGTCTTTCACGGGATCGATGGCTGCACTTGGCCATACGGTCGCGGGTGATGAAATCCTGAAAGACTCATTCGCCAACTTCGCCTTTGAAAATTTCGAGATCGCCGCATACAAATCTCTGCTGGCAGTAGCGGAAGCGGGCGGATTCATGTCCGCGGTCGCTGGATTGAAAGCCAATCTGGGCGAGGAAAAAGCCATGGCCGAGTGGCTCGACGCCCATGTCACACAGCTGACAGAGAAATTTCTGTCCTTGCGCATGTCTGGAAAGAACGCAAAGATTTGATCGCCTGCCATGGTGCGGTCGCAAAGCATTTTGCGATCGGGCGTGCAGCACCACGCCGCGGCAGATGTGAGCAGGCGCGCCCACGCATATGGAATTTGCGGTGCCTGGCAGCGCTTCCCCTTTTGAGGGGGTGGGCCGATCGGCGTCGTCGACGTGTGGTCGCCGTGACAAAGCTGCGGTCCATGGGTGGATCGACGCTTACACTACCGCTTCCGTGCAGCAGTGGATCATGTGGAGGGCAAAACCAGCCACATGACCGTTCCAAATATCGCGATGAAAACAAGAGGAAGAGCCAAAAACCGTGCCATTCCAAGGTTGGTGTTGGTCGCTCCAACCCAAGCGAACCACCATTCGGGTCCCTGATTGCCGTCTGACATGAAATGCTCCTGAAAATCCTGCCGAGCCTGGTTTCAAAAGTAAAATGGGATAGCCTAGGGCTGGTGGCAAATCGGTCCAACCTTGCTGCACGGCTATCGATCCCGGAGCGGCTCAGGCCCGCGGAGCCGGAAACGGATGTCCGACCTAGCGCATGTCGCCTTCATTCGAACTCGACGGATCGTGATTGACATCCCACTCCTTCACCGGCTTATCGCCCGGCGGGGTCTTGTGGGCGGTCGCGTCCTCGGAGCCGGTGATCACAGTCGGCTTGGCACTGGCAACGCCTGTTGCTTTGCGGTCGGCCTGCGACGGTGCGAACTGGCCCTGGGCATCTTTCCTGACATCGGACATATCATTCGCCCTTTTGCTTGTATCCATCCGAGATCTTCTTCACCTCGGGATCTGCATTGGTTTCGCCATTGGCATCTTCAGCCAGGTCCGGATTGTCCTTGGCCGGGAGATAGCCTCTCGGGGTGTTTTCCTGCGGACCTTCCCAGCGCGGCGACTGATCCGTCGTGCCGGGGGCACCATCCTTTGGCTTGTTCATTCCCATGATCGATCTCCTTTCATCTAAGTCATAACATTTATCGACAGGTGATGTTCCAAACCGCAGCATTTGATCCTGCCAACATTCCAGGGGGCTCGCTCCTAACGTAGAACAATCCGCCTTTTGTCAATCTGACCGTGCTGAAGCCAACTGGTCGCGGAACTTCAATCCGGGTTGGTTGTTGGGAGCAGGTGAGCCAACACCCGATAGGAGGATTTTATGCCAAACGCAGATCACAAGCACATCGGCGCCGGCGCCAAAGGCAAGAGAGACGGATCGGGCGCAATGACGGATCTGGAGCCGGACGTGTTGCCCGAGAACATGGTCCTATCCAACAGGGACAAGGCGCGCCACTCTCGCGAGCGCGGCCTCGATGGAAAGGCGGTCCAGAGCGAACAATACCAGGATCATGCCGCCAACCGAGATCCGGACTAGGAGCATATCATGAACAGCAAACTTCCCCCCGTCCCGGCTGCCAACAGGTCCGACAAGGGTTGCGGCCAGGCGCCCCGGGAGAACAATAAATCAGCGGGGCAAAAGCCAGCGGAAAACCCGGACAAGATCGGACAACAGGGTAACAGCAAGGTCAACACCACCCATCAGGGCTATCAGCAGGACCGGTAGAGCGAGGAGCCATGTCAACATCATCGAAAAGCCCATCAACCATTCGCCAAGGCGGGCCGGGCGCGTCACATGAAAACGCCAAGGCGCCGCTTCAGGTGAAAAAACCTCCGTCCGAATCCGATAACAGGACACGCAGCGGCGTGTCGGGCGGGGGCGGCGAACGAGATCGCCACCATAGCCATGATGACGCGGGCAAGTGATCCGGGACGCGACGCGGAGCTAGGTCATGCCCCGGCTCCTCCATCCTGGGCGCTTGAGCGCGCCATCGCCATCGTCCGCAGACACGGATATGGCCTTGCCAATTCGACCAACGCGGAGGCTCGCGCGCAAGCGGCCGCCAGCCTCGCCCTGGCGATCGCGAAGGCGCTGAGCGAGGTCGCCTCGCCTGCGTCGGGTCACGACCAGCGGCATTGATCGACGATCGTGTCCTTCATTCCTGTCTTGATCGACGCGTCCGCGGCCCGGCACGATCATGGCCGACGAGAGATTTGCCGGAAAGCACTGTCGATGCCGCCAGCACCAGAAACATCACGCCGAACACGCGCGTCATGACGGCCATCGACAAGCTGAGCGTGACAATGAACGGCAGGCCAATCATCAGGACGCTGAAGACAGCGTCGATGCGCAGATGAAGGCGAAGCAAAATCACGGGCAGGATGCCAAGTTCGTAATTGGTCAGGACAGCATTGAGAAGAACCAGGGTGCCGATAATCATCATCACGTGTCGCGCGGGCTCCGGCTCTTGAACGATCACAGGTACCGCTAATATCGCAGCGCCGGAAACATAGTCGGCAACACCGTGCACGAGTGAAGGAACAAACCGCATGAGCACCTCGCATCTGACGGCTTCCAACTGAAAACGCTCGCGCGTGTTCCCACCGCGCCGAGCCGATCTTTGGCACCTCATCCGGGAACTTCCGACACCGACGCTTGTCTGGTAGACAACGCAGGAGATCCACCATGTCAAATGAACCCGATCGTTCCGGTCCGGCGCCCGCAAAATTCCAGTTTCCGGGCGAAGGCCGGCGCGACGATCCCACGATGGGCATCATCAACGCCGAGCTCGCCGATAAGGGTTTTCTCGTTACCAGTACCGACGAGCTCATCACCTGGGCGCGTACCGGTTCGCTCATGTGGATGACATTCGGTCTTGCCTGCTGCGCCATCGAGATGATGCAGATGTCGATGCCGCGCTACGATGTCGAGCGGTTCGGCATCGCCCCGCGCGGCAGTCCGCGCCAGTCGGATCTGATGATCGTCGCCGGCACGCTCTGCAACAAGATGGCGCCGGCGCTGCGCAAGGTCTACGACCAGATGCCTGAGCCGCGCTACGTCATCTCCATGGGATCCTGCGCCAATGGCGGCGGCTATTACCACTATTCCTATTCTGTGGTGCGCGGCTGCGACCGCGTCGTGCCCATCGACATCTACGTGCCGGGCTGTCCTCCCACGGCCGAAGCGCTGCTTTACGGCATACTCCTTCTACAAAGAAAGATACGGAGAAACGGCACGATCGAGCGATAACAAACGGCCGGCGGCGCCGCCTGCCTCATGTTGGATGGCCCGGGCGGCTGGGCTGACGCTCGCGATGCGGGCAATGGCTGCATTCACGACTCAAAAGCCAAGACAGCGAAGGGAAAGCTGGTCGGCAAGCAAGACGGTTTCTGCAAACAGAAAATGGGACCAGACCGGCCGCGTGGCGGCAAGGACCCCAAGGCCGAAGGATGACCAGATCGACGCTGTCAGCGCCTCTTTCAAAAGGACGGCTCCGATTTCACGCATGGATGTGCCTCCACGACAACAGGCCTATCAGCATCATGGCTCCGCCCCAGGCCAGGAAGGCGATATCCCAATACAGCCAGTTCGTACGCAGAACGGTCTCATTGACGTGGTGGATACCCAACATCTGGTGGTCGACAAGGCCTTCGATGAGATTGAAGGTGCCAAATCCGGCCAAAATGGAGGCCGTCAGACACCGGGTCGACCACCTGAAGTGAACAAGACGCGCGGCGCGCCACAGGCGAAAAAGGCCGGCCAGGATGAACAGGTAGGCGATCGAGTGGAACACGCCGTCCCAGAATGTGTTGAACTGCAGGTTCTCGACCGACGTGATCGGATACCAGGAACTGAAGAGATGGTGCCATTGCAGGAGTTGATGAAACACGACGCCATCGAGATATCCGCCGAGACCGACACCAAGACAGAATCCTGCGGAGAAGGGAAAGACCGGCGGGATACGGGGGCTGACACTTGTCACGACAGCGCCGAGAGCAGAATGATCATCGTGACGGAGGTGGCGCCAATGAGCATGAAACCCGCCATCAGCCATTCAGCCGCATGGGTTGCGGCCGGATGCCTAACCTCCTTGTGAACGCCGAAGATCGCCGTCGCCCCGGCAGCTATCCAGCTCGCCAGCGTGATAGCTGAAAAGATCGTCATCCAGTCTGCCGCATGCATCCTCGTTCTCCTGTCATCTGATCACCGAACCTGAGTGCCCGTGACTGGTTCCCGGAGGCTGGCAATCGTTCGCTAGCGTACGCAGCGTCACTCGGCTGGCGAGGCTATGGCGAGCGCAAGGAAGCTTCGGCCGTGCGACGGACGACGCCAGAAGCCTCTTCTTGAAGGTGCCAATGCCCGTCATGCTGATAGCCGGATGGCGACCTGCGACCGACCGCTGCGCGTCGACGTTTCGGCTTTCGCCTGGAAGCACCAGGATCGGGAACAAGAGCACGCGCCGAGGGTTTCCTGCGACAGGTTTCAACCCTTCTTCATTCCCATCCGAAGGCTTTCCATGACCATTCCCACCGCTACCTATCGAGTTCAGTTTCGCAACGGCATGACGTTTGATCGCGCAGGTGCGCTTGCGCCCTATCTCAGACGCCTTGGCATCAGCCATCTTTACGCCTCGCCGATCTTCAAGGCCGCGTCCGGCTCCACGCATGGTTACGACGTGACCGATGCCAATGAAATCGACCCCGCGATCGGCGGCCGCGACGGATTTGACCGCATGATCGGGGCGCTCAGGGCAGAGGGGCTCGGGCTCATTCTCGACATCGTGCCGAACCATATGGCAGCGTCATTGGAGAACACGTGGTGGCGCGACGTCATCGAGTTTGGCGAACAGAGCCGGTTTGCCCGCCACTTCGACATTGACTGGTCGCGCCGCCTCACCTTGCCATTTCTCGGCGACAGTTTCGAAAGGGTCCTTGCGGCCGGTGATCTGTCGGTAAAAGCCGATCCTCGAAGCGGCAAGCCGGCGCTCGCCTATTTCGACAACTTCTATCCGATGACGCCGGACAGCTATGCCGGGCGCGAAAGTGCCGTCCTGCAGATATCGGACAAGGCGGGCATTGCCCGTCTCCACGATCAGCAACCCTATCGGCTGATGTCCTGGCGGGATGCGGCCAGCGACCTGTCCTATCGCCGCTTTTTCGAGATCACCGGGCTTGTCGGGCTCCGGGTTGAAGACGACATGGTCTTTGACGATGCCCATCGCCTCGTCCTGGAGCTGGTTCGTGACGGAATGGTGGACGGCTTGCGCGTCGATCACATCGACGGACTGGCGGATCCAGCCTCCTATCTGCACCGATTGCGATCGAAGACGGGCCCGGCCTGCTATATTACCGTCGAAAAGATCCTCGGCCATGGCGAGCGCCTTCCGCGAGACTGGCCGGTCGCCGGCACCACCGGTTATGAATTCATTTCGTCCGTCGGCCAGGCGCTGGTCGGCGCCACCGGCCTTAGCGAGCTGCGCGACGCCTATGCCCGTTCGACGGGCGCGTCGGTTGGCGTCAAGCAGGAGCTGCGCGAGGCAAAACTGCTGATGGTGGACAAGAATTTCGCCGGCGAGTTCTCCGCCCTCCTTGCTCTCGCGCTGGAAATCAGCTCGAAGGAGCCGCCCCATCCGTCTCTTGCCGACAGCGCGCTACGGAGGGGGCTGCGCGAGCTGCTGGTCGCTTTTCCCGTTTATCGAACTTATGGCAGTTTCCGTGGATTGCCGCCGGAAAGTCGCTCCATGCTCGACCAGGTGCTGGGCGCGGTTCGACGCGAGCCCGGCGATGCCGATCTCGAGACCGTCGCCTTCATCGCACGCATCCTGAAGGAAGATGACGCCCGATTTGCGTCGGCTGCAGCTGTGGAGTTTCGCACGCGGTTCCAGCAGCTGACCGGACCGTTGATGGCAAAATCGCTGGAAGACACACTGTTTTACCGGCACAATGCAGTGTTGGCGCTCAACGAGGTGGGTGCGGAGCCGATGCCGCGCAGCTTCTCAGTTGAACGCTTCCATGCTGAGATGTCGGAACGTCTCGCCACCCAACCCGATGGCCTGTCCGCGACGTCGACGCATGACACCAAGCGCGGCGAAGACGCCCGCGCGCGCCTTTACAGCCTCACCGAGGCTCCCGGCATCTGGGTGGAGGCGGTTGACCGCTGGCGCGGCATGAGCCGGGCCAACGTCCAACATCTACCCGACGGCCCGGCACCGGAGCCGGCAGTCGAATGGATGATCTACCAGGCGCTCGCCGGGGCCTGGCCTGTCGGCCTTGTCGCGGATGACGACGAAGGCATTCAGGCTCTTCAAGAACGCTTCCTGCCCTATCTCGAAAAGGCGTTGCGGGAGGCCAAACTGCGCACGAACTGGGGTGAGGTGAATGACGCCTACGAGGCAGCCGTCCTCGACTACGCCCGCGCACTCCTGTCGCCTGACAACAGGGGGTTCAAGACCGATTTCGTAGAAACGCTGCAACCCTTTATTCGCGCGGGGCTCGCAAACAGCCTCACCCAGACGCTGATCAAACTGGCGGCACCGGGCGTCGCCGACATCTACCAGGGAAGCGAGGGCCACGATTTCAGCCTTGTCGATCCAGATAACCGCCGGGAGCCGGAATTCGCGGCGTTAGAAGAGCATCTCCCGTCTCTATTTTTCGGCTCAGACGGCGGCAACACCGATTGGCAGACAGCCGGTTTCAAGCAGCAACTCGTCTCGGCCCTGCTTGGCCTTCGACATCAGGCGCCCGGTCTCTTTAGGAAAGGTGACTACCTGCCCTTGGCTGCCACTGGGGATGGCGCGCAAGGGATAGTGGCCTTTGCGCGGTCCGTTTCAGATCATGCCCTGATCGTCGTCGCACCCCGGCTTGTCTTCAACGTCCTGCATGCACCCGCAACGTCGCAGGTGCTGCGTCTGGCCCAGCCGGAGATTGATCTGCCACCGGTCCTTGCGAACCGCACCTATCGCAACCTCTGGAGCAGCGCCAGGGTTCAACTCGCGAAGACCCTTACGGTCGATCTGCGGGAGGATGAGCCCTTTATGGTTCTATGGGCAGAGTAGCTCCTGCATAGGACGCGCCACCGGCATTGCCCCGGGGATCTGGAAGCCGTCGAACCCATGTGGTGGGCGGCGGCGGCATTGGCGCTCGAAAACGACCTGTACGCGCAGGCGTCGGGGTTTCGGGCCGGAACTTTTCGGCGGGCCTTCAAGTTTCTGGCGAGGCATCCGCGCCCTTTCATGAAGTTTATCACCAGGGCGCGCGGCCCTATTCAGATTAGCGGCGCCGGCCGCCACGCGAGGGCTGCGTCGCGCCGATGGAAAGGCAGATTATGGAAACAACAGCGGAATCAATTGCCGCCACGCCGACGGCGCTCGCCCAGTTGGGCACGCTTGCCATTCACTATGGTCTATCACTTGCGGGTGCCCTGGTGCTCCTCGTGGGGGGATGGATACTTTCGGGGTTCGTGAGCCGGTGGGCCTATAAGGGCCTCTCACGCATTCACGGCATTGATGAGACCTTGGCCCGCTTCTTTGAAAATGTCCTGCATTACGGCCTCCTGATCCTGGTTTTCGTGATGGTCCTGGGACAGTTCGGCGTTCAGACCGCCTCTATCGTCGCCGCTCTCGGCGCTGCCGGCCTTGCCATTGGTCTTGCTCTTCAAGGCACGCTGCAGAACATCGCAGCCGGGATCATGCTTCTCGTCCTGCGTCCTTTTCGGGTCGGGGAATATATCGAAACTTCGAGCATCAAGGGCAAGATCATCGAAGTGGGGCTGTTTGCCACCGAGCTGCGGACAGCCGATGGTCTATATCTGCTCGCTCCCAATTCGACCTTGTGGAACACGCCGATCGTCAACCACAGCCGGGAGCCGGAAAGGAGGCAGGAACTGTCTATCGCCGTCAGCAACGATGCCGATGTCGATCTCGCGAAACGAACGCTGCTCGACATCATCGCCTCCGACACTCGTGTTCGCCGCGAGCCGTTGCCACGCGTCTATTCCGATGACCTGTCAGCCGAAAAGACGACGCTCAAGGTTGAATATTGGGCCGCAACCGGGGAATGGACGGAGACGCGCCATGACCTGATCGACAGGCTCAAGTCAGGCCTGAAGGATAGGGAGATCGCAATCAAATAGACGACGGACCGCCAGTTCAATGTGCTCAAGCCAAGGCACTCGCTGCCGGCTCTGCAACGTCCGGACATATTGTATCCCTGCAAGAGGGCGTCAGTCGCCTTCCTGAGCATTGCTGGACGCGGACCGAAGGCGCGACGTTCAACCGCCGGCCCGCCTGGGAGAATGCTCCAAAGATTTCTCGCTTTGTCGGCCACCGTACGAAAGGGGCGAGGTCATAAAGAAGGCTTGACGCCTCAGGTGAAGGCGTTTGTCATGCCGCGTCCCAGATGGCGCGGGACACAAGGGGAGGACGCGATGACAACACCCCTCGGACGGGTTAGGGGTCTGGGCTCTGCGAAAGGCGGGACACGATCCTATGTGCTCAAACAGGCGTCCGGGCTCGCCCTCGGCCTTCTCACGCCATATATGATCGGCGTTGGGATTTACCTATTCGGGCGTGACCGAGCGTTCGTGGTCGCATCCATGGGCAGTTTTTGGATCGCGCCTGCCCTCACAGGCTTCATCGTCCTCAGCGCGATCCATATGGATATCGGCATGCGCGCAATCATCGAGGATTATATCCATGGTCCCATGCGCAAGCTCGCGCTACTCTTCCTCAACTCCTTTTTTACCTGGTCGGTATGCATTGTCTGCGTGATCGCGATCCTTCGAATGATGTTCCAGAGCGTCCAGGCTTGAGGGATATCATGGCCTCCTGCCGTCATCTGTGACACCCGATCAGCGTCGATGATAATGTCGACCAGCACTTCGATCACGCCAGTGCGGAGCCGACGGCGTGCGCCAGGCCCAGACCTTTGCGCGCCAACCGTCGAGCCAGCCTTCGCGATTTTCTTGATTCCTCTCTCATGGTCGGCACGTCCAGGCAATCGCACGTCTGAGGTTTTTGCCAGCGCATCAGGAACAATCGTAAGACCTCCAGGTTCCGAGAGCGTGACGCCAAGCTTCAGGAGACCGCGTGCGATTCATCCCGACACTCATTCATGCAACCGTCGACTACATCGTCGGGCTACTCTTGATTGGTTTGCCCTTGCTGGTCACTATCGGTGGCCCTGCTCGGGCGCTGACGATGTCTCTTGGCCTCTTCGTTCTTCTTTACAGTCTGGCAACCGACTACGAGCTTGGCGTGATCCGCTTTCTGGGCATCCGATTGCATTTGTTTCTGGACGCGCTTTCAGGGGCAATTCTGTTACTTCTGGCGGTGGCCGCCGATCTGCCCGGTCCGTCCCCGTGGCCCTACTATGTCATCGGCGCGTTGGCGCTGTTCTTGAGCGCAACAACCCGCACCCGCGCTCAAGGCACGGCGGGGGAGTAGAGCACTCACTCTCAATATAGGGAAACAAGACCATGAAAGCATTGTGCTGGCACGGCAAGGGCGACATCCGCTGCGACGAGGTGCCGGATCCGGTGAAAGGATGGACGAGATGCGATCATCAAGATGACAGCATGCGCCATCTGCGGATCCGACCTTCATCTAATGGACGGCTATATTCCCTTCATGGAGAAAGGTGACGTTCTCGGGCATGAATTCATGGGCGAGGTCGTGGCGGTTGGCGCCGACAACAAGAAGCTGAAGGTCGGCGACCGCGTCGTCGTGCCCTTCACCATATGCTGCGGCGAATGCCAGCAGTGTCTAAAGGGCAACTGGTCGGTCTGTGAGCGGACCAATCGCAATGCCGAAAATGCCACGAAAGCATTTGGTTATCCCACGGCAGGCCTGTTCGGATACTCGCACCTAACCGGCGCCTATGCGGGTGGACAAGCCGAATACGTGCGCGTTCCCTACGCTGACGTTTCTCCGATCGTCATCCCCAATGGAATGAGCGATGAACAGGCATTGTTCCTTGGCGATATATTCCCCACGGGCTGGATGGCCGCAGCCAACTGCGAGATCGAGCCGACCGATATCGTGGCCATCTGGGGATGCGGCCCAGTCGGTCAGTTCTGCATCAAAAGCGCCTTGATGCAGGGCGCCGCGAGGGTCATCGCAATCGACAATGTGCCGGAGCGGCTCGCCCTTGCTCGGCAGGCGGGCGCCGAGACGATCAATTTCGACGAAATCGACGATACCATACCCGAACTTCTCAAGGAAATGACAGCTGGCCACGGCGTTGACAAATGCATCGATGCAGTGGGCGCAGAATCGCATGCCACGGCGTCGTTCGATGCCGTCATCGACAAGGTCAAGGCTGCCACCTTACTTGGGACCGACCGCCCTCATGTGCTGCGAACCGCCATCATGGCATGCCGGCCCGGAGGTATTGTCTCGGTGCCGGGCGTATACGGCGGCCTGCTTGACAAGATCCCGTTTGGTGCTGCGATGAACAAGGGACTGACGATCCGGACGGGCCAGACGCACGTCAATCGCTACGCCCTTGATCTGCTTCGCCGGATCGAAGAGGGCGAAATCGATCCGAGTTTCATCATCACTCATCGCGCGACCCTTGAAGAGGGGCCGGCGCTCTATGAGACGTTCCGAGACAAGAAGGACAAATGCATAAAGGTCGTGATGACGCCATAGGCTCGGCTGTCGCTGATGAGGCCGCCACGAGTAGAGCGGCCTGCCCCTTCGACCTATCGCAAGAGGATCTGCGACAGGCGCGCCGCTTCAACCGGCTTCTGTCGTGGATGCCCCGGTTCAAAACCGGCCGCCGCTGGAATGCGCGCCTCGTTCAGATTGCGACGAGAACCTGGCATGCACTGACCCCTGACGTCAGGCGCCTGCGCTCGCAGGTGTCGGTTCTCACAATGCCGGACCGCCCGCTGTCCATCCGTGTTACCCATCCTTCTGGTCGGGCGCGCGCTTGTTGTCCATTTCCATGGTGGCGCCTGGGTGATGGGTGATGCGCGGCTGGAAGATCGGTTGGCGAGCCAGATCGCCACCGACTGTGGTGCCGCCGTTGCCGTCATCGATTTCCGCAATGCGACGGATGATAATCTTGCGAGAACGCTTGAGGACGCCCTGGCCGCCACTCAGTGGCTGGCGACGGACATTGCTCGTTTCGGCGTTCCACATATCGTGCTTTCGGGTGAATCATCGGGTGCTCATCTCGCAATGGAAGCCCTGTTCCATCTCCGTGCCGTCGGTTGCGGGCATGTCGTGAAGGGATTTTATGCCATATGCGGGGCGTTCGATCTAAAGGGTTCGCCCAGCCTTCGACAAAGCACTCCCGAAAGCCTGCTCATCGATGGACCTTCAGCCCTTGAAAATCTGCGCCGCTTGACGCCATCACTGCCCGAGGAAAAGCGAGGCGGACCGGGCGAGGGCAATTTCGAGGGACTTCCCCAGGCCCTCCTGATCGCAGGCCGCCTCGATCCCATCGCCGATGACAGTATCGAGGTCTTCCGACGCTGGAGACGCGCCGGAGGAGATGTTCGCTGCATCCTGGTTCCTGAAGCGGTGCACGGCTTTAATAGAATGCCGACAGCTCTCGCCGGCAAGACCAACAGGTTCGCCCGCCAATGGATGCGGACGATTATTGCGCCGATCGCGGAGGAGCCGCCTTGATCGGGACATTCCACGCCTGAGGCGGCGGACGGCTCAACATCGCGAGGCGGACCCCCTGAGACAGCCTCCAGCGCACGAGGAAATTGGGTCCCACGGCACCGAACGCGAGGGTCATGAGGCAGGAGAAAAGGCAGTCGCGTGCATTTGATGAGCCCCCTACGACAACACAGGCCTTCAAGGTCCGGTCGCTACGGCGCCGGCAGGGTAACCGGAAGCAGAGCTTCGATATTCCCTTCAGGTATCTCGCTGGCCGATCGCGCCAGGTGATGGTATCGCGTGCGCAAATCCGACCAACAATCCACCCTCCTCCACTGGCGAGCGCGAGACAATACGAGGCCGTCAAATCGGTGTAGGCTCGCCCTTGGATCTCCTGGCATGGCGTGGACGATACCGGTTCATGATTGCGGCGACACGTCGAACGCGCGGATGTTTTTCAAGAATCTCGAGATCGACCGAGAGCTTAGGCCTCCAGTTCGGATAAGTCCTGTCGGTGCCAGGAATATTGGTCGGTGCGGGTTCATCCGTTAGATCCGCCAGACGAACGGAGGCCAGCATCGAGGGCGTCATGGCGATGAATTCATGCGCGGCCATGGCGAGCTCTTCCGGCTCGCTGGCCGGTGGACCAGCGTCTGAGGCAAGGAGACCCAAAGCTGAAAAAGCCTTCAGCACCCTTTTGCGCTCTTTAACGCGGTTGTCTTGATGTTGAATGGTTGTTTCTTCCGACACAAGCTCGTGTTCCAGTCGAAGAGCGATGTCGGCGCCCTTCCACCATCCGGCGAAAGTCTGATGATCGTGCGTGGAGACGCAGGCAAGCGCGAGCTGCGGGTAGTGTTCCGGAAGAACGAAGCCTTCCTCTGTCTGCTCGTAGGACAGGATGCGATAGGAAAGGACGCCGGCCAAGGCGAGGTCCTCGCGAAGCCCATTTGCAATCTCGCCGAGGTCTTCGCCGATGACCAAGCATTTGTAATGGCGCGACATATTCGCCAGTTGTTCCAGCATGTCATCGACGGGATAACGGACATAGGCGCCGTCTGCCGGGGTGGCATTGGTGGGAACGAGATACAGTCTAGCGAAGGCGGCGGCATGATCGATCCTGATGGCGCCAGCATACCGCATCGAAGCCCTCATCAGGCGGGTAAAGGGGGAGGGTTCACCGGACGTGATCCTATCGGGGTGCAGAGCCGCCAGTTTCCAGTCCTGCCCCTGCGTCGCGAAGGGCTCGGGCGGGTTGCCAACAGCTGCCCCGGCCACATAGGAGGGCTCCTCGCTCCAGGTGGCCGATCCGTCGAGTGCTTCGCCAACTGCGATATCAAGATAAAGGCCGATCCGCATATTGGCCTTGCGGCAGCATTCCTGGGCCTCGCATAGCTGCACATGGGCGAGCCACTGCAGCCATTGATGGAACTCGATATCAGCATGATGCTCCTTTTCGAAAGCATCGACGGCACCGGTGTGGGGCGATCGATATTCCGATGGCCAAGAGCCCCAGCCGGCGCCTGAACCGCTCGCGGACTGAGCGGATGACAAAGTCTCGAACAGGGCGTGAAGGCGCAGGCTTTCACCGCCCTTGCTGACGAACTCCTCGAATGCGACATTAGGGCTTTCTCGACCCGCTTCAAAAATGGTGCGAAGGACGCCGAGCTTCAGGCGTGCCACGGCTTCATAATCGACGAGCGATCTCGCGCGTAATTCTGAAAGCTGCGCCTCGATGGCAGGGTCGTTGACGAAACCGCCTACCTCGTCCACGGCGATATAAAGGGGATTGAGAAACCTGCGATTGGAGGGCTCATAAGGGCTGCACCGCGCGGCATCGTAAAGGAAACCGGCATGCAGGGGATTGAGGCCAACAAAATCCGCGCCGAGCCTGCCGGCCATGCCACAGACAGTCCAAAGATCCTTGAAGTCACCAATGCCCCAATTGCGGCCGGAACGCAGCTCGTAAAGCTGCAGACTGAGCCCCCAAGCCGGTTGTTCCACAAGATCAGCAGGCGCATGACACCGGCTATCTTCCCCAGAAGGGATGCCGTCGACAGTCTCGCCGAGGGCAACAAGCATAGTGCGCAGATTGTCGTCAGAGACCCGCACCGCACGCCCCTCGGGTGAGGGACGAACGAGCTCGATGCCTTTTTGCCTCGCCAGACGTCGGATCGAGGTGACGGCCTCTCTCATGCTGGACCTCCCGTCAGTACATGCGCCTATCGTTAAGGCCGAATTGCATAAGCATGAACGGCCGGCGGTGTGCAGTACGCCTAAGCACGCCCCTCGAGGGCTTGTTTCATCAAAAGCGTGTAGTCAGGCAGTGACGATTGTCTGCGATCTTGCGCAATTGCGACATCGGGGACCGCTTGATAGTCGGGATGGCCTCCTTCGGCATATTGCGTCTGAGGTCCTTCGGGCCGTTCTGGCGCTTGGCGGCTCGGCAGCTGATGTTCAACCATCGTGGCACTCCGTTATTGGCTCGCAGGTCAACTTCGGGCGACCAAATTCGTTCCGTGTCGATCGGGTGTTACTGCCGCTGAGTTCTTCGCTTCTCGGTCGGTTGGGACGCAGCCGTTGATCCTGATTAACGCACGCTCTGGAACAAGCCCGCCTCAACCAGGTTTTGAGCCGGTAACAACTGGAGGGTGGACATGAACTATATCTGGCTTTTCGTCGTGGCAGGAGGCGCAGCCTTGCTCGGGCTTGCCTTGGCCTTCGGCATGATCAGGCAGGATCCACGACGATCGGTTGGCGCGATGATCGGGGCCTTCCTGATTGCAATTCTGGCCGTGATTGGCGGGCTCTATGTCTCCAGGGCGCCGACTGCGCCCATCGTACCGCCTGATCGTGAAGGCACGGACAAGGCACTTCCTGCTGCGCCCGCACAGCCCGAAGCGTTACCGGGGCACCAAAACGCCCAATAGTGTTCGTGTCGGCGTCGCGCGGCTGCGATCACGCCCGATCTTGCGACAACCTTTTCAGAGTGGCTGTCTCCGGGAGCTCGCAATCCGCGGGACGGACAGGCAGGGGGGGGCCGCGCGCTGGGCCGCGCGCAGCGCTCGCAAGAAGCGCGACTACCGCCCATCTGCCGCATTGTTTTTGCGCAGCCGCCCGAAAGCCCGTTCGATCCACCGCCGCGTCGCTTCGGCGCGAAAGCAATGACTGTCGATCGGGCATATGGTTTTTGCTACAATCGACTTCGCGGCAATGCGACCAAACCGGTGGCAAGCTATCAATGGGCAATGATGTCGGCAGGATAGTGGAAGCGGCTGGCGGTGCGACTGGCGTTGTGGCGAAGGAAGCGCAGCGGAGGCTTCGGCGCCGGCAAATATCGTAACGGCGCTTCAGCGGACGTCCTTGCCTCTCATTCGACCGTTCGCCGCACAGCGGTCGGGCGACGGCAAGGCTCGCCGCATCGTCGCAGGCTGGCAAGTGCGGCTGCGTTTGGCCAATGGCAATCGGGGCAATCGCACTGTCACGTCCGCCTATCTCGGGCCCGGAGGGACCCTCACCTTTGACGTCCGGCACGGATCTAGGAAGACTGGCGGCATTCCGGCCGGAACGATTTGTCGTCTTCCGCGTTTTAATGCCGCAATGCGGAGAGCATATCAAAATGAGTACCCATTTCCATCCCAGGACCATTGTTGCAGGTCGGCCCAACGAGGTTTTGGACGTCAAGCGTTTTGCAAGCGACCACAAGCTCGACGACAAACAGACACGTGACCTCCTCCGCCTGTTTGGCGCCTTCGCGACCCGTCATGAGCTGCTCACCAACTGCGTCATGCCGCGCACTACGCGTTGAGAGCATGTCGGCTGCGCGATCTCGCCCGCTGATCAGGCGCGGGCCGACGGTAGAGCGAGGCGGGGCCCATGCCAGATTCCAGGCGCCTTTGGCACGGACGAAAAATCACCGCGCGTGTGGGCATTCACAAAGCTCGGGAAGAGGCTAACGCTTTTCAGCTCCCACAGGGACGAGTAACTTGTGAAGAAAGCCTAACGCTTTTGCAGCTCCCCGCGTGGAAATCGTATGTCCGACACCCTCCTCTACCTCGAGCTCGACCTTAAATCCGGCGGCTCCGAGACGGGCTGCAGCCATCGTCGAGGCAAAAGCCGGTATCGTCTGGTCGGCCTCTCCGTGAACCAGGAGAATCGGCGTTTCGTTGCTCACGGAAGAGACGGGCGTGGGCGGAAGAAGACCCGAAAACGAAACGAGCGCGCCAATCGTCCAGCGGCCACTGGCAACTGCGTCGAGGGCGACGATCGCGCCTTGCGACACGCCAACGAATGCGACGCGAAAGTGAGCGTTGCGAAATCCTTCCCTGTCAATGATCTCGCCAACGACTGTATCAAAGGCGGCCCGCACAGCCTCGATCCGTTCGGGCTGGAGCTGATAAGCGTCAACGTTGAACCATTGATGGCCACGCGGGTGGGGAAAGGGCGCGTCGAGAGCAACGAAACGCGCGTTTGGAAGCGACGAGCGCCAGGATGAGGCAAGCGGCATCATCTGAGCCCCTGACGCACCAATACCATGGAAGAAAATGACGAGACTATCGCGCGAAGTCATGGGATCCTTGAGATATTGCGATTGGAAGGTGGGGCGGCCGTAGCGCAACAGACGAAGCCGAGTGAGAACGCCACTTGCAGCGGCCATGCCAACTGCTTTTTTTCGGGCACGCCCGTAAATGTGTCGCTACCGCGTTGGCCGCAAGCACCCGGTGTTGCTGCGTACGCTGGGCGACCGAGCCCCTCTGTCCCGGCCGCTTTTCGCGTCGCTCTCCAGTAAAGCGTCGGCCCAAGCAGATAATCGCTGCAAGCGCGGTCGACGCCGGATCAAATTGCGCCGGGAACGTCCTTCGCTGGCGTTCCTTCACTTCGGGCAGATCTCCACATGCGGCAGGAGCGCTGGCGGTGCCTCGCTATAGAGATCGCCTCTCCTGCGGCCAACAGCGGCATTTTCAATTTATCAGCCATCCAGAGCCCGGGAGAGCACCAAGGAGTGCATGGTCTGCGACATCTTTAGGGCGTGCCTCGACCTCGTGGTACTGCGGCGAACCGAAATTGCCGCTGTCGCTCTCAAGCTCCCGGGGACACTCGAACCGAGTACCGATCAGCACACCAGAATGAGCGGGAAATGAAATCTGTCGTGCAATTCAGCGGGTCAGCGAGATCGTCTCGCGTCGGAGCGAATCTCACTGGTAGAGGCGGGTCAATCTCATCGGCGATGATGGTGCGCGGTCACCGTTCATTGGTCTGGCGGGGATATCAATGGCGGGCAACCTCTCGAATGCGCACGAGCGGTGATAGTCCGACTAAATGTCTTCCGCACGCGCCGTACCGAAGGTGCCTCAACGCATATAATGCCCGCCAGCAATGGCGATTTCGACCGGAGCTTCTGCTTGGCAGGTGGCGTTGAGTGTAAACTTGCAGGCGGCAGGAAACTCGTGCTGCTCTTGGAAGTTTCATCCACAAGAGGAGGATTCCCCATGCGATGGCGATCATGGCTGACAGATCTCGGATCATGGACCGCAAGCCCGTATGCGTTCGCCATTGTCGCCGTTTACGGGCTGTCATGGTTATTCTTCAGCCCTGAGACGTTGGAGTGGCACGGCTTTGCCACCCTCGCGACATGGCTGATGACCCTGTTCATCCAACGCGCTGAACATCGAGATACGCAAGCGATACATGCCAAACTTGATGAATTGCTACGCGCTCATGGAGACGCCGACAACGACATCTCCCGTCTCGACGAGAAGGAACCAGAGCAAATCGAGCAATTTCGACAAAACCACACTGCTTCGGACTAGGACTTCGCAGCCATTATACGCATGCGGCGATTCGGGATCGATCGAAACTGCAGCTTCAGCTGTAGTAACCTGCGGGCCGTTTGGCATTTTGATCGTCTTCGGCCGGCCCGTGCTCAATCGTCGGCTCGACACTGGCGGCTTTCGACTGCAGTTGCCTCGGATCGAAATAGGCCCTGAACGCGACGATGGCCCCGTCCCTGCTCTCGAGGACGCTTACGCCGCGATAGGTGACAGGCTCTGTTTCTATCCTCGCCTCGCTGATCCATTCCAGAACAGCGACATCGTCACTGGTCAACACATTGAAAAACTTCGATTCGATTGCCTGAAATGCATTACGATAGGAAGTCCAGAACGTGGTTGGCGCCGCTTCTGCTTCAACACCATGCGTAACGAACGGGTTGGAGAGCACGGCGTCTTGGGAGAATAGAGCGACGATTGCGCCCGCCTGTCCCTGATCCTCTAGCAGATGCAATGCGTCAATAAATCGGTTCGTGAGTTCGCGCATGGACGCTTCTTCCTCTTCGATCTCTCCAACGAGCAGGGGCTCGGTTTCCTGGCCGCCATTCGTCAGAGTCTTCGGCATCAATTGGCTCGGCGCCTAAGCACGAACCGGCGGTCGCGACGGGCGTCGTCGTCGGCATTGACGACAGGATCGCCCAGAGCTGCTTATTCGGACTCCGCGATCTCGCCGACCGCGTGCGCGATACGTTGACGCGCCCGGTTGACGCGACTTTTGATCGTCCCGACCGGGCACTCAAAATGGGCGGCGGCGTCTTCATAAGAGTGACCTTCAATGAAAACGAAGGCAAACACTTCGCGGTAGGGCTGCGGTAAACTCCCGCATGCCTCTTCAAGCTCGCGGCCTCTCAAACGCCATTCCTGATCCGGGGGGACGCTTTTGGTGGAGGCAATGCACTCGGTCAGCCCTGGACGCTCGCGTTCGGCAATGCGGTAGCGGGTGCAGAAGGCGTTGCGCATGATGGTGAAGAGCCACGACTTGATATTCGTCCCCTCGTGAAACTGATCGAGATGAGACAACGCGCGAACCAAGGTGTCCTGCACGAGGTCGTCGGCCTCGGCTGGCGATCGTTGCAGGGTCCGGGCGAAGGCTCGTAGCGCAGGCATAAGCACAACGATCTGTGCCTCGATATGTTGATGTTGCATGACACTCTCCCAGTCGAAACTAATCGTAGCAGAAGGGTTGAGGGAGGCGTTTCGTTCCTATGGCTTCGGCATTGGTACGGTGGCGTGCAAAAGCGACGCTTGCAACAGCATCCCGTGTTCGAAAGGAAGCAACAACGATCCATATCCGCTTTGCCGCGTCAGCGAGGGCTGCCGCGTCTAGGAGCAGCAGAGGCGGCGTCGAAAAGCCGTTTCTGACGGCGCCAGCTTCAGGAACCTTACGAAGTGGCTGAAGTTCGGCGAGGGTGTGCAATCATCAACTCGGAGAGCGCCGCTACCCGGATCGGGCCGCACCCTTCGTTGCCGGGGGATGGAATACGGAAGGATTTTGTCATGACGATCGAAGAGCTTGAGCGTGCCTGTCTCGACTTCGAGGATGAGCATGGCATCGATGCCTTCATGGACGCCATGGCCGCGATCATGCAGCGCAGACTTCTCAAGCACGGGCTCGACATCACGTTTGACGATGCCGGCCTGGAGGATTCGGAAAGCCTGCATCGATGACGATGGCTCCTGCCATGCCGATGGCCGCTGTCCCGCCCGGGCAAGAGCCTCAAAGCTATATCCACTTCAGTTGGCAGACACAAACCCGGAGCCTCTTAACGCGCGTTGAGTGGCAGCCCGTTGCAAGCCTTCGCCGCGCCTCTGATGCATCATGATGAGCAGGCCGACCTCGCGTTGGGCGCTTAAGGCCTGGTCACCCGCCGTTTTCTGTCGCCGCAGGGCGGGCCTTGCTGACAGAACTACTAGCCATGCCCTTTGAGACGAGAACCTCACCTTGCCTTCCAGATTTATCCATATTCAGGCTTTCAAGATCCAACGATTCTTCTGCCTTTCCCAATCTGGTGATAGAAGGGGCCGGCAAGTTGGCTTCAGTTTCATTTTCGTGGTCCATCATATCCGTTCTCCTTGAGCACTCAATCAAGCGACCTTCGATCTGTCGCCCGAGCCGCAGGCAAATCTCGGTGGTCCGAAGGGCTGCACCATGGCTCAGCGATGGGCAGCTTCGACGGCGAATGTCGAGGTCCTCACCCAGCGACGAAATCGTAGACCCGCACGCCGCCAAAACCATGAGGTCTGGCGGGGGTTCCAGTGTGGATGCGGATGATGTGTCGCTGGCCTCCATCGTGAAAGGCCATCGAAGGCCGGCTGGCATCAATTGCCGGCGAAAGCTCCGATATGGCGGGAACAATCGCGTGATGGGATGGTTAGCAGGCCTTGCCAACCCAAGGAGAAGTCAATGTTCTATACAGACAACAAGCTTCAATTTCCCGTGCGTGTCGAAACGCCCGACCCGCAGTTCGCCCGCGCGCTGCAGCAGGCAATCGGCGGCGTCGAGGGCGAAATCCGTGTCGCCATGCAATATTTCTTCCAGGCCTGTGGCGCGCGCGGCAATCCGAAGTTTCGCGATCTTCTCATGAACACCGCCACAGAAGAGCTGGGCCATATCGAGATGCTTGCGACGGCGGTTGCTCTCAACCTTGAAGGTGCTCCAGTTTCGGTCAAGGACGAAGTGGCTGCCGATCCAGTCGCAAGCGCGGTCCTCGGTGGCATCAATTTGAAGAACCTGCTGTCTGCCGGTCTGTCGGCAATGCCGGTGGACTCTGACGGTGTTCCCTTCAACATGTCCCACATTTACGCGAGCGGCAACATCGCCGCAGATATGACCGCCAATGTCGCTGCAGAGTCGACCGGCCGCGTACTGGCAACGCGACTTTACAACCTGACCAACGACCGCGGCATGAAGGAGATGCTGTCCTTCCTGATCGCCCGCGACACGATGCACCAGAACCAGTGGCTGGCAGCCCTCGAGGAGCTCGGCGGATCCACGGGCGTCTTTCCAATCCCCAACAGCTTCCCTCAGGAGCAGGAAAACCAGGAATTCAGCTACGCTTATCTCGGATTCCATCAAGACGGCAGCGCACCCGCTGCAGGCCGGTGGTCCCAGGGACCTTCCGTCGATGGCAAGGGCGAGTTCGTGACCGCCCTGATGAAGCCGCTTGGTCCTGAACCGGCGCTGGGCCCAGCCCTTCCCAATAGCGGCGCCCAAAGCGAACAGATGTAGTCTTGATGGCGGGCTTCGGCCCGCCATGTTTAGCCGCAGGGCGGGTGGTCGCCCCTGTCTTCTCCGTCTACGATTCAATCACGGCCTCCAGCCATAGCCTGTCGGCATCAAGACAGAGGGGACCAGTCCCAGCCCAGCAACTGGGGTGAAGGAGCACCAGCGTCGAGTGCTCGTCTCGTCGACGATGTGTTCCCGACGAGAACGCCGCCGGTTTCTCCAAGGTTGAGTCGCTCACATGTTGCCTTGAGGTTTTCCGGTCGGACGTCTGCAACCGCAGCGTTTGTTCGTTGCCTGCGCCGCCAGTCCGGCACGGGCCGGCAGTTTCGGTACGCTTGCGTACCACCTTACCTCTGCCTGTTGATTTCAGGCGAGAATTGATCAACCTTCGTACTCCAGTGAGGGAGGGGGCGCAGCGCCGGGGGGCGACGCCCAAGAGGCGGGGTAGTTCGTGAAGGAACTACCCCGTCCTGGATTCGGAGCGATGGTCGCGATGTCGACGCCAGTTAAGGTCGCTCGCGGACCCCGACCAGATCATGTTGCTACGTGAACTCCCGGGAATTCTCTCAACGATCCGTTCGCCGTGCTTGCGCCTTCGCATCTCCGCATCGTTCGAGGTCGCCCTACGGGCGGAACAGGCAGCAGGAACCACTAGCGAACACGTCATCCGCCTGGCGGCGCTCTTTCCCCGGATCGATCCGCTCCGTGGGTGATGCCGGTCAACCCCAAGTTCGTGGTCGTCAACTTGATCCTAGATCGTTCGTCCCCTCCTTAGACTGACCGCCGGCACTATCGACATTTCCGGAAGCAGGCTCGTTTAGCGCGTCGGAACAGCTGACCGCTTGCCTAGCCATTTCAGCACTCGGATTTCGTCCAAGTCCATCCAATCAAGAAGCCGAGTACTCCGCGTCCTCAGCTTGAGGACATTGCTCAACGACCCGGCCTCGAAGTCCTCGAAAACTGCGGGATGAATGTAGGACGAGCGGCAGACGAATCGCGTGTTGACGAGTGTTGCGGCGACCCCGTCTATGGCTTGGTTCAGCTGACGGGAGAGCTCGCGTTTGGTGGACGCCGCCTTGATCGACGCAAGCGCCTCAACCGCCAAGCATGTGGCACCCCAGGTTCGGAATTGTCTCGAACTGAAATCCTCTCCCGTAACGTCCTTGATATAACAGTTCACATCATGCGACGTGATCTGGCGGCATGCACCGTCCTCGCATATATACTGGAACAGGTTTTGCCCCGGCAGTTCCTGAAGTTTGCGCACGACATTAGCGATCCGGCGGTCGCTGTGCGAAAGGTTCCACTCCTTGCCTGATTTGCCTTTGAAGCGGAACCTGACGCTGCCCCCCTCGACGACGACGTGACGACTGCGAAGCGTGGTCAGTCCATAGGATTTGTTCGTCTTGGCGTAGGCCGCGTTGCCAATTCGAATGTAAAGATTGTCGAGCATCCAGACGACCGTCGCCAATGCCTTTTCCATGGTAAAGCCGCGAGAACGAAGATCGCTATCAACCCTCTCGCGCAGGTCGGGAAGCCGGCGGGCAAACTCGCCGAGGCGATCAAACTTTGCCTTGCCCCGCTCGGCATGCCATTCGGGATGATAGCGATACTGACGCCTTCCGCGGGCATCGGTTCCGACGGCCTGCAGGTGGGAAAACGGGTTGGTCGAGATGATGACATTCTCATAGGCGGGCGGAATCGCGAGGGCGTTGAGCCGCTCGATCTCCGATGGTTCCGTGATGCGCCTTCCGTCCGGCCTGTAATAGTCGAAGAAATCCCCCCGCTTCTTCCGGGTGATGCCCGTTTCAAGACCAGGAACGTAGACGAGGCCAGAGGCAAGCTTTGCCTCCGCGCCGATGATAGCGAAGCCGGTGACGATGTGGTTCATCTGCCGGTAACTTGGAGACATCAATTCGGTTCCCTCAGGGACAACGCGCCGCGGTGCGGTTCGCTTCGGCACGTGTAATATTTGGGTTGGCACGCGGAGGCTTGCCTCTTCGCGAGGCGGTGAGACGGCGGATCGCAGCGTGCCCTTCTCGCTCTGGTACGGTACCGCGTCTTCATCGACAACGCAGCCAGGTACCACCGAAGCAAAACGGACAAGGGTCGCAATTGATCAGCCCTTCTTGATGATTACCGCCCGTGCCTATCAGAGCGCGGCTTAAAAACTCGCCTCCGCCACGGGTGGTGCGAACCCAGATGAGCGCTCTTGTTCGGACGACAACTTTCGGCACCGGCAGGCGGCAATAATCGCCATCCTTCTCAATGACAGCGTAAATCTCGACAAGCAGCACGGCTTGGTCCGCATAAGGACGGTTAAGCTCGTCACATTTGAGTAGCGGCACCGCGCGCCAAGCGAAGGCAAACGGTCGGAACGGACGGCCGAGCGCGGAAGCAAGACAACGGCAAGTCAAGCCGGCCAGCACCAAGATTCCTGACACGGCCGACTGAACCAGGCGCAATATCGAGCCGAAACAGACGGGTGGCGCGGGGCGAGTTCGGGGTCAATGGCTGATTGCGGGGTGCTTGGCCGAAAGCGCGAAAACGCTGGGCCCGCTTGCTCTCAGAGCTGGCGGGCTTGCCCCGCAGCCTGCATGCGCGCGAGCCGAAGTCTGGCGGTCTTGGCGTCGCGCTGCCGACGCTCTTCTTCAAGTGCCTCCCGTGCCGCTTGGTTCGTCCGCTCCAGAACATCCATCCTCTGCTCTGCATTCATGGTGTTTCTCTTCCGCACGATGTCAGTGTCTGGCATGGTCGCCTCCTTCTTCAGAGAAGACTGAACGCGCTTTTGGTGCAGAGGATGCGGTACGCTAGCGGACGCAAGACCAGCCTTCCGTCCTGAGCGGGACTTATAGGAGGGGCCGCGCGTTGCGAGTCTTTCTTGCTGGTGACCGGCCGCGGCCTGAGGCCGATATGACCTTCAGGCTGCAGCCCCGAATCTGGAACAGGTCTGCGCGAGCTTCGACAGGATTGTCACAGGCTTCTTGCCTCCTCGGCAACGGGACCTAAATGGCAATTGATCGGACGGGAGATGATAATGGCAATTCTAAACGACTGGCTGGATGATCGCGTTCAGGAGATCATCGCCACCCCGGGCTTCCACCACCAGAAGTCGGATTTTCGGGATCAGGCGAAGCATCTGGTCGACAGGGGCAAGGCAGAAGGCTTCAGCGTCGCAGAGATCAAGGAAGCTTGTGGCGGAGATGTCGAACGCTTCTTGCTGGAGCATCAAAACGCGATGACTGACGTCGAAGCGCAACAGGTCACCCTGACAAGGCACTAGGCGGTCGGCAGCAGGGTTGGGTTCTACCGCCCGGCAATGCCGAATGCTCCTGCTTGGATCTCACGGGGGTCATGGACGACATAGGGGTAAGGCTAGTGGCCGCTCGCCGCTGGGCAGGTCGTAAGGTCATCCTTGACGCGATCCCGTGTTTTGGCTCGTTCCTGCCGCGCTGTCCCGGGCTTTAGGGGAACTCCCTTTCTCTCTGATCGTTGTCGCTAGGAGAAAGGGAGAATGCAATGGCCGTGATCTATCATGTCGCAGAACACGATGAGGGATTTGCCTATCGGATGGAGGACGTATGGTCGGAGACCTTCGTGTCTCACGAAGAAGCTCTGCAGGCGGCGCGCGCAGCGGCGAGCCGGCAGCGCCTCAGCGGGGAATCAACCGAAATCACCTTTCAGGATGAAACCGGCGTGTGGCAGACCCAGGAGGTCAGCGGCGAAGATCGTCCGTCGACGGATGTCATCGATGACACTTGAGCAGACAAAGCTCTGCGAGTGTCAGGATCATGAAAGGACGCTATTGATGTCGAAGATTGAAGCAGAAAAATCCGGTTGGTTGCGCAGCTTCATGACGGAGCTCGGAATTGTCGAGCCTGCGTCGGTCGCCGAGCTAGAAGAGGACCACCGGGAAGTGATCGAGGCCTATCGGAACGGAAAGATCACGCAGGCCATGCTGAAAGGCAGCTTGATGAACGACGAACGTGTCAGCACCCAGGTCGAGATGTCCGCCGCCGAAAGGCAATTGTAGTTCTCCGTTGATCCGCGTCGCAAGCGCGTCCCGGTTCGCATTGACCACGACGACAACCAGCAAGAGGATACACTGGTCGTAGGACGTAGCGCTAGCGTAGCAACAGCGCGGCGGAACCTCCTGGGCCAGCACTAATCCTTGTTTCAGTCGCCGCCCTTTGAGCGCCGTCCCATCGCTAGCGAAAACAGCCGCGCCTGCCTGGTGGCAAAGGCTCGGGGATCGATTGGCCTATCGCCATCGAGGATACGAGCCTCATCGAGCAAAAGCCATGCGGCATCCTGCCGGAACACCTCATCCTTCATCGTTGCGATTTCTCGCACTAGTTCGTTTCGAGCATTGATCTCCAGGATCGGCTTTGAAGTTGTCTGCAGCCTGCCAGCACCCTGAAGGATCTTTTCGAGCTGCCGATCTGGGCCATGTTCAGGGGCAACGAGGCAGACCGAGCTTTCCGTTAAGCGGGCGGAAACACGGACATCGGCCACGGCCTCGGCCAGAGTGGCTCGCGCAAAATCGATAAAAGCGGCGACGTCCGCGGACGACTCGGAACTGTTGTCGCGATTATTTAGCGCATCCTCCAGGCCGTCCAGATCGGCTGCACCTTGAGTTATCGATTTGAAGGTCTTGCCTTCATAGTCAGGGGCGTTTGTCGGCCAAAAGCTATCGACTGAATCGGTCAGAAGCAGCACTTCAATATTTTTTGCTCGAAAACCTTCCAATTGGGGCGACGCGTTCAGCTGATCAATCGAGGACCCACTGATATAGTAGATCGCGGTCTGTCGATCTTTCATGTCGGCAAGGTACTCCGCTAGGCTGCGTGTCTCCTGACCGGAAAAGGTGGTGCGAAAGCGCGCGAGCTTGAGCAGCTGGACGCGCCGTTCGAAATCCTCGTAGATGCCCTCCTTGATGATCGCGCCGAACAGGTCCCAGAACGTCTTAAAGGTCTGGGCGTCATTCTCGGCCATCTTCTCCAGTGCGGCGAGAACACGCCCGGTCACACCCTTTCTGATCGCGGCGAGAATCGGGCTTTCCTGGATCATCTCACGGGAGATGTTCAACGGCATATCCGCCGTGTCGACGATGCCCCGCACAAACCGCAGATAGCGCGGCAGCAACTCGGCCTCGTCCGTGATGAAAACCCGCTTGACGTAGAGCTTCATCCGACCGTGGCGGTCTGGATCGAAAAGATCGAAAGGCTGCGAGCCCGGGATGAAGGCGAGCGCGGTATAATCCTGGCGCCCTTCGGCGCGGAAGTGCACGGTGTGCAGGGGCTCGTCGTATTGGCCCGACACGCCTCGATAAAAATCGTCATATTCCTGTTTCGAAATTTCGGTCTTGGGCTTGGTCCAAAGCGCCAGGCCGTCCGTGACCTGCTGCGGATCGCCGCCCTCCTTTTCGACCAGGCGGATGGGCACGGGGACATGGCCGGACTGCTCGCGGATGATGTTCTCCACCGTCCACCGGGCAGTGTATTTCTTCGCCTCGCCCATCAGGTGAAGCACGACGCGGGTTCCTCTCGTCGGAGCACTACTACCATCGACGCCGACAATATCGTAGCTACCCTTGCCGTCGGACGACCACCTCCATGCCTCCTTACCGCCGGCCCGCCTGGAAATGACATCGACGCGATCGGCAACCATGAAGGAGGAGTAGAACCCGACGCCGAACTGGCCTATCAGCTCGGCCTTTTCCCCGCCTTTCGCGGCCTCGATCCGTTCCATGAAGGCGCGGGTGCCCGACCGCGCGATCGTGCCGAGCGCATCGATCATTTCCTCACGGCTCATGCCAATGCCGTTGTCCTCCACACTCAGTGTCTGCTTGTCTTCATCGAGGCTGACGAGGATTTGCAGCTGCGCGCCGTCTGCGCTGAGTTTGGGCTGGGAAATCGACTCGTAGCGAAGTTTCTCGCAGGCATCGGCAGCATTCGAGATCAACTCGCGCAAGAAAACGTCTTTGTCCGAATAGACCGAGTGCACCATCATGTGCAGGAGGCGGCTGACATCGGCTTCGAATGGATGTTGTTCAGGCTGTCGTTCGTCTGTCCTCATCGATCTTCCCTCATCTCTTTCGTCGCACCTGCGGTCCGACGCAGATTCGACCGGACAACTTAGTTCACCATGCGCAACAGGCAAGATCCTGAGCTTTCTCCCTCAGCGCTCAGGCCACCGGAACCCGGGTTCTCGCGAGTGCCCGGCTCGATATCAGCGCGGCGACGACGACCGGCACGACTGTCCAGTAAGAGCAGCGCACGCCGAAATACTCGGCGACGAAGCCGAGCAGCGGCGGCCCCGCGAAAAAAACCAGAAATGTCGTTTGTCCCAGAGCTGCCACATTGACGGACGGTGCGCGATCACCCCTCCCCGCCGCTGCGGAAATTGCCAGCGGATAGACAGCCGAACACCCGATGCCGGTCAGTGCGAAGCCTGCGAGCGCAACCACCGCATGCGGGGCCGTCGCCACCATGACCAGGCCCGCGGCGGTGATGAGAAGCAGGCTCCTGGCGACGCCGAGCGCATTAAAGCGGTCAACGAACCTGTCCATGACGAGCCTGCCAATGGCAATCGTGAGGGAGAATATCGTGACGCCAAGGCCCCCGACGAAGGGAGATGCCGCGAACACGTCGCGCATGTAAATCGCCGACCAATCCACGCTTGCCCCTTCGGCGAGCAGGGGTGCAGCGCCGATCAAGCAAAGAGGTAGGAGGCCGAGGGTCGGCAGCGCGATCAGGTGCTTGCCGATTTTGGGTGTGTTGTCTCGGCGAGGCGCGGTTTGGATCTGCGTGAAGATGATCGTTCCACTGATCAGGATCAGCACAAGCGCTAGCGCCATGTGAATCTCGACTGGTATCGTCGCTTGACGCATGATCGCGCCGACGAGAGCCGTAATGAAGAAACCGGTGCTCCACATGCCATGCGCGCGGCTCATAATCCTTCGCCCAAGCCGGGCTTCGTGGCGATCCGTTTCGATGTTCGCGTTGATCTCGAAGGCGCCGGTCAGGATACCAGTCACAAACAGGACCGGGGCGGCGGCGACCGCTGAAGGCATCCAGGGAACAAGGGCAAATCCGGTGCTTGCGCCAAATACTGTCAGGAAGGCCATGGTGCGGGCGCCGAACCTTTCGATTACCGGAACGGAGAAGGTCAGGCCGAACAGAACCCCTGAGGACATCGACACCAGCAGGATTCCGAGCTGGCCCTCGGAGAGCGCAAATCGGGCCTGGAGGTCGGGGAGGCGTGACAACAAAGCTCCGAGCATGAAGGCGACCGCGAACTGGATGAAGAAGATGCGCTGATGTGGCTGCATGAGCGGGTCAAAGCGTCGGGTTGGAGCGATCGAAGCGCGGCTGTTCAACGAGGATTGGAAACGCAAAGGATCTCATTCTTGTTCCGGATCCCCGGCAAGAGGAAGCAGCGCCTGCTCGTTACAGCGTGGTGGTGATGACACAACGCTCGCCTGCCACGTTAATGAGAGGCTGTCCTCGCAGCAGGGCCACGTCGCCATCTCTTGCCCCTTATTGGCATCGCAACCTCGCATAGGCCGGAAATTACGTCCTTCGGCGGCAGCAAAAAGCCCCCGCGATAAGCGAGGGCTCTTTTCCGGTCTTTCTGAACCGGTCACCCGATAGTGGGTTGGGGGCGTGCAATCGAGTGACGCCTTTGAAACCTGCAGCGTGACAGAAAGTTCCCACCAGCTTGAAGATCCTGATCGAATAGCTTCATCCGCAAAACAGGAGGACAAAGCGGTGACTGATAACAGCTCACAGCCGAGGGGCCTCGTTCGTTACTGTCGACTGCCGGTGCTCTAGCTGCCGAAAGGGTTCCCGTCGAATGCTGACAAGAGATACACACCAAACCGATATCTGATCAAACCTCGATCATCGCTCCTTCGCGCGTTCATTACGGTCCATCGGACCTGATGTCGCCTTCGTGGCACCTCTTTTTTTACGTCGGCTTTTGTCCGCTCCCGCAGGTTTATTCTTTTGAGGAACGGCCCAGCCAAGATCCAGCGTTGAAGAAAGCCGGCCGATGATCTTGGCAGCGTGCTCATCCGGCTAGACGAGGATAAGGCACAACTTTTTGACGTCCTGTGCGTTGATGTGACGAATGGCGATGGAGCATGTCTTGTGACAAGACCGAATGTTGGAACTTTGGCAAAAGCCGGCTATGCCGCGAGAGGCGTCGTCTTCCTGCTCGTTGCCGCGATGGCCCTCTTCTCGGGTTTGGCCGGCGGCAGGCCAGATACAAAATCAGCTTTGTCGACACTTCTTGATCAGCCTTTCGGACGGGTCTGGGTTGGCACCATTGGCCTCGGTCTGCTCGGGTTCGTGGCCTGGCGACTTGCGCAGTCGCTTGCAGACAGCGATGGACATGGATCAGGCAGCAAGGCACTGGCCATCAGGGCCGCCCTCCTTGGTAGCGCCTTGGCCTATATCGGGCTGGCGAGTTTTGCGATCAGTCACGCCCTGTCGGCGGGCGGTGGCGGGCAGTCCTCGGGCGAGCAAAGTCTTGCACGTTGGATCATGTCCCAACCCTACGGCGCCTATTTAGCGATGGTGGTGGGGCTTGGCTTCATCATCGGCGGAGTGATAACGTCGATGAAGGGGCTGACGCGCAAATTCGAGAAATATCTCCGCTTGCCGGATACGAAAGGGTTCATCCGTCTCGTTTGCATCTATGGCCTTGTCGCTCGCGGTATTGTTTTCGCCCTTACGGGCCTGCTCTTCGCGTACGCGGGCATTACGGTAGACCCCGATCAGGCAGGCAGCATGTCGGATGCGCTGACATGGTTGCGACAGCTCCCCTTCGGTGCGCTCCTCTACATTTTGGTTTCTCTAGGCCTTGCCGCATTCGGGCTCTATAATCTCGTGGAGGCGCGTTACCGCGTCGTGCATGGCCCCTCCCTCAACGACGTGAAGAAGGCCGTGATGATCCCACGGCCGTGAAGGCGACTATCGACGCCCATCCGGGCGCTGTCGTCTCGTGAACAACACGTAGCGCTCTTTCAGACATGTTTGCGCGACGTGTTTGAGCTTCATTGTTCCTTGGTGGCCGGAGGGCTTTTCCTGCCGGTCGGTTTGGCACCGGGATGGCTTGGGGCGTGATTGCGCCTGCCCTTATCGACAAGCCTGTCCTGTTGGGCGAGATCGCGTTCGATTGTCTCCCGGGATCCTTCGGCGGGATCCTGTTCAGGATGTTCCCTATCGTTCGTCATGGCCTTTTCCTTCCTTCCTTTAAACAGCGACTGACATCAAGACATGAACAGGCGCCCGCCTCCCGTGGCTGGCGTGGCAGAGGCTAGCGTACGCACGTAGCACCGCCCGTCCTCCCACCTTTTCCTCCGCTCGCCTGACGGGAGCACCACCAAAGGGCTCAGTTCGATCATTCTTTGTGGGCCCGACGCCTGCCGCTTCGAACCGTTTGGTGATGGCAGCGGCAACGGAACGCTCGACCGCGGAAGACCGCGCCCCGTCATCCCGGGCAATGGCGCGGCGTCTTTTTAAAGATCGGTGCGCGCTGCCATCGGTGACAGAAAGCTTTCGATGCGACCAAACCGTCCTCCGCCCTCGCGGTTACGAGACATTAGGCCCCCGACTTGCTACCGGATGACATATGTCGCATTTGGGTTTCGCGGCCGATTGCCCTGTGTTCTTTGCGCCTGTTCGTCGATGATCCTGGCGCCGCGTTGACGGGTGAGATACCGGCCGACCCATTGGATCGCGACTAAAACCCGCTTTTCGAAATTGATCAGGAGATAGACGTGGACTAGAGCCCACAAAAGCCAGGCAGCCCTGCCTTTGAGGGTCCAACTCCCGAAGTCGAAAACCGCAGCATTGCGCCCGATGACAGCTGTGTTGCCGCGATTGTGAAACCTGAAGCCAGTGCTCGATCCTCTTCCGCTGAGAGCGCGCCCGAGAAAGGTCCCCTGCTGCTTGGCAACTTGAGCGAGGGCTGGCAGCAACTGTCCGTCTGACCCCATCAACGCGGATGTATCGCCGATCGCAAAGATGCTCGGAAAACCTCGCACGCGAAGATCATCGTCGACAGGAAGACGCCCGCCCGCGACACCGGGCACACCGAGCCAGGCATGCGCGGGAGAAGCTTTGATGCCCGCCCCCCAGACGATCGTACCGGCCGGCACGAACTCGCCATCGATATCGGCGCCGTCTCGCCTGATGCCGACAACGCGGCTAGTCGTGCGCACCTCGACCCCAATGTCCTCAAGATAACCTCTTGCATATTCAGAAAGTTTTTCAGGAAATGCAGCAAGAAGTCGCGGCCCCGCCTCGACTAGCATGACGCGGAGATGTTGAGGTCGGAGCGTGCGAAAATCCCGACTGATCATGAAGCGGCCAAGTTCGGAGATGGCCCCTGCCATCTCGACGCCCGTCGGCCCTCCACCGATGATGATGCTGGTCAGCATCTTCTGTTTGTCCGAAGCGCTCGCGGCGAGTTCCGCTCGTTCGAAAGCCAGCAGCAATCGATGCCGGATCTGACGTGCCTCGTGGATGCTCTTGAGGCCGGGCGCATAGTCGCGCCACTCTTCATGGCCGAAATAATTATAGTCGGAACCAGTGGCTATCACCAGCTTGTCGTAAGCCAGCGGGGACCCGTCTTCCAGCAGTACACGGTTTCCCGGCGCGTCGACGCCCGTCACTTCCGCCATGATCATCTTTATATTCTTGAAGCGCGCCAATGTTTTGCGAATGGGTTCCGCGATGTCGGCCGGGGAGAGAGCCGCCGTGGCGACTTGATAGAGCAATGGTTGAAACAAACTATGGTTTCGGCGATCAATCAGCGTCACATCGACATTCGCCACATTGCCGAGCTCGATCGCGCAGGCAAGACCACCGAAGCCGCCGCCGATGATGACGATGTGCTGTTGACTGCTCATCAGTGCTCCTTGTGTTTGAGTTTTCGGAGAGAGGCGCCTTCCCGATAAAATTGACGCTGGCAAAAATGATCACGGGGACGATAATAGGGGGTGGCGCTGAACCCCGTCAGCCCATTGGATGCACGGGTGGAGGACGGCTGATAGCAGCCTGTGGATCTTCCCTCCGTTCCTGGCGAAACCGCGGGAATGTTCTCGCTCCTGACAAGTATCGGATTTGCCGGAAGACACATCGCGTTGACGCTGGCGCTCATGGATAACCCTCCGCGGCATGGGCCGCCTCGGCGAAGGTCCGTCGCGCCAGATCGGTGCTGCCCCGCCGACTGATTGCATCGACGCACCTGCGCCTTGCGGCATCGCAGAGAGGACGCACCGCTGAAGGCTGCGTGGTCGAGGACCTGCAATGCTGCATCCGGTCCGTCGATGCGTTGGTGGTGCCCGTCGGCGGTACGGACGGACACCGGCGGCTCCCAGATAAGATGGAAGTCGACATTGATAATCTTGCTCATTGAGCTGGTCCTGATCGCGGTTTGATGGGGTCGAACCAAGTCGGATGGCGGTTGTTCCGGCGTAAAATGACTTTGTGCGCAAGCCTACCCGGCTCGGCTTCAGCATGATCTGGCACAAGCACCTGCGATCCCGACAGCGACGGGAGCCTTCTGTGCGGCGCAGTCTTTCGTGTACACCCGTTCGGGTCCAATATGCCCAATGTCGTTAGGCTGCCCGAAGTGATCGAAACTTCTTCTTTCGCCATGTCGCTGGCGCTGCAATCTTCAACATTTCCATCTTCTTTCCGACGGTAGCCGGCGCGTCAGGACGTCGGTGGCGTCCGCGACGTTTTTCTCAGGCCCGAAGCAATGGTGTCGGCAAAGAGACTTGTCGCCGCGGCGACTAACATCAAGAACATTCCGAGGAGGCTGCGGAGACTAAAGGATTCTCCCGCCAGAAATGCTCCGACCACGACCGCGATGGCGGGAGACACGAAGGCGAAGCTGCCTGCTTTGGCCGGGCCGATATCTCGTAAAAGCTGCACATAATATCTGTATCCGAGAAGAGAGCCGAAGATAACGAGGAAAAGCCATGCGCCGATGACTGGCGAGCCGGAATGCCACGCCCCCAACCGCGTCATCGCCAATAACGCGTCTGGCTCGGATACCAGTGACCAGGCAAGCAGTATGCAACCGCCGATGAGCATCGTCGAGCCCGATAGAAACGTGCTGCCGTAAAGGGAAACAAGCGGGCGCGCCATAACTGAGCCCCATGCTGAGGAGATCGCCGCCCAGCCTATCGCCAGAAGTCCGAGCACCGATTGGCCTTCCGACCCCGCCTCCCTCAGCGCCGGCATAAAGAGGATGCATAGACCTGCAATCCCGAGCATCATGGCGCCAGCGCCGACGGCATTCCAGCGTTCTTCACCCGCAAGAATGCCGAAGGCCAGAAGCGCAAGGGGCGTCAGCGACATCTCGACAACTGCCGACGTGCCTGAGGAAACGAACTGCATACCCCAGAAGAGCGGGCCATAGCAAAAGGCGATCATCAATAAGCTGACGATTAGGAGCCGGATGAGGTTGCCCGGAGAAAAAGACCCGAGACTTTTTCCTCTTCCGGCCCATGCGAGCATCACCAACCCCGCGGCGATGAACCGCGTTGCTGCAAACAAGCTCGGTGGCACGGCCTCTACCCCCGTCTTCACGGCAATCCAGGTGAGCCCCCAGACGAGACAGAGGACAAGGAACTTGAGATGATGTCGTGATACCGTCATGATCAAAACCTTGCGAATGCAACGGGTAAAGAGTACTTATACCGTGACGAACTTTCGAAACACCAACTTGTTCCTTGGAATATGGCCAGCACGACCTCTGATATGCCGCTGAGTGGCGGCCATGCCGCCCTCGATTTTGTCAACACGGTCGACAGCCGCCGGGGACGCTGGGGCCCTGATCTGCTGGGCTCCCTCGGGGATCTTGTCGTCCTCGCCGAAAGACTTGGTCTTGTGGACGCTCTAGAAGGCGAACACCTGAAATGCGTGGCGGCAGCAGATCCCCAGGATGCAGGGATCGTCCTTCTCGAAGCGATCAACTTGCGGGAAGCCGCCTATGGCGTTTTCCTGGCTGAGGACCGAGGAGGTGTCGCATTGACATCGCAGTTGCGGGTTCTTGAGCAGGCTGCCCGCAAAGCACGCGCTCGCGAGGTTTTGAAAATGACGCCTGAAGGCTTGCGGTGGAAACTGCCGCTTGAGCAGAGACGCGATATCGTCGACCTGTTTGCACTCGAGGTCGTCGAACTTCTTATAGATGCCAGCATGCGTCGGCCAGTACGCGAATGCAAGGGCGACAATTGCGGGTGGCTGTTTCTCGACAGGTCGAAAGGCGGCAGACGGATATGGTGTTCGGAGGCGAGTTGCGGCACGCGTGAGAGGTCCAAGAGGCTTCGTTCACGGCGAACCCAGGACCAAGGAAAGAGCACACGTTGACGCGAGGGCACGCGTGCGGGCCTCACCAATGAACAAGGGCCGGCACCTCGCGATTTGCCGGGCCATCGAAGAGTCGACCAGTGCGGAGGCGACGCCGATCTTCATCAAACAAGCGGTTGCGCAGGCTTGAACCATCACGCCTGAGATGAAGGCAATGTCCGCGTTTGACAACGGGTGACGACGAGACGTCCATGTTCCCCCGCCCGTTTATCCGAAACAGTCGATCCCGCGTCCGGTCAACAGCCGAGATAGGCGCCACACCTACGGACGGGCCTGCCACGCGCGGGAATTAGGCGGAGCTGTTTTCAGACTTCCAGTCGTCGTTTCTCGACCGCTACGATATCGCTTTCTGAAACCGGGCTGCGGTCCGCTGCCCTGCGGATAATGATGGCGTCGAATACTCGTGCTTCGAGCCGGCAGCGACGAACATCGATCGAATCCTCCAGCCGATCGTGAAAATGCGCTGTCCAGTTGTCATTCCTGACTACCTCCTCTTCTTCTTGACCGGTTCGTCACTCAGCTCAATCCACACCGGGGCGTGATCGCTCGTGTGCTTCCAGCCGCGTACGTGCTTTTCGACCTCAGCCTTCGACAGCCTTGCCGCAGCCTCCGAACTCAGCAGAACGTGGTCTATCCGAAGTCCTGCGTCGCGCGAGTATGCGTTGCGGAAGTAGTCCCAGAACGTGTAGATGCGTTCATGCGGATGCAGATGCCTCAGAGCATCGGTCCAGCCTTGATCGACCAACCTCTTGTAAGCGTCCCGGACTTCGAGGCGAAACAGCGCATCGTTCGTCCATCGTTCCGGCTTGTAGACATCCATCTCGGTTGGCATGACGTTGTAGTCACCGGCGAGCACGACTGGAACTTCAAGCTGCAGCAGTTCGGCGGCGTAATCGTGAAGTCTCCCGAACCAGCGAAGCTTGTAGTCGAACTTTTGTCCCGGGTATGGATTCCCGTTTGGGAGGTAAAGGCCGCCGATCACAATTCCGCCGACGATAGCCTCAATATAGCGGCTGTTTTCGTCTTCCGGTTCGCCGGGCAGACCCTTTCGGGTAAGATGCGGCTCCTGGCCTTTCGCAAGGACTGCCACGCCGTTCCAAGATTTCTGACCCTGCCAGACTGCGCCGTAGCCCGCGGCTTCAATTGCTTTGATCGGGAACTTGTCTTGCGGCGCCTTAAGCTCTTGAAGGCAAACGACGTCCGGCTCTGCTTCTCCCAGCCACCGAAGAAGGATTTCGAGCCGGCCGTTTACGCCGTTGACGTTGTAGGTCGCGATCTTCACGGGTCAGCGGCGGCCGATTTCCGCTTCGACCTTCTTGCGGGAGTTCCCGGCAGTCTTCACAACTTTTTCGATGGTGTCCTTCGAGACGCCTTCTTTCCTCGCTTCGTATCGTACTTCATGATCCTGAGCGGCGGCGACCTTTGCGCGGTCCTGGCCGCGGCCTCGAGACGTGGTTGCCATCTGAATTCCTCCGGATGATTTCGACGATGGGAAAACCACCATCGATTCAAGAAGTTCCGCGGGACAACGGCCCGAGACATTCCTGGCAGCAGCCAGAGCCATCATTGCCAGGAAAGGAAAGGCAACCTCCCAGCCAGTCTCGGTCCCTGCGATAAGTTCGAGATCGTCCCGATGGCTTCGCAACATATTGACAGACGGCCTTCGAAGATCGAGTGCGTGCGCCAAGCGGTCAAGTCGAGCGGGACGGGCGGTCGTCCGTCACGCGTCTTCGCATCTCGGCTATCAGGTCCCGATCCCTCATAACGACTGCGAGACTTATCTCGGTGATGGCGTCGAGCATGATCGTCGCACATCGACTTACACTGCAGACACCTGAAGAGGCGGCGATGCCAGCCTCTTCAGGGCTGTTCCTTCAGGCACTTTTTTTCAACGCCGCTGATCCTGTCTTTCCTGAGGCTGTCGCTGACGCTCGTTATCCTGGCGCTGGCCGCCCTGACCCTGCTTCTGGCGTTCCTGATCCTGACGTTCCTGATCCTGGCGTTGACCGTCCTGGCGTTGGCCGCCCTGATTGCGTTGATCTTGATTCATATCGGTTTTCCTTTCAATGGTGGAGAAGCGCGCCCAACCATGTCCCCCGGTGGAAGTTCCCCTTACTCGGAGACTAAAGAGGGATCGGTGCGCTCGCGTACTGTAGAGGAGACATGGGAACTCTTGTCTTTGCCGGCGGTTGGGACCAGTCCGCACAAGCGAGGTGCTCATGAACCCTGACCATCGCGTTCTTCTGAAACCGAACGTCCGCATCTACGGCCCCATCGACGACAAGGCGGTCCTGCTCGCGCTCGATCAACTGGAGAAGGTTCTCGCAACAGAGGATCCGCTGATCTTCGAACTGAGCACGCAGGGAGGAGATGCCGACGCCGCGCGCCGCATCGCATTGGAGATACGGCTTCTACGGGAGTGCCACGAGCGCGACACGCTGTTTGTGGGCAAGACGTTCGTGATGTCGGCGGGCATTACCATTATGGCGGCCTTTCCAAGACACTGCCGGTTCCTGACTAGGGACACGCAGCTTCTCGTACATGAGCGCAGAATAGATCGATCCGTGGACATCGACGGTCCGATGAGCGCCAACATCCAGATCCTCACCGAGCAGCTTGAACTGGTGAAGGCTGCAGAAAGGCTCGAGAAGGACGGCTTCGCCGAGTTTGCGGCCGGAAGCGACATGTCGGCCACCGATCTGTTCGAGCGCGCAAAGGGCAATTTCTATCTCACGGCTAAAGAGGCGCTGGACATGCGGCTCATCGAGGCGGTCATCTAGCCCGAAGCCGCAAAGAACGCTGCGTTCGACCCAACCACTCACGTCCTGCGAGCCTTGCTCGAGGCGCCCTCGCCTAGCGGCTTGAGCAACCGCGTCGGTCCGCATGATGCTCGCGGCGCGCGCGGACGAGATCGGCTTCATCGTCCGCGATATCGACGCGCGCGGCCGCATCCGCGTCAGCACGCTCGGACACGTGGTTCATCTAACCCGACACTGGAGTTTAGGACGCAGATCAGGATCGGACTTGACGGTCACGGCTCTGTGCCTCAGACGACCAGATGCCTGAACATGGATCGCAGCTCGGGTTCGTCTACCATGCGCAGCGCTTCGGCAGGCGTCGTCCATACCAAACGCCGCTCTCCACGCTCGGGAAACTTGTGCTTCATCCGTTTGACTTCTAGCAGATGAACCTCGACAAATGCCGGAAGGGATGTGCCGTCCTGGAGCGTCTTGACATAGGTGAAACGGCCGAGGGGCCGTTTTTTCGCGCGCCCCTTCACGCCCGCTTCTTCCCAGGCTTCGCGCTCGGCGACCTTGTGCGGTGCAAGCCCTTTGATAGGCCAGCCTTTCGGGATCGTCCAGCGCCTCGTCTGTCGCGTGGTGATAAGCAGAACCTCCAACCGGGCAGGGTCGCGACGGCGAGTACAGAGGGCTCCGAACTGCTCAATCGCTTCGCCGTTGAAGATGGAGCTGGCAAACGGAGCAAGTTCGGAAAGATGGTCTGCAGTCTGGATCATCGGGCTAACATGCGTCTTTCGTCGCTTCCGGCACGCCACCAAACCTGCACGGAGGGCCAACGTTCCCACCGGCGCGCGTCGAAGCGCGGCAATGGGCAAAAACGCGATGCATGCTATAGACAGGTGGCACACCGTGGGCAGCCGAACACGGCACACGGGGGGCGCCCTTTAGCATATTGCAAGGAAGATCCGAGTGGTCAAAACGTAGCTCCCTCGGCCTTCCCTCCTTCCGCAGGCAATAGGCAATGGCTCCAGATCGCGAGAATTTTCGAGCGTCGCCTCGGCTTCGGTCGTCAGGCCGCCGAATCCTCTCGTGATTGGCTTCATCGGTACTCCCTCGAAGGAAATATATCCAATTCTACATTAACGCACGACCTTTCCAATCAAAGATCTCGGCCTGACCGATCCTGCTCTCGCATCGCCTCCCGATCAGGGGAGCCAGCAAGACCGGGTCGACGCTGCGCCGTCGTTATGAAGATGGCAGCAGTAGCGATAGCGCCAGCGATCTCTGGCCGTCCAGCGGCCGGTCGGACGAAGCGATGGGTTATTCCAATGCGCGCATCACTCAGCTCATGAATTGCTCGAAGGCATGCGCGCTTCGCCTGTACTCGCTGACAGAGAAGGAATGATCTGCACCCGCGGAAGGAAAAGCATTGGGAAAATTGCGAGAGTTCCCGGAAGCCAGACAGATCGCGAGCCAGACGAACAATCAGACCAGCGAGGAACCCATTCGCGCGCAAAGACTTCGAAACCACATGACGCGCGTAACGACCGATCGATGACGTGGGAACAGGTCGATGCCGACGGCCTTCCTAGAAGCCGTAAGCGCGGCGGCTCCTTTACCTTTTCCTAACATCTAAAATACATCATCGGCATGCCGCAGGAGACAATCGCCCGCAAGCTTGAACGCGTGGCGCCAAGACGGCACGTAGACAGGTGAAATCATGAACCGCGTTTTGGCCGTTCTCTCACTCGCTTTGCTGACCAGTTGCTCCCATACGGATCCGCTCGAAGTAGGAAGCGTGACGTCGGCGCCCCGAGCCGCACCCTTTAGCGACCAAGCGGTGATCGCCGCTGTCGTGGGGACCGGAGAGGTCGGGACTTACGCTCTTGCATGGGCAAACCCGGACACTGGCAGCGCCGGTGTGATTGAGCGTATCGATCCTGCCAATGGAGTTGCAAACGGCTGTCGGAAGTTCGTCACCAGCCAGCAGTCGCTCGAGGGCGAGACACGTTTCGACGGAATCGTTTGCCCCTCCGGCAACGCCTGGAGACTTTCGTCTGGCACATGAAGAATACCGAAACGTAGCCACCTTGCGAGCGCCGGGCGATAAGATCGAGCAGAAAGATCTAGAACTTGTAACCGACCTGCAGGCCGGCCCGCGTCATCCCGTCATTCGGGCTGCAAAGGTTGGCGTTTGAAGAGTGTGCGATCTGCGCTAAAAGGTTCCAGTGCTCTGTGAGGCGATAGCCGCCTCCGACGTATTCGTGGAACAGAACCCGGCAGCCGAGGTTGGGGCCGCCGTCGTTTCCGTCAAGATCGCCCGTATGGATGACACCGCCAAAGCCCGCTTCGGCGAAGAGCTTGTCGCTGAAATCAATTGTCCAGGTAAAACCTGTGAAGAATTGCGTTGCTTCGCCGCTCGACCCGATCGACGTTCCAAGATGGACTCGCGGATGCAGAAGCTGCTCCCTCCAGCTGCCGGCAGCTTCGTATCCGAACGGATCAAAAAGCACCGTCAGTTCCGGAAAAGCCCCGTCTTCCCCCGACCGGCCGCCTTGGACCGATGTCGAAACGCCGAAACGAAACTCATCAAAGAGCTGATCTTGAGCTCGTGCGGGAGAACTTTCCAGGCTCCCCGTTGCAACAGCCAGGATAAGCAAAAAGCATTTATCAATACAGGATTTCCGATCCATGCGAATCGACGTCTCCGGGAACCGACACGAACTGGTAGCACAGCTATTTTCAATGGAAAGCCCGCTTTTCGAGAACGGCAGGTTTTCTTGCGAGGTAGCTCAGGCACCGCGCTTTTGACAGGCGGTTCATGAAGAAAAGCTCTTGGGGAACGCTCACGTAGGGCGCACGAGGTGCAGCGCGAAAATCGCCGTGCGCAACGACTAAGGTCCAGCCGACGATTATATCGAACGCCGGCGTCTGGTCGGCACCCTCCGGGCCGCGGCCGGGCAATGATCCTGCCTTCGCAGCAAGCGCTATTGCGAACACTGCAGCAAGTCCCAAAACGAGCGGAACCGATGCTTGATGGCGCGACCTGACCCCCTTCTATATGAGCAGCATCTGTCGAGGGGTAGTGAAGATTGCCATCGCTTTTTGCCTTCGCCGGCGACGCCCTCATCAGATTGGTCGCCATAGCCGACTTGAGCAGGCGCGCGGCCAAGTTGGGTTCAGTCGCCTGCCAACGCCTCCAAAAATCCGCGCAGCCCGAATTTGCTGGCGCTGTAGGCGGTTGCGAGGGAGCGGCCGCAACGCCGCCAAGAAAGATCATGTTGATAAAGACCCCCTGCCCTGCCGGAGATAGATCGGCATGGCTTCCTGATTTCGATCAACGCAAACAAGAAATCCCAGGAAGCAGCGAGGCAGGATGTTCGCTGTATTCTCGACCACTTGCTCGCACCAGAAAGACAGTTAGAGCCGGAACGATAGGGGCCAAAAACGATCGCGACGACGATGGGCCAATCAACAAATCTGGGCCAAACCCGCACCACTCCTTTTCGAACCTGCCGGGATCGGACCAAGGTCCGGCATAGCTCCGACTGAAGTCCGTGGTCAGGAACAGCCTGCATCAACCGTCGTTCGTCTGACAGCCCTTAGGTCGTGTCGACCGGGCCATAGCTCAATATTCGATGGAGGAATATTCCCATGTTCAAGGCAACCGGCATCGCCTTCGCCGCAGCTCTTCTTGCCAGCACCGCATTTGCCCAGTCGTCCAGTACGGTCGGCACGGGCGGCTCATCGGCTGGCGGCGGAACCTCCAGCAGCACCGTAGGAACTGGTGGAAGCTCTGCCGGCGGCGATTGCACCGCGGGTGCTACCAACTGTCCGTCGGGCAGCGCGTCGACAGTGGGCACCGGCGGCTCGTCAGCTGGCGGCGGTACCTCCAGCAGCACAGTCGGCACGGGCGGTTCTTCGGCCGGCTCCGGTTCGAGCTCGTCTTCCACGCTTGGAACGGGGGGCTCATCGGCTGGCGGCGGCACCTCCGGCAGCTCCGTCGGCACCGGCGGCTCCGCTGCAGGCTCCGGTGATGCCGGTTCGGCTTCCTCGATCGGGGCAGGCGGAACGTCAGCAGGCGACGGCAAGAGCGCTAGCTCCGTCGGTACAGGCGCAAGCCAGGCAGGGTCCGCGCACGAAAACAACGGAAAGAAGGGCTGCGCTCCCGGCCAAGCCAAGAAGAGCGGCTCCACCCAATCCTGCTAGCTTGTTATGGCCGGCGCTTTTCAACGCCGGCCATTCTGCCTTCGGAGGACAGACAATGTCAAACACAGTGAAAGCTTTCATCTACGGGGCCGCTCTTTTGGCCGCGACCCAGGCACGAGCCGAGGACATCAAACTCGACGATGGAACGACCTGTACCCTGGTTGAGAAACAGCCCGATACTGGGGGAACGTCCACCACGGTAACGGCCGGCAACGGCAAGGTGACCTCATCAACAACGATGGAAAGCGGATCATCGAGTTCGGCCTCGTCATCCGCGTCAGGCTCGGCGAACGGATCGGGAAGCGTCGACAGCTTCTCGACGGCCAGCGTGACGCGGCCAGACGGAACTGTCGTCACCAAGCGATCCGACGGCACCTGTTCGGTGACCAAGCCCAAGAAGTAGGAGAAAACCATGAAGACCACGACATTGGCCAGCGCGATGACACTCGCGCTCCTCTCTCTGACCACCGCCGCACCGGCGCAGGAGTGTAAGGCTGCCGGAACCATCGGGACGGCAGGAAGTGCGTCGGCGGGTGGCACCTCGGCAAGCTCGGTTGGAACCGCCGGGGCGTGTCAGACCGACGATGGGACGACGTCCTCCATTGGATCTGGCGGCAGTGCCGCAACAGACGACGGCAAGGCGATGAGCAAGACGCAACTCAACGACAATGACGACAAGCTGAAGGCGCAGACGAACGCCCAAGCGGTCGACAAGGGAACGTTCAGCAAGTCAAGGACGAAGACCAGCACCGACGGACAATCGCTGCAGAGCAAGACGCGGACCATGTCACACGTGCCCGGCCAGAAGCCCGTCAAGAGCACAACCGAGCAGAATGTCATCCTGCCCCAGCAGTGACCAATGAAAGGAAAAGCGATGAACAATCTCATCTGGCTTGTAGGCGCTATCGTCATCATCGTGGCAGTGCTGAGCTTCTTCGGCTTTCGATAAGGAAAGCTCCTCAAACGCGTCTTGAGGCAGACAATGACCCGGCAGAACGACCGGGTCGGCCGCCCGAGGAGGCAGGGTTGAGGCTTCCCGTCCTCCTGATTGAAACGCACAACATCGACCCCAGCCGCGGATAATCAAGAAAGGCCCCGCTCGTAGAGCGCGGGGCTTTCAGAGCTGCCGACGGCGGTTTAAGAACGGGAAGGGTGGACCGCACGTCCTTGGGCGCCTGGTGCGTTACGGGACAACATAAGCCAGGAGCGCGGTCCGACATCCGGACTCTGAAGCAGCCTGATCGTTCCCGCCGTAACAACAAATTTTTCTGCGGGCCGGGGACGGCCAGCCCGATCCTTCAAATCCTGTCGAACCGCTCGCGCCCATCAGCTGCCAACACGATGGGGACAAGCCGAAAGGGCGTTCAGTGCATGGAGGTCGAGGACCGTCTCAAGCTCTCAACACTGAGGCTGATTACGACCCAGAGGGAGATAGGCTCGGGCTTTTAAGAAAGGCGACGACGACGAGTGGCCCAAAGCGCGCGCCGCTCGGTTCGAAGGTCCGGATCGCGGGGCGTCCTTTCGCCGGCCATGAACCTACCCTGCGCAGACGATTTCACGGCCCCGTCGGCACAGCACTTCCATGGCGAGGCGGTAATTGGAGGCTATCGATCATGACCGATTTTCCTGCAGCGAATAGATGGCATGCAGGAGGGCGAGGTGGCTCAAGCCTTGCGGTAGATTGCCAAGACCTGCGCCGGTTGCGGGATCAACCATCTCATTGAGAATACCGAAATTGTTGCCAAGCCGCTCCAGCAGGGTCTTCAGCATCGCCTCGGCACGATCGACCTCGCCCAGGAAGGCATAAGCTTCGACGAGCCAGCAGGAGCAGGCAACAAATGCACCTTCCTCCTTGTCGACCCCACTGTAGCGGTAGACGAGCGGGCCAACCGCCAGTTCGCGTTCGATGGCATCACGGGTCCGGTTCAGCCGACCATCATGTTCAAAGCCGAACCGGGTCGTCAGCAGCAGCGCCGCGTCGAGCCTGTCGCTGCCGGCATAGAATGTGTAGGCCTGCTTCTCCTGCGACCAGCAATGGCTGTCAATCCAGTCGCGAATGCGGCGGCTTTCGGCGAGCCAACGGTTCGCATCGCCGCCGATATGGCCTTCCTTCGCAAGATCAGCCGCATTCGTCAGCGCAAGCCAGCAGCCGATCTTAGAGAAAGTGTAGTGCTGCTTGTCTTGCAGTTCCCAGATGCCGCAATCCTTTTCACGCCAGCGGCGGACGCACTGCTCGGCAAGACTTTCGAGGAGGCGCGCGGCCTGAGGATCGAGAACGTGACCTGACCGCGCGAAAAGTGCCGCCGTTTCCAGCACGTCTCCATAGCAGCTGAGCTGCGTCTGCGCACGGGCACGGTTGCCAATCCGCACGGGGGTCGAACCCTTGTAGCCGGGAACGTTCACGAGACGCTCCTGCGGCACCTCGCCACCGGACAAAGTGTAGACGACCTTGGGTTCTGGGCCGTCGTCGGCAATCGTTCGCACGAGCCAGCCAAATGCGCCCACCGGCTCCTGGAGGGCGCCTGCCCGGAGCAGTGCCTTGATCGTGTAGGCTGCGTCACGGACCCAGGCGTAACGGTAGTCGTAGTTCTTGTCGCCGCCGATCCGCTCGGGAAGACCTGATGTGGCGGCCGCGGCGATAGTCCCGGTCTTTGAATAAACCAAAAACTTCAAGGACAATGCGCAGCGCACCAGGTCGGCCTTGAACGGTCCGTCATAGGTCAGTTCATTGGCCCAGCGTCGCCATTCCTCATCGCTTAGCTCGATCCGACGATCAATGTCGTTCAGCTTCGGCGTCGGCAAAGGGGCCTGATCTGCCACGAGAAAAGCAAGGCAGGTTTTCGTCCCGGCTCGAGCCAAAAAGCGCGCTGTTGTTCGTTCATCATCATCGACAACAATGCTGATTTGCTCGTCGTGACAGAAGGTTGTTGCCAAATCACCGATGTAGCGGACCTCCGCATTCGGATGATTGACGCGCCGCAAGCCGCCGTGAGCACAAATCGGCGCTAGCGTGATTTCGAAATCGACAGATCCCGAAACACCTTCGATGCGCCGGGCAAGTTCGCACCACGGAAGGCGCCCGGCGACGCCGCTGTTAAGAGATTCTGTCACCTTGGCAGAGCCAGTGCTAGTGATGAACAGGGTTTCAAGGACATTGCTGTCGTTGCGATATTGGCGCTCGATGCGAAACGTGCCGACTGGAGCGACGGTGAAATGGCCGCCTTTTCGGTCATGAAGTCGATTAAACAGAGGCGGCGAATCCATGTTCGGCGCGCACCACCAGTCGATCGCGCCGTCAGCACCGACAAGTGCGACGGACCGGCCGTCTCCCAGCGCAGCGTAATGTTCCAGTGGCAGGAAACCCTGCGTTCTTTCGGGCGTAAGGGACCTCAGCATCAGGGCAGCGTGTTGCCACCGGTCACCCCGAAGCTTTCGCCCGTGATGTAACTGGATTCCTGCGATGCAAGGAAAACGTAGATCGGAGCACATTCGGCCGGCTGTCCGGGACGTTTCATCGGCACCTCGCTGCCAAAATCCTTGATGACGTCCTGCGTCTGCCCCCCCGATGCCTGCAACGGCGTCCAGAAGGGGCCGGGCGCCACGATATTGACGCGGATGCCCTTCGGCAGCACCTGCTTGGACAGCGCCTTGCTGAAGGCAACGATTGCCGATTTGGTGGGGGCATAATCGAGCAGGGTCGGAGAGGGCTGATAGGCCTGGATGGACGCGGTGTTGATGATCGACGACCCCTCCGGCATCAACGGAATAGCCGCTTTGCATAGCCAGAATAACGCATAAACATTCGTCTTGAACGTCTCGTCGAATTGCTCGGTGGTCAGTTCCGAAATGTCGGCGATCGCCTTCTGGCGGCCAGCGACATTGGCCAACAGATCAAGACCGGCGAGCTCGGTGCTGGCCTGTCTGACGAGCTCCTGGCAAAAGGCTTCACTTTTGAGATCGCCGGGCATCCCGATCGCTCTGCGACCCTCAGCTTCGATCAGACTGATGACCTCGTCGGCGTCGCTCTGCTCCTGCGGTAGGTAGTTGATGACGACGTCGGCGCCTTCGCGGGCAAAGGCGATGGCGGCAGCCCGACCAATGCCGGAGTCGCCCCCAGTGACCAGAGCCTTGCGCCCCGCGAGCCGACCGCTGCCCTTATAGGAAGTCTCGCCGTGATCGGGAACAGGCTGCATCTTGCTTGCCAGACCGGGAACCGGCTGCGGCTGCTGGGGAAACTCCGGTTGTGGATACTGGTGGAGCGGGTTTTGCATGCCGAATTGGTTGTTGCCCATCTCTCGGTCCTTCTTTTATCCTGGGACTGTCGAAATCTTGCCGCGCCGCAATTGTTCCGCAACGGACCTCGAAACGGGCAGCAAGGGATCGCACAAGTCGCAATGGGTATCCTTAGTGCCGTCCAGGCAAAATCCCGCCAAGCCAGGAACTCCTCCTTCGGCCCGAGGTTGATCACGGCACGAAGAAAGGAGCGAGGACAAGGGCGCGCCACAGGCGGGTTCAACGACCGCCTGCCAGATTCGACCGGCGCCATGAGCGGCTCTATCCTTCTCGATGCCTCGGGCCTGCGGATCAAGGCGGCGCAAAAGCAAGCTGAAGGTTGGAGCCGAAGCGATGGCGCGCAGCAGGTCGAACGGCCTCAGCAGGCGCGCCTGAGATGGAAGGAACGTTAACATGAACAAGCACAATCGGCGAGGAACGCAATGGAACCCCACCGACAACCCTATGCTGACCGGCGTCAGGGGATTGTGTCCGCGGTGTCAGCGCGGACATCTGTTTCGCGGCTATCTGTCCCTGGCAAAGAGTTGCGAGGTTTGCGAGCTCGACTATTCGTTCGCCGACCCCGCCGACGGCCCGGCGTTCTTTTCGATGAGCGCGGTTGCTATTCCCGCTTTGGGCTTTGCCCTTTGGCTCCAGACGACATTCGAGCCGGCGGTCTGGGTCCACCTCCTCACGACCTTGCCGATCACCCTAGTGGCCTGCGTGCTCTTGCTTCGTCCGCTCAAAGGATGGTTGGTCTGCTCCCAATATTTTCACAAGGCGGAGCAGGGCACGATCGACCGGGATTGGCAAAGACCGAAATCTTGAGGCTCGCGCTATCTTTGGCCGCGATGCGCCAAGCAGCAAACTCCCGAAATCTTCGCCGGGCATCTTGATAAGTTTGCGCCGGATGAGCCAGGCTCATTTTCTGATGTCCGGCCGAAGCGGCCTCGACAACGCACCGAGCATTATGGGGAAGATCAAGCCTTGCTGGATGGAGGCGTCTCGTCGTGTCGCGAAGAGCGGAACGGAGCCCGTCGAATTGGAGGCGAACCCGGCATCGATCTGCGCCAGGGGAGGCCATAGCGGCCTTCACCAGCAAGCATAAGCGGGATTGACAGCAGGGTCCGGCACGTGGATCGGTGGTCGCCTTAAGAACACAAGAAGAACGAGCCTTGGTCAAGGGCAACTGAGAGCACAGGTTGTCCCCAGCTTGTCCACAGCTCAATCCGTTGAAAATAAACTCACATCGGCCGAAGGAGAACGTTTGAAGCCCAGCTCCCGCGCCTTCTTCTCTGCCCTTGGTTCGGCCGCGCTGCCAGCCTAAGGTGGCCTTCACCCGGGGATCGGCGGCGCGACGCCCGTGGAAGAGCGAGCGGCCTATAGTTCGTCGGCTGCTCCCTTTTCCGATCCGATCATTTTCGGGTACGCGACTTCAGCGTTTGCTAGGGGCGGCAGTTGAACGCGCAACAAGGCCTGCGCGTGGCGAAACACCAATTTCAGGCAGCAGCAAACACTTTCACGCTATCGGTGGTTCGCCCGCCTCTTGCCCTGCAGTCCGGTCCGATAAGGCTCGAGTTCAAGAACCACACTTTTCCGGTTGATCACATTGTGGCGCAGAAGTATCTGGAAAACAGGATCGCTCTTGGACCGCCCTTCCTGCGTCCGCAGAACCTCCTCAAGCTCTCTCGCCGCGCCCGCGCATAGCTCTAGCAGCGTGCCCCGCCAGCCAAAGTCAAAAAGGCTCATCGGCTCCCAAGCCCCGCTTCGGGAGATCACGATAAGCCGACTGGTCAGCTCGTCCCAAGCCGCCTCGGGAAGATTTTCGGTGCGGGCGCCGGCTTTCCTGGCCCGCCGCTTCAGGTCCGCCTTTGCCCAGGCATGCGGACTGGTGAATAGCCGGGTGACGTGCTTTCTGCAGACCCAGGCGCCCGCGAATGCTGATAATATTGTAATCCAAAACATTTGAGGATCCGGCCAAGGCTCGCGCGGGTCACCAGCGCTTTAAGCTGATGACGCGCGATTGACGAGGAAAATGGTCCGCGCAGACGGGATTTCAATGATCCAGGGCAATCATTGTTGCTTAAACGGTCCGCACCTGGACGCTCCGTTCAGAGGTCGCGACGAGCAGAATTATAGCCCCGAGGCTCACCTGCTGTGATGTAGGCAAACTGCATCTAGCGAGCCTGGGTCGGTCGACCTGGGGGGCGCATCCCGGAAGATCGGGCCGAAAAGAGGGGGCAGACGGAATACTCTGCGTCGCCAAGACCAACCATTGTTGCCGGGCGCGACAAATTTATGGCGTCACGTGTCGCCGCTGGTGGAACCGATCCCCGATCACCAACTTACAACTTACTGTCAGCAGAAATGGACGGTCCATGCACAATAAACTACCGAAGACATTGTCCAGAGCGAAACTTGACGCTCTTAGGGCGATTGCGAGATATCGCCGACAGCGGCGCGTCGGCAAGGGCTGGATCGTCGGCGACAAGCGTCTTTCGGCCTCGCTCATTGGTCGGCTGGAAGCGGACGCCATGGTGAAGGAAATTAGCCTGTCCGGCACGCCTGTTCTCGTCGTGACGGAAGGCGGCAGACATGAACTCAGATCAGGCTCCCGATTGGCGGACGGCCCGAGTTCTTCGCGACGCCCCTTGCGGTGATATTGATCGTCGCTGGCCGCCCGTCGACACGCCTGCAGGTTCTTGGGCGCCCTCAATCGCGATGACGCGACGCGTCACATAAAAAATGCCGAGTTGGTTGGAACACCGGGCCTGCACGTCTTAGACTATGTTCCCGCACGGGGAGTGCGATCATCAAACTCTCCAACACACGCCCCTTGCTTCGCCGCGGTTAGTTGGAGCTTGCACCTCGACTGGACCGGCTCCCAAAGCCCGGCTCCTCGCACAGATCGCCGCGAATGACTAACCAAAAGATATTTCGGCAGGTTTCTCGCTGGCTGTTTCATCGTTGTCGCTCGAACCTGGTCCTGCCGCGCGAGTCAGCACCGGTCCTAGGCGACCGCGACGATCCTCTGAACCTCGCTGTGTCGGGCACCTTTGATCTCGCAGCCGAGGGAAAGATGCACACGCCTGAGTTGCGGCCGATCATGCTTTCCTGGCGCGCTCGTTGATGCTCCTGCCGGCAAGCCAAGGGTCAACTGATTCGTCCAACCCGAGGACTTATGTTTCGACAAAGACGAATGAGCGGTCGGCGGTTCCGGCCAGTGTATCAGCAACAGTTCCGTAAGAAAGCTCCTTGCCTGCGCGACGGCTCACGCCGAGAATGATGAGATCGAAACGTCCGCTGCGGGCGTGCCTGAGAATGGCGAGTTCCGGTACGGAAGCCTGAGGTGCAACCTTCTCTACCTCGACCTCATAGAAGGATGCAACCCGATCCAGTTGCTCGAAAGCGGCTCTGTGGGCATTGCCGGTGTCACTGACACGGGAGGGCGAGACGGCCTCCTTCGGGTCGCGGAAATAAACCGCGGTCGTCGCCGCTCCCGTGGCCTTCGCGATGACGAGCGCGAATTCCGCAGCCCTCAAGGAGCGTTCGGTGCCGCTGATCGGCACGAGTATGCGCAAGTTTCGATCCTCTCTTGCGATCATGCCGCGCGACGTGACGATCGCTGTCGTACCACTGAAGGCATCAATCATCGCCGACAGTTTTTCACTATAGTGGGCGCTTTCGCCGCTCGTTGGCTGGATGCCGACAAACATGATGTCATGTCCCTTGTCGGCACTTTCGGCGAGAACGTCTGCCAGCTTGCCGTCCCTGTCGCGGACAGAGACATGGATTGGGTCGTCCTGACCCAGTTCTGCACCCTTTTCCTGCGTCTCGACAGCCATCTCGGCGGTTTCTTTCACGCGCTCGCTAATCTGGCGCGCACGCGGTGTGTCTGTTCTTTCCCGTTCCTGTAAATCGGCCGCAGTCTCGTCCTCCTCCCCGATGTCGAGAACCGTCACCGGCATTTTGCGCAGGGCCGCGAAATGCCCGGATATGCGTGCCGCCAGATCGCTGCTTGCGGAGTGGTCGGTTGCAAGTAGGATCCGCTCGAACTGCGATACGAAGCTCCGCTCTTCGAACGCTTCAAGTTCGAGACGCTCCTTTTCTTCCTTGCGCATCGGAAGGCGCGCGAGCGCCCAGCGCAACGTCGGGGGCATGGCCATCGTCGTTACGACTGCCATCGCGACGATCACGGAAAAAAGCCGCTCGTCGAGCACACCGACGGAAAGTCCAATCGACGCGACGATAACTTCGGTGGACCCCCGAGCATTCATGCCGCATCCCAGCGCGACAGCCTCGGCATTGGAAAAGCCTCCGAATTTGGCCCCGGCAAAGGCGCCACCAAATTTTCCTAGGCTGGCGATCACAATCAGCCCGACCGCCAGAACCATTATCGAGGGATCGGTAAGAACACTCAGATCGGTGTGGAGGCCCGTGAGGCCAAAAAAGACCGGCATGAAGAGAGCCGTCGTCAGTGCCCTGAGCTGCCCCTCGATCTGACGGGTCAGAATGGGCGACTGGCCGACCAAAATGCCCGCGACGAAAGCGCCGAGCACCGTGTGCACCCCAATGGCGTCGGTGACGATCGCCATTGCCCCCATGATTGCGATAATGGCGCTCAAGACAGGAAGATCACTTTTGAACCTGTCATTGGTCCAGCGGATAATCTCGAAGACCAGACGTCGGCCAATGGTGAAGGAGAAGGCCATGAAGAGGACCGTGCCGATGACGCCCTTGGCCAACGTGGTGAGATCGACGGCACCTTCCTTCGCAAGGCTGAAGGTCACGGCGATAATCACCCATCCGATTGTGTCGTCAATGATGGCGGAGGCGACAATCAGCTGACCGACATTGCGGCGCATGAAGTCCATTTCTCGAACGACGGTCGCGACGATCTTGACCGAGGAGATCGACAGCGCCGTACCCAGGAAAAGCGATGTGACAAGTCTTGCGTCGGGGTCGGGCAACAAACTTGCGGGCAGGAATTCGCCGAGGCCGAAGCCAAGCGTGAACGGCACGACGATGCCGGTCAGCGAAACGCCGGCTGCAGCACGGCGAAGCCGGAGCGCCAGCGAAAGGTCGGTCTCCATGCCGGCGAGCAGGAGCAGAAACAAAATGCCGAGCTGTGCCACCGCATCGGTCATGGCCTTTTGCGTGTCGATGTCAGGAAAGATTGCCGACTGGGCGCTGGGGAGGAGAAAGCCGAATACCGAAGGACCGAGCAGGATGCCGCCGATGATCTGTCCCATGATCGAAGGCTGACCGATGCGCACCATCGCCTCGCCGAACAATCTACCGACGACGACCAGGACGACGATCTGGACAAGAAAGAGAGCGTCTGAGGGACCTGAAGACTGGGCTTCGGCTGCACAGGCCGGAAGAGAGCAGCCAATGAGAAGCCAGGCCGTGATTACCGGCAGCTTCCGGGACGGGAACTGCGCGGGCTTTGCGTTGATTGTCATGCGTGAGAATTCCGATGGTGGCTGTCGCTTCGAAACAAACAGGGCGCCTTTGTGTTCCCTCTACGGGAGGCTCTGCCCACAGGCTTGCTCACGACACATGCTGGGAAGGCTGTTCCAGGGAACCCATTCAACCGGGAGGAATTTTCTCAACGAAGGAGAAGCGCTATGAATGAAGGTGAATACACGACCGAGGAGCTTGCTGAGAAGTATCAGATAAGCCCGGAGCAGGCTCTCCGTTATATCGTCCGCTTCGGCGCCGATCGCGTCGATCTCGATCATTTCCTCGCTGCCGCGTCGCGAACAGCCCGCCACCGACCGGGCGACGTAACGCGAACCGCGTCGCAAGTAGCCCTTGGATAGAGGCTCCGCCGGAGCCATGAGCGAAAAAGACACCCAAGGTCCAGACAGGCGTACCGTGCTTGCGGCAGATCGTACGGTCTACGCTGCGGAGCGAACATATGCAGCTTGGATGAGAACGGGGCTAACGGCGCTCGCCAGTGGAATTGGCGCAAAAGCCCTTCTCGCCGAGGTCGTACCGGAATTCCTTATTGTGACGACGGGCACCATTCTCGTCCTGTTCAGCGCCTTCTGCTTCATCGTCGCTGTAATCAGGGAGTTCCGCCCTGGCCCGCCACCGCCAGAACCAGATGTCAGGAAGATCCCGAGCACAGTGCTTCTGGTCGTCAGCGGCTTTCTGGTCATAGTATCGCTTGCAGCATTGGTGGGCGTCTGGTTCGGACGATCCGGGGCGATCAGCCAGTAGCAAGCCCGCTCGACAACTGTTGCCGCCGGAGCCCGCACCGCGGTAAGACAGAAACGGAACGCTGCCCAGAAACGGGGCCATGAAACGGGTATCCAGGCCGCATCGCCTTCGGCCGCCAAGGCTAAGCGCATGAAGATCATCGACGATATCGGCTTCGACGGCGTAGAGGCCGGTGCTCTCGCGGACTCGTGGCTCCAGCAGCCCGACACGCCGCTTTACGGCACGAATCTCGATCATGCGGGTGTCCGGGAAGCGCTCGCCAATGCCATTCCTGAACGCCGGCCCGGGTGGTTTGCAGGGTGACGTAATAGCGCGCCGACCTCTAGTCCGCAGCCTGAGTCGAGAGCGCCAAGGCGGCCTCGAACTTCAGACGCATTTCTGTGGCAAGTTCAAATCCCATCCCGGCGTAGAGCGGTCTGCCCGCCTGCGACGAGTGAAGGACGACAGAGTTGCATCCGTGCTTCTCCAGGTGCTCCACCGCCATCCCAACGAGTTTACGGGCTACGCCTCTTCCGCGATAGGCAGGATCGGTAAAGACACTCCAGATATATCCCTCCTTCGAATACTGCGGTTTTAAGACCACTGGATAGCTTTTGGTATTCAGTCGGCAGGAAACGGATCCCACCGGAGCATTGCCATCGAAAGCGATGAAGCTGGCAAGTGCGAATTGAGCGCGCCCGACTTTGAGAAAATCCAGGATGATGTCCCGAGCGTTCGGAAGCAAATTCTCCGAAGGAGTTTCGTAGCTCTCCCAGATAGCAAGATAGTGCGTGGCAATAATCCCGTCATGCTCGGGATGCGCGCGCATGGATTCCAGTGGTTGCGAGGGATTAGCCATTGTGCCTCTCCTTTCTTGGGAACAGAAAGCTCGACAAGCAGTCCTGGTTCCGCACTCGCCAACGGTCCGCGAGTTTCGTATAGACGCGAGCGGAGCCAGGCCACTGTCCGTCGCTGGTGCTGGTTGACGCCCGGGCTAGCCGATCGAGCGGGCGAGAATTTGGAACTGTTGGCCGTCACCTAGGCTGAATTTTCCTCTGGAGCTGCTGGAAAACGCCGCCTGTCCCTTAGATTTCCCACTGCTGAACGCCCATAACGTTCAGCTGAAGAGCAGCTCCTTGACTAACCCGCTGTTCTTCTGAAACCCGCCGGAAGGACCGGCGGATTTCCAAGGTTGTCATTACGTTCCATCTGTCACGCAGCGCAAGCTCGGTGTGGACAGATGCGGTGCGTGCGCCAAGCTCCTGAAAACGACCATTCCGAGCCGGCCTAGGCCGGTACGATAGCGCACCAAGCGCCGCGCCTGCCTAGAATCATGATCAAACACGTGTGGGATCCGTTCCCGCAATCAGAGAACTTGGCCTGCCACCACCCCGGCAGGCCTTTTTTTTCACGAATGGCTGCGCAAACCCAGGTCGATAATATCATCGGTCGGCTCGCTGCGTTGATAAACCTAATGGCTTTCGGAACACTGGAACACGCCAGTAATACTGTTGCGTTGCGCAGCGCCAGGTTGAGACCATTGCCCCGTGTCAACATCCTCCACGAGCATGGTCCAGCCGAGCTAAGGTCTAAGATGTTGATCGATCCATCGCAACATTTCGCTTTAGGCCCGCGCGCCAGGGCCGAAATCGTGCTCGATTTACGCACTCGCACGGCAATTGCAACGCACTGGGACTTACACTGAAGTGCCCACAAACATTTGAGGAGCCTCGGGAAGAAGGGGCGCCTTGGCGCCCCTTCAACATCATGCTGCGTTCTTTTCACCCTCGATCTGAAGGGGCGCCTGCGTGTCTCCGCCGCCTCCGATCGCGATCTTTCGCGGCTTCATAGCTTCTGGAACCTCCCGCTTCAGCTCGATGGTAAGCAGGCCGTTCTTGAGGCCAGCGCTTTCCACGCGCACATGATCGGCAAGTTCGAAGCGACGATCGAAGGAACGTCCTGCGATGCCGCGATGAAGATATTCGCCTTGACCGGCTTCCTCCGCCTTCTGGGCTTTCACGACCAGGACATTACGCTCCTGCATGATATCGAGATCTTCCGTTCCGAAGCCCGCGACCGCCATCTGAATGCGATAGCTGTCCTCACCGCTCTTGACGATATCGTAAGGCGGCCAGGTTTCGATGGACTGCAAACGCTGGGAGTTTGCCAGAAGATTGAAGACCCGATCAAAGCCGATGCTGGACCGGAACAAGGGTGCGAAGTCGAATTCGTTTCTCATGACCAAAACCTCCGTAAAGCGAGTTGGAATGAAGGAGCCAATTCCGTCGGCTCCGCCCTGTCGACCCCTCATCAGGCGGCCGACGCAAATTGATCTGGTTTGCCCGATTTTCTGATTCAAGACCCCTAGCCGAAAAATTTTCTGCTGGCTGGCTTGCCCCCCTTGAACGGCGAAATTGGTGCAACAATCTCATTTGCACCTGGAGATTTTCACTCCCTTGCTGAAGGTTTTTAGGAGGCAAAGACATGCCAATCGAAAGGAACAGATCTCGAAAAGCATCAACATGCGACGCGGTGTCTGCGCGCCGTCTCAACACGCAGCAGCGCTACGACCACCCGCGTGACGTGCTCGCCACAGCTCTTGATAAGAGCGAGAAGCGAGCCATTCTGGCGTCCTGGGCGTCAGATCTCTTCGCGGTGGATTCGCGGCCCGACCTTCGGCTGCCCCCGGGCGTCAGAGAGCCTATCCGCTGCCAGGATATCCTCGACGCGCTGATGGCTGTAGACGACCATATGTGGGGCGAGGACGGCGCGGCTGATGTCAGCCGCAAACATGCATGGAGGCCGTGATGACCACAAGGCAGAAAGGTAGGCTGACAGCCAGTTCCGAAGGCGCCTGCCAGATAGGCGCACGTATGATGGTGGCCTCCAGATATGCCGAATGTCTTCATCGCCTCGCACGCCAGGCCCAACGAGCCGAGCTGTCAGAGCTGGCGGAGAAGCTTGGCGACGTGGCGCGCACCATCGAAGCGATATCGCAAGAGATCGCGTTCGGCGATCAAGGTGCGCTTGTTTTAGGGAGGGCTGGTCGTTTGATCGGAACCGCCGAGGCGCTGGTGGAGAAGTCGGCTCGCCAAGGTCTTTTTCACTGAAAGTACTGAGGCGACGCGGCGGCTGGTAGATAGTTCGCCTACATGATGGCAGTCAGTGTTCCTGGCCTCCCTGAGAGCCGTGGATTAGTGCGGTTCGATCGGAGAGCTCGACCGGCGATCGTTTGAGCGCGATCACGCCAAAATCGGATTCAGCAGTTTGCGCGGACGTTGGTTCCAAAGGCATGCGCTAACGCAGGATGTCTTCCGACCATACCGGGACAATGAGCGTGCGCACGCCCGTCAGGCGCCGGATCTTCATGGAGCCGAATTCGCTCCCATGCGGGATGTGAAGGGTCATTCGCAGATATATCTTCTTGCCGCAGCCTTCGCATTTGAACCTGCCGAGCAGCCGGTCGAGGGACAGGTTTCCACACAGCGTCTCAAGATCACCTGGTAGGTAATTGTGAGTGACCCGGCAGAAGTCGCAGGTGACGACAATGATTTGTCCCTGGGCGGCCGCTGCTCTTACCGTCCAAGACCGTAGCCTTTTGAGCGGATGAATCTCAGGCATCGCCGGCCTTCACCGTGATGAGCTTCCAGCCAGCCCTTGGCGGTATTCCTCCGCCCGCGGCGACGCGAAAATTCAGTTCGATCTGAGCCGCCTTGCGCGCTTCCCTTATGGTCGGGGCCCAGACTGAGACCAGAAACTTGCCGGTCTTGAACGTGTATTTCGTTTTTGGCGGGCGGGCGCCAACCTGATGTCCGGCGCGAAAGCAGCGCCGCGCGAAATCTACATCATTGTTTTGGCGAAGCTTGAGGGGTTGAAGCTCCCACCATGCGTCGAACGCGGTCTTTCTTTTGGCGCGCTGTTGAATCTTGTCGAGTATCGCGGCCTCCTTCTGTCATCTAGAATGTTTCCTATTTGTTCCACGTCCGGGCAAGTGTCAACAACGTTATAAAGCGGCGATAGCCCAAAGGGCTTATCAGCCCTGCACGCTCAGACGGTCGCCCGAAAAGGCTTCTTCCAGATTTCTGTCGTGGACCAGGGCGAACGCGGAGATATCGGCTTCCTTGGCCGCGAGAAGCAGCGCCTGTGTCAGCTCCTCCGGGCTTGTTGCGCCGATAAGAGCGTCGGCGCAGGCTTTGATGGCGACAACATAGTCCTCGCCGTCGTCCAGGGGCCAGTCCTGCATGAGAATTCGCGCCACATCGGCCAGTGTGCGAAGGACAACGAAGGGTCGCTCGTCGCGGAACTTCAGTCCGACCGGCGCAAAGGCCGAATATTTATTCGCTGCCATGCCTTCACCCATGTATTGAAAGCAACTTTATACACGAGGATACGAGCGGCGTATGTCACATAGTTAAAACAACGTTAATTTGCTGAGAGAGTTACAGGAAACCCGTTGGAGCCTCTGCCGCAACCTTGCGATCAGATCCTGGCTGTCTCGATACCGGTCAACCGATCGTCGCGGCTGTTCCGAACCTGTGTCTGCGATCGAGGCGTAAGGCTGGGCGAGATCACCGCGGATAGCCGGTTCTTCAACAAAGCCGGTGATCCTCGGCGTAACATCAATTCCATCAGGGACATGTTGTCGATGAGGACAACTGTCGGCTGCTCACCGCCTGCTCAAGCGTTCGGCGCCAAGGCAAAAAAGCGACACCCTGCTCTTTCCTCGCCGGCCCAGATGACATTTGCCCGCGCCAGCGTTGGCTCGTCCTTGGGGTTTCAGGTGCCAGCGGTCGGGAACCACGGGCTTGCGTCGTGGTTGGGGGGACCATGCCTTATTTGATCGAGATCCTGCTGCCCATCATACGCTCGCGTCGAAGCCGCACAAATCTTCAGACGGTGCGCGACGAACTTACCGAGAGGTTTGGTGGAGCGACGCTCCATGTTAACGCCCCAGCAGAAGGCATCTGGGAGAATGATGGCTACCTTGAACGCGACCATATCGTTGTGGTTGAGGTCATGACCAGCGACATCGATCACGCGTGGTGGCATTCTTACCGCCAGGATTTGGAACTTCGCTTCCGCCAACAGGAGGTCGTCGTCAGAGCGACGCATATAGACCGCCTCTAGACCGATAGCCCGAAAGAAAAGGAAAAAAGGAGTTCACCTGCTCGCACCTGCGCGGCATAAGATGGCGTCAGAACAAGACACCACCATCGTTGCCGGTTCGACCTCGAGCGTCTCGAAATCTTCCGAGGGCGCTCGACCTCGAGGAAGGGAGCGGCCCTCTCACCCCGCGCAGACCGTCAACGCAGAGACCGGCGGATGCCGCTGCGGAGGTTTGCGCGATGTTGGGTGGCAAGCGTTATATGGAAGGTCCGACCTCATACCACAAGCCTTGGACCTCGGCAGTACGATAGCGGACGAATGATCTCGATGCCCTGAAACAAACGGTAATTTTTCCCCAAGCCAGCCGTCTGAAAGACCAACTTACCGAGGCCGGCGTGGTTAACACATGCGCAATACCCGGCTTTCCCTCATCGGCGCGGCCACGACCATTCACGATATTGAAGGAAACACACGAACCGAATATCGCGTTCACGGCGGGTGCGTTGGGCATGTCAACAGACGAGCACCTCAATCATCTTAACACCGCGGTCTTTATCGGCAATAACAGCCACGCGTGGTTCGTCGGGACGTGACAGAGGCCACGAGATTTTGGCAAGGGTAGCTTTGTAGTGGCAGTCAATCGTTGGCTCGGCGTCTTCAAGAAGCCGCTTGTGATCGCGCATCGGGGCGGCGCCCTGCTGGCGCAGGAAAACAGCAGGGCAGCTTTTCGCGCCGCCGAAAAGGCAAATGCAGATGCGATCGAAACCGACGTACGCATTACCCGAGACGGGATCCTCGTGAACTTTCACGACGCTGACCTGCAGCGGCTCTGTGGCGATCGACGAAGCGTGGCCGAGATCGATTTCCGCACGTTGAAATCCCTCGTTCCGGCGATCATGACATTGGCGGAGGCGATAGCTTCTTCCGCGCCACTCGGATTGCTGCTTGATGTGAAGCTGATGGACAGGACGTATCTGCCTTCAATCCTCGCGGAAATCTCTCGCGCTGACGCGGCTGGGCGCACTCTCCTTGGACTTCGTGACATCGCTCTTGTCAAAGCAGCCCGAGACACCGCAGCCGACATTGCGATACTCGCGCTTGCAAGCGATCCGGAGCTGCACCAAAGCGCCGCGCAGGCGGGCGCCAATTGGTTTCGTCTGTGGCAGGGCGAACTGTCTCCGGGACGTGCGGCTTCGATCAGAGGCGCTGGCATGCGGCTTGCGGTCATGGTGGGGCAGCCGCGTGATGTGCCCTTGCCGGAGTATCCGCGCTACCCTGTCGGCCTGGTCGATGCGGAGGGATTGAAGCAAATCGCCATTGCAGACCCGGACGCGATCATGCTCGACGACCCGCATCTCCTCACCCGACCATGAGCACAGACATCCGTAAATGTCAGCGCCAATCTGGCTGACCAGGGCGGTGAGTGTCGACACAGCGTCGGTCAAACATCCTATCGGCTTTTGTACTAAGGTCGCGGTGAAATCCGAGGAACGAATGCACCCAAATAGCCGCGCCGGGCCGCTCCCTCTGCCAGAGCCTCCGCGCGCCTCGCCGTTTTCGCTGAGACAGGCGTAGGCATGCTCGCGTGCTGACCGATTCGAGTTCAATCCTTTCGCCATGCAACAGTCCAGGAGGTGGCAAGGCGCTGACATAGTCCCGCCACAGAGCTCGTCCTAATAGTGCTTGTTTAACAAGCGGATGAGGATTATGAGGCTTCTTGCTATTCTGGTCGCCACTCTCTTGCTGAGCGCCGTTCCGTCAGACGCTCAGGTGTATGCGCCTTACGACGGATATGATGACTATGGCGGCTACGGATACGACGAGCCGTACAGCCCGTACCTACCGCCGCCGATATACGAGCCACGTCCCCGCTACCGAAACCTGGCGCCAAACCGGGCGCCCATCACCAGATCGACAGGATCGATCGTGATCGTTACAGGTCAACACGCTCTCTATTACACCACACCGTGGGGAGAGCAGTACGTCTATCCGATCGCCGTGGGTCGTGAAGGCAAACAATGGTACGGAACGACCCGGGTCGTCTCGAAGAAAGAACATCCGGAGTGGCGACCGACTTCGAGCATGCGTCAGAAGAACCCAAAGCTGCCTGCGGTCGTCAAACCTGGCCCGAACAATCCTCTTGGCACGCGCGCGATATATCTTGCCGATGGGCTGCTACGCATCCACGGAACCAACGACCCCTCGTCCATTGGGACCAACGCGTCGAGCGGTTGCTTTCGGATGTATCGCCAAGACGTAGAGGAGCTCTACGAGATGGTGCAGCCGGGGACACAGGTTATCGTTCACCGTTGATCTTACGTAACCGGTGCTATCCCCACATTGACTTTTGTCGCCTATTCAGTGATCGGCGTCCCAGGAACTGCGTTTACGGAGGGCTGCAGCGTCGCCTCAAGAGTGGCCAACTCATCCTAATATGTTTGAACAAGCTTAGCGCCTCCCAATCACAATCTTGGTTTGGAGTCGGCGGCCCCGCATGTTGAGATAAACACGGCCGTTCGCGCATCGAAAACCCAAGCCAAATTTCAAAACTTCCGTGCATGTGTCAGGGTTATCTCCGTCGCCCATAAATTTTTCGACGGTGCTCATGAAAGGTTGAACATTGTAATAATCGTTTTCCCAGCTCAATTCGCGACCATCCCGGAGGTCCTCCTCGTCGAGATCATAACTCAACAGGACGCTGATGGGCCGATGCCTTCGTCCTTGACCCGCATTGCCTTGCAGGGTTTGAAGCCGGCGCCCTAGGATCGCCAGCAGCAAACGGCCTTGGGGCACTAGAAGAAGACGATGTCGTTCATCCCTATTGGTGTCACAACAGTTACATTGCTCTGTAGCGGCAGCGGCCGGACGTTTTACTGCCGCGGAACCAGAGCACGAAAAACTGCCTGGACGAACCTGGCAAGCCGTCTATCCTTCTCGCGCAGCGCACGGGTAAGCCAGGCTCGGTCCCATGGCAAGGCTGGCGCTCACATGGTGCTCGCTGTCATTCTGACCGAGCGTCCCGCAACGAGACGACCGCGGTCGACGTCGATCAGGTCGCCGTCCCCGGGCTCGATAGGACATAGTTCTGAAGTGGCGCAGTCAAGATAGTGTGTCCGCCGTCGTGCTCATCCATGCCCGATGACGTTCCTCATCCAGGTGGGCACTCATGAAAAACGCCTTCGTGGCCGGGATGGCATCCTCGTGCCGGATTGCACGCTCATACGCGGCGACGGTATCGTCCTCGTTCGTTTTAATCGCCTTAAGGATGGCGACATCGCCCATAATTTCCGCGAGAGCGATCTTGCCAGTCGTCAGCATCTTCTTCAAATCGCCTCCGGTAGGCGCCTGCACACCCAACTCGCGGGCCATCTCGGTAAGCACCTTAAGGTGTTGTAGATGGTCCTGTTTGAATATTGCGATTTGTGCGCCGAGCTCCTTGTTGTCAAGCCGAGCCATGCAGGACTCGTAGACAGCGATCGCGTCGTGCTCAAGAGAGATAAGATCCGTTACCAGCTCTTCGATACTGGATTCCTCGCCGACCATCGTGACCATGTTGCTTCCTCTTTGCGATGTTTCCCCGCACCAATGGTCGAGGGGCATCGATGTTCCCCAAATTCGGGGAACTGTCCGCTGCCGTACGCATATCACTTCGTGCGACGTGACTGCTCGCCACTCCCCGCGATCATTAAGGCGAACCGAGAACCGACAGGCGAAAACGCGCAGGGGAACAATTATGTGAAGCAGCCATTATCTTCTCGAACGAGAGGAGGCTCGATGTTCGTTCTGCTGACAATCTTGAGCGCCCTGATTGCCACAATGTTCGCGGCCTCGGTTGTGGCGACCATTCATGAACTGAAAAGGGATAGTGCCGGCAAACGGCCATCGCGTGGCGCACTTCCATGGTAACATCGCCAGCAGCCTGCCGAGCCTATAAACAGCTACACTGAAGAAGGTTAAGTTCTTTTCCACACGCCGACGTCTGCGCGAAAATCCATCAAGCGTCGTTACTGGTCGTAGTGCTCAAGCACCTGTTTAACAGTCGGCCACCCTCACCGATTTCGCTGCGAAACATCTTACCCCAGGCCCTGATCGACAACCATGTCGCGAAATCGATCGACGTTGCGGAACAAACTGATCGTATACAAGTCTTTATGACGGGATCGCGTGGCGGGCCTGTTCTCGCCCATTCCTCTGTTCGCGCTGAGGCCGCGCGGTCCCACCAAGCACCTCCAGCTCAACCACGCTGCAAGGCGTTTTCACACGACATTTTGTAACCATGGGCTACTTCTCGTTCAGGGCCTCCCGCGGATCGTATCGCTGTGGGTGTTGGGTCATGGCATTCGACACCTCAACCGGAATTGGGTAGGTCATCGTCATCTTCTAGATTGCCGACGACTGTTGTGGTCGGTTACTCATAAGCCATCGCAATAAAAGTGACGTGCAATGCAGAAGGCGAAACGATTTATCCAGCAGATGAATCCGAAGCATCTCATCACGGCTATGGGTGCGGCTCCGGCGGCATGTTCACAAGTTGAGCCTCTTGAGACGCCGCTCGCACGGGTGCCGCTGGTTGCGCCGGTGGCCGATCAAGCAGTGATTGCAAATACCGTCGGACGTGGTCCTGTCGGCGCAACCGCGCTGGCCTGGGCCAATCCGTCAACGGGCAGCGTGGGTGTCATTGAAGAGATCGATGCCAGCATCGACGGCCGGAATGGATGCCGCGGTTTTGTGACCAGCCGGCAATCGCTCGACGGGATAACGCGCTTCAACGGCTTTGCCTGCCCGTCCGGTGACAGTTGGAAACTCACTGACCGAGAAGGGTCGATTTCAGCTAAGCCCAATCTCTCTGGTCACTCTATGACTGTCTACTTGGTCAGGTCGTTCTTTTAATCCCGGAATCGAGCCGCGATCCCGGGACCCATCTGGTCTATCAAGCGTTTCCTCGTGGTTTGCATGGAGCACTTCATGGACCCGCGAACGAAATCCGACCGCCTGTCGCCGCAATCCCGTAGAGAAGTCACTGTGCCGAGGCCGATTTCGGATCACGGTGTTATCGGCGATCTCGCCACGATGGCGTTGATTGCCAAGGACGGTGCCATCGATTTCATGTGCTGGCCGAATTTCGACAGCCCGACGATTTTTGCGGGCCTTCTCGATCCGGAGCGCGGCGGTGTCTTCGAACTTTGCCCCGAGATCGAGGACGCGCGGGTGACGCAGCAATATCTCCCGGATACGAACGTCTTGCTCACGCGTTGGATGGGCAAGGATGCAAGTGCCGAATTGACTGATTTCATGGCTGTAAGGGACAGCGACAGCGATAGTCCGACGACGGTTGGGCGCCGGCTTCGGGCGACACGTGGCGAAGTTCTCTTTACGATGCACTGCGCACCGCGTTTCGACTACGCCCGCGAATCGGTGGCGCCCGATGTCGACGAAACCGTTGCGTTGTGGCGGCCGTCGCAAGCTCAAGGCTTCCGCCTCTCCGCGAACTTGGCGCTCACGGCCGATGCTACCGCCGTCCGCGCCAGCGGTAGGCTCGTGGCCGGTGAAACGGCCGATTTCATTCTTTCGAGCATCGATGACGGGCAAATCGCGATCCCGGAGATCGATGATTTCGAAAATGCGACCATCGCCTTCTGGCAGGATTGGGCCGCGAAATCCACGTATCGTGGCCGCTGGCGGGAAATGGTCATCAGATCCGCCCTGTCGCTGAAATTGATGACGTCGCGGCGTCACGGCTCTATCGTCGCTGCGGGAACGTTCGGCTTGCCGGAAGCGCCCGGCGGCACTCGAAACTGGGACTACCGCGCAACCTGGATCCGCGATGCTTCCTTCACCGTCTATGCCTTAATGCGCCTCGGCTACAGGCAGGAGGCTGAAGCCTTTAATTCCTGGATCGGCAAGCGCGCCATGAAATGTGGCGCCGGTGGCAAACTCGACATCATGTATGCCGTCGATGGCAGCCAGGTGCCTGACGAGATCAGCCTGGATAGCCTGTCCGGTTATGGAAGGTCACGTCCCGTGCGGATCGGCAACGGGGCAGCAGAACAGTTCCAGCTCGATATATATGGCGAGCTAATGGATGCGATCTACCTGAGCAACAAATACGGCCACGCTATCTCGCACGATGGCTGGAACGGCGTGCGCGAAGTGATCGACTACGTCTGCCAACATTGGCGAGACGCGGACGCCGGCATCTGGGAAATGCGGCGCGAGCCGCAGCACTTTCTCCATTCCCGGCTGATGTGCTGGGTTGCCGTTGACCGTGCAATCCGACTTGCGAGCAAACGATCTCTTGCCGCGCCCTTCAGCAAGTGGATCGATGTCCGCAACGATATATACGAGGATATCTGGGCGAACTTCTGGAACGAGGAGAAAGGGCATTTTGTCCAGACCAGGGGTGGAGATAGTCTAGATGCTTCCCTGTTGCTGATGCCGCTGGTGCGCTTTGTCAGCGCAACGGATCCTCGCTGGCTCGCGACCCTCGATGCCATTGGAAAAACCTTGGCCGATGACGGCGTGGTTTATCGCTACAAGAACGCGGATGGGTTGAGAGGCAGGGAAGGCGCATTTTCAGCTTGCTCTTTCTGGTATGCTGAATGCCTTGCGCGAGCCGGGGACGTGAAGACGGCCCGCCGCGTGTTTGAATCCGTCCTCAATTACGCCAATGATCTCGGACTCTACGCAGAGGAATTCGATGTTCGCGGAGATCTGCTTGGCAATTTCCCGCAAGCGTTCACGCATCTGGCCCTAATCAGTGCAGCCTATTATCTCGACCGCGAACTTGACCGGCGCAACGATCAGGAATGGCGACCGTAAGATGCGCTGGTTCGCCGCTCTGCCAGTGCAGCAATCCAGGCAGCTACGCGGGGTGTCTTCGTTTGGGGCCGTCGCGTTTCCGTGAGGACCGCCCGGCTTCTTGGCGGCGATGGATTTTGCGATTTCACCGCACGTATGGACAAAGCTCCAGCGGTCGTTGACTTGGAGCAAGACGGTACCAAGCACCGGGCGATACCCGTCTATAAACCTGAGAAGGCCCTCGCCGAACGTTTCGTCCCAAGCTGACCCTTCCAGTTCGCACCACCCGGCAACCTTGTTCGCGACGATGACGCTCCCCTTGTTGATCTTGCTCTTGCGAGCGTACGAGGTCATGACCGTGTGTCAGCGAGCGTATCGCCGGACGAAGAACTGGAAGCTCTCCGCGCCGAGGTACGCAGGCTGCGGGAGAGCGTTGCCGAGATCGGTTCGGCGTCCGCCCGCGTCCTGCGCGCAAGAAGCGAAGGCCTGGTGGATGATGCCCGCGCCCGAATTAGGGTACACCCTTTCGGCGCTGTGGCCTGCACCCTCATCGTGGGTTTTTACTCGGCAGGATATGAGGTTTTGCCATGAACAAGACCGCTATAATCGAGCTTGGTTACCGCACACGAGGCGATCCCAGGGCGCGCGTCGATTGGTCGTTCGAGCGTGTGCTCGAAGGGAACCAAGGTCAGGCTCTGGAAGTTTGACATAGATACGTCACTACGACAAAAATGAAAGCTGGTGGAGATCCCGGTGAAGAAGTCAAACCAATCGGAGACAAGCAAGAAGAGTATACCAGCCTCTAGCGCCCCATCAAGGAAAGCGAGCAACAGAATTGGCTCCGCGGCCTCACGAGAAAGGAGAGGCTCTTGCCGATCGGAAATACCGAGATAAAAAGAAGACCAGACGTTGATGGAATTGCTCAACCAGGATCGTGACGACTGGATCGCTAGACGGGCATACGATCTATGGGAACATGCCGGGCGGCCCTTTGGCCACGAAGCCGATCATTGGGATCAAGCTTCAATCGAATATGACTTGGCCAATCCCTTGCCCGCCAAGAAAGCAGTGACTGATGAAGGGTCGCGCCGACTGACGATCCTTCGTTGACTTTGTTTATTGCCACGCGAAAGCTGCGCGGCGAGCCAGCAGGAACTCAGAGAGCGACCTGCTGCGGCCGACGGCACGGGACGGGCGGGGGCCGATACCGCACGCCGACTGCGCACAGAAACGAACCAGGTTTGATGGATCGTGGTTCGTCCAATGTGGTTCCCAGCCTCAGTTCTGAGCGCCTCCTCCCTCCAACGGGATCCTCGATTGAGAAGGTCCTGCAGGAGCAGGGTCGGTTAGCTGACCCTGCAGCAACGCAACCCAAGCAAACACGGCTCCCACAAAAATGGCCGCGATTGCGACTGCCCAGAGCGAGCGGGCTGTCCCGGCTCGCCCCCCACGCTTTCCTTGAGCTTCATATTCGGTTGACCTCTTTGTTGATCCGTAAGGGTCATTGTCCGTCATGTCACTCTCCTGAAATCCATGCCGGCAAGAGGGTCAATAGGACGAGCGGCTGGTGTTCCCGAGGGTCCGCTCATAATCCTCCGCTTGCATCTTTTCTTCGTCTTGCGCGCTTGTCCGTTGCCAGCCAAGACGCCTGGATGACGCGATCCGCACATCCCTGCTTTAAGCAACCGATCCAGCTTCGGCTTTTCGGGCGGAGCATTTGCATGGTCGCTCGCGGCCGACAATGAGAAGGAAACTCGTCCTGCGTCGAAAGGATGCTGTACGGCTCCGTACAGTGCTGGCGAGCCGGATTCAAAGAGCGACAAGGTCGAACAGCTTGTCAGATCCGGGATGGACACCGATGTTCAGGCACGAAACGCGAGCTCATCGGACGCGGTGGTGAAGCGGAGCACCGGACGCCACGAAGGAACGCTGTCTTCCAATTGGAGACATTGGTCCTGCCAGATAATCAGTTCAGAGGCGTCTAGTCCCCGCCTCAGCGAAGTTTGCACTGGCCGCTGGGGATATTCGTTTCGAAGAACGGGCGGTCCACTTGTTGATCTGCCCTCACCCGCTTTGTGGACGCGATTCGCTGCCAGCGGCGAAGCATACCGCGACTAGCCGCACTTGAGGTGAAGCATGCGGAGCACCAGTCGAAGCATCGTAACGGAAACTCATCCTCGTGCTTCTTGTTCGTGCCGGACGAGAGCGAAGAAGAAGATCGACGATCGACAAGCCGTGCCTTTCGCCACGGCAAAAAGCTATGCGCCGTCAGCCTGACGACGACGGCACGACAGCACGCAAATGCGAACTTGGACGCGATCGCCACAAGTGAGTCATATGTTTTACGGCAATTGCCGGTGTAAATGAGAAAGGGAGCAACCGATGCTGAAAGACATACGCTTATCTGGCGGGATCGCAGCGATCATAGTCAGCCTCGCGGGCTGTGCTGCGCAGCCGACGACAAGCTCGCCTGCTGGCATGCGACCGCTTCCCTCACCTACGGGGGCAAGGTTGTCCACTCCCGCTATAAACCTGGAACCGTGGTAAAGAATTCCTTCCTGGGCGAATTTGGATATCGTGTATTCGAACGCTACGTCGTACAGCCTGACGGAACGCTGAAACTCACATACCAGATGACTGGCCCCGATTTCCTGTGGGACTAATTCCGTTCCTGGTGCGCCGCTGATGAGGGCGCGATCGTGTTCTGCAAAGCAGGGCATCGGCGTCAAGCTTGTCTTATCGCAGCGCATTAGCCCATGGAGGCGACTGGTGCGGCACCGGCAGCCGGTGCAAATCCAGTCGCTCCGGGTCAATAGCGAGCCCAGGTCAAGTTTCCTGAAGATGATCGTGTTCCACATGGCACGCTGGACAGTCGGCGATTAAATGATCATCGCCCAAAGCGGCGCCCGGCCTGTCTTCGTGCCTGCCTCGGCTCCGCGAGGGCCATCGATTTGCCACTATCATCTGGAGATTGGCCTGGTAGCCTCATCCTGGCCCGCGCACGTCTCCCCCGTGGCGGGCATCTTTCATTCGAACTATTCAGGATCTCTGGCCCCCGCAACCATTTGGTCATTTTGGGTTGGGAAGCGGTGGTGGATCAGCCCACTGGTGCGTGGCGTTTCCAGCCCCAGCTCGAACTAGCCAGATTTGCGGAACTTTTTCGGCCGTTGGCCGGCTGCTTGGAAAAGTGAGTGCAGATTGGGTCGGCCAAAGGGAACGGGAGGACGCGAAAGTACCGGCGGTTGGTCGGTTCATCAACGACCTGGGGCAGCCATTCACGCCGCTCCTGCGCCATGAGATGCGGCGCCCTCTTCCGCCAAGAAGAGGGCGAAAGTCATGTTCACGCTCACCGAAAGGCAGGATCATCTCGCATCTCGTTCCCTCTTGAGATCAGCGCGTTGCCTCCCGACGAACTCGATAAGTACCCATTTGAGTCGAGGCCGCCACTTGATCATCATCATAGACGAAGAACGCACCCCTCTCGTGCGACAGGACGACGACAGGCCGCTCTTCGAGAGGCTGTTGTTGTGAGAAGCCTAGCTCACCTCGAGGACTAACAATACGGACGGATCGGGGATTAAAGCGAGCCTCGATCGCGATGTGCTGCGGTTTGCGGAACAAAATCAACCTTTGCACGCTTCTGGTAGCGAGGTCGCCGGCCGGTCAGCCGGAACGGGCAGGGATGCACGACGCTGTTCAAGGCTTCGTCGCTACGAAGCGCCAGTTGAGATCCTGCCTGTCCTTGCCGATCCGCGCCGATCTGTCCTCCGCTTTAGAGGCGGACGACGAATTCGTAAGGGGAATACAATGGCCAGCGACAAGCTCTCGACCTACAAGCAAAAGCGAGACTTCAAGAAGACGCAGGAGCCGAGCGGCCAGGCCAACCTGAGAGCATCGAACCGGAGGCGCTTCGTAATCCAGAAGCACGATGCCACGCGTCTGCATTACGACCTTCGCCTCGAGCTGGACGGGGTCTTCAAATCCTGGGCAGTAACGAAGGGACCCTCTCTCGATCCGCAAGACAAGCGGCTGGCTGTCGAGGTAGAGGACCATCCCCTCGATTATGGGGACTTCGAGGGAACGATCCCCAAAGGCCAATATGGCGGCGGCACGGTGATGCTATGGGATCGCGGCTATTGGGAGCCGGAGGGCAACAAGAGCCCGCAACAAGCTCTGGCAAAAGGTGATTTCAAGTTTTCCCTGGAGGGCGAACGTCTTCGTGGCAGCTTCGTGCTGGTGCGCATGCGCAACGACCGTGACGGCGGCAAACGGACCAACTGGCTGCTGATCAAGCATCATGACGGTTTTTCTGTCGACGAGAATGGCGCCGCCGTGCTCGACGACAATGAAACCTCGGTCGCCTCTGGCCGGGCAATGGCAGCGATTGCTGCCGGCAAGGGAAGAAAACCGAAGCCGTTCATGGTGGAAAGCGCTGACGTGCAGGCGGATGCGGTCTGGGACAGCGACCGGGGTCTGGCGGCCGAGGAGCGCGCCACCGACCCTAAAGCCAGACGGCAGACAAAGGCGACAGAGATAGCAACGTCATCCATTTCACCAACGTCAAACATGCCTGACTTCATTTCGCCGCAGCTATGCGAAACACGCGAGCGCCCACCTGGCGCTGCCGGGTGGATCCACGAAATCAAGTTCGACGGCTACCGCATCCAGATGCGGGTCAATGGCGGCGACGTTACGTTGAAGACACGCAAGGGCCTGGACTGGACAGCAAAGTACCCGGCGATCGCCGGATCCGCCTCGGGTCTTCCTGATGCGATAATCGACGGTGAAATCTGCGCTCTCGATGAAAATGGTGCACCCGATTTCGCAGCACTTCAGGCAGCGCTATCTGAGGAAAAAACAGACGAACTGGTGTTCTTTGCCTTCGACATGATGTTTGAGGGCGAGGAAGATCTGCGCGAGCGTCCCTTGAGCGAGCGGAAGAGCCGCCTGCAGAGAGTGCTCATCGACGCCGGCGAAGATCCGCGGCTGCGTTTCGTCGAACATTTTGAGACTGGCGGGGACGCGGTCTTAAGATCGGCATGCAAGCTTTCCCTTGAGGGCATTGTCTCGAAACAGGCCGAAGCTGCTTATCAATCGGGACGCACCGAGACCTGGGTCAAGTCAAAGTGCCGCGCCGGGCACGAGGTGGTCGTTGGCGCCTATGCAAAGACAAACGGCAAATTCCGCTCGCTGCTTGTTGGTGTCAATCGGGGCGACCATTTCGTCTATGTGGGACGTGTAGGGACGGGATATGGTGCAAGCAAGATCGAGACGCTTCTGCCCAAGTTGCGCGCATTGGAGACGAACCGATCGCCATTTTCCAGCATGGGTGCGCCGAAGAAGGACGCGGAGATTGTCTGGGTGAAGCCGGAGTTGGTGGCCGAGATTGAGTTTGCCGGCTGGACCGCCGACGGGCTTGTCCGGCAGGCGGCCTTCAAGGGTCTTCGTGAGGACAAGCCTGCGACGGAGGTCGTCGCCGAGAAGCCCGCCGCGCCCGATAAGGCAGGCACTCCCGATCCAGCGACATCTGCCAAGCCGAAACAAGAGGCCAAGCGCCTCCGCAAAGGTGGCAAGGAAGATGTCATGGGCGTTTTGATCTCCAACCCCGACAAGTCGCTCTGGCCGGACGCCAACGACGGCGAACCGGTGTCGAAGGCCGATCTCGCCCGCTATTACGAAGCGGTCGGTTCCTGGATGATCGAGCATATCAAGGGACGGCCGTGCTCGATAATCCGTTCGCCGGATGGCATTGGCGGCGAGCAATTTTTCCAGCGCCACGCGATGCCCGGCACCTCGAATCTTCTGGAGCTGGTCAAGGTGTTCGGCGACAAGAAGCCCTATCTCCAGGTCGATCGGATCGAAGGCCTGGCCGCCATTGCCCAGATCGGCGGGGTCGAGCTGCATCCATGGAATTGCGAACCTAGGCAGCCGGAAGTACCGGGCCGCCTTGTCTTTGACCTCGATCCTGGCCCGGATGTCTCCTTCGCGACCGTTGTCAAGGCAGCTCGCGAAATGCGCGACCGACTAGAAGAACTCGGGCTCGTCAGCTTCTGCAAGACAACTGGGGGTAAGGGATTGCACGTCGTCACGCCGCTTGCCGTGCCGAAAGGCAAGAAGCTGATCTGGGCCGAGGCAAAGGGATTTGCCCATGACGTCTGCCTGCAGATGGCTCGCGACAATCCAGAACTCTACCTGATCAAGATGGCGAAGAACCAGCGCAACGGCCGCATCTTCCTCGACTATTTGCGAAATGACCGGATGGCGACCGCCGTCGCTCCTCTGTCGCCACGGGCGCGGCCAGGCGCTACGGTGTCGATGCCGCTGACCTGGAGCCAGGTCAAAACCGATCTCGATCCGAAACGTTTTACCATCCGCACCGTGCCGACGCTGCTTGCCAAGACGAATGCCTGGCAGGACTATTGCGATGGGCAGCGATCTCTCGAGCAGGCGATCAAGCGACTGGCAAAGGCGACGAGACAGGCCGCTTGACCAGCGGCCGGTCGCCGACCGGCAGGAGGATCCCAAGATGATGGCGAACATCATGCAACGATCGAGATGGTGGAGACCTCTGGTGCGGGCACTGGGCCTTGCATTGCTCGGTCTCGGCATCCTCATTCTCATCGAACCGTCGATAGGCGCGTTGTTGTTTGCCGCGCCCATGACCGGTATTGCTGACCCGCTCTTCCTGCGCGCGTTGGCTGCTCGAGATCTCGCAACCGGCTCCTGGCTATTGGCTGCCCCGTCGATCTCGATGCCTGCCGCCACCGTTTCTCTTTTCGCGATTGCCCTGATACCGTTTGCGGACATGTTGCTGGTCCTGTCAGAATGGGGATGGACACTGGCGCTGCTGCCGCACGCAGCCAGCCTCGTTGCCGTCATGATGCTCGCGCTTTGGGGCCGCCATCTCGCCTAGCCAACGGATACAGCATTTGATTGCCAGTGCGCCGGCCGATTTCCAAATGTCGCCCTTCCCAGGCTGTTGCCTGACGAACGTGACCGTGCTCCGGCAAAGGCAGGCCAGTCGTCAGAACTGCCCGCATTCGACCCGCTTGCAGCTTTCGTATTCGAGCTTTGCTGCACAAGATCCCTGTCGGCAACCCTCAGGAGTTCCACGAATTCGGTGATGGTCCGAGTAGAATAGCCGACCGTCAAGACCTGCCATGTCGTATCGGCCATGCTCCCTCCGTGTCCGCTTTAGGCAACCGCAGCCAACACCTCTCCGATAGTTAGCTCACGCTGGCACCCGAACAGCACCGGAAGCCCGCCAACCAGGCCAGGAAACTGGAGGGTTCCTTCGAGGCGCTGTAAGGACAGTAGCCTGTATCCAGTCTGGACTTCGCAGCGATAGTCCCATCTTCAAAGGCAGCAATCAGGTCTTTGACATCGACATCACTGCCTTGACTTTGCGTTTCGCTATCAACGAACTCTTGGAAGACGCAGCGGCATCGATCCGCAAGCACAGCTTCTATACCTCCTCGACAGAAAGAACCTCACGCATCCAACTTGAACAGACCACTGGCGCAAAACCCGTCGACCTTAAAGCCATGGCCAAGTACCCAAAGCGCGTCTGTTTCGATGCTGACATCAAGTGTGATTCGCGCCTCTCATGGGTCTGTCTGGACGTCAATGGAGGCAACGTTTCACCACGGCCAGAAAGAGATCCCCGAGCCGTACTCGTTCTTCCGCGACCATGAACAGGATGTTTTCCAGGCGGCGAGCAGACATCCTCGATCGCTCAGCGCGGCAATGATGCTGTGCCTCTATCAAGATACGGGGGCCGATTGCCGGTTGATATTGGGCAAGAGCGAGGCCCGCCCTGATCAGGAGCGCGCGTGTATCGGGGCGGTGTTCGGCGGCAATAGCGACGCAAAAAGCCTTCACAAGCCCCAGCTTTGGGATGGGCAACTCAATTTCATCGACCACCTGCTTGCGGATATCGTTCGCTTTGACAAATCGGAGGTACTCATCGACAAGAGCATTAGCCCGCTCGAGTTCACCAAGCGCGTCAATATCGCCGACGGCGCGATGATAGTCTCCTTCGATCGTCAGGCGCATAGCGTTCTCCTTTTGAACGGAAACGCTGAAAACTGCCGTTGGTTCATTCGCGCTCGCGCTGCGATGTCTATCGAGGTGCGCGTTCTGATATGGACCCACTCTTGGGAACCTTGAACACTCCAGACGGTTATAGGGTGGTTACTACGAAACCGGGGTCTTTCCATGAAAATCGCTTGTGCAATGATCGCAACACTTACCCTTGCCATAACGCTGTCATCCTGTGGCAACACCATTCGGGGGATGGGCCAGGACACAGCTAACACTGTGAACGCCACCCAGAACGCCGGACATCGCGTCGCCAACGCAGCTAAATAAGATCCGTTAGCCCGTCGCCTCGTCAGGCCGGCGGGCTAATGCCGGACCGGTAACGGATCCGCTTGTTGCTCGGAAGTTCTTGTCGTCATAGCGTTCATGGGCAGATCCTGGAGCGCATTTTCTCCCGCCCACCAGATATCGCCGATGGCACTCTCCCTTTTTCAGACGTTCAGGCCGATCACAGAAAAGATCACCAGCGTCAGAAACGTCCCCCTAAGCGGTTCGCGTTAAGCCTGGCTTCGCTTCGGGCCACGCAGGCGAAATCGTGTTGACGACGGCAAATTCCTTGGGACGAAGACAGGTTGCGGCCGCGGAAAAATCCCTTTCTCGATTGTGAACAGGCATGCCGGGAGTTACGCTGCAAAGACCACAGCTGCCTCTCCTTGCGTAAAGGAGTGCGGAGTACATCGGGCATTTGCTGTTAGGGTTTTGCACATCCGCACTCGACTCCCGCAATGTCCGGTGCTTCAACCTCCGCGGCTTGGAGGGAGAATACACATGTACTACGAGTGGAGCGAGGCCAAGGCACGCCGGCAATACCTCATAAAGTTCGCTTCTGTTTGGTTGATTGCTATTGCACTGGCCTGTCTGCCGGTTTGGTGGTTGGTGCAGGAGACCGCTCTCAAAGCCGCCAACATGTAGCCTGAAGGCTGCCTGTCCAGGTCAAAATGCCTCCGGCTGGAGGAGATCGAGCCGAAGGCATTTTTCACGAGGTAACGCAGCGATCGAGAGGGGCGATCTTGCCTCTGGGGAGGTCTAGGCGGCCGCGTCTTTTTAACGAACCTCTACCTTTTGCTTTGGTTCCAGCTTATTTTCAAGAAAATCGCAGCGCAGCGAAACGGATCTTACGGGGCGACTGCGCGACATGAGCTATCGGGAGCGGATGGCGAACATCGACGCTGCCGCTCGGACGCACGGCTCAGGGATGAATGCCGCAGAAGCGGGCGGGACCAACAGACGAAATCTCGATCCCGTCAGCTTTCGCGCTCGTTCTTTAGGCGACGGCGACGATAAGCTAAGGTGGAAAGCGATCGCGCCCGACTGTCGGCGTGCCGTCGGTTATTATGCTTGGGTTTGTTTACCGAGGCGTTCGGGGAAACCTGTGGCCGGACCATAGCGAAGGCTGAACAAGTGAGCTGTCAAAATAGGAAAGCAGCCGGAGATTTAGGGAACCACTCCAATTGCGGGCAGCCGGATTGCCGGCCGTGGCATTGGACGTGCGTCTTCGCAGATGTCCTGCGCTCAAGAAGGAGGCAGCGGTTTTCCGCGCCAGCGATCCCGCGAGGGCTTCACGACGTCGCTGGGCAAGCTCATATTTTGCCGTGACGCCGACGTTTTTGGAGGGGCGGTTCGGCATCATTGGGAAAAGCAGTACGCTAGCGGACAGGGACGCTCAAGACGTTGAAGCGGCAAGGCAATCCGCCCATATAAGGGGTAACCCTCAAGGATGATTGCCATGGTGAGCAGGCTCAGAAAAACCCTGACCGTGCAGCAACGCGCGTCAGCTTTTGAACATACGAACAAGATCGCGTCCGAGGCCGCAGAAGAAGAGCGTCGTCTTCGCAAAGAGAAGACTGAACGGTTGAGAAGACTGCGGCTCTCTGAAGACGACGAACCTTCTGGTAGCTGCGGAACACAGCCTGCGGTCGGACATTCCTAGTGAGCTCGAACCCGGAGTAGACACATGGACCAGCAAAATTTATCAGAGACAACCAGCCCTTCGGAAACCCGTCGTGCAAAGCGGATCGCCAAGGGATACACGATTGAAGACCTAGCAATCGCAACAGGATTGACGGCTACTGAGATCGCAGCCTCCGAGCGGGACGACGCGGCTCCAGAGCACCACGTCGAACGTATCGCACATGTTTTGGCATAGGCTTCAATCACACGGAGAGGAACATTGGCACGAACAGGTAAAAGCGCCATCGATCTCATAATTGGTGAAAATCTTGCCCGCATAAGAAAAGCGAGAGGGTTGAGACAGTCGTCGATCGCCGAAGTCCTCGATATCACGTTCCAACAAGTCCAGAAGTACGAAAAGGGCACCAACCGCGTGAGTGCAAGCGTCCTGTTCGAATTGGCACAGGCGCTCTCGGTGCCAATGGATGACTTCTTTCATGGAGCCGAGCCGACGATCCGAAATGACGCTCTAAGAAGATCTCGCCGAGCCCCTCCCCTAAGCGGCGAACTCAGTGCCGTCAAAAGTGCTGCCGTAAAGAAGGCGCTATTGGGTTTGATCAGGGAGGTTTCGGCAGAACCGGACGAGGACGATCCTTCCCAAACCAACAGCAGGTCGCATTGACTGGCCCCCCGACCCTGTCGAAGCCATTGATTGACGTTCGCTGCTCAAAGACCCAGCCCGTCTGCGCTGCGCCACAATCGAGCGACAGGGACGCTCATCTTTAATCGACTGTGCGCATGTTGACGAGTGCGGCCTTGCCGATCTCGTGAGGGTCATGTCGTCACTCGCCGTTGGGCAGCCTGGCTAACCGAAGCGACCAAATAAGCAAGGCTGTGTCGGCAGCGGAAACATAGGACCGCAGGCCATTGGAGCTCCAGCACCTTCATTCGCTCGCTGCTTTTGCCACGGCACTAGTGTTGGCTTTTAGGCAAGTGCCGGATGGATATTCCGTCCAACCTCCACGCATGGGTTAAATCCCGTCCGCCACCGTACGTTCTGTGGATGTACATGAGATGGACTTGTGTTGGTCCCCGCGACCCTCAAATTGGTTATTGACTTGCGCGTTTGACATTGCTGCCGAAGACTGTCCGTCTGCAAATATCTTGTGACTTTTTATGAGGCCGCACGATCAATGAAACCCAATGGTTCACAACACCTGCGCATGTGCAATGTGATGCTGCAGGCCCGGCGAGCGTAGAATCGAGGATCCCGGCTCTTTTTTTCTTTCCTCGTCTTCGGATTTAATCGGATAATACGCTGGAGACTCTGAAGCGGTTCTCGGCATGTTTTGAGGAAGGAGGAGCACGCTTTGCAACGAAGGCTGGCAGCCATCCTGGTCGCCGATGTGGTCGGCTATTCACGGCTTGTTGAGAAGGACGAAGGCAGGACGCTTTCGGCCTTGTCCACTTTGCAGACCGCATTGCTCCAGCCACAGATCGCTGCACACGCAGGACGCATCGTCAAGTTGATGGGCGACGGCTTGATTGCTGAATTTGCCTCGGTCGTTGAGGCAGTTTCCTGCGCTGTCCAGATGCAGAATGCGATCGCGCGACAGCATGATCGGTCCGATACCGCCAGCAAGATCGTCTTTCGGATCGGCATTAATGTTGGTGACGTCGTTGTCGATGGTGACGATCTGCTGGGGGATGGCGTGAATGTGGCGGCACGGCTGGAGCAAATCTGCCCGCCCGGTGACATACTGATGTCAGGCACAGCCTATGACCATCTCGCCGGAAAGATCGACACGAAGATAAACTATGCGGGAGAGCAGCACCTCAAGAACATCTCGCGGCCAATCAAAGCCTATCATGTGCCGCTCAACGGATCGACTTTTGTCTCCTTAGCGGCTTCGACCCCGATCGGGCCAGCAATCGCCGTACTGCCCTTCGAGAACATGTCGGACGATCCGGAACAAGTCTATTTCAGCGACGGCATAACCGCAGACATCATTACCGAACTGGCTCGTTTCACTGAACTGATGGTGATCGCCAGAACCTCATCGTTTGCGCTTCGCGGGCGCACCACGGATTTGCGCGAGATCGGGCGCACTCTTGGTGCCGGTTACATTGTCGAGGGTAGCGTCAGGCGCGCCGCAAGCCGGGTGCGGATTACGGTACAGCTCGTCGAAACGGTCGGCGGGATGCATCTCTGGGCCAATCGCTACGATCGGTCCATTGACGATATTTTCGCCACTCAGGAAGAAATAGCCCAGGCCATCGTTGCGATGGTAGCGCAACGCGTCATCGACAATAATGAGCTGACGTCGCGAAGACGTCGCCCAGAGGACATGCGGGCCTATGACCTTTTCCTTCAGGGCAACCGGTTATCTGATGATTTCACACCCGGCGCTCAGGAGCGCGCGGAGGCATTGTTTATCCGCGCCGCCGAGACCGATACCGGCTTCGCCAGGGCCTATACCGGTCTTGCCTATATCTACCTCAACCGCGCCTCGGATGGCGACATCGGCATTCCGCGGGATCGTGACGAAAACCGGATCAAGTCTCTGCGCGCAGCCGAGACAGCTTTCGCGCTCGATCCGAGCGATCCGCGGGTGCAGAGCACATTGGGCTATATATGTTTAACCTGGAGAGACTTCAGAAGGGCTGAGCACCATCTCGATCTGGCAAAATCCATGAACCCAAACGATGCGACAATCCTGATCCTTTGGGCATCCATGCAAGGTTCGCTCGGTCGGCCAGAAGAAGGTCTTGCTGGCGCCGAGATGGCCTGTCGGCTGAACCCGCTCTACCCCAGATGGTATAATTATTACAAAGCTCGCCTGCTCTTCCTTTCAGGCAGGTACGGTGAAGCATCGCTTCTGCTCGAACAGAGAACATTCGCGACGCCGGACCGAGAGCCGCGGGACATGGCCTGGCGCGCTGCATCCTATGGACATCTCGATCGGATCGCGGATGCCGAAAGATGCGCCGCAACCTTCCTCAATGCCGTCGGCGCGCGGTGGCGAGGGAACGAGGCCCCGAGCGCGGCCGACTACGTCAACTGGCTGGTGGACGTCTCCTATCTCAGCGAAGAGCGCGATGTTTCGCGACTGCGCGAAGGACTTAGGCGCGCGGGCCTACCAACCTAGCAATTTCATAGCTCCGGTGCCGTCCGCCGGGGCTTTGCTGGCTAGCAACCAATGCCCTCGAGATCAGCCATCATGCGAGCGAGCGATATAGCGGGTGATGTCGCGGTGCCTTTTGCGCAGAAGCGAGCTTTGCGTGCCGTTGATGTATCAATATCCGGCTCCATCGTCAGCCAGTCGAAAGCTCGAGGCGCCGCTGAAACCTGCTAGAAGATCCGACAATACAACCGAATCTCTGGAACTAGCGCTGCAAGCAAGGCCACCCCCGGTTTCGGCGCCAGCCGATGATTTCTTAAGCCCTACCCCGGTCGCGCCGTATGCGAATCACGGCGGACAAAAGGCGACACGTTGATCGCGACATTCAAGCGGCCGTCACCCGGTTGGCTGCCACATGCTGTATAGCCGTCTGAAGCTGTTCCTGCGTGAAGGGCTTTGTCATTCTCAACAGGTTCAGGACGGCGGGATCGTCCGGAAGCTCGGCATAGCCCGAAGCCAGGATCACGGGCATGCTTTTGTATTGGGTCGATATGGACCGGGCAAGTTCGGCTCCCGTCATCCCAGGCATTGCATGATCGGTGACCACGATATCGCAGATTTGACCGGCCGAGAGAATTTCCAGTGCGACTTGAGCAGACGATGCCTCTAGCGCAATATGTCCCAGATCTTCCAGCATCGCCATGGTGCCTAGCCGCACGAGGGGATCATCGTCCACGACAAGGATCCTCAAGGCGTGGCTCACCGCTACGGCGGTTTCAATCGCCTCGGCCTTCTTCACGCCTGCTGTATCATAGACTTGTGCCACCGGTAACCAGAGCGACACGGTAGTCCCTGTCCCTTTGATGCTCGACAGTTCGAGCATCCCGCCGGACTGGGCCGCAAGACCATGAACCATGGACAGACCGAGCCCGGTGCCTTTTCCAGGACCCTTCGTGGTAAAGAACGGCTCCGTGGCACGAGCGGCAACGGCCTCGTCCATGCCTTCGCCGTGGTCGGTGACCTCGAGTTTCACGTAGCGGCCGGGTTTGAGCGCGACGGGACGAACCGAATGATTTTCTTGCGCAGACACCAGGATCGTGCCGCCCTCACCCATCGCATCGCGCGCATTGACCGACAAATTGAGCAGAGCGAGTTCGAGTTGATTGCCGTCAACGAGCACACGCGGCAGGTCCGGTTGGATCTCGCTCCTTATGTCGAGGCCTGGACCGATCGCCTTTTTAAGAAGATCCTCAACATTCTCGAACAGTTCCCGGAAATCGACGGCCTGCGGCTTGAGCTCCTGCCGTCGCGCGAAAGCCAGAAGACGTTGCGTCAGCGCCGCTCCTCTTTCCGCCGCTTGCAAGGCATTCGCCATGAGACGATCACTCTTTTCGTCGGGTAGTAGGCGCTTCTTCAGAAGGTTCAGGCTTCCCATGATTGCCATGAGCAAATTATTAAAATCGTGCGCGACGCCCCCGGTCAGCTGACCGATCGTGTCGAGCTTTTGCGCTTCGAACAGCTGGGCGAGGGCCTCCTCCCGCTCGCGCGTCCTCTGATCAATGCGCTGTTCGAGTTCTTCATTGAGCAGGCGCAGCGCCCTTGAGGAGGATTCCAGCTCGGCCGTGCGCTCCCGAACCCGGTTTTCGAGTTCCGCATTCAGCAGCTCAAGCTCCCTCGTTTTTCGATAGAGCTCGGTGAAGACCCTCACCTTGGCCCGAAGAACGTCAGGAACAATCGGCACCGATACATAATCGACCGCTCCGGCCTCATATCCGCGCAGGCGGTCCGGCTCAGCCATCATGATCGCCGAGACGAAAATGATTGCCGTGTTCTGATAGCGTGGATGTTCCCTGATCATGCTGACGAGTTCGAAGCCGTCCTGTTCAGGCATGCAGACATCGACCAGAATGACGGCTATTTCGTTACGCAGAAGATGTTCCAGGGCCTCGCGCCCTGACTGGGCCTTGATGAGGTTTTCTCCAAGTTCCTGGAGGATCACCTCGTAGCTGAGAAGTTTCGCGGGCTGGTCATCAACAAGAAGGATATTGACGGGATTCACGGCCGGCTCCTCAGCGATGCAGCCACATGCGCAGCGCCGACAGGAGCTGCTCGGTGTTGACCGGCTTTGCCAGATAATCCGAAGCCCCAGCTTCGAGACATTTCTCTCGATCGCCCTTCATCGCCTTCGCCGTCAGTGCCACAATCGGCAGGCGACGGAAATTCGGATCGGAGCGGATGACCTGCATCGTCTCGTAACCGTCCATGCCCGGCATCATGATATCCATCAAGACGATCGCCACTTTAGGCTCGTTGTTGATCACCTCGATCGCCTCAGTGCCGGTGGTGGCCGTCAGGACCTTCATGCCGCGGCGCTCCAGAACGCTGCTGAGCGCGAAGATGTTACGTGCATCATCGTCGACGAGCAAAACCGTCTCGCCAACAAGGTCTTCATCCGAACTGTGCAGCTCCTCCAACATCGCCTGCTTGGCGGCGGGCAAGTCGGCAACGACACGATGCAGGAAAAGCGCCGTTTCATCGAGCAAGCGTTCAGGTGACTCGACGCCCTTGACCACGACGCTACGGGCCATGCTGTGAAGCTTGGCGTCTTCTTCGGGCGAAAGTTCGCGGCCCGTGAACACAACGACAGGCACTTCACCGATCTCAGCGTCGTCACGCATCCGTTCCAGCACGTCGAAACCGGACATATCGGGGAGCGAAAGATCTAGCACGACGCAATCGGCAGGATCTCTTCTGAGTGCCGCAAGCGCTTCCGATCCCGAGCCAACGCTCGCTATATCGATATCGTCATGGCCAAGGAGCGCGGAAACGCTCATCCGCTCCGCCTCGTTGTCCTCTACCAGGAGAAGACGCTTGCGTCTCGGCTCGGCGTAGGCCTTCAGGCGTGAAAGCGCCTTGCCGAGGCCATCAGGCGTCGTCGGCTTGCTCATGAAAGCAAAGGCCCCGCGCGTCAGTCCGTGTTGGCGGTCTTCGTCGAGGCTGATGATCTGCACCGGAATGTGCCGCGTCAACGCATTCTGCTTGAGCTGGCTCAAGACCGTCCATCCCAGCATGTCTGGAAGGTAGATGTCGAGGGAGATCGCCGACGGCTTGTATTCCTGCGCGAGCGCCAGAGCCTCGCTGCCGCGCATCGCCACGAGAACCTTAAAGCCGCTGTCACGGGCGAGGTCGAGCAGAACCCGCGCATAATGGGCGTCATCCTCCACGACGAGAAGCACCGTATCGGCGGTCGTAATATTCTCGCGGTCGTCTTCGACCTGCTCGCCGGGCTTGTCTGGCCGCCGTCCGGCGATGGCCTCCGAAAGCTGAACAACATTGCTGGCTTCGGTAACAACCTTCGGCGCCACGGCGCCCGCACCAACGTAAGTCAATGGAAGGTAAAGTGCGAAAGTGCTACCCACTCCGGGGCTGCTGCGAAGCTGGATCTCGCCGCCGAGCAGATTTGCAAGCTCACGGCTGATGGCAAGGCCAAGCCCTGTGCCGCCATATTTGCGGCTGGTCGAGGCGTCAGCCTGTTGGAAAGCCTCGAAAATTATGCGCTGTTTTTCCGGCGGGATGCCGATGCCGGTATCAACAACCTCGAAGGCGAGGACGGACGGGGCGTGTTTGAGCGAAGGATGGTCGGAAGACCAGCCGCTCGCCACCGCCGAAACGCGCAGCGTAACGCCGCCCTGCCCAGTAAACTTGAAGGCATTCGAAAGCAGGTTCTTCAGGATCTGCTGGAGCCGCTTGGCGTCCGTGAGGATGCTTCTGGGCGCATCCGTGCCGACTTCGACCGCAAAGGCGAGACCACGATTGTCCGCCTCGTGGCGGAAAGGCCGGGCGATAACGTCCAGAAGGTTGTTGATAAAAATTTCCTCGGCGTCGACCGATACGGTTCCGGACTCGATCTTGGAAAGGTCAAGGATGTCACTGATGAGGTTGAGGAGGTCCGTGCCTGCGCCGTGGATCGTCTTTGCAAACTCCACCTGCTTTCCGGAAAGATTACCTTCCGGGTTTTCCCCGAGCTGCTGTCCCAGGATGAGGATGGAATTGAGCGGCGTACGCAATTCGTGCGACATGTTTGCCAGAAATTCCGACTTGTATTTCGACGTCAGCGCGAGTTCGGTCGCCTTTTCCTCAAGTGCGCGACGGGCCTGTTCGATTTCCTGATTTTTGGCCTCGACCTCGACATTTCGCTCCGCAAGCTGCTGGGCCTTCTGTTCGAGCTGCTCGTTGGTCTGCTGAAGCTCGCCCTGCTGGGTCTGAAGCTCGGCGGCGAGCTGCTGCGACTGCTTGAGCAAGCCTTCCGTCTGCATCGTCGCTGCAATCGAGTTGAGGACGATGCCGATCGACGTGGTGAGCTGGTCGAGGAAAGAGAGCTGCAATTCGGTGAAATTACCGGCCGATGCGAGCTCAATGACCGCCTTGACCTGCCCCTCGAAATGCACGGGAAGGACGATTGCGCTTCTCGGAAGTGCCGAGAAGACGCCGGAACTGATCGGAACGACATTGCTCGGAAGATCGGTGATCAGGATACGCCGGGCGTCGCTGGCGCACTGGCCGACAAGGCCCTGCCCGAATTCGAGCCTGGTCGGGTGAGACGTCTCCATGCCCTGCGCGTAGACCGACAGGAGCGACAGTATCGGCTGGGGGCCGTCATCGACCTGGTAGATCACGCCCTGGTGAGCACCGACCAGAGGCGCCAGTTCCGACAAGAGCATTTTGCCGACAAGCGTCAGATCCCGCTGCCCCTGCAGCATGTTGGTGAAGCGCGCCAGATTTGTCTTCAGCCAGTCCTGCTCGGTATTGCGCTCGGTCGTCAGGCGCAGGTTATCGATCATCGTGTTGATATTGTCCTTCAGCTCCGCCACTTCGCCGCGTGCCTCGACCTGGATCGAGCGGGTCAGGTCGCCTTTGGTAACAGCGGTTGCGACCTCGGCGATTGCGCGCACCTGGGTGGTGAGGTTGGCGGCAAGCAGGTTGACGTTGCCTGTCAGATCCTTCCATGTACCGGCTGTTCCTGGAACATTTGCCTGGCCACCCAACCGGCCCTCGACGCCCACTTCGCGGGCCACGCTGGTGACCTGATCGGCAAACGTGGCGAGCGTGTTGGTCATGTTGTTGATCGTCTCGGCGAGGGCGGCCACCTCGCCCTTGGAGGCGACTGTGAGGTTCTGCTTCAGGTCGCCATTCGCGACAGCCGTTACCACCTTGACGATGCCTCGCACCTGCTCGGTCAGATTGGCGGCCATGACGTTGACAGTGTCCGTCAGATCCTTCCACGTGCCCGCAACGCCCGGCACCTGCGCCTGTCCACCGAGCTTGCCATCGGTTCCCACTTCGCGCGCAACACGCGTCACTTCACCGGCAAAGGCGTTGAGCTGATCGACCATCGTGTTGATAGTGTTCTTGAGTTCGAGGATTTCACCTTTCACATCGACGGTGATCTTTCGCGACAGATCCCCGCGCGCCACCGCCGTCGTCACTTCGGCGATATTGCGAACCTGGGTCGTCAGATTGGCCGCAAGAAGGTTGACGTTGTCGGTCAAGTCCTTCCAGGTGCCGGCAACGCCTGGAACAACAGCCTGGCCTCCGAGACGCCCGTCGGTGCCCACTTCACGCGCGACACGCGTCACTTCGCCCGCAAACGAGCGCAGCTGGTCCACCATCGTGTTCAGCGTGTCCTTCAGGAGCAGGATTTCGCCGCGCACGTCGACGGTGATCTTGCGGCTGAGGTCGCCATTGGCGATCGCTGTCGCCACTTCGGCGATGTTGCGCACCTGGGCCGTCAGGTTGCCAGCCATGGAGTTGACACTGTCGGTCAGGTCCTTCCAGGTACCGGCCACGCCGGAGACCTGCGCCTGTCCGCCGAGCTTGCCTTCCGTTCCCACTTCGCGAGCCACGCGCGTGACTTCGCCGGCGAAGGCATTGAGCTGGTCCACCATCGTGTTGATGGTGTTCTTAAGCTCCAGGATCTCACCCTTCACGTCGACGGTAATTTTTCGCGAAAGGTCGCCACGCGCAACCGCCGTCGTCACTTCGGCGATGTTGCGCACCTGGCCGGTAAGGTTCGACGCCATCGAGTTGACGTTCTCCGTCAGGTCCTTCCAGGTGCCGGCGACGCCCGGCACCTGCGCCTGCCCGCCTAGCTTGCCTTCGGTACCGACCTCACGGGCAACGCGCGTCACTTCGGAGGCAAACCGGTTGAGCTGATCGACCATCGTGTTCAGGGTTTCCTTCAGCTCGAGGATTTCTCCCGAAACCGAAACCGTGATTTTCTTGGACAGGTCGCCATTGGCGATCGCCGTCGAAACCTCGGCGATATTGCGCACCTGCGCCGTCAGATTACCAGCCATCGAATTGACATTGTCGGTCAGATCCTTCCAGGTGCCGGCCACGCCACGAACGTTTGCTTGCCCGCCCAGGCGCCCTTCCGTGCCGACTTCGCGCGCGACACGCGTTACCTCGCCCGCAAAGCCGTTGAGCTGGTCGACCATCGTGTTGATCGTTTCCTTCAGCTCAAGGATTTCGCCAGAAACCGTCACCGTGATCTTTTTCGACAGGTCGCCCTGGGCGACGGCGGTCGCAACTTCCGCGATGTTGCGAACCTGCCCCGTGAGGTTGGAGGCCATGGAATTGACGGAATCGGTCAAGTCCTTCCAGGTCCCGGCAACGCCGCGCACGTTTGCCTGACCGCCCAACTGCCCTTCGGTACCGACCTCACGGGCGACGCGTGTAACCTCTGAAGCAAAGGCGTTGAGCTGGTCGACCATCGTATTGATCGTTTCCTTCAGCTCCAGGATCTCGCCCTTCACGTCGACGGTGATTTTCTTCGACAGATCGCCGCTGGCGATCGCGGTCGAGACCTCTGCGATGTTGCGTACTTGAGCGGTAAGGTTGCCCGCCATCGAATTGACATTGTCGGTCAGGTCCTTCCAAGTCCCCGCGACACCTGGCACCTGCGCCTGCCCGCCCAGGCGGCCTTCGGTGCCCACCTCGCGGGCGACGCGCGTCACTTCTCCTGCAAATCCGTTCAACTGGTCGACCATAGTATTGATGGTCTCCTTCAGCTCCAGGATTTCTCCAGAAACCGTGACGGTGATCTTCTTAGACAGGTCGCCGTTGGCGATCGCTGTCGAGACGTCCGCGATGTTGCGCACCTGAGCGGTCAGGTTGGAGGCCATCGAGTTGACGTTGTCGGTCAAATCCTTCCATGTTCCTGCGACACCTGGCACCTGCGCTTGCCCGCCAAGGCGGCCTTCGGTGCCCACCTCGCGGGCAACGCGCGTCACCTCGCCGGCAAACCCGTTCAACTGGTCGACCATGGTGTTGATGGTCTCCTTGAGCTCCAGGATTTCGCCGGAGACATCCACGGTGATCTTGCGCGACAGGTCGCCCCGCGCAACGGCCGTCGTGACCTGAGCGATATTGCGCACCTGTGCCGTCAGGTTGCCGCACATGGCGTTGACAGAGTCCGTCAGATCCTTCCACGTGCCAGCGACGCCGGGTACCAGTGCCTGTCCGCCGAGTTTGCCCTCGGTGCCGACTTCGCGCGCCACGCGCGTGACTTCTGAGGCGAAGGCGCGAAGCTGGTCCACCATCGTATTGATTGCTTCTTTCAGCTGCAGGATCTCACCCCGCACGTCGACGGTGATCTTCTTTGAAAGGTCGCCGTTGGCGACCGCTATCGTGACGTCGGCAATGTTTCGCACCTGCGCCGTCAGATTCGAAGCCATTGAATTGACGCTTTCGGTAAGGTCCTTCCAGACACCCGTGACTTCTGGCACCTGCGCCTGCCCGCCGAGCTTGCCGTCCGTGCCGACCTCGCGCGCGACGCGGGTTACCTCCGAGGTGAATACGCCGAGCTGCTTGATCATCGTATTGACGATATCAGCGGAGCGAAGAAACTCCCCTTGTAGGGGCCGACCGTCCACATCAAGAGGCACGGTCTGGAGGAGGTCGCCTTTCGCAACCGCGGTAATCGTGCGGGTAACGGCCGTCGTCGGCCACAGGAGATCGTCGATCAGGGTGTTGATCGAGCTTTCCATGTCCGCCCATGCCCCGTCGGACAAGCCAAATCGGACGCGCGTGCTGGTGCGGCCGTCCCGCCCGACGACCTGGCCGACATTCTCGAGTTGTGCCGCCATTTTTTGATTTGCGGCGATAATATCGTTGAGCGTATCGGCAATTTTGCCGGTCACTCCGGTCAAGTCAGAGCGCATCCTGACAGAGAAGTCGCCTCTCTTCATGACCAGAAGGACGTCCAGGAGCGCGCGTGCATCAGTGCTCGCCATCGCCGTCGGATCACCATCCGGACGAATGTGCGCAGCCGTCTCGTCAAGTTCGACCGGATTGTTGTGTTTTCCCACCATGTGCCCTCCGCGAAGTGATCCTGAATCTAGAGCTCCAGGCAGAAATTGCCATGGCGGCCCACGCGCGGAAGCGTCGGGAACGACGACTGGAGCAATTCCGTTCCAGGACCCGGAGGGGCGAGCACCCCAAAGGGTTGGACAAGCGCTTCCCAAGCCAGCATCCCCTACTGGCCGTACCCCTGTTCAGACATCGTCCGGGAAGCTTTGCCGACCGTAGGGAAACCGAGCCCTCGAAGGTCTTCGTCATCGTCAATCGGGCCTGATCGGCCAATCGTCCGTCATATTGACGAGGCGGTTTTTGTCGTCGACCGGCACGCCCGTCGTCGTTCTCCCATACCAACCAATGCAGGGATCAATTGGAAGTCTCGACCTCCCTCAGGTAGGGCACTGCAACCGGTCTCTATCGACGAGCGGAAGGCCGCGCCTTCAATGCGCCGTTAACGCTTCATCAGTGGAGCGCCGGCCCTACGGGATATTCCGGGTGAATTGAATGAAAGGTTGCAATGAGGCTGATCGCGCGCAAGACGACGTCCTGGGCAAGCCCAAGATCGTTCGCCGCCAAGTCGTTGGCGACCAAAAGCAACGCCTTTCCCACGGATGCCATCACCATCTCAAGGGCATCATCTCCCTCGTCTGCGGCCCATCTGGCGTTGCGCTCAAGAGTGACCGCGAGCCGCTCGAGCATGGCCTGACGTTCAGGCAGGGCCAGCTCCTCAAAATTCTGAAAGACCATCTCCAATGAATACTCCATGATCGATCACGTCGCGCCCGCCGATCATGAACGTCGGTTGCTGCAAAAAGATGCAGTACGGATGAGATGTCTTCTCGCGACACTCCGAAGGAACTCGACTGCGATGATCGAAGCAGCCCTACTGGTCTCTTGATCAAATTTGTCCGGCTTGGCAAAATCGCCGGTAGCTGGTCTACGACACCGAGAGCGAGACCGCTCATTTTGCCCTCTGGCCGGCGCCGCACTTCGCCATGATTATCGCCTCAACAGCGCAAACGAAGAAGCCAGGAAGCACGCTCCTCAGTGCTTGCAAATGCTGGATCGCAGTGCAGCCGATGCGCGGCTTGAGGCTCAGCCGATTTCACGGAAGGTGATGGAATAGCGCATTTGTTCCACGGGCGGGATGGAGTGCTCCCATTCGCTGCGTGCAGGACCGGAAAGGAGGTAGGCAGAACCAGGCTCGACCCTCACCGAAGCGCGTTCCCACTTGTTGCCGACGCGACGCCTCAGCCTGAACGTGCAGCTCGATAGCAGTGAGACGCCGACAACCCTGCCGAAAACCTTCTTGTCCTTATGCCACCCGATCGGAGCTCCTTGGGCATATTCGGTAACAAGGGCCTGCTGCAGCCTCTCGGGATCGATGCCGGCAAATGTTGCCGCAAGCTTGCGCACCGGAAGGAGAAAAGGTGGGATTTCGGTGACGCGGCTTACCTCGTCGGTGTCGAAGTCGTATTTCCAGCCGTAGGAGGTGGCTCTTCGCTTGCCCTCGAAGCCGTGAAATTCGAAGGGCTTCAGCGGCAATAGCCCGATTTCGCGAAGTAGATCTGACTGCACGTCCGCCGGAACGACATCGGGCTGATAGCGAAATCCATCCGGTAATGCGGGTGCGACGACCGCGAACAGGTCTAGCTGTGCAAAGTCGGCCATCGTCGCTTCTCCTCTAATGGACGCTTGGGGTTATGAAGATTGCCGTGAATTTCTCCACCCCCCGTTCGCTGGAATGTGATCGGCTGTTCCTCGGCAGAAAGACTGGAGGCTATCGTGCGGCCGATCCGGTCCTTAAGGCGCAGCTCCATGATCCTACGACAATCTTCAAGTCGTTCGGTCGATACCCTAACGCTACGCAGTTCTTCCGTCATTGCGCCTTTCAATCTGCGGGCGACCTCAGGGGCTCAGCCGAGTTGCTTGGCGATGATCGCCTTCAGTTCGGCGCGGGTGAGCAGGCAGGGATATGGCTTCTGATTGTTGGCTGGCTTATCAGCGCGAGGGTAGCTCCGTGGGGCGTTGAAGCCGCCGGGGCGGCGGTAGTGGGTATCTTGTTCATTCGATTCCTTTGAAAGCCAACGCAGCCGAGACCAGTCGAGCGATCAAAACGCTCCCGACCGGCGTCCAGTGGGACGTCCGGCTTGGCAAAATGCAATGTTGTCAGCGAGATACCGTACATAAGGCGTGGCGCGGCTGATTACAAGACGACCGCGATGTCAGCAGTGCCCCTTTCGTCTGCGGGGACGAACTCCAACGCGGTTGAGCAGTCTTCACATCGAACAGTTCACGACCACCGACGCCGGCTTCTTTGTGACGCCAAGGATGGCCGTCTCCAGAGGAGGCCGGCCAACCGTTTGAGACCATCAAGTTGCAACTCTCCGCGCGGCGCGGTTCGGCTTCGGTTTCCAATGCGCCATAACAGCCGGCATTCCAGCCTCGAGACAAGCGGCCATGAATGCCTCCCGTGCGACGAAAGCGGGTACTACCCCGTTCAGTGCGGCGCGGCAGGTCTTCACGGCCCGGTGATGGCGCTCTCCGTGCCGCAACGGCCATTCGTTTTCGAGAAAGTCGAGGGCGTCGTAAATGCCGGCGAAAGTCTTTTCCAAACCGCATTGCAATCGGATCGTCACCGGCCAGGTCCATTGAACATCGTTGAGCGGCATGTTCTTCCTCCTTCCAATGCCACTGATTGTCTCCTCAGGATGATATTGTGAAACGGTGTTGCCGCTTCAAGAGGTGGCTTGGCCATATACCGCGTCTGCGCAAGCATGGCCGGAGCATAAGGGACAGAGCATGCTGTTCGCAGCGGCTATCATGGCGCCAATGACCATCCTGCCATCGCGCCTCCACCTTCGGCAAATCCTGGCGGGGTAGATTGGCTCAACGCTGACCGGCCTCAGCGGGATCACCGCCGGTTCCACAGGCAGGCGACGCCGCGCCCGCCCCAGCCCCGTGCAAAGTACCGGCGGCGACTGCAAACCTACAATACGAAGACGGCTTGCAATCGGCCGTCCCGATAAGATGAAACGGCGAACGTGCCAACGGGCAATGGGCAAAGACCATCGTTTGCCGGACAGACGGATCGATAGCATATGCTGTCCGCGGACAACCCCGCCATCGGTCGATCTCGAACACGTGCGACGTCTCGCCGGCACCACCACGCAACAAGCGTGTGAGACGGGCCTGCGTTTTTTTGTACGATTTACGGCTGAGAACGATTGGTGAAATGTGCGTTCCCAAGCCCGGTTCCGATCGTCAGGATTGCCCAGCTTGACACATCGGTCATCAGCGGAATCTGCGAAAGCCCCTGAACGACGCCGTCATTGTGCATCATAACGAACGTTTCCCCCTCGTTTATCTTAGGGATGCTTTTGACGAGAGCCGCAGGCAGGTTGAAATGATCGCTCTCCCAGTTTCCGCCTGGCAGGTTCTGACCTCCCCGGACGATGGCACCATCGGCTTCGATCACTCCCGGGCAGCCGATCCCGATCAGTGGCGCAAGGTTGAGCTCCGCCTCGGCCGCTTTGGTCACTAGTTCTTCAAGCATTTCAGATAGCTTCGCGACGGTGGCAGTCCGGCTCGGGTTTTCCTCCGCGTGCTTCCAGATGAGCGACGCCGCCACGGCGGCGTCTTTGCTTGTGCTTCTCTTATCCTTGCCGAACCGAACCACTCCTGCCCTGACGTTGGTTCCGCCAATGTCAACGGCGAGTATTGCGTCATGGCCCTTCAGCATCCATTCGGGCATCAGGTGCACCGAACCGATCAGGCCGGCATCGTCTGGATGATGCGCAATCGGAACGAGTTCGATCTCGACACCATCACCGCGCAGGAGCATCATCGTGCGCGCGATGACAAGTTCGCCAACCCTTCGCTGACGGAAACCGCCGCCGACAGCAATTCGCTCGGTTTTCTTCCATGACTTTTCGTTCAAGAACTTTCTTATTACGCCGGCAAAGTCCCGAGAAAAATCCTCTACCGCACCGAATATCATGGCTGCGGCCTCTGCATCCTCGCCGCAAAGCAGCGCGTCGATATCCTTCTTCTTCAACTCCTTAGTCGCGACCTTTCCAAAGGGGTCGCGCGCGAGCTCTCGCAAGAGCTTTCTCTGCTGGTCTACCTTGTCGCGAAAAGACTTCTTGTTTGCGCCGTCACCGATGAAACCTTTCCGGTCCCGCGCCTCGTTGTTGTAGTCATCAATAACCACTGAAGGCAATGTTGCCCCGCCGTGAACGAGTGGTGTCGTATCATTGGCGGGCTTGCGGTTTGTTTTGGTCATAAAAGCTCGCAGGGCAGTGGGTCGGGACCGCAGGAACGCGCGAGTAACGTTTGATGTTCCCGAGGAAGACACAACGGAGTTACCAGACAACGCAGCAGCGCGACGGATGTCAGGCTCAAGCCGGCTGCGCGGTCACCGTCAACTTGCCGTAAGAATGCGTCATTGATCGGCAGAGCGAGCTGACGGCTGGCAAGGGAGCCTGAATAGACGTCGGTGCGGTGGCCTCGAAACTCATCGGTATCGGGCTTGTTGAGAAAATGGGTCGTCAATAAGATCATCGGCGCGCTCGGCATCGATGGCGAGGAAACCGCCGACGCCGGACGACTACTGGAGCGTCGCGTGGATCAGCCCACCAGCAAGCTCCGGCCGGTCTTCGCATGCTCTTCGAAGAGCGTTCTCGATCGTTCCTCAAGAAGATCGGGCATCTCGTAGAAGATCGAGTTCGTTCTGGACGGCCGGATCGTTCGAGGCCTCGCGGGAGCGCGTGCGATCAGGCGATCCGTCGTCGCGACAATGCCCAGAGCGGCATTGATGGTGATGTCCAGCATGTTTCCCCCTTTACCGGACCCTCTGGCGAGCTCGAGGGGAAACATGCTCGGCGGTGATCCCGAGATTTGGCTAGAAGCGACTGCGCACGCTGTCGTACAAATTCCGCAAATCCTCGAGGCCTCGATCGTAGCGCGTCCGCCTTGGCGCCGTCCGAAATCCGACGATCGCGAGAGCAACAACTGCTGCGGCCGTGGCAACGGCGCCGAGGGTAGATAGCGGGTAAAGCTTTACCGTTGCTTCCGTCTGCCGAACCGCCTGACGAGCCCCACCTTTTACCGCGACGGAGGCCTCGGCCACTTGCTGGCGAAGCGCTTCCAATTGTTTCCGAAGGACGCCGATCTCGTTTTCGGCATTGAACTCGGGCTGCGGGGGAATACCGACTGACGCCGTGTTCGTGTCTACAATGGCACGCGGCACAGGTTCGCCAATCCTCGCTCCTTCGGCCATCAGCGGTTTCGTAATAGTCTTCTTTGCAGGCATGATCGTCCTCCTTCATGAAGCGCCGAGCGCGCATCCAACGATTATGCCTCACGGGCGATTTTTGTTCCGGAAAGCGTGAGAACCACGTTGCGCAACGAATGCACAACCCGACAGCGTTGCCCTTAAAAATAGACACCGCTTGCGGCTGGCCGTTTGCGCGCCTTGCGGTTCTCGACGGCAGTACCACTCGATAGCAAGTCAATGCAGCTCGAAACCGACGTCGCCTCAACTGGGCAGAGTTCGAGATGATCTTGGGTGTCGTCGCCCGTCTGATTGGCCGTCATATGCTCCCGGCCGACCGAAGAGGAAACCCTGCACCAGGTCGGGGCCTTTCGTTGAAATCAGCGCCCGTTGCTCTTCCGTCTCGATGCCTTCAACGACGATCTTCAATCCAAGGCCCCGACCGAGTGCCATTGCGCAATCAAGGATGACGCCGGCGCCTGGGTCGTGATCGAGAGCCGAGACATAGCTGCGGTCAATCTTGAGCTTGTCGAAAGGATAGCGCCTGAGATTGGTCATCGACGAAAAACCGCTGCCGTAGTCATCCATGGCGAGCTTTATACCCTGTGCCTTGAGCGCCTGAAGCGATTGCGCCACTTCGATGCGATCTTCGAGGAGTGACGTCTCCGTAACCTCCAGTTCGAGCCTTGATGCGGAAAGGCCGCTAGCCTTGAGCGCGGCATTTACATGATCGAGCAAGTTGGGCGAAAGGAGCTGTCGCGGCGAGATGTTGACCGCCAGGAACAGGTTCTCATTCCAACCCGCAGCTTGATGGCACGCCTCGCGAAGGACCCATTCACCGATCTCGACGATGCTGCCGCTTTCTTCCGCTGCGTCTATGAAGACTGCCGGCGAGAGAACGCCGTAAGTCGGATGGTGCCAGCGCAGGAGTGCCTCATAGCCTTGGGGCAATCCGGACTGGGCATCGACGATCGGCTGGTAGAGCAGGAAAAACTCCTGTGCTTTGACGGCCCGGCGCAGTTCCTCCTCCAGCCGTCGCCGCTCGCGCATTTGTTGGTCGAGGACCCGGTCAAACAAGCAAATCTGTCCCCTCCCCGCCGCTTTCGCGCGATAGAGAGCCGCGTCCGCGTTGTTCTGCAATTGCCTGAGGCTGTCGCCATGTGTCGGGAAGGCTGCTATTCCTACACTAACGCCTAGCGCCGCAGCCTTCGTGTGAGATGTAAATGTCGATCTGAAGCGAGACGCAAATTCAGCTGCGACATCCTGCGCCCGAACGATATCGGAGGCTGGAAGCAGCACCGAAAATTCGTCACCACCGATCCTCCCAATCAGCGCCGTTTGGTCGAAAGAGGACCTCAGTACGTCGGCGACCTGCTGGAGCACCTGATCGCCATCAAGATGGCCATGAACATCGTTGATCGTCTTGAAGCGGTCGAGATCGAGGATCAACAAACTCGTCTCTAATCCCGAAGCAAAAGACTGCCGGATCATTTCGTCCGACCGAGCGTTGAATGCGCGCCGGTTAAGAAGGCTTGTCAGAGGATCATGTGAGGCGAGGTGATCAAGACGCTGGTGCGCCTCCAGTCGCTCGCTGATGTCACGCAGCCCATACACGATGGTTTCGCGGCCGCGATATTCAATGACACCTTCAACCACTTCGACCGGGATCTGGCCGCTCGACGAATCTACAGATCCCTGCGTTGCTCCGCTTTGACGCAGAAAATCTTCGAGCCGACGCGCTTTCAGTTCGGCGGCCGACTTACCGACCATCGAGACAAACTGCTCGTTGGCGTGAACGATCACGCCCGCGCGCGTCAGCACAATGGCTTCGAAGGTCGCGTTCGCAAGGCCCTTCACGTCGGTCAGGTACCGGTCGAAGAAGAGTGCGGCAACACCGGTCGAGATCAGCAGGCTTGATACCACGCATACGGCAGCGGCAATGCCGATACGGTTGATAAACGTCAACCCGTTTTCAGGGCCCGGGTAGAGGGGCACAATTCGCAGGCCGCTCATTGAAATCAGATGGTGGCTCAAGACGGCGGCCACGAGAAGCAATGCCGTGAACACCAATCTGATCCTCGTCAGCTCGCAGCAACTGACGAACATTGCCGCGACCGTAAACAGGAAGCCAAGCAACCATGCTGCAATGACGGTGTCAGCTCTGGTTTCGACGTAGGCCGAGTTCCAGATAGCACTCAAGCCGATCGTGTGCATTGCCCCGATCGCGAGGCCAAGGAAGCAGCCACTTGTAACCGCGCCTCGACGGCGAGGCATGCCGACAGTCGCAAAAGCCCCGAGGCACGAGATCGCGACCGCGACCAAAATAGATGTGCCGGTCGCAAACAGCTGATAGGAGACAGGGATGTTGTAGGCCAGCATGGCGAGAAAATGCGTCGCCCATATCGTCCCGCCGAGCACGAAACCTGCCACAATGAGCCACAGGTTCCGGTGGACTCGCACACACTGGCGAGCACGAGACAGCATGAAGACCGCGGCCAAGTTTCCTGCGACGCAGACACATAGGCGACAGACAGAAGCGGAAAATTGTGCTGTTGGGCAATACAGGAAACCAGTGCGACCATTGCCACCTCCGGCCGGCACCCTTTCATGCGGCATATAACGTGGCGTTAGCGAACTCGCTAAGAATTTAACGATAGGGCGATTGCTCCAGGCCATGTACCAGGGGCCACGCCTGGCCGCAGCGACCGATCTCAGGTCGCGGGATCAATGGTTTCTTGCGATCTTGCCCGGAAACTGTGCCGTAGTCGGTGGATGACCATCGTCATGTCTTCCTCAGTTCTTGCCTCAACGGGAGCAGAGCACGCCCACCCGATTGAAGCAGGACGTTCTGTGAAGCCATGCGTGGGCTCGGTTCGCCTCTGGTTCGACCTCCCAGGCTCCAGCACCTGAAGCCCCTGGTCGCAGCGCCTCATTCGCCTTAGCGCTGAGGCTTCAGCATCTCAGCCAGGCGCTTAGCGTTCTTGATTGAGTTACCGTCGCGGTCGTTGTTGAAATAGACCCATATGGTCTTGGCGCCACTTTGGCCTATGCGCTCTGCCCACAGCTCCAGCTCGGCGTCGCTGTAGTCGTGGCGATACCATTTTTCGATCCCGTGGAAACGGAGGTAGACGTCATCGGCGGTGCACACGAGTTCGTCTGGCAACCGAGGTCCACTGCAGGCGCAAAAAATCGTCCCAGCCGCTTTGAACGCAGCATAAACCTCCGGGTTCCACCAGCTTTTGTGACGGAATTCGATGACGTTTCGGCGTCGGTGATCGAGCTGCGACAAGATCGTGTGCAACATTTCCGGCGAGTATCGTATGCTCGGCGGCAGCTGAAACAGGAAACATCCCATCCTCGGTCCAAGCAGGTCGGCAATATAGCCGAAGTCATCAATGAGAATTTGTGTCTGTTGAAAACGCTGGACATGGGTGATGAGCTCACACACCTTGACCGTGTAGACGAAACCGGGAAGCGCCTGTCGTATCCAGGTCTTGACCGCGCCAATCGTTGGCCAGGAATAAAACGGGGCATTGAGTTCCACTGTTTTGAAGTTGGCCTGGTAGATCGAAAACAACTCCCCCGACGGCGTATCGGTCGGATAGAAAGACCCTTTCCAGTGCCAGTAGTACCATCCGGAACAACCAACATGGATGCGGCCCGTAACATCGCCATTGGGTGCTATCGGGGACGGATCTCCGGCAAGACGGGCGAGGTGCATCTTGGCAGCCCGCGTGACATTGGCGTCGCGCTGTTTCTGCCGACGTTCAGCGCGCCTGGCCCGCCGTATGGCGATCTCTTCGGCGGTGCGCTCCACCTTTTCAACCCAGGTGACGAAAGCGTTGGGGCGTCATTTGCTCAACCCTTTGCTGGTCGTTCGAAATAATCCCTGCTGTAACCAAGACGGAGGAAGCAGGTTCCGCCGGTGGGTAAAAGTTGTGAGACGTCGACCGGTGCATCCGCACCTGTGCGGCAGGCAATGTCGAGAATGTCCGCGCCGTTTCGCCTGGCCGATTATTGCGTCAGGCTGAGTTAAGCGGCTGGGCGAGCCTAACCTGGAGAAAGCTGGCCTCGTTACAGTGAAGAGAGCTCACCTTGATCTAAGGCATATAGCAATGACGATGACGCCGTCCTTGGGCTCGACGACGGGCACAGGCCCCAGTGTAGCGCCACTTTTTCAGGCTTCCGATTTGAGAACTGGTATACCATCATAATTCCCTGCTCGAGCAGCAGTTCGGCAACCTCAAGGTCGCGCGATCCGAGATCGCAACACATCCCGCGAATGGTGTTCATCACGGACAAAGAATTTTCGACAAACCGCGCGTCTCCTTCACCCTTGGCTTTGTCGGCAGATGCTTCAAGCGCGTCCGCCACTGTCTCGAGCAGGTTGGTGCGTTCGAGAAGCGTCATTGCATTCAAGGTCTTCGATATTCCGTGCATGTTGTTCTCCGGCGCGGGCGAGGATCGCGGCGCAGCTGATGTGAAGGTCTGTCGACGGTCGCAGTCATGTGGCGACGCGCCACGTGCGCTGCAAGTCATGGCTGCCCCGCGTATTGCGCATGATGTTTGTCCCGACCGTACTGGGCTTACACTTCGGCGAACTTGCCGAGCGTTTGCACTGAGCCCGTCAATACGCCCGGGGAACGTGCACAAACGTTTTTCGAGATTTCTTTTATGCAAAGCGCCCAATAAACATCCGGTGCGATGAAAAGAATGTTTAAGCCTGGAACGACCGCGGCGTCGATCGGCGGAAACAGAGCGTCAGACGGCGACGGGTATCACGGTATAGGCAATGGAAGACGTTGGTCTCCCGAGTGACGGGAAGCTCCCGCGTTCGAAGATGGCTCTGTGATTAGGTTCGTGTCGCCATTGTTTCTCTCAATCTTCGCTTTTGCTTCCAAGCCCCCGGAAGAGAGGAACCGCTTGTAGATTCGCCAGATGTGACTCCCACCTGGACGCGGCGTCGGAAGCTGCTATGTTCTGCTTTTGTTTTAACGGACCGGCTTACTGACCAATGGACGCAACTGCCTTGCCTATGAGGAAAATCATCCATGTTGATATGGATGCCTTCTACGCCTCGGTCGAGCAACGCGACAATCCGGAGCTTCGCGGCAAACCCGTGGCTGTTGGCGGAGCGGCCGCCCGTGGCGTCGTCGCAGCAGCAAGCTACGAGGCGCGCGAATTCGGAGTTCGCTCTGCAATGGCGTCGGTCACGGCGGCACGGAAGTGCCCGAGCCTGATTTTCGTGAAGCCCCGGTTCGAGGTCTATCGTGCCATCTCGCAGCAGATCCGCGAGATCTTTGCGCAGTATACGCCGGTGGTCGAACCCCTCTCGCTCGACGAAGCCTATCTCGACGTCACCGAAAATCTCAAAGACATGCCGGTCGCCACCGAGATTGCGCTGGAGATCCGTGCAAGGATCAAAGCGGTAACCGGGCTGAGCGCTTCGGCAGGCATCTCTTACAACAAGTTTCTTGCGAAGATGGCCTCGGACTTGAACAAGCCGAATGGCCAGGCGGTCATCACGCCGAAGAATGGTGCGGCTTTCGTGGAGCAACTCGCGGTGAACAAGTTCCATGGCGTCGGCCCGGCCACAGCGGAGAAGATGCGACGGCTCGGCATTGAGACCGGTGCGGATCTGAAGGCAAAGCCCCTGATGTTCCTGATAGATCATTTCGGGAAGTCCGGCCCGTACTTCTATGGCATTGCGCGGGGCATCGATGCGCGCCAGGTCCGGCCAGATCGGATGCGCAAGTCGGTCGGCGCGGAAGATACATTCACTGTCGACATCAGCGATCTCGATCTCGCGACCAGCGAGCTGCGGCCGCTCGCCGAAAAGGTCTGGTCTTACTGCAATGCCAAGGGTTTCAGCGGCAAAACGGTGACGGTGAAGGTCAAATATTCCGACTTTACCCAGGCGACCCGGAGCCGAACAAATCCCCTTCCCTACGCGGGCGTCGATGATATTCTCGGGGCCGCAAACGTCTTGCTTGCGGGTGTATATCCGTTCAAGCGGCCGGTTCGGCTTCTCGGCGTGACACTGTCGTCGCTCACCAATGACAAGGATGCCGACGACGTGGAACAACCGCAACTCTGGCTAGGTTTATAATTCAAGAGCCGGGAGGGGAACCACCAACAGTGAAAGCCGAAATGTCCCCACCCTGCATTCGCGTCATCGACCTTGAAACGGCCGGCAACGGGCCGGCCGACGTCTGCGAGATTGGGTGGCAGGACGTTTTTCAGGACGAGGATGGGCGATGGCAGATCTCGGCGGAGCGCGGCTCGGTGCTTGTGAATCCTGGCCGCCCCATTTCAGCGGAGACCATGGCGATCCATCATATTCAGGATTGCGAAGTCTCAGGCGCACCGTTCTGGAAAGAGGTGGCGCCGAGCATACTGCGGCCATCTTACCCGATAGTCGCCCTTGCCGCCCACCGTGCCGCTTTCGAGCAGCGCTACTGCACACCCAGACTGGCAGGGGCCACGCCCTGGATTTGCACATGGAAATGTGCACTGCGCGTCTGGCCAGAACTTCCGAGGTTTTCCAACCAGATGTTGCGATATCAGCGTGCGCCGGAAGGTCTGATTCATGAGATCGGCCTTCCCGCCCATCGAGCCATGCCCGACGCTTATGTCAGCGCCCACCATCTGCGTGACGAGTTGAATTCCGCGTCTCTGGATGAGCTCCTGTTGTGGAGTTCTCAGCCTGGCCTGCTTCCGCGGGTCCCGGCGGGCCCTGACCGTGGGAAAAACTGGGACCGTCTGACTATCGACGCACTCACCACCTTTCTGAGCGACCGCGACGCGGACGTTCGCTTCAGCGCCCGGACGGAGCTTCTGCGGCGAGGAGAAACGGAAACACCTAAAACGACTACTCCCACCCAGCAGACACTTTTTTAATCGATTCGACTTCACGCGACGAGCCCGGACCGCCGGTTTGACACCATCCGATGATCCGACAGGCCGAATGCCGAGGATGATGCTACGGCTCGATCTGTTGGCCAGAAACGCTGTCCTTTTGACGGTTTTCCGCGGCACACCTGACGATGTTTCACCGGCTCCGGGGGCACACGTCGAAAGCCTTCAGTCTGCTGAAACAGAGGAGAGTGCAATCTCGGCGCGGATTGGCGGCGTCCGTCATCTCGGTGACAACGTCGTGTTCACGAGCCGAGCTGAAATTCAATTCACGGTGTGTCCTGCGCGGCAATCGTCCACTGGCTCGGTTCGAGCGCCGCTCCGGAACATCCTGGACATGACGCCTTCGGCCGCGGCACGGACGGTATTTGAAGCATAGCTATTCGGTGCTCGAAGTCGCGCTGTCGAGACCGATGTCCGCGTCATTCGAGATCTTCTCCATTGTGTCGAGAACTTCCTCTGGCGTGACGTCCTCCTGAAGCTCCTCGATCTCCGCCTTCTGTTCGAGGTTGAGACCCATTTTTTCGGCGATGGCGGCAACGATTGTGAGAAGTTGCGTGGTCTCGTGCTCGGACAGCAAAGAGATCTGCAAATTCAGATCGGCCCGCTTATCGTCGGCCTCGGCCATGCGGTTCTGGCTGATCAAGACGAAGGTCGAAATGAAGATCGCCTCCACCGACGCCACCATCGCCAGGATGACGAGAGAGGGGTCGAATGCCGGGAGAAACGGGAGCACCCCAACGTTTATCAGGATCCAGCCACCGAACAATATGGCATGAATGTAAACGAAGGTCATCGAGCCGGCGAAGCGGGTGATTGTGGCCGCAGCTTTTTCCTGGGCCGACGCCTTTCGAGCTTCCTCGCGCCGTCGTTGAAGAAGCGCTTCGATATTACGATCGAGACGGTTGGCAAGGTCCGGCTCGTGGTGGGAGGCGATGGTCGACATGGGAAAGCTCCGAGTTTACATCGAAACTTCGCGCCGTCCGTCAAGTTCCGCTCGGTTCTCTCAAGCCGGCATCGCGACCTTCGGGTGTTACGCCTGACGCCAGCAGAGAAGACCGGCAGAAGGTCCTGTCCACGCCATAGCCGCCGGTTTTTAAACCATGTGGACCCGCGGTCGCGGGCATTTGGGACGATGGAACAGTCGCAAGTCCTCCGGCTGGGCGTGGCGTCGCCTGAGGCTATTGCGGCATTGTTTTGCAATGAGCGCCTGATGTGTCACCCGAACGGCGTTCGGTGCGTCGCCAGCTTTCCTAGGTGGTTACAGACCCATTCAACCCATTTCGGATGCGGTAAGGTCGGTGCGACGCTGAACGGCTGGAAGTGGCGCCACCGAGGGATCCGTCAGGAAGGCGGGTGATCGCAGCCCTCCTACATCCCAGGGTCTGTTACATTTCTAGCTTGGCGAAGTTGCCATGGCCGAGACGGTGTCTGAGATCGTGAGTGTTACTCTCGAAAAGATTCCGGCCAGATGCCCAATGGTCGCGATGGCCCCCTCGTTTCAAACGCTCAGGAAGCAGCCATCGGAACGATTCGCGGCCTTATCGCCTATTGACAACGGCAAGGTGCTAATCTGTCCAATCCTAGAACCCAACGAGTGAGTGAAATCAGCATTCGTATCGATCAGATAGCGCAGGAGGGAAAAAGCTCATCAAGGCCTGTGCGCTGTTGGGCGTCAGGTTGGTCGCGTTTTGGTAGCCGGTGGCGAATAGAAACGGTACGCGCCGCTTCGCGAGAAGGTCGGTAGCAGGGCAGCTCATCTTCCCGCCGAGACTGATGTCTAGCACAGCGCCGTCTATCTGCTCAGCATCTTCGAGCAGATCCAGGCTCGTTCGAGCGTTGAGGTGGGCCCAATCACGGTCGCTCCGAGGCGAGTCAATTAGGTCTTCGGAAGTGATACTCGTCCTCGGCGACCAGAATGGCCAGGATGGGCGCCACGCTTTTCTGTCTTCTATGCATGTCGCCCGTCAAGGCCGTTGCGCGGTCTGAGCTCTCCGGGTTCGAGATGCGCCCCGGCGAGCAAGCCGGCTGCAGATCAGAGCGACAGTTCCCTGGCCTGCGCGTCGATCTTCCTGCAGGCATACCCGAACGGGTCGCGCGCCCGCACCAGGGGCGAAACGCCAAGGAGGAGGAGCGCTTTCAGGTGCTTCCAGCCACCTTCCTCGCCCAGCACCGGGGCATAGGATGTCATCACGCCGGGCCTTTCGCCATAGAGGCGCGTGAACTCCGCGAAATTGGAGAAGGCCTCGTGGTTGTTGTCCACGAGATGGAAGCTCTCGGCCGCCGCACCTTCGGCCAGGATGGCCTCATGCGTATCGAGCAGAACGGCATAATATTCGAGCGGCATGTCGTCGGCCGGAGTGACCGGTGTAATGGTCGTGCCGTTGACCAGATCCTTCACGCGGATCAGAACGCCGTTCAGAAACAGCGCATGGCTGGACGACAGGTAGAGATCGGAATGCGGGGTGCGGCCGTCCAGCGCATGGCGGCGAATGCGGACCGGCACGACGGTTTCATGCCAGCGTGCGCCGTTCTTCCTGAAGGCCTGGCGGCCGACCCACCTGATCGGACGAGTGCTTCCATCCGGAAGGGCAACGCGGTCGCCGACACGCAGATCCTCGACAGGCCTTTCACCGCAATCCGTGAGGATCCCCGTTCCCCGCAGGAAGCACTGCGGACCGCCGCCACCACCGCCTCCGCCGGAACCACCGCTCCCCCCGGAGCCTCCGTGCCCACCGGAACCGCCGTGTCCACCCGAGCCACCGTGGCCCCAACGGCGTCCCAATGCACTCGCAGGAGATGTGGAAATTGCCGTGGCCAATGCCGCCACGCCCGCGAGCCGAACACCGGCGGCAGCAGCGACACCTAGAAAATGTCTGCGCGCAGTATTGTGCGGCAGAAGCTTCGGATCTTCCGTGGATGACATGGCGATCTCCTTTCTGAAGCGGTCTCTGCGCCCTCCAAGTGGCGTGAAGACCGGCATTGTGAGGTTCTTCGTAAACAGGCAGAAATGAAGATAGGACTGCCGCGACAACCGGCCTCGGACCAAGGTCCTACTCGGGGACGATCACAACAGCGTAAGCGGATCGTCCCTATTGAGTACTGGATTTAGTCATATCTGCATCTACGGATCATTTTGAGCTTTGGCGGCGGGTCAGAAACGTGGTCACCCTATGATCTTCAGATCTTTCTTGCGCAGGCTTTCTGATCAACGCGAAGAGCGCCTCATCGGTTTGACATATCTGGAGATGAAGGATCCGCAGCGATGATCTGCATCGCTGGTTCGGCAAGCTGAACCGATCGATCCTAGGCAACAAGCGAGACGCCATCTTCTAAAGAGTTAGAAGGGTCGACCCATCGATCAATGCGAGGCTAACGTGTTTGTCGTCAGGTCCAGACATCAGCCGCCATCGCGGAGACCTTCGTTGGAGAGGCTCGACCGGAGGTGCTCCTCCAGCTCAATACAGACGCTCTCATAATGGGCGAGAATCAATTCGTGTTCGCCACCGTCGGTCTGGTATTTCGCTCTAGACTGCAATGCCTCACCATAGGTCTCGATCAGTTCCGTCAACTGGTGCGCCGTTGACGCATATGATTGAAGGTCGGGATACTTCTTCAGAAGTGCCTTCAGACCGAACTGGAAACTGTCAGAGGTGGCTTCGTTCACTATTGATACCAAGAACACTGCAACGATCGCTGGATTTTGCGAAGTCGCACCTGAATGGGACATGAAGATCCCGGGCGATGATGCCAGCCCCGCGTCGCCGCCAACAGCGATGGCGTTACGGTTGGAAGATCGGGGCCACTAGGGATTTTGTGAAATCGTCAGCAATAGGATGAAATCGCTCGCGCTAGGAATACAGCGCACCAGAGCGACGCAAGGACCGACGTATGCTGTCCTCGTCGCCTTCGATGTGCTCGCCGCTATCACGAAGCTTCGATATTCCCAGCTGAACGACCTTGATCATATCGGTCATCCGCTGACCGTGGCTATCCTGGTATTGTTCCAGCGTAGGGGCATGAAGCGTAACATCGAGCAGCGCAGAAATGTGATCGTCTTTGACCGCTTTGGCGCCTACAGCCCAAACTCGGCTGAACAAAAGTCGATCCGATTCAGTTATTGGCATGACGACCCGCTTGCGCGCCCCCGCGTCGTGTAAAGTGGTGAAGCTAGCGGGCTGCCTGCGGTCATCAACCGGACTAAAGTCCGATTCTGGGCCGCAACCACGCGTTGGTACGGTAGCGTACAAGCGACTTGTCCTGGCTCCAATGTGCCTGCTTCAGCTGGTCAGTTTTCCTTCAACTTCAGGCGGTGTAATGCCTTGCCCGCAGAATGCGCCCATCCCTGCCACGGCGTTAACCCTGCCGTGCCGGATGCGGCCAACGTTTTCATCGCCGCCATTGCAGCTGAAATGCTGGATTGCCTTTTCAGCCCGGCCAACTTGCCGGCTCTGAGCTGCCATTGGCCGGATTACGCAGACCGCGCGTCCAGGCTGTTGAAACAAGGAGGGCCGTCGTCGGTCTGGAATGGCACTGTCTCCGGCTTCCCTGCGAAGAATGGAAGGCGACTTCTCTTCGAAGCGCCACAATATCTTGGCTACGGACGCTCCGGCCCCATGTTCCATCAATGATCTTCTTTACCAGCGATACCCATTATGGCGATCCGCGTGTCCTCAGGATCGACCGACGTCCTTTCCCAGACATGGCTGCCCACGATGTGGCGCTGATCCAAAACTGGAATGGCATCGTCGGCGAAGATGACGATGTCTGGCATCTCGGCGATTTCATGTCGGCCCGCGCAGGCGATTGCGACCAGCTTCTATCGCGCTTGAACGGGCGCAAACACCTGGTAGTTGGTAATAACGATCCAACAACGACCACTGAAGCGAAGGGTTGGACGAGCGTCCAACACTATGCCGAAATACGCACTGACGATCACCACCTGATCCTCTGCCACTACGCTTTCAGGACGTGGAACCAGATGGGCAAGAGATCGATCAATCTGCACGGCCACTCGCACGGGCGTCTAAAACCGCTGCCTCGCCAATTCGACGTCGGCGTGGATGCCCAGGAATTGCGCCCGGTGAGGTTGGAGCAGATCATGAAACGCGGGCGCGGTAGCTGATCTTCGTTGCGAAGCCGTTTGTGGGTCCGTCAGCGTAAGCCCTTCAACGCCTGCTTGGTCAATTTCGGCGAGTGGACATCGACTTTTTTCGCGATGGAAACGTTAGGCTCATTTCAAACCCGGCAATACTCCCGGCAGCCAGTCACTCACGGTTCCTGGCCCACATTGGTGCCTTGATTGGCTTGTCTGGATTCGCCGGCCGCAAGGCGGCATTTGAGCCAATGTGTCGTGCCGATGCACCGCTCAACTGGTATAACGAGGAGGGCGACTTTGCCTGCCCTCCCCGGCCGATCTGCAAGCGCGCAACGGGACGGGGATCTTCTGGCTTGCAGGACCGGGCCATCCCGTCCCTTGCCCAAGCTTCTCGCTGGCGACGATGACAAGGCCCTGACGGCTGGATAACCGCGATGTGCCGCGGCGACATGGGGAGATTCTCGGATGGCCTCGCGCCAGGTAAGGGGCGCTCGACCTGTTTCCCCTCAACGCGATTGCCGCCCGACTTGCCATCGGTTAGATGCGGTAGAATGACCATCGCGCACGCCTCCGACGGCAAGGGAGAAAGTCGATGGTCATCACGTGCGACCGGCGGCCTACCAAGGGCTAGCCGCCGCGAACAAAGCCGTCGCGATACGGACATTGACCGCGGCTCCAGGGCTAACTACTGCGGAATATATCGACAACCCTCGGAGCAAGCCTCAGTCTCGCAGCCGTTGATCGCGATAGGTCATCAGGTTATTACCTGAAAAATTGACAATCACGGTGACGACGCTTGCGCTCGCTTGAGCCCACGCGAACTCCGTGCCCGTCGCAAGAACCGCGGCTAGCAGCGCCATGTGCAAGGTCAGGCCAGCGGCGCCGAGGATGACAAGGCAAACCAGCCGCAAGGGGATGGCCGCTCTCGTTGCCTTGGCAACAAGCAGCTCCAAGAATTGAAGAGCGACGCGACGATCCATCTTGCTGTGGCCGGCTGAACGGGTCGCGAACCGGTAAGGTAGTTCGGCAATGCGAACATCCGGCCCGGCATTTGACAGGATTTCAAAGCGTACCTTGAAACCATGGTTGCTCAACCGGGAGGCCATCGCTTCGACCAGGTCGCGGCGTGTCGCGACGAAACCACTCATTGGATCGGTTGCAGAGGCCGAAGTTGAGAGCGCCAACGCTGCGGCCGATCTGGCGAGGTCCGAATTCGAACGATCTCAACTGCTCGCATCCAGAGAAGCAGCCAGTGGCGCCGCCACCGTCGCGTACCTTTCCCCCCGGATCGCTTCTGGAAAAGGACGCGAAGCATCTCGCCCGACATCGGCTGGAATGAAAAAGGGCGCTCGACCCAATGGGGAGCGCCCGAACCATCCCGGCAACGTTTGCGGCGGAGGCCGAGGAGTGGTTGGAACGAATGTCGACCGAGTCGGTGCACTTTGCAAGCTGGTGGTGAACGGACAGGAAACGCGCCGTTCGGCCAATAACTGTCACCCACACGTTATCCACAGCCTGTTCACAGTGTAACCGCATGCAAGCGTTTGCTTTTTGTCCGCTGGGATGAACTCTCAGGTGCTGCATTGCGGCAACGTCCGAGCGGAATTTTTCCGTACCGATACCGAGACTTGCTGATAGAGCGTATGTTGCCGGTCTCTCGAGCGCCAGGCGGCGGATCGCTCGGGGTCGGGAAGCGACCGGCGGACCTCGATGGTCGCTTCCCGAAAATGGCGGGTATCGCCCGCTGCGCCACCAAGCGCCGGTCTCCGGCCGGCAAGGGCACACCATTGCGGCGGAGACGTCGAGCGGTTATGAATTTCCCCTTAATCCAAATCGGGGAATTCGAAGTGGCGAACGGCACAGTCAAGTTTTTCAATCAGGACAAGGGCTTCGGCTTCATTACGCCAAACGATGGCGGCCAGGACGTCTTCGTTCATGTGAGTGCAGTCCAGGGCTCGACGCTGCTGCGCGAAGGGCAGAACGTCTCTTACGACCTGGGTCAGGATCGTAAGACCGGCAAGTCGAAGGCGGAAAACGTACGCGCGATCTGAGCGCTCGCGGGCGGGGCTTTCTGGATGAGGATCAGGACGGCCACCTTTCCGACGCAACCGCGATGAGCGCCATTCTTGAGAGATTGGTGGCCGCCGGCCGTCGAAAGATGGCGGCGGACGTTGAGTACGTTCGCCTGCACTATGTCGTCGAGCAGTGATCTAGCTCCTCAGGCCGCGATCCCTCTAGAAGGGACCCTCTACCGCAGGAGGCGCTTGTGGTGCTCGTCGATGACCTCGTCGGCGCCCGTGCACGAAACGTTGCCCATTGGCTGCAGCGACGCGGCTACCAGATCGCTCTCCTGCTGGTCGATTTCGCTTGACAGGTACTGAGCAAAGTCGCCTGAAGCGCCATAGGCAGCTGCAATCGTCGCGTCGCGACGGCTTGCGCCTTGCTGCGCATATCCGCTACTTATTCTCCGATGCCAACTCGCCCGGCTTGAAGCTTCCGGGTTTACCGCTCTGCGAGGGGATCGCATCAGAGGTTGTCTGATCGTGACCGTCCGGAACGTTCACTCCACTATGATGTGCGGGCGAAGACGTCTGCGGAAGTTCGCTACTATTTCCGAGCTCCTTCTCGGCCTCGTGCCAGTGGCGCTCATGCTCGCCCTCCGGCCGGCCTTCAGTTTCCCATTTCTCATACGCACGGCGTTTGATGTATTCGTCGTCCATGACATCCTCCTTGACCGAAATAACTTGGGAAGGAACCTGCGGTTCCTGAAGAGCCGTAAATCTTGGCGTGAGCCCCGGCAGCTCGCGCCATCGCTAGGTACTCCACGTAGATCGTCGAACCGTCGCGGCAGGTAAATGCGGCGTGTGGTCCTGACGTTTGGCGTCAGTGATTGTTGCCGGGCTCGCACGCCATGTCCGATGAGCCTACGACTAGTGGATCGCGTGGATCGTCATTCGATGTGCGCCGAGTTGAAGCGCGAGATCATCGTGGTAGCCTGTTGCAGCACGCGTTCGGCCTTTTGTGGATCATCGCGCGCCAGTTCGTCGGCATTGACGCGCATTGCCTCTGCCATGTTGGCGGACATCATGGCAAAGCGTCCTTCGCCGTGAACCAGCGCCTCCTGTGAAGCTTTTTCAAGCCACCGCGCGAAATCAACGATGATCTCTTCTCGTTCATCGATGCCAACGCTCTTGATGATACTGATATTCTCTTCCATGCAGGTGTCACTCCATACACAATCGGCGCTCACACCGAGTTCGATGCCCCGGGCGGTCGATGAGCTAGGAAGCGGAAAAATCAAATTCAAGAGTTCAGTGAAGCTTGAACTCGCCCTCGACACGTCGCCATTCATTCGGACCGATCAGGCGCTGGTGTGTATAGCGGACGGAGTGCAGCGGTCCGTCGAGACTGTCGCGCCAGAAGTCGAGGAACTTGTGCATCTCGGGAAAGTCGGGAGCGAGATCATAGTCCTGCCAGACATAGGTCTGCAGGACGGATTCGAAGTCGGGAATGCGATAGAGGATATGCGCGGTGGTCAGTCCATAGCCGTTGAGCTGACGCTCCAGGTCCGATGAGAATTGCATGCTTCATCTCCGTTTCATGACAGTGCGAAGGTGGCGCAAAATCATGCAGCCATCAACGGTTTTCTGAACGCTTCGATGTCGTTTATCGTTCCTTTACAGCACGTTAGCAGCCACCAACGTCGAGTGCTAATTTTTCTTGTCGACCCTCTTGAAATTGAAAAAGCCCGAAAATAAATTTTTGCACGCGAACGCTCAACGAGGTTCGCACCCGCCCGGACTGGTCATCCGGTCCGGCCAGGGGATTTCGAAACATCATCGTTTGTCCAC